>Ga0256405_10000200_pt1 | contig 198438 bp, 154 predicted proteins | sample RumenRJG_02DNA_FD_189096 | JGI IMG/M metagenome (GOLD analysis project Ga0256405, IMG submission 189096) | Bovine rumen microbial communities from Lethbridge, Alberta, Canada - RJG_02 | ecosystem: Host-associated > Mammals > Digestive system > Stomach > Rumen | place: Canada: Alberta...
TATCCGGTACTACAACAACGAACGTATCAAACTAAAATTGAAAATGAGCCCGGTACAATACCGAACTCACTTTCAAAATCAAGTCAAATAGATTTAATAATCCGTCCAACTTTTTGGGGTCACCTCATTCGGGGCGTTTCTTTTACTTCCGGCGGACTCGACCTCGGGGGTTCTTAGCCCCTATAGGGGCACGATTATTGCACATAAGTGCAATGTTCGAGTCCGGGAAGTGGCTCACTGCTTGAAATGCACTTTCGTCTTGCCCGCTTGCATAAAAGCCGTGTAAGAATAATATCTTTTTCATTTCGTTAGCGAATTGATACACCAAGCGAAAGCACGTGCGAGGCGGAGATGCGGCGTGACGAAATGACCACCCTTTTCCCAGACAAGCGTGCAATGGTCGGAACCTATTGCGCGTTGCAGATGATCATATTCCCAGCGGATGTTATTGCCCACCTGTGCGATCGCTTTTTTCTTTGTGATTTCCTCGCGGTCACCAAGACTGAGATAGATATAGTGAGCATACACTTCATGCGCATCAGAAAAACCTTGCCATGCCACAATCCACAGCGATGGAGAAGCAGCTGCCACAGCATCAAAGCACTCCGCCTTACAAACCGCCCAACGCGCAAACAAACCTGCCAAAGAATATCCTCCCAGCACAATAGGTAACTTGCCGTAGCGCTCAAACATGTACGGTATCAGTTGCTCCGTAATAAAGCCCAATGTCTCAAAAGCATGGTCACCCACAGACTCACGCGGAGAGATATTCGGGTCATGCCACGGTGTGAGTTCTTCTTCCCAGTCGCTTATCGCAAAGCCCGCAAAAACAAACGGCACATGAACCGCCTCTTTAATGGCCTCTATCTCCGCATCCAGCGTCGCATCTTCATGCTCACCCACCGGTTGAATAAGCAACAATTGTGGTTGCTCGTCTGCGTAAATAACGCATTTCTTCCCTGCTATATTTGAAAGGGTCTTTGTCATTTATGTGCTCTCACTAACTCAATTGCCTCTTTGCCGCTCAGGTGGTCTATCTCCATGCATAGGACTGCCACACGAGTATGGCTGATGCTGCCGGGCATAGCGACCGACTTGCCAATCTCATGCTGCAAGCCCGCATGGTCACCGGGATTGTATTTCTCGCCCAAGAGACGCAAGCCATGGATCAGTTCTTCCATGCTCTCCAGCCGTTGAATCCTTCCAAAAGCTATCACGCTGCGGAAATAAGAAGTGTACTCATCGGGGTGTATCTCGTCCTGATCGATAATCGTGAACGAACACTTGTCTTCCTTGGCGATAGCATCCAACTTATGCCCCTCAACCGCTGAATGGAAATACAGTTTTCCCTCTGCATAAACAAAACTCATCGGCACACCATACGGATAGCCGCCATCGCCTAAGACGGACAGCACTCCGGCGGTTGCATTATTTAAAATCTTCTCGCACTCCTCTTTCGGGAGTTCCTGCCGAATACGGCGCATTGGTCTAAATTCCATATCTATAAAATCTGCTTTGCAATGATTGCACATGCCTCTGCATCGGCGAGGGCATGGTGGTGGTTCGTCATTTCGTAGCCGCAATAGCCGGCAATGATATCCAAGTTATGATGTCCCTCCGGCCACACTTTGCGCGAACGGAGCAAGGTACATTCAAACTCATAGTCCGGATAAGCAATCTCATACGCACGGAACACTGCCTTCAGGCAGTTCTCGTCAAACGCCTTATTGTGCGCCACAAACGGCACTTCTCCGTCCTCGATATACGGGAAATACTCATGCACCTTACGCACCGCCTCAGACCATACATCCGGGAACTCGGGCGCATCGTTGGTGTCGTCAAAATGCAGTCCGTTCACTTCGCTACAGCGGGCATTGTAGTAGTTCGGTATCGGTCGGATGAGCGAGTAGTAGTTATCCACTATCTCGCCGTCCTTGACAATGACTATTCCAACCGAGCAAACGCTTGACTGCGCGAAGTTCGCCGTCTCAAAATCTATGGCTACAAAGTTATCCATTCATTAACTCGCTCAGTTTGTCGTCCCGAACGATCTTTGGTGCACTCTTGCCGGCGAGAACCAGTATTTTCTTCCCGTCGCGATAGATATGCAGCTGCCGCGAACGGACTACCGCCGTGAGCGTCGGATCGTTCTCTATCTGCTCACGGATGGCGCGGTACTCGCCGTCTTCCGCGAACAACTTCCGTTGCAGATGACTGCACATGTTCGTAGTGTCTATAGATGCCATTTATTCAGCCGTGTAGTTAATTTTTGTAGTCGTTGATATTATGCGGAGGCATGGTTAATCTTCTTTATCTTCAAAAGGCAATGTAGGCAGAGTGAACTTGTCAAAATCCGATTCAAACAGGCGGTCCTGGATGACGCGGTATTTCTCAAATTCCGTCTCTGCAAAAGCTTGTGCGAACTCATGCGAGACCGAGCCGGCATCGGTCAGTATTCTGTCGTCAGTGGCTTCCAGAATGATGTCGATACGTTTCGCCCAATCCTCCATGGTCATCGGGATATGTCGTTTAGCCATACGTTCGGCGGCATCCAAGACAGAGTTGACCAATTGTCCCATGTCTTCCAATTCGGCTTCGTTGAGATAGTTCTTGGCAATGCTCACATCGGGTTTGACAATCTTCCCGTGTGGTGCATTCTCCCAAGTGGTAAGTCCCATGTGCTCTTTCTCCGCATTGGCGCGCGATACAATCAACTCCGCAGCCGTCTGTCCGTGTACGGCGTAGTGCATTTTGTTCTGCACTTTGGCGAAAAACTCCCGCGTAGTAGGCGCATCGCGGTTATAGTCGATAGCCGTTGCATATATATCCGTCAGTTTCTGATAGAAGCGTCGTTCGGAGAGTCTTATCTCACGGATTTCTGCTAACAGGTGCTCGAAGTAATCCTCGCTGATGAAAGCTCCGTTCTCCATGCGTTTCTTGTCAATGACATAGCCACGGATGGCAAACTGCCTTAACACTGCCGTACACCACTGCCTGAACTGCGTAGCACGTATGGAGTTGACGCGATACCCGACAGAAATGATGGCATCCAGTTTGTAGAATTGCGTAAGGTAATTCTTACCGTCTGCGGCAGTTGCCGAAATTTTCTCGGTAACTGAATCTTTGTCTAATTCGCCACTCTCAAAGATGTTCTTCAGGTGCACACCTATATTATCTGTTGAGCAATCAAAAAGCGTAGCCATTGCTTTCTGTGTTGCCCAGATAGTCTCGTCTTTGTAAAAGACTTGTACACCTTGCGCCTTGTCTTCGGCTTGGAAGATCAAGAACTCTGCTGTGGAGTTGCGTATTTGTAGTTGTTTGGACATATATTTGATAATATTTTATCCGTTGTGTTTTGTGTTAATAGATTTGTGTTTTTATATCCCCCTCCATATATAAGTCAAAAAAGACCTAAAATCTATCACCTTAAAAGCAACTTTTTTGCGCTATTACGCGGACTTGGGATTAGTATATTTTAACTATAATGTCTCTCAATATATCCCTCCTGATCGTAACATCGATGATAGCGATTTATTATTTCGAACAATGGGAAGAGTTTATTGTCTTGTGGTTTGTAATTTTTAAATTTAACATATTGGGCGTTGTATCGTTCTAAACTGCCGTTGGCAATGCGAAACTCTATATCATCAGGGATGAAGAATGATGCACGTGCGCCAAGATATCTGTAAAACTCAGATTCATAGATGTGTATTCCTGCTAAATCGAAGTCTCCGAAATGCAGATACATATTGGGTATTTGTATAAGCCATTGACGCAAGTCTGTCGATTGAGGATAGCGAGAGACAAAGAGCAATGGTTGATTTGCAGGGAATAACTGTCTTTGTTCTCTAATACGACGGAAGTTTTCCATATTTTCTACGCCAACGACCAACACATTGTTAGGAATAGAAAAATGCTCCCAATCAGCAACAAACAACATCGTCCCCTCATCAGGTGCTATAATAATCTTTTTATCTCCTAATTTTGCAGGAATAGGCTCGATACTATTCACCATAAATCCAGGACAGGAACGGAGCATGACGGATTTTGAATTTCCTGAATCAGCCGCAAGATCTGCTCTTGAAGCAGCAATGGAAATATCGTTATTGCTCCAATCGAAGCCGCGTAATTCCTCATAATGTTGCTCTAAAAACAATTGCAGATTGACCGTATTATGGGTGTAAATCGCCTTGCGGCTCCGATGGGTCTTGACGGTTACCAATTGTTCGTCAATGAGCAATTGTAGCAACTCATTATTTATTGCCGACCATGCAAGCGTTTCACCTCTTAACAAGGCTTGCATATTGTGTATTTGTTTCAGCGTCAGACTCATTCTGTAATATGTTTAAGCAAACGATGTACCTCTGTTTCTGATTTCTTGTTTTTTTTGAGCATATAGGTATATTTGTAATCGTATGAGTTATTCGACTCCGGAGATGAATTAATAAGATAGATATTACGTTGATTTGCAAACTGCAAGATACCGCGTATGTTAGTAGAATGCAATTTGCCGATTTCATCCATCATACAATGAATAATAAATTCTTGATTACGATTACGTGAGGCATTCTTCTTGAATACATTGATTAACATGATGTTTATCATTGCTTTCACAAGAATATCGGTTCCATCAGATCCGACGTTATTGATACGCTCCACCCATCCGGTGTCTTGGTCATTTTCTTTTACTCTAAACTGTAGGTTGAAAGTATCGGATAACGTCAACTGCTGTTTATTCGGTTCTTTTTGTAACTGCTTCATAAAGCGCAACAGGTAGTCCACCGCTTTGCGGTTAACATCGTCCTTATTCTCCGCAGAGAACAAGTTAGAAGCTCCGAGATTGAAGTCTTGTTCATCCGTGAAGTCTTTAATTTTCTGCAATAAGCGCATCATGCTATCATCCGATTGCTCCGTTCGCAGTTCAATGCTTTTGATAACACCAGCAAAATTACGCTCTACGAAATCTCGATTGATTTCACGAATGACTTTCTCTATCTCAGATTGATGCGTTAGTAAATTTCCTACTTCGCGAGACACAGCCTGCAATATACTTTGATAGTGTTCACTTGTACGTTTTCTATACTCTTCAATTTTGTCCTTTTCAACAAACTCTGACAAACTCAATGCGATGTCAATATAATCGCGTTCATCAAAAGGAGTTGTGTTGAAATGGAAGATATTATCCGCATTGAAGTGACCATTGAACGCACGAACTTTTGATTTCAAATCGTTCTGTTTGTTATTCTTGGCTTGGAGAGCTCCTCTCAATTCAGAGATAATCAGCTGACAAGTCTTGGCAGTCTGGATGCTTCGCTCTTCCTGAAGATATATATCGGATAGCAGATGTTCCACATCCATAGCAACTCTGTATTGCTCAAGTCCTTCTTTCCATGACTTGATATTTGCATCTTGCTTATTCCGTCTTTCTTGCAAGTCATTAAGACGGCCGGTAATTCGTCGAATCTTCTCGTTAAATTGGCTCTGCAAGTTCTGCATATTATCCTCTAATCCCTTTTTCTCTTGCTTGATGGTATCTTCTTTGTCAAAGAGTTCCTTCTTCTCATGGATATATACTAAAACGGTCTCACGTTGAGCATCTATCTTATTCAGCTGTGCATCAATAGCAATTATCACAGCATTTTGCTTGTTGATGATTTCTATATTGGCACCTTGACCTTTCAACTCGGCATCACGCTCGGTTTCATATTGGCTCTTCTGCTCATTATAACGACCTTGTTCTGCGGTCAACTCCTGTCCCTGCTCTGCACGCAGGTCGTCCAGACGTTTCTTCAGTTCTTTGCCTTTTGCGTCAAATGTAGCGTTAATCTGCTTTTTCTCTTTCTCCCACAGTGCTCGTTTGGCTTCTTTATTAGCCTTTGCTTGAGAAAGATTCAAAATGACTGCATTAAGTTCTCCTTGCCGTTCGGCAATTTTTGCGTCCCGTTCTTCTTTCTCTTTTTTCTCAAGAGAAGCCAGTTCGGTCTGCTTGTTGCGGCGGAGTTGAGGAATTTGCTCCAATCGCACACGGTAGTTGGTGATGTTCTGCTGTAGCGGTTTTATCTTCTCCGATAGTTTGTCCTTTATTTTCTGCAGTTCCTGATCTTTGGTCACCAACAAATCAGAAAGCTGTTGCTTGATGGCGGCTATCTGTCCATCCAGTTCTTGGCCGCGAGCACGATAATCATCCGGAGTACGATGGGTCGGCTCAACTTGCGACAAGTCTAGTTGTACACCGAATAACGTATTATTGCCTTTATCGGTCAATACCGGTGATAAACCTTGCGCATATAAAACACGTTCCTCGTCCACCACTTTACCAATCGTATCTTCCCATGGCAGGTTACCTTGTGCAAGCCATTCATACAGAGAACCCTTGTAGTTATTCAACAAGGCCGTTATCTTTTGCCGCTCGTCCTCTAAGGTCTGCAACGTATTGCGCAACTGTTCGTCGGAGCGTTTGTATTCGCTTTCTACTTTCCCTTCTTCTAATAGCGCTTGGGCGCGCAGACGCTCTATCTCTTGATCTTTAGCGGCAATCTTTGCAGGGGCTTCCTTCTCTTCAATATCTAACTGATGCAAGTCTACTTTGATGGCATCTTTTTCTTCTTTATGAGGTTCCCATGCTTGTAAGGCTTGCTTCTTCAATTCCAAACTTCTTAACTCTGCTTGAAGCGTCTCAATACGCTGATCTATCTGAACACATACTGCGTTGTATCTTTTCTCGGCTTCGTCTAACAGCCCTTGTCTTTCAGTAGCATAAGTATCTCTTTGTTTCTGAACTTCATTGCGCACAAAATTCAGTCGCTCTGTTTGCTGGTTCTTGAAGGCCGCAAAGTTATTGTCCAATGTGCCTAACAGCAGTTTGTATTTGGCCTCAATGTCCGAATACTGTTTGGTGAGTGCGTCTAAAATAGCCTGTTGCTGTGCGCGTTCACTCTGCAATCTCGGTTCAGACTCATGCAACTTCAGCATATCGTCAATACCCATTTGAGCATACTGTTTACGCTTCTCGCGTATCTTTTTAAGGTCGCTGTCTTTGGCTCCGATAGCTTGGTCTAACGCACGTCTCTCCTTCTGGAACTCAGCATCTATTGCTTGCTTCCGCTTTTGCTCGTCTTGAATTTGTCTGTCTAACTCCTTCAATTCTTCGATAGCAACCGGTAACTTATCATTTGCATCTTGAACTGCAAAATTGAGTTCTCGGATAGAGCGAATTATCTGTTGCTCATAGGCAATCATCTCACGATAAGCATCTATGACAGCACGAGCCTGCTGACGCACTAATGGCTCACCATTTTTATCTTTGCGATACCATAATTCAATGTCCTCAAATTCCCGTTCAAAGTTAGCAACCTGACTACGATATACGCTTAGTTTAATAGCCTCTTCCTCCTCGCTATCAGACATCGATTCTATGATGGTTTTCTTTACAAACTCAGCATCTAACTTGCTATTGAGAAAAACATTCTGGATACTACGAGGTATGTTCTGATACCGCGTACTGGACACGAGAGCATATTTAGCAAACTTGCCTTTGCGGTCACTGGTGTTCCCAAACAGGATGTCCCGGTATAATTGGCAACTATCTACCTGAGGGCTGATGTCAACAAGGCCGTCCTTCTGAATATTCTGGCGAATCTTGTTCCATTCATTGGGGACGTTACCCGATGCATCCACAAACCAATCCTTATTGTATGCTGCATCAATAAAGCGGAAAGAAGCACTACCTTGATGGCGGGACACGACTACCGTATAAGATCCTATCTCGCGCTGAACTTCATAGATGATATAGGAGTTTGCATTCTCGAAATAGAATCGGTCGAACGGCTCTTGCCCTTGTTTGATACCAAGATGTTGCTTATCGGCATTATAGAAGAACAATAACGCACGAAGAATGGTACTTTTACCAGTTCCTTGTGTGCCGTTGAAATGCACATTCCCGTCTAACAGAATTTCCGCATAGCGAATATGAGCGCTATTGATAAATATGATTTTATTCAGGTATCTCATCTTCGTTATAGATAGTTATAAGGTTCACTAGATCTTCTGCATATCGGAATGCCGAAGTAATCTTATATGTAGCAGATTCTTCCTCAATCTGCTCTGCAAATCCCATTGATTCCAACTCACCAACCAGCTTGTCCACTTTCTCTGCCCATGACTTCTGTTGAGAAAAAAGGTGTCTTGCCTTATCTTTCAACTCTGCCTCCATCTCTATCTTATTCACGATTTGCGACTTGTTGAATTGATAGCCAACGGAGAACGATGGATCCATGTTTTTGAAGAAATCCAAGTAGTCAATCCACTTGCAGAATGCTTCAAGTCGTCTTTCTATATCCACTTTGCTGTCGTTAATGGTGGAAAAATAGTAGTATCCGTTACCACTCTCCAAACGAAATCCAATCTGCTGAAAGTATTCAGCATAAGCATCATAATTCTCCTCTACGTCTTGGTAAAGGTGTCTAACGTCCGTTTTTGTACTATCTACGGCGAGGAAACCACCGCGAATCAGACGTTCATAAATGGCTTGTGTATTATTTAGCATAAATCAAAGGATATTCAAGGTTTTCGTATAGCACATAAGTGTCTGTTATCTTACATTCGTCTGGATGTTGCACTGCCAACAAGCAGAACAATCCAGCATGTTGTTCGATAGTACGTTCTTGTTTGTAGTCGTACGAGAGCAAGAATGAAAACAAATCTTTACTACCTGCTCGGAAAGCGTTCCATACTTCTTGTGGGTCAATTTCGTTTAGCGGTTCCACTCTCTCTTGCAGATCCTCTGCGGTAAGCGCTGGCGCAGAAGTACGGGACTTGCGGATTATACCTTCTCGCAGTCCTACCTTACGAATAAGCACTGCCATCTCTTCACTACTCTGCAGGGTCTCAAGAGAAAGACGCATCCTGTTATATTGCCTATTCTCCATCCAAACAGGACTTATGCCTGCTACTACTTGACGAATATTCGTGCTGTCTTCAATCGTCAACTGAGTACGCAAATACTTCAAGCGCCTAATCTTCTTAATGAATTGATTTTGCTTCTCAATGAGATGGATATATTCAATAATCTGCTTTTCTATGGAAAGCAAACTATAGTGAGCATCCGTGAAATCATAACGCACATCCGCAATGGTGCTTGCCATTTGCGGGTTGGAATGCAACGCAAAGAAAGCTTTGTCCGTCTCTATCAATTTCTCACACTCTCGAATAAGCGTACGAATACTCTCTTTCTTCTCGTCCAGATTCTTTAGCTTCTGGATCTTGATGTCATAGTTCGGCTCTTGTTTGTAAGCGGTATCAACATTACGTTTCAAGTCAATCACGTTACGCAATGTTCTTAAACCGGTATCACGAAGCTTTTTACGAACAATAGAAAGGTAATGGAATTTGCGATTTTCGTTAGTCTCTTGTAAAAAATAAGTGATATTTTCTTGCAGAGAGTCTATACACTCTTTAACGCTTGCTACATTGATTTCTTCGTTAACGTCTAATACGTCTTCAAAGAATTTCAGATACACATCCTCCAGTTCTATAAAATTGCCACTCTCATGAATAACGCCATTTTCAATCAAGTATTGAATGCGATCCTTGCGATAATCAACCATCACCATCGCCATATCGGTAGAGAAGACATGCGTCTTGCGGTCTTTGAAGATAGACTGCAATAAGTCTTTTTCCCTATTAATACACTTAACAAGGTCATCAAAAGTCCGAAAATGCAATTGATTCTCCATGGTTGTTATATTATTAGCAATCTCATTTTTCTGAGGGATTTTATTTCTCGCTCTTCTCCCGCTCATCGGTCGGTGGGGACAGATGATGCTATTTTTCGATTATCTCCCAATGACCTTTCTGTTTGCCCTTTATGCGGCGGATACGTTCAATTTTTAGTTTATTAATATGCTTCTGAACCGCAGAGGGCACGATATGGAGAATCTCACTCAACTGTTCCCTTGTGATACTCGGATTTGCCTTGATAAGTTCAAAGACCTCTTCTGTTCTTTGACCACCTCTATGACCACCTTTTGGACTTTTTCTTTGACCACCTTTTTGACCAATTTCCCAGTCCTCAAGACGGCGGGTCTTAGAGGAGAAATTGAGACCGATGAGGAAGATGGTACGTTTGTCCACCGACCATGGAAGCGGATAGTCTTTGCGTTCGATTTGGCGCAGAGCGATCTTGGCAGAAGCGTCTAACTTACATTCGATGATATAGATGTAATCGCTTGTGCGGATGAGGAGATCGATACGACCGTCGGAGGTCATGTATTCAGCATCAACCTGCATGCCTAACAGGCGGCACAAGATAAAGAGCACGTTACGGAAATGCGATTCCGGCGTAGTCTGTGCATCGTATTGGAAGTCGGCAAAGAAAGCTTGCAGGCGCGTTAAGAACGCTTCGGGTTGACCTGCACGGAGTTCTTCTACAAACTGACCGATAGCGAAAGCACTCTCTTCTTTCTTAACCGAAGTGTAATACGGCAGGATATAACGGAAGAAGCCCGAACGCACCTCGTCGTTGGGGAAGTCCATATAATAGAGGTCGTTCTCCGATTTATAGTCGCGGATAGTGAGGTAACCGCTCTGGAAGAGGAGCGGCACGATGCTTTGTCCGTTGTCGTCCTTGCTGTCCAACGTGGTCGAATCGACCGGCTTTGTCGTCATATCGGAGAGCGTGTAATTATTGCGCTTGAGCAGTTCAACGATGTAATTAGGCGTACCGGTCTCGAACCAGTAATTGCCGTACTCGCCTCGGTCGAATGCCGAGAGGACGCTGAACGGATTGTAGATGTTCTGCTGCTTGGTGGACGTGAAACGATACCCGTCGTACATGCGCCGGAAGGCATCGTTGGTCTCGTCAACAGAGCAGTTGTTTGAGTCTGCAAAAGCTTGGATATAGGGTTGTAGCACGGTTTCCAACTCCGATTGTGAAATACCGCAGATATCGTAGTACCGCTTGTCGCGCGAGATGTCGTTGAGGTTGTTGAGGTCGCTGAAGATACTGACCTTGCTGAACTTCGTTACGCCGGTAAGGAGTGAGAAACGGATGTTTCCGTCTTGGCTCTTAAGCACGCCGTAGAAAGCTTTGAGGATGGCGCGGAGTTCATTCTGCAGGTCGGGGTTGCCGATAGCAGAAAGGATGGGCTTGTCGTATTCGTCGATGAGTACGATTGCGCGATTACCTATTTGCTGAACGGCACGCATAATACAATTCTCAAAACGAGTGGATAAGGAGTACGATGTGTCGTCTGCACCATATTGCTTCTCCCATTGCGTCAGGAACCAATCCAGGCGATTTTGGAGTACTTCGACCGACGAATAGTTCTCCGGGCTGAGGTCGATATGGAAGATGGGATAGTTGATCCAGTCGTGCTCTTGCTGTTGGATATAGAGACCTTCGAAGAGTTCTTTCTTTCCTTCGAAGTATGCCTCAATGGTCGAGAGCAGCAGACTCTTTCCGAATCGGCGTGGACGCGCCAAGAAATAATGGCGACCGGAATGGGTCAAGCGCCAAATCTGCTCGGTCTTATCCACGTACAGGTAACCATCGTGAATGAGCGATTCGAAGTCCTGCACCCCAACAGGGAGATTCTTGTGTAAATTCGTACTCATGCTGTTTCTAATTTTACCTTGCACACAAATTGCGTGCAAAGTTACACAAAATTTTTGATATATGCAAATTATTTTTGCGGATTGTCTGTGATTGCGGCAGAAATAGGCATAAGTCATGGCATCTCTCGTAACAGGCAGGTGCGGATGAAGGCATCGAAGCGGAAATAGGTCTTATGTCGGCCTGTGTCGGGATCGGTGGGTGCTTCGGGTTCGGGCTTTTGGAGTTGGGCTTTGAAGCGATCCTGCCAGTATTGGAGCGTAGCAAGGTCTTCGGGTGTGGGCATGTAGTCCGACGGAAGCGCAGGGTTGGTCGATTGGGTGGCTTGCGCTTTGAGGTATTTGGCAGCCATGAGAATACGATTGGTCTCTGCACACGCGGCTTTGAACCGAAGCTGATGCTCCAGTTCCTTGCCTTTCGCGGGATTCTTTTTCCAGTTGCGGGGATAGAGAATCTGGTACGCTTCGGGCTTGGAAGCTCCGATGATTTTGCCGTTTGCGTCACGGTAATACTTGCGGCGATGGATGGTTCCGTCCTTGGTCAGTGTGCCGCGAATCTCTTGGACGGGGTCTTGATAAATAACTTCTGCCATGTCTTTTTCTCGCTATTGTCAGGCTCGTCTCGGCTTAGTAGCATATTAAAAACAAAGTAATATCCTAATAATAACCTAATAAAAGCCTAATATACTATGCTAAAACTGAGTGCAAAGGTACAACATTTATTCGACATACGCAAGAAAAAAATTGCATTTTACCAATTCATATTGTCCATAACTGATTATCAAATAGCTATGAAGTAGAATCGCCATCCCCGGTTCGAGTCCGGGAAGTGGCTCCAAAGAGAACTTTGGTTCTCTTTTTTTATATCGTGTCGATGAAGAATTTCTGCTTACGGTTGAAGAGAGCTATACCGATGAGCAGAATAACAAAAATGATACCTGCACTATATGCCAGATAAAGCCAGCCGAACTGTCCTGCCCCGTAAGCACCGAACTTGAAGGTCTCGATAATGGCCGTCATCGGGTTAAAGAGCATAATGCGATGCAGCGTCGGGTTAGTGACGTACGAGAGCGGATAAACGATTGGCGTTGCGTACATCCAGAGCGAAACAAATACCCCGAAGAAATTAATCAAGTCACGGTACTTGGTGGTGAGCGAGGAAATGATCAGCCCCAAGCCCAATGCCAAGCATTGGATCATCAGCATCAGTACAGGAAAAAGGAGCAGATACCAATTGGGGTGCAAGTCCACACCGCGAATCACGAAATACAGATACACGAACACAAATGTACTCAACTGCAGTGTGAACCGGAATAGTTTGGAGAACACCTTCGATACCGGCGAAACCAAACGCGGGAAATAGACCTTTCCGAACAAGGCGGCATTGGTCTGGAACGTGCCGGCAGTCTCCGTTAGGCAGGTCGAAAAATACTCCCAAAGGCAGATACCGCTCAAGTAGAACACCGGTTGCGGTACATCGTCCGTTGGAATACCGGCGATGCGACCGAAGACCACGATATACATGAACATCGTGAACAGCGGCGATATGAAGTACCAGCCCATGCCGAAGATGGTCTGCTTATACTGCACTGTTATATCGCGCTTGATAAACAGCCAAATCAGGTACTTCTTCTGCCAAAGTTCCTTCAGTCCCAAACCCTTCGAGAATGTCGTCGGGCTGATCTCTGTGGTCCAATATGTATCGTTAGATTTCAAATTTTTGATTTCAAATTTTTGATTTAGACAGTATCCATAAAGGACTTCTGCACTTTATTGAAGAGCATAAGGCCGATGATTAATAACACGAGCGTAAAGACAGCGCTGTATCCGAGCCAGAGCCAGGAGAACTGTCCCTGACCGAGCAGCGAGTACTTGATCGCTTCCATGACCGGTGTCACGGGATTAAGACTCATCGCAAGGTGCAGTTTTTCGTTCGTCACCATGCTCAGCGGATAGATCACCGGCGTGATATAGACCCAAAGGGAGATGATCTTCGCCAACATGATCTGCAGGTCGCGGTACTTGGTCGTCATAGACGAAAAAATCATTCCAAAACCAACCGCCATAAAGGCCAGCAGCAGAATAAGCACCGGGAAGAGGACGATCTGCCAATGAATGGACAGATCCGTTCCGGTCGCTACATAATAGATGTAGAAAACAGCAAAGATAGCAAGCTGGATAGCAAATGACAAGAGGTTCGTCGTCACAGCCACCAGCGGCATAATGATACGCGGGAAATAGACCTTACCGAAGATGTCCGCATTGCTCACGAACGAGTTCGACGTCGCGCTCAGACAGCTGGAGAAATACCCCCAGACAGAGATCCCCAAGAGGTAAAACAGAATCGGCGGTACGCCGTCCGTCGGGATATTCGCTATTCCGCCAAAGACAGCCACATATACGATCACGGAGAGTACCGGCGTGATAATGAACCAAAGCGGGCCCAAAATGGTCTGTTTGTATGCGACTCGGAAAGCACGCTCCACAAACAGCAAAAACATGTCGCGATAGCGCCATATTTCCTTCCAATCCACCGTCAGCAAACGATCTTTCGGCGTGATGGTCAAATCCCACTTTTGCTCGTCCTGTTTCAAAATCGGGCACAAAATTAGTTAAAATTTTCTAAATATGCAAGTATTTGCGATAAAATTTTATAAATTTTTTGACATATACAAATTTTTTTGTACCTTTGCAGCCAAAATACGGATTTATGAAGAAAAAGAACCTTCCAATATTGGAAAATATCACCATTACGGGTGTGGCGGCAGAAGGAAAAGCGTTGGTGCGTATCAATGACATGGTGTGCTTTGTGCCGAACTGCGTACCGGGCGACATAGTGGACTTGCAGGTGACCAAGAAGAAACACAGTTTCATGGAAGCCAAGGTGTTGCGCGTTGTTACGCCGAGTCCCGTACGGTGTGAGGCCCGATGCAAGCATTTTGGAGTCTGCGGCGGGTGCAAATGGCAAATCCTGCCGTACGAGGAGCAACTCAAATACAAACAGCAGCAGATTGTGGATAACCTAACGCGAATCGGGAAGGTTGAACTGCCGGATATTAGTCCGATTCTGGGGAGCAAGCATATCTACGAGTACCGCAATAAACTCGAATTCACTTGTGCCGACCGCAAGTGGTTGCCGTGGGAAATGATCGAGGCCGCTGGCGGATTGGATAAGATAGACAGCTCGTACGGTCTTGGTTTTCATATTCCCAATTGCTTCGACAAGGTACTGGACATCGAGGAGTGCCACCTGATGCCTGAGATCAATAATCGTATAAGGAATTACGTGCGTGCGTATGCGAGAGAGAACGGACTGAGTTTCTACAACGAACATTCCCACCAGGGATTGCTGCGCAATCTGATTCTACGCAATAACCATAAAGGAGAGATGATGCTGGTCGTTTCCTTCGGAGAACGAATTGAAGATCGGAGATTGGAAATTGAAGAATTTTTAGAACATTTGCATCAGGCGTTTCCGGAGGTCATTGCTCTACTCTACGTCGAGAACACCAAGTTCAACGACACCATCGGAGACTTAGACGTAAAAGTTTATTTTGGTCAGGACCATATCATAGAAGAGATGGAGGGATTGCAGTTCAAAGTAGGCCCCAAATCCTTCTATCAAACCAACACGGAGCAAGCCTACGAACTCTATAAAGTAGCGCGGGATTTTGCAGAACTGAAAGGTAACGAACTGGTGTACGATCTCTATACGGGCACAGGCACAATTGCTAATTTTGTGTCTCGTCAGGCACGTCAAGTCATTGGTATCGAATATGTTCCCGAAGCGATAGAAGATGCCAAAGTCAATTCGAAGATAAACAACATCAAGAATACTCTCTTCTTCGCGGGAGATATGAAGGATATTTTGAATAATGAATTTGTGGCGCAACACGGTCGTCCGGATGTTATCATTACCGATCCGCCGCGTGCCGGAATGCATGAGGACGTAGTGAATGTCATTCTGAATGCCGCCCCCAAACGGATCGTGTATGTGAGTTGTAATCCGGCAACACAGGCGCGCGATCTGGCGCTACTCGACAAACAGTACAAGGTCACAAAAGTACAACCCGTTGATATGTTCCCGCATACGCAACACGTAGAAAATGTGGTTCAGTTATGCTTGCGTTAATCCTCTTCATTTATTTTGTTTCTTTTGCAGATAAGCCTCAAACAGACACTCCGGCTTTGTCGGAACGCGCATTGGAGCAACGTGCGAAATGGAACATTGAGATAGATGCGTTAGATTATCCTGTGAGTACGGTGTATTTGGATAGTCTTCGTCGGTTAGGTGTACAGATACACCATACCAGCCGTTGGTTCAACGGAGCGACTTGCGAGATGAGCGAGTCCCAAGTTACGCAGGTACAAACCCTCTCCTTTGTGACCGAAGTTCAGTTGACGCGCGACAACAGTTCGCCCATCTACGGAGCGGTAAAAAGGAGTGCCATTCCAGGCGGAAGCCGCTCCTCCCGTTTATCGGGAGGACGCTCCTGGACGGACGAACAGTTAGATCTGTTCAATCTCCGGCCTTTGCATGATGCGGGTTTTGAGGGGCAAGGTATCTTGATGGCGATATGTGACGGGGCATTTTACAAAGCCAACACGATGAGTTGTTTCCGGCACGAACAAGAACTGGGACATTTTGATTTCACGGACGACGCAGATGATTTTTACGGTAGTTCCGGTGCGCACGGAATGGAGTGTCTAAGTACGATATCCGGTATTCAGGACGATTTCTACGGTGCTGCAACTCGTGCAAACTATTATCTGATGCGATCGGAAGAGATGCCATCTGAGAGTCCGAAAGAGATGGATAATTTAGTAGCGGCGCTGGAGAAAGCGGACTCGTTGGGTGTTAATGTATTTTCCGTATCATTAGGTTACGCCTATTTTGACAACGATGCCTGGACCGTCCGCCAGGAAGATCTGGATGGAAAGACCTATCGTTGTTCGCGTGCCGCAACGATAGCGGCCCGTAAGGGTATGTTGGTCTGCGTAGCAGCGGGAAACGATGGAAATAAAGAATGGCATACTATTTCCGTTCCGGCCGATGCAGACAGTATACTCACGGTCGGTGCAGTAGATACGGACAGCGTGATCGGTGCGTTCTCCAGTTTCGGTCCCTCTGCGGACGGACGTATCAAACCGGAAGTGTGTGCGGTAGGTGCACAAACGACGCTGATCAATCCGAACGGCACGATTGTCACCAGCAACGGAACCAGTTACGCAACCCCGCTGATTGCCGGTTTGGCAGCCTCGCTCTGGTCTGCCCTACCGGATGAGAATTCGATGCAGATACGCGAACGTATTCTGCAGTCCTCCAACCGCTACCGGAACCCCGATATGCAACAATACGGATATGGTATTCCGGATGCATGGAAAGCCTACACGATGGCTTTGGGAGTACAGAATACAGAACACAGCGTACAGAATACAGACACCCGCAAGATTCTGCACGGCGACCAGATACTGATCGTGCGGTTCGGACATATCTATAATCTGGCGGGACAGCGCGTGCAATAGGCACAAAAAAAGGTAGGCTAACTACATCGCACCGCTACAACCTCGTACCCTTGCTACGGTCAAGTCCTGGGGGAGTTCGGAGGGAGCTGGTCGTATAGCACCTACCTGCGCTTAAGCCAAAACTCGTGTGATTCGCGAAAATATCGCTCAGTGACACTTCGTTTTGCTCTACGCTTTTCGGTCTGCAAAACAAAGTTTTACATCCCGAGGATATCGTAGAAAAAAGAACACTCTTTTAAATTTTGGTGCAAAGGTACTGCTTTTTTTTGAATTATGCAAATTTTTTTTAAGAAAATAAATTCAAAATCACGGGATAATATACTTTGTATATTATAAGTATAAGCAGGATACGGTAAAGTATCGGGATAGATAGGGGGTTGATAGTTTTTTCATGTTAGAAAACTTCATTATAGGACGAATTAAGGCGGAATTACCGTTTGAACCCAACGCAGAGAAAGACGGCCTGCTGCAAGCGCTGGGTGCGTTTTTGGTGAGCCGTGACCCGCGTAAGGCATTCATCTTACGTGGTTATGCCGGCACCGGAAAAACCAGTGTAACGAGTGCTTTGGTGCGGGCTTTGAAAGGTTTGAAGCAACCGTGTATCCTACTCGCCCCTACCGGACGTGCCGCCAAGGTGTTGAGTCGTTATTCAGGTGAACAGGCGTACACGATTCATAAGAAGATATACCGCCAGAATCAGTTAGGGGTCGAGGCGTTTTCGTTGAGTGACAACTTACATAAGAACACCTTATTTATCGTGGATGAGGCCTCGATGCTAAGCGGAGAGCGGGATAACATGACTTTCGGCAGCGGCTGCCTGCTGGACGACCTGATACGCTACGTGTATAACGGTCAAGGGTGCAGTCTGCTGCTCTTGGGCGATGATGCCCAGTTACCCCCGGTAGGAAGCGAGTTAAGTCCAGCCTTGAATGCGGATTACATGAGGGGGAGTTATCAGCTTTCAGTATTCAGTTTTCAGTTAGAGGTGGTGGCCCGGCAAGCCTTGGATAGCGGGATACTTAGCGAAGCTACAAGACTGAGGGGCTTACTGAAAAATCCGATTAATCCGAATAATCCGATTACCCTGAATCCGAACGACAAAGATATCATCAAGGTGCCGACCGGAGAGGCAATTGAATATCTGGAGAATAGTTGGCGGGAAGTAGGACCGGAAGAGACTCTGATCATCACACGCAGCAATGTAATGACGAATTTGTACAACGGGGGCGTACGTGCGCGAATAATGTATAAGGAAGAGGACCTGTCGAACGGAGATCGGCTGCTGGTGACGAAAAACAATTATTTCTGGGCTAAAGAGTATGAAGATTTAGAGTTTATCGCTAATGGTGATATGTTTGTCGTCGAGCGGCTCTACAATCGCCATGAGATGTACGGTTTCGATTTTGCCCGTGCGTCTTTGCGTTCGGTGGATTATAACTGGGAGATCGAAGCGTTGGTATGGATCGACACCATGAAAACTGATACTCCGGAAGCCAATTATGCGTTGCAGAAGACCTTGTTTAGCCGAATTGCAGAGGACTATCCGGAGATACGAAGCAAGAAAGAACTGGTAAAAAAGATCTACGATTCGCCGTATTACAATGCGCTTCAGGTGCGGTTTGCTTATTGCGTGACAGGTCATAAAGCGCAAGGCGGACAATGGCGGCATGTGTACATTGATCCCCCACCCGATGACCTTAGATGGCTCTATACCGCCGTCACGCGAGCCACAGAAAAAATCTATATATTGCGATAATTTTTTAGAAAAATTATAAATTATTTGCATATATGGATTTTTTTTTGTAATTTTGCACGCAAAAATGGATTTAATAACAAACAAAAATCTATATTTACGTATGAATTGCAAACAATTACATGTACTCATTGCTATTCTGGCAGTCGGCATGCTGGCGAGTTGTCATTCAGACATCGATCTCCAAAATGTGGACAAGAAAGCAGAATTGCAAATGGGTTTGGCGCTACCTATTGGTAGAATCCATGCTACGATTACCGATTTCGTTGGAGGCGGTAAAGTCGACAATCTGTATGTAGAAAACGGTATGCTGACGTGGCGTGACACGTTCCCCGATGGACGTAGGTACCACACCATCAATTTGGCAGACAGTATCTCCACGGACGATTTTCCATTGAATGTGTATGAAAAACTGGATGAAAAGGGATTGATTTATGGCGGTAATGTCATTGGAGACGGTAATCCGATCACTTTGGACTTTGAAATGCCGATTAAACTGAAAGGTATTAACAATGCGCTGACCAACGAGCGTCTGGACAGCGCCTACATTACCAAAGCATCGTTCTTTTCTACGCTTAAAACAACTGGTTTCGATCTTAAATGGGAGTGGATTGACCGTGTAACCTTGGATCTGGGTGATCAAGTTAGTCGTCCTGCCGGTAATCAAATGACGGTCTATGAGCGTCCGACCGGTACGGTACCTGATTTGTACAATTCGGCTATCCCGACGGACATCGATAATTTTACCTTGTGCATGATGAAGGATCCGACAAAGGAAGCGGGTGACGGAAATTATATAAATCAGGCCACCTTCATAGCTCACATGACTTTCACAATCCCTTCCGGTACACCTGTTCCTATTGCAACCTCTTCTAAGCTTAATTACGAGTTAGCAGTCAAGTTTATCAAATACTCTGCTGTATGGGGTTACTTCAAACCCTCGAGCGATATGTTTGTTGAGGTTAAAACGCCGATCGGAGAACGGATGGGCAGTTTGAGTTTCTTGCAGAGCGGTTACTATCCTTTCTCCGATCCGGAGATCAAGGTGGAGATCACGACGCAGATTGCCGGTATCATGCGTATCGACAGTTGTTATGTCTTCGCGCAGGATCCGGAGGGTCACCGTACGTACGCTAATTTCGATGGTGACACGATCAAGAACTACGTGCCGCTGGTAGGTACCCCTCTCGACCCGCACACCAGTGCAATCGGTGCTTCGACGATGTTGTACACGATTTTCGACAAGCGTTCGGATAGAGGACATATCGATGACCTGTTCGGTAAGATTCCTGATTCGCTGGGCTATAAGTTCAAAGTGGATTTCGATACCAAGCTTTCTCAGCAGGTTCGTATGACTCCGGAGGATTCGATTAAGATCAATGCGATTTGTACCCTGCCTATGGAATTTAACAAGGGTCTTTATATTGAATATAACGATACGCTTAATGATGTGAAGTTGAGTCAGTACAGTTTGGACTCCATGATGGCCGGTTCGAACGTGATCGACAGCATCAAATCGACGGATATCACACTCTTCATGACGGCTTACAACGATATCCACGCAACCATCCGTGGCGTGATGCGTTGTTATGACAAGGACGGAAAGATGGTAATGGATCCGGCAGATAAGGCGAAACCTTTCCTGCTCTTCCCGCAAGACACGTTATTGTTCGATGCACCTAAGTTTGAGCTCAAGAGCAACACGTGGGGGATGTCCGCTCCGGGTCAGAACGTACTTACCGCTAAGCTGAACAAGCAACAGGTAGATATGCTGCCAAGTATTAAGCGAATCATCTTTAAGGGTGTTATCGACGACCGTTCGCTGCAATATACATTCGATAAAGGAGAAAACAAGGTGGTTAAGTTCACCGATGACCAAGGTCTGAACATTCAACTTGGTTTGACCACGCAAGCGGATGTGATACTGAATCTGGGTAAAACCGAAAATAAAAAATAAGGAGGGCTGAATCATGAAAACGAAAAAATATATCTTAGCAGCCCTTGTGGCAATATTTGCTATCAGTGCAAGTGCGCAACAGGTAACGACCCTCTATTTCTTGGAGAACGCCCCGATGCGTCACACGATTAACCCGGCTTTCCAACCTGTCAGCAGAGGTTACATCAACTTCACACCGCTGGGGTGGATGGAGTATAGTTTCGGAAACAACTCGTTGACGATGAACGACCTCATCTATACGGCCAGGGATCCCAAAACGGGTCAGATGCAGACGGTAACGGTGCTCCACCCCAACGCGGACAAGCAGAAGTTCCTCAAACAACTGCACAGTATGATGTATATCAACGGAGACATCAATATCGGCATCCTCAATATGGGTTTCCGTGTAAAGGAGAAAGGATTTGTGACGATTGGTGTCAACGAGCGCGTAGAGTTAGGTCAGACAGAGCCTAAGTCGCTGTTTAATTTCCTGTTAGGCGGTGGTTTTGCGGACTTGAGCGGTGGCTTGAACACCATTACCCTCTCCGGTATGGGTACCGGTTTAAAGGCATATACCGAGGTAAGCGGTGGTTACAGCCATCAGCTTAACGAGCATTGGACCATTGGTGGTAAGCTCAAAGTACTGCTCGGTCAAGCGTACATGGGATTGAATGCCAAGACGCTCAATCTCTACGCGAACCAAGAGGCATGGAAATTAGGTGGCACGATGAATCTTGATATTGCCGGTCCGCTGGACATGGAGTATCTGGATCAATTCGCACAGGAGAAAACAGGTAAGGAGATCTATGAGTCCTTTAATGGTGTAGGAACCGCTCCGAAGATTGATTTCGGCAAGTTGGTTGACACCTCGGATTTGACGAAGTTGCTCCTGCCGTCCGGTTATGGAGCAGCCATCGACTTCGGTTTTGCATGGAAACCAATCAAGCAATTGCAGATTAGTGCTGCTTTAACGGATCTTGGCTTCATCTATTGGAGCAATAGCGATCGTTTTGAGTGCGTAATGGATAGTGCAAAAGCGAAATTCACGGGTGCCGGTCAGGTTGAATACAGTCAGTATCAAGATCAGAACGGACAGTTCAACACGCAGATGCTGATGGATTCAGCTATGAATAATTTGATGAACATGCTGACCGGTGTGACCTTTGGTAAATCGCAGAAGAAAGGTTTCGCACGCATGACCTCGGCTCGTCTGAATGTAGGTCTGGATGCTAATTTCTGGGAAAACCGCATCGGCATCGGTGTCGTTTCTGCTACCCGTCTGTACAACGCACGTTTGTACGAGGAGGTAACCTTTGGTTTTGCCTTCCGTCCGGTCAACTGGTTCAATATCGCTGCTACCTATTCGCTGATGAACAACGGTAAGTACAGCAATATCGGTGCCGGTCTGGGCTTCATGCCGTACGACGGTATCAACCTCACACTGGCGATGGATTATATCCCGACCAGTTATGCAAAAATGCCGAACTCGAACATGTATGTATTGCCGGACAAGACGAAAATGTTCAACCTCGCGCTGGGCTTCTCCATCTGCTGGGGTTCCAACCGCAAGGACTCGGATAAGGACGGTGTATGGGATAAGATCGATATGTGTCCCGAGACTCCTGTGGGCGTTAAAGTGGACAAACAAGGTTGTCCGGAAGACGCCGACAAAGACGGAATTCCTGATTACCTCGACAAATGTCCCAACACCTTACCGGAAGCTGTTTCGTTTATTGACGAGAACGGTTGTGACAAGGATACGGACGGTGACGGTATCGAAGACTACCGTGATCTGTGTCCGGATACTCCGGAAGAGGCTCGCGGATATGTAGATGAGATGGGTTGTCCGCTCGATAGCGACGGTGACGGTGTATCCGATTATATGGACGAGTGCCCTGGTACTCCGGAAGCAGCTTACGGTCAGACCGACGGTCGCGGTTGCCCGCGTGATAGCGACGGTGACGGTGTACCTGATTACATGGACGAGTGTCCGAACACGCCGGAGGCTTCGTACGGTATGATTGACATGAAGGGTTGTCCGCTCGATAGTGACGGTGACGGTGTACCTGATTATATGGATCAATGTCCTGGAACTCCGGCTGACGCACGTGCGACCGTGAATGAGTTCGGTTGTGCTAAGGATACCGACGGCGACGGTGTAGAAGACTGGAAAGATGAGTGTCCGGGAACTCCAGAGGCTGCTCGCGGGTTTGTAGATGCTCGCGGTTGTGTACTGGATACCGATAATGACGGTGTACCTGATTATCTGGATAAATGTCCGACTGTAGCCGGTCCGAAGGCTAACAAGGGATGTCCGGAAGTAAAACGCGAGGTACGTCAGTTGCTCCAGAAGGCAATGCAAGGTATCGAGTTCGAGTCCGGCAAGGCTACTATTAAACCGAAGTCCTACCCGCTCTTGAACCAGATCGCCAAGATCTTCATCGACAACAAAGACTATATCGTTGAAGTTCAGGGTCACACGGATAACACGGGTAAGGCAGAGATCAACCAAGAGCTGTCTGAGAAACGTGCAAATGCCGTACGTGACTACCTGATTGCTCAAGGTGTTGACTTCCAGCGCCTAACGGCTGTCGGCTACGGTCCGGATCAACCGATCGCAGACAACAGCACCAAGGCCGGTCGTGCAAAGAATCGTCGTGTTGAGTTCAAGATCAGCTTCGAGGAGGTTCATTATGAGAGCGTAATGGATCAGGCAGATCCTACTCCGGCGCAATAATTGAAAATTGTAAAATTTATATATTATGGGAAGAGCTTTTGAATATCGTAAAGCAACAAAACTGAAAAGATGGGGACACATGTCCCGCACATTCACCAAGTTAGGTAAAGAAATCACGATTGCAGCACGCGAGGGTGGACCGGATCCGGATTCCAACCCGCGTCTGCGTACACTCATCCAGCAGTGTAAACGTGAGAACATGCCGAAGGATAACATCGATCGCGCAATCAAGAAAGCGACCGATAAGTCGTCCGAAGGTTATAAGGAGATCAACTACGAGGGATACGGTCCTCACGGCATCGCTATCTTCGTAGAGACAGCCACCGATAACCACATGCGTACAGTAGCGAACATCCGCTCCTACTTCACCAAGTTCGGCGGTACGCTCGGTACGCAAGGTTCGTTGCAGTTCCTCTTTGACCGCAAGGCATGCTTCACCGTAACAATGAAGGACGGCATCGATCTGGATGAACTGGAGCTTGAGCTCATTGACTTCGGTGTGGAGGAACTCGGTGTGGACGAAGAGGAGAACACGATTGTGATCTACTCGGACTTCAACGAGGCAATTAACATGCAGAAGTACCTCGAGGAGCACGGCTTTGAGATTCAGGCTATGGAGTTTGTTCGTATCCCGAACGACACCAAGGAGCTGACCGACGAGCAACGGGAGTCTGTTCAGAAACTCATCGACAAGATCGAAGAGGACGAGGATGTACAGAACGTTTTCACCAACATGGCATAACAAAGTTGAATGTTGAAAGTTGAAGGTTTAATGATTATATCTGAATACTTCAAATTAAGCGATCGTCAGGCTGAGCAGTTTGCTCAGCTTGACGCGCTTTATCGCGACTGGAACAGCAAGATCAACGTCATCTCGCGTAAAGACATCGACAATCTGTACGAGCACCACGTGCTGCACTCGTTGGCGATAGCCAAACTACTGCCGTTCCAACCCGGCACAAGCATCATGGACGTCGGTACAGGAGGCGGTTTTCCGGGTATTCCGTTGGCGATTCTGTTTCCGGAGTGCCAGTTCCTGCTCATCGATTCGATCGGTAAGAAGATTAAGGTAGCAACAGAGGTGGCTAAATCCTTAGGGCTCACCAATGTGATCTGCAAGCAGGAGCGCGTGGAGGAAGAGAAACAGAAGTTTGACTTCGTCGTTTCCCGTGCCGTGATGCCCCTACCCGATTTAGTAAAACTGGTGCAGAAAAACATCTCCAACAAGCACCGCAATGCCGTGCCGAACGGACTGGTGGTGCTCAAAGGAGGAGACCTGAAGGAGGAGATTGCACCGTACATAAAAACTGCAGAGGTTACCCCCTGCAGTACGTTCTTCCGTGGAAGTTGGTTCGAGACTAAACAAATTATTTACCTGCCTCTATAACTTGCCCCTGCAGGGTATACGTTTTAGCTCCGCGCTGGATATAGATCTGTCCGTCGCGGAGTATTTTTTTGCTCTCTACTACTGACTCCACACTCTCAATACCTTCGGTAGAAGGTGTATAACCGTCGTCCATCGGCTCTTTGTGCGTCATAGCGTAATCGAGATACATCTCTAACATCGTATAGCCGGAAGCATGGCGAACGTTATTATCAGGCGTGTTCGGGTCGCAGCCGTTAGCACTCTCCCACTCGTCCGGCATACCGTCCTTATCCGTATCCACTAATGCCTCAACGGACGGATAATCATAAAATCCCTCTGCATCCTCTTCGGTATCGATGATTCCGTTTCCACGCGATGCGCCACTATAGGTCGCTTTCTTATTGCGTGTGTCATCCACCAACCGCAGTTCCACATGATCGCGCGGGAAACAACCTGCTGTATCCAGTACGGTCTGAAACGCGTCTTCAGCTGTCTGGAAATCACTTACGGCATAGGCATACATATCAAAATCATAGCGGCCATAGATGGAATCCTCCGTCCAGCGCCACCAAGGTGTCTTAGGACGAATCAAAGTATCTACGCGTAGTGTATCCACCTTGTTATAAGGCGATTTACCGCTTACAGCAGACCAGTTATCCGCGGTAGCGGCAGGTACTCCGTCAAACACATTTCCGGAGAGGTACCATTGGCTCGGTCCCCATGAATGATCTTGTGGCGCATCTTTGTGAGTCCTGCCAACCTCTACCGAGAAGAAATATTTCTTGTTGGTAGTATTTGGTCCTACCTTATAATAGTTATTGATGAAATTGCACTCATGCGCCGAGTTAAGACCATTATATTCACCTTCCGCTAATTTAGCAGTATTCTCTCCGCCATAACAACCGTTCGAACCGCCCTCGAAATTATACTGCACATTATTGATATAATCCAGATAAACCACCCAGTCGTTACTATATGCGCCGTTAAAACGGCACGAACGCTTATTGTTATGAACCAATAAGTTATGATGATACGTAGCCGGCGAACCGCCCCATTGACAACCATAGGCACGCTGGCCTTTCTTGTGTCCCGCATCGTACAAACCTTCATGCACAATACAATATTGCACCGTGATAAAATGGCTGTCGTAAGAGTTCATATTTTCCTCCATTGACCAACCGAAATCGCAATGGTCGAAGATATAACTCTCACAGTTCTCCGCTCCAACAGCGTTAGCATCCAACAATTTACCATTTACATCGTACTGGCCCAAACGGAAACGGATATTTCGGACAATAAAATTATTCGAACCGCTAAACTTCACTTTATGATGAGTAATCACAATTCCCATTCCGGGAGCTGTCTGACCAGCCCAAGTAAAGTTGGAACGCCTATTTAGATTCAATTCTTTGACGAGCCGGATCTCTCCGGTTACGGCAAAGCAGACGGTCAGCGGCTCGTCCGGATATTGTTTCATCGCCCAGCGCAACGAACCTTCGGTGGCACCTTCGGCATCGTCCGCCAGCGTCGTCACATACACCACTTTACCTCCTCGACCACCGGAGGTGTATTTACCAAATCCCTCTGCACCAGGGAAAGCAACAATCGTATCCGGCAGCACAGCCGCAGACAAGGACCAAAGGGACAATGTACAAAGTACCAAAGTTAAAAATTTTTTCATTGTATTTCTTGGGTTAAAGCGCGCCATAGTGCGTCATCGGGCACCGGTGCCGTAATACATATATTTTCTTTTTTTACAGGATGAATAAATTCTATTTTACGGGCGTGCAAACAAATACCGCCATCCGGATTAGAACGCTTGGCGCCATACTTGAGATCGCCCTTTATAGGACAACCGATAGCCGCCAGTTGGCAACGTATCTGATGATGCCGTCCGGTCTCTAAGTTCACTTCCAAAAGCGTGTAATGTTCGCCCTTAACAAGCGTCTTATACGACAAGACAGCCTGTTTCGCCTCTTTGGCATCGGGTTTGGCGATATACGATTTGTTCTGCGCCTCATTACGCACAAGCCAATTCTCTAATCGCGCCTCCGGTACATTCGGACAACCTTGCACGATAGCCCAGTACGTTTTGCGAATCTGCTCATGGCTCTTGAACATCTCATTAAGCCTCGTCAACGCCTTGCTCGTTCGAGCAAAAAGCACTACCCCGCTCGTGGGACGATCCAGACGATGCGTCACACCCAAAAACACCTCACCGGGCTTGTTGTACTTGTCCTTTATATATGCCTTCACCGTCTCGCTCAGAGGCGTGTCACCCGTCTTATCGCCCTGCACAATCTCGTTGCAGGTCTTATTGACAGCAATAATATGATTGTCTTCGTAGAGTACGGTCATAACCCTCTTTGACGAACAGCTTCATAAATAAACACACCGGCAGCTACACTCACATTAAGAGACTCTATCGTGCCTGTCATCGGCAGGCGCACTTTGTCGGTACAGAGTTTGAGGTTCTCCTCATAGATACCTTTCTCCTCCGAGCCCATCACAATACAAGTCGGAACGGTCATATCCACTTCGGTGTAGTTACGGTCCGTATGTTCGGTAGCTGCCACAATGCTTAGTCCGCTGTCACGCAGATAAGTCAACGCGTTCTGCAGGTTCTCTACTTTGCAGATTGGCAATGAATGCAACGCACCCGCAGACGCCTTGACGGCATCGCCGTTAATCGCCGCACTCCCGCGCGTACCTATTATCAGCGCGTGTACACCTGCGCACACGCATGTACGAGCAATAGCGCCGAAATTACGGACGTCCGTCACGCCGTCCAGTAACATCAAAAGTGGTGTCTTGCCTTCGTCATACAGGCTCTGCACGAGGCTATCTAATGGAGTGAACTCAATCGGACTCAGGAAAGCAATCACGCCTTGGTGGTTCTTGTCCGTAAACTGATTCAGTTTCTCCAGCGGTACCCGCTGAATCTGCGTACCGGTGCCTTCTAACTTGAGTAACAACTCACGGCCGATAGCCGAAGACATATCCCTGCGGATCAGCACTTTATCCAGCACCTTACCCGCATCAATTGCCTCCATCACGGCCCGGATACCAAAGATCATCTCCTTCTCCGGTGGACGCTTTGTGTCATACTTTTGTTTCTGTATCATAGTTTAATATTTTAGCCAATTGATAAATTCCATAGGATCGGTGGTAAACGCCATCGGCTCAGCCACTTGATGTCCATATGCATCCAACTGTACGTAGAACGGCTGCGCGTTAGCGCCATATAACTCTCGTTGAATACGCGAGTTCTCATCCCCTATTCCGTCCCGCTTGTCATCCACAAACAACTCGATAAACACATAGTTCTGCAGACGTGCCTTCACGCTATCGTCGTCCAACACATAGGCTTCCATCTTACGGCAGTTCACGCAACCGTATCCGGTAAAGTCGATGATAACCGGTTTGCCTTCCTGACGTGCGTAGGCCAGGCCCTCCTCATAATTATTGAATACCTCACGGCCCTCTATCTCCATAGGTGGTGCAAAAGCAGCTATCGCTTTCACCGGTGCGCCCCAGAGTCCGGGAACGAGGTAAATCGCAAACGCAAAGGACAACACGGCTATCGTCTTCCCTACCCAACTCTTACGAATCAGATAGATTCCGATTCCTGCGAAACAGCCTATCCAGATAGCAATAAATAGCCACCGCGGCAGGATACCCCAGCCGTACGCCATATCAGCGACGCTCAGGAACTTCAACGACAGAGCCAACTCGAGGAATGCCAACGTCACCTTAAAACTCGTCATCCAGTCTCCGGACTTCGGTGCACTCTTCATCCATTCGGGGAACATCGCAAACAGCGAGAAAGGTAAGGCAAGCGCTATTGCAAAGCCCAACATGCCCATCGTCGGTGCCAATAAGGACTTACCGGCTGCTTCCACAAGCAACGTTCCGATGATTGGTCCTGTACAACTAAACGACACAATTACCAAGGTGAAAGCCATCAGTAAGATACTCAGGAATCCACCCGTGCTACGTGCCTTGTTATCCAAGGCCGTAGACCAGGAATCCGGTAAAGTAATCTCAAATAGGCCAAAAAACGAGAGAGCAAATACCACCAACAGCAGGAAGAAGAATATATTCACTACCGCATTCGTACTCAGATCATTCAGGGCTGACGCACCAAAAAGCAGCGTCACTAACAATCCCAGCCCCACGTACAGCACTATGATACTGAGTCCATAGAGAATCGCGTCTCTCCTACCACCACCTTTCTTAAGGAAGAAGCTCACCGTCATCGGAATAATCGGCCACACGCAGGGCGTGAATATAGCCAGCAATCCGCCTAAAAGGCCCAAAACAAATATCCAGATAAGCGACCTATCCCCTGTAGGCGATTTATCACCGTCCTGTAGCGAAGCGTCCTCTAAACTCTTATACTCCCACACCTCCGGTGCCATACACATTTTATCGTCACACGCATTGTACCGAATTGGTGTTACTTCTTCTTTCGCCAGCGTGATCACAAACGAGTCCGCAAACTCCTCATCAAACTCACGTTCCCCGAATTCAATGATATTCATGTGCCAACCCGGTTCAATCGCTGCCCGGATCCGCACACTATCCCCTACTTCTTCACCGCTCCACGTTACCGGCTGCACAATCTGTGCAACCGCCCAAAGCGGCAATAAACAAACTAATATCGATAACAATTTTCTCATTCTTCTCTACTAATCTTTGCGCCAATGGCATTCAAACGATGCTCGATATCCTCATAGCCTCGATCAATCTGATCGATGTGATCAATCTTACTTGTTCCTTCCGCACTCATAGCGGCAATCAGCATGGCTATACCGGCACGGATATCGGGACTCGTCATGTTGTTATGCTTGAGCTGACGTTGATGATCGTGACCTACAACGACTGCACGGTGCGGATCACAGAGGATGATTTGTGCACCCATATCGATCAGTTTATCCACGAAGAACAGACGACTCTCGAACATTTTCTGATGAATCAGTACCGTACCTTTCGCTTGGGTCGCAACCACAAGCAGCACAGAGAGCAGATCCGGTGTCAGACCCGGCCATGGGGCATCTGCCACCGTGAGGATCGAGCCATCGAGGAAGGATTCAATCTGATAGTGTTCTTGCGCAGGAATAACGAGATCGTCTCCTTCTTCCTCAATACGGATTCCGAGGCGACGGAAAGCATCGGGGATTATTCCCAAGTCACGGATTCCTGCTTCTTTGATGCGGAGTTCAGAACCGGTAATGGCCGCCATGCCTATAAACGAACCGACTTCGATCATATCCGGCAGGAGTTTATGCTGCGCGCCATGAAGGGCTTTGACACCTTCGATGGTGAGGAGGTTAGATCCCACTCCGCTGATTTTCGCGCCCATGTTATTGAGGAGCCGGCAGAGTTGCTGCACGTACGGTTCACACGCGGCATTGTAAATAGTCGTCGTACCTTCGGCAAGGACGGAAGCCATAATGATGTTAGCGGTTCCGGTGACAGACGCCTCGTCCAGAAGCATGTAGGTCCCTTTGAGGTGCTTGCCGTCAAAACGGTATGCCAACAAGTTCTGGTCGTACTCAAACGTTGCCCCCAGATTGACCATACCTTGGAAATGGGTATCCAAACGACGACGACCGATCTTATCGCCACCCGGTTTCGCGTATGTTACTTCCCCCAGACGTGCCAAAAGCGGACCAATCAGCATGACCGAACCACGCAGTTTATTGCATTTCTTCAGAAAATCGGCAGAACGCAAATACGCCGTGTCAAGGTTAGAAGCCGTAAAAGCGAACTTGCCTTTGGAGAGCTTCTCCACCGTCACGCCGACAGATGCAAGCAGGTCGATGAGGTTGTTCACATCCAGTATATTCGGGAGATTGTCAATAACGACCGTCTCTTTGGTGAGCAGTACCGCACAAAGCACTTGCAGCGCCTCGTTCTTGGCACCTTGCGGGGTGATCGAACCATGTAACTTATGTCCTCCTTCTACGATAAAACTTGCCATATCAAATATAATTTACTTCCGGGTTAATCGATATATTGAATTTCTCTTTGACGCTCGCACTCACCTTGGCAGCCAGATCCATGATGTCTTGTGCGGTAGCGTGATTCGCGTTCACAATGACTAGCGGTTGCTTGGGCCACACCTGTGCCCCACCGAGCGTTTTACCTTTCCAACCGCATTGTTCAATCAACCATGCAGCAGGGATCTTCACACCTTGCGGTGTATCAAAATGCGGCATGTCGGGATACTTTTTCAGCAGTTCATTAGCTTGTTCTTGCGGCACAAACGGATTCATAAAGAACGAACCTGCCGAACCTACTTCACCTACTTTCGGCAACTTACCATTCCGCGTCTCGATAATCTCCTCACGCGTCTTCGTGGCATCGCCCGACTTCACTTTATACACCACTGACGTGACGATGTACTTGCCCTTCAATTCATGTTTGAACACACTGTCCCGATAACCGAACTTGCACTCCGCATTGGTAAACACGCGTTCTTCTCCACTCTCTACATCCATCGTATAAACGCGTTCTATCACGTCTTTCGCCTCTACGCCATACGCTCCTACGTTCTGCACGGCACTCGCTCCCACTTCACCCGGAATCAGGCTCAATTTCTCCAGTCCGCTATACCCCATATCCGTCAGTTGGGCAATCATATCGTCCAATCGCAGACCATTCTGCGCCTCCACCGTCTCATCGTCCAGGAACTTGGCACGCGCCATGCCGGAATGGAGGATCACACCATCGAAATCCTTGGTAAACAACAGATTCGAACCCTGACCTATATGCAGCATCCGTTCACCTTTATGTTCCTTCAGCACCTGCCGCAACTCGTCCAACGAGTAGTACTCGATGAACAACTTAGCCTTGGCGTCGATGCCGAACGTATTATACGGCAACAAAGATATATCAGATACAACTCGCATCGCTTGGCATTCTCCAATCGCCCCGTGGGGACAGTGAAACACTAACTACCTTCGGTCCATCCGGCATGGCAGAACGTTTGAACTGCTGCGTGCAGAAACGACGCATGAACACATTCAGCCACTTCTCAATCGTAGCTGCATCATACTGTTCCTCAAAAGCCTGACAGGCCATGTAATGGATCTTCTCGCGGGTAAAACCGAAACGCAAGAAATAATACAGGAAGAAGTCATGCAAATCATACGGACCCACTTTATCCTCTGTCTTCTGCGCAATCTCTCCGTTCTCGTCGGTCGGCAACAACTCCGGAGATACCGGTGTCTCCACTACATCCAGTAAGATAGTACGCAACGGTTCACCATACAGATTCTCAGCGGCGTAACGCACCAAATACTTCACCAACGTCTTCGGTATTCCTGCATTCACACTGTACATCGACATCTGATCTCCGTTGTACGTGCACCAGCCTAAAGCCAACTCACTCAGATCACCCGTGCCTACCACCAGTCCGTTCAACTCATTGGCCAGATCCATCAATATCATCGTGCGCACACGAGCTTGTGCGTTCTCGTACGTCGCGTCATGCACGTCCATATTATGCGCAATATCATTCAGATGCTGCGTCGTTACCTCGCAAATACTTATCTCACGATGCGTGATACCCAGTTCTTCCATTAACTGCAAAGCGTTCTGGTACGTCCGGTCACTCGTTCCGAATCCCGGCATCGTCACACCTACCACTCTACTCCGGTCATAGCCCAGCAGATCGGCTGTCTGCACACTTACCAGCAATGCCAGTGTACTATCCAAGCCACCCGATATACCGATCACCACCGTCTGAGAATGTGTATGCTCCCATCTGCGTGCAAGAGCGCTCGTCTGGATAGAGAACACGTCCATGCAGTACTGGTCTTCCTTCCCTTTCTTGGGCAAGAACGGTGTCGGAGAGAACGTACGATGAATCGGTTCAGTCATCTCTTCTTCACGCTCGATAGGCGCCACATTGATATGGCGGTAGTGTCCGGCTTTGTCCTTCGTGAAGTTCGTATTCCGTTGCCGATCGGTACGCAGACGCTCAATATCAATCTCCTGGATGATCATTGTACTTTCACGCTGGAAACGCTCTCCCACCGTGAGGATATCTCCGTTCTCAGCAATATACGTACTGCCGGAGAACACCACGTCGGTTGTACTCTCGCCTACACCCGAACTGGTATACACGTACCCGCAATGTACCCGTGCACTCTGTTGCTTAATCATCTGACGACGGAAAATGTGCTTACCGATGATACAGTTCGAACTCGAGAGGTTGAAGATAATCTCTGCCCCCTGAATCGCCAACTGGGTCGAAGGAGGTAACGGACTCCACAGGTCCTCGCAGATCTCGATACCAAAGGTATAATTTCTTGTGCAGAATAGCAAATCCGTACCGAACGGCACTTCTCCGCTCCAAATCTCTATCTTCGGAATACGCGGTGCGATACCGCCGGGCGTGTACTCACGTGCTGCACGACCACTCGTAAACCAACGTTTCTCATAAAACTCACCCGTGTTCGGCAGATTCACTTTCGGTACCACACCCATCACTTCACCGTCGCTCATCACAAATGCACAGTTGAACAGGTCGTTATCCACCTGCAGCGGAGCACCCACCAGCACAATAATCGCTTTCCCGCGTGTATAATCGCACAGCGCCTCCAACTCACGCATACTGCTCTGCTGCAAGGCTTGCGTGAAGAACAAATCCGCACAGGTGTAACCCGTCAGACTCAACTCCGGGAAGCAGATCACCTCCACTCCTTCCGCAATCGCCTCATCGATCTGCAACTTAATCTGCTCCGCGTTATATTGGCAGTCTGCCACCTTCATCGTCGGCACTGCTGCCGCTACTCGTACAAATCCAAAATTCGTATTCATAAATTAAAAACCTTTGCGACTGCAAAGGTACTGCTTTTTTTTGAGATACACAAGATTTTCGCCAAAAAACTTGCATAATTCATTTTTTTGTTGTACCTTTGCACCGCAAAAACAGATAGTACGACAATGAAAAAGTTTATGACTCTTATCGGGATTGTGCTCAGTGTTGCCGTCATGGCGCAGACCGACACTATTCCTGCAACCAACGACAGTACGGAAGGATTCCGTTTTACCACCATCGACAGCGTAGCCATCACGCCGGTCAAGGACCAGAACCGCAGTTCGACCTGTTGGGCATTCTCCACCCTTGGTTTCCTGGAGTCCGAAGTGTTGCGCACCAAAGGTATAGAGCTGGATTTCAGCGAGATGTATGTGGTCAGCAAGACCATGATCGATCGCGCGACATACTGCGTTCGCCTCTATAACGAACCGCATTTTGCACCCGGCGGTTCGGCATATGACGTGATCTACTGCATGTCTCACTATGGTCTGGTGCCGCAAGAAGCCATGCCCGGTATCCGATACGCATGGACCAAGAACGACACCTTACCGGTACATAGTGAGTTGGATCATGTGGCTTCCGGTTACCTCAAAGGGCTGAGCGGACTCAAACGCATCAGTCCGGTGTGGCGCGAGGGCCTGCAGGCCATCTACGACACCTATCTGGGGTCGTGTCCGGAAGAATTTGTATATGAAGGCAAGAAATATACGCCAAAGTCCTTCGTACAATTCCTGGGTCTCAAAGAAGATGACTACATCTCCATCACGTCCTACACCCATCATCCTTTCTATGAGCGCTTCGCGCTCGAGGTGCCGGATAACTGGCGCATGGATCAGATGTACAATGTCCCGATGGAGGACATGATGCGCATCATCGACAACGCTCTGGCCAACGGTTACACCCTCGCTTGGGGCGCCGACGTGAGTGAGATTGGTTTCACGCGCAAGGGTATCGGTGTCGTGCCGGACGAGGATAACGGTGCCGATATCACAGGCAGCGACATGGCCAAATGGGTCGGCATGTCCAACGACAAGAAGAAAGAGGAGCTAACCAAGAAGCCCCTGCCGGAGAAGACCATTACCCAACAAATGCGCCAGGATGCGTTCGACAACTGGGAGAACACCGATGACCACGGCATGCAGATCTTCGGTACCGCACAGGACCAGAACGGCAAGCGGTACTACATGATCAAAAACTCCTGGGGCACCCTGCGGTCGGACTACAAGGGTATCTGGTACGTCAGCGAGGCGTTCATGCAATATAAAACGAATGACATCCTTGTTCACAAGAATGCCATACCGAAAGATATCCGCAAAAAACTCGGCCTCTAAAAGCTAAGCTTTTAAGTAATCTCTGAGGCGGTTCAGCGCCTCAGACAGCACTTCGCGGGAAGTAGCTAAATTGATACGCACGTATTTCTCACCGCCGTACATCTCAGATGGATTGAAGAGTACGTGCGCTTTTTGTGCCAGCTCATTACAGAATTGCTCTGCCGAGACACCCAAAGCCGCAATATTGACCCAGGCCAGATACGTGCCCTCCGTCTCATGGAGCTGCAACATCGGCAGGTGTTCGTGCAGGAAATCACGCAAATAACAGTAGTTTCCGTACACGTATTCATTCAGCTCATCTAACCATGCTTCCGACTCATTATATGCAGCCACCTGCGCCACCAAGCCAAACGGATTAAGTCCGTTCACTTCATGTACCTCCAAGGCATGGTTCACCTGCGCAAACAGCTCTTTGTTGGGCACGTATATATTGGCGCAGAGCAGTCCGGCGATATTAAATGCCTTGCTGGCCGAAGTGCAAACACAGAAATCCGTATCATCGCGCACGATGGACGCAAACGGTGTATAAGCATGACCCGGGAACGCAAACTCACAATGAATCTCATCGCTCAGCACAAACAGATGCTCGCGGCGCATGATATCCGCCAACCGCTCCAGTTCCTCCCTACTCCATACACGTCCGGTCGGGTTGTGGGGGTTACACAGCAGGAACACATCGGCATTCTTGGCTTTCGCCTCCACGTCCCCCCAGTTGATCTCAAAACGGTTATTGACCAGCGTTAACGGAGAAGCCACCAACTCACAACCCATATTTTCAATACACGAGAAGAAACAATTATACGCAGGCGTAAAAGTCAGAATCTTCAACGGTGCACCTTTCAGGTTGTTTTTCCCGTACATCGTGCGATATTGCTCCATGCGTACTTCCAGCGCCGCAAATATAGCGGAGATAGCCGGTACCACAGCCGTTGTATAAAGCAGATTCGTGTTATTGATACCCTTCCAACCGTGTCTGCGCTCAAACCAGGAAGCTACCGCATCGTAGTTCACCTGAGGCACAATCGAGTAACCGAAGACGCCATGATCCAAGCGACGCTGCATGGCGTCACGAATCGGTTTGGCGGCTTTAAAATCCATATCTGCTATCCACAAAGGCAGACAACCCTCTGCACATTCCGAGTCCCATTTGTAGCAATCAGAACCCCTTCGATCCACATACTCCAACATGATATTGAACTTAAGTATTTAAATTTTGCGCAAAATTACAAAATTATTTTGACATGTGCAAATTTTTTTGTACCTTTGCAGGCTGAAATGGTAAAAAAAGACGAAGGACATATCGAAGTAGTGGGTGCGCGCGTGCACAATCTGAAGAATATCAGTGTCTCTATTCCTCGCAAACAACTCACCGTCATCACGGGTCTCAGCGGCTCGGGTAAGTCGTCTCTGGCGTTCGACACCATCTTTGCCGAGGGCCAGCGCCGCTACATGGATACGTTCTCCTCTTACGCACGGGGTTTTATCGGTCAGATGCAACGCCCCGATGTGGACAAAATCACAGGTCTCAGCCCCGTCATTTCCATCGATCAGAAGACCACTTCCAAGAACCCTCGTTCCACCGTCGGAACCATCACGGAGGTGTATGATTTCCTGCGATTGCTCTTTGCGCGCGCCGCAACACCCTATTCGTATTTGTCCGGCAAGCCGATGATACAATTGACGGACGAGCAGATAGTGGAATTGATCTTGCGGGAATACGAGGGAAAAAAGATCCTCCTTCTGGCGCCGCTCATCAGCAACCGCAAGGGACATTACAAGGAACTGTTTGAGACCATACGTAAGAAAGGTTTTGTGCATGTGCGCGTGGACGGCGAGGTGCAGGAGATTGTGCAGGGCATGAAACTCGACCGGTACAAGAACCACACCATCGAAGTGGTGGTGGACCGGCTCAAACCCAAAGCGGACGAAGACACACGGCGTATCCGCCAGTCCATCGACCGGGCCATGACCCAAGGAAACGGAATGATGCTCATCGTAGATGAGAACGGCAAGATACGTTACTTCAGCCGGAACCTCATGTGCCCCGATACCGGACTTAGCTATCCGGAACCTGCCCCGCATACATTCTCCTTCAACAGCCCATCGGGCTGGTGTCCGTGCTGCAAAGGACTTGGGCGGGTAAAAAGTGAAGAGTTAAAAGTGAATAGTGAAGAGTTTGACGAGGCGATGCGGGAAGAGAACTGGTGGGAACGGCTCTCTGAGTTCTCTGAGTCATCAGACGACTCCGAAGAGGCCGAGAAAGAGGAACTCATCGAGTGCCCCGAGTGTCACGGCAAACGCCTGAGCAAAGAGGCGCTGAGTTACAAACTCGGCCAATACACTATCGCCGCTCTCTCAGAGATGGACATCGACCAACTCCTTAAAGTCCTTAATGACTTTAACGACCTTAAGGACCTTACCGATAAACAAAAATCCATCGCCGAGCCTGTCCTCAAGGAGATTTGTGCGCGGCTTCGCTTCATGCAGTCCGTAGGACTGAGTTACCTCAGTCTCAACCGCAGCAGTCAGAGCCTGTCGGGCGGTGAGAGTCAGCGAATCCGACTTGCTACCCAAATAGGTAGCCGACTGGTGAACGTCCTTTATATCCTCGACGAGCCGTCCATCGGCCTCCACCAGCGCGACAACGAACGCCTCATCAAGAGCCTCAAAGAACTGCGCGATATGGGCAACTCCGTCATTGTCGTCGAGCATGACGAACAAATGATGCGGGAGGCGGACTGGATCGTCGATATAGGTCCCAAAGCCGGACGTCTCGGAGGAAAAGTGCTGTTCAGCGGCAAGCCGGAAGATCTGCTAAAGACCGATACGCTGACAGCGCAGTACTTAAACGGCGAGAGGAAAATCGAGACATCAAGATCACGTGATCACGAGATCTCGAGGGAGATTGTCTTAACCGGTTGTACCGGCAATAACCTCAAAAACGTGACAGTGGAGATTCCGCTCGGTAAGATGGTCTGCGTAACGGGCGTGAGCGGCTCGGGGAAGAGTTCGCTTATCAACCAGACCCTCTACCCCATCCTCAGTCAGCGCCTCTATCGCAGCAAGACCCAGCCCCTGCCGTACAAGCATATCGAAGGCATGCAGGAGATCGACAAGGTCATCAATGTCGATCAGTCGCCTATCGGACGTACGCCGCGGTCCAATCCTGCTACCTATACCAACGTCTTCAACGATATACGCGAACTGTTTGCTGCCTTACCCGAGTCCAAGATACGCGGTTGGAAAGCCGGTCGGTTCTCGTTTAACGCAAAAGGCGGACGATGCGAGGAGTGCCTGGGTAACGGCTATAAAACTATCCAGATGCATTTTATGCCGGACGTGTACGTGCCCTGCGAAGTGTGCGGTTGTACGCGCTATAACCGGGAGACACTCGAAGTGCGGTGGAAAGGTAAGACGATAGCAGACATCCTCGATATGACGGTGAACCAGGCGGTGGAGTTCTTTGAACCCCAGCCGACCATCTTACGCAAGATCAAAACGATACAAGATGTAGGACTGGGATATATCAAACTCGGACAAGCGTCCACCAGCCTGAGCGGCGGAGAGAGTCAACGTATCAAGTTAGCTACCGAACTGTCGCGCCGCAGTACCGGCAAGACCCTCTATATCCTCGATGAGCCTACCACCGGTCTGCATTTCGAAGACATTCGTGTGCTCTTGGGCGTTCTCCGTCAATTGGTCGATAAAGGCAACACGGTCCTTATCATCGAGCATAACACAGACGTCATCCGCGCCTGCGACTGGATCATCGACATGGGTCCCGAAGGCGGACGAGGCGGTGGTCAGATCGTTGCGACCGGTACCGTTGAAGACATTCGCTCCTGTCCCGACAGTCTTACGGGTAAGTTTATATAAAAAAAAAGTGGTACGCAATTGTACCACTTTCTTTTTTTGCTTGTAATCAATGATTACTTAACCATCATCTCGATTCTCTCCTCGAAGAGCGGACCGTACTTGGTTCCACGCATCGGGTTCTTAACTGCCGGAGCCGGGCTGAAACCACCGTTGCTTGCGCGCTTCCAAGAATATTTCTCCTCACCGTTCTTGTCAAGATAGAAATACTTGCTCTCGCCTGCAACACATGCCAAACCGTTGTGGTAGATAGAAGCCGGAGCTTGGTTCTTCATGAGCTCGAATTTCTCATTACCCTTCTTGTCGATGAGCAACCATTTGCCATCATGATTGCTATTGTAACGACGAACCCAGATCAAACTTTCGTAGCAAGGATAACCGTCTTCATACTGGGGCTCGATTACTTCGTTACCCTTAGCGTCTATGTAACCAACTTTACCGTTGCTGTGGTGGGTTACAAGTGCAAGACCCTCAGTAAACGCAGAGATAGAACCATATGTAGCACCTACGATCTCGTTACCGTTCTTGTCCAACATACCCCATTTGCCATTGTCATTCTGGAATGCCAAACGACCTTCACCGAGGTTGTACAGCGGGTCTTTCTGTTCGAAGAGCACTTTACCCTTGGTGTCAATAACGAAATAGGTAGATTTACCTGTCTTCTCATCCGTTTCAACAGCAACTGCGATACCGTCAGCAAATGCATAAGCACGGTTGTACTGCGCTTTGATAACGATGTTACCCTCTTTGTCGCAATATCCGAGCAGCGTCTCGTCTTTGAAACGGAACGGAACTAAACCGTCCTCGGTCATCTCGCCGAGAACCTCAAACTCTTGCTTGGTCAGTTTCTTGAAGTCTTTGTCCAAGAAAGCACGGGTACCGTCGATAGTTACACGGCAAACATCAAAGTAGAAGTCACCGGGAGCACCGTCCAACTCCGGCATTTTGCTGCTTACAACAGTACCGGATTTGTCAATGAACTTCCAATCGGTCTCTTCCAATACAAGTGCATAACCGCAAGAGAACGGATTAGCTGCGTCATACTTAGCACGAACTGCGAGCTTAGCGTCTTTACCGTTGAAGTAACCCCAAGTGGTTCCTTCATCCTCTTGTGCCGGCCACAGTTTGGTCGAATCAGTTTCGGGAGTACCACCCTTATCACAAGCGGTAAACATGAATGCACCCATCATCAGTGCTGCAAAGAAAATTGATTTTTTCATTTGTTTGTTAGTTTTAGTTAATAAATTGAGTTAATTAATAAAAATTAATTCGTTAATTATCGAGTTTAAATTACTCTTCTTCATTCTGTGTTGCGGCATATGCAGCAAGCAGTTTCTCTTGTACATCTGCCGGAACAAGCTGGTAGCTGTTAAACTGCATCGTGAACGTTGCACGACCGCCGGTGAGCGAACTGAGCGTCGTCGAGTAGCTTGCCAGCTCTTTCAAAGGCACTTGTGCCTTCAGACGCGTGAAGCTCTTCTCCGTCTCCATACCCATCACCATACCACGACGACCGTTGATGTCACTCATCACATCACCCATAATCTCCGACGGAACGAATACCTCGAGGTCATAAACCGGTTCGAGGACTTTCGGGTTAGCCTCCTTGAAGGCAGTAGCGAACGCGTTACGTCCTGCCAGACGGAAGGAGATTTCGTTCGAGTCAACCGGGTGCATCTTACCGTCGTAGATAATCACACGTACGTCACGAGCATAAGAACCGGTCAACGGACCTTGCTCCATACGATCCATGATACCCTTCACGATAGCCGGGATAAAGCGTGCATCGATAGCACCGCCGACGATCGAGTTGATAATAATCAGCTTACCACCCCACTCGAGGTTGATCTCCTGCTGATCCTTCACCGAGATCTTATACTCCTGGTTACCGAACTTATAGGTCTCCTTAACCGGTTGACCTTCCTCGTACGGTTCAACGATCAGGTGAACCTCACCGAACTGACCGGCACCACCGGACTGTTTCTTATGACGATAGTCAGCACGAGCTGCCTTCGTGATGGTCTCACGATACGGGATCTTCGGCTCCAAGAACTCAATCGGCATCTTGTCGTTATTCTCCAGACGCCATTTGAGCGTACGGAGGTGGAACTCACCCTGTCCGCTTACAATCATCTGGCGAAGCTCTTTACTCTGCTCTACAATCCATGTCGGGTCTTCCTCGTGCATACGGGTCAGGAGGGCAGCTAGTTTCTCGGCATCGCTCTCCGTTACCGGCTTGATAGCACGGCGGTAACGCGGCTGCGGATAAGAGATCGGCGCATATTGCAGATCGCATCCCTTGGCGTTCAAGGTATTACCCGTACGGGTATCTTTCAGTTTAACAGTAGCACCGATATCGCCGGCTGCGAGTTCATCTACCGGTACACGGATCGAACCGGCAACCTGATAGAGCTGCGAGATACGCTCTTTCGAGCCGCGCTCCATATTCTCCAGGTCATCGCCGTTATGGATCGTACCCTGCATTACGCGGAAGTAGTTCACCTCACCGATGTGCGGTTCCACCGAAGTCTTGAAGACATAAACGCTGGTCGGCGCAGAAGCGTCCGGGCTGATCTTCTTGCCGTCCACTGTCGGATAACTGAAGTTAGCAGGACTCGGCGCCATACCATTGAGGAAGTCCATCAAACGACGAACGCCCATATCTTTGAGACCCGAGCAGCAGAGGACAGGATACATCGAACCATCGGCATAAACGCCCTTGAGGCCCTGCATGATCTCTTCGTCGGTCAAACCTTCGCCAAGGAACTTGTCGAGCAGCGTCTCATCTGCCTCGGCAGCTGCCTCAGACAGTTGCGAACGCATCTCCTCTACACGGTCTGCATACTCAGCCGGGATGTCCTTCAACTCCGGAGCACCGCCTTCTGCTTTCCATACCAACATTTTTCCCTTCAGCACGTCGATCACGGCATTGAAACCTGCACCGGCGTTAACAGGGAATTGTATCAAAGTACATTTATTGCCAAAGTTATCTTTGAGCTGATTGAACGTACGCTCGAAATCAGCGTTCTCGTGATCGCATTTGTTAATCACAAAAGCAAGCGGTTTGTGGGCTTTCTCCACGAGGCGGAAGTTATTCTGGGTTCCTACCTCTACACCACCGTTTGCACTCAGCACGACCAGCGCCGAACCGCACATCTGCAATGCGGCTACCGTACCGCCGCAGAAGTCATCACTACCTGCGCAGTCGATAATATTCAGTTTCTTGTTCTCGAATTCGATGTTACATACCGTAGAAAATACGGAATAGCCGTACTCCTTCTCTACCGGGAAATAGTCGCACACAGTCGATTGAGCCTCAATCGAACCGCGGCGTTTGATCACCCCGCTCTCGAACAACATCGACTCCATCAGAGTCGTCTTACCCGATCCCGAACCGCCTAACATAGCGACATTCTTGATCTCATTTGCTTGATAAACTTTAGCCATAATTTGTGTGTTATTTTTGGTATTTTAAATGTTGCATATACAAACCGGCGACAAAATTACAACTTTTTTTTGACATTACCAAATATTTTTGAAAAAAAATATAAAAAAAGTTCGCGCGCTTGCATATATGAGAATATTTTAGTATCTTTGCACCGCAATTTTGGGTTTTGACTTTAAATCATACATTTAAAATATTTTTACGTAAAAATGGAAAAGAAAAAGAGAGTTTACACCTTCGGTAACGGTAAGGCTGAAGGTAACGCACAAATGCGCGAACTGCTGGGTGGCAAGGGCGCTAACTGTGCTGAGATGAACTTGGTGGGTGTTCCCGTTCCTCCGGGATTCACTATCACCACCGAGGTTTGTAACGAGTACTACCAGGTTGGTCAGGAGAAGATCGTGGCTGAGCTCACCGATGAGGTGAACGCTGCTGTAAAGCACATTGAGGGCCTGATGAACTGCAAGTTCGGTGATCCGAAGAACCCGCTGCTCGTTTCTGTTCGTTCGGGTGCACGTGCGTCCATGCCGGGTATGATGGATACCATCCTCAACCTTGGTCTGAATGACGTAGTAGCTGAGGGCATGGTGGCTAAGACCCAGAATCCTCATTTCGTTTATGACTCCTATCGCCGTTTCGTACAGATGTACGGTGACGTCGTGCTGGGAATGAAGCCGGTAAACAAGACCGACATTGATCCGTTCGAGGCCATCATCGACGAGGTAAAAGAGATCCGTGGCGTGAAGCTGGACAAGGACCTCAACGTAGAGGAACTCAAGCTCCTCGTGGCTCGTTTCAAGACGGCTATCAAAGAGCGTACCGGCAAGGACTTCCCGGATGATCCGATGGAGCAACTCTGGGGTGCTATCTGCGCCGTATTCCGCAGCTGGATGAACGAGCGTGCTATCCTCTATCGTAAGATGGAAGGAATTCCTGACGAGTGGGGAACGGCTGTTTCTGTAATGGCAATGGTATTCGGTAACATGGGCGACACCTCCGCAACGGGTGTTTGCTTCAGCCGTGATGCCGGTAACGGTGAGAACCTCTTCAACGGTGAGTACCTTGTTAACGCACAGGGTGAGGACGTGGTAGCAGGTATCCGTACCCCGCAACAAATCACCAAGATCGGTTCGCAGCGTTGGGCTGAGCGCGCCGGTATCAGCGAGGCGGAGCGTCTGGCGAAATATCCGTCCATGGAAGAGGCAATGCCGGAGATGTACGCTGAACTGAACGCTATCCAGCAGAAACTCGAGGATCACTACCGCGACATGCAGGATATGGAGTTCACCGTTCAGGAAGGTAAGCTCTGGTTCCTCCAGACCCGTAACGGTAAGCGTACCGGTACCGCAATGGTGAAGATCGCTATGGATATGGTTCGTGAAGGCAAAATCTCCGAGAAAGAGGCTATCATGCGCTGCGAGCCGCAGAAACTCGACGAACTGCTCCACCCTGTCTTCGACAAGGACGCACTCAAGAAAGCCAAAGTGATCACCCAAGGTCTGCCCGCTTCTCCGGGTGCAGCTTGCGGTCAGATCGTCTTCCATGCCGATGACGCACAGGAGTGGCACGCTAACGGTCACAAGGTAGTCATGGTTCGTATCGAGACCAGCCCGGAAGACCTCGCAGGTATGTCGGCCGCCGAAGGTATCCTCACCGCTCGTGGCGGTATGACTTCGCACGCTGCAGTTGTAGCTCGTGGTATGGGAAAGTGCTGCGTTTCCGGTGCAGGTGCTATCCAAGTGGACTATAAGGCTAAGACCGTTAAGATCGAAGGCGTGACCTACAAGGAAGGTGACTACATCTCTCTCAACGGTACGACCGGTCAGGTTTATGCAGGTGAGATTCCGACCAAGGCTGCAGAACTCAGCGGCGACTTCAAGGCATTGATGGACCTCTGCGACAAATATACCAAACTGCAAGTTCGTACGAACGCTGACACCCCGCACGACGCTGCTGTAGCACGCGCTTTCGGTGCCAAGGGTATCGGTCTGACGCGTACCGAGCACATGTTCTTCGACGACCAGAAGATCATCGCCATGCGTGAGATGATTCTCGCCAAGGACAGCGAGGGCCGCGAGAAAGCACTGGCTAAGCTGCTGCCGTACCAGAAAGCCGACTTCAAAGGTATCTTGGAAGCTATGGACGGCCTGCCTGTGAACATCCGTCTGCTCGACCCGCCTTTGCACGAGTTCGTTCCGCATGATCTGAAGGGACAAGAGCAGATGGCTAAGGAGATGGGCGTTTCCGTTGAGGATATCCAGACCCGTGTAGCACAACTCGCAGAGAACAACCCGATGCTCGGTCACCGTGGTTGCCGTCTGGGTATCACCTTCCCGGAGATCACCGCTATGCAGACACGCGCTATCCTCTCCGCTGCTTGCGAACTCAAGAAAGAGGGCAAGAACCCGATGCCGGAGATCATGGTTCCGCTCATCGGTATCCTCTATGAGCTCAAGCAGCAGAAAGAGATCATCCAGCGCGTGGCTAAGGAAGTCTTCGCTGAGTATGGCGTAGAGGTAGAGTTCGAGATCGGTACGATGATCGAGATCCCGCGTGCTGCCCTGACCGCAGACCGCATCGCTACAGAGGCTCAGTACTTCAGCTTTGGTACCAACGACCTCACGCAGATGACCTTCGGTTACAGCCGTGACGATATCGCTTCCTTCTTGCCGGCTTACCTCGAGAAGAAGATCCTCAAAGTGGATCCGTTCCAGGTACTCGACCAAAACGGCGTAGGCCAGCTGATCAAGATGGCGGTAGAGAAAGGTCGTGCCGTTCGTCCGGGACTCCGTACCGGTATCTGCGGCGAGCACGGTGGTGAACCGAGTTCCGTGAAGTTCTGCGCACGTGTCGGCATGAACTACGCTTCCTGCTCACCGTTCCGCGTACCTATCGCACGTTTGGCAGCTGCACAGGCAGCCGTAGAAGATGAGCAATAAGCCATCCGCTACATACGCAATAGTAACCGGTGCCTCTTCAGGCATCGGTTACGCTTTTGCGGAAGCCTTAGCCAAGAGAGGCTACAACCTCCTTCTCGTCAGCAATGTCCCCGAGATCCATGAGGCTGCATCAAACATCAAACATCAAACATCAAACATCGATGTCGTAGGCCTCGTCCTCGATCTCGGTCATCAGACCTCCGCGCGCGAACTATATGAATATACGCGTGCGCACGGGATGGAGGTCGAGGTGCTGGTGAACAACGCCGGGGTATATCACGACAAGGACATCCTCGATGACAGCGAGGGTTTCACGTCCCTCATCATGAACCTGCACATGTACACGCCTGCCATGCTCTGTTACCTCTACGGTCAGGACATGCGGGCTCGTCGCAAGGGTTACATCCTCAATGTCTGCTCCGTGACCTCCAAGATGGCGGCGCAGCGCTTGGGAACGTACGGTGGTACCAAAGCCTTCCTGTCTCATTTCACCCGCGCGCTGCATATCGAGTTGCGCAAGTACGGAGTACACGTGACGGACGTTAGTCCGGGTGCGGTCGACACAGGACTCTACTCCATTAAGCCCTGGATGACCAAGATCGGCAAATGCCTCGGCATCATCGTGAGCCCAGAGACCCTCGCACGTCGCGGACTGCGGGCGCTCTTTTGGGGACGGGCAAAAATAACAATACCCACCGTTTTCTGGCGGGTACTGTGCTTCCTGATTCTGCTGACACCAACCTGTGTCCTCAGACTCATAAGAAAACTCGGATGGTTCTAAAACCTCCGAGTTTTCTCTTTCATTCCTTCATTCTTTCATTCCTTCATTCTTTCAACTACTTATCATGCTTATGCTCGTAGAGCGCTTCCTCGACGTTGATGATATAGTCACCCATCTTCTCCAGTTCCAGGATGATATCCATGTAGTTGACGCCGGTCGAGTAATCGTACTCTTTCTCGGTGATGCTGGTCATGTTCTGACTCTTGAGCTCATCGCGGAAGTTATTGATTTCCGCCTCCATATTGGTCATCTCGAAGAACTCGTCCTGCGTGATATTCACGCGCTCCAGGGCATCCACCATCATCGCTTGCGCACCGGTCAGCAGGTAAATCATCTGCTCCACGTTCTTCGTCTGTTTCTCGTTGAACGTGATATTGCTCTCGTGCTTGTGGCGGATGTAACGACTCAGGTTGTAGTTCGCATCACCCACGGACTCCAACTCACTCACGATACGGAGCATCTTATGTACCTCGTGCTTGGACTGATCGGACAAACGACCGTCCGCTACCTCATTCAAATACTGCGCAATCTCGTACTCCATACGGTCGCAAATACCCTCGTATTTCTCGATACGACTGAAGATCATCGCAAACTGCTGATTGTCCTTCTCGTAGAACAGGTCATGCACCATACCGATCATCCTTTGCGCACGGACGGCAAACACATGCACCTCTTTCCATGCCTGCAGGATCGACAACTCGGACGTGGACATCAGACCACCGGAGATAAACCGCAGCTGACTGTCCGTATCTTTCTGTTCGGGCTTGGACGGCAAGATCCACATCACGAGTTTCTCCAGATACGGAATAAATCCGATGAGGATACAGGTGTTGATCACGTTGAAGGCCGTGTGGAACGTTGCTAAGATCGCATTCAGCTTATCCGGCGATACGTCGCTCGGAATACCCGGCACAAACTCCACGCCCCAGATACGGCATACATTGCCTACAAACCAACGGAACACGCAGAGCACCCAGATTACACCGAAGAGGTTGAAGACCAAGTGTGCCATAGCCGCACGTCTGGCTTGAACCGATGCCGACAGCGCCACGATATTCGAGGTGATGGTCGTACCGATGTTCTCTCCCAAGACGAGCGAGATACCCATATCAATCGGCAACACGTGCGTCGAGCAGAGCGTCATGGTGATCGCCATGATGGCCGCCGAAGACTGCACAGCAAACGTCAGCACACCTCCGACCAACAGGTACAGGAAATAACTGCCATAACCCCAACTGGAGGTCGCCAAGAAGAAGTTACGCACCGGCGCCATCTGGTCCAGATGCATCTCCGTCGCATTGATCTTCAGGGTCGTCAAACCGAGCAGCAGTAACGAAAGACCCATCAGGAAATCACCTAAGTTGGCGTTCTTCTTGGTGTAGATCAGTGCTACCGCCAGAACAATCGCCGTATAAACGACCAGACGTAAATCAAAACTACCGCCACCGAGCACCATGATCCAGGCCGTGAAGGTCGTTCCGATGTTCGCACCCATGATGACCGAAATCGCTTGTGCCAGACTCAAGATTCCCGCCGACACAAAGCTCACCGTCATCACCGTTGTCGCCGTCGATGACTGCACCGCCGCCGTGATGAACGCACCGGTTAGCACACCGGTGAAACGGTTCGTCGTCGCCGTGCCAAGCACGTTACTCAACGTACTACCTGCCATCTTCTGCAGGCCTTCTGACATCACCTTCAGTCCGTACATCAACATCGCTACGGACCCGATGAGCGTGATAATTTGTAGAACTAATTGCATACTATCGCTTTATTGTTATATCCGTCTATAAACATGCGCAAGGGCTTGTCCAAACGCACGTGTCGTACCAAATCGGTCTCTGCCACCGCCGGCAGTTGATCCAGGGCCTCGCTGTCCAGCAGATCCTCCGGTCGCGCCCAGGGATCGATATTCATATATCCCACATTGAAACTTGTCAGGTTCTGGAAGAAATGACTGCCTTGACTCGGTTCAATCCGGAAGTTCTCCAAGCTACATTCGGCTATCGCTTTCGCCTCGCTGATATCGCCCCAAGCCACCGGCACACCCAGCGTCGGGATCTGCGAGCCCCACCGTCCGTAACCGATGAGCAGGTACTGCCTACCCTCCTGTTGCATCTTGCGGTTCCACTCACGGATCGTCTGCGCCATCTCGCGTGTCCGCAGTATATCGAACGCCTCGCGCTTGAGGTAGATGATATCCTTGACGTCCTCTATCTCACCCACACCCAAGGCATTGCCGCTCTTCAATATCGCACCACGCTCATCAATCGTGTTCCAATCCACATTGGCCTTCAGACTGTCGGCCGAGATGGGTCGTATCTGCAGCACATGGAAGATCTGCGGGTCGTGTTCCAGGTTCACCGCAAACTCAATCTCGATCGGAGTCTTGATCTCCTGCTGCGCGATATCGAGCAGCTCACGGATGATTGCTACCAGCGGGAAAGTATTGAACTTCAACTGCGGCGCAAACGTCACAATACGCGGGCCGTCCGGATAACAGGAGTCCACAATCCGCATGTTCTCGCGGTCATAAGTGGACGCAATCAGCTTCAGGCTCTCGAACGGATCGCAGTCATGGATCGGTATCCGTTCCAGGTTCACCGCATCATCAATCGAGGTCTTGAACCGCTCCGGATTCAGACTCAATGCCAGCATGCTCTGCTGCGTCTCGCGCATCGCCAGATCGACCGTCGAGGTCTGCAGCACGTTCTTCGGGTACTTCGGACTGAACCGCAGCACTTGTTCGCCGTCCACCACCGCTTTACCCAAACCGTACGCAATCTTCACAATGCCGTCTTCGGGTTTCTCCTTGCCCACCGGATAGAAATTGATGCTGCGTGCCACACCCGATATCACCGGGAAATAATAATTGCCCTCCTGCTCACCGCATACTTCTTGCAGCACAATCGCCATCCGCTCCTCACTCGGCACGTTACCCGTGCTCACGATATAGCCTCTCGATGCCGCAAAATACACACTCGCGTACACGGACTTCACCGCCTTACTCAACATCCTCAACTGCTGGTCCTCATTCTCCGTGTTCGGGATCATATAGGTGCTATAGACGCCCGCAAAAGGCTGGTAGTACGAGTCTTCCAGTTTACTCGATGACCGCACCGCAATCGGGCGATGGGACACGCGAATAAAATGACGGAGGGCTTCGCGCAGTTCAAGCGGTAGCATTGCCGATACAAACTCCGAGAGAATCTCCTCGTCCGTCAGGTCGGCATTGATCACGTACTGCAGTCCGTTATCGTGGATAAACTGATCAAAATAGTCGGTCGTGATGACCATCGTCCGCGGCACCAGCACACGCACCTCCGGCCATTTGTCGTACAGGTCGTATTTCTGCAGCATGTGGTTGAGGAACGCCAATCCTCTACCCTTGCCGCCCATCGCACCGCTACCGCAACGGCAGAACCAGATCGTGTTGTTGTAGGTCTCGGGACTGTACTTGGCTACCACACCGAGCGCCTGGTTAATCCGGTAGTCGTGAATCAACCGGATGTTCATCTGGCGTACGTTCTCGATATCCGTCTCGTCCTGAATCTGCAGCGCACTCACCGGACGACCGACCGCAAACAAACCTCGGGCAAAAAGCCATTTACTGAGGTAGTTGTTGTCACTCAAACGCCGGAACGCTGCCGGACTGATAGTCGAAATAATCCGCTCAAAACCCTCCAGGTCACACGCACGCGCGATCTCCTTACCGGTACGCGGGTCGCGGGCAATGAAATCACCGAAACCGAACTCCCGCTCGATATACTCACTCACCTCCTGCTGCAGGGTCTTGGATTTCTTGACCACAAAACCCACCTTCAGCTTGTTCGCCACACTCCGCATCGACTCCTGCGAGCTCTGCATGAGGAACGGCATGGTCGGGTTATCTTCCCGGATCAACTTACACAGGTCCACACCCGCATCCAGTTTCTCCATCGCCGCCGGTTCACCCTTGTGCAGCACAAACCCCACATCGGAGATGACGCCGATCATGTTCTTGCCGTACTGCTCGTAGAGCGCAATCGCCTCGTCATAACAGGTGGCGAGCAGCACTTTCGGTCGTGCCCGCTTACGCAGCAACTGCTGTTTCTCGTTCAGCGCATCGCGGATCGCAATCGTGTTCTGCTGCAGCACCAGTTTGTACAGCAACGGCAAGTACGTCGAGTAGTACCTTACGCTGTCTTCCACCAACAAAATAGCACGCACTCCCTCTTCGAGAATGTCGTGCGCTGCGTTCAGCCGGTCCTCAATCAACTTGATGATCGCAATAATAAGATCGGTCGAGTTGTTCCAGTTAAACAGATAATCGATATCGCGTTTGTCCGCTTTCTCCATGCGCAGGAACATCTCCTTGCTGAACGAAGAAAGCAACACAATCGGACAATCCGGCAAGAGCCCTTTGGCCTCTTTCGCAAAATCCCACACCTCATTGCCGCCTGCGCTATAGACCAGAATAATCAGGTCAAACGATTCTTGATTGCGCAGCAATCCTAAAGCCTCGCCCGGAGACTCCGATCGCACAATCGCCGGCGGATTACTCAGATTGAGTTCCGCGTACTCCTGCGCAATCTGCACGTCGATACGGCCGTCTTCCTCCAGTGCAAAACTGTCGTAGTTATTGCACACCAGCAGGATCCGCCGTACCCGCTTCGACATCAGAGATGTGTAATTGCTATCCATTATACTAAGCCTTGCTCAACCATCGCATTCGCTACTTTCATAAAGCCAGCAATGTTAGCGCCTTTCACGTAATTGATATAGCCGTCTTCTTCGGTACCGTACTTCAGACATGCCGCGTGGATATCGGCCATGATCGTACGCAGACGCTGATCCACCTCTTCCGCGGTCCATTTGAGACGCATACTGTTCTGCGTCATCTCCAGACCCGAGGTCGCTACACCACCTGCATTCGATGCCTTACCCGGACTGTACAAGATCTTCGCACCCTGGAACAGCGCAATCGCTTCCGGTGTACTCGGCATGTTCGCTCCTTCGGTCACACAGAAACAACCGTTCTTCAGCAGGTTCTCTGCATCGTGTTTCTCAATCTCGTTCTGCGTAGCACACGGCATCGCGATATCGCACGCGATCTTCCACGGACGCTCGCCCGGGAAATATTGTGCCTGCGGGTACTTGCTGACGTACTCTTTGATACGGCCGCGACGTACGTTCTTCAATTCGAATACATACGCCATCTTCTCTTCGTTCAGGCCTTCCGGATCATAAATAAATCCGTCCGAGTCACTGAGCGTCAGCACTTTCGCTCCCAGACGCATCGCTTTTTGTGCCGCAAACTGCGCTACGTTACCGGCACCCGAGATGCAGACACGTTTGCCCTCGAAACTCTCACCTCTCGTAGCTAACATCGCCTCGGCGAAGTAACAAGCACCGTATCCCGTTGCCTCCGGACGCATCAAACTACCACCCCACATCTGACCCTTACCGGTCAGCGTACCGGTGAACTCATCGCGCATACGTTTGTATTGACCGAACATGAAACCGATCTCACGACCGCCTACACCGATATCGCCGGCAGGTACATCCGTGTCCGGACCGATATGACGCTGCAACTCTGTCATGAAACTCTGGCAGAAACGCATCACCTCCGCGTCACTCTTACCACGCGGCGAGAAGTCCGAACCACCCTTGGCACCACCCATCGGCAACGTCGTCAGGGCATTCTTGAACGTCTGCTCGAAAGCCAGGAACTTCATGATACTCAGGTTCACAGACGCGTGAAAACGGATACCGCCTTTGTACGGACCGATCGCGCTGTTCATCTGAATACGGAATCCGCGATTGATCTGCACCTCACCCTGATCGTCCATCCACGGCACACGGAACATGATCACACGCTCCGGCTCCACAATACGCTCCATCACTTTCTGCTCCCGCAGATACGGATACGCCATGATCATCGGTGCCACCGATTCTACTACTTCACGTACAGCTTGGTGAAACTCACTCTCACCGGGGTTTTTACGAATAAGATCGGCCATAAAACCGTCCACATACATCTGAGTCTGTTTGTCCATATAAATAAAGATTTTTTATGTTCAACATAAAATGCGCTGCAAAGGTAGTAAAAAATTCTGATATACGCAAGAAAATATGCAAAAATTGTGCAAAAAGAAGGAAATAACTATGCGAACCATAGGATATCCATACCATTACCATAGGATAACCATAAGATAAATCATCAGAAAAAGCAATTTTGTGCATTTACTGTATATATACATAGTATATATACACTTTTTGTTTAAAATTTTATATTTGCATATGTCATTTTTTTTTTGTACCTTTGCAGCCGCAAAGGTTTTGGAAATGAAGATTGCTTTTACGACAGAGTTGCCACGCGAGGGTTTCAAGCGTTTGACTGTAAGGGGTTACGGGTTACAGGTTATGGGTGAACGGAGCGATATTATTCAGGACGCGGAGGTGCTGGTTAGTACCTTTGATTACCGTGTGGATAAAGCCATGATCGATGCCATGCCGCACCTGAAGCTGATTGCTAATTTTGGGGCGGGATACAATAATATCGACCTCGAGACCTGTAAGGCGCGCGGCATACGCGTGACCAACACGCCGCAACCGGTGATTGAACCCACGGCCGAACTGGCGTTTGCCCTTATGATCGATGTAGCGCGTCGTGTATCGGAATTTGACCGAACGGTTCGTGCCGGTAAGGCGGAGTTCGGCGTGATGCGCAACCTCAGTCACTCGCTCTACGGTAAGACCCTCGGTATCCTCGGCATGGGGCGTATCGGTCAGGCGTTAGCTCGTAGAGCCAAAGCAAGCGGGATGCGGATTTTGTATCATAACAGACACGAGATCAATGGTGACGCGCTAAAAGCGCTTAATGGTGGGAATGATGAAATGGTGAAATATGTGGATTTTCAGACCTTGCTGCAGGATAGTGATTTTCTCAGTCTCAACCTACCCTATACCCCTGAGGTGCATCATATTATCGGTAAACCGGAATTAGGGATGATGAAACGGTCGGCGTACCTTATAAACACCGCGCGCGGCGCACACGTAGATGAGGCAGCGCTGGTGGAGGCACTCAAGAGCGGTATCATTGCCGGTGCAGCGATGGATGTGTATGAGCACGAACCTGCGGTCTCATCGGAACTTTTAAGCCTGCCGAACGTGGTTTTATCCCCGCATACCGGCACCGGAACCTGGGAAGGTCGTATCGCCATGTGCGAGTGCGTTACGGACAATATCCTTGCCTTTGCTAATAAGGATTTTAACAACATGAATATAGTACTATGACGATTGTTGAACGTTTTTTGAAGTATGTGTCGTTCTGCACGACGAGTGATGAAAACACGGGTATGACGCCTTCCACTCCCGGACAGATGGAGTTTGCCAAGTATCTGGCGGACGAACTCAAATCCATCGGTTTGAGTGAAGTTTCGCTCGATTCCAACGGATATATCATGGCTACGCTCCCTGCAACCAAACAGGGCTGCCCGACCATCGGATTTATTGCCCACATGGATACGAGTCCGGACGCAAGCGGTAAGCATGTGAAGGCTTCCATCGTCAAAGCCGAGGAGCGCGATTATATCGACCCCCGTTATGCGGGTCAGGACGTCATTGTGACCGATACCACCACCTTGCTCGGTGCGGACGACAAAGCCGGTATAGCCGAGATCGTGACGGCGATGGAGTACCTGTTGGCTCACCCTGAGATTGAGCACGGTAAGATCCGTATCGGTTTCACACCGGACGAGGAGATAGGCTGCGGTGCGGATCATTTCGACGTAGCCAAGTTCGGTTGCGACTTCGCCTATACGATGGACGGCGGTGCGATCGGTGAGTTGGAGTTCGAGAACTTCAACGCCGCGGCATGTAAGATCAAAGTCCACGGTCTGAACGTACACCCGGGTTCGGCCTATCATAAGATGATCAACTCCATGCGTATTGCCTACCAACTGGCGGTCATGTTACCCCGCTGGGAGACACCAGAGCATACGCAGGGTTACGAGGGATTCTACCACCTGATCGGTATGAGCGGAACGGTGGAAGAGACGACGCTCAGTTACATCATCCGCGACCACGACCGTGCCCGTTTCGAGAGCCGTAAGCGTGAGTTGGAGCATCTGGTACGGAAAGTCAACCGTGAGTTCGGTGAGGGCACCGTGGAGATCGAGATGCGCGATCAATATTATAACATGCGCGAGAAGATCGAACCTGTGATGCATATCATCGATCTCGCAAAAAGTGCGATGGAATCGGTAGGAGTGACACCTGTCGTAAAACCCATTCGTGGGGGTACGGACGGTGCGCGGCTTTCGTTCGAAGGTCTCCCCTGCCCCAATATCTTTGCCGGAGGAGAAAACTTCCACAGCCGCTATGAGTATCTGCCGATACCTTCGATGGAAGCGGCGAAAAACGTTATTTTGGAAATCATTAAAAAAGTTACGATATGTTAAAAACAACTCCGTTTACCGATGTGCATATTGCACTCGGAGCCAAGATGGCAGAATTTGCAGGCTTTAACATGCCTATCCAGTACCCGACCGGTATCAATCAGGAGCACATGATCGTCCGTGAGGGCGTGGGTGTGTTTGATGTGAGCCACATGGGTGAGTTCTGGGTAAAAGGTGAGAAGGCCCTGGATTTTCTGCAGTACATCACGACCAACGACCTCAGCGTCATTGCGGCAGGCAAATGTCAGTACACCTGCATGCCCAACGGCAAAGGCGGTATCGTGGACGACCTGATCATCTACAAGTACTCGACCACCAAATACCTCATGGTCGTAAACGCCGGCAATATCGACAAGGATTGGGCATGGGTTAACAAAATTCGTGATGAGAAATTCCCTGATGCCGATTTGAAACTCGAGAACGCATCCGAGCGGTACGGACAGTTGGCGGTACAGGGACCGAAAGCCACCGAACTGCTGCAGCTCCTTACCGATGCCGACCTCAAGTCCATCGATTACTATGCGTTCCGCGAGTGGAGTTTTGCCGGCGTTCCGGGTGTGATCCTCTCGAATACGGGCTACACCGGTGCCGGTGGATTCGAACTTTATTTCCCTGCTGACAAAGGTTTGCAGATCTGGAATGCGTTGTTTGAAGTAGGCAAACCCTTCGGTCTGGCGCCGATTGGTCTGGGTGCACGAGATTCGCTGCGTCTGGAAAAATGGTACTGCCTCTACGGTCACGATATCGACGACACGACCTCTCCGTTGGAGGCTGGCTTGGGTTGGATTACCAAACTCGATGCCAAGGATTTCATTGACCGCGATTTCCTCAAAGCACAGAAAGCGGAAGGCGTCAAACGCAAACTCGTTCACTTCGAGTGTCTGGAGCGTGCCATCCCGCGTAACGGCTACGAAATTTGCGATGAATCCGGCAATATTATCGGTCACGTCACCTCCGGCATCATGCTGCCGAACACCAAAGTAGGTATCGGTATGGGATACGTCAAGACCGAATTCGCCAAGAAAGAGAACATCATCTATATCAAGATCCGCGAGAAACTGATTCCTGCAAAGGAGGTCTAAATGTCCAATATCCAATATCCAATATCCAATAAGCGCGTAGCGCTTGTTTTGGGTTCCGGTGGAGCACGCGGATTAGCGCATATCGGTGCCATCGAAGCACTCGAAGAGCGGGGTTATACGATCACGAGTATAGCCGGTTGCTCCATGGGTTCGATCATCGCCGGTATGTATGCGGCGGGGCAACTCAAAGAAGCCAAGGAGTGGTTCCTTAGCGTCGATAAGCAGCTCATCCTCCGGATGATGGATATTAACCTGCTGAGCGGCAACTCGCTCGTCAAGGGGCAGCGTATCATTGAGGAGTTGGAGAAAGTAGTGCCGGACCGTCCAATCGAAAAGCTCAATATCCCCTGCACCATCGTGGCATCGGACCTGGTGAGCACCGAAGAGGTGGTCTTCCGCACCGGTAGCCTCTTTGAGGCCGTACGGGCATCCATCAGTATTCCGCTGTTCTTTGCCCCGGTGCAGATGGGAGAACGTCTCTTGGTGGACGGAGGTATTCTTAACCCCCTGCCCTTGCATGCCATCGAGCGAACCGAAGGAGACATCCTTGTGGCCGCTGACATCAGCGGTAAGGACTCCATGCCCCTCGACATGCAGATGCCGGATCCGATTGATGTAGAAGGAAAATTGGCGGAACTAACGGACCGCGGTATACCGGTTCCCAAGTCCTGGGAGAACCAGTTACGCCAATTAGGCAAGCGGGTGGACGACATCCGTCAACGTCGTGCGGCGGACATCGGACGTAAGTTCAGTTTTGTGAGCATGCTCGACCGCATGTCCGATATGCAGATTCAGCAGAACACCATCCTGGCCTGTCAGCTCACCCCACCCGATGTGCACTCCGTCATGCGTCAGTACGCATACAACACCTTCGATTTCGACAAGGCAGAGCAGATCATCGCACACGGAAAACAACTGATGAACGAGGCACTCGACCGCTACGAGCAGAAATAAAAAAAATCAAAAAAATTTGCAAATTTATTTGCATAGTTCAAAAAAAAGCAGTACTTTTGCAGTCGATTTGGTTATTTTGAACATAAAACAGAAAAATAGATCATTATAATGGAAACAAAACATTATTTATCTTACTTACAAGAGACGATGCGTTCCCGTTGGGAATGTCTCGCCATGAAAGATTTGGACGGTGAGCATACCTACACGTATGCCGATTTAGCCGCTGAGATTGAGAAACTGCACATCACGTGGCGTGCGTGCGGTATCAAAGAGGGCGATAAGATTGCGCTTTGCGGTCGTAACTGTGCTAACTGGGGTTTACTTTTCCTGGCTGCCGAGAGTTATAAAGCGGTCGTAGTATCCATTCTTCCGGACTTCACGGCAGAAGGTATCTACAGTCTGGTCGATCACTCGGAAGCGGTGCTGCTGTATGTAGGTCCGAACGTAAAGAAGAAAATCGATGCTACCCAGATGAAGGGTCTGAAAGCGACTATCTTCATGGACGAGATGACGATCATCGAGGCGGACGATAAGTTCCGTAAGGCATTCGAAGGTGGTGAGGCGGCTTTCCAAAAAGCGTTCCCGAACGGTGTGTCCATCGACGATGTACACTACCCGACCGATAACTACGACGAGGTAGCAGTCATCAACTATACATCCGGTTCGACCGGCAACCCGAAAGGTGTGATGCTGACCCATCTGAACCTGAGCGGAAACGTAGAGTTCGGTCTGCAGCGTATCCCGCACAAACCGGGTGACACGGTGCTGTCGATGTTACCTATCGCACACATGTTCGGTCTGATGTTCGAGTTCTTGTATCAGGTCTGCGACGGTGCAGAGATCTATTTCCTGACCCAGGCTCCTACCCCGACCGTACTGATGAAGGCTTTTGCACAAGTGCAACCGTTCATGATCCTGACGGTACCTCTGGTGATCGAGAAGATCGTCAAGAAAGGTGTACTGCCCAAGATCAGCAGTCCGATGGCAAAGATCATGTGGAAGACCCCGTTCCTCAAGAACGTCATCCGCGGTAAGGTCAAAGAGGGTCTGGACAAGACCTTCGGTGGCAAGCTTCGCTTCCTGATCATCGGTGGTGCGGCTCTCAACGGAGAGGTAGAACAGGTACTGCACGATATCCATTTCCAATACTGCGTCGGTTACGGTATGACCGAGTGCGGACCGCTGATCAGTTACGAAGACTGGTTCCGTTACGCCTTCCATAGCTGCGGTAAAGAACTCCCGCAATGTCGCGTACGTATCGATTCCGAGGACCCGATCCACAAAGACGGTGAGATCCAGGTAAAGGGTATCAACGTCATGAAGGGTTACTACAAGAACGAAGAGGCTACCAATGCGGTCTTCACCGAAGACGGTTGGATGCGTACCGGTGACCTCGGTGTACTGGACAAAGACGGCAATATCTTCATCCACGGTCGTTCGAAGAACATGATCCTCGGTCCAAGCGGACAGAATATCTACCCGGAGGAGATTGAGGACAAACTCAACTCGATGCCGTGCGTGATCGAGTCCATCGTACTGGAGCGCGAGGGCAAACTGGTAGCACTCGTCTTCCCGGATACCAGCAAGGATGGTCAAAAACTCCTGGGCACCAAGACCCTTGCCCAACAGATGGAAGAGAACCGCGTAGCGCTCAATAAAGTGATCCCGACCTACAGTCCGGTCAGCGCGATTGAACTGGTAGCATCGGAATTTGAGAAAACACCGAAACGCTCTATCAAACGTTACCTCTATAAGTAATGCAAAGACACTACTTACAATATCTCACAGACGTCATGTCGCATCAATGGAACGATGCGGCATTGACTGATTATAATGAGAATCACGAATATACGTTCGGCGAACTGGCACAGGAGATGTTACGTCTGCACGTGCTGTTTGAGCAGTTAGGTCTCAAACGGGGCGATAAGATTGCCTTAGCGGGACGTAACTGTGCCAACTGGGCGGTGGCTTATCTGGCCATCGCGGCATACGAAGGTGTATGCGTGAGTATCCTGCAGGATTTTACGGCAGAAGATATCGCGCACTTGCTGGACCACTCGGACAGCGAACTGCTCTTTGTCGGTCCGTACGTATGGAAAGAGTTACAGCATCAGACGATGCCGGCTAAACTCAGAGCAGCCATCTCGCTGGTCGATTGGTCTAAACTGTACGAAGCCGAGGGGCAGCATGTTCCGACCAAAGAAGAGATCGATGCAGCTTTCCAAGCCAAATACCCGCATGGTATCGACCCGGAGAACGTGTATTTCTCTGCCGATCCCAAGGAACTTTCCCTCATCAACTACACCTCCGGTTCAACCGGTCATCCCAAAGGGGTGATGCTCAACGGTCGAAGCTTGAGTAACAACGTCGAGGTAGGAATGAAGATGTTACCGGTGGACCCGGGTCAGCGCCTGGTATCGATGTTACCGCTGGCCCACATGTTCGGTCAGGTATGCGAACTGCTCTACCCCCTTTGTTCCGGTACGCATATTTATTTCCTGACCAAGAGTCCCACCCCGTCCATCCTGCTCAAAGCCCTCAAGGACGTACAACCCTACCTTGTGGTAACCGTACCGCTCGTCATCGAGAAGATCTACAAAAAGAACCTCGACCCGACGCTCAGCAAATGGGCCATCCGTACCTTTTGGCACGTGCCGGGTGTAGGCGATTTGCTCAAGAGCCGTGTTAAAAGCGGCCTTCGCAATGCGTTTGGCGGCAAACTGCGGTATTTCATCTGCGGTGGTGCGGCGATGAATCCGGTGGTGGAGAAGTGTCTGATGGACATCCATTTCCCGCTTTCGATCGGTTACGGTATGACCGAATGCGGACCGCTGATCGGTGGTAACCCGCCTAAGTACTTCAAAGCCCGTACCGGTGGTGTGCCGGTGATGAATATGTCCGTTAAGATCGACCAACCCAACGAAGCCGGTATCGGTGAGATACTCGTCAAGGGAGAGAACGTGATGATGGGATATTACAAGAACGAAGAGGCAACCAAGGAAGCCTTTACCGAAGACGGATGGCTCCGTACCGGTGACCTTGGACGACTCGACCGTAAGAAGAATATCTACATCAAGGGTCGCTGCAAGACGATGTTCTTAGGTGCTTCGGGACAGAATATTTACCCCGAGGAGATTGAGGATAAACTCAATAATCAGGAGGCCGTCGGTGAGTCGCTGATCGTAGAGCGCGAAGGTAAGTTAGTCGCACTCGTCTTCCCCGATGAGACGCTGACCAAACGGATGAGCTTTGAGGAGATACAAGCCATCATGAAGGCCAACCTCGAGAAACTCAACAGTCTCATTCCTTCCTACAGCAAGGTCTCGAATATCGAAGTACAAGACCAACCGTTCGAGCACACGCCCAAACGATCGATTAAACGATTCCTCTATAAGTAAAAAAAGCGGAGCCTGAAAGCTCCGCTTCTTATTTCGTGATCTCGAGATCACGTGATCACAAAAGATGGAAACTAACGGTGAGACCGGCCATCACGATACTTACCATCGACATCAGTTTGATGAGGATATTCAGACTCGGTCCCGACGTGTCCTTGAACGGATCACCGACAGTGTCACCGACCACGGTTGCCTTATGGCAATCAGAGCCCTTGCCACCGAAATGACCTTCCTCCACGTATTTCTTGGCATTATCCCATGCACCACCGGCATTGGCCATGAAGACAGCCAGTACGAAACCGGTTGCCAGACCACCGATCAGCAGACCGAGCACACCGGCTACGCCGAGTACCAGACCCGTGATGATCGGCACGATGATCGCGAGGATGGACGGCAGCAACATCTCATGTTGCGCTCCCTTGGTAGAAATCGCTACGCAGCGGGCATAATCGGGATCGGCTTTGCCTTCGAGGATACCCTTGATCGTCTGGAACTGGCGACGCACCTCTTCCACCATCTTCTGTGCCGCACGACCGACGGCGTTCATTGTCAGACCGCAGAACAGGAAGGCCATCATCGAACCGATGAAAATACCTACCAGTACGATCGGGTTCATCAGGTTCACATTATAGGCGTCCATGAAGTCCACGAGTGTGGCTTTCGCGGCCTCTACCCCGTTCGGTAAAGCTTCACCGGTACGGATGAGCGCAATCCTGATCTCCTCTACATACGAAGCCAAGAGGGCGAGAGCCGTGAGGGCTGCCGAACCGATCGCAAAACCCTTACCGGTAGCAGCCGTTGTGTTTCCAAGTGCATCGAGCGCATCCGTACGTTGACGTACCTCAGCGGGCAGACCACTCATCTCGGCGTTACCACCGGCGTTATCGGCAATCGGACCGTATGCGTCGGTAGCGAGCGTGATACCTAAGGTCGAGAGCATACCTACGGCAGCGATACCGATACCGTACAGACCCATCGAGAGGTTTTGTGCACTGAACTCTACATGGAAACCGTTGGCGCAGAGATACGCTAAGATGATCGCTACACCTACGGTGATAACCGGGATAGCGGTGGAGAGCATACCCAGACCCAGACCGCTGATGATAACAGTTGCCGGACCGGTTTGACTACTCTCACTTACTTTCTGGGTCGGTTTATAACTCTGCGAGGTGTAGTACTCCGTCGATTGACCGATGATCACACCGGCTGCCAGACCGACTACCACCGACAGGCTCACTTGCCACCAGAGATGGGTCTCCGTACCGAACAGCCAAGCAAAGATACCGAAGGTCACCGCTGCAATCAGTACAGCCGCCGTGTTGGTACCGATAGCCAGTGCACGGAGCAGTTCTTTCATTCCTGCACCCTCTTTGGTCTTTACCAGATAGATACCGATGATCGACAGCAGCACACCGCAGGCCGCGATGAGCGACGGTGCCAGAACGGCCTTCAGCTGCATCTGCTCGCAGAACGCAAACGCCGATGCACCGAGCGCCATCGTAGCCAGGATCGAACCGGCATACGACTCATACAGGTCCGCACCCATACCCGCTACGTCACCTACGTTATCACCTACGTTATCCGCAATCGTCGCGGGGTTACGCGGATCGTCCTCGGGGATGTTGTACTCGGTCTTACCGACGAGGTCTGCGCCTACGTCCGCGGCCTTGGTATAAATACCACCACCCACACGGGCAAACAAAGCTTGGGTCGAAGCACCCATACCAAAGGTCAGCATGGTCGTCGTGATCGTAATCAGATCTGCATCAGCTCCTACCAGCGCCAACAGACCTGTGTACTTCAATACCAGGAACCAACCGGCGATATCCAGCAGTGCCAAACCTACCACCGTCAGACCCATCACGGCACCCGAACGGAAAGCGACCTGCAGACCGGCGTTCAGACTCTGACGCGCCGCATTGGCCGTACGAGCGGATGCGTACGTAGCGGTCTTCATACCGAAGAAACCGGCCAGACCCGAGAAGAAACCACCGGTCAGGAACGCAAACCATACGATACCGTTCTGCAGTCTAAAATACGCCATAACGGCAAAAACAACCGCCAGCACCACAAAAACGATCGTTACGACCTTGTACTGCTGCTTCAGATAAGCCATAGCACCCTTACGCACATGCGAAGCGATCGTCTTCATCAGCTCCGTTCCTTCCTCCTTACCCAACATCGAGCGGTAGAAATAGTACGCAAATCCAAGGGCTAAAACAGATGCCGCCAAAACGACATACATCAAGACTGTTAAATCTTCCATAGAATTGTGTTTTTAGTATTAGTATGTTTATATTTGGTTATGTCGGTGTGCTCGGAAGCACTTAGCAAGTGCAAAATTACTACATTTTTTTAATATGTGCAAATAATTCTTGCATATTTCAAAAAAAAGCAGTACTTTTGTAGCGATTTTTGACGAAATGAAGACGTTTTTGTTCATATTAGCCCTTGTGACGACCTTCGCGGGGCGTGTAGTGGACCAACAAGGTGCACCGATCCCGTATGCTACCGTTTACCCGGAGATTGCCCCTGAATGGGGAACCGCCACCAATAATGAGGGATATTTCTCTTTTGAAGCCAACCTCCCGCCGGACAGTCGTGTGGTCTTTTCGTATATCGGTTATCAGAAGAAAGTGGTGCTGGCGCAAGATATTGCCGGTGAAATCGTACTGATAGAGCAACCGATTGCATTACAGGAGACCGTCGTGGCAGCCAAGAAGAGCAAACAACGCAACAAGCGCAAACAGATGGCTTCCCTGCTCCATGCAGTGTACGTGCAGTTGGAGAAAGATTTCCCGCACGATAACAGTCGTTATACGGTGGTGAGCGATGTTAGGATGAGCAGCGACAACAGTCCCTGGGGCATGGAGCAGATGATAGCGAACATCGTGGTCTTACCCGAACAGGCCAAAGAAGGACGGGACTCCGTACAGTTTCAGGGACGGTTCTGCAAACGTTTCTTTGATGCCCGCAAGCGTGCCCAAGCGGACTCGATCCTCGCCGGACAGGCCCTCGAACGCATGGAACAGAAGAGCGCACCCAAAGGTGCACCGGCCAACATGCTCCGTCGTGCAGCCAATGCGGTGGACAGCGGTGTGGTCGTACACAGCGCCCTCTTTGCGATAGGCAATATGCGGTACGATTTTGAACAGGCGATGACGGACACCAAACACTGGACCGTGTCCAATGAGTCGGAAGGCGAGACGGTGCTGACCCATACGGAGAGTATCAGTAAGTATTTGGGTTGTTTCAAGATGACCTTCCAACGCCATTATATAGTGGATTCGCACACGTACGCGGTACGGCGTTTCTCGGAGCATACGGAGGTGAAAGTGACGATTCCGTTTGGTATCAAACTCAATCAGGACCAGCTGCAGATGCTCAATCTCGTCAACATGAGTGAACAGCAGATCGAGAAATTTCGACTCAAGAGACTGCGCGGAGCGGTGGACCTCAATACGATTTACCAACGGCAGGAAGGACACGTCTATACGCAGGAGAAAAACATGATCTGTAATGCGTTTATCGTCGGTAGCAAGAATACGGAGATACCGCTGCAGATCAAGGCCACCCAACGCGTCACGGAACTCGAGACCAGCGGTGTCAAGCCCCTCCGTCGCTCCCAGATTACCAAACGCGTGAAACGGGAAATCGTAGAAATTTATTAAAAAATCACCTATATATTTGCATATATGCAAAAAATGTAGTACCTTTGCAGTCGATTTCGCGGTGTTAGCACATCGGTAGTGCATCGGCTTCCCAAGCCGAGGAGGCGGGTTCGATTCCCGTACACCGCTCACAGAGTAAGCCGGTCTGTCGCGCATGCGAGTGCGAGGAAAGTCCGGGCAGCAAAGAGCACCGTAACGGTTAACGGCCGTCAGGCAGTGATGTTTGGTCCCTGCAACAGAGACGAGTCGCCTTCGGGCGGGTGAAACGGGCACACTACGGGCTGCAATTCCAAGTAAACCGATGTCTGAGCGTTGCTCGCGCGAGTCGGAGGGTAGGAAGCGTTAGATTAATGGCAGACGCCCGCAAGGGTACAGAACCCGGCTTATAGGCTTGCTCTTTAAATGACCATGAAGAATTTTTCCAAAATAGTACGATTTATACGCTACGACATGTGGCGGCGGACCACGACGGAGATGGACAAGTGGTACAAGCGTCTGGGGTATCAGATCATCCGGACGATTGTGCTCGTGGTGCGCGGTTTCGGTAGTAAGAACCTCAATGACACCGCCAAAGCGTTGACCTTTTCTCTTATCTTCGCGATCGTACCGATCTTGGCGATGATTGTGGCGATTGCCAAGGGTTTCGGTGTGGTGGATGTGATCGAGACCCAGCTGAACAAATCGTTCTTAGGGGAGACCAACCTGGTGCCGACGATCATGGCGATGGTGGAGCGGTACCTGGAGACGGCCCAAGGCGGACTCTTCATCGGTATCGGTATCCTCATTCTCTTGTGGGCCGTGTATGCGTTCTTCCAATCGGTGGAGACGGCGTTCAACCGTATCTGGAACGTACAGAAATCCCGTTCGATCATTCGTCAGGCAACGACGTATATCGCGATTGTGGTGTTGATTCCGGTGCTGATCATCTGCAGCGCGGGTATCACGATTGTGATTCACTCGATGGTAGGACAATTAGGTGGCGTTAAGTTGCTGCAGTTCGTCATCATCTGGCTGCTCTTCACGCTGATGTACATTGCCGTACCGAACACGAAGGTGAAGTTCTGGAGTGCCTTTATTCCGGGTGTGCTGATGGGCACGCTGTTCCAATTGCTGCAGATGCTGTCCGTTTATTTGATTGCATTCTTAAGCCGCACGAGTATTGTGTACGGTGCGTTTGCCACGATTCCTATCCTGATGACCTGGTTGCAGTACACGAGCCTACTCATTTTGATCGGAGCACAGATGTCGTACGCCATCCAGAACAACGAGGAATACGAGTACGAACAGGACCTGAACGTGATGTCTCGTCGGTACAAAGACTTCATTATGTTCTACTTGCTGTCCATCATTATTGCACGCTTTGAAGCAGACGAAGCACCGCTGACGGCACACGAATTAGCCGTTCGCGACCGATTGCCCATCCGATTGGTTAATTCGCTGTTAGGACGACTGGTGGAGACCGGAGTGCTGCGCGAGGTGTATGCAGAGGACAAAGAAGAGAAGACCTACCAACCGGGATTGGATACGCATAAGATCAGTGTGGGTCTGGTGCTCGACCGGATTGAGGCACAGGGTGCGGAGCAGTTTATACAGACCCCTACCCCGGAGATGGAGGCGTTCTGGCACAAATACATGGACGCACGCGTGAACCATTATACGCTGAATAAAATATTAGTTAACGAATTATAAAATGAAAAAGAATTTGTTTTTTGCAGCCATACTGCTGATGAGTCAGATGACGTTGGCAGCACCGAAGATCGAGCAAGTGGAACCGCTGAGTTGGTGGACGGACATGAAGATGCCGCTGACGGTACTCTTCCACGGTGAGGACCTGAAAGACGCACAAGTGAGCGTACAGCAGGTGGTTAACGGTAAAGTGGTGAAGGGCGAGTGTACAGGTCTGGTACCGCGCAGTCAGCACAATGCCGAGAGTGCCAATTACCTGTTCGTGGATTTCGGTGTTTTCCAGTCCGGCACGTACCGTATCACCTTGAAGAAGGGAAACAAGAAAGCAACCTATGACTATACGATTGCCGAGCGTCGTAAAGGGAGTCGTGAACGTAAGAGTTTCAATGCAAGCGATGTGGTGTACCTGATCATGAGCGACCGTTTTGTGGATGGCGACGAAAGCAACAACAGCACCAAGGACACCCGTGAAAAAGGGGACAAGAAGAACGTACACGGCCGTTGGGGCGGTGACATCCAGGGTATCATCAACAGCTTCGATCATATCCAGAAATTAGGTTGTACGGCTATCTGGCCGACGCCGATGTTGGGTGACGACGAAGAGGCATGGAGTTACCACGGTTACGCATGCTCGGATTATTATCATATCGATCCGCGTTACGGCTCGAACTCGAAGTACGTGGAGATGGTGCAGTTGGCGCATCAGAAAGGTCTGAAGATCTTGATGGACATGGTGCCGAATCACTGCGGTGCAGCGCACTGGTGGATGAAAGATCTGCCGTACAAGAACTGGGTGAACCAGTTCGATCATTTCACCAACACCAATAATTGCTTCACCGCCAACTACGATATCAACGCGTCGGAGTATGACCGTAAGTTAAGCAACCGCGGTTGGTTTGACAGTCCGATGCCGGATATGAACCTCGAGAACCCCGACCTGCTGAAGTACTTCCAGGAGTGGGCCATCTGGTGGGTAGAATACGCCGATCTGGATGGTCTGCGTGTGGACACCTATCCGTATATCGAGAAGATCCCGGGTAGCAAATGGTTAGGTGCTATACGCGAGGAGTACCCGAATCTGAATATCGTTGGTGAATGTTGGACTCGTCCGGCACCGGCCGTAGCGTACTGGCAGAGCGGCACGAAGAACTTCGACGGATTTGATTCTAACCTACCCTGCGTGATGGATTTCCCGACCGAAGAGGCGATCCGTCAGGCGCTGGAGAACGACGGTAGCGGTTGGGGTAACGGTCTGACTCGCGTGTACGATGCCCTGACGATGGACTATATGTACGGCGATATCAATAATGTGCTCACCTTCTTAGGTAACCACGATATGGCCCGTATCACGGATATCGTGAAAGACAAAGACCCGCGTCGTGTGCAGTTGGCGTACGTGCTGCTAGCTACCATGCGTGGTATCCCGCAAGTGCTGTACGGTGACGAGTACGCGATGACCTCGGCGAACAAGGAGGACGTAAACCACCACTCGTACCTGCGTGCCCCGCTGCCGCAAGGAGAGGAAGTGACGGACGAGATGCAGAAGATGTTTGAGTTCCAGAGTCAGCTCTTCAACTGGCGTCGACACGAGAAAGTGCTGCATTATGGTAAGACGATGCATTTCATGGCACGTAACAACACGTATGCGTTCTTCCGTTACAACGAGGACGAGGCGGTGTTTGTCTTCGCCAATGCGGCAGAAGAACCGCGTATCGTACCGGTAGAGACCTATAAGGAGATACTGGGACAATATAATCCGGAAGGCTTCAATCCGCTGACAGGTGAAAAAATCGACCTCAGCCAAGCGCGAAAGGTCGATGGGTTAAGTACTTTAATCGTTAAGTTAACGAAGTAAAGGTTATAGGTTATAGGTTAATGGAGATGCTCCGCAAAATGGAGCAGTGAATCGGGGGCGTTATTCAGAATATGAATAACGTCCTCTAACATTTCTTCCGGGTGTACGACACCACGCTCCCAGAAATTATTCGCACCGGACGGCAGGCGTTGCTTTCGCCAGTTATAAACGCGTCCGTTCTGATAGGCGGTAAACCAGGTATGCTTCTCGTCCAGTTCTGCCAACTCGGCCAGACTGTTGCCGTTCGCCCCTACCCATACGTCCGCGTCATGGAAATAACGGAGCGTCTCTTCGATGGTAAGCGGAATCGAAGTCTCGCGTTCGTCTTCATAGAAAGGATAATCCGCACCGGCATCTTTGAAGAGGTACGCCAGATAATTCTTACCGCTCGGCACGTACCAGGTACCACGAAAATTGTTGCCGGACATAATTTTCGTGGATTGAAGATTGGAGATTGAAGATTTTAGATTTGCATATTTTGTTTCTACTTCGTAGAAAACCGAATCCGCCTCATGGAGTTTGCCCGTTAACGCACCGAGTACACGGATCCATTCGGCACGCGCGAGAGGGCTGCCTTCTTGCCATTCGTTGATATAGATCGTGCGGACCCCGAGTTTCTCCAGACGCATGGCTTCGAGATTGTCGTACTGACCGTAGTTAACCGCTAACAGTGCATCGAGTCCGGCTTGGAGCGTCCGTTCGGCAGAGGGTTTCATCGAGTCACCCAAATCAATCTCATCCCCTTTGACGGGTGTGTAGATGAGTTCGGGGTTACAGACCGCTACCAGATAGTCCAACGCATCGATGGCATCGAGGAAGCCAACCTGCACCGTGGACATCGTACCGAGCCGACGCATGGGCTCCCGCACGCAGACACGCGTGTAAGGTTGAAAAACCTCCACGATAGTACCGGTGTCCGTTTCGGTAATCGCAAAGCCCGTAGCGTACTTATTCCCTGAGGGTATACTACCCTGCTCCGTTTGCTGTTTCGTACAAGCGACGCAGCAAAGGGCAAACAAAAATACAGCTATAATTTTTCTCATCATGGTGCAAAAGTACTACATTTTTTTGACATACACAAATAAAAGGTGCAAAAACATGAATTTTCTGCACCTTTTATTTTAGAAGCGGGAGTTAATATCCGTCCAAGCCATCTTCAGAAATGGGATCTACATTTCCAGTTGTCGTCTGACTTCCAGCCATAAGAGACGGGGAAGTGTATGACAGCACCGCTATTTGCGGACAGATATACTGATTATTCGTTTTCATAATAACATTTAGCATTTTGTCGTTAGTCGTTGGATTGGAGTTTTTCTATTGTCTAACGACCAACGACTAATTACATTACTCATTTTACCATTTGTCCTGTGATGGTATATACCTCATTATCACGGATAATATACAATTGACCGTCAATAAGTACTTTCTGAATGTCAGCCTCGGATGTCTGAACCGTTTCCATGCCCGTCGGTGTTTGCGGCGCGTTGGCATTACCAATTACCAAATGACGGCGGTCACCTCTTGGTTTGGGCGCATTGGCACTACCCTTAACAGCCACCTCATCCATGAGTATGTACGCACGGTTCGCCTGCAAGCGGCAGTTAGCCCCGCAGCGTTTGAACGTATTGTTGTAGATCATGTAGTTGTTCTCCAACAAGTTACCTGCACTACCTGCGGCGCCGTCGGTGATGTTTACAAACGTACCTTGCAGACCGTTCTCTTTGCCGGCAACAGTGACTTCGGTAGAAGCGTAATAATGCACTTTAAGTTCGGTATCCTCCGCCACGAAGACATAGGGTTTGCCTGCTTCGAGTGCCGTTACTTCCTCCAATGTGATGTTATACGGCTGATTGTCTTTGAGTTCCTTATAGAGGAGTTTGTAGAACGTAGCCCCTTCGAAGGACGGTGCAGCCCACGGCAGACAGATGGTACCCATCTTGTCCATAGTAAGCCCATTGCGGGTGTAGGTCTGGAGTCGCTCTTCTCCGAAGTTATCGAAGCAGAAATAGGTCGGCGTGGTAAAGCCGTAAGCGTCGGACTTGGTAGTGAACATGTCATATTCAATACGCGTTACGGCACCGAGACTACTGAGGTCGAGGTACTTCCACTCATCGATGGCATAATGCTCTGCCGGGTCTGAACTGCGGTAGTCCGCCAAGTAGAACTCGACATCACCGGTGGGGGTAGAACCGTTATAACCGTGAACAGTCAGTTTGAGGTAGTCCCCTTCGCTGAACGCCGGATTAGCGTATTCGCCATGCAGGATAGCGTCAAGCGTATAGACACTGTTGGTGATATAGAATCCCGGCACGATCTGCGGTTCGTCGCTGTTGGTCAGCGTGACCGGATCGGTGTAGCCTTCGAACCACGAAGAAGGAGCGGCATAGTAAGCGACACCGAAGTTATTGCCTTCGTACGCACCACCGGCAGCCGAGCGGAACTGATCAATCATGTAATTACCGGTGAACTCGGTGGAGTTATCGGCACTAATGACGTAACCGTTGAATGCGCTGTAGGTTTTGTTCGGCACATTGGCAAACGCATACGTACCACTGTAGAGATAAGTCTCTATGTTGTTCGCCCAAACCTCCTCTACCATCTTGTGTCCGCCGGCAGGGATGTTATATTCCTCGAAGGTGGCCACAGCAGCCGCTTTGGTAACGAGCACATGAGTCGAAACGAGCGCGTACTGACCGTAATAATCCGTTACCTTGCAGATGTACTCCGTCGCGCGGGTAGCGGTGATGTTGAGCGTAGCCTCGTTGCCTATTTCCGTAGCATCAAACGCCGTGAACCAAGAATAGGTGTAAGGTTTCGCCTGGTCGTATTCAACAGTAAGTGTGGCGGTCAACGCGACAGCCGTGTTCTCGGCTACGGTCTGATTAGCGATAACATTGAGTTCTACAGGACGGAGCGTCCAAGCAGTAGTGAACTCAGCGGTAGCTGCCACAGCGTCAGCAGCGTCACCTACCGGCGAGAGCGTTACCACATACGCCTTGTAAGACGTCTCTTCGGTCAGTCCGTTGATGGTAATAGCCGCTTCGACATCTTTTGCCAAGGTCATTTCTGTGCCTTGAGCCAGCACCGTCTCTACGGTAGGAACTTCGGCAGACGCAGCGAGAACGAGTACTTTCGCAGAACCGATATTATCGGCTTTGACAGCTATATCTGCGCTGACATCCTTGACGGTTTGTGCTTTTGGGTAGCCCTCTGCCAAAACAGGAATATTCAGCATATCCGGGTCATACTCATAAGCACCGATTGTCGGCGTAGCCGAACGCACCTTGCCGGTGATGTCGGTCGTCGCGAACTCAAGCGGTAGAGCGGTCAGCAGATGTCCGCCGTTGTCTTGTCTGAGCAAGAGAATATTGTCCGATGCAAAGACAGCCGCCTCGTTGAGGTTTGCTTGTTCGTCCGTAGCACCGATAGCAGTCTTCCAGTCAGCGAACGTACCGTGGGTAGCAGTAGGCATACCAAAGGTCTCTGAGGTATAGAAGAGGTTGTGCTCATAGGTTACGTTTGTAGCTACAGAAGCGTTCTTATAACGCACGGCGTAGCCCTTATTCAATGCCTGGAAGATATTATTCACAAATCGCGAGCCGGCAGCCGGTTCTGCATTGAAGTAGAACGGCGAAGCTGCGGTAGCCGGTGTATTGGTAACTACGGTGTTGTACGCCAGCAGCAGTCTGGGCAGGTTGCTATTGAAATTGATACCATAACTTGCGTATGTACCTGCGTTCTGCACATTGATCACATTGTTGATCAGGCGAATCTCCGCAATCTCTTTGTCCTGATAACTATTCGGACGGATATAGATCGGCGTAGAACTCTGCGAACTGGTAGCCGGCGTGGTAAAGAGGAAGTCGTTGTTCGCGATTGTTGCAGTCTCGCCTACGAGCAGCCAGTCAATAGCGTACTGATTGCTTGCCGTCACGTTCATGCGGAAAGTGTTATTGAGGATTTGCAGGTTCGCCACGGCATCACCGTACACCTGTTGTTTTCCTTGGTCACGGAAGGTGTTGCCCTGAATGAGCATGTTCTGCTGCAATGGATCTGCGGCTGCTTTATGACCGGCAACCGCCAAGCCCATATACCCGCCTTCAAATACCGAGTTCGTAAGTGTGAAGTCGTTATTGAAGAGGTTTTCTCCTGCGTCAACACGCAACAAATCCAGACGAGCGGAGTATTCCGTTTTGCGGTCTGCATAGAAATGACAGTTGTCAATGGTAACATGGTTCGATGCATTGTTCACCACAACGAGCGTTGGTGTCTGGTTGCTGGTATAAGTACTGGTAAAAGAGATTCCTTGAACCGTTATATAATCCGCGCCATTGATAGTGAACACGCCTTGCGTCTGGCTGAGTGCATTATTGTACTGATACGTCACATCGTTGTAATCGCCGGATACAGAACGGATGGTGAGCGTGTTAGCTGCACCGGCACCGCTGATCTCAGGGATGGTCACTTGTTCGGTGTAGGTGCCATTCTCGACAGCGAGCGTTACGGCACCGTCCATACCAATACTTGCGATAGCGGTCAGCGCAGCCGTCAGCGTAGGATAGTCCGCCTCGTAACTGCTACCGATCTGGTAGTAACCGTGCGCACCGCTGACCACATCAATAGAGGCAACAACGGATGTCTCAGGAGCAATCTTGTTCTCACCGCAAACGACATTATTCAGTTGCAGCGTCACTTCGTCGCCTTCTTCCGCGTCGGTATCTATACTACCTACGAACCAGAAGTAGAACACGCCTTTTTCGTCTATGACGTAGTTGCCGGTGAACTCATTGCCAGTCGCGAAAGTGGTCGAATGCCCGGTTGCGTAGATATGTTGATCCAAGAGCAGGTCCGAAGCCGTTTGCTCAAAACCGGTGATGGTAATCGGGTTGCGGTCTCCGGAAACAGTGACAGCCACTTGCAAGAGACGGATGTCACCGGTTCCCTTGGTAGCTTCAGCCGGAGCGAGCGATGTTACCGTTACATTATCAATTACCAGCGGAGTCAACAGGTGTTGACGAACCTCTACCTCAAAACCGGCTTTTACGGAATTCGGCATTGTGACATGTACGGTTATTGAACCGTCCTCGGCGCGGGAGATCACACTCTCGTTCTCTGCCGGCATAGCATACATTCCGTATTTCTTGTCCGGCGTTGCACCGGGATCGTAAGCATTGCTATAGAAAACATGGAACGGATCGCCGGAGAGGTAAGCGATGTCAAAGGCTCTGAATACCAATTCCACTGCGTAGCCTTCGTTCGCCGGCTTAAACGTTACATAGCCGTCAAAGTTAGAAGTATAATCACCCTCTGCGCCACCGTCGTCGAAGAACATAAGGCTGTTCTCACCGATAATGACCGTACCGTTATCTCCGGCAGCAAGGTTCAGTACGTTCTTGATAGGACGACTGCCTTCGGGGTCGCCGTCGGTTACAGCCGTAACGTTGCCGCTGAGAGTAACAGATGTGAGTGCGGCATCGACGGTGGCGTCAATCGTAGCGTCGTCTTTGATGTCCGCTGCAATAACAAAGTTATTGTCATACTCGGCGAGTTCAGCCGGAGTCGTGAGGGTGAGCGTTACATTAGCAGCCGCGTCTGCCTCCGCTAAAACGGTAGTACCTTGCATCAAATAAACCTTACTGATGTTGGCTTCGGAGCCTTTGAGGTTCACATTAAGCGCCTCCAATGTCAGCGGGTTCAGCGTACCGAGGGTATTGACATCGAGGTTCAGCAATGCGGCTTTCGCTTCGCCGAGTTTGACCAGTTTGGTACTAGCCTGCTCGACAGAAATAGTGTTGAGCGACATATCCTGTAACAAGTACTCCGAAACGGTAGCATGCCAACCTTTCTCATTATAAGAAGAATAGGAAGTATTCGGGTTAAAGACAACGGTTAATGCACCGCTTGTGGAACGCAAAACAGGAGGAACGGTACTTGCCAGTTCACTGCTTGTCACTTCATACAATTTGGTTCCTGATGTTCCTTCTCCGTTATAGACCTCAAATTTAGCTTTGTAGTAGGAATAATAAATCTTGAAGTCAGCAAAGTTCAATTGAATGACACAGCCCGGAGTGGTCGGTCTGAAAATCGTTATCTGATTAGTGGTACCAACCGCATAATTATCGCTGTACTGGCTGTATCTCGTGTGCGTGAATTGCCATGTATCAAAGATGTCATACGTCTTGGTTCCTTCGGTCGAACAGATGACATTGTTGATAGTGATTCCACCTTCAGGGTTACTGAATGTCGTATATTCGCTGTTATCGACAAAGCTTACTTTGGTTAATTGCACATTAGCGGAAGTACCGTTTGCGGCTTTGTCTGCGATATCCAATACTACCCAGAACCAGTTATCTCCTTCGTGGAGCGTCTGCGCTGTTCCTGCCGTGAGCACAATCTCCGCCGCACTAACTGCTGTCGTTGCCACTTGCGTAGTGGTAGCAAACTGATTGCTTACACCGGTATAATATACTTTGGCGTTCTTGATTTGTGCAGCGGTCTCTCCTGCGTTGAGCGTGAGCGATTTCAGTGCCAATGCCGGTTCTGTATTCACTGTTTGTATATTAAAGCCAAGCAACTGTACACCTGTCTGTGCTGCACACGCAGTCAGCGTATTCTTTGTTACTTGCGCGCCTGTTATTGTCATGGCTTGCGGCGTGAACTCACTGACGACTGCTTCCCAACCGTCGCCTTTCATAGTCTCGGACGGAGTTTTGGTAGCCAGATAAACAGTCAGCGCACCGTCATCGCTGGTACTCTTAATAAGCAGATTGCTCATAGAAGCAGCTTCCACCGTGTAAAGGAGATTTGCTTCGTTAACACTCGTTCCGTTGTAGATTTTTAATACATCTTGGTTTCCAACACCTACAGCAGAAGAAGTATAGAACAAAGAGATGGTACTAAAATTGATCTGCACTTTTTTACCGCTTGTAGTCGGGCGGAAAGTAGTGTGTCCCGTGAAACTGTTACTGCGTTTACCCTCTTTACCACCATCGTCATAGAATTGAGTCGGTTGATCAATATCGTACGTGGCATCTTTAGCCATAAGGTACATCGGTTGTACGGTGAGCGTGGTAGGCGTAGCCGGAGTGAACGTAGTGAAATTGCCTACGGTAGCGATACCGGTGATGTTCACAGCCGTTGTTGCATTGAAAGCGGCAGAAGCAAGGATGTCACCGCCCAAGCAGAAGTTGTTGGCACCGTTACCCAATGCCTGCGGAGTGGTCAATGTGTAGGTATAGACACCGGCGTTCTCGGTAATCGTACCGGCTATCTCTGCAAGACCAGCCACCGAAGCCGCTTGTCCGGCATAGAGTTTGAGGGTCGTCGGGTCAAGCACAGCCGCGTTGCTGCACGTGAAGGTGAACGAACTCAGTTTGTCCGGCGAGGAGTAACCTTCTGTCGTGATACCGAAACCGGCAACACCGACATTGGCTTTACCTGCCCATACTTCGCCATTCACGAAACTGTTGTTACCAGCAGATGATTTGACGGTCATGGACGACAAGGTAACAGACTCCACGGTAGCACGCCATCCTTGAATAGCCTTGGCGTACTTGTAGTGGTAGCAAACAGACAACGCACCGGTCGCATCAGAACTGATGTACTCCAAATTCGTGAATGTTCCGTCCAGACGCGCTAACTGCTTGGCTGTTTCCGGAAACTCAGTCGTATTAACACTGGACGTTGAGGTCGGATACGTAACGCTGTTGACGTCAAAAACACCATCATAAATCTTCACATACGCAGGCCAACTGGCACCATCATTACGCACATCAAGGTCTTGGAAGGTGATTTTAATGGAATTACCTGCTTCTGCGGGCTGGAAGATAGTGGTAGCAAAGGAGTTGTTGGAACTGCTACTACTGATTCCCTCATAACTTTTCATGTCATAAAAAGTGACGGGAGAACTGGCACTGACAGTAACTATCTGATGCCCAAACTGAGGCATAAGAACGTCCTCTGCTACAGCTGTTCCGCCTAACCACGTTAGGGCTAATGCGGCGAATAGAAGTAATCTTCTTTTCATAATACGTATTTAATTTGATTGTTAATAATGATATAAATATGTCCGTCTTTTAGAATCTTATAGCATTCGACTTTTGACTTTCGACTTTCGACTGTTTCTATGTCGGTCGTCACATCCGGATGGAGGTCTTCTCCCCCACTCACTTCTGTTGACAACTCACCTATCCATCCGCACTGCTGATTGACGCCCGTCTGTATTTTGACGAAATGAATACCGGGCAGATTAACCGCATTGCCCTTCTTGTCCACCGCCCAGTCAATCTTTATCTTGCTACCGTCGTTGTCATTGGGATGATTATCTGCATAACCATACGCATAATTAGACATGATATACCTGGTCTGACCGGTCTCTTTATACGGAACGGCATTATCCGGAAGAAGCGTACCGGAATATGTCACTTTGTCTGCCGTTACCCATTGGGGGTAGTAGTCTTGCGAATGATAACGGTTCTTTGCCAAATAGCCTGTTGTGCCGTTTTTATCGCGCCATTTGATATAGGTGGTATCCACCAGATCTTCCGACATCTTAGGCGTTTTCACATGGTCAGCCGGAGTACGGAAATAGGTAATCTCATCATTACGGGTAGAACGGCTGTATTCGGAGCCTGCTATCTCGTACCATTTATCGTCCGGTTGACCGTTCCCGTTGGCATCATAACTGACAGAAATAATGCCCGGTTCCGAACTGCCTCCGTTCTCCGGATGGTTCACGTCCGCATAGAAAGCATTGCCCCATATGCGGAAATCGTATTCACCCGCCACATTCACAATCATATGGTCGAAACTGACCACTACGTATCCTCCCCACCCTCCGAGGGTAATATCGCTGCGAGTCGTACCGCAAATATACTCTCCGGCTTTGCGGCACATAGAGTCCGCGTCATCTCCGTCTTCGTATTCGGGTAATTCGTTGACAAACTGTCCGGGGGCGGGACAATACTCCCACACGCGCGAGATATAAGGACTCTGCGCGTACGCGGGAGAAAGAGCAGAAAAAGACACAGCAAAAAGAGCTGCGATAAATACATAACGCTGCATAATAACTGACAATTGACAATTGATCACAGACAAGCGATTATCAACAATTGACAATTGATGATTAATGTTTGATATACCATTTGTTCTCATGTGCCACACCTTGGTATCCGCGCCAAGAGTATCAGCGGTTCGGTTATGGCAGGTCTTCCGGCTTGTCTCCCTTGTTCCGGCCTTCCCGTCGCATGACAGTGACCATTGAGAATTGGAACTCGGTGTCGAGACTTACGGCTGCGGGACAGCGGTTGATTTGCACAACCTTCCCTTTTAATCTTCAAAACGGAACGCCTTGAAGAACCATAGTCGGCATTTATCTAAATGCGGGTACAAAGATACTGCTTTTTTTTTATATAAGCAAATAAAAAATGCAATTTTTGCTTATTATTTTTATTTTTCCCCGTTTAGGCTCAATTCGCGAGGCATTTCTAAAAATGCAAAGTGCGCAGGAATATCTCCTGTTCGAACAGACCAGCGCATAGTGCCGTCAGGCGCGAAGCAATAGAGCGTACCCGGTGTGACATAATTTTTGGCATCGGTAAGATAAATATCGCGTGTAAGAGGGTGCACCTTGATACCGTAGGGTTTCTTGATGTTTTGATCCGTTCCATCGGTGATGAAGTTATCACAAACCACCTTGTGCGTATTGATATCCACGATCGAATACAACACTGAATTTTCCATCGTAACATAGTTCCATGCTGTAGCACATGCATAGAGCGAATCACCGACGATATCAAGATTAGAAACAGCCATATCGAGTTCATCTATCACTTGATCGGTTTTAGGGTCCACGCAATAGAGTTTCGCCGGCACATCATAGTAATCTCCTCTCGAAGTGACCCATAAAAGGCCGTTTTTATCCAACCTCACACGATGTAAGTTAATGGCAACCGGTATGCGTTTTTCTTCCGTGAAAGTAGTGATATTAATCACACTAAGTGTGTTCTCATAGTTCGGTACCATGTATCCGCCTGAATTAGCGACATACATTTTATTACCCACGATAACCAGTTCATCCGGTTGATAGCCTACCAAACATGTGCCGGTTATCTCCAATGTAGCCGTATCAAAACGCGCTACATATCCTATCTGCGCATGCGAGGCATCAAGAGAAACCGGACCGGCATAGGAAGTAATATACCCATATTGACCGTGAAAGCATAAATAACGACAATTAGGGACATCTATCTGCCCTATTCTCTTGGTAGTCTTAGCATCCATGACTTCAATTTTGTTGGAGCAGTTAATTACCGCATAAAGACGCGAACCGTATATCTGCAGGTCATTCCCCACATCGCCTAACTCTTTCGGCACATCGGGATTGGCCTGGGCATATATATTGCGGCTGTATGTGGCAGAGGTATAGTCATAATAATCGAGCGTAGCTTTATTCGACCCCATATTTCCCTCATTGAGCAGGTAAAAACCCACGACCGACGTGAGGATCGTATCCCCGTGTTGCTCCTCTTCCGGTTGCAGAACCGGTTCGTCCTTACGGCAGGAGGGAAGGACCACTAAAGCAGTTAGAAGTATAAAAAATATTTTTCTCATATATATATCTTAACGATGCCTTTTCCGTTGATACCCGGCATGGGATAATTGAGGACCACATCGTATTGTTGGTTCAACAAGTTATTGATCTCCACCGCAAAATGCAGCCGGCAGACCTTGAGCGACCAGTCGTAACTGACACTCATATCATGCGTGTACCAGGGTTGCATATAGTTCGCGGGGAAATTGGCGGAGTTAGTATAGCGTTCGCCTACGTAGATGAAGGCATAGTTGAGACTCAGACCTTTCCATCGGATATTGGCGGTAGCACTGCAACTGTGCCAGGGTACATAGGCAATCTGACCACCGTACGTGATCTCTTTGGGGTCAGTAAAATCCTGTGCTTTCTGGTAAGTATAAGTACCGGCAAAAGAGAGAAAGACCTCCTTACCCGCACAGAGTGTAGTCGCTATATTGAGGTCACAACCGCGGATCTCGACGTAACCTAAGTTCATCATCTGCCAGCGGTACTGACCGTTGCCTTTGGGGATAGCAACAATCTTGTTCTTTACCTGATTGAAATAGCCGTCGGCTTTGAAGTTCAGTTCACGGAACACACCCCTACTCCAAGTCTTATCGTACTGCAGCCCCCCGTCGTACTGCACCGTGTATTCCGGTAACAGAGCTATATTACCCACATCGGTATAATAGAGGTCATTGAAGGTCGGCATGCGGAAGATACGCTTGTAGAAGGCCCTGAGGTAAAACTCCTCCTTCAACCATGGTTGGATACCCAGATACACCGCCGGTGTGAACTGCGGACGTTGTTGCGCCGCCGTCGGCATGGTGGTGTTGGGATGATGGATCTTGTCCTTCACAAAGGTACCCAGCACACTTGCCTGGGCTTTGATATATCTCCAATCGACTTGGGTCGCCACTGCCACGAGCACCGTACTCCGTTCCGGATAAACAAAATTAGCGAGGTTACCTTCCAGATAGTTGAACTGGTAATCGGCACTAAGGTCGATATCCCAGTTAACCGCGGTGTGCCGTAAGGAGGACGCAATCGCCTGTGCACCCGTAATGGCCACCCGATGGGCGGTACTCAGATAGATCTCGTGCTGCACAAAAGTATTATCGATATACATGAGAGTCGTGTCCGGGTTGAGGTAACGCAACCGGTCGTGGCTGTACTTGGCATTGACCTGCATATCGTACCCGCGGAACCACTTATGGGTGAAGTTACCCTGTACAAACGCATTCTGATCCCACTGCCGCTGACTGTTGGTCCAGACGTTATTGACAATCGCACCCGGGATGCCTTTGTTGCTGGTATAGAAATACCCCTTGACGTGCCATTTGCCTTCCGGCAGATAACCGAACAGTCCCAGTTCTGCCCGACAGGCGTTGATGTCTCCGTTCTGCCGTACCGCCGTCGTGTCCCAGGCTACCGCACCGGAGGGTAACACCTTTTTATATCTAAAATGATAGCGCCCGTGCGCGTACGTGTATTCCGCGCTCGCGGAGAGGTGAATCGTCTCCGTTATTTTCTGCTCGTACAGGATCGAAGGATTAGCCAAACCGAAGGTACCGGCTTTCATGGTCACAGACACGTTATAGGGTTTATCCGTAAATCGCGGACGACGCGTACGCAGATAGAGCGTACCGGCGGCACCAAAGTCCTTGGCGGACTGGAAGATCTCCGAGCGCTGACCGTTGTACAACGCAATCTGCTCGATGTTCTCCATGGAGAATTTACCCAAATCGACTGTACCGTTCTGGGCGTTCCCGATCTCGATACCGTCATAGAAAACACCCAAGTGATGGGTACCCATCGAACGCAGATCGACGGTCTTCAGACCACCTACTCCACCGAAATCCTTGATCTGGACCCCGGAGAAATAACGCACGGCATCCGCCACGCTCTGCGTGTTCAGTCCCTCCAGACGCGCCCCTTCTAACTTCTGCACGGATATAACCGGCTGCTCCCGGTGACGCGCCGTCACCTCCACTTCCTCGATCTGGAAGCGGCGGTATATACTATCTGCACTGCTGGCTTGCTCCGGTTCTAAACCGGCGCTTTGTGCGAGCACCGACAGGGCACTTAGTGCGGCAATTACTATGAAAAGATTGCGTTTTATCATCGTTTCGTCCTATTCCAGGAGGACTACTCCTTTGCGCAAAGAGGGAAGCGATCTGACTTAGGTTCTTGGACCATCACAGTTGCCGGTCAGTCCGGGATTCTCACCCGCGTTCTCTTCCGTTCTCCGCGTTATTTTTTAGCAGGATCGGTGGTTAGATCGATGCCTAATTTCTTAAAGGTTTTCCAATCGACTTCTTTGAGCATGACGGTGGAGTGTGCCTGACAGCCTTTGAGCAACGGCAGGGTCGCCAAGGCCTTACGGCAGTTCTCGTCTTGCAGCGATAGTACCGACAGCGCCACCAGCACCTCGTCCGTATGCAGACGGGGGTTCTGACCGTGGAGGTAACTGATCTTGGTACGCTGGATCGGTTCGATGATGTTCTCCGGAATCAGACGGACCGTATGATCGATACCCGCCAGTTCCTTCATCGCGTTGAGTAGCAGTGCCGCCGACGAACCCAAGAGATCACCTGCTTCGGCGGTGATGATCTTTCCCTCCGGCAGTTCAATCGCCGCGGCGTGAGCAAAAGCACCATCGTGCAGCGCACCGGTCAGGGCACGGCGCTCACGTGCCGCTACCGTCGTACTGCGGTAAGCGGTGGTAAGACCCAACTGCTGCATCAAGAGCGCAATCTTCTTGATCTCCGCATCGTTACACTTACCGTTCGCCAGATGGCACAGGGCCTGGAAATAACGGCGGATGATCTCTTGTTTGCTTGCCTCGCGTACTGCCTCGTCGTCACTGATACAGAATCCGACCATGTTTACCCCCATCTCCGTCGGTGAATGGTACGGACTCTTACCGTAGATGGAGGTGAAGAGTGCATCCAGCACCGGGTATATCTCGATATCGCGGTTGTAGTTGACGGCCGTCTTACCGGTAGCTTCCAAATGGAAGGGGTCAATCATGTTCACATCGTTCAGGTCCGCCGTGGCTGCCTCGTAGGCTACGTTGAGCGGATGCTTGAGCGGCAGGTTCCATACGGGGAAGGTCTCGAACTTGGCGTATCCGGCCTCTTTACCATGCTTCTGCTCGTTATAGAGTTGACTCAAGCAGACGGCCATCTTACCGCTTCCCGGTCCCGGAGCCGTGACAACTACCAGCGGACGGGTGGTCTCGATATAATCGTTCTTACCGAAACCCTCCTCCGAGGCAATCAGATCCACATTATGCGGATACCCGTCGATGATATAATGGTAGTATACGCAGATACCCTTGCGCTCCAGACGCTGCCGGTAGGCATCGGCCGAACGCTGACCCGAGTAATGGGTGATGACCACCGAGCTGACCATGAAACCGCGTTTCATGAACTCCTCGCGCAGACGCAGTACGTCCTCGTCGTAGGTGATACCTAAGTCCTGACGCACTTTGTTGCGCTCGATATCCTGCGCCGAGAGCACAATCACGATCTCCAGCGAGTCCTGCAGTTGCGTCAGCATCTGTAACTTACTGTCCGGCATAAAGCCCGGCAGTACCCTACTCGCGTGCAAGTCATCAAAGAGCTTACCGCCTAACTCCAGGTAGAGCTTGTTTCCGAACTGCGCAATCCGCTCCCGGATATGCTCAGACTGAACCTTAATGTATTTATCGTTATCAAAAGCTTTCATTCCTAATCCTTTTTCTGTGTTTCGTTCTCGTTCTGTGCCTCCTCGTCGTCCTCGTCGTGGTGGTAGTAGTAATACGAGCGGTAGGCCTTTTCGTCCTTGACGATGCGGCCGTAGAGCTTACTGTATATCTTACCATAGTAGTTCGCCTTGCTGCGGTTACCACCGTAACCGTATCCGTAACCACCGTAACCACCGTAACCGAGGTGACCGTAACCGTAACCGCCGTAACCACCGTAACCGTAGCCGTAACCCGAACCGTACGAGTGACGTCCCTCGGTCGGGATATCGGACAGCACGATCTGCACTTTATCCGGCGTATCGATGACTTCGGTCATCTGCTCCAGGGTCTGCTTACAGAAGGACTTGTTGGTCTGCATACAACGGATCACGAACAAGCACATGTCGCAGCATTCGATGATCGCATACGCATCCGGTACCAGACCGATAGGCGAGGTATCGATGACGATATAGTCGTACTGATCACGGAAGGCCTTGAGGGTGTTGGCTAACTTATCCGTGTGTACCAACTCACCCGGGTTAGGCGGAATCGTACCGGCACGGAGGAAATCAAAACCAAACGGGGTATTGCGCATCATCGCGTCCTCCAACTCACACTCACCCACGAGGTAGTTCGATATACCGTCGCCGTTCTCCAGACCCAACTTGGCGTGGATATTCGGTTTACGTAAGTCGAGGTCGATCAGCAGCACCTTACGTCCCGTCATCGCGTAGAGTGCGGCGAGGTTGGAACTGAGGAAGGTCTTACCGTCACCGGACTCGGTGGAGGTGATGCAGATCATCATCTTGTCCTTGCGCTTGAGCACGAACTCGATACGCGTACGGATGGCACGGAGCATCTCCGCGTAACTCGATCGCGGTGAGGCTCGTACCAGCGTCGGGTTCTGGTTACGCGCGTGACGCAACGTACCGATGAGCCGGAAGAAACGCAGACGTACCACATCCTTCGGACTGCGGATCTTGTTATTGAGCAACTCACTCAAGATAATGAGAATCAGCGGAATCAGGAATCCGACAATCAGATAGGTGGTCGTGGTCTTGGATTTCGCCTTGGCGTTCATGATAGCCGTCGTACGCGCCTTATCCATGATGGAGTTATCCGGCGTGTTGGAGGCTTTCTGAATCTCCGCCTCGGCACGTTTCTGCAGGAAGAACGTGTAGTAGTTGTCATCGATGCGGTAGTTACGCTCGATAGCCACCATCTGCAACTCTTTCTTGGGCAACTGTTTGATCGAATGCTCCACCTCATCCATACGGCGTTGCAGGTCTGCTTTCTCAATCTCCAGACTCGCCCGCATGGACGATACCACCTCCTCAATCGAGGTCTTGACGTTCTCGATATCCTTGGTGTACTTGGCATAGTACACGTTCTTCTCCGTCAACTCACCGCGCTGCACACGTAATTCGTTCAACTGGGTCACCAGACTCATCAGCATCGGTTCGTTCACACCCATCGTGGTCGGCGCGATGACGGCTCCGGTCTCGATATTCTGGTGGATATAACCGATCAGGTAATCGAAATAGGTCTCTCTCAGACGCAACTCCATCGACTGCTGGTCGTAGGAAGCGATCTGTCCCATCAGCTGACCGGCATAGGAGTTGACATCGACGAACTTGTTCTCCTGACGGAAATTGGTCATCGCCCCTTCGCTCACTTGCAAGGACGACTGCAGATTATCCAACTGCTCGTTGATGAACCGAATCGAGTTCTCCGCCACCTCGTTCTTCTGCTCGAGGTTCTGCAGCAGGTAGATCTTCGCTAACTTATCAATGAACTCACAGTCACGCTGCGGGGTCTCACTGGTGAGCGAGAGGGCCAGCACGGTCGATCCTTCGGTCACGAAGCTCAACTGCAGACGACTCATGAACTCATCCACCAGCGACTCGTGGGTACGGAAACGGAAATACATCTTTCCGCTGTTCACCATCAGTTCGGTCGGCCAGATCGTGATATCGAACAGCGAACAATGCACCGGTTCACCGTAGCGTACCTCCAGTTCGAGCGGCAGCTCCTCTTCGGTGGAAGAGATACGGAGCGTACCGTCGTTACGGAACGATACTTGGAAAAGCGGACCGTACGCACGGGGGTCCACACGCGTGAACTCGACCAGAATAGGCGTCTGACGGTAGAGCTGACGGGTCTTGAAACGTCCCTGGGTGATATACTCTACGTTCATGAACGGTAACGAGTCCACCACGCGGCTCATCAGGTCGTACGAGTTGAGCATGATCATCTGGTTGTTGACGTTCTTGTAACCGGCATCCACACCGAAACCCTGCATCAAGGCAAAGTTCGTTGCACCATACCCCGTGTTCTCCTTGATCACGATCGTTCCCTGCGAGAAATACTGCGGGATCCAACGACGGTTCTTCAACATCGCCATACCCATCGCGATCACCAGTGCGATCACGAACAGGTACCAGTAATGGAGGAAGGTAAAGAACCACTCTAAGGGGTTAAAGTTCAGACTGCCGTCTTCGTCGTCGTCTTTCTGCTGCGGATCAGCCATGTAGTAGTGCTGATTGCCACCCGGATTGTAATAATTGCTGCTACCACCGGGGGTGTAGTAACTGCTGTTACCTCCCTGGGAGTAATACATATTGTTTCCTCCGGGGATGTACGCGGAGTTGTTTCCTCCGCCGTGTGAATAGTAATAATTCTTATCTGCCATCTTATTTATACAAATATGCTACGTAATTAAGTACCGTTGTCAGTAACGCCACCGAGCTGGTGATCAGTCCGATGAAGCCCGAGTAGTTCGGAACGGTATAGAAACTGTTCTTCGTACGGGCTACATAGATCACATCGTTCGGATACACATAATAGTACTTGGAGTCGATGATCGAGTTGGTACGCATATCGAACTCGAGTATCTCCGGTTCCTCACCGTTATCGCGCGGACGGATGATACGGATGTGACGGCGGTCACCGCTGTTCATCACATCGCCTGTCATCGCGAGCGCCTGGAAGATATTCATCTTCTCCTTATAGATATAGAACTGTCCGGAATGGGCGTCACCGACCACCGAGAAATACTTGTTGTACAGCGCCACCTTCACATCCGCATCAGGGATGATCTCACGGAACGCAGCCTTAAGCGTATCCTGTGCCTCGATCTCCGTCAGACCCTGTACCTTCACCGGATGCAAGAAAGGCAGATCGACCGTTCCGTCCTCGTGTACACGGTACGAATTGGCGTATTGACCGTAGGTGTTGATATTATTCGCACCCAACATCTTACTCATCGTCTCATCCATCGTGATCAGACGGTAGATGATCTCGTCGTTGATACGGATACGGTACGGTTCGTAGGCTACCGAGTCATAGACCGGCAGTTTGTTCTGCTTGGTCGGCTCCTGGAGATAACCGATCACGCGATGCGAGTAACAACTCGACATCAATACGGCAACGAGGCCCACAAAAAGGATTCTCATCGGTTTCATTTGCTACCTCCTTTCCCGTAATATTTGTTCACGTGATTGATACCCGTCTGCACGATCGAGTAAACGAACACACCGAACGAAATGGTCGCGGCCGTCACACCGATCACGGTCGTTACGTGGTTGATACCGAAGCTGTAACCCGGGATCTGACGGATATAGATGATATCGTTCGGCTCGATGTAATAGTACTCCGAGTTGACAATATCCTTCGAGCGGGCATCAAAGGTCTTGATAGTCGTCACACCGTTCTTCTCCCGCACGAGCTTGATCTCCTTGCGGCTGTTGAACTCACCTAAGTCACCCGCCATAGCCAGAGCCTCGAAGATGGTCATCTTCTCCTTGTTAATCGGATAGCGACCGCTCTGGGCACCGATGACCGAGAACGAACGGTTCACGATATTGACCTCCACAGAGACGGTGCTGTATCCCGGCAACTCCTGAAGCAAAGTACTTAACTCCTGCTCCAGTTGTTTCTTCACCTCACGAGTGGTCTTACCCTGAACGTACTGCTTGCCGATGGTCGGGAAATCGATGTTTCCGTCCTCGTCGATGAGATAAGTGTACAGGTCATAACTACCGTATGTACCACCACCGTTACCCATCTGCTGACGCATCTGGGAACTATTGGCTCCGCCGGCGTTGTACATCTTCATGATCGTCTCGTCCAACGAATACACATAGACGTACAGACGGTCGCCGATACGTAACTCATAGTCCTCGAATGCCAACGTATCCGCATACGACGGAATATGCCGGTCCGGCTCCTGCATGTAGTTCACTTTCCGCGCCGTAACACAGGACGACAACGCTATAGCGACTACTGCCAGAAAGAATAAATATTTAAATTTTAAAATCATAAATCTTAAATATCCAATTTACAATCTCCAATACGCGCTAGCGTTTCTCGTCCCAACCGAAGGGGTGTTTTGCTAAGGGTAACTTCGCCAGCGGGTGGTACTCTCCTACCAAACCAATCGGCTCGGCGTGACGGATCTGCGCCACGGTCTCGATACACGGCCGTGCTTCACTGATACGGAAACCTTCGCAGGCAAGGATCTTTTTGTAACTCTCCGTATGCAGTTCCGTGAAGCCCTGCGAGAACTCAAACTCCTCGCCGTCGATATTGAGCGTACGGTAGGTACGTTTCTCTCCCTGCACCGCATTGGCCGGCAGACACTCCGCATTGATACTGAGGAAATAGCGCACGCGCGCGTGCTCGAGTTCCAGGTAACCCGCTACGCGGTCAAAACTCATCACATGAACGATATTTTGCTTCACCGCACCGAACACCCAGGCTAACATATCGTAAAAATGCACACCGATATTCGTCGCGATACCGCCGGACTTATGCACGTCCCCTTTCCAGGACGCATAGTACCAGTTACCGCGAGACGTGATATAGGTAAGGTCCACATCGTACACTTTCTTCGGATCGGCTGCCGTCTCACGCTCCACTTTCTCTTTCAACGCACGGATCTTGTCGTGCAGACGCAGCTGCAGGATCGTGTACGCTTTGTGTCCCGTCTCGCGTTCCAACTCGATGAGGTTATCGATATTATAAGGGTTCAGCACCAGCGGTTTCTCACAGATCACATCGCAACCCAGACGCAGACCGTACCGGATGAACGCATCGTGCGTGTAGTTCGGGGTACAGATCGACACCCAGTTGAGCGGGTTCTCCGTCCGCATCTGCTTGGAACAAAAACGGTCAAACTGCTCATTCTCCGTGTAGAACGAACAATCCGGGAAGGACGAGTCCAGACGTCCTACCGAATCAAACTTGTCATACGCCACTAACAGGTTGTTGCCTGTATCCGCAATCGCTTTAATATGTCGCGGGGCGATATAGCCTGCCGCTCCGATTAAGGCAAAATTTAATTTTTTCTTTTCCACAATAAAATCCTCTTAATTATATTCTTAATATTCTGTGTTATTGCTTCTTTGTACCACTCGCCGCGGTTATTGGTCCACCGCTGCGGATGGGTGGTGATCATCACGTGTGCCGGTAACTGTCCCGCCTCGATGGCCTTCAGCAGTTCCGGTGTCGTGTGCCAACTTAGTCCTTTGCGGGTCCATTCGTCCTGAAAACCGGGGATCTTGTCCCGCACACTTACTTTGTATCCGTCCCAGCAGCGTCCCGTGTCCGTGTGGTAGAACACATCGTTCCAATCCGTATCTAAGTAGGGTTCACCCAGGATCCCTAAGGCCTTATAGTCGTACTGTTTCCACAGGTCTTTTCCGTCCCATTTGCTCGTCGGTGCTCCGTGCATACAGATCGTCTCGACCGCATAGTACTGACGGAAATACTCCAGCCAGGTCGTAAAATGATCGTACGCTTTTTTTGTATCTCCCCCACAGAGACTCATGTCCTCGTAGTGGTAACCGATCTCATGTCCCAGACTCACAATCGCCCGGATGATCTCGGGGTTATTACTACCCTTTCCAACCCGGAAGTAATACGTGGCTTTCGCTCCCAAAGACGCCTCTATCTGCGCCGTCTTCAGACTGTTCTCCGGCTTGGCATCGACATCGTGACGCAAGATAACATATTTGTCGTCATGACGTGATGACGTGATCACGTAGTCACGATAAGATATCAACCGATACCCTTTCGCCTGCAATCTCTCCAGCAACTCCCGATATATGTCTAAACTAAAGTCTCTCATCGCTCTGCCCGCATGGGGTTCTCCAAAAAATCTTTGTACGCGAGCCGGATACCGTCTTCCAGTTCGGTCTTATACGTCCAACCGAGCGCCGTAGCTTTGCTTACATCCAGCAGCTTACGCGGTGTTCCGTCTGGACGCGTGGTATCCCATAAAATCTCACCTTCATAGCCGACGACCTTTGCTACCAGCTCCGTCAGCTCCTTAATCGTCAACTCCTTACCCGTTCCGGCATTGACGGTCTCGTTACCGCTGTAGTTATTCATCAGGAACACACAGAGGTTCGCCAGGTCATCCACGTACAGGAACTCGCGTAAAGGACTACCGGTGCCCCAGCAGGTCACGGAAGTTTTCCCCTCTACTTTCGCCTCATGGAAGCGACGGATGAGCGCCGGTAACACATGACTGTGTTCAGGATGGTAGTTATCGTTAGGGCCGTACAGGTTGGTCGGCATGACGGAGATATAATCGGTGCCGTACTGGCGGTTGAGGAACTCGCAGTACTTGAGTCCGCTTATCTTCGCCAGCGCATACGCCTCGTTCGTTTTCTCCAACTCACCTGTCAGCAGACAACTCTCCTGCATCGGCTGCGGTGCCAGACGCGGGTAGATACAACTCGATCCCAAAAACTCTAATTTCTTCACCCCATTCTTCCACGCCGCATGGATGACGTTCATCTCCAGGATCATGTTGTCGTACATGAAATCCGCCAGATGCCGCTCGTTGGCAATGATACCTCCCACTTTGGCGGCAGCCAGGAACACATATTCCGGCTTCTCCGTTTCAAAGAAACGCTCTACCTCCTCCTGCCGGCAGAGGTCCAACTCCTTATGCGTCCGGGTTACGATGTTCGTATATCCCTGACGTTGCAACTCGCGCACGATCGCACTTCCCACCATGCCTCTATGTCCGGCAACGTATATCTTACTATCTTTGTTCATATGTTATATCTGTGAGTGTATGAACTCAATCAAAAGCGTGCGGAGCGTGTTGGGGACGCGGAGCCGCAGTACGGGGCAGTACGGTTTTGATGAGTTGCATACACGAACAACCTTATTTAACAATTCCCTTCTCCAAATATTCCGCCAAATTGAAATGCTCGCGCGTCACCTTCTGCATATCGTGCTTGACCATGATCTCCACGAGTTGCTCAAAGCTCGTGCGCTGCGGGTTCCACCCCAACTCACGCTTCGCCTTACTCGGATCACCCAAGAGGTTCACCACATCGGTCGGCCGGTAGAAATCCGGGCTGACCGCTACAACCACATCACCCACATTCACCCGTTCATTCATTAATCCATTCACCCTTTCAACGATACCTTTTTCCTCGACTCCCTGACCTTCCCAACGCAACTCAATACCTGCGTGGTGGAAAGCGAGGGTGGCGAACTCACGCACGGTGTGTTGTACACCGGTCGCGATCACGAAATCCTCCGGCTTATCTTGCTGCAGAATCAACCACATGCACTCCACATAGTCCTTGGCGTACCCCCAGTCACGGAGCGAATCCAGATTGCCCAAATACAAGCACTCCTGTTTACCTTGCGCAATACGCGCGGCGGCTAACGTGATCTTACGCGTCACGAAGGTCTCCCCGCGGCGCTCGGACTCATGGTTAAAGAGGATACCCGAGCAGCAGAACATATCGTACGCCTCGCGGTACTCCTTGATGATCCAGTAACCGTATAACTTCGCCACGGCGTACGGACTATACGGATGGAAGGGGGTCGTCTCCGATTGCGGAACCTCTTCTACCTTACCGTATAACTCAGACGTCGAAGCCTGATATATCTTACAGCTCTTTTCCAGATGGTTCGTACGAACAGCCTCCAAGATACGCAGTACACCCACGGCATCAACGTCAGCCGTGAACTCCGGGGCATCAAACGACACCTGCACGTGACTCTGCGCGGCGAGGTTGTATATCTCATCCGGCTGCACCTTGCCTACCAACTTCACCAGCGACATCGAGTCGCTCATGTCGGCATAGTGCAAATGAAAATGCGGCGTACCCTCCAAGTGGGCGATACGCTCGCGATAATCGACCGAGCTACGACGGATGATACCGTGTACCTCGTATCCCTTCTCCAACAAAAACTCCGACAGATAACTGCCGTCCTGACCGGTCACACCGGTGATCAATGCAATCTTTCCCATTTTTATAAAACAAAATCGGGCGCAAAGTTACAACTTTTTTTTGACATACGCAAGCCCGCGCGCGTTTTTTCCGTAAAAAATATAAATTAACCACAGATTGGGTCAAGTTCCGGTCACGGATTAATCAACGTCAAAAGTTACACCAAATAAAGGGCAATGACTATGAGCACCATAGGATACCCATACAATACCCATAGGATACCCATAGGATAAATCATCAAAAAATGTATTTTTGAACTTTTACTGTATATATACATAGTATATATACACTTTTTGTTTGATATTTTATATTTGCATATATCAATTTTTTTTTGTAACTTTGCAGCCGGAAACAAAAATCAATCTCTAAAATTAGTACTAGTATGAAGAAAATTTTGACACTTTGTGTCGTTGCCATGATGGCAGTTTCGATGTCCGCTCGTACCTACAAGCACAGTGTGGGTATGGTAGCCGGTTTAGGTATCGGTGCGCAGTATAAGACGATGGTAATGGAGAACTTCACAATCCTCGCTGAACTTGGCTACTTCATGAACCTTGACGGTGGCTACAACTCGAAATTAGGTTACAGCCCAAGCTACGGTGGCGGTTTGGCTAACGGTGTGTTTGCTTACCAGGCTAACATCGTGGAGAGCGACGGTATCCGTCTGGACTACTATGCGGGTGGTCAGATCAAGGCCGGTGTATCCCGCGGTAACGCAGGTATCATCGGTGTCGGTGCAGCAGGCGGTATCGAGGCAAACATGCACAACGCTCCGATTGCTTTCTCGTTTGACTTCCGTCCGGGTTGGGCAGGTGTTTTCGGTAGCGTAATGGGCACCTCCTACTCCTACCACATGTTCGACTATTCATTCAACTTAGGTGTCCGCTACACCTTCTAAGATAGTCGTTCCTGAAGGTTGTACTCGAGTACTGCTGCACGCTTGTTGTGCACCGTGCTCGAGTGCAATTGTTGAATGGTTACTGGCCCATGGGATAGAGCCGGTGATCTATTATTTTAATCCCAACATTTATCCGCGTGAAGAGTACGAGATTCGCAAGAATGAAAGTAAGCGTCACGCGGATTCGCTCGGTATCCGATGGATAGACGAGGATTATGACCACGAAGTCTGGCGGCAGGAGGTATGCGGTCTGGAGCACGAACCCGAACGGGGTAAACGCTGCGAGCAGTGTTTCTATATCCGACTGCTGCAAACGGCGAAGAAAGCGCAAGAGTTAGGTATCGCGTATTTTGCCACTACCCTTGCCTCGTCTCGTTGGAAAAACCTCGAGCAGATCAACGCTGCCGGTAAAGCCGCTGCACAAGCCGTCAGTAGTCCGTATTCAGTAGTCAGCTTCTGGGATCAGAACTGGCGCAAGGACGGCTTGCAGGAGCGGCGCAACGAGTTGCTCAAAGCATATAATTTTTATAACCAGCAATACTGCGGCTGTGAGTTCAGCCAACGATCATGATCACGAATGCCCTTGCTATCATTGCTATCATCTTAGCGACCATCCTCTGTGTACCGATGGTCTGCCGTAAGATGCGTATCCCGAGTATCGTCGGGTTTATTCTGGTCGGCATCGTGGTCGGTCCGTTCGGTTTCAACCTCATCAGCGGCGGCAACGCGATCCAGACGCTCGGTAAGATAGGTATGCTGTATATCATGCTGCAGGCGGGTATCGAGGTCGATATCAATGATTTCCGTCAGCAACGCAAGCATGCGATCATCTACGGTTTCTATTCGTTCATCTTTCCTTTTGCATTAGGTCTGGTCACGAGTCGGCTCTTGGGTTTCAACTGGGTAACGAGTTCGTTGATGGGCGCGATGTACGGTTCGCATACGCTGATGACCTACCCCATCGTCAGCCGGTACGGTGTTCAGAAGAACGCGGCGGCAAACATCGCGATTGGTGGTACGATGCTCACTATCTCGCTTTCGCTCTTGGTGCTGGCTTATCTGAAATCCAACTTCGTCTATCAGGACGCGATCACGACCGGTGGTCTGATCATGCGTGCGGTAGCTACTTTAGCCATCATCGCGATTGTCTTTCCGTGGCTTGCCCAGCGTTATTTCAAGCGCTGGACCGACCCGACGAGTGGTTTTTTGGTGGTGATGACGATGATGGTGGTGTCGGCGCTGTTAGCAGACTGGGCCGGACTGGAAGGGATCTTAGGTGCGTTCATCTGCGGTGTGGCTTTGAACCGGTTGGTACCGAACTTGGGTCCGGTGATGATGCGCATCAACTTCGTGGGAAACAATATCTTCGTACCCTTGTTCCTGATCGGCGTAGGTATGATGATCGATATATCGCTGCTGTGGGAAGGCTGGGCGACGATTATCATTGCGCTCGTGATGATTGCCACCAAGTTAGCCGGCAAATGGATTGCGGCCTGGCTGGCGCAGAAACGGTTTGATCTGCAAACCGCCGAGCGGCAGTTGATGTTCGGTCTGACGCACGCGACGGCAGCGGGTACGCTGGCTATCGTGACGATCGGTTACGAGACGGGTATCTTCAATGCCGAGATATTGAACGCCGCAGTGCTGATGATCTTAGTACTCTGCACTTCCGCTTCGTTCATCACCGAGTACGCCGCCAAGCAGTTGGCGCTGCAGGAAGCAGCACGACTGGAGGCAGATAAGATGGACGACAGCTGGCAGGTGATGAGTATCGGAGAGAACCGCCATTTCGAGTTGAAGGAGTTGAGTGAGTTAGCGGAGTTGCACGATGCGGACTTGTCGTCCGAGAGTGACTGGACCGAGGCCCTCAACCACATCAACCGCCAACGCAAAGCCTCCATCATCTACCATCCTAACCAACCGATCAACACGATCAACCGTTTGTTAGTCGCCGTGCCGCGTTATGCGGAGAAAGAGCACGATTTCATCTCGTGCTTCGGTCTGGTGCGTCGTCTGAGCAGTCAGATCGGTGCACGCGTGATCTTCTTCACCAACGAAGACACCCAAAAAGTGCTGCAGGCTTTCTGCCGCCGTAAAGGGAAGTACTTACGTGCGTCGTACCGCGAGATGGAGAACTGGGAAGATGCGCTGATGCTCGCCAAACAGATGGTACCGGACGATATGATTGTCTTCATCAACGCCCGCCCCTCTACTCCTTCCTATAACCCGCTCTTCGAGCAGGTACCCAAGTCCTTGGACCGCTTCTTTAGCGACCATAGTTACCTCGTCGTGTATCCTGAACAGGAGACCGGTGCCGCTATCCCGGATATCATGACCGGAGACACACCGCAAGCAAGTCTGACGTGGAAAATGATCGGTTGGATCAAGAAGCAGATTTTAGCTTTTCAACAAAGACCACCCAGAGGCCAAAAAGCATAGCGTAGAACGCGTATTTGAAGATGTAATCGTGCATCACGTGGAACCAGTCCGGATGGACCTCGATGATGAGCGCGATGGCTGCTATGCGCGCGATATTAAAGAGGTAACAGCAGAGCCACCCGAGCGGGATGAACCATAGTTTGTGCTTCCATCCTCCGCGGACGGTGAAGATGAGCCAGAACCAGATAAAACTCTGCTTGAGACCGGTGCACCCCCAGATGATCTTGGTACCGTTACCGGAGTCAAAATGAATGGTGTACGTATCCGTCAGGTGTACCGTATCGCGGAAGAACGACACAATCCCATATACAACATTCGCCACATGCGCGGCCATCCATGCAAAAGGTGCCGTCACGTCGTATCCTAACCAGGTCACGACCGCTCCGTTCTCATCACCGGAGAAGGTCCATTTCCAGGCATAGTTCGCCACCAGCAGCGTGATCATGAAGATCATCACATCCGTGTAGGGTTCAAATCGTTGTTTTAGCGAAAGGTACCTCATCGATGGCACAGAAATCGTGGTCTAAATACTTGAAATAACCGGCTTGGCAAACCATAGCGGCATTATCGGTCGTGAAAGAGAAAGGCGGAATAAAGACCTCCCATCTGTACTTCTTACCGTAATCGACAAACGCCTGCCGGAGGGCACTGTTGGCACTTACACCTCCTGCCACCGCGACTTGGGTAATATGCAGATCGAGCGCGGCTTTTTTGAGTTTCCGCATGAGGATATCCACCACCGTCGCCTGCAGACTCGCGCACATATCCTCTCGGAGATTTGGAACATCGGCAGCCAAGGCATCGACGGTCTCAACGCCGTGTTCTTTGAGCATGTCGCGCAGCGTATAGAGGAAGGATGTCTTGAGTCCGGAGAAGGAGTAATCGTAACCGGGAATATTAGGTTTGGCAAAGGGGTACTTGGCAGGGTCTCCCTCTTTGGCGAGTTTGTCTATCCACGGACCACCGGGATACGGCAGACCGAGTACTTTCGCACATTTATCGAAGGCTTCCCCGGCGGCATCGTCGATGGTCTGACCGATGATCTGCATATCGTTGTACGCCTTCACGAGCACGATCTGCGAGTTACCACCGGAAACGAGCAGGCATAGGAAGGGGAAGTTCGGGTGCTTGAGTCCCGTACCGTCTTCGACGAAATGCGCCAAGACATGTCCCTGCAGATGGTTCACATCGATCAGGGGTACGTTTAAGGACAGCGCCAAACCCTTGGCAAACGAGGTCCCGACGAGCAGGGAGCCGAGCAGACCCGGTCCGCGGGTGAAAGCGATGGCAGAAATGTCGTTTTTGGTCACCCCTGCCCTCTTGAGCGCCGTATCGACGACCGGCAAAATATTCTGCTGATGCGCCCGGCTGGCGAGTTCCGGTACAACTCCTCCGTACTCCTCATGCACTTTCTGACTCGCAATTACATTGCTGCGCAATATACCATCCACGATCACCGCCGAAGAGGTATCATCGCAGCTGGATTCAATTGCTAATATGACGGTTCTTTTTTCCATTATTTTCAAAATCGACCGCAAAGGTACGATTTTTTTTTGAATTGTGCAAATTTATTTGCGTATGTCGATTCTTTTTTGTAACTTTGCGGCCGATTTATGCAAACAGAAACAAAAAATAAATTCACGACTTGGTGGCGCGGTCAACGTACTACGTTGAGTGGGGCGCACAGAGAGCAGCTGCAGTCGCTCCGTGGGGCGATTTGGTTCCATGCGGCGTCGGTGGGTGAGTTTGAGCAGGCGCGGACGATAATTGAAAAATTAAGAATTCAAAATTCAAAATTCAAAATTGTTGTTACTTTTTTCAGTCCATCGGGATATGAGGCGCGGAAGAACTACGACTTAGCGGATGGTATCTTCTATCTGCCTTTGCCTACGCGCAGGAACGCACGCCAATTTATCGATGCCTTGCAGCCGTCGATGGCTATTTTTGTGAAGTACGAGTTCTGGCCGGCGTATCTGAAGGAATTGAAGCAACGCGGTATCCCGACCTACAGTATCTCGGCGATCTTCCGTCCTACCCAACGGTTCTTTCAATGGTACGGTAAGGCATCGTTACAATTGCTGCACTGTTTCACGCATTTGTTCGTTCAGGACGAGGCGTCGCGGGCGTTATTGGAGGCACACGGTGTGACGCATTGTTCGGTAGCGGGAGATACCCGTTTTGACCGCGTAGGAGAGATCATGGCCAAAGGGCTCAAAGCGGAAGACCCGCGTCTGAGACCGATCCTGCAGTTTATCGAGGGTTGTAACCACGTGATCATCGCCGGCAGTACCTGGCCGAAGGATGAGAAACTGTTGGTACGTTATATGGAGGAATGCGAAGACCGACCGACGGGTGAGCGGGTGAAGTTGATTCTGGTGCCGCACGAGATTGCATGGAAACGGTTGCATTATATCTTCAATCTCTTCCAGGGGCGTTTCGTACGTTACAGCACCGCCAAGAAAGAGACGATGATCCATGCCAACGTGATGGTGATCGATGCGATGGGCTTGCTGTCCACCTTATATCGGTACGCGAACGTAGCGTATGTAGGCGGAGGTTTCGGTGTAGGAATCCACAACACGATCGAGGCAGCCGTCTATGGTGTACCGGTGATCTTCGGTCCCAACTACCATCATTTCCGTGAAGCGCAGGGTCTGATTGATGCCGGTGCAGCACGGAGTATAGCCGATTACGAGCGTTTCCGCGACGCGATGGATACCGCGTTGGCGAACGACAAAGAGATAGGCGCCAAAGCCGCAGCGTATGTGCAGTCGGAAATCGGCGCGACGGAGAAAATCTTTGAAAAGATTTTTAGTTGAATGTTGAAAGTTTAAGGTTTAAAGATTATGGCACAAAAACCAAGTATACCAAAGGGGACGCGGGACTTCGGACAAGTCGAAATGGCGCGTCGCAATTATATCTTCAACACGATCAAGAATGTGTTCACCTTGTACGGCTTCCAGCAGATTGAGACGCCGGCGATGGAGAATATCGGAACGCTGATGGGTAAGTACGGTGAGGAGGGAGACAAATTGCTCTTCCGTATCCAGAACAGCGGCGAGAAAGCAAGTTTGGCACCGGAGAAAGGTCTGCGTTATGACCTGACCGTTCCGTTTGCACGCTACGTAGTACAGCACCGCGAGGAGATTGCTTTTCCGTTTAAGCGTTTTCAGATCCAACCGGTCTGGCGTGCGGACCGTCCGCAGAAAGGACGTTACCGCGAGTTCTACCAGTGCGATGTGGATGTGATCGGTAGTGACAGTCTCGTCGGTGAGTTGGAGTTGATTCAGATTGTGGAAGAGGTGTACAAGCGCCTGGGCATCCGCGTCTGCATGCATATCAACAACCGCAAGATCCTTGCCGGAATCGCCGAGGTCATCGGTGCACCGGATAAGATGATCGATATCACCGTGGCAATCGACAAACTCGACAAGATCGGTGTAGAGGCGGTGAATGCGGAACTGATGGAACGCGGTCTGGATGCTGAGCAGGTAGCTAAATTGCAACCGATCCTGAACCTCAGCGGAACGACCGCAGAGAAACTGACGGCTCTGAAGACGATTTTAGCAAGCAGCGAGACCGGTCTGAAAGGTGTGGCAGAATTGGAAGAGGTTTTCCAATTATTGGAGGATGTAGATTGCAGATTGAATATTGAGTTGGATCTGTGTCTGGCTCGCGGATTGAATTATTACACGGGTGCGATCTTTGAAGTGAAGGCCTTGGATGCGCAGATCGGTTCGATCACCGGTGGCGGTCGGTACGATAACCTGACGGGTATCTTCGGTCTTCCGGGTGTATCGGGTGTCGGTATCTCGTTCGGAGCAGACCGCATCTACGATGTACTGACAGAGTTGGATTTATTCCCGAAGGAATTACTCTCTGCTACACAAGTGCTCTTCGCTACGTTCGGTGCAGAAGAATTACATTATGCGCTCAAGTGGGCGAAAGAGCTGCGGGCACGTAATATCGCCGTAGAGGTTTATCCGGAGCCGACGAAGATGAAGAAGCAGATGGGCTACGCGGACGACAAGCAGATCCCGTACGTAGCGATTGTGGGTGGTAACGAGATGGAGACCAACACGGTGATGCTGAAGAATATGCTTACCGGGGAACAGAAACAAGTAACACTCGACGAGTTATGCAACACGATACAGTAAAAGAGTTTGATGAGGTAACGGCCAAATGTCGGGCGGTGTTTGTGGACAAGATGAGCGACTACGGTGCTTCGTGGCGTATCTTCCGTCTGCAAGGCATCTCGGATCAGCTGTATATCAAGGTCAAGAACATCCGTCAGCGGCAAGAGACGGGTGTGAGTCTGGTAGGGGACGATATCGAGGGCAACCTGCGTGCGATCGTCAACTACGGTATCATGGCCATCATCCAGGACCGGCAGGGTTTTGCGGACGGTGTGGATATCAGTAACGAACAGGCTACCCTGCTCTACGACAAGGTGCTCAACGAAGCCAAGGAGTTGATGCTGCGCAAGAACCACGATTACGGGGAAGCATGGCGCGAGATGAGCAAAGAAGGGATCGTGGATATGATCATGGCCAAGATCATCCGCATCAAGACCATCCTCGAGCACGACGGCAAGACGATTGCTTCGGAAGGTGTAGAAAGCAATTATTTCGATATTATTAACTATGCGATATTTGACCTCATACATTATGAGAATTAAACCGGCACATATCATCGGAAGCACGGCGCGAGAGATCCTGGCGCTGACGTTCCTGTTCTCGGGCTTTGTGAAAGCCGTGGATCCCTTAGGGACGGTGTATAAGATTGAGGATTACCTGAAGGCCTTCGGTGGGGTGATGACGGACCTGATGCCCTTGGCCGGTGCCGCAGCCGTATGTCTGATCCTGGCAGAATGGATGTTAGGTATCTGCATGCTTTTCAATGTTCGCACGAAGATCACGAGTTGGCTGACCTTGGTGTTCTATCTGGTGATGACACCGCTGACGCTGTGGATTGCGTTGACTAACCCGGTGACTGATTGCGGTTGTTTCGGGGACGCACTGGTGCTGACCAACTGGCAGACTTTCTGGAAGAATATCGTGCTGCTGACACTGGCAATCATATTGCTGTGTTGTCATAAAGCCATCCCGCAGTTGTTCAGTTGGTGGGCGGAAATCGTTATTGCCGTTTTGGCCCTTATCAGCGGCGGATGTATAATGCTCTACAGTTATACCCACTTGCCCCCGTTGGATTTCCGTCCGTACAAGATCGGTAACAACATTCCTGAGTTGATGGAGATCCCGGAGGATGCCGAGCCGGATCAGTATCAAGTGACGCTGATCTACGCCAAAGAAGACGGCATCGAGCAGGAGTTTACTTTGGAGAACTACCCCAAGAACGACCCGGAATGGATTTTTGTGGACCAGAAATCCGTCCTGGTCAAGAAAGGTTATGAGGCCCCGATCCATGACTTCGAGATCCTGACGATGGACTTTGAGGACATCACGTACGATATTTTAGAGTCCGAAGAACCGGTGACTCTGGTGACGATGTACGATCTGAAGAAGACCGACGTCCGGCAGATCGGAAAAGTGCGCGATCTGTACAGCGAATGCTGGGAGAACGGTACGCTTTGTTACCTGCTGACCGGTAGCGGAGAGGATGAGATAGAGACGTTCAGCGAAGCGCACGATCTGCCGCTGGATGCGTTCTGCACGATTGATCCGGTGACCTTAAAGACGATTGTACGTGCGAACCCGGGTGTGTTCGTGGTACAAAACGGCACGATTATTGATAAGTATAATATCAAACAAAAATAGTTAGAATCAATGAGAAAAGTTTTATTGGGATTATTCCTATTGCCGTTCCTCGCCGTGATGGCGAATCAACGGACTGTGGAGGAGGCTGCTGAGATAGCGGCGCGCTTCACCAATCAACAGCCGCGTCTGAGGATGGCGCTCAAGGCGGATCGTAAAGCAAAGGATTTGCGTCTGGCGCATCAAGCCATGAAGAACGAGAAGGACGAAGCGGCGTTTTATGTTTTCAACCAAGGGGAAGAGAACGGTTTTGTGATTGTATCGGCGGATGACCGTACGGCGGAAGAAGTACTGGTGTACAGCGACAAGGGTACGTTTGATGCAGATAAGATCAATCCTGCTTTTGCATGGTGGCTCAGTCGTTTTACGAACGAGATATCAGCTATCGAGGACGATGTAGAGCCGGCACAAGCACCCGCTGCGACGCAAGAGGTGACCCCTATTGAGCCGCTGTTAGTCAACAAAGACGGCATTGAGATTACATGGGAGCAACAATTTCCCTATAATATTTACTGCCCCAGAGACCAACGGGATAACACAAAGTGTTATACCGGTTGTGTAGCTACCGCAGCTGCGCAAATCATGTACAAATGGTGCTGGCCGATCAAGGGAACGGGTGAGAGCAGTTATACATGGTCCGACTGTATGAAAGTCGATATGTGGGAAGAGTGCTCCAGTTCGTACGATACGATTCTCTTAGCTAACTACGGCGAGACGACTTACGAATGGGATCTGATGGAGCCGGCTTATATCAGTAAGACGGGTATCAAAGCCAACCAACGCAGAGCGGTAGCGCTGCTGATGTATCATTGCGGTGTCGCATCCGAGATGGTATACGGCGGTGATGCTGCCGGCGGATCCGGTACGTTAACGGATTACATGGCGTACGGTTTGGAGCACTATTTGGGCTACGAATACGAGAAATACATCACGATGTACCCGAAGTCTGTCGGTGCGGCCCACGACGGTGTGCCGACAGAGTATAACGTAAAATCTGCTACGTTCATTGAACTCTTCAACAAAGACCTCGAGGCCGGTCGTCCTATCCTTATGGGTGGAGCCGATTACCGGTTCGGTGGTCACGCGTTTGTGTGTGACGGTCGCGACAAGGATAATAAGTTCCACATCAACTGGGGCTGGGAAGGAGAGAACAACTGCTACACAGCCATTACCTCCTTGCAACCCAGCGGTACTCAGTATAAGTTCAGTACCGGTGTAGATGCCATCATCGGTCTGCATCCGGCTGCTCCGTATGCCGTAGAGCAGGTGGAGGTAAAGCAACAAAACGCCGGCAAGATCCTGCAGGACGGTCAGGTGCTGATCGTGCGCGAGGGTGTGCGTTATAATACGGTAGGACAACGAGTTCAATAAAGATAAAACACAAGAAAAAATGAAGAAATTTTGGGTAGGCCTATTGGCCTTGATGGTGTCTGCGACACTTTTTGCAGAGCGCGTGAGTCAGGAGGATGCAGCACTTGTGGCAAATAATTTTATGAACGTAAGTTCAACGAATTCCAATGTAAAGAAAGCTGTACCGGGCAAGAAGATGGTACGCAAAGCCACCGCGACGGAAGATCTGTACTATCTCTACGAGAACGCCAACGGTGAGGGTTGGGTGATCGTAGCAGCCAATGATGCGATGACGCCGATCTTGGCGTATTCGGAGACCGGTCACTTCCGTACGGACAATATGCCGGTGAACATCAAAAAATGGTTAGGTAAGTACAACAACTTCACCCGTAAACTGGAGGCGGACGGTGTAGTAGCCTCCGAAGAGGCACAGAACGAATGGAAAGCGCTCCGTAAGGGTGCCCGTAAGGCTACGGCGAGCGTTGTCGTTGGTCCGCTGATTCAAACGACTTGGGATCAAGGAGAACCGTTCTGGAATCAATGTCCGAGCAAAAACGGCAGTAGAGCTTATACGGGTTGTGTAGCCACCGCTATGGCACAAGTGATGAAATACTGGAATTGGCCGGTACAAGGTACAGGAAGTAAATCCTATCGGCCTTTAGATCCGAATAGTGATGACTATGTGTATGGACCGTACAGTACCCAAAGTGCCGACTTCGGTGCGACCACGTACGATTGGGACAATATGCTCAATGCATACACCTATCTCGATGATGAAGGTTATGACCATGTGTTGAGTGGATTAACGACCGCACAAAAGGACGCTGTCGCTACGCTAATGTATCACTGCGGTGTAGCATCGGAGATGATGTACGGTGACTACGATGCCGGTGGTTCGGGAACGATGACCGTTAACTATGGTGACCTGACTTGGGGTGTTTCTACTACCAAGCAGGGTGGATGTGCGCAAAATGCATTGTGGGCATATTTCGGTTACAAGCAAGACAGCCTTATCGGTTACATGCGTGACGGATACGGAAGTTATTACGATTCCTGGACGGATGCTGCTTGGACAGCCATGATTAAGGAAGAGTTGGATAAGCAACGTCCGATCATGTATGCAGGTGCCGGTCAGAAAGGTGGTCACAGTTTTATCTGCGACGGATACCGTACGGACAACTATTTCCATTTCAACTGGGGTTGGTCCGGAGCTAACGACGGATACTATTTGCTTTCTTATCTCGTTCCCGGTAGCGGTGGTGCCGGAGGCGGTGACTATTCGTTCTCGGAAGACCAAGACGTGATCATCGGCATTGAGCCGGATCGCGACGATATAGAGCCGGGAGAGTCGGTACATATCACCTGGTCCGTAAACGGCGAAGCCGGTGAACCGGTGGAGGTAGAGAAAGGTAAGTTGATCACTCTTCCTGCTGACCCGACCTGCGCTTGCGGTAAGGTCTTCGTAGGTTGGACCGCTTTGACGAGCATCAATCCGAACACAGCCCCGTCTGATCTGTTCACCACCAATGCCGGTAAGGTAGCCGATGCAGACATCACCTACTATGCTGTCTTTGCAGACGTAGAAACAGGTGGAAGCGGAACTCCGACGGAAGTAGCAACGGTGACCTTCAAGACCAGAGACGGCAACGATAGTAACCAGGACAACGCACAGAATATCGCTACCAAACTGGTACAGTCATCCACCGGTATCGACTCCTTCAGCGGTTCGAAACTTTATGAAGGTAAAAGCGGTGTCAAGTTGGGTACCAGTAGTGCTCCCGGCTCTATCACGTTGACTTTGACGTCTGCCGTATCCGTATCGAAAGTGATTGTGAACGCTACGCAGTATATTGGCAGTAATGGCACAGCGGACAACGGCAAGTTGAAAGTGACCGTAGGTTCGAAAGAATTGGGTCAGCAAACGCCGGCCGCTAATCTGAGTTTCGAGGCGGATCCTGCCGTAGAGAGCAACACCATCACCGTAGCTACCACGAGTAAGCGCGCGTACGTGGCTTCTATCTCTGTCATTGCAGGTCAAGGTGCTGCTTCGTACAGCAACTACAGTAAGTCTTGCGACTGCGGTACGGAGCCGGTGGTGAATACGGTTATAGCAGCACCGAAGGCAGTGAAGATCATTGAGAACGGTCAGATTGTCATCATCCGTGACAACGCGAAATATACGATTGTAGGACAAAAAATTCAATAAACAAATACAATTATGAGAACAAGAATGGTTGCAGGTAACTGGAAAATGAACAAAAACCTGCAGGAAGGATTGGCATTGGCTTCAGAGTTGAAAGCCGCAGTAAAAGACCCCAAATGTGCCGTAGTTATCGGTACGCCGTTTATTCACCTGGCATCGGTAGCAGAGCTGCTGAAGGATAGCCCGATTAAGGTGGCTGCAGAGAACTGTGCAGACCACGAGAAGGGTGCGTACACCGGTGAGGTAAGTGCTGAGATGGTGAAGTCCACCGGCGCTGAGTACGTTATCCTCGGTCACTCGGAACGCCGTCAGTACTACGCTGAGAGCTATGAGATGCTGGCAGAGAAAGTACGTCTGGCTTTGGCAAACGGTCTGAAGGTGATCTTCTGCATCGGTGAGGTCAAAGAGGAGCGTGAGGCAGGTCGTCAGAACGAGGTAGTAAAAGCACAACTCGAGGGTTCGGTCTTCGGTCTGAGCGCAGAGGAGTGGAAGAATATCGTACTGGCATACGAGCCGGTATGGGCTATCGGTACGGGTCTGACCGCTACCCCGGAGCAGGCACAGGAGATCCACGCGTACATCCGTGGTCTGGTTGCAGAGAAATTCGGTAAAGAGGCTGCAGAAGACACTACCATCCTTTACGGCGGTAGTTGCAACGAGAAGAACGCAGCTGAGCTCTTCGCTTGCCCGGATATCGACGGCGGTCTGATCGGTGGTGCTGCACTTGTAGCAGAGAAGTTCTTAGCAATTATCGCAGCACGATAATTGCGAATTAAAAATTAAGAATTAAGAATTTATGGCACTGGTAAAGACCATAAATAGAAACGGTGAGATCCTAACCCCGCACATCGCTGACGACGTGTTTATGGCAGAGAATGCGACCGTCGTCGGGGATGTGACGGTGGGGGAAGGCTCGAGTCTGTGGTTCAACTCGGTGCTCCGCGGTGACGTCAACACGATCGTCATCGGTAAGCACTGTAACATTCAGGACGGCGCCGTGCTGCATACGCTCTATCAGAAATCGACTATCCGTTTGGGTGATTTTGTGTCCGTAGGCCATAACGTCACGATCCACGGAGCCGATGTCGATGACTATGCCCTGATCGGGATGGGTGCTACCCTACTCGATGATGCGCATGTAGGTGAAGGAGCGATTGTAGCCGCCAACGCACTGGTGCTCAAAGGGACGCAGATAGGTCCGCACGAGATCTGGGGTGGTGTTCCGGCGAAGTTCATCAAGAAAGCCGACTCGGAGCAGACCGCAGAGATAAATAAAAAAATTGCTAATAACTATGCCATGTATGCTTCATGGTATAAAGACTAACACTATGTATAAACGCATCTTACTCAAACTCTCCGGTGAGAGTTTGGCCGGAGAAAGCAAACAGGGTATCGATACCCAACGTTTGGCAGAATACGCCGAGCAAGTGAAAACGATTGCTCAAAAAGGTATCCAGGTAGGTATCGTCATCGGTGGTGGCAATATCTTCCGTGGTTTGAGTGGCGCACAGAAAGGTTTTGACCGCGTCAAAGGTGACCAGATGGGCATGTTAGCGACCGTGATCAATGCGTTGGCATTGGCATCGGCATTGGAGTCCATCGGTCAACCGGTACGGGTACTGACCTCCATCCGCATGGAGCCGATCGGCGATTTCTACAGTCCCGCCAAAGCCCAACGACTGCTGGACAAAGGTAATGTAGTGATCCTGGCAGGTGGTACCGGAGCACCCTATTTCACGACCGACACCGGTAGTAGTCTGCGTGCACTGGAGATCAAAGCGGACGTGATGCTCAAAGGTACGCGTGTGGACGGAATCTACACCGCCGATCCGGAGAAAGATCCGACTGCCACCAAATTCAGTGAGATCACCTACGACGAAGTCATCCGTCGCGGACTTAAGGTCATGGACCTGACCGCCATCGTGATGTGCAAAGATAACGGTCTGCCGATCTATGTCTTTGAGATGGACAAGGTCGGAAACCTGGAGAAAGTGCTGGTGCACGGAGAAAACATCGGAACATTAGTTAAACCCTAAATACGAATTATATGGAAGACGAATTGGAATTGTATCAAAATGCCGCTGAAGAGCAGATGCAGAATTCTGTAGCGCACTTGGATGACACCTTGCAGCACATCCGTGCCGGTAAGGCTAACCCGCGTATCCTCGATCCGATTAAGATCGATTATTACGGCGCGATGTCACCCTTGGCTAACTGTGCCACCATCACCACGCCGGATGCACGTACGATTGCTATCACACCGTGGGAGAAGAAACTGATCGGTGAGATCGAGCGCGCGATCATCAACTCGAACATCGGTCTGGCGCCGTCCAATAACGGTGAGACCATCCGTCTGATCCTGCCGCCGCTGACCGAAGAGCGTCGTCGTGACCTCTGTAAGCAGTGCAAGGGAGAGTTGGAAGAGGCTAAGATGTCCATCCGTAACGCCCGCCGTGATGCGATTGAGGAGTTCAAGAAACTCGTCAAGAACGGTCTGAGCGAGGACATCGAGAAAGATGCCGAAGAGGAAATGCAGAAGACCCACGATAAGTATATCGCCAAGGTTGAAGCCCTCTACGCAGCCAAGGAAAAAGAGATTATGACAGTATAACTGTCATTGGTGATTGGTAATTGGTTATTGGTGAGAGGATTAGTCATCAAATCAACGGGTAGCAGTTACATCGTTCGTTTGGACGATGGTTCGAATGCGGATTGCCATATAAAAGGCAACTTCCGCATTCGTGGTATCCGTAGTACCAATCCGGTTGCGGTCGGGGACTTTGTCGAAGTACAGACCCTGACCGATGGTACCAACTGGATCACGGAGATCGAAGATCGTAAGAACTACATCATCCGTCGTGCGACCAATCTCAGCAAAGAGAGTCATATCCTCGCGGCTAACATCGACCAGGTGGCATTGATTGTCACGGTTAACCATCCGGTCACGAGTACCACTTTCATCGACCGCTTTCTCGCGACCTGTGAGGCCTATCGCGTGCGCGCGATCCTTATCTTTAATAAGATAGACTTACTGACCGAAGAGGAACAGGCCCAACTGGCGGAACTCCGTACCCTCTACGAATCCATCGGATACCCGACCCTCGCTATATGCGCCAAAGAACTATCACCAATAACCAATAACCTATCACCTTTATTTGCCGGCAAGACGACGCTTTTGAGCGGTAACTCCGGTGTGGGTAAGAGTACTTTACTCAACGCGCTGTTCGGTCAGCAACTCACGCGTACCGGCAAGATCTCCGATGCGCATGACAAAGGTATGCATACGACCACCTTCAGCGAGATGTATTTCCTGCCGGATGGTGCAATCATTGACACGCCGGGTATCAAGGGCTTTGGTTCGATAGATTTCCAAAAGGAGGAAGTGAGTCATTATTTCCCGGAGATCTTTGCCGTGAGTCGTGACTGCCGTTTCGGTAATTGTTCCCACACCAACGAACCCGGTTGTGCCGTACAGGAGGCCATTATAAAAGGATCCATAGCGATCTCGCGCTATGAATCCTATCTGTCTTTACTCGGCGATTGCACCGAGTCCAAGTATCGTTAATCACATCTCCCAGCTCTCGAGCGTAGCGGTTAACTCATCGAAGGTCTTGGCTTTCGATGCTGCCCGTACGTCCGCTATCTGCTTGTTGACCGCCTCGTCGTAGCTCTCCGCTTCGACGTCACGAATCACACCTAAGGCAATCGGCAGGTCATGATCTTCCTGTCCCATGAGGGCCAACATACGATGAAGCGTCGTATCCTGCTGATGCGCGTCATGTACGAGTACACGCGGGTCATCAGCGGCTACCACGATCAACTTCGGTACAAAAGTGACGGGATCGATCTCGACTGCCAGACCTTTGTCTTTATCTTTACCGAAGAGCATCTTCTGTCCGTGCTTTAAGATAATACTGTGTTCCGCACGTTGCTCACGGTCGGCTATCCACGCATGCGTACCGTTATTGAAGATCACACAGTTGACCAGACACTCCACAATCGAGCAGCCTTTGTGTTGCTGAGCGGCTACCATACAATCGACCGTCGTCGGCATATCCACATCCAGCGTACGGGCAAAGAACGTACCGCGGGCGCCTAACACGAGCTGCGCCGGGATAAACGGCCGCTCTACCGTACCGAACGGCGAGGATTTAGACACAAAACCTTTCGGGCTCGTCGGACTGTACTGACCTTTGGTCAGACCGTAGATGCGGTTGTTGAACACGCATACATTGAGGTCCACGTTACGGCGTATCTCATGAATGAAATGGTTACCGCCTATCGCAAAACAGTCTCCGTCGCCGGACATCTGCCAAACGGTCAGTTCGGGATGCGAGGTCTTAACGCCCGTTGCGATCGCACCGCCGCGACCATGGATCGTATTAAAACCGTACGTATTCAGATAATGCGGCATACGGCTTGAACAACCGATACCGGAGATGACTGCCACTTCGTGGGTCGGAATACCGATCTGCGCCATCGCTTTCTGCAGCGCCATACAGATCGCGTGATCGCCGCAACCCGGGCAGAAACGTACATATTGATCAGATTTAAATTGAGATGCTTCCATAGTATATACTTTTTCGTTATTACGTAATTACGTTATTACGAATTCTTAACAAAATTAACGATTCTTTCCACCGCAAACGGTTGTCCTTGAATTTCGTTGTATTGTTCGATCTTCAGTTCCGGGAATTGTCCACGCAGATAGGCGGCAAATTGACCCGTATTGAGTTCGCACACAATAATGCGCTTGTATTGACTGAGCACCTCACGCGTGTTCTTAGGCAGCGGGCAGATATAATTAAAATGCGCCAAATCGCAACCTAACTCATTCGCGGCGGCATGGAGATGTCCCTCCGTACTACCCCAGCCTACCAGCAATACATCATTTGCATCATTGAGCGGCGTAGCCGCGCTCATTCCATCATTTCCATGAATGACCTTCAACTCCGGAATGGAATCGGCAATCTGCTCGATCTTATGCTTGCGTGCGAGAACCATCTGCTCGTGGTTTTCGGGGTTCGTGGAGATCGTACCTTTCGCAGCATCGCGCTCCAGACCGATGTTCCGGTGCTCGTACCCCTCCATGCCCGGGTACGCCCAATAACGCACGCCGCGTTCGTCCCGCAGGGCCGGATTAAAATGACCTTTCAGTTCTTCGGGCACACTCTGGGGAGTTATCGCCGGCAACTCGGCTAACTTCGGTATCCGCCACAACGCGGTTCCGTTCGCCAGATAGGTATCAGTCATTAAGATAACCGGCGTCATGTTCTCCAAAGCGATCTTGCATGCTTCGTACGCATAATCAAAGCAGTTTGCGCTGCTCGAAGCGGCAATCACCACTGCCGGACACTCGCCGTTACGGCCGTATAGTGCCTGCAATAAATCCGTCTGCTCGGTCTTAGTCGGAAGACCGGTACTCGGTCCGCCGCGCTGCACGTCGATCACCACCAACGGCAACTCTGCCATCACCGCCAGACCGATCGCCTCACTCTTCAGACTCAAACCCGGACCGGAAGTCGAAGTACAAGCCAAATCACCTGCAAATGCAGCGCCGATAGCCGTACAAACACCGGCTATCTCGTCCTCGGCCTGAATGGCCATGACGTTCATATCTTTGCGTGCTGCTAACTCATGCAGAATATCCGTCGCCGGAGTGATCGGATACGAGCCTAAGAACAACTTCTTGCCGGCTTTCTCTGCCGCCGCAATCAGACCCCAAGCCGTCGCTTTGTTGCCCGCGATAGAGGTGTAACGACCATGCATCATTCCATCATTTAGTGCGTCAGCACGGCTCATTTTATCATTATCGAGGCGAATTTGGCTCACCGAAAGCGCCAAATTCTGCCCGTAGTTATAGCCATCGACCATCACTTTCGTATTCGGAGCGATGAGGGCGGGTTTCTTTTTGAATTTGTCCTCTAAGAGATGAATCGCCTTGTCCATCGGCTCGTCGAAGAGCCAGTAGATGAGCCCCAAGGCAAACATATTGCGGCATTTGAGGATGGACTTGTTATCCATCTCGCTGTCCTTGAGCGCCTCTTTCGTCAGCGTCGTCAGCGCTACCGGCACAATCTGCACACTCTCCGGGAGTCCTAACTCCGTAAACGGATTGTCCGTGTGATACTGGGCTTTCTCGAGGTCTTTGTCCGTCAAACTGTCCGTATCTACGATCACAACCGCATGTCTGTGAAACAAAGAAAAATCCTCATCAAAATGCGCCTGCGGATGATTGAAATGCGAGCCTAACGCACACACTTTCAATGCCGCTGCGTTCATCGCAACAACCACATCTGCTTTGTCACCCGAGGTATAGACCTCACTACCCAACTCCACTTGGAAAGCACTCACGCCGCCTAATGTTCCCTGCGGCGCCCGGATCTCTGCCGGAAAATCCGGCAAGGTGGAGATCTCATGACCCAATTCGGCACCTAACTGGGCAAACATATTACCCGTCAACTGCATACCGTCCCCCGAGTCTCCACAAAATCGAACTACAATATTCTTCATCGATTGTATTAGAATTTGTTAAATTTTGCGCAAAATTACAAAAAAATTTTCATATGTGCAAAAAAAGTTGTAACTTTGTGCCCGATTATGGATAAGATACGTAATTTTTGTATTATTGCACATATAGACCACGGCAAAAGTACGCTGGCCGACCGTATGCTTGAGCTCACCGGCACGGTGGACGTTCGGCAGATGGAGAACCAGGTGCTGGACGATATGGAGTTGGAGAAAGAGCGCGGTATCACGATCAAGAGTCACGCGATCCAGATGCAGCATAAGGGTTATACCCTTAACCTGATTGATACTCCGGGGCACGTGGACTTCAGTTATGAGGTGAGCCGTAGTATTGCGGCGTGTGAAGGTGCGGTACTGGTGGTTGACGCTACGCAAGGCGTACAAGCGCAGACGATTTCCAATTTATACATGGCCATCGAGCACAATCTGGAGATTATTCCGGTGCTCAATAAATGCGATATGCCCAATGCCATGCCCGAGCGCGTGGAGGATGAGATCGTGGATCTGTTAGGTTGCCAACGCGAAGAGATCCTGCGTTGTTCCGCCAAGACCGGAGAAGGTGTGCCGGAGATCTTAGACGCTATCATCGAGCGTATACCGGCGCCGGTAGGAGACCCGAACGCCCCGCTGCAGTGTCTGGTGTTCGACAGCGTCTTCAATAGTTTTAGAGGTATCATCGCTTATTTCAAAGTGGTGAACGGCACGATGTATACGGGTGACAAGGTACGCTTTGTGAACACAGGCAAGGAGTACGACGCCGACGAGATCGGTATCCTCAAGTTGGACATGAGTCCGCGCAAAAGCATCAGTGCCGGTAACGTAGGCTATATCATCTCGGGTATCAAGACCAGCACCGAGGTAAAGGTGGGTGACACGATTACCCATGTAGCACGGCCTTGCGACAAGGCGATAGACGGATTTGAAGAAGCCAAGCCGATGGTCTTTGCCGGTGTGTATCCGATTGAGAGCGAGGACTACGAGGACCTGCGGGCAAGCCTGGAAAAACTGCAACTGAACGATGCGAGTCTGACCTTCCAGCCGGAGAGTTCGATGGCTCTCGGTTTCGGTTTCCGATGCGGATTCCTCGGATTACTGCACATGGAAATCATCCAGGAACGACTCGACCGTGAGTTCGATATGAATGTCATCACCACCGTACCGAACGTAAGCTACAATGTCTATACGAAAGACGGCGGTATGGTAGAGGTACATAACCCGGCAGGCATGCCGGATCTGACGGAGATAGACCGTATCGAAGAGCCGTATATCCGTGCATCGGTCATCACGACCGCCGACTACATCGGTCCGATCATGACGCTGTGTCTGGGTAAACGCGGTGAATTGGTCAAACAGTCGTATATATCCGGCAATCGTATGGAGCTGCTGTTCGATATGCCGTTGGGTGAGATTGTGATTGATTTCTACGACAAGCTCAAGTCCATCTCCAAAGGCTACGCATCTTTCGATTGGCACATGAACGGATTTAGACCATCTAACCTCGTCAAACTCGATATCCTGCTCAACGGCGAACAGGTCGATGCGCTCTCTACCCTCACCCACCGCGACAATGCCGTGGACTTCGGACGACGCATGTGTGAGAAACTCAAAGAGCTCTTGCCCCGTCAACAGTTCGATATAGCGATACAAGCTGCCATCGGTGCGAAGATCATTGCCCGCGAGACGGTGAAACAAGTGCGCAAGGACGTGTTGGCAAAATGTTACGGTGGTGACGTGAGCCGTAAGCGTAAGTTGCTGGAGAAGCAGAAACGCGGTAAGAAACGTATGAAGCAGATCGGTAACGTCGAAGTGCCGCAGAAAGCCTTCCTCGCTGTCCTCAAATTAGACTAAGCAAAGACCAATAATATTCATTTTCATTAATTCAAATGCTATGGAACAATTTGTACATTCGGCATGGTCGCTAATTCCGTTCGGACTCATGCTTCTGATGATTGCTATCGGTCCGCTGGTAGCTGAACACTGGTGGGAGAAGAACACCAACAAACTCATTGTTTCCCTCTTCCTCGGCGTACTGGTAGCGGTATGCCTGATTATGGGCGGAATGATGCACGAGTTGGAGCACCAGATCTTCTTCGACTACGTGCCGTTCATCATCCTGCTGCTGGCGTTGTTTGTCATCACCGGCGGTATTCATTTCTCGGGAGACCTGAAAGCCAAGCCTTGGGTCAACACCGGTTTCTTGGGTTTGGGCTGGATCTTAGCCTCTATCATGGGAACGACGGGCGCAGCGATGCTGCTTATCCGTCCGCTCATCGAGACCAACAAACAGCGTGACTACAAGGTTCACACCATCCTTTTCTTCATCGCGCTGGTAGCTAACTGCGGCGGTCTGCTAACCCCGCTGGGAGACCCACCTTTGTTCATGCTCTTCCTCCGCGGCGCACACTTCTCATGGTTCATGCATCTTGCGCCCGAATGGGCTGTAACGGGAATTCTGCTGCTCGGCATCTATTTCGCAATGGATACCTATTATTACAAGAAAGAGGACTGGACATCCCTCTCTGCGGACTCGCGTGAGGCTACGCCGTTGGTGATGAAAGGAACCATCAATTTCGTTTATCTGCTGGGCGTAGTGCTGGCAGTGGCTTTTGTGAACGAAGGAACCATCAAACAGATGGGTGAAGCGGACGCTCCGCTGTGGCTCAAATACCTGCGTGAGATAGTGCTGCTCTCGCTCACAGGTCTCTCGCTCTACACCACCAAGAAAGAGGTGCGTTATGACGACAACAAGTTCAGCTGGACGCCGATAGTAGAGGTAGCGGTTCTGTTCCTCGGTATATTCACGACGATGACCCCAGCCCTCGCCTATCTGAAGGCGCACGCAGCCGACCTCGGTTTCACCCACGCATGGCAGTTCTATTACTCGACCGGTGCGCTCTCCGCGTTCCTCGATAACACACCTACTGCCGTTGCCTTCCACGGCGTAGCATCCGGTCTGCCGGAGTCGCTTGCTGCCGCTGAAGCAGGTGTCGTAACAGGTATGTTCAACGGCACACCTTTCGTAGCAGGTGTTCCGGAGATACTGCTCAAAGCTATCTCCATCGCGGCTGTGATGTTCGGCTCGCTGACCTATATCGGCAACGGACCTAACTTCATGGTGAAAGCCATCGCAGAGGAGAGCGGAATCAAGATGCCGAGTTTCTTCGGCTATATGATTAAGTTCAGCTTGGTCATCCTCCTGCCGGTTTATGTAATAGTACAACTCCTCTTTATCTAAATGACACTGATTGATAACATTATCACGTGGTATTCGACGCATATGAACTATGCGTCGATTACTGCGTTGATGGCGGTAGAGAGTTCGTTCATCCCCTTCCCGAGCGAGGTAGTGATCCCGCCGGCGGCTTTCGTAGCCGGTCAACCGGAGAGCGTGTTGTGCGCAACGGGCAATTATATCGTGGATGTAGCGATTATTGTGCTCTTCGGTACGCTCGGTGCGATGATCGGTGCGGTGATCAATTACGGTTTGAGTGTTTGGCTCGGACGACTGATCATCTATAAGTTTGCGGACAGCAAACTGGGCCATCTGTGCCTGTTGTCGGGCGAGAAACTGCAGAAAGCGGAGGAGTATTTCCGCGAGAAAGGAAACGTCTCGACCTTCATCGGTCGTTTTATTCCGGGTATCCGTCAGCTTATCTCTATCCCTGCCGGACTAAGCCGCATGCATTTCGGTGCGTTCCTTTGGTGGACCTTTTTAGGTGCGTTCATCTGGAACTGTATCTTAGCCGCTTTAGGTTACATCGCTGCCGGACAAATGGACCTTATAAAAGAATATAGCCACGAATTATCCGTGGCCATACTCATTCTGTTTGGAGCAGTAATTCTCTATTTCGCTGCTAAAAAACTTATTGCTTTAGCCAAGCGCTAACCGCTTTGCGGTTATGCAAAAGCTCGGCGCAGATATAACTGATCAGCCAAGCAAAGAATAAGGCTAAAATCATCACCTTCAGGCGACTGTTTACCGGAGTCGGATCCAGATAGAAATGGTTTTCCAATACGATGGGGGCAGTCGCTAACTGGATACGATAATCCGTTTGTTGCATGTGTTTCTGTTGCTTATAGATATCGTCCAAGAACAATTTCACTTGCGTATCCACATACAAATTGACATTCCCGGATGATTTCTGATTAGAAGATATCGTCGGTATCACCGTTTTCTCATTGAAATAGTAATAACTGGTCAGGCTGTCCAACTTTTGTGCTTGAGCATGGTTAAACGCACCTTCTTCCTTCAGATTAGTTACGTATCCCAGATAAGACTGACACAACGCTTCATTGCTGTTCAAATAGGATAACAAAGCATTCTCCACGTCACGTAATTGAGGCAGATTGCGACCTTTGATGCGGAATTGGATACACAAACGATCTTTCATGCGCACCCTTACTGTATCCGTCGATGAGGACAAATGATCAAAATCCGTGTAGTCCGAGATACCGTCATTCAATGCATCAATCACAAAAAATGTCTTCAAATGAGAGATGGTGTTGTTCTCCAAATACGGTTTAATAGCCGCATCGTTCGGTATCAATTCAATTGTACGAAGGATAGAATATGTCTGATCAAACTGCTGAATAGAAGCACCATTAATCATCGCAATCGCATTCGCTTTGTAGATGCGATTATCAAAACGCGTGTAGTACATTCCTCCGACAATGCCAAGACCAATAATCAGCACAAACACCCACCAATACCGAATCATCATCAGAATTACATGGGTAAAGGCGTCCCAACACGCTTTTAACGCACGACCAAACGCACGAAAAGATAACGAAAAAAAATCAATAAGATTAAGTTCTTTTTCCATAATATAAATATTTTAATTATTTTCTTCTAATCCAACCGAACGGACGATGCGCTTCCTTAACCGGCTCTTCTTCCGCCTTGGGTTCGTCCTCCACCGTGATCACCACCTCTTCTGCCGCAGTCGATGCCACGCGTTCACGAACCGGCTGCGGTTGTTCTATACCTTCCGCAAAAAGGGTCTCACTCAAATCAATCAACTGTGCTTTCTCGTCCTCCAATGGTTTCGCCTGCTGCGGATAGTTATCCTCGATGGCTTCGGAGATTGTTTTCTTGCCCTCTTCCTCTTCTTCCGAAGGAAGACCGTCCACTTTATACCCCGTTGCGATGACCGTTACACGTACTTCTTCGCCCAGACTCTCATCAATCGACGCCCCCCATTGTACCTCGATATCATCGCCTACCTCTTGTACGAAATCGTTGATCTGATCAATCTCTTCCATCACGATCGCATGCTCCGTGGAGCAGTAGAACTGCAGCAAGATTCGCTCGGCGCCGTGTACGTCGTTGGTGTTCACGAGCGGTGAGTTAAGGGCATCGTTGATGGCATTGGTGATACGTTTGTTACCCGAAGCACGACCGATATTCATGATCGCTACCCCCCCCTTACGTAAGGTATTCCGTACATCCGCAAAATCGGTGTTGATATACCCCGGTACGGTGATTATCTCCGCTATTGCCCGCGCCGCATTCGCCACCACGTCATCGGACTTACTGAACGCATTAAGCAAGTTCAACTCGGGATAGATCTGTTTGAGTTTCTCATTATTGATGATGAGCAGGGCATCCACGTGTTTCGCCAGACGTGCGACACCGGTCATGGCTTTCTCTATCTTCTTCTTGCCCTCAAACGCAAAAGGAATAGTGACGATTCCTACGGTCAGGATACCCATCTCTTGCGCCACCTCTGCGACCACGGATGAAGCACCGGTACCGGTACCGCCACCCATACCTGCTGCCAGGAAAAGCATCTGCGTTCCGTCGTTGAGCGCCTCACGGATATGCTCACGACTCTCCTCCGCATACTGACGTGCAGTCTCCGGATCACCACCGGCACCCAGACCCGGACCTAACTGTAACTTACTGGGTACCGAGCTCTTGATCAGTACCTGCCGATCCGTGTTACATACCAGAAACGAGACATCTTTGAGTCCCTGACGGTGCATATAGTTGACAGCGTTACAACCGCCACCACCGACACCGATCACCTTGATAATACTATCTTCCGTAAGGCCTTCCAAAGGCAATGTAATTAAATCTTCCATTTTATTCTTGATCAATAAACATATCTAATGTACTCTCTTTCATCCGATCGAAGAACCCCGGTTGACGCACCGGTTGGTTCTTGTGATTATCGCGGTAATCCTGCCCCAACAGGATCGTACCCACCAGCGATGTGTACTGCGGGGACAGATATTTCTCCTCCGTGTCTCGGTGCAGCAGCAAATTATGCGCACCGTATTGTACACGTACACCTGTCTGCGATTGGATGTATTCGGCTATACCCGCCAACATCGATCCGCCACCGGTTATATACAGCGTTTGGATACGACTCTCCACTTTCTTCAGTTCCTCCATCAGCGGTGCCAAAATCTCTTTTAGTTTCAACTCAATCGCTTCCGCCAGTTCCGTTGCGGTAATGATCATGTCTCCACCTATCTCCGGTGCGGCCGGCACACGCAGACGTACGTTCTTCTCCACCAAGTCCGGGGACGCACAACCGTATTGTTTCTTGAGCACCTCGGCCGTATTGAAACTCAGCCCCTGCTGCTCCAACATGCGTGTGATATGATAGCCGCCTTTCGGTACTACTTTGTTCAACAGGTACTGTCCACCCTTATAGACGGTCAGACTGGTCGTCTGCGCTCCTAAATCCAGCACCGCACAACCATTCTGCAGTACATGATTGCCGTCACACGTGGCAAAAGCGGACAGCAGACATTCCGGACGCACAAACGCATGCTCGATGCTGCGTGCTGCTTGCGAGAAGGACTTTTGCAGCTGCGTATCGATGGCTTTTCTGCCATAGAAAGCAATATAATGGGCTTCCACCAAAGCCGCCCTTTGTTCCGGCGAAGGAGTCTCATCCTGCTCTACGCCGTCTAACTTAAAGAACGACGGCACCAAGCCCAGGACCGCTACTTCCGGATTGCGCAACTCGATCTTCTGCTTGCATTCCAGTTCCATCTCATCCAACAGCGCCTGACTGATCTCCTTACGCCGCGCCTGGTCACGTTTCGAATGCACCGCCACAATCTGCATCGACTGCCCTCCCACAGAGATAAAAGCCGTCGGTAATTCCTCCACACCGATGCGGTTAGCCAGCAGTTTCAGTACTTCGGCGATGACGTATCCGGCGTTACTGCTCTGCGTGATCACACCTTGTTCCACGCAGACGTTACCTAACTTCTGCGAACGCTCCTCCACACCTAAGATCTGAAACAGATCCGGTGCAATACGCCGTGCTGCCAAAGCACGGACACTGTCACTTCCTAAATCCAATGCCACCAAGGGAAGCGAGTCTGCTGTTTTCATTTGTCTCCTTGCCATCGTCCGATCACTTGTCCCTTAAAACGAACATCCAACTCATCATAATGCTTATCCTGTATCGCGTCCGCACTGTTCTCCAGGAACGTACGTAACTTTGTTAGTTTCTGCTCATACCGGTTCATCGTACCCAACACCACCCGCTCGTTACTCAGATACACATACACCATCTGCGGGTTCTTGACCTGTACATAGCGAATCCGTTGCTGCCAATAGGTATTATCCTGCAACCATTCTGCAAAATCACCCAAAGACTTACAGGCCATCTGTACGCCTACCGCACCGGTCACTTTCAGCACCTCGTCCTTGACCAGCACCCGCACCGGCATCACTTTGCGATCCGTGTCCACAAAATACGAGTCTCCCGGCATCGATACCAATAGCAGCGGCACGCGTTGGGTCAAACGCACTCGTACTTCTCCCCGCGGCGTCATGTAACACTGGGCAGTACGCACCATTGGATGCTGACTAACCGTCTGCTCGATACGATGCAACACACCGCGATCCAAGGTCCTCCCCACCGGATAAATCTTTTCCGCCAACAACATCTGATCCAACTCGCTCTCCGTCAGATACAACCGGTCTTTCCGGTCTTCAATGATATAGGTTAATTTGCTGCACGGCACCTCCAACGGACGCATCCGCACCCCCAGCACCACCGCCGTTACCAACAGCGCTGCCACCAGGGTCACTCCCACACTCTTTCCTATGATCCGTCCTATATTACTCATCTAAGGCTTTCGTTATATCGGGCACCAAACGATCTATATCTCCTGCACCGACGGTTAGTATCACCACCGGCTCTGCACTCGCAGCCACACGCTTTTTCAGTTCATCAATCAGGTCTTTCTTCTCCACTACCGTACCACCCAACATTTCGCTGTTCACACCCGCTATCGGCAACTCCCGCGCCGGGTAGATAGGCAGCAGAACCAACTCGTCCATCGTATGGAGTACCGCACTGAACTCATGCGCAAAATCACGGGTGCGGGTGTACAGATGAGGTTGGAAGACACCAATCAATTTACGCTCCGGGAATAACTTCCGTACCGAATCAATCGCGGTGGCGATCTCCTGCGGGTGGTGGGCGTAATCATCCACGTACGCCACCTTCGGCGTGTTAACATGAATATTAAACCGACGCCAAACACCCTTAAAAGAAGTCATCCTCTCTTTGATCTGCTCTTCCGGTACGCCCGCCAGCAAAGCGACCGTGATCGCCGCCACCGCATTCTCGATATTCACCCAAACGGGTACTCCCAGACGGATATCGCGGATGGTCGCCAAAGGCGAAGTATAATCAAAATACAACTGTCCGTTCTCGATACGGATATGCTGCGCGTTACTCCAGCCGTAGGTATAACACTTCACACCGGGCTGCAGACGAGGCACCAGAGGGATACCCTCTTTAACCACCAGTGCATCGGTGATCAGACTCGTATAATGGGCAAACGCCTCGCGATAAGCCTCTTCCGTACCGTATATATCCAGATGGTCAGGATCCACGGCCGTCACCACCGAGATATACGGCGTCAGATGATGAAAACTGCGGTCGTACTCATCCGCCTCCACCACCACGTACTCGCTCGCTTTGTCCAAGAGCAAGTTCGTGTGATAGTTCATACTGATACCACCCAAGAACGCATTCGTCGGCGCCAACAGATGCGCAATCATCGTACTCGTCGTCGTCTTTCCGTGCGTACCGGCGACGCAAAGCGCCTTCATCTGCCGCGTCACCAGGCCTAACACCTCCGCACGCTTGCGGATATCAAAACCCTCCTCACGCAAATAGGTATAGACCACACTGTCTTCCGGCACCGCAGGTGTACGAACGACCAGGGTATGAAGCGCAGATAAATCTTCAATCTTCAATCTTAAATCTTCAATGCTATCATTATAAATGATAGCTATCCCTTCATTCTCCAGCTCTCTCGTCAAATCCGACGGCGTACGGTCATAACCACTCACGGCATACCCCTGGTGCTTGAAATAACGCGCCAGGGCGCTCATTCCGATGCCGCCTATACCTAAGAAAAAGAAGTTTTTTATGTCGCTCTGCGCTATCATTGCATGTTAATACACAAATCGGGCGCAAAGATACAAAAAAATTTGCATATATCCAAATAATTTTGTAATTTTGCAGCGAAAATGAAAAAAATAGGTATTCTCATATTGAATTTATGCCTGTGCGTAAGTGCTTTTGCACTTCCGCATTATGAGTTGGCTTATCGTCTCAACGGCACCGGTGCAATGATGATGCAGGACGAAAAAGTGGATCAGTTCATCCAACGTCCTGCCTTAGGCGGAGCGTTCACGGTCGAGTTCCTTCCTACCGGTCGCTGGCATTGTTTGCAACAATGGAACAACGCCTCGATTGGTGTCGGAGCCAAGTACCTCAATCTCGGTAACGATGCCTATTTAGGCTCGGCTATCGCCGCCTATGCGTACATGAACCAACCTTTCTACAACGGCACCCATTTCCGGATCGGTGTACGACCGACCGTGGGACTTGCCGTGGCGACCAAGACCTACTGCAACACCCTACCCGATGACGTCACACCTTATACCAAAACGCGCGACGCGAGCGGAAAACTGATTGCTAACTGGTCCATCGGTTCGCTGCTTAATGCCTATCTGGCGATGGAACTGTTCATGGATTTTCCGATCAAAGACGGCTGGGAGATCACCCTCAACGGCGGCTGGCAACATATCAGTAACGGTTCGTTCATGCACCCGAATGCAGGATATAACATGTTCGGTGGTGAGTTAGGCCTTCGCTATCATCCGAGTACTCCGAATAATCAGAATAATCCGAATACTCCGAGGAGAATGACCACCAAGGAGTTGCACGAAGAAGTGGATAAACCCTGGGCGGTGGAGATCAGTGCTACCGGTGGTGCCAAGCAGAACTACTATGCCGACAATCAGAAAGGACAGCAGTTCTTCGGAGCGGCTACCGTCAAAGCCGCGGCCTACTGGGTACCCGTCTCCATCTTCCGCATCGGTGCCGGTGTCGATGCTTTCTACGACGGCTACTATGCGGCGGCGAACGATGAGTTTGCTCACCTCAATCCCGAAGGTACTCCCCTCACCTATTTCGGAAAAACCTATCTCAAAGAATCCAAAACCGAGAACTGTTTCCGGGTCGGTGTGAGCCTCCAACCGGAGTTCATCATCGGTAAACTCACTGCCGGTCTCCACGTCGGTTTCTACGTCTTCGATCCGGTCAAGAACCTCGAGCCGTACAAAGAGGCAAAAGCCGCTGACGAAGCAGGTAAGCCCCTTGACCGGGGATTGTTCTATAGTTACGACTTCACCAAAGCCAGCAACTACCAGGACGGCTGGTGTTACATGCAGTTCGTGCTCAAGTACCACGTACTCGATCACCTCTTCGTACAATTGGGTCTGAAGACACACGGCGTACGTGCCGAGTTTATCGATGCCGGTTTAGGTGTCGCCCTCTAAAGGCTAACTGTTAAGCAAATGATCTTCGATCATATACACATGCTCGATGGGGACGCCGTGCTCCACGAGCTGTTTTCTATCCGGCCGGAAGAGATTGAAAAACTCCTTGGACGAACCGCATAACTGCCGCGCCTGTTTGTAGTTCTCAAACGCCATCATACGGTCCCCCTGCAGCAGCAAACTATGCGCATATCGGATATAATCCATCGGCTTGTCCGATCCTTCCCGTAATTTGTTAACAAACACCTGCTCCGCCAGATCCGGATAATCCCATAGTTGGTCACAATAACCGCCCTGCATACAATAGTATGCGAACTTGCGTTCGCGTTCCGTCGAACCCTCAATCAACAAGGCATACAACCAGGTCTGCGGGATGATCGGTATCACCTGCGCCAGATAGCCGTCGTTATTCGTGCCGGGTAGTAACTTCAGCGCTTGCTCGTTACGGATCAGACCACAGAGCAAATCAAAAGCCGGATCACTCAAGTCATTCTCGGCTATCGTGTTCGCAAAGGCATCCTGAATATGCGGAAAGAAATCAATCCGACTGTCATACTGCGCCAGCAGCATCATCGAATGGGCTGTACACATACCACTCGCCATCTCGTTGTCGCCATTGATACCATCTATCATCGCCAACAGCGCATCCGCATTGAAGTACGACCGCAGATTCAAAGAAAGCGCCGTGATCGCCACCATCGCTATCTCTGCACGGGACTCATCGTTCATCAACTCATGAAACCACTCCAGATCCTCCGGACGGAAACGCACGCAGTTCTCAAAATAATGCATCGTCGAGTGCGCCGAGTCCCCGTTGAATCCGTGCATCTGAGGTGATAAACCGCGCTTCAGACGGATATCCGCATACACCGCATCTACCAACGCAAACGCCTCACCGGTCAACTTATTCAGCTGCTCGTCGTGATGCGGGTCCTCTATATTGAGCCAATGAGCAAACCAATCGCGGTAACGCGTCTGTATGGACACAAACGCCTCTTCGTACGGGTTGTTCTCCCCGATCTCATTGAGCCAGGCACGTACGATCACCCACGCCGTGTCGATCATACATTCGGCCAGCGAACGCTCAACCACCGTTATCTGTTCCTCCAGGCTCTGCGACATCAGATTTCTTCTTTGATCAGATAATCGTTACGGGAAGGGCTGTTTCGAATAACGAGCTCTGCCAGGAAACCTGCCAAAAACAACATACAGCCCAGGATCATCATCAATATCGCGATGTGGAAATACGGGTTCACACCTACCAACATAGCCGGTACATGATTCGACAGTGCGTATAGTTTCATACCTCCGACCACGATCACGGCAATAAATCCGATAAAGAACATCAGACTGCCTACCAGACCGAAGAAATGCATCGGTTGCTTACCGAACTTATTGAGGAACCAGAGGGTCATCAGGTCCAGGTATCCGTTCACAAAACGGTTCAGACCGAATTTGGACACACCGAATTCGCGTTTGCGGTGCTGCACGACTTTCTCGCCGATCTTGGTGAAACCGGCGTTCTTGGCTAGATACGGGATATAACGGTGCATCTCGGAGAAGACCTCGATGTTCTTCACCACCTCGTTGCGGTACGCCTTCAGACCGCAGTTCATATCGTGCAACTGAATACCCGTCACCTTGCGTGCCGTCGCATTGAAGAGCTTGGACGGCATGTTTTTGGTCAACTTGTTATCGTACCGTTTCTGCTTCCATCCGCTCACGAGGTCGAAGCCATCCTCTGTGATCATACGGTATAACTCCGGTATCTCGTCCGGACTGTCCTGCAGGTCCGCGTCCATCGTGATGACCACGTCACCTTGCGCGGCCTTGAAACCGCAGTACAAGGCTGCACTCTTACCGTAATTGCGACGAAAACAGATACCTTTGACCTCTTTGCTCTTCGCTTTGAGCTCACGGATCACATCCCAGGACGTGTCCGTACTGCCGTCATTGACAAAAATAACTTCATAAGAGAATTTATTCTCCTTCATCACGCGTGCAATCCACTCATAGAGTTTCGGCAGCGACTCCGCCTCATTAAAAAGAGGCACTATAATCGAAATATCCATATACTTAAACCTTTGCGGCTGCAAAGGTACAACTTTTTTTTAACATACGCAAATATTTCTGCATTTTCTGCCATTTTGGCAGTCTTTCGTACCGTGGCACAGGAATTGTCATTAACAAATTGGAAATTTGAAATTGGATATTTGAAATTGGATATTTGAAATTTTAAAAATATAGCATTATGAACATTCAACCCTTAGCAGACCGCGTGCTGATTCAAGCAGCAGCTGCAGAAGAAAAAACCGTCGGTGGCATCATCATCCCCGACAGTGCCAAAGAGAAACCCTTGCGTGGCGAAGTACTCGCCGTTGGTAACGGAACCAAAGACGAGGCGATGGTCCTCAAAGTCGGAGATCAGGTGCTTTACGGTAAATATGCCGGTACCGAACTCGAGCTCGACGGCGAGAAGTATTTAATCATGAGACAATCGGATGTGTTAGCAATTATTAAGTAATTATGGCAAAGAATATTTCGTATAACGTAGAGGCGCGTGAAGCCCTCAAACGTGGCGTGGACCAACTGGCCGACGCAGTCAAAGTAACATTAGGTCCGAAAGGCCGTAACGTCGTTATTGACGCCAAGTACGGTGCACCGCATATCACCAAAGACGGTGTGACGGTAGCGAAAGAGATCCAACTCAAAGATGCCGCCGAGAACGTCGGTGCACAACTCGTCAAGGAAGTAGCTTCCAAGACCGGAGACCAAGCCGGTGACGGTACAACGACTGCCACGGTGCTCGCACAAGCGATCGTGGGTGTCGGATTGAAGAACGTCACCGCCGGTGCAAACCCGCTGGACCTCAAACGCGGTATCGACAAAGCGGTTGCAGCAGTAGTTGCGGAGATCAAGAAGAATGCCGTTGTCGTAGGCAATAACTTCGATAAGATCGAGCAGGTAGCTACCGTTTCAGCTAACAACGACGCTGAGATCGGCAAACTGATTGCCGACGCGATGCGTAAGGTCAGCAAAGATGGCGTGATCACCATCGGTGAAGCCAAAGGTATGGATACCACCATCGATGTCGTACAAGGTATGCAGTTCGACCGCGGTTACATCAGTCCCTATTTCGTAACGAACACGGAAGAGATGCTCGTCGAGATGGACAAACCGTATATCCTTATCTATGATAAGAAGATCTCGAACCTCAAAGAACTCCTGCCCGTTCTCGAACCCGCCGTACAGAGCGGTCGTCCGTTGCTCATCATTGCCGAGGACGTGGACAGCGAGGCGCTGACTGCCCTCGTAGTCAACCGTCTGCGTGCACAACTCAAGATCTGTGCTGTCAAAGCTCCGGGCTTTGGTGATCGTCGCAAAGAGATGCTCGAGGATATCGCTATCCTGACCGGTGGTACGGTGATCAGCGAGGAGAAAGGTATCAAACTCGACCAGGCGACCATCGATATGCTCGGTACAGCCGAGACCGTCACCGTCAGCAAAGACAACACGACGATCGTCAACGGTGCCGGTGCCAAAGAAGCGATCGATGCGCGCGCACAGCAGATCAAAGCGCAGATCGCGGCTACCAAGAGCACGTACGATAAGGAGAAACTGCAAGAGCGTCTGGCTAAACTCGCCGGCGGTGTGGCTCAACTGAACGTAGGTGCGGCTTCCGAGGTAGAGATGAAAGAGAAGAAAGACCGTGTCGATGACGCGCTGAGCGCAACGCGTGCAGCGATCGAAGAAGGTATCGTTCCGGGCGGCGGCGTGATGTATATCCGTGCACAAGCTGCGCTGGACGGACTCAAGGGAGCTAACGAAGACGAGCAGACCGGTATCGAGATTGTACGCCGTGCGATTGAAGAGCCGCTTCGTCAGATCGTCTACAATGCGGGTAAAGAAGGTGCAGTCGTAGTGGATAAAGTACGTAACGGCAAGGCGGATTTCGGTTACAACGCCCGTACGGACGTCTACGAGAACCTCTTTGAAGCCGGCGTAGTCGATCCCGCTAAGGTAACGCGTGTAGCGCTCGAGAACGCCGCATCCGTAGCCGGTATGTTCCTTACCACCGAATGCGTCATCGTGGACGAACCCGAAGAGCATCCTGCTCCGGCCATGCCAGCCGGCGGTATGGGAGGGATGATGTAAACATCATACATCAACCATCATACATAAAAACGACATCCGTCAGGGTGTCGTTTTTTTACCGTCTTAACTGGGATTCAAGTTGTGCGATCGTCTGGCGCAGAACCGGGTCAAACTCCAGTTTTTCTCTTACCAGCGCCAAGGAGTGCAAGACCGTAGCGTGCGAGCGGTGTCCCATCTTAAAGCCGATCTCCGTCAGCGAACTGTCGGTCAGCTCTTTGGTCAGGTACAGCGCCAGATGGCGGGCCTGCGTCACCTCACGGGAACGGTTCTGAGACAAAATCGCTTTCTCCGGTACATTATAGTGCTCGGCTACCGCACCTACCACCTCACCGATGGTGATTACTTTGGGCTGGATCGCCACGATATGACTCACTACCTGCTCGGCTAACTTGACGTCAATCTCTTTGTCCGTCAGCGTTGAGTGCGCCAACAGCGAAGCTAAGATACCCTCCAAGTCACGCACCGACTGCTTTACGTTCGTAGCGATGAAATCCACCACTTCATCCGACAAGATGATTCCGTCGCGACGCATCTTGCTCAGCAAGATATCCTTGCGCAACGCATACTCCGGACGCTTGATCTCTGCCGACAGGCCCCATTTGAAACGCGTCAACAAACGCTCCTCGATATCCTTCAACTCAATCGGCGGACGATCGCTCGTCAAGATCAATTGCTTGCGGCTCTGCTGCAAGTAGTTGAAGATATGAAAGAACGTATCCTGCGTACCCTTCAAGCCTGCGAAATACTGGATATCGTCCATGATCAGTACATCAACCGACTGGTAGAAATTCAGGAAATCCGGAATCCGGTTCGTCTTGGCTGCGTCCTGGTATTGCAGTTTGAAGGTGTTCGCACTTACGTACAACACACGCGCCTGCGGATTATAGACCTTGATCTGATTACCGATTGCATTTGCGAGGTGCGTCTTACCTACTCCGCTGCCTCCATAGACAAACAGCGGATTGAAGGCAGTATAACCCGGCTGCTTTGAAATCGCTATACCCGCCGTGCGCGCCAACTTGTTTGACTCTCCACCTACGAACGAATCGAAGGTATAGAGTGAGTTCAACTGGCTCTCGAAATGATCCACCGGCTTGGGCATATTATTTATAATAGGATTCGCATGCGCGGGCGCGCCATTAGACGGCAACATCGTGGCCGCACCTGAAGTTGAATCAATTAACACACGATACTCCAGATGCGTGCCCTGACCGAATACACGCAGGATCGTCGCGGATAATAACTGAATATAATTCTCTTCGATATATTCCGCTACAAACTGCGACTTCACCTGCAGCACCAAGATGCCGCTCTCGAACTGCAACGGGATGATCGGCGCAAACCAAGTCTGGTACGCGCTGCTCGTCAAGTTGTCAGCCAGAATCGTCTGACACTGAGCCCATTTTTGTTGCAGTTCTGTTGTCATTTTTGTACGTTTTACACCCCGGTTTTTACCGAAAGCGAGTGCAAAGGTACTGCTTTTTTTTGACATGACCAAATCGCACCTTTAGTTGCCAAAAATCAAGAATGCGCAAATGCCTGATTTTGAGACACTTGCGCATAAACATGCTAAATAATAGGTTTTTCGATGATTCACTCGTGCATAATTCACTAAAAATTCAGCACTTATGAAAAAATCAAATAATGTTCATTTTTGTTAACAATTTTTATAACTTACTGATTTACAATTAATTAAAAATTGTTAATTTTTTTTGCAATTTATAAAATATACAAATTGTGAAACACCCTATTTTTATTGTGGAACAATCACTTTTCTTTGCGACCGAAGAGCGAGAAATGGACGTAACGTTTGGGGTGTGCTTTGAGGTCCACGATCAGCGAGTCTGCCGCTACGATGGTCGAGTCGATATGCTGTAAGATCGGGTACTTGACATGCGCTACGACGGCATTCACATTCTCCACAGCCGTGTCCACGCGGGCGATTGTCGCCGGGATATTGGCGGCTTTGATATCGGCAGAGATTGCATTGAGGTTCGCCACGGCCGTATCGGCATTGTTCAGGATACGCGGTACCTGCTCACCCATCAGTCCTTTCAGGTCCGCTGACACTACCGTCAGGTCACCCGACACCCGCTCTACGTTGGTGAGCGAGTTCTTGATGTAGTCGCCTGCCACCTGTGCGCGCAGTTCTTCTACCAGCGAGTCCACGTCTGCAACCGCCTGGTCCACATGCGCCAGCAAGTCCGTCTGCAGACTCTCCATCAGTCCCGGTACATACGTCGTCGGCAGATAACTGCCGTGCGCGATCATGTCCGTGCCATCCGCCAATTGCAACTCAATTGCCACGCCTGACAGCAGTCCGTCGGAGATCAGCGCCATCTGGGTTCCTTGCGGCAGGACGATATCCTTGTTAATCGATATATCAACCGTGAACGCACTATCACGCGTGTAATCGTACGCAATACAATCCACCTGCCCCACTTTGTGTCCACGGATATACACCGCCGCCTGCTCCTCCAGTCCGTGCAGATGCACAAAATGACCGTGGTAACTGTTCGTCGGCGAGAAAATATTCACGCCCTTCAGAAAGTTCAAACCGAAGAACAACAGGAATACACATACAGCAGCCAAAATGCCCACTTTTATCTCTCTTGCATGTTTCATTATTTAGTTACTTTTATGATCCAACAATCGGGGAATAGTTTTTTTATCTCCGCTAACTGTGCCGCTACCTTACTGCGGTCCTCGTCCGCGGCGGTGTAGTACTTGATCCATTCGCCGGCGTGTACCGTATCGCACCGCACGCCTTTCAGATCCGGATCATTAGCCGCCAAAGCTGTCTTCGATGCCCGCACCTGGATGGCGTAGAAAGTCTTCGGAGTACTCTGAATACTCTGATTACTCTGATTACTCTGATTACTCTGAATACTCGGAATACTCTGATTATTCGGAACACTATCTCCTTCATTCTTTAATTCTTTCACTCCTTCATTCCTTATAGCAACCCGATGCGTATACGCTCCAAAGGCATTCACCAGTGCATTGGCCATCTGGGCGATGGACGCCGGTTGGTTCATGAACCGCTCCTCTTCGGGATTGGAGATGAAACCCATCTCAAACAGGATCGACGGACAAGCGGTCTTGAGCAGCACCCAAAAGGCGGCCTGACGTACACCGCGGTCTTCCCGGTTCAGATGCCCGACAAACCGTTGCTGCACCTGCTCGGCAAACAGAAGAGACTGCTCCATGTAGCTGTTCTGCATCAACTCGAACATGATATATGAGTCGATCGAATTGGGGTCAAAACCCGCGTACGTCGTCTTGTAATCGGACTCTAACTTGATCACGGCGTTCTCGCGCATCGCCACGTCCAAGTTCGCCTCCATGCGCTCGGTTCCTAAGATAAAGGTCTCCACGCCACGTGGCTCTTTCTTCTCGGCGGAGTTGGTATGGATGGAAATAAATAAGTCCGCGTTTGCTTTGTTGGCGATGTTCGCGCGGTCCTGGAGGGGGATGAACACATCCGTCTTACGGGTATAGACCACATTCACGTCCGGGTACTGCTCACTGATCTGCTTACCTACCTCCAGCGCCAGTTTGAGGTTCAGATCCTTCTCCTGCGAGAATCGTCCTACCGCACCCGGGTCCTTACCGCCGTGCCCGGCATCGAGCACGACAGTGTACTGTTTCTCCGCCCAAACGGACAGGCTCAACAGCATTAAAAGTCCTATGTATATCGCCTTACGCATAGTATTCCAATCTAAATCCGCTGCAAAGGTACAACTTTTATGCCAAATATGCAAGTTTTTAGTCATTTTTTTCGCACAGACAAGCGAATTGTCAGGACTTAAGTTCCTGATAAATCATCGCACGAATGAAATTATCGAAGCGGAAATAGTGCTTTTGCTTGCCTTCTTTGTTAAGCGGTGCTTGCGGGTCGGGTTTGCCTTTGAGCTGTGCGTCAAAACGAAGGCGGTACTGCTCGAGGAGGTTACGCTGCTCTTCGGAGGCCGTTTCCGGGAATTTATAGGCATAAATGAGGGCGGTAGTGCGTTTTGCTGCTTCGCCGAAATGCTGCAAGTGGGCGAGTTCATTGCCCTTAGGAGGCGTTTGGTCGTAGTCACGTTTGCGTTTTTGCAGATAGACTTCAGCGTCGCACTCCTTGGAGAGTTGACCTTTTGTGTCATGCAGATGTTTTTTGCGCATGATTAACTGATGCTTACTGTCGAGGGCGCCTAAAATGAGCTCGATGCCCGGGGAAAAATCTACTTTTGCCATATAATGATATTTTTAGAGTTTCTTTGAGGTTTCAGAGGGTAAAGACCCTATAGTGCCGTTGTAAGATTTTGGCGAGATTATACCGATTATAACCTACTAACCACCTACTAATCACCTACTAATTACCTACTATTTTCCTACTAATCGCGTACTATACTACGCTAATTTGAGTGCAAAGGTACAACAAAAAAACGGAATATGCAAGAAAATTATGAAAAAATGGGAAGATTTTTGTCAAAAATTGCAAAAAAGATACAAGCTAACTATGATAAATATGAAAAAGATACAAGCTAAACAAAAAAAAAGACACAAGCTAAATAAGGAAGAATCAAAAAAGGACCAGGCTGGAAAGGCCTGGCCCTTGAAGTTAATTGAGGTCCAAATAATATTTGGACGAAACGGACGCTAGTTATTTTACCTCTTGGCCATCGCGTTCGGCAAATGGATCGTAAAAGAACTAAACCACTCCGCTAATTAGTTGGTACGACCATTGCCTTCGCTCTTCCCACAGATTAAAATCTGCGGGAGCCCTATCAACGGACTAATCGTCCGTCTGTTGTATAGGTTTTGTCTCCGCGGAGGATGAGGATTTGGAAATTCTTATGTAAACAGGTATGTATTTTGACGAAGCCAATGAATAAAGATGGGATCGGAGAAGGAAATGTTTTTCCCTTCGATCTCAATCAATTCTTTCTTTTGCAACGCCTTTTTAATGGTTGCTATATTCGCAGAACTGCCCAACTCAAATTCATCGATGATTTCTCTACGATTCAAATCCTGCGCCTTGCCGGCCATAATGGCACGTACAAAATGTAGTTGATAGGATGTAAGCGAATTGATTTGTTCCATGAATAAAGCGTGATTCTGACGCAACAAATCTTGTTTTGCATCCTCTAAGATTTCTTCGTTAACTTCCTTTTCTGTCCGTGCCCATACCAACCAACTCATTTGTTGCACATAAGAAGAATTTCCATCAACGTAGGCATAGATATCATCTATAAAAGGAGCATCTATACGTTTGTTGGCTAGCTCAAAGCGGCCTTGGATGTACTCATACCAATACTCAATAGGTATTCGTTCCAAGAACAACATGTCGCCAAATTTATAGAAGGGGTAACTTCGTTTGCCGAACATATTCATCAATAGGTGTCGTTTGCTACCATAGAGACAATAGGAAACAGAATGCTGATGCTGCCAAACAGAACGCAATTTTTTCTGGAAAGTAATAGAGTCGCTCAATTCGCCAATTTGTTGGAACTCGTCAATACAGATGATTAAATGAATACCTTTTTCTTTAGCAATCCTTTCCGGTAAAGTCAGCACATCTTCTCCGTAATTTCGATTCACACTCTTCAAGGTGAAGGAAACAGGATTCATGGGGTCAGCAGACATCGTAACAACAGGCACGAGCGAACTAAGAAAACGCTTGGCATTTTCCAACAATTCTTCCGTGCGAGTAGCGGTTTGCTTAATAATCTCCGTTGCGAACATCCGATAAAAATCTTCTTGTGTTCGCACCGAAAAAGCATCCATCCGCACAATACAAATCTGGCGATTGTCTTGCATCAATTCGGACACTCTATTAACCAAAGAGGTCTTTCCCCAACGACGCGGAGAGATAATGATGGTATTGAGACCATTTTCAAAATTAAGCAATAGACGTTTGGTTTCATTTTCGCGGTCCGTAAAGTACATTTGTTCCGCTGCTACTCCATAAATAAAAGGTGTATTCATAGCTAATAACTTTAAAATCCGCTGCAAAATTACAAAAAAAAAATGAAACTAACAAATAAATTAGTAACAAAATTATTAGTAATAAAATTGTTACAAGTCTAATGTGCTGATATTTAGCCAATTATAAGAAAACAAAAAAAATGAGCAGCACGCAAATGCCGCTCATTATTTATTATTCAAAATTAGCTATCACTTTACCTCCTGACCGGTGAGGGTGTAGGTGCGATCACCGCGGAGGATGAGGATTTGACCGTTGCGGAATACTTTATGGGTGGTCGGCAACTGGTTGTTGGGGATTTGGTTGAAGCCTTCGGTTGGTGAGCCGGAGGTTGTAAACGAAACAGATTTTTCATCCAAGGTTGCACCGCTATCATTCTTGGCTGTAATGGTCAAATCATACGACTTTCCTTCCTCAAGACCGATAACGGTAAATGAAAAGCCTGCGGATTGTTCACGAGCAGGTGCGCCAAATGCGATTTGTGTCAACTGACCATTCGCATTAAAGATAAGCGTACAAATGACATTGCCGGACTTGTCCTTGACGACGAGTTCATAAGTTGCTGCTCCGCTTACTGCGGGCCAAGCGACAGTCGCGGTGGTTTCTGCCGGTTCTACTTGTACGTCATTCGTTTCTACCGGAATAGCGCCTAACGGACGAACATCGTACAAGCCCCATGCATCGTGCATTTTGTAAGTTTCCAAATATTCAGCAGGAACATAAACGATTGTACTATAGTCTACGCCATCCAGAGCCTCATCCTGTACCGTGGGTGGACGTTGACTGTAACACGTGATTGTTTCTATAGCATAGCATTTGCTAAAAGCTTCAGATCCCAACACTTTGACGGATGAGCCAAGAATGATGTTTTTCAATTGTTCGAAACGATAGAATGCATCCTTACCTATTTGTGTTACCTCGTTGCCGATAGTCAGCGATTCTATGAATTTACCGTAGGTGTAGTTTTCCGACAACGCACCTTGGCCGGTAATAGTTAGAGCCATCTTCGTTGTGTCAAATATCCATGTAAGGGCACTATCTTTACCACATTTGTCAGCTAATAGGTAGTCAATATTCGCGTTAAGTGTTTCGTATTGAGCGACATTGATTATGCGTGGGTTATCGGTATTCCCATCCGACCATGAAATAAAATAGCATCCTCGGTCTGGAATGGCTGTTACTTCTACAGTGTCATCGCAGATAGAAAGGTTCTCCGGTATAGATATTCTCCCTTTATTAACATTTTTAACAAACGGAAATGTGGTGGGCATATATTTTATGATAGAGGCGTATTCAGACCAGCCATCTGCTGTTTGATATGCCTCTAAAGATCCGCAAGGAACAAAAATTTTTCCGTCCTGGTTATAATCGCATCCTGAATAGTGGAAAATATTGTATATTTTACCATCCTGATATTCCAACTCAACCGTTGGAGGTATTAAGGCTTCTATTGTTACAGAAGATAATTTGCTACTAGCGAAGAATGCTGTTATTCCAATACTTGTGACACTGTTGGGGATGGTAACAGTAGTTAATTCAAAACAATGCGCAAAAGCATCTTTTCCTATCCGAGTAACGTTGTATGCAGTGCCGTCATATGTGACAACAGATGGAATATTTACCGTATCAATATTCCAACCTGTATTGAATTGACCATCAGATAAATTATTCTCGTAAAAAGTTACTTCAGCCGTTTGATTGGCGGCATCAAGATTGTAGTACAAATCATCAATTTGCACTTTGGCAAACATCATTCCTTCGCTTACTATGAGCGCAAGAAAAAGAGTAAAGAATTTTGTTTTCATTGCTTATTTTAATTTTATGTTATTGTGAATTATGTTAACCATTGTATTGACATATTGCTTTGTAGAGCAAATGACACCAGGATGATACGCGTCTACAAATAGTCTGCCGTCTTTTTTATAAATATCTACCCAGCCAGAATAAGAAGACACGTAATCATTTTCTTTTATACATAAATCTTCTCTCATATATTGAAAGGTATTGCCAAATATAATAACCTCAGGATCATACAATTTGACTTGCTCTAAAATAATATCTTTCCATACTAGATATTTCTCAGTCATATCGCCCGACCTTGTGCCTGCTGGCATTTTACTAAGATTTATATAAGCTATCTGGAATAGATATTTATACATATTAGGTTGGTAATAATATTCCATATTATCATACTCCATATTCTCGGAAATTCCGGCTGTGGCATAAATAACTCTTTGCACCGTTCGAGGAAGATGCTGAACTAACAGCTTCGCGCTTTCTTTTTCTAAATCTTCCATTAACGTCCAGCCTCCACCTTCCGGTTTTTTCGTTTCTTCGTTGATATAATCATAAGGTTCTTTTAAAATCCACATGATTTTAGGAGAAGACTGTAGGTAGTCATTTACATTTGCAACACCATCGAAAATTGGCGATAACGTGTCGGAAGACAAACCTTTCAATTTGGCTAGTTCTTCCATTTTGTTCTGTAGAGTTTTTTGAACACTAATTAAATCCTTTTCTGTGTTGTTCATATTTAATCAGGTTAATAAATACATACAAACAAAAAGCGGGACTGCAATGTTGCTGTTCCGCTACTCAAGGCTCAGGTATTGCCTTTTGTTCCAAACAGCAACACTGAGCCCACGCCGTATGTACATATGCAAGAATAACGTGACTAAATACACACTATGGGCGTCTAGTGTCGCATTGTTTTGGAATTTATTGAATTTACCAGATTCTGAGTAGCCAAAACAAAGCGCGTAAGACGCTTTTTGTCAATATGTCCTTCTGTTTAACGTCGGGAAACGACGGCAAAAACCTTTGCGTGTGCAAAGGTACAAAAAATATTTGATATATGCAAATTTATTTGCACTTTTTGCACGAACACGCATAAAATTGCGGGAAAAGGACGAAGATCCGGAACACCGGAATCACGGAATACCGGAACACCGGAATCACGGAATACCGGAATACCGAAATCACGGAATACCGGAATACCGGAATCACGGAATACCGGAATACCGACAGAAGAAATAAGGAGAGGAAATGATAAAAAATCAAAAAAATATCAAAGATATTTGCGTATGTCATTTTTTTTTTGTAATTTTGCACGGTATTTTGGATTTGTATGCAAAAAAGAGGATGAAGACCGAGCAAAAAAGCGAGTTTACACCGGAAGAAGATTTGATGATCCAGCGCGAGTTTGAGGCGTTGTTGGACGACTACGCGCATACTCCTCACCGTCAGAAAGTGGAGCTGATCACGCATGCGTTTAACTTTGCGTACAAGGCGCACTACGGCGTGCGTCGCCTGAGCGGCGAACCGTATATCATGCACCCGCTTGCTGTCGCGCGCATCTGTGTACGTGATATCGGTCTGGGTTCAACGAGTATCTGCGCGGCGCTGTTGCATGACGTGGTGGAAGATACGGATTATACGGAGCAGGACATCGCGGGTCTTTTCGGGGACAAGATAGCGCAGATCGTGGGTGGTCTGACAAAGATCAGCGGCGGTGTGTTCGGTGAACAGGCCTCGGAGCAGGCAGAGAACTTCCGCAAGCTGCTGCTGACCATCAGCGAGGACATCCGCGTGGTTCTGATCAAGATTGCCGACCGATTGCACAACATGCGCACCTTAGGTTCGCAGCGCAAGGACAAACAGTACAAGATTGCCGGAGAGACGCAGTATATCTACGCGCCGCTGGCGCACCGCTTGGGTCTGTTCCCCATCAAGACAGAGCTGGAGGATTTGAGTTTCAAATACGAGCATCCCGAGACGTGGAACGAGATACACGACAAGTTAGAGGCCATCAAAGCGACCAAACTGGAGAGCTATGAGGTCTTCTGTCAGCCTATCCGTGAACGGCTGGAGAGTATGGGATATACGTTCACGATGCACTGCCGCATCAAGTCCGTCTATTCGATCTGGAAGAAGATGGTGAGCAAGCAATGTTCGTTTGAGGACGTGTATGACCTGATGGCCGCGCGTATCATCTTCACGCCGCACGAGACGATGAGCGAGAAAGACCAGTGTTGGATGATCTACTCCGCGATCACGGAGATCTACCGTCCGCATCCGGAGCGTATCCGCGATTGGATCTCGACACCGAAGGCCAACGGCTACGAGGCACTGCATGTGACCGTGATGGGAAAGAACGGCGAGTGGGTCGAGGTGCAGATCCGTACCGACCGTATGAACGAGATAGCCGAACACGGCTACGCCGCGCACTGGAAATACAAGACAGGCGAATCGGATAACTCCGAACTCGATAAATGGCTCGAAGACATCAAGGACATCCTCGCCCACCCCGACAAGGACGCGATGGAGTTTCTCGGTACATTCAAGCTCAACCTCTTTGCGCAGGAGGTCTTTGTGTTCACTCCGAAAGGTGAGATCAAGACCATGCCTCTGGGTTCAACCGCACTGGATTTTGCTTTCCTGCTCCACTCGGAGATCGGTGAGCATTGTATCGGTGCCAAAGTGAACCACACGCTCGTGCCGCTGAGTTATCAGCTTAAGGGCGGTGACCAGGTCGAGGTGCTGACCTCCAACAGTCAGCACCCGCAGAAAGAGTGGTTGAACATGGTGACGACGGCGAAGGCCAAGAAAGGGCTGAACCAGTATTTCATGCGCGAGGAACGCCGTTACATCAAGCACGGAGAACGCCTGGTGAACGATGCCATCGGCATGGACAAGGACCTGTCCGCCAACAAAGACCTGGCACTCTCGCGTCTCATGGCTTTCTACGCGATGGACCGTCCGGATGACTTGTACGCCGAAGTGGGACAAGGTGCTATCCGGCTGGATAATGTACACGACATCGTCTTCCCCAAACGCGGATGGAAAGCGTTTATACCGTTCTTGGGAAATGATAAAATGAGCGCGGCTAAGCCGCTCAATGATACGCCTACGGCGTCTAATGAGGAAACGAAAGAAGCCCAAAAGCCCAAGAAGAAAGAGGCGAAAGAGATCGTGCTGACGGACGAGAACCTTGGGAAAGAGTATATCCTCAGTCACTGCTGTCACCCGATTCCGGGCGATGAGGTGTTGGGATACAAAGACGAGAAAGGGCAGATGTTCATTCACAAAGTGGACTGTCCGGAAGCGGCCATCCTGAAGACCAGTTACGGCAAGCGTATCTACTCTGCGACCTGGAACACCCACCGTGTACAATCCTTCGTAGAGACGATCGAGCTCAAGGGTATAGACAAGTTCGGTGTGTTCATCCACGTGCTACAAGCCATCACGACGGATTTTCATATCAACCTGCGTGCGATCAACATCTCCAGCGAGGACGGTATCTTCAAAGGCACGATGGAGCTGTATGTGTATGACCGCTCCGAGCTGGAACAATTACTGAAAGCAATCCGTAAAATCGATGATATTAAAGAAGTTAAACGAGTGATCGTTGACAACTGACAGTTAAATTTAAATGTTTAAAGATATGAAAAAGATTTTTAGTACTCTCTTCATGGCTCTCGCAGCAGTAGCCATGGTGGCACAAGACCCGGTAATTACATTCGAAAAGACCGAACATGATTTCGGTAAGATCAACGAGGCAGACGGTCGTGTGTCGGTAGTTTTTGAGTTCAAGAACGAAGGTATGAGTCCGTTGGTACTGAGTAACGTACGCGCGAGTTGCGGTTGCACGACCCCGACCTGGACGAAAGAGCCGGTAGAGCCGGGACAGAAAGGTAGCATCACCGTGACCTATAACCCGAACGGTCGTCCGGGTCGTTTCCAGAAGACCGTGACCATCACGTCCAATGCGACCGAACCGTCGAAACGCGTGTATATCAAAGGTGAGGTGATCCCGAAAGCTGCCCAGCCGGTAAACAAATACACCGTATCCGTCGGTGCGCTGAGCATGAAAGGCAAAGTACTCGACCTCGGTACGATCACCAAAGGTGAGAACAAGAACGGCGAATTGGAGTACGCGAACCTCACGAAAGAGGATCATCATGTAGAATTGGCTGTCAACCCGGCAGATAACTATCTGATCAACCAAGTGACCTTGGCAGACATCAAGCCGAACGAGACCGGAAAGTTCATCTTCGCCCTTGAGTCGCAGTCTCCGAAACTCTACGGTCCGGTAGAGCTCTACGCATATGTCGTAGTGGACGGCAAGAAAGCCATCGAGGATACCTACAAACTGACCATCAAGGCCAATGTAGTCGAGGACTTCAGCAAGATGACGGTCGAAGAGAAACAGCAGGCACCGATCATCGAAGCCGCTGCCGAGCAGAACGCAGGTAAGATCGCTGCCGGTAAGGCACACAAATTTATGTTCCCGATCAAGAACATCGGTGTGAACCCGCTGGAGGTACGTCGTGCTTACTGTGCGGACAAGAACCTCGTTGTCAAGGCTCCGAAGTCCATCAAGTCCGGTAAGAAAGGCGCTATCAACCTCGAGATCAACGCCAAAAACATGACCGCAGGTGCGTACAGCCGCGAGGTGATTGTGATCACCAACGACTACGCTAACCCGATCAAACGCATCAAGATCAACTTTGTAGTTGAATGATAGACCATCCGGAAAATAGTGCCGAATACAAAGGACTGACGGTGAATGCAGGTGTAGAAAACCTGCCTTCCGTCAATCCGTATGCGACTTTCCGTCGCAAGAAGACCGTGCTGAGCCCCGAAGAATATTTCGAGGGCATCCGTCGCGGGGACATGACTATTCTGAGTCAGGCGGTGACGCTGGTGGAGAGTAATCTGCTGGCGGACCAGGAGATTGCGCAGAAAGTGATCGAGCTCTGCCTACCCTATGCCGGCAACTCCATTCGTGTGGGTATCACCGGTGTACCGGGAGCCGGCAAATCGACCTTCATCGAGGCGCTCGGCAGCGAACTGTGCGACCACGGAAAGAAACTCGCCGTACTGGCTATCGACCCCTCGTCCGAACGCAGCAAAGGTTCGATCTTAGGCGACAAGACGCGTATGAACGAGTTGTCCGTCAAGTCCAACGCTTTCATCCGTCCCAGCCCGAGTGCTGGTTCGTTGGGCGGTGTGGCACGTAAAACACGCGAGACGATTGTGCTCTGCGAGGCAGCAGGATTCGACACCATCCTCCTGGAGACGGTCGGTGTGGGTCAGTCCGAGACGGCAGCCCACTCGATGGTGGACTATTTCCTCCTACTGCAAGTGACCGGAACAGGCGACGAGTTACAGGGTATCAAACGCGGTATCATGGAGATGGCAGACGGTATCGCCATCAATAAATGCGACGGTAATAATATTGAACGCGCACGCGCCGCGCGCGTAAGCTTTAAGAACGCCCTGATGCTTTTCCCGCCCTCCGAGTCCGGATGGAAACCCGAGGCGATATGCTGCTCGTCCATCGACCATACAGGTGTCATGGAGGTGTGGCAGAACATCGAAGACTATATCGCGTTCACCAAACAGAACGGATATTTCGACGCCCACCGTACGGAGCAGGCCAAGTACTGGATGTACGAGACGATCAACCAGGCATTGTTGGACGGCTTCTATAAGAACGAACAGATGGAGCACCAGATAGAAGTAGCCGAACGGCAGGTGCTCAATAACGAGATCAGCAGTTTTATTGCTGCGCATAACTTATTAACTGCATATGGCAGGAACAAGCAGAAATAGCAAACGCACCACCACGACCATCATCAAGGTCGGTGCCAACGAGGCCGGTAAGTTACCCCCTCAGGCGCAGGAGTTGGAAGACTCCGTGTTGGGTGCGATCATGTTGGAGAAAGATGCCTACGGAACGGTAGCGGACTTGCTGCGTCCCGAGGTGTTCTATAAGGACCAGAACCGCATCGTCTATGAGGCGATCCGTGAACTCGCCGCCAAAGATCAGCCGATTGACCTGATGACCGTGGTTGAGAAACTCCAGACACAGGGTACGTTGGAGAAAGCCGGTGGTGTGGTCTATATATCGGAATTAACGCGTCGCGTGTCTTCGACCGCGCACTTGCGTTACCACGCGGAGATCATCGCCAAGAAAGCGACCGCACGTGACGTCATTGCCCTCGCTGCCCAGATTGAAGAGATGGGATTTGACGAGACGCAAGACGTGGATGAGTTGATGCAGACGGCGGAAGCCGGTATCTTTGAGATCAGTCAACGTTCGCAGAAACGCGATGTGACGCAGATCGACCCCGTCATTGAGGAGGCCTTCAAGCGCATGGAGAAAGCGGCAAAGAACACCGGTTCGATTTCCGGTATCCCGTCCGGTTTCAATGCGTTGGACAAGATCACTTCCGGTTGGCAGAGTCCCGACCTCGTCATCATTGCCGCCCGTCCGGCGATGGGTAAGACCGCCTTCGTGCTGTCGATGGCCAAACATATGGCGATTGACCGCGAGATTCCGACGGCTGTCTTCAGTCTGGAGATGAGTAACGTACAGCTCGTGAACCGTCTGATCATGAACGTATGCGAGCTCGAAGGTGAGAAGATCAAGACCGGTAAGATGAGCAAAGAGGACGCCAAGCGTCTGAATACGAAGATCAACATCATGAAAGGCAAACCGCTCTATTTGGACGATACGCCTTCGTTGTCGATCTTTGAGTTGCGCTCCAAAGCCCGTAAGCTGGTTCGCGAACATAATGTGAAGATCATCATCATCGACTATCTGCAGCTGATGAACGCACAGGGAACGTCCTTCGGTAGCCGTGAGCAAGAGGTAAGTATCATCTCGCGTGGTTTGAAGGGTCTGGCCAAAGAGTTGGACATTCCTATCATCGCGCTCTCGCAGTTGAACCGTGGTGTGGAAGCACGTCAGGGTGTAGAGGGTAAGACCCCGCAGTTGGCGGACTTGCGTGAATCCGGTGCAATCGAACAGGATGCCGACCTCGTATGTTTCATCCACCGTCCGGAATACTACCACCTCTACAACGATGACAAGACCGGTAAGGACCTGCGTGGTCTGGCGCAGATCATCGTTGCCAAGCACCGTAACGGTGCCACGGACAGCATCTGGTTGCGGTTCAGGGGCAAATATGCCAAGTTCCAGAACGAGGACGAAGCCATCGATCCTGATGAGCAGAACAGCGTCATGCCGATGGCAGACGACAGCAACAGTATGACCTTCCAGTCGAGTATGAACACGATGGGAGAAGATTTAAGTCAATATCAATTATAACAACATATGCAAAGAACAGTAATTATAGACGCATTGAAACGCACCGATTTTGGTGCACAAATCAACGTCCGCGGCTGGGTGCGTAGCCGTCGTGGCAATAAGCAGGTTTCTTTTATCGCCCTCAACGACGGTTCGACCATTAAGAACATCCAGATCGTAGTGGACTTGGAGAAATTCGATGAGGAGCGTCTCAAACCCGTGACGACCGGTTCATGTATCTCGGCCACGGGTATCCTGGTAGAGAGTCAGGGAGCAGGTCAGGCGGTGGAGATCCAGTTGACCGATCTGGAGGTGTACGGCACTGCCGATCCGGAGAAATATCCGCTGCAGAAGAAAGGACTGAGTATGGAGTTTTTGCGCACGATTGCGCATCTGCGTCCGCGTACGAACACGTTTGGTGCGGTCTTCCGTATTCGACACAATATGGCGATGGCTATCCACAGCTATTTCCATGAGCACGGTTATTTCTATTTCCATACCCCGCTTATCACCGCAAGTGACTGCGAGGGTGCCGGACAGATGTTCCAGGTAACGACCAAGAACCTCTACAACCTCAAGTTCGACGACAAGGGTCAGATCGACTACTCCGATGATTTCTTCGGTAAGCAAGCCGCGCTGACGGTCAGCGGTCAGCTCGAGGGTGAGCTTGGTGCGATGGCGCTCGGTAAGATCTACACTTTCGGTCCGACTTTCCGTGCAGAGAACAGTAACACCCCGCGTCACCTGGCCGAGTTCTGGATGATCGAGCCGGAAGTAGCCTTCATCCAAAAAGACGAACTGATGGACCTCGAGGAGGACTTCATCAAGTACTGTGTCCGCTGGGCACTCGAGCATTGTATGGACGATCTGGAGTTCCTCAACCAGTTTGTGGACAAGGGTCTGATTGAGCGTTTGAAGAGTGTTGTAGATACCGAATTTATTCGTTTGCCGTACACCGAGGGTATTCGCATACTTCAGGAGGCTATCAAGAACGGTAAGAAATTTGAGTTCCCCTGTGAGTGGGGCGATGACTTGAGTTCGGAGCACGAGCGTTTCCTGGTAGAGGAACACTTCAAGAAACCAGTTATCATGACGGACTATCCGAAGGATATCAAGGCCTTCTATATGAAGATCAACGAGGACGGCAAGACGGTTCAAGGTACGGATGTTCTCTTCCCGCAGATCGGTGAGATCATCGGTGGTAGTGTCCGTGAGGAGAGTCTGGAGCTGCTCAACGAAGAGATAGAGCGTCGTCATATTCCGATGAAGGATATGTGGTGGTATCTGGATACCCGTCGTTTCGGTAGCGCACCGCACGCAGGTTTCGGTCTGGGCTTCGAGCGTCTGATGCTCTTTGTGACCGGTATGCAGAACATACGTGACGTGATTCCGTTCCCGCGTACACCGAAAACAGCAGAATTTTAATTTAAATAAATATTATCCATAAAAACACTAACAAACAATCGTATGAGAAACAAACTCTTTTCACTGGTGTTTCTGTTAGCAATTGCCTTAACGGCTTTTGCCGAAACATCACTCAAGGGTCGAGTGATCGATAACGCGACACAACTTCCGGTTGTAGGAGCCAAAGTCACACTCGCTAATCAGAACATTTCCACGACGACCAATGCCAACGGTGACTTCCTGTTACTGTATCTGGATCCGATGGACGAAGAGGTATTGGTGGAAGCGGACGGTTTTGTTCCTGCTCTGGAGTTAATCGCCATCCGTGAGAACCAAGCTAACGAGATGGAGCCGATCATCCTCCAACAAGACATCGTCAGTCAGCAACAAGATGAGATCCTGCTGAACTTGACGGAAGAAGAGATGTCGGATGATGAGGGTCGCTCGCAAGCGCAAGCTTCGTCTTCATCGGCTTCGACGGATGTGTTTAACGCTACGACCTCTTTTGCATGGTCCACCGCTCGTTACCGCAACCGTGGTTACGAATCGAAGACAGAGACCTATTACATCGAGGGTCTGCCGTTCAACTCCGCAGAGCGTGGTCAGTTCAACTATTCCGCGATGGGCGGTCTGAACGACGCAAGCCGTTACAAAGAGGTACTGAACCCGATGGAAGCTTCTAACTTCGGTTTTGGCGGAATCGGTCAGATGACCAACTACATGATGGGTGCAACCCGTTATGCACAGGGTTGGAAAGTAGGTGTAGCCGGTACGAACCGTAACTACAAAGCACGTCTGAACGCTACCTACTCCACCGGTCTGATGAACAACGGCTGGGCTGTCACGGCTCAATTGGCGTACCGCTTCTCGCCGTACATCGATACCAAGGGTATCTTAGGTGAAGGAATCAAGTACTACTCCTTAGGTTACTTCCTTACGGCAGAGCGCGTTTGGGACAATGCCCGTTTGAAATTGATTACCTTTGGTGCTCCCACCGAGCGCGGACAGAACGCAGCCGTAACGCAAGAGGTGTATGACCTGACCGGTTCTATCTACTACAACCCCTATTGGGGCCACCAGAACGGCAAGATGCGTAACAGCCGTATCGTGAAGTCATACGATCCGACCTTCATCGCTGCTTACGAGTGGAAGATTGACGATATGCAACGCCTCAAAGCAGCCGTAGGTTATCACTACTCGATGTATTCGAACTCGGCGCTGAACTACTACAACGCACCGGATCCGCGTCCGGACTACTACCGTAACATGCCTTCGTTCTACTGGGACGGTCAAATCGCTAACCCGTATTACGATAGTTCATCCGATCAGCTCTACGATGCTGACGGAAAATTGTACGGCTGGGGCTTGTTCATCGGTGAGGATATGAACGGCAACTCGCTGGGTTCCGCTTTCGTAGGTGACGACGGAAACTTAGTCGGTCCGTCTATCAACAAAGAGGAATATAACCGTCTGGTTAACCTCTGGAAGAACCGCGACGATAAGACGACGCAGATTGACTGGTACAACCTGTATGCAGCCAACTACTCGAATAACATCCAGAACCCCGCGGGCTCTGCACGCTACATCCTGGAGCGCCGTCACAATGACATCCAGGAGGCTACAGCGATGTTGAACTACCAGAATACGCAGTATGAGCACTTGAAGATGACTGCCGGTCTGGAAGGACGCTTCTCGCAAGGTATCCACTACAAAACGATCGATGATCTGTTAGGTGGTAATCAATGGATTGATATCGATGCATTCGCAGATCGTGATATCAAGGACTTGGCGTCCAACAGCGGTTTCACGCAGGAGGATATCGCTAATGTAGTAAAGAACGAGATTCGTGACGGTTATAACAACGTCATCACTGATACCAAGCGTCATTTCGGTTATGATTATCGCATTAACTTGGGTATGTTGAGAGGCTGGTTCCAGAACGAATGGACCTTCAACGAGGTGGATGTATATTATGCTTTGGCACTCAATTTCACCACCATGCAGCGTAGTACAAACATGTACAACGGACGCGCTTGGTATCTGACCACCTTGGCCATGCAGCACGATGCGAAGAACGGTACTGACACGTACTGGAGATACCTCGGTCATAAAGCGCTGAAACAAATGGAGAACGGTCAAGTCAACGCACCGGGTAATATTCTCGTAGGTGATGCACACTATTTCTTCGATCCGGCATTCAAAGCAGGTGTGGTATATAAGATCAACGGACGTAACCGATTGAAACTCAATGCGTTGGCAGAGACCGTAGCACCGTACGCACGTGATGCGTATATCTCGCAACGTGTACACGATCGCGTAGTTGCTCCAATTTACACGCACGACAACGCCAAAGATCTGAAGCAATTCTATGCAGCCAGTGAGAAAGTCGTTTCGACCGACCTGACGTATGAGTTCAACTACCCAATCGTTCGCGGTCGTGTAACGGGCTTCTTTACGCAGAGCTGGGATGGAACGGAGCTCAACGGTTACTACGATGACGAGGCACGTACTTTCGTGAACCAAGCCATGACCGGTATCGATAAACGCTACTTGGGCGTAGAAGCAGCATTGGCATTTAAGTTAGGTAACTACTTCACCCTGACCGGTGTGGCCAGCGTAGGTGACTACCGTTATACGAGTGACGCTATGTCTGTTACTTCAGCTGAAAACGGTATGCCGATGACCAAGGACTTCTCCGATCAGAGCCTCGTCTTCGAAACCACCGATAAGGTACTGCTCAAGGGTCTGCGTCTGTCAACCGGTCCGCAAGTGAACGCCAGTTTGAAACTCTCGTTCTTCCACTCGAAGATGTGGTTTGCTGACTTGACCCTCAACTACCACGATTGGAACTACCTGTCGGTAGCTCCGAGCCGTCGTATGCAAGGTCTGTTCACCGGTCGTCGCGTGGATGGCACCTCTGTTAACGGTTGGTTTGGTGATGCTTATGCAAATGCTATCCAGACAACCGATAACCGTGAGTCCTCCTCCGAAATCGACGAGAACGGTAATGTTACCTATAGCGACAACACGGTGCTGGATCAGTATGGTGTACCGGTACTCAAATACCCGTATAACCTGATGACCATGCAAGAGAGTCTGGCAGCCACCAACCCGCTTAACCGTTTCACACTGGATGCATCCGTAGGTAAGCTGCTCTATCTGCCGAATCGTCAGTCGTTGTCCATCAACCTGTCGATCACGAACTTGACCAACAACACGCACTTCAAGACAGGTGGTTACCAACAAGCCCGTCTGCCGCGTGCCGTACGTCAGGGTCAACCGGACTACCAGAACTCCGTTATTACGGCTAACGCATGGAAGTATCCGTCCAAGTACTACTACGCTTGGGGTATCAACTTCTTCTTGACAGTAACTTATAAATTCTAAGCACTATGAGAAAGTCTATTTATACTTATGCAATGTTGTTGGCAATGCCTCTCATTGCCCTGATGACCTCTTGTGAACCCCGTGCCTACACGATGGAGGATGTTATCCTCACAGAGGAAACACGACTGCTGGAAGCGCTGAAGAACGATAATCCGGAGGGTTATACGATCTATAACATCGATGATTTTATGGATAAGTTTATGACCACCGAACAGGGTAATTTTATGAGCGACTCTTCGCTTTACCGTACCCGTTCAAAACACGGCAACATCTACTTATTCGCTATCGACACCTTACCTATTAACGGTCAAGGTATCTATATCCGCGGACGTATTGCTACCGATGACTACGGTGGAAACTTCTACAAGTCGCTTGTGATTCAACAAGTCAATGATTGGTCCAAAGAAGGTCATCCTACCATCGATCAGCAGTGTTTGCGTATCTCTGTGGATCTGGGTTCTGCCAACGGTATGTACCCGCAAGGTGCTGAGATCCTGATCCGTTGTAACGGCATGGCTATCGGCCGTTATGCGAACGAACCGCAGTTGTGCGTTCCCTCGTATAACAATAATATCTATGCCAGCTCTGCTACGGAGAAGACCGGTTGGGCTCCGGGACGTATCCCGTCTGACCAGTTCCGTAAAGCGACCAGTATGATCGGCACACCCGATAAGAGCAAACTGGTATACGACGAGATGACTTTGGCCGAGTTGAATACCAAGTACATCGCGCAATACAAAGATATTGTAGGTGCGCGTAAGATTGATGGTCGTCTGGTGAAGATTACCGGTGTACATTTCAACGGCGAGTATGAAACACAAAACGACGGTGCAGCTAAATGTACCCGTTATCTGGCCGATTCGACCGAGGTAGGAAACCCTGAGTTAGATCAGAATGCCTGCACCTTTGGTCCGACCACCGGTAACGTCGGCTTCCCGCAGTCCCGTTATGTGAAGGATGATGCCAAGAACAAGGTACTGATCAGTACATCCGAGTATGCGCGTTATGCTTACTATTATCTCCCGGGTGCCAAATATGTCGGCTCTATCACCGGTGTACTCGGCTATTACATGGATAACGGCAAGTATGACCCGAAAAAGAGTAACTGGTCTATCACTCCTTGTAACTTAGGTGATATTCTGCCGGAAACTCAGAAAGAGGACGCCAACCCACGTTGGATCCCGACAGAGTGGAAGTTAGGCGTTCCCCAACCGGAAGACTAATCAATGAACTGGCTGGACGTCTTATTAGTTCTGCCGCTTCTCTTCGGCCTCATCCGAGGCCTGATGCGCGGGCTTATCTCCGAGATCATCGCCATCGTGGTGGTGATACTCGGAGTGCTCGGCGCACGTTTTGGTGCTCCGACTTTCTCCGGTTGGCTGTTAAGTCAGTTCGCGTGGCCACAAGGCGTGTGTGACGTCGTGGCGTATATCCTTCTCTTCCTGGCCATCGCCATCGTGCTCGCGATAGTAGCTAAGTTACTCAATAAGTTCATGAAAGCCATCCATCTGGGCTGGGCGAACCGTCTGGCAGGAGGACTGTTCGGTACCGCCAAATATGCACTCATCGTGTTAGTTGTGGTCTTTGCAATGGACCGTACCAACGATGCTTTTCATTGGCTGGATGAAGCACCGGTAGTGAACGAATCGATTGTTTATCCCTATATGGTACAAGCTACCGATGCGCTATTATCTTTCGCTGGGAAGTAATCTTGGCAACCGCGAACAAACGCTGCAAGAGGCAGTAAGACGCATCGGGCAACAGATAGGAACAGTGACGCGCTGTTCTTCTTTTTTCTACTCCGAGCCTTGGGGATTCGACTCTCCTAACCCGTTCTGTAACCTTTGCTGCACTGTGGAGACAAAAATGCCACCGATGGAGGTTTTAGCTGCTACACAAAAGATAGAGCGCGAATTGGGTCGTACGCACAAGTCCGATCACGGACAGTATGCCGATCGCGTGATCGATATCGATATCATTCGTGCTTTTGACGATGCACATAAAGAAATAGTGAGCAACTCTTCGTTACTCACTATACCCCATCCTCTTTATCAACAACGCGAATTCGTTGTTATTCCTCTTCGCGAAATTGGCGGAGAGTGAGGGATTCGAACCCCCGGTACCTGTAAATAGGTACACCGCATTTCGAGTGCGGCTCTTTCGACCACTCAGACAACTCTCCTTCGTCGGAAACGGCGATCCATGATTAAGTTACTACGTAACAAATGTAATGGTCGCATTCCCTCCTCTTCCCAAAAATTAGAAATTTTCGGGAGCCCTACTTATTTCTTTTTTTGAAAAGCGTGCAAAATTACTGCTTTTTTTTGATATATGCAAGTAAAATCGCAAAAAAATGCTATTTTACCTTAATTTTGTCAAAGCCCGAACCGAATACCCCACCTACATCGGCGATGGAGACGAGGGCATTTGGGTCGATCTCGTGTATCAGACTGAAGACCAGCGAACTCTCGGGTTTGCGCACCAATACCGAAATCACTTTGACCGGTTTTTGGGAATACCACCCGGTGCCGTCGAGAACCGTCACTCCTCGGTTAACGGTAGTATTGATGGCGGTAGCTATCTCGTCGTATTTGGACGAATAAATAAGGAAGTGGACGGATCTATGGAGCCGCGCCATGAGCCAATCGACTGCGACGGTATAGGAGATCGTCATCGCTACACCATAAAGCACGCGTTTGATCTGAAGATAGACCGGATTTCCCCCCTCCGCCAACATCGACTCGGGCAGCGGCAGGAAGAACGCCGAGGCGATAATAACAATATCGCACGCCAGCATGATATTTCCGAGCGATATATTCCGATAATGATTGACGATCATCGCGACGATATCCGTGCCGCCGGACGACCCGTTAGCCGCCAGTACTGCCCCCAGACTGAGTCCGAAGACGAAGCCGCCGATGATGGCTCCCAACCACGGATCCTCGATGATCGGTTCCGGCAGGATAGGTATCAAGCGGTACCAGAACGTGATTGCCGCAACGCCTACCATCGTCCGGATGCAGAACCGCCAACCTACCGTGAGACCTGCTATCAAAAGCAGTATGGCGTTGAACACGAAAGTCGTCAGCCAGACCGGGACCGCCCCCCCGTATTCGGGAAAGAGCGAGGGGAAGAGTCCGCCGGTGACATAATAGATCGCGGAGCAGATACCCGTCAGTCCGCCGCCGACGAAGGCGTGCGGCAGGAGTACCCAGTTGACCATCAGTGCCATGGGGAAGATACCGAAAATGATCACCAGGTATTCAAACACCGTCCTTACCCGGGACTGACTCGGCGCATTGTGCGGATTTACAAAACGATGAAACCGTAACATTCTACTTTCTACTTTCTTCTTTATTTTCCGTTTGCCATAGGATCAAATCCTTGTCCGAAAACGCCCCGTACCTGGCTCTGCGACACAAACGCATTGGGGTCTATGGATCGCACGAGGCGAAAGATCGTAGCGGATTCGTAGGAGCGCGCGATGGTCGTAACGACCTTCATCGGCTGTTTGTAATAGCCGCCTTCCGCCTCCAGAAACGTACATCCGCGGTGTGCCTGCGTGATGATCGCTTCGGCTATTTCATCGGGTTTCTGGGTGAAGATCATAAATTGGACAGACTGCCGCATCCTGTTCATCACCCAGTCCACAGCCGTCGAGCACATGAACGTATAGGTCAGACCGAAGAGGATTTTCTCTATCGCGCCTTGTGTGCCTGCCGCCTGAATGGTAGGCAGGAAGAACGCCGAGGATATCACCGTCATATCCGCCATCAGCAGTACCCTGCCCATCGGCAGATGGTGGTACTTGTTGACGATCATGGCGACGATATCCGTACCTCCGGTAGAACCGTTGTTGAGGAAGCATATTCCTAAGAAACAGCCCGTAAACAGACCTCCTATCACCACCGCCATGAACGAATCCGTGAGCAGCGGCACCGGAGCGATAGGGATCACTTTGAGCCAGATCGTGAGCCACAGTACGCCCCAAATGGTGCGTAATGCGTACCGCCAGCCTACCGTAACTGCCGCCAGAATGAGCAGCAGTATGTTGATCAACGCGCTGCTGAGCCATATAGGTACGTATGTTTCAGTCGCGAAATAGATGATCTCGCACAGACCCGTCACGCCGCCGCCTACGATAGCGTGCGGCACTAACAGCTGGTTCACAGTCAGGGCATAAGGGATCGTACTGAGGACGATCATGAACAGCTCCTTGAGCATGATCCACGGCAGGGTTCTCCGGTACTCTTTCAGATGCTCGCGGAGGTTGGACTTTTGTTTTATATTCTCTCTCACAGGATGCCTGTTTAGAACTTAGCTACAAGGTTTCTGTCTCCGAAACCATTATCCACCCTACCGACAGGGCACCAGAACTTGGTCTGCGCTACCCATGCTGTCGGATACGCTGCTTGCTGACGACTATACGGATGCGTCCATTCATCGGCTACCACCTCATACTCCGGATGCGGAGCATTAAGCAGCACGTTATCTGTCTTATCCGCCTTACCGGACTCGATATCCGCTATCTCCTGACGTATCTGTAACAGCACATCGCAGAAACGATCGATCTCCTCGAGTGACTCACTCTCCGTCGGCTCGACCATCAGCGTACCGTGAACCGGGAAAGAGAGAGTCGGCGCGTGATAGCCAAAGTCCATCAGACGTTTGGCGATATCCGCTTCAGTGATGCCGATGGCATGGAACTGGCGACAGTCAAGAATGAGTTCGTGTCCTACCCGACCCGTCGCACCGGTATAGACGATGCCATATGCCTCTTTGAGACGTTTGGCCATATAGTTAGCCGAGAGGATAGCTGCTGCTGTCGCGTGACGCAATCCCTCGGCTCCCATCATCGCGATATAGCCCCAGGAGATGAGGGCTATGTTCGCATTACCGTATAGAGCCGCGGATACACGGTTCTTATCTTCGGTCGGAAGACAGTCCGCCAGGGCCTTCGTGCAACAAACGGCACCGGCTCCCGGACCGCCACCGCCGTGAGGTGAAGCAAAGGACTTATGTAAGTTAAGGTGACATACATCTGCCCCGATATAGGCCGGATTGGTCCATCCGATCTGGGCGTTCATATTTGCACCGTCCATATATACGAGACCACCGTTCTCATGTACGGCAGCAATCATCGCACGGATGGCTTGTTCGAAGATACCGTGTGTGGACGGGTACGTGATCATACAACCGGCCAGCACCTCTTTGTTCTCCTCCGCTTTCGCCTTCCAATCCTCAAGATCCGTATTACCCAGTTCATCGCACTTGACCACACAAGGTTCAAAACCGGCTTGTACACAGGAGGCGGGGTTCGTGCCGTGTGCCGATGCAGGTATCAACAGCACCTTACGTTGCTCTTGTCCCTGCCGATGCAGGAATTCGCGGATGACTACCAGACCCGTATATTCACCGGCTGCACCGGAAGTCGGTTGCAAGGTACAAGCCTCAAAACCGGTGATGGCACAGAGTTGTTTCTTGAGTTCGTTCATCACCACCAGATAGCCTTCTACCTGATCTTCGGGTGCCAAGGGATGGACGTTCATCGCGCAGTTATAGGTGATCGGTATCATGGCCGCTGCCGGGTTGAGTTTCATCGTACAACTACCCAACGGAATCATCGAGGTGGCCAGGGAGATATCTTTGCGGTCGAGACGCTTGAGGTAACGCATCAACTCGGTCTCGGTGTGGTATTTCTTAAACACCTCGGCCTGCATGTAATCGATGTCGCGCACCCGACTCTCGTCAATGATCCACAGTCCCTCAAAGACCTCTTCGCTATCTTCGTACTGCGGGATATTATCACTGGCCCAGGCAAAGATCTGAATGAGTTGGTTCATCTCTGCCAAGCCGACGGTCTCATCGATGGCCAGACTGACCCATCCTTGCGGATCGTAGTAAAAATTGAAGCCGGCATCTTCGGCTATATCACGCAACCGTTCCTGCCATCCTTCATCCTCATCGCGTGTGATCTTAAGTGTATCAAAGAACTCCGCATTCTCCTGGTTATAACCGTAAGCCTGCAGCATCTCACTCAGATACACCGCTTTGCCGTGGATGCCTTCTGCAATCTCACGGATACCTTCCGCGCCGTGGTACACACCGTACATACCTGCCATCATAGCCGAGAGGGCTTCGGCGGTACAGATGTTCGAAGTCGCGCGTTCGCGCTTGATATGTTGCTCGCGTGTCTGGAGCGCCAGACGGTAAGCCGGACGGTCGTATTTGTCTTTACTCAGACCGATGATACGTCCCGGCATGTCGCGTTTGTATTCGTCACGGGTAGCCATGTATCCGGCTGTCGGACCACCAAAGCCCATCGGCAAACCAAAACGCTGCGCCGTACCGCACATGATATCGGCATCCAGCGGTTTGAGGATCGCCAATGCCATCAGGTCCGCCACTACCGTCACTTTCAGTCCGGCAGCATGACAGTCCTCAATGAAAGCATCGTACTCTTCAATCGATCCGTCGCTATTTGGCCATTGTACCAAGGCCCCGAAATACTCTACTGTAGGCTCAAAGTCCGCATAACTTCCGGTCACGATCTCGATGCCCTGACCTTTCGCGCGCGTACGCAAAACAGATAAGGTATTGGGCCAGATTTTCTCGTCCACAAAGACCTTACGGACATTCGCTTTCACCTGTTCACGACTGCGCAAGTTACGCATCATCGTCACGGACTCGGCGGCCGCTGTTGCCTCATCCAACAAGGAACAATTCGCCAGCGGCAGTCCGGTCAGGTCACTGATCATGGTCTGGAACACAAAGAGTGCTTCCAAACGACCCTGACTCACCTCGGCTTGGTACGGGGTATAAGAGGTGTACCAAACGGGGTTCTCCAACATGTTACGACGAATGACAGCCGGCGTAATCGTACCGTACCAACCGCGGCCGATATACGAATGCGTCAGAACATCGTTGTTCTGCAACTGCATCTCCGCCTCGGTCAAGTACTCTTGTTCGGTCATAGGTTCGTCCAACTCGATACCTTCCGGCAGCAGAATATCCGCCGGCATCGTCTCGCGTACCAACGCGTCCATCGACTCAGCACCCACTACCTCTAACATTCGTTTCTCATCTTGTTCCGTGAGCCCGATATGACGCGACTCCAAGTAATTTACTTTCATATTTGTGTTAAAATTATCAATTTCTGTTGAATTTCTCTGCAAAATTACAAAATAATTTTGATATATCCAAAAAAAATAGTAAATTTGCACAGAATTTCGATATTAGTTCATGGGTAATGAAACAAATTGAAGAGAAATTTGCACCGATGTGGGACATAAATCCCCTCTGGAACACACTGACGGAAGACGAGAAAGTGCGTCTGAGTAAGGAAGTGGAAATCGTTCGATATGCCAAGAATGAGATCATTCACAACGACGGTGACGAATCGGTCTATGTATGGATGTTGTTGGAGGGGAAAGTGCGTATCTATAAGGAAGGCATCGGTCAACGGCAGCAGATCATCCGCTTATTGAAACCCTACGATATCTTCGGCTATCGTGCCTGTACGGTGAACGAGCCTTATAACTCAAGTGCGAGTGCCTTCGAGGCCAGTACGGTATATCGGCTCAAACGGGAGTCTTTCAATGAACTGATTCAAGCCAACGGTGCGCTCTGCTACCAAGTGATGCTGATGATGGCCAAGGATCTTGCCTTCTCGGAGATACAGACCGTGAACTTGACGCAGAAACATATCCGTGGTCGTTTGGCAGAGAGTCTGCTGTTACTGCTCAAAAACTACGGTTACGAAGAGGACGGTCATACCTTGGCGATGTTGCTGCCTCGCGAAGACTTGGCGAACATGAGTAACATGACCACCAGCAACGCCATCCGCACGCTCAGTCAGTTTGCCCAGGAAGGTATCGTCGGTATCGACGGCAGACACGTCAGTATATTGGACGAAAGAGCCTTAGAAAAAATATCGCGCCTCGGTTAAGAGACGCGATATTTTTTAATCCATCATATTGCCCATATTATCCGATAACTGCACCATCTTGTCGTAATCTTCAGGACTGAGGTCGTAGAAATAATAGTTACGCGGATCAATCGGACGACCCTGGTAATGCACCTCATAATGCAAGTGCGGACCGGTTGATTTGCCGGTATTTCCGACTTTGGCAATCACATCTCCCCGTTTCACTTTCTGCCCTACCCGTGCAATACGCTTGGAGCAGTGCGCGTAACGCGTAGCGTAGCCAAAGCCGTGATCCACTTCGACCGTCTCGCCGTAGCCTTGTTTCCATCCGGAGTACACCACCGTACCGTTACCGGTAGCATAAATATCCGTACCGATCGGTGCAGTAAAGTCCATGCCTTCGTGGAAACGACGAATATGATAGACCGGGTCAATACGCCAACCGTAGCCGGACGCCATACGTTTGAGGTCCTTATTAAGTACCGGTTGAATCGCCGGGATATTCTCCATACGCACCTCCTGGTTCTTCGCCAACTCCAGAATCTCATCATATGAACGGGCCTGCACATAGAGCTCCTTCTCCAAGATATCCACCTTACGCTGCAAGTCCGCCGCCAACTGCAAGTTCGTCATACGCGCCAGTGAGTCATAGTACGCGATCTGCTGTTGCGCACCCATACGCGCACTCAGGGGAATAGGTTCTGCCCCTAACATCGCGCGGTACAAGTTATCGTCACGCTGACTTAGATCCGCCATCACCAGCTGCATCTGGTCCACCTGTTTCTCCAACACCTCCATCTGCGCCGTCAAGTTGCGATTATACTGCATCAACGATGCCTCACGCGGCGAGGGATAGAAATACAAGAAGGTGTAAAAGAAAATCACACCCAGGCATATACCACCGATGATATATCCACCGGAACGGCGAAGCCAATAACGGAAACCATGCTCAATACGCTCTAACTGCAGCGTTTCCGGATTAATACGATACTTTTTATTTGCCATTTTTATACCAGAAAAAATATTGGTTTTGTTGTTTTTTCTCTTCAGGGGTACGCGCAACGTATATCGGTTCGTGCGTGTAGGGGTTAATACCGGTGTAGAACATCGTCGTGGAGAGCGTCATCGGTGTCGGTGTAAAATCCTGCACTTGCTCCGGACGGTAATGCATCTTCTTTGTCTCTTCCGCCAGATGCGACATATCACGTTTAGTGCAACCCGGATGGGAAGAGATAAAATACGGTATCAATTGTTGGTGCAGTCCCGCCTCTTCGTTGATACGCAAGAAGAGTTTGCGGAACTCCAGATAGTTGGACCAATTGGGTTTGCGCATAATATGCAGCACATTGTCCGAACTGTGTTCGGGTGCTACTTTGAGACGACCGGACACATGTCGTGTGATAAGTTGACGGGCGTACTCTTCGCTCATCAGGTCGTACCGTATACCCGAGCCCACAAACGCATGCTTGATGTACGGCAGTTTATCCACCGTGCGGTAGATATCGAGCAGCGGTCCGAAATCGCGGTTGAGGTTCTTGCAGATGCTCGGTTGCAGACAGGACGGTCGTGCACATTTCTCGCATAGCGATATATCCTTACCATGCATCTGATACATGTTCGCCGACGGACCGCCAAGGTCGGAGATGATGCCGTGAAAATCCGGCAGTTGACTCAAACGCTCTATCTGCTTGAGGATCGAAGCTTTGGAACGCGAGACGATCTGCTTGCCTTGATGGGCTGAGATCGTACAGAACGAACAGCCCCCAAAACAACCGCGGTGCATACAAACCGACCATTTGATCATCTCGTAGGCCGGGATACGTTTATCTTTGTATTTGGGGTGCGGCGTGTATTGGTACGGCAAGTCAAAGATCGCATCCAGTTGCTCCGTCGTGATAGGCAGATACGAGGGGTTCACCACCACCCAACGCTTGCCTACCGGTTGTACGAGGGTTGTCTGGTGGATCTTATTGGACTCGATCTCCATGAGTCGGAAGTTCTCCGCATGTTTGCGTTTGTCGCGTAGTGCCTCTTCGTGGGATGCCAGCATAATAGCATCCGCAGGAATCTCTGACTTATCGCTCGTCAGATAGGCCGTCTGCGGAATATCGTGTACGCATCCCCGCTCTGCAATTTCCACCATCGCCTGTTCGCCCATGCCATAAACCAGCATATCTGCACAGCTGTCCACTAAGATGGACGGCATCAACTTATCCTGCCAGTAGTCATAATGGGTCAGACGACGCATGGACGCTTCGATACCACCGATCACGATGGGTACATCCGGATATAGTTGCTTGAGGATCTTACAGTACGTAATCGTGCAATAGTCGGGTCGTGCTCCGGCTCTGCCGTCCGGCGTATAGGCATCATCCGAACGACGACGTTTGGCAGCGGTGTAGTGGTTCACCATCGAGTCCATCGAACCGGCCGATACGGCAAAATAGAGACGGGGCTTACCGAACTTCTTAAAATCCCGATAATCACCGTGCCAATCAGGCTGGGGAACGATCGCTACCCGATAACCGGCAGCCTCGAGTACTCGACCCAATACCGCCGCACCAAAAGAAGGATGGTCTATATACGCATCCCCGGAGAAGAAGACAATGTCCACTTCATCCCAGCCACGCAAATCCGTTTCTTTCTTGGTCGTCGGCAAGTATTTCAAAAGATCGTACTCCATCAATCGATTTGCAGATCCAATGTTTGTTTGAGTTGCTCCAATGCCGGATTCTGTTCCGCCATGAGTTTGTATTTTTCTTCAGCCGTAAACGCCATCTGTTCCTGATTAAACTCCTCCTGCACCACGCTAATCTGCAGTTCATTGTTATGCAGTTTGGCCCGCAGTTGTTGCAGCAGTGTCGGTAGCGCTTTCTGCAGTTCCTTCATCTGCCAGGGGTTCGGCATCTGGATTTGTGCCGTATTATTCTCTTTCAGTTGTGGTGTATAGGTTTCCATCAACTGTTTCAGACGCAATTCCTCCGTATGGGTAGCCGCCAGACCAACCCACGCGTCTCTGAGTTGGTCAGCCGTAAAAGGGCGATTGGAAACCGGCTCATTAAGGTCCTTAAGGTCTTTAGAGTCCTTAGGGTCATTAGGGGCTGCCGGCTTCTTTCCTAATCCGAGTGAGATACTGGGTATCTTGGGCATACTGACAGTAGTAGTCGCTGCCTTGGGCTGCTCGATGGGCTTATCCGCGGGTGTACTTGGAGCACTAGGAACACTAGTCGTCCTAGGAGTACTAGGCTGAGGAGCTGCTGTTTGCGGAATATTCTGCACGACACCCAGTTGGGTCAGTTTGACAAGCGCCAGTTCGACCGTCAGCCGCTTGTTTCGTGCCGTACGGTAGTTGATATCGCAGGTATTGAGGATATCGAGGGCTTGGAAGATCCAAACCGGAGCGCAGTGTTGTGCCTGCTGGGCGTAGCGTTGACGGATAGCGTCCGAGGTCTCCAACAAAGGCAGGGTCTGCGGATCTTTGCTGACCAGTACATCGCGCAGGTGTTGCGCTAATCCCGTTACAAAATGTCCGGCATCGAAGCCGTGGTTCAACACATCGTTGAAGAGCAACAAAGCATTTGTTACATCGTGCCGGAGCGCACTGTCCACCAATTGGAAGTAATAGTCGGAGTTCAGTACGTTCAGTACAGCAATCGTCTGCTCGTAGGTGATCGTGTTCCCACAGAAAGCCACCAACTGGTCAAAGATCGACAGGGCATCACGCAATCCGCCGTCTGCTTTCTGCGCCACGACGTTGAGTGCCTCTTCGCTGACGGTGATACCCTCTTTGGTAGCAATCGACTGCAGATGCGCGACGATATCCTGCACCGTGATACGGTTGAAGTCATACACCTGACAACGACTCAAAATGGTCGGTATCACTTTGTGCTTTTCGGTCGTTGCCAAGATAAAAATAGCATACGAGGGCGGTTCCTCGAGGGTCTTCAATAGCGCATTGAACGCAGCGGTAGAGAGCATGTGTACCTCATCGATGATATAGACGGAGTACTTACCTGCCTGCGGCGGGATACGCACCTGATCCAGGATGGACTTGATGTCCTCGACGGAGTTGTTGGACGCCGCATCGAGTTCGTGTATATTCCACTCTGAACCGGGTTCGTTGGCGTTAATCGTCTTTGCGAAGATACGTGCGCAGGTAGTCTTACCCACTCCTCGCGGACCGCAAAACAAATACGCATGCGCCAGACGGTTCTGACGTATCGCATTCTGCAGCGTTTGTGTGAGCGCTTGTTGACCTACCACCGACTCAAAGGTCTGCGGCCGGTACTTACGCGCCGATACAATGTAATTTTCCATATGCTATAGAATAAATATATTTCTCTTTTTCAACAGTCTGAATCCTGAATCCTGATTCCTGACTCCTTATTCCTTTCAGTTGCTCAAAAGACACAATCCCCGTTCCTTCTGCTTTCACGATCGCTTCTTTCTGAGTCCATAAACGCGTGAACTTCCGGTCATCCATTCCTACCCGTTCTTCTTTATTCATCACGCGTGCTATCAAATCCGAATCTGCGTGTCGAATATGTTCGATATCGATGCCTATGGGTTGGTCATCGATGGCAACCGCAATCCCTTCTTTGCAATGACTAATCGAGAAGTACGGTCCGTTCTCCAGATACGGCTTACCGTGTTCGTTATAGAGGAAATCCCCTAATTCCTTAATCTCCTCATAAAGCATCAGCCAACTCTTCAAACAGCAGAACTGACCCAAGACATGCTTGTATTTCAGTGCTTGTTCGCGCCGTTGAACGGACACAAGCGGTAGCAAGCGTTGTACTTCCTGCTCCGTACACTGTTTCATATCATCAAAGATCGCGACGCGCATGCACTTTCCAATAAACAACCGGTAGAATGGTCACCGTCAGAGGTAAGGTAAACAAGGTACCGAAACAAATAACCACACCCATCGGCATCCAGAGACTGGTAGCGGCGATGATCATCGGTAAAACACCCAGTGCCGTGGTAGCTGAGGTCAGGAAGACCGGACGCATACGTCTGAGTCCCGCCTGGTACGCTGCCTCCCGGTACGTCAGATGTTTGTACTTACGGGCATCCTCTGCATATTCGTACATCATGATCGCATTGCGGACAATGATACCAATCAGACTGACGACACCTAAGACTGCCGTGATCGATATATCCAAGCCAAAGAGCCAGAGTCCTAACATCGATCCGAACAAACACAATACCGCGCTACTCAAGGTCAACAAAGCCAAACCGATCTTACCGAAGTGGTATAGCAGCAACACCAACATCACCGCCAGTGCCGCCACGATGGACCAGAGAATCTGCGGGATAAGCATGTCGTTGATCTCCGATAAACCACCATACACGATCTCTACCCCTTCCGGCAAGTCCGTCAGATGCGTATCGATCCATTTTTTGACTTTGCGTTCGGCATCGACTTGACTGGTTGTTCCGCGTAAATCCGCCCCTACAGTCAGGGTTCGTACGGCATTTCGATGCTCTATATAGGTATGATGCCAACCCGGTTCAATCGAAGCCACTTGCCGCAAAGGCACCCACACACCGGGAATCGCCGTAGGTATCTGGATCGCACCGAGTTCTTCGGCATTAAGGGCATTGACACCGGCCGTATACAGTACCACCGGTACGCCGTACGAACCTTCGTACAAGGTCGTGAGTGTGGCACCTTGCGTGGCTTCGCGCAGATAGAGCGAGAGCGTCGTCTGGGTGATACCGAGTCGTGTTGCCTCATCGGCTTTGAGTACCAGTCGTGTGGACGGCGCGAGGTTGAAGTAATCGCAGTGCACCCACATCATTTCGGGTTGCTCCACCATATAGCGGTATATACTATCTGCTATCGGAAGCATCAAGTCCCAGTTATCGCCTTTCACACGCACCTCGAGCGGGTTCTTGACAGCCTGGTAATCCAGTTGTTTAAAGCGTGCATACGCATTCGGGAAATAATTCTCGTATCGTGCCGTATATTCCTTAAGCACCTGTGCGGTGGCTTTGCTGGAGAGCGTATTGACTACCAATTGGGCATAGTTAGGTGCGGGTGTCTTTGGTGTATAAGTAGCATGGAAACGCGGACTGGACTGACCGATAAAAGCCGTCACACTCGTTACGCGTTCATCGGCTCGCAGAATCCGCGCAAGACTGTCTGCCACCGCAGCACTCTCCTCAACGGTTGCACCGTCCCGCAGGTGTATCTCAACGGCAAAAAACTCCCGCTCGGCTTTGGGCAGCAGTTGTAAGTTGCGGTTAAAGAGCAACAATATACCGATACCGGTGGCACCACCCAAGAGACACCACACGATGACCGGACGGTTAAAACATGCCGTTAGGGCACGTTTGTACGTGTTCTGCAACCAGTTAAAGAAACGTGTCTGGATCCGTTCCACCAGATTAAACTCCTCCGGTTTGCGGATACGTATATAGCGGAACGCCAGGTACGGAGTCACCCAGGTCGCGTAGAAGATACTGGCTACCAAGGCAAAGAGCACCGCCCACGGGAAGAGTTGTACAAACTCACCCAAGGGACCCGTGATGATCGCCGTCATGGGGAAGAACATACCGCATATCGCCATCGTCGCCAGGGACATCGGGATAAAGAGCAGACTCGTGCTCACATTAGCGCTGTACCAACGAGAGTGTCTTTTGTCCAGATAATTCGTGTAACCGTCGATCACAATCACCGAGTCATCGACAATCATACCGAGTACAAAGATCAGCGCCGCTAAGGTCACGGTGTTCAACTCGATACCCGTCACGTACATCAAACCGATACAGATGGCAGTACAAACCGGTAAACCGGTTGCAGCCACCAACGCCGTCCGCAAGGGGAAGAGCATCAGCATCACGGCGATGACCACCAAAATGGAGATGAGTATATCGCGCAGGAACGAGAGCACCGAATCGTTCACTACCTTCGGTTGGTCCGTGATACGATGGAAACGGATATCCGGTGGCAGAAGAGCCGCCGCTTCTTCCAGTTTTTTATCCACTTCATCCCCAAATGCCACGATGTTATGTCCCGGCACCATCTCGATATTGAGGATCAGACACGGCTCCCCGTCAAACTCGACATACTGTTTGGGAGTCTGGTACCGCCGTTCGACGGTCGCTATATCTTTGAGTCGTACGGTACTGCCAGTAACCGGATCGGACCAAACAATCTGTTGTTCGATTTCATACTCGGATCCGTACGGCATCACCACTTGCATGGTGCCGTTGATATCCTGCTCTCCACCAACGGTTCGCAGTCCTTGCAGGGCCATTTGGGTTTGTAACACCGAGGGGTTGATACCGTAACGGGAGAGGCGTTCGGGATCGATCGTCACCGCTATCTCTTCCGTCTGCTGGCCCATGATGCGCAGTTTACCCATCTCAGGTATCGTACGTAATTGGGTGCATAGTTGCTTGGCGTATTGCTCTAACTCACGGGGGGAACGTTGGTCACTTTCTACTGCAATCAACAAGGAAGAGGTATTTCCGAAATCATCGATCAGTACGGTCTGCAAAACACCGGCAGGCATCTGCGTCTTTTGCAACAAAGGCAAACCCGCACGGATCTTGTTCCAGGCTACCTCATTGTCGATCTTCGCCATGCGTAACATGACGTACACATACGCGATACCGTCTTCGCTATGGCTGAAGGTCAGTTTCTTATCAACCGCCTCAAAGGTATTGATATAATCCTCGAGCGGGATGGTGACCTGCTGCTCCACCTCTTCGGCCGTCGCCCCGGGATAGAGGGCTACCACCAGTCCCTGCCGCATCGTGAACTGGGGAAACTCATCCTTGTTCATCTTCGGCAGCGACCAGATGCCAAATGCCATCAAGCCCAAGAACAACGCCATCACCAGTCCGTGACGACGCATCGCGCCTTCTATGTGCTTACTCGTTTTCAACCTTGCAACCGTTGTACAGTTTCTGATACCCCTCGGTAATGAGCGTATCTCCTATCGTCAAACCACTCGCAACCCGTACACCATCGGCACGGTAGCCGTCTATCTCTATCGCTCTGCGTGCTGCTGTACCCTTCTCCATGACCCACACTGTGTGGCCTTCGGGTTTCAACAAAATACACTTCGCCGGTATCACAATATCCCCTTCATCCTTTAACCTTTCACCTTTCAACTTTACTGTTGCCACCATGCCTGCTTTCAGTCCTTCTGCGCGACCGTTGATTCGTGCCACGACCTCGTAGGTATGGGTGACTGCGTTGGCAGTGATACCTTTTTCCGTCACAGTAATCGGCAGCACGGCACCGACGGCGGCACACTCGACCTGACCCTTGTCCGCCAGCGAACCGATCTCGTTCTCCGGTACCGTAAAACGCACACTGTACGCGCTGACATCCAGGATCGTGCAGAGTTTGGTACCGGGGATGATGGTCTGACCGATCACGGCCTCCAGTCCATCGACCACACCGTCACAAGGCGCCGTCAGCGTACATTCCTCCAGTTGCTGTTTAGCCGCTTCGTAGAACGATTTGGCTTGCTGCAATTGGGACGATATCTCCACCATCTTTTGGTCCGAAACGACCCCTTTCTCATGTACAGCCGCCACACGGTCGTAGCCGTCTTGCGCATGTTGCAGCGCAGCCTCAGCACCTTGTAAGGCATTACGGGCTTGGGTGTCATCGACCTTCAAAATCGTCTGACCTGCCGTCACCCGCTGACCGTTCTTGACCTCTACCGACACCACCCGTCCGGTCGTTTGCAGACTCAAGGGAGTCGTTTGTGCGGGTTCAATTGTACCTACATAACGCGACGCAGTACTACCGTCTTGCGACATGACAACCATCGTCTTCACCTTAATCGGTGCTACTTGTTTATGTGCGTTCTCGCGATGCGCGCACGAGAAAAAAAGACACGCAATAATTAGTATGTATAAGTTTCTTTCCATTTCAATGTCAGATATACCGCCCTTGCAACAAGGTGCGCAAAATAACCGATATATAGTGCCTGCGGACCGAGCCAACGATACGTAAGCAAGTATCCTCCTACAAAAGCCACGGCTGCCCAGATCATCGAGTTGCGGATCGGTACACCTGCGGTCGCTCCCACATAAACGCCGTCCCACATAAACGCCAGCGTACTGATGATCGGCATGGCAATCAACCAACCGATATACGCCATCGCCGCCTCGATGACTGCCTCGTCGTTGGTCATGATTTCAAAATTGACCCGTCCCAGCGCAGCATAGAGGATGGTAAAGATCACCCCAACTCCCAACGCCCAATAAAAGAGTGCGTGGACTACATCATTGAGCGACTTGTTCGCGCTCATTTCATCATTTAGTGCGTTAGCACGGCTCATTCCAAAAGCTTTGCCTACGAGTGCTTCTCCGGCGTAGGCGAATCCGTCCACAAAGAAGGAGAAGAACATAAAGAGTTTCATCAATATCGAGCTGACGGCCAGTTGGGTATCGCCGTACTGACTTGCCAGGGACGTAAAGCCCACATAGACCACCATGAAACACAGCGAGCGGATGAAAAGGTTGCCGTTGAGCGCCATTATTCGTTTGATCTCCGGTCCCCGCATGGCGGCAATGATCTCCTGGAGTCCGATATGCACGATGCCGTATCGGAAGACTAAGATTCCTATCGCCAATGTCAAGCCCGTAAACTGCGCAATGACCGTTCCGTGTGCGACTCCGACCACACCAAGTCCGGCATGCACGGCGAGGTAGTAACTGGCACACATGTTCACGACATTGACCACAATATCCACCGCCATCGGACTCTTGGTATCCTGCATGCCGATGAACCAGCCTTTGAGCGCCATAAGCATCAACGTCGCGGGGGCTGCCCAGATGCGCACAAAGAAATACTCCCGTGCCACATCAGCTACTTCTGTCGAACATGGTACGACTGCCAGCACCGCCGTCACAAATAGCCATTGGATGGCCCAGATCACCAACGCCGCAATCAATGCAATCGTCAGACTCTGCGTCAGGATCTTACGGCATTCACCCGTAACCTGTAACCCGTCACCCGTACCCCCTCGACCATACGCCTGTGCCGTCAAACCACTCGTACCGACCCGCAGAAAACCGAAGTTCCAGTACAGCAAATCAAAGAGCATCGTACCGATGGCGATACCGCCGATAGCGGTTGCATCACTCAAATGCCCAACTATCGCGGTATCGACTATACCTACCAGCGGTATCGTTATATTCGCCAATATACTCGGTATCGCCAGGCGTAATATGTCTTTGTTTACAGGAAGCACAAAATCATCAGCTGTCCTGTCAGCACCCGCAGGAACATCGTTAACGGATAAACGGTCGAGTACGCTACCGCCGCACGGTCGTTAGCCGAAGACTGCGAGGTGGCGTAAGCCAATGCCGGCGGATCGGTGGTCGAACCGGCGATCAGTCCCATGAGGGTAAAATAGTCTAATTTCATTCCCTTGCGTCCGATAATTCCGATAATGAGTAAAGGCAAGAGCGTGATGATCACGCCGTAACCAATCCACATATATCCGCCTCCTACGAGCGTCGGGATAAAGGTCTTACCTGCCCCAAAACCAACGGCTGCCAGGAAGAGCGCAATACCTATCTCGCGGATCATGAGGTTTGCCGAAGTCGTGGTATAAGTCACTAGATGCCAACGGGCACCGAACGAGCCCATCAATATCGCTACGATGAGTGAACCACCGGCGATACCAAGTTTGAAAGGCTGACTCAGACCCGGTAACATGATTGGTAACGAACCCAACGCTACACCCAGGATGATACCGAAGAAGAGCGAGGCCAGATTCGGTGCATCGAGTTTCTTGGTCGAGTTACCGAATTTCTGGGCAATCCTGTTGACCGCCTCTTCCTCACCCACTACCGTCAGACGGTCACCTAACTGCAGGCGAAGCTCCGGCGTTGCCAAAAGTTCAATACCGGCACGGCGTACACGGGTAATCGTGATCTTGAACGCATCGCGGATCTTGAGGTCCATGATACGCCGACCGTTGTACTTGGGTTTGGTGACGATGATATGTCGGCTGATCAGATGGATATCTTTCTCTTTCTCCTCCCACGCAATCTCCTTGCTCGGTCCCAAGAGCAGCACCGTGCGTTCGTTAGCCTGGTCCGTCACAAAACGTACCTGATCGCCTACGTGCAGCACCGTGTCCGCATCGGGCATGAACTCATTGCCGTCCTTGTCGATGATACGACTGACCACAATCATGATATGCGTCAGCAGCTTCAGATCCCGTACACGTATGCCTTCCACTTGAGGGTTCGTCAACTCGATATCATAGTGCGCGACCTTGCGTTCTTCGCCTTTCTCCGCCTTAACCTGCTCTTCTTCCTTATCCAACTTGATACGGAAGATCCAGCGCAGCGCCAGAAGCGCAAAGATGATACCTACCACACCTAAGGGATAGGCCATCGCGTAGCCTGCCGCGATATCGGGATTCGCTACACCGGTCAGGTCCTGATAGGTCTGCTGGGCAGCACCCAGACCCGGCGTGTTGGTCACCGCACCGAAGAGTACACCGGTCATCGTGGCGATATCTACACCGCTGATGAGATGTATCACATACGCCGTGGCGCAACCTAAGAACACTACTCCGGCCGCCAAGAGGTTCAGACTCAACCCACCCTTACCGAAAGACGAGAAGAAACCCGGACCGACCTGCAGACCGATCGAATACACAAAAAGGATGAGGCCCAGGTCCTTGGCAAAAGACTCCACCAAGGGATCGAGGGTCATCCCGAAATGACTGCACGCAATCGCGCAGAACAAGATCCACGTAATGCCGAGGGTGATCCCCTTGAACTTCAGTTTAGCGCCCAAGAAGATACCCAAGGCAATCGCGAAGGCCAGCACAAAAATCGAATGCGCTATGCCTGTACCAAAAAACAGATTATTTAACCAATTCATTTCCTAAAATATCGTATATCCGTCCGTCGCGTACAATGATCACACGACCGTCACGGAGTATCTTTCCACTCTTCACTCTTAACTCATCACTCTTCACCTGCTCGCATCCCTCCGTCGGATCTTCCTCCTCCTCAAGCGGCTGCCAGTTATCGGTACCCTTCGTAAAGTTAAAGAGCGTTATATCTGTGTTATCCGGCAGTTGGCGTGCCTTGAGTACAGTCGCCCAGCTTACACGGTTTCCGGTATTATCTACACCGGACTCTTCGATAGTGCGGTACTCGTACGAACGGTCAGAACCGGAAGACTGCAGACCGTTGTTCCAACCAAGCGGAGCAATCAGGGATGCGTTTCCGTTCTTACCTACGTTGGTCAGACAGAAGACCGTCTCTGCTGTCGTGCTCCACGGACGACCGAAGTAACCCGGCTTGGCACTCTCGGTCTCCACCATATCGATACCCGGCAGGGCCGATGTCACAGTACAACCCCAGAACAGGAAACCGCGTTTGCCGCCATTGGTCTTGGAAGCCGTGATGTATGCTACATCATCACCATCTGAGGTAACCAACATCGCCAGTTCGGCATGCTTCACGGCCAGCGTCATACCACCATAGATATAGTCACATGCACCGTTAAGGATACCGCCTTCGATAGCTACGCGTACGCCGTTATCACCATAGAGGGCATCCTGACGGCTTATTACACGACAATCTTTGAGGAATCCGCGGTCACTACCACTGGCAAATGCCAAAGCACATGCACGCTCACGATAATTACGCGCTTGTACGTCGGTATTGAGCGCATCCGTCGGACGAACCGGCATTGTTTTCTCGTCCGGAACGATACGTACTTCGAGGATATCCTGACTCTCTTTCTGCGACACATACTGGTTGTAGGAGTTCTCGAAAATGATACCCTCTGCGCTGAAGTTCTTTCCGTAAACGACTACGGTTGCATTCCAATGCGTAGTACTCGAGCCACCCTTGTTATCAGTTGAGGGGTAACCGTTCTCCTTATTCACCGCCAGCGTACGTGCGTCCCATAAGTAGTCCGAGTTCATCGAGTAATAGTTATACCCGTGACCGTAGTACGAAGTGATACGTACGGCATTCTCGTCGATGTTGAGACCACCGTCCTTCAGGGCGATGGAAGGCGTCTCGGAAGCGTTCTTAAACGTGATATTATCCAAGCGGATACGAAGCATCTCTTCGTAGTTACCCGGCTCAATAAGTACCGTTACGTTTTGATCGGCAGTACGAGTCATACGACCGATAGCCGCCAGTGCCTCGTTGATTGTCGCATAGTCTTTACCTGCACCTACAGTTACTACCGGTTGGTAGTCTGCTATTGCCTCTACGCTGATGCTGTTGATATAACTCGTACCGAACGCATCTATCGTCACAGAGCCTGCGGCTCCTTGATAGGTATAAGTCAGCGCATCTATCTGCGAGGTAAAACCGGACGTAGAATCTCCTATAATGGTCTCACCCACCTTCAGGTGATACTCATAGCAAGCATTGACTGTGATGATGCAGTTGCCCTTCACCGGTACTGTAATATGACCACCATTGCCGGCATATAGATAAACGTTGTTATGACTCTTGCAACCACTAAACTCCAGTGTCTTGTAGGTATAAGTAGCCGAAGTACTAGTATAACCACCGGCGATAAAATCGGCATCATTGAAGTTCCATTCGTGGATATCGGCAGTGAAGTCGATTTGCTTGGTGACAGCCTGGCCCTCAACGCGCAGGTTAGAGGTCTCCAACTGTACAAACGCACCGGTGTTGGCTGTTTTCACGGTATAGACACCGTCGCGCAACGTGATGCCCTCTGTACCGGTGAACTCATATACATAGCCGTCATCCAGACGAGTGAAGATAAATTTCGCTTCACTTAGATCTGCTACAGTGGCACCTGTCGGCACGATTGTAATAGCATAACGAGGTTTAGCGGTGAACGGGATATTTTGATTCGCCAAATTAAACGGAGCATAAACAGAATCCCAACCCATCACGTAGTCATTCACATTGAGTGCTGTGATACCGTACTTCACATTCTTCTCCAGTACTGCCTCATACGTAGCGTTCTCTCTGTCGATCGACAGCTCAGGCACATATACCTTACCGGCAGGTAGACCGAACACCACTTCCACTTTCTGCAGTTGATCAGCTGGAAGTCCCTCAACAGCACCGGTGACCGTAACAAGTTCTACACCCTCGATGACCACGTCATAGGTCATAGCACCGGCTACATGGATAGGGCTCTCGGAAGTAACGACAAATCCGTTGGCATTCTTCAGGCTGACGGCATAATCAAATCCTGCTGCCAGTTGAACCGAATAAGCACCTTCTGCCGGAACGGTCTCAACCACACCACCGGCCTGCACGTTGGTAAACACAATCGCATAATCAGACGGAAAATTTGCCGGAGCGGTAATCGAACCGCTGACGGTAGCGTACGTAGCCGGCGTACGAACGATACGGGCAACCACCAGTTTCTCGTTCGTGCAGTAGATACGGTGATTACCGGTAATACCTACATAATACGTGATCTTCTCTGCTTTGGCTGCTGCTGTATATGCAAATTGTTGCGTGCTGCCGTCCGGAGCTAAAATCTCATACGTAGCGGCACCGCCGTTAGAGCCCACCATGAACTCTACCTTATCACCTGCCTCATATGCCTGCTCGATATAGACACTCGTTTTGGAACTGGCATTCGAGTAGATAAAACCCTTGTACTCTACCCCTGCAGCATCCTTGAGCGACTTGTCGTCATAACGCGTAATCGCTGTGTTGGTCGTACGGATACGGTGATTGGTAGATCCGCCGGCAACGAACTTAAAGTTCACACCCTCGGAAGCATTGATGTCTCCGATCGATTGACCGGACGAACCCGGGGCAACCGAACTCGGATACCAGGAGTTGATTTCAGCGACAGAAAGCATATTGTCATAGCTCGTCGCGTCTAATTGCTCTGCGCCGAAGTCCCATACTTGCGCTTTCTGGGCCATCATAGCAACGCTCATCAGAGCCGCTGCCATCAAAGAAAAGATCTTTTTCATTTTGTTAGTATTTTGAGTTAAATGATTGTTCATACCTTCACTCTATACCAATTCGCGTGCAAAATTACTGCTTTTTTTTGACATACGCAAGCCCGCGCGCGATTTTCCATTATTTTTATGAAAAAATCACGCTTTTATTTGCGTATGTGAAAAAAAATGTGTAATTTTGCAGCGGAAAATGCAAATAACACGATTATGCCTAAAATTTTTGAGTATTTTGGATTTGTCTTTTTCTTCTACTCTAATGAGCACGAGCCCATCCACGTACACGTTACGCACAAGGGATGTCAGAGTATATTCGAGCTCATTATGGATAATGGCATTTTAACGGAGATTCGGGTGCGCGAGAAAGCGGGAGAAGAACCACTATCGTCCAAAGATCAAAAAACGGCTGAAGAATTTATTCGTAAGTACAGTAAAAATATCATTACCAAATGGATTAAGTTCTTCGTGTTGAGACAGGCAGTTAAAAGTACAACCATTAAAACCAAATTATAACTATGAGCAAATTGTATATTAAAGAAGCAAAAGATGCGGGCAATTTGTCGGTTGATTTGTTGTTTAGCGACCAGACGACCCGCAGAGTGGATATAGGTGACTTTATCCGCCGTCATCCGCATCCGCAGTATAATAAATATCTTGACCCGCGCAAATTCCGCCAATTTACAATAGAAGATGGCAATGTAGTGTGGGGCAAGAGCTGGGATCTTATCTTCCCTATAGAACAATTACATGCTGGTGTAATTGCTGCCTAATTTTTTGCTGGTACCGACAGCGTTAAAAAAGCGGTGACAGTAAGCGACCAGCACGGTCGCTTTTTTTCAAAAAATCACTCCCCCTCTTGCATATGTGAAAAATTTTGTGTAATTTTGCAGCGGAATAGGAAGATTGTAGCGGAATGAGAAACAATCAAATGTTTAATTTTACCCCCCCCATGTTGCGAATGGTAGCATAAAGGGTGTAAAAGATATAGTAGCAACGCTAAAGGCGGTGCGTGATTTCGTGTCACGTGCCGTCTTTTTGTATATGTTCGAGAGTGGCTGCAAGGGTATAGCAAGGGTATAGTAACCCTATAGGATTAAAAGGGAAAAAAACAAACAACAACTAACCAACCATATTAACAAACAATCTTTAAAACCGATGAGGCGATGGGATAAAACCGCCCCCAAACCATAGCTAAACCGACAAAATAGCGTGCAAAATTAATTTTTCTTCCAAAAACCTTGCGTATATGGAGAAAATGTTGTAACTTTGCGGCCGAAAATAATAATTATGTATTATGGGAACTTTGTTAGGAACTAAAGAAACAAAAACTGAGAAAGGCAATCAGTTGTACGAGTTCAAACGCGTACATAGTGATGAATTGCAGCAGTATCGGATACCTACTTATGGCTATTTGGCATAATGCTTCCTCCTCACTATCCTTATACATTTCTTACCCGACAGAGCACAGGGGATGTACCTGTGTTGATTTATCATTTCCGCTCTTCACGCACTAAAAAATGGTATATTGTGCGTGTGGAGGAATATCCGAACAAATTCTTCGGAATCAAGTTCTACCTAAAGGATGATCGATTAAACCCGCACAAATACAACCGCTTAACTGGTTTGAATGAGCCACGTCCCATTATCAATACTTGTATTGCTATATTGATGGAGTTGGCTGAACAATATCCAGGCTCATCGTTTGGATTCATTGGTGCGAACCTCATAGGCGAAAGTGAAAAAGAAACAAAGCGTTTTCGTGTGTATAGGCGTATATTGACTACTTATTTTTCTGAGGAACATTACTTACACTACCAAATAATAGAAAAAAGTGCATATGCTTTGGTTTGCAAACATGTAGTAGAAAAGAATCCTAACATAATAAGAGAAATCAGCACATATTTCTCAGACAACTATACTAACTTTGACTAAAAGCAATTCCTTAATCCCCTATGCAACTCGCTATAAATCAGATGTTTAATTTTACCCCCCCCATGTTGCGAATGGCAGCATAAAGGGTGTAAAAGATATAGTAGCAACGCTAAAGGCGGTGCGTGATTTCGTGTCACGTGCCGTCTTTTTGTATATGTTCGAGAGTGGCTGCAAGGGTATAGCAAGGGTATAGTAACCCTATAGGATTAAAAGGAAAAAACAAACAACAACTAACCAACCATATTAACAAACAATCTTTAAAACCGATGAGGCGATGGGATAAAACCGCCAACAGAGCTTATGAGAAAAAAATTATTTATTCGTTTAACCTCTAAATAAATCAAACAATGAAAAAATTATTTACATTACTCATTGCGGCAGTATTATGCTGCATCTTTCAGGTCTCTTATGCCTCAGAAGAATTCATGATGTGCGGATTAACGATTAGTGATGCCATCGCGACTTCTCCTACCGGAATTGTAGCAGCGCTGAACGAAATCTCCGGCGTTACGGCATCCGGTACCATTACTTACGATGTTTCCACCCGGACATTGACCCTTAACAATGCCCAGGTATCATTTACCGGAAGCGCAAGTGTATTGGAATCCAAAAGCACCTATAGCACTCCGGCAGTAACTGTTCAACTTATAGGAGAAAACTCTTTGCACTATAACGGAACAGGTTATTATTGCGCTATTCAACTTAGCCACTATAGTGATCTGACCATAACCGGAAGTGGCTCGTTGAATGCAAAGTCCGATACCTATTTTGCTATTCATACAGCTCATGGTACGCTGCGTATTAATAATACAACTATTATAGCGGAAAGTGATTATGGTATAGGGAACAATAGTGTAGGTGGAAAAACATATATCAATAACTCCAATGTAACAGTATCTCAGTTGCTACGCCAAGATTATGTTGAAGTAACCAACTGCTATATCATTTCTCCGTCCGGAGCAGTAGTGCGCTCGGGTATGTCTTCCGGTGGATATGGCATTGACAAGAAAGGTGCCAGTGGTAATATCGTCATTTCTACGGAAGAGCCGGTAAATACCTATACCGTTACGTTGGTGCAGCCGGAGCATGGTTCTATTAATGTTACCGAATCCGTTAATTTAAGCGAAGTACCGGAAGGTACATTATTGCATTTCACGGCGACTCCCGATGCCAATTATGAATTAGATACATGGAGCGGATGTGCTCAAGATGGCACCATTACTGTCAATGAAAATGTGACAATCTCTTGCACTTTCAAACTAAAACAAATGAATGTGACCTTAGCCACTCCGACAAATGGTTCTGTAACTGTTACTTCCGGTGAAAATACCGTTGACCTCGGTCAACCTGTATTATACGGCACCAACTTGGTGTTTACAGCTACACCAAATAATCACTACAAGTTCGTCCAATATCTGGTAACACGTGAAGGGGAAAGTGCTGTCAATGAGTACACTAATCCCATGACCCTACAAGTAACCAAGAATACGAATGTACAAGTTGTTTTTGTGCAAAAACCCAGTTACACTATTACGGTTGACCAACCGGCAAACGGTACTATTGCTCTGCAAGAGACCGGTATAGACCTCACATCAGTGGAAGAAGGAACTATTCTGCACTTCATTGCTACCCCGAATGAGGGCTACGAGTTCGGCGCATGGAGCGGTTGCGAAGCGAATGGCTCACTCACCGTTACCGCTAATGCTACCATTTCTGCTTCTTTTAATAAAAAAGCTTATCACGTAACCTTCGTAGATTTTGATGACCGTGTTCTCAAGGAGGAAGATGTCCTCTTTGAAGAGGCTGCTACTGCTCCCGCTGACCCGACACGAGAGGGATATACCTTTGCCGGTTGGGACAAGGATTTCAGCAGCATCACCGCAGCAATTACCGTTAAGGCTACTTATACCATTAATACCTATATGGTGACAGTAGTGGCCGAAAACGGCTCCGTAACGGCTAAAGATGCGGACAATAATCCTGTGGATTTGAGTCAGGAAATAGAGTATGGCAAAGTAATCTTCCTGACAGCCACTGCAGATGAGGGTTATGTATTCGAAAGTTGGGAAAACTACGATGAAATAACCGGTTTGACCATAACGGAGAATGTAACTATTACTGCAAACTTTGTTTCTAAACCAACAGGCATAGATAACATCTTCTCCAATGAAAAGGTAAACAAAGTTCTTATTGACGGACAAGTCTACATTATCCGAGGTGATGGCTCTGTATTCAATGCACAAGGTGCACGAGTAAAAGATTCCTATTGACAAAATAATCATTGAAACCGATGGGGCGATGGGATATAACAGCCCCAAAACAACGTATGAAAAAATTATGGATTACATTAGCGGCTTGCCTTTTGATGGTAGGTAATGCGACCGCAGCTTATGTTAATGAGACCATTGCAGAAAAAACACTAATCAACGGACTTTATTACCGCCTCACTCACTCCGCCTGGCCGGAGATGGGCATCGCGGATACATACGATGCCATAGTGTTGCCTAAAGCGGAGCAGAGTAGCAATTCCAATTATGTTTCAGGAAGTATTACAATCCCTGGTCAAGTGAATTATGGCGGCCATTCATTTACGGTAAGTACAATCTCAGATAATGCGTTTTATCAATGCACGAACCTCACTTCCATCACGGTTAACAGTTCGTTGATTGCCATTGGGAAATACGCGTTCTATGGTTGTTCAAAATTACAAGACATTACTATCAATAGTTCGGATATTTCGTTTAACGGTGAATATATTTTCTCTGCATGCGGTGCACTGAAGAATGTCACATTTACGCAATATAATTCCGTATCAAACTTCTATGTTGCCGATAATGCGACAGCTATTTTCTACGGATGCAGCAATTTGAAGTCTATAGTGTTGCCCAGTAAATGTGAGAAAGTGACCAACTACTTCTTCGGAAATTGCAGCTCGCTCGAGTATGTATTTTTCGGGGCGGTAGGTACTACATCTTCTTTGCTCAATTCGATGGAGGCAAACGTCTTCTACCAATGCGGAAATGTACGGGGTATATATATTAACAAGAATGGTGCCGCTCCTTCGATTCAATCCAACACATTCAGCGGTATTCCTTCCTCTGCGCATGTGTATGTGCCATGTAATTATGTGAGCAATTACAATTCCGGCTACTGGAGCAGCGTCAGCGTTGCCGGCAATTTCCCTTACGCCTTTGAGGTGCTGAATAGCGATGCTGCAAAGGGTTCGATCACGGTAACTAAAGAGCCGGATTGTGATGATGCATCCGCCCGGATTGCCGCTTACCCCTATGCGGGCTATGCCTTTGAGGCGTGGTATGATGTGGATAATAATGTGGTGTATTCGTATCAGCCGCAAACTACTATTGCGAATGTCAATCGCGACATGCACCTTTCTGCGCAGTGGGTTAAATCGGACTGCTCCACCAATGGTGTCTTCCCCTATCAGTTGAACCTGAGTGCCAATATGCCGCAGGCAGGCACAACCCAAATACGCAAGGCTCCGGATTGTGATGATGCGTCCGCCCAGATTGCCGCCTATCCCTATGCAGGCTATGCTTTCGAGGCGTGGTACGATGTGGATAATAATGTGGTGTATTCGTATCAGCCGCAAACTACTATTGCGAATGTCAATCGCGACATGAATCTGCAAGCCTATTTCGTGGAAGCCGACTGCTCCACCAATGGTGTTTTCCCCTATCAGTTGAACCTAAGTGCCAATATGCCGCAGGCAGGCACAACCCAAATATTCAAGGCTCCGGATTGTGATGACGCGTCCGCCCGGATTGCCGCCTATCCCTATGCAGGCTATGCTTTCGAGGCGTGGTACGATGTGGATAATAATCTGGTGTATTCGTATGAACCCATCACTTCTATTGCCAATGTGAACCGCGATATGAATCTGCAAGCCTATTTCGTGGAAGCCGACTGCTCCACTAATGGGACTTTCCCATATAGATTAGATGTAGAGAGTGCAAATGCGCAACAAGGCGCAGTGGCAATCTATAAGATTCCAAGTTGCGATGATCCGTCAGCGCGTATAGGCGCTTATGGTTTTGCCGGATACACATTTGAAGCATGGGTAGATGTGGATAATGGCAATGTTGTTTATTCATACGAACCTGTCACTAACATAGCGGATGTAAACAGAGATATGCACCTTGTAGCGCATTTTGTAGAATCCGATTGTGACAAAAACGGCATTTTCCCGTATATGTTCAGCGCAGTGCCTGATAACGAGTTGTTCGGTTCTGTAGAAGTCAGAATACCGACCTGTGACGACAAGTCCGCTCGGGCTTATGCCCGTCCGAACACCGGTTACGAGTTCGTTATCTGGAGTGATGGCTCAACTGCGAATCCGCGTAACTGGAGCGAGGTAAACCAAAATGTGAATATCTGTGCGCTCTTCAAAGAAAAAGACCACGGCTGCCAGATTGACGGTGTGCTTGGCTACATGTTCAAGATTGAGTCCAATGACTACAACATGGGAACAACGATGATGACGCGTATCCCGGATTGCACCGACCCGTCCACTCAGATTGCAGCTATCGCCAAGGAAGGCTATGAATTTGTCCGTTGGTCCGATGGTGATAAGAATGCTATGCGTACGGTTACCGTCAGCGGCGACATCTATCTGCAGGCCCTCTTCCAAGACCCGGCAAATCCCCTGCACGAAGACATTGAAGAAGTTATCGCTAACGACGTTAAAGATACTCGCAAAGTGCTCATTGACGGCACCCTCTACATCATCCGTCCGGATGGCAAGGTATATACCGTGCAAGGCGCAGAGGTGCGCTGATGCGCACGTTAAAATGTGCCTGCGGCACGTTAAATAGTTAAAATGGTTTTGCAATACGCAAAACGTTAAGCTGTTAAACCGTTAAATTGTTGAAAGACAGACTTACAAATAAAAAATGTAGGTCTGTCTTTTTTTTACCCAATAAAACAATCAACATTATGACCAAGTATCAATTTCTGCTCAAAAAAAAGAAGAAGGAGAACTGAGCATTCTCTTCAATGATTTCGAGCTTCCGCTCAAGTATCAGCAATGGATGGCGATTTACGAGTACCATCTCGCGCATCCCAAACTGAATTACATCCAACTTTCCATCGACAAAAAATGTGGCACGGCAACAATCTGCCGTGCCTTATCATTTATGAATCAGGAAGTTATGTGACGTTCCCGATTTCTGGAACGGATATCTCGCCAAAAAGCAGTACTTTTGCAGCGTTTTTCGAAAGAAAGGGTATAAAAGAAAAGTTTGACAAAAGAAAATTAAAAAGAAAGCCAAGCCATGCCTAACTTAAGTTAAGGCCCCGAAGGATTTTCAAAGACAAAAGGCGTGGCGAGGCATGGCTTGGCAATAATTTTAAACTATTTATTTTTATGGAAACATCATTTATCAGCATGTGGGCATTGCTCAAGCCGCAAGGCGAATACAAGCGCAGGCGGCGAGGATGCGAAAGGCTGTGGGAGAGCTATGACGAAGCGACCCGTCAGCAAGTGTATGACACGATCCATGCGGCACATCAGCGTGGCGACCGGATCAATCCGAATCCGTATTTTGCGATAGAGGACGTAGTGCTTCAGCTAAAACGGAAACAAGTGCCGCAAATTCTCAGTTATGCCGATTACTACAAACGTTACGGGACGACAGAAGAGCTGGACGGATGGAAAATGGAGAATCCGACGGGACGGAAAGTGATTTATGTGAAAGGATGAACGCATGAAGGGTTGTAAGAGTTAAAGAAAAGGACTTTCTCGGGTCTTTCTCAGGACTTTCTCGGGACGTAATCCCGTGATGGTCGCGTTATTGATCCGACAAAACCACGTAACAGTATGGGAAAAGTAAGTTTTGACATGGGAATAGAATCGGTGCAGGGCGTATTGATGGGCAGTGATCCGTTCTATATCCGTCGATATAAGCGCAAAGACGGAACGATTCTGCATATTGTACAGGCCCGTCCTGACCGGTCAGGCCATAAAGCGACGGCAGCAGAAGCAGCTAACCGCGAGGCTTTCGGAAAGCGTTACGGCACAGCGCGCCGCAAAGATAACAACCAAGCATAAACAAATATGAAAGTTTTGCAACGAGAAATAAAACTAATTGAATCGATTGGAGATATGGCACGTGATATTTTATTTACGAAGAAAGAGTTGGCTCTGTCCATTTCCCGTCAGTTGGGTGTAAGTATCAGCACGAACGAGTTCGGACGATGGCTACAGATCATGGAGGAGACAAAAGGTATTCCGCATTATGACAAGTTATGCAAATGCTTGGATACGGAGCAGGTGAGAGCCGTGAGCGAATGGCTGGGCTATGAGTTGGAAAAAGGGTTGTAAAGGCTATCGTGCAGTAGTTAGGCGGCTATCGTGCAAGAGAAGGTCAAAATATTTGCACGGGTGATCAAAATGTAGTACTTTTGCACCGGATTTGAGAAATCGCATAGGCCTGGCGGTTATCGGATCCCGCGAGAAAGTTGTTATAATCGGGAAGCAGGGCGTTCAGCACTCATTCTCAGTCTTGCGACCGAAAAAGGAATGAAACTCGCGTATTTAAGTAACCATTAAACTAAAACCTTAACAAGATGGCAAAAATCACATTACATGGCATGTTTGCCCGCGTGATGGGCAAGTTCAACCGCTCCGAGACGCTGTATTTCAAGCGTTGCCAATGCGGCAAAGAGCAGTTAGGTGTCGATCTGCTCAACCCCAGCAAGTCGAAAGGCACTAAGAACGTCACGTGCCAGAACGCCCTCAAGACCGCGGCGCAGGCAGCCAAAACGGCTCTCGCGGATTCGTCGGAGCGCGCAACGCTCGAAGCCGCTTTCAAAGCGCAGAGCAAGTATACGAATCTGTTTGCCTACACGGTGGCGCAGAAATATGTCAAACCAAGTTTCGATTAAGCGCTATGAGCAAGCAGCAGATTATCAAGATCATCTCCACGCTTGGGCTAAGGCTCAGAATGATTCGTAACAAAGTTACTCATGGGATCTTTCGCCTTGCCCTACGCTTCCCCCAAAAAATGAAATTGTTTGGGGACCCCAAAGTGATCTTTATCGCAGCCTTGACGGCACTGGGGACGGCGTTCGGTCTGACGAGTTGCAACGTGGTACGGACGGTGACCAACCGGTCGGAGTACTATCAACGCGGCGACACAAGCGTCATGATTCAGACGAAGACCACGGAGTCGTACTATGCAAAGAAAAACCTAATGTATTAACCAATTAACCCTTTAACTATTGAAAATTTATGGCAAAAGTAGAATGGAGTGCCGGTATCGATTCCGTATCCGGAGCACTGAGCAAGCCGGGTAACAACCCCCAACATCGTTGCAGCAAGATGCTCCTCGGCACGCACCGTGTAGCACCGACCGAGAGCCAGGATTGCAACCGCATTTACCTGCGTAAGAAAACCGTTCGTGCGACTGCTTTGTCCACCAAGGAGATCGCGGCACGTACCCGCTTCCAAACGGTGAAGGCAGCGGTCGCAGATCGCGCGATTAACCTCACCACGATCGGTGCCGACCAGGCAGCCTTCGAGGCCCAGAAGAACACGGCAGGAGGTAAGAAAACCTTCAACGCCTACCTCTGGAAAGTCTGCGGTCAGTCCTACGACGCCGAGCATCCGCGTCAGTAAGCTGCAACGAAAGAGGGCCTTCGGGCTCTCTTTTTTTGTTTTTTATTTGCATATTTCAAAAAATTTTCGTACCTTTGCAGCCGCAAAGGTTTTTTGCATTATGAAAAAAGGAACGAAAATCACATTGTGGGTCGTAGGATCGTTCGTGGCCCTGTGCGTGGTAGCGGTGATGTGTGCTGATATCATCGCGTCGTGTGTTGTCCGCAAAGAAGTACGTAATGCGTTTGCGCAAATGCCGGAAGTGAAAGCCGAAGTGGGAGGGATCTTCCTCCATCTGCTGAGCGGTTCCGCTATCGTGAAGGACATCTCCTTCTGCACGAACAACCTTTCGTTGGAAGATACGATCGGTCGGCAGGAACCGGGGCTGGCGCTGCATATCCCTACGATTGCCGTTTGGAACATCAAGTACAAAGAACTGCTGCGTCACAAGCATCTGGATTTTCAGAAACTCGCCATCGATAACCTCGAGGTACTGCTCTATATGGACGAGCAACATCCGGAGAGTCTGATGCCTTATATCCCAAAGGACACGACGCTGGAGAAAGCCCCGATGTGGCTGCGTCAGATCACGGCACGGTGTATCGATATCGACGACTTGTCGGCACGCTTGATCAGTACGACCTCGCCGCTGATGGTACATGCAGAGGAGCTGTCGGTCGATGTACGGGATATCGTGTATTGTTTTGAGGACTCTACCCTGCACTACAACGACTCCGTTTATGACCTTTGTCTGGAAGCGCTGCATCTGGCGACGCCGGACGGTCTGATGGCCATCGAGGCCCATGAACTGCAGACCCGCAACGCCGGTCCGCTGAGTCTGGGTTACACGCGTGTACAGAACATCGTGGATCCGCATAAGATGGCCGACAAAGCCCGTGAACCGATCACGTGGATCGATATGGAGCTGAACGGTCTGCGTACCTCGGCGATCAATCCGATACGCAAGGCGCTGCAAGGCGATTATTCGCTGGATTCGCTCCATGCGGATGTACGTCGCATGCACGTTTGCCGCGATGAGCGTTATGCTCCGAAGCGCCCGTTCGAGACGCCGCAGGAGTTCTTGATGAAGATACCGGTAGAGTTCACCGTTCGTCACGCTAATGCGTATGTACGCGCAATCGATATTTATTTCTTCAGCACGCTGGTTAACTGCGGCGAGATGCACCTCAAGAAAGCACACGGTCAGATGTCTAACATCACCAACCGTCCCGGTGCCGTTTGGAAAAACCGCATGTCTGCGCCGTTTGGCGATCAAGGTCAGATGACAGCCCTATTCAACATGCACATGAACCGTGCTTCCGAGTTCGAAGCCAAGATAGACGGCAAGCATATCGAGACGCACGACATCAACTCTTTCGTTCGGCCACTGGTAGGTATAACCTGCGAGTGCCATATCGACCGTCTGAATGCCGAATACAAGGGCAACAAGACCATCGCAAAGGGAGAGTTCTGCATGGAGTACCACGGTTTGAAGATCCAAGTTCACAAAGAGGACAATATCCCCTATAAGATCGTGACCAAGAACGCGAACACTTTTACTACCCTCGCCAACAGTCTTATCCCGAAGAGCAATCCGACGGCGGTGGATATCAGCCCGCGGCGGTATCAGGTCGAATGGAAACGGAACGAATGGAAACCCTACCCGCTGTATGTATTCGGACCTTGTATCGACGGTGTAAAAAAGACGATGTTGCCGGGTCTGTACGTGCACAAGCAAGCCAAGTATAAATGAAAATAGCGTTTACCACCTTAGGTTGCAAGCTTAATTTTGCGGAGTCGAGTGCGTTAGGCAAAGCCCTGATCGCACGCGGACATACGCGTGCTCAAAAAGGAGAAGAGGCGGATATCTGCATCATCAACACCTGCTCCGTGACCGATGCCGCCGATCATAAAGACCGGCAGATGATTCATCGTATTAGGCGTCAGAACCCGAATGCAATCCTCATCGTCACCGGCTGCTACGCCCAATTAAAACCCGATGAAATCGCACATATTGAGGGGGTTGATTTTGTGCTGGGGCAGAACGAGAAGTTCAATCTGGAGGCGTTTGTTGACCAACTCGAGATCTCGAGATCTCGAGATCACGTGATCACGAAAGTGCAGACTTCTCCGATCCGTGAGATCGACGATTTTCACGGGGCGTACAGCAAAGATGACCGCACGCGCTGTTTTCTGAAAGTACAGGACGGTTGTAACTATTTCTGCTCCTATTGCACGATTCCTTTAGCCCGCGGCAAGAGTCGCAATCCGTCCATTCAGACGCTGGTTCAGCAGGCGCAGGAAGCCATCGACGGTGGGGCCAAAGAACTAATCTTATCAGGTGTGAATATCGGTGATTTCGGTAGGAGTACGAACGAACGCTTTATTGATCTGGTTCGTGCATTAGACGAACTGAACGGCGATTATCGGGTACGTATCTCGAGCTGCGAACCGAATCTTTTGTCCGATGAAATCATTGATTTTGTGGCTACCAGTGCGCATTTTGCGCCGCATTTTCATATTCCGCTGCAATCGGGCAGTAATACGGTGCTCAAGATCATGGGACGCCGTTACACGCGTGAGCTCTTTGCCGAGCGCGTAGCACATATCAAAGCCGTGATGCCCCATGCTTTCATCGGCGTGGACTGCATGGTCGGAGTACGCGGTGAGACCGCTGCCTGCTGGGCAGATTATATCGATTTCATCGAACAATTGCCGGTTAGCCAGTTGCATGTATTCACCTACTCCGAACGCGCCAACACGCGGATGTTAGAGATGGACCTGGAGGTCGTGCCGCAGAAAGAACGCGAACGCCGCAGCAAACAGTTGCATGCTATCTCGGCACAAAAAACCCTGACGTTCTACAAGGAACATCAGGGATATGAAGCAACGGTTCTTTGGGAGTCCGCCAAGAAAGACGGACTGATGTTCGGCTTTACGGAGAACTACATCAAAGTGAGCTGTCCGTACGACCGTTCGAAAGTGAACACGTTTGAGCGCATAAGCGTGCAGCATCCGGATTCGGCAGACATTCCAACCGATACACAGGACTGATTTCCAGCACTTTAGCAATCGATTCAAAGATCCGATCCATCATCTCCGGCATGACCTTCAGTCCGCTCACGGACGCGAGGATGTACGGATAAGCCTGCGTCATCTTCAGTCGCGTGATCGTATTCTCCGGCGCTTGCGCCAGTTGTACCAAGGCCTGCACCGGTGCACTCTCGTTCCGATAACACGGAGTCTTACCGCTCCAAGGCGTACCATATACCACTACCCTTTGATCATCCCATACACGCACGGCGGGATTATCGTCGTTGAGCAGATGGGCCTCAGGGAAAGCAGCATGCCATTGTTGCGAGTGCGTACTCTTACCGGTACCCGAATGGCCAAGGAACATATAGGCCTTGCCGTCCAGCACCGTGACGGACGAATGGAAGAGCAAGGTCGCTTTGGCTGCGGTTGCGAAAGCATACACCAACATCGCCGCGTTATCAATCGCAAAACGAGCTGTCTGGGCTTGCATGAACAAGTCGATGTGTTTCCAATTGGCAGAGCACCTCATCGCACAAACCGTCTCACTCTCGCGGTACATCGACACGCAGAAGAGCCACTCGTCGGGACGTTGGTACATCTCGATACGCGGCATGTCTTCATCCGAACGGTCGGTGTACAGCAAGTTCCAATCCTCAGTGGAGGGCACCGGGGCTTCGTGTACCTCAATCGCAAAAAGCGGGTCCTCAACGGGGTTGATCTTAAACGGAGCGTAGTTGGTTAACAACGCCAGGACTTGCTCCGGGGCTTCAATGCTGAACACGTGGTCAGCTACATTATAATACTGTTTCATAGTGCTTAATAAACATTTGGCTGCCGGCCGCAGAGTTGGAAGAACGGACAATAGGACGGACAGTCGCTTTCTTCACAAAGCGGAAAATCGGTGGCCGTCAGTACCTGCTGCATCTTCGTTTGCAGGGCTTGTATAAAGGGTTCTTGTGTCTTTCTATAATCGTGTACGGTCTCATCCGCTACATCGAGCGTGGTGACGATATCGGTTAACTTATGCCGGCAGAAATACAGATGCGGCTCGATCGGTAAACCGGTCTTCTCGAACATCATCGCCGCATGACAGTAAATGAGCGTCTGACGGACGTAGCCCTTCTCTTCGCTGTCCATGATATCGTCCCAGGAAGCGGACATTTTTTTAAGATGCGTAGTATCCGTGTACCCGCCGGTCTTATAATCGACGATTCGCAGGCGTTCCGTCCCCGGCGCACCGTATATATCGAGCCGGTCGATCTTACCGCCGGTCTGAATGGTTCCGATACCCGGTACTTCCACCGGGAAATAGCGCTCCTGCTCCAGCAGATAAACTTGCAGTCCCACTTTGGCATCCTCCCGATCGCGCTCCAGGACATTGCGTACGTAACCCTTGATGATGACGTTCTCGGAGACGTGTTCGTCCGGATTGTACACTTTTTCTTCCTCTTCCTCCATCGCCTTGTACGCCGCCATGAGGGCTTCCTGCAGTTTGGACTCATCGGTACGGATCGCTTCGATTTCATCGGGCTTAATCCGGGTCGGATGCGTATTGTCACAATGCAGAAAATGCGTATATATATACTCCATCGCGTGATGGACGAAGGAACCTAAGGTAGATGACTCAAACTGCGCCCCTTCCTCTTGCTGCGGACGCAGATGCTCGATATATTGGTAGTAGAACGACCGCGGGCAGGTGATGAAGGCATTGAGCGCCGATGGCGAGAGTTTACGGGCATTCGTCGAAAGATAAGATTCTTTCGTGATCACGAGATCTCGTGATGACGAGATGAGGTTCTCCTCCGTTAACTCCGTGCGGGTGACGTCAAACGCATCCGAGTACAGGATCTGCATGATAAAACGCGACATGCCGCGACTGCCACCGAGCGTGTCCGGTTGACCGTGCATGAGGGTCGTATGACCCGAACGACTAAGCAGACGGAAGAAGTTATAGGCGTAGATTGTTGCCTTTTCATCGGAAGTCTGCATGTGGTAAGCCTTCCGCAGGTAGAAGGGAATGAACGAATTGTCGGTCTGCCGTTGCGGTAAGATTCCCTCGTCCACATTGAGTAACAACAACTTGTCGAAATCCAACAAACGGGTCTCCAATACACCCATCACCTGTATATCCGTCACAGGTTCACCGTGGAAAGGCATGGTCACGCTCTCCATCGTACGGCGCATCAAAAGCCGCAGCAACTTAAGTGTAAACGGTATATCTCCGAGTCCGTCGGTGATCAGCTTGCGCATCTGGTTCGCTATCTTATGCACCTGATACTCGGACTCCAGAATGAGCAGTTCTTGCCAGGAAAGGGAGTCCGAATAATCTGAATACTCAGAATTTTCCGATTGCTCCGGGAAGATATTTTGTAATAATTGGTCGATGAAATCGGGGGAAACTACATCTTCCGCTTTTCCCCGTGCACGGTCATACAACCACGCGATCGTGCGGGCATAGACAGCCGTATTCCGCAAAGGAAAACCTTTGGTGATATTAATCGGTTCCGGTGCCTCTTGTCCGGGCAAAGTGATGGGCGGTAAAGCATATATAACCGGTTCCAGCATCGTCTCGTCACAAATAACGACACCTACTTTTTGTCCTTTTGAGGTGTAGTTGTCCTGCAACCATCGATGCACGTACTGCGCCTGTGCCTCTTTCGACACGCAGGAAATGACGGTTACATCGCGTTTTTTGGACCATTCTTGCGGTGGAAGGACGGAACCTAAAAGACCGCTGTTGAGTTGAGCAAACGAGAAGGCCTTGGCGTTCGTTTCAAAATCCGCTACGTAATCCCAGTAGAAGAGTGCCTGACCGTTATCACGAAGCCGTTGCATGAGCTCTCGTTCGACCGGAAGCAGATAATTAAAGCCCACGAAGATGAAGGTACGTCCTTTGATTTTGGCTTGAATCGCCTCACTCTCCCACTCTTCGATCACCGCACGTTGCCGCAGTCCCGCGTAGCCCTTCTGCTCCGCTTTCATCTCCGCCCGCAGGGCTGTATACAGTTCAAAGAGTTGATGCCATAATACTTCGTATTGATTCTTGACAGAATCATTGGAGATTGGAGATTGGATATTGGAGATTGGATTAATCAACGCACGAAGTCGTTCTTCGGTCTCGGGGTCGATTTTGAGTTGCTCCAGTTCATGGGCCGCAATCGTATTCTCAAAGAAATTCGGCACTTCGGCAGCAGGCATGGACGCATCGATGTTCGTAAAGTCCGCCAGCATCTGCCGTCCCCAGCCATAAAACAGGTCCAGAGGCATCGGATTATTCGGATTATTCAGAATACTCCGATAAATCTTATACAGCCGCACGATGGTGAAGAGTTCGTCTTCGGCATAAAGGGGACTGAGCGAATCTTGCAACTGGGTAAGCGTCTGTACCGTCGGTGCCCAAACGACCGGTGCTTTCTGCTCTTTGAGCAGTCGCATCAGTTCGTTCTTGAGCACGATACCGGCACGATGCGAGGGCAGCACCAGCGTGGTGCGGCTCAACTGCTTCCCATCGATCTGCGTGAGGATGGAGCGTGCTACTTGTTGCAAGAAACTATCCATGTACCTGTCTCAATTTATTCTCCTGTGCGAACCATAAATATCCCCGCACGGGACCGTATCCCATCCGTCGGAGTGCCTCCATATATTCGCGTACCTGCGTGGTATAATGATCATTCCAATGACCGAACTTATAATCGAGTACAATCGCCTCGTGCGTCTGCGGATTGATCATCACGCGATCCGGTCGCAGTTCGCGTTGGTCTATGTATATCGCCTCTTCGAGGCGCAGTTCCCATGGTGATGTAAACCAATCCCGCATTTCCGGGCTTCCTTCCCACGCGGACGCAATCAAGTTTCGGATGGTCTCCCGTTGGGCTGCATCTTTGATCTCACCGCGACTCTCAAAATCGTCTAATACGGCATCCAGTTCATCGGCTTTGCGGATATGTGCAAAGATCTCATGACAGAGCGTACCCTCTTCCATCCGCGCCACACGGCGATAGGCCTCCTCACCGTTCTCGGTGTACATCGCACCTTCCTGGGACTGCACGAAACGTACCTGGTCACTTGCGGACCAGAGTTCGGCGGGGACGATATCCCGTGATCCCTGTATCCCGGTATCCCGAACAATAATCTGTCCTGCCTCGTAATCTTCGCCGTAGCAATCCATGAGGTATTTGCCGACGTGGTTGCATACACCGCGTTTGCCGTCCTTATTCTCCGAATAAGCGGTAGAGACAAACAGGTTGTCTTCCGCACGAGTCAACGCCACATAGAGCATATTGAGATTGTCCACCCGCATGTCCGTTTGTTCTTGAATATAGGCCTCCTGATAGTCGGATGCTTCCATCTCCGCCCCGTACTGTACCGGCACAAAATCACCGGTTTCATCGACTTTTTCCGGCACTTGACACCACACTTTGGGTTTATGTCTTCCGTCCTCTCGTTCCCACATGCAGAAGGGCACAAAGAGCGTCTGGGCCTGCAGACCCTTGCTGGCATGGACAGTCAGGATCCGGATGGCATTGGAAGAGGTAACTGGGATCGGCTTGGCGTGCAAGGTTTCCTTCCAGTAGATGAGGAACTTCTCCACATCACTTCCATATGCACCTACATACTCACGCGTACGGTCCAACAGCGCATTGAGATACGCCGTCTCCGTACCTTGGTACTGTCCGTTTGCATCGGTCAGCAGGATACGCACCAACTCACACACGGCCTCATATAAGGGTGTTTGAGTGGTAACGGCGGCTTGTATCGGTTCGATGAAATCGGTCGATTTGACCATCTCCATAAAGCGCTTGGCCACCACATCGCCTTGGAAGACAAACCGCAAGGCCGCGATGATGAGCTGTACATCCTGCGAGACCTCCAACATAAAACTGTCTGCACTGACAATCGGCAGGGAGGTCATGGAGCAGATGAGATTGGCTTCTTTCTTCTCCCTTACGAGAATCATGATCTGAGCAGGTTGTACCCCCCTATTCAGCAGTTCTTCAATCTGCTCGAACATGTGTTGCGCCAGATCCTCTTTGGTAGCATTCGGAAAAGCCTGAAAACGGACGTACCCGCCTTTTTTCTTATCGGACTGATAGAAACGGTCGATTTGATCGGGAGAAAATCCCTCGGAGTATATGCGTTCGGTCAACTCATCCCCACTTCGTTGGATGATATCGTTCATGAGGGTAAGATTGAACTTCACCACCTGTTCCGAACTACGGAAATTGCGTGTCAGCGAGGTAAACCGTTCGTTGGTCTGCTGACCGTAGTTGAGTTCATCCATGATATGCCAGTCGCCGTTTCGCCAACGATAAATGGACTGTTTGATATCGCCTACGATGAGCAGCGTGTTGCCCGCTCCGGCCAACACGTCGCGTAGCAGTTGTTCGATGACCGACCATTGGAGTTGACTCGTATCCTGGAACTCATCCATGAGCACATGCTTGTACCGGATACCTGCTTTCTCGAGAATAAAATCCGCATCACCGGTGCGCAGGGCTTTGGTGAGCGTACTCGCCGTACGGGCCAGTAGCGCGCAGTTCGCCTCCGACAGATTGCGTTGAATGATCGCCTGCAGCGAGGACATCAGCTCCATATCGCGACTGAAACGGATGGTTAGAAAGAGGGTGTTGTAGTCGTTACGCAGTTCGTCCGCCAAGGCCGTAGCCTCTTTTAGTTCCGGGCGCTTGCAGGTATCCGACGCCCCACGGAAACGATCCTTGGCAGGCACTTTCTCCGGCGCTTCGACCGATTCTTTGAGTCGTCTGTACGCCGCACTCTCATTGCGATTATAGTCGGTGAAATCGATAGAATCTAACAGTTGCTTCAGTTCCTTCACCCGTTTATCCTTCTGCCATTGTGCCTCGATGCGTGTGCGTCTGCGGGCAATCGATTCGGCATCAAAGAGGATATGCCCCTCGGCATCGAGCATCTGCACGGACTCGTTATACAGTTCCTTGGCTAATGCCACCAGACTCTCCCGTACGTCCCAGGCACTCTCCTGATCCAGTTTGAGTTGCATATAGTCCTCCAGGATACGCTTGTCCGCCTCCGTCAGATCGGTCGTCAGCAGCTGGTCCACGGCGGTACGAATAACCGGATCGATGTCCAGTTCGGTATTCAATCCTGCACTGGTATGCATCATCCCTGCCAAACCGTTGAGCAGCATCAAGAGGAAGGAGTCGATGGTCTGCACTTGCACGTTATCGTAGTCGAGCAGCATGCGTTGGAAACACTCTCCGGCACGGCGGCGAAGCAGGGTCTCATCGGCCTTCGCATCGCGCAACATAAAGCAACGGGCATAGTTCAGAAAATCATCCGCCCCCCCCTGCGCTATCTCGTGCAGAAAATGCAGGATACGTTCACTCATCTCCGCCGTGGCTTTGTTGGTAAACGTGATAGCGAGGATCGAGCGATAGTCCTCACCTGACAGCAAAAGACCCACGTAATACGCGGCCAAGGTGTACGTTTTACCCGTTCCCGCCGATGCCTTACAGATAGTCACCGGCTGCTGTATGTGAAGCAACGATGTCATTTTGGGTGCAAAGGTACAACTTTTTTTTGAGATACACAAATAAAAAATTCACTAATTTATTTGCATATATGCAAAAAATGTTGTATCTTTGCAGCAAATTTGAAAAAACAATGTATAACCTTTAATTTTTTTGTACTATGAACATGACGATTAATGCTGTAAATTTCGAGATGGCAGAGAAGCTCGAGCAGTTTATTGAGAAGAAGATGAATCGTTTTGAGCGTCACCTGAACGCGGACGACAAAGTGGAGATCCGTATGTCGGTAGTGAAGCCCCAGACGAATGACAATAAAGAAGTTAAAGTTCGTATAGCCGGTCTTTTTGCCGAGAAGACAGCAGACACCTTCGAAGAGGGTATCGACGCTTGTCTCAGCGCGTTGGAGTCGCAACTCGAGAAACGTAAAAATAACTAACATTCTAATGAGGACAGATTTGGCTGCTTGCAACCTCATTACAAAAAATGCTAAAAAACAATGCACTATTTATTTACATCAGAATCGGTGTCGGAAGGACACCCGGACAAGGTCAGCGACCAGATTTCGGACGCTATTTTGGATAACATGCTGGCACAGGATCCGCAGGCACACGTTGCCTGCGAGACCTTGTGTACGACCGGTCAGGTCGTCATTGCCGGCGAAGTGAGTTGCAACGGATGGGTGGACATCCAGAAGATCGTCCGCAAGACGATTGCGGATATCGGCTACACCAAAGCGGAGTATAAATTCGAAGCGGAGAGTTGTGGTATATTGACTGCGCTGCATGCACAGAGTCAGGACATTAACATGGGCGTCAGCCGCGCTAACGAAGAGGAGCAAGGAGCCGGTGACCAGGGCATGATGTTCGGTTATGCGACCGACGAGACAGATAATTTTATGCCCTTGACGCTGGATCTCGCGCATACATTAGTTTATACGCTCGCGCGTATCCGTAAGGAAGGCAAGCAGATGCTCTACCTCCGTCCGGACAGCAAGAGTCAGGTAACGTTGGAATACGATGAGCAGAACCAACCGGTACGTATTGACACGATTGTGCTCAGTACCCAGCACGATGAGGGTATAAGTGCGGAGCAGATCAAACGCGATATCATTGATATCTTGTTACCGCGCGTAGCTACCCGTGACAGTCGGTACGGTCATCTGCTGCATGCGTTCCTGGAGGATAAGGATGCCAAGTTGTTGGTGAACCCGACGGGTAACTTCGTGATCGGCGGTCCGCACGGGGATACGGGTCTGACAGGTCGTAAGATCATCGTCGATACGTACGGTGGACGCGGTGCACACGGTGGTGGTGCGTTCAGTGGAAAAGACCCCTCGAAGGTCGATCGTTCGGCGGCGTACGCCGCACGTTGGATTGCGAAACACCTGGTAGCTGCCGGTGTAGCCCACGAGGCCTTGGTACAGGTTAGCTACGCTATCGGTGTAGCAGAGCCGGTATCGTTGTACGTCAACACCTACGGCACGGCACGTATCCCGATGAGTGACGCAGAGATTGCCGCCAAGGTGGCGCAGTTGTTCGATCTCCGTCCGGCTGCTATCATCCGTGACTTGAAGTTGACCCAACCGATGTATGAGGAGACCGCCAAATACGGTCACGTAGGTCGTACGAATGAGGTGGTAACCAAGACTTTCATTGACTCAGACGGCAAAGAATACACCCGCGAAGTCGAATTGTTTACATGGGAGAAATTAAACCGTTTAGCAGCCGTAAAAGCCGCATTTGGCTTGTAACAGGTATCGTCTTGGGGGCGGTGGTGATTGATCAGATCATCAAGCTTTACATCGCTACCCATTATGCACTCGGCGAGAGCCACGAAATCACTTCGTGGTTCTGGCTGTGTTATATAGAGAATAACGGCATGGCGTTTGGTATTGAGTGGTTTTCCAAATTAGCGTTGACCTTATTCCGTCTCTTGGCCGTCGGTTTGTTAGGCTGGTACGTGGACGGCTTGATCCGCAAGCCGGAGACGCCGACCGGATATATTGCCACGATTGCGTTCATCATCGCCGGGGCGTTAGGGAACATCATCGACTGCGTGTGTTACGGTAAACTGTTCGGCTATGCCGGTTGGTTCTTCGGTCGCGTAGTGGACATGTTTTATTTCCCGCTCATCCGTAACAGTGCCGGAGAAGTGCTCTTCTTCCGTCCGGTCTTCAATTTTGCGGACAGTTGTATCACCTGTGCAGTGATTGTGATCCTGCTCTTCTACATGAAACAACTGAATGGTAAAAAAGATTAGTCTGCTCATAGTGTTGATTCTATGCCTGGTCGGCTGTCGTCCGAGAGGTATCCTGCACTCCTGGGAGATGCGGGATATCATTGTGGACTTACATAAGACGGATGCCCTACTCTACACCAAGCATGTTCGCAACGGAGACTATGAGGGGCGTACGATCTACTATGCGCAGGTAATGGAGAAACACGGTACGACACAGGCGCAGTTCGATTCGTCGTTAGTGTGGTACACGGCGCATCCGAACTTGTTCAATAAGATCTACCCGAAAGTGCTGGCGGAACTCAAAGAAGAGGAGCAAGAATTCCTCAAGATTCATCCGGAGTTCGATGCCCGTTTGAGTCAGAACAAAGAGACCCAAGAGAAGCCGACGATTGTCTTCACGCGTGCCGATTACGACAGCGTGTTATGGGTCATGCGGGAAGGCTATCCCAACAGTTGGAAACCTTTAGTGCGTGATTTTAAAGATGAGCTCTTTCCACAGATCGGCATCCTTCGCGGAGGGGTTGTTGATACCCTTCAGACGAGCGTCGAAGTCTCGCAAGTAGCCCACGATTAAGAAAGTTTTGCCGGCCGGATAACGTCTTGCGGCCATCTCATAATCCTTTACAAAATACGGATTGATACCCAATTCCTTAGCCACCACAGCCGGTGCTTTGCTCGGCATATAGTGGTACATCAGCAGATTGGAAAAGAAGGTATACAGCGGCGCCATCTCACGAATCATGGGATGGTCTTTGGAGGATGCAAAATACTGCGTAATCCGGTGTGCCTTGACGATGTCGCCACGGATGAGGGCGGCTTGCAACTCCATGATGTTATAATCTTTGGAGATCCCGATATTGCGTTCCACGAGCGCGGCATCAATCGTATTGACCCCTTCGGGACGACCGTCGATGAGCTTGTTAAGTGCCCCTACGATACCGGACAGATCTGTACCGATATGGTCCGCTAAGATAGGTGCCACACGCGGGTCGATGGACAAGTCCGGATGTTCTTTTTTAACATCCGCGATATAGGCCGTTATCCATTTCTCCACTTCGTAATCCCGCAGTTTGTCTGACTGCAACCACACCACTTGCGGATGCTCCATGACGCGCTTCCAGATGTTCTGCCGTTTATCGGGTTTGCCGTTATAGCAGATCACCAGCACGGTCTGCTCCATGATGGCATTGAGGTACGCATCGAGCGCATCCCATTTCTTGATAACTTGCGCTTCCCGTACAATAACGACCTTCCGTCCGCCCATCATAGCATAGCCTCTGGCAGCCGAGATAATCGGTGCGATATCCGCTCCTTGCAGGTCACGTCCGTACACGATCTGCTGGTCAAACTCCTTGGCCATCGGGTCCAGTGCGTTCTCGGCAATAAACTCATACACACGGTCAGTGTAGTACGGTTCTTCGCCGCATAACACATACACCGGTGCGTACGTACCGGCCTCCAATTCACGGATGATATCGTTGTACTTCTTTACCATTATTCCCAATGCCTGTCTTTTGCGAAGAAGCGCAATGCGCCGTGTAACAAGGTCGTCGCGTTCATGTGTCGTGCATAAGCAGGACTGTACTTCGCAATGCGACGAGCGTTCCGCAGCCGTCCCTGCATCGTATGCCACTTACGGATGATACGATTCCCGGAAGCTTGTTCTTGTGGTTTGGGCTCGACCATTTTACCGGCTAACAAATCCTTCATCAACCGCTCCCCTCTCGCCGCTAATCGCTCACTGTTATCATAGAAAAACGTCTCTTCCTGCGGGACACCAAGGTACTGCACTAACAGGTACATATACAGTTTCCACACATCCATCAGATGTAACTGATTGAGCCATTTTTTCAATCGTTGTGCATCTATTTGCTTATGGTAACGGCGCAGCAACAAAGCCACGTCATATAACTGCCGTACGTTCGCGCCCTGCGTGATCATATGTTCCCACGAATGCAGCATCACGAAGAGGGCATTGAAGGTCGGTTCAAAAACCTTCACCTCTAATCCGTTCACCGTTAACGGCTCTACGTGTTCCACGCCAAAATGTTCCATTTGGGCATAACGACGCTCATCGATAGGATGCTGAAAACCGACACTGACACGGTGTATCTCGATGGATATACCATCCGCAATCAGGTTATAGTGCTTATAATGATCTAACTCCTCATCAAACTTAAGCGCATCAGGGAAGGTCTCCCGCATCACGGCACACGCCGGATGATACTGGTCAATGCCCACAAAGAGATCTATATCGCCCCACGTACGCATCTGAGGTTCGGGGTACAAGGCAGCCAATCCGGCTCCTTTCATCAGTACCGGACGGATACCCGCCTTCGTCAGCGCCGTCCAGGCTTGGGTTAAGGTATATTGCAACTTCACCTGCTGCTGGAGGTTCTGCAAACAAACCATCTTCATCCCTGCGTTATGTTCCGGGTCGATACTTTTCTCTAGGCGTTTCGGAAAGACCGTCGGTCCTACTCCTTGTGCCAGGCATTGCTCAAATGTCAGTTCATCGAATATCATGCACTGTGCGTTTTACGGGTTAATATAGAGCGCATCGTCAGGAAGAAATACTTGATATCCGTCCAAATCGGATGCGCTAAGTATTCGGTCAGGTACTTGTCTTCGGAGGCAAATAACTCCTCAAACGTGTTCGGATGGTCGATGTAGAAAGGCGGTATCAAGCCGGGCTTGCACTTGGTGCGTTTGTCCTGCAGCCACTTCGGATAGGTCTCAAACATCGTGCGACTGAGCGGACGTACGCCCACCAACTTGACATCGCGTTTGAACCAGTTAATGAGCATCGGCAGTTCATCCAACCAGTACTTGCGCATAAACTTTCCCCAGGTCGTGATACGCCAGTCGTCGTTGGACTTGTCGGCGATATCCATACCACCGCGAGCATCGAATACATATTTCTGGATATACTCGGCGTACGGATGCATCGTGCGGAACTTATAGAAATACTTGATCTCCTTGTTCTTGCACACACGCGGCAACTTAATCAGCGGACCGTAGACCTTAATCTGCTCCTGCGGGTACGGTTGCGATTTACGATGGGCAAAGACATACTCGATATGCCCCATCGGTACAATCTCATCTACCTCAAAACCGCAGTAATAGAGTCGTCCGAGCACCTCGGTCTTCGACAACATACGCTTGCGTCCTTTGGTCAGATCGTAATAGAGTCGACTGGTCAACATCAGCCGCGGTACCACACGTTTATGCCAGAAATAGAGGCTATAGATGATCCAGTTCAGCCCCCGGGGATAGCGTTTGAGAATCTTCTGTTTGATATATTCCTGCGGACGGTAACAACATACATACGTTCCCTCGTCCGGCAGTTTCTGGTTCACGATACAGAAACGGCGGTTGATACCCTTGGCGTCATTGAGCAAGGTCAGATCAACGAGCGTCTGGTATTGGTAATCGGGTATCTGCAGGAACGCGAACCGGTTGCGGTCACAGACCACCTTGGTCTGCCGGCTGTCCAGTCGTGCTTTCTTACGCAGCATGTAATAATCGGCTTCGGTGGTGACAGAGAGCACCGATTGGTGAATGGACTCGATACTGCTCTTGGGACGTTTCTCATCCGGTCGCGCCACCGTGGCATTCTCGCGCTTCTCGATCTGCATCGCCGGGACGGTCATGTTGGTGGCATATTTCCAGTAATGCTCCATGACCACAACAAAAGTCTCCAGGGCACCGACAATCAGAATCGTCCACATCGCCACACGCGGCGAGAGGTTATACGGCAGTTGGGGTAACAGCCACCAGCACAAGCCGATCAATATACCGGCATCGAGTACCAGCGATACCATCGACTGCCAGAGCCAGGTATCCTTGTACGAACGGTACAACTGCACCACAAAACCCACGATAATCCACGCCGCAGTCAACGCCCCATAGAGCGCCCAGTAATGCACCATCTCACTCTTGTTGGACACCCAACGCCATAACATACACAACAGTGCCGCAATGAGCCAAACCAGCACATCGACCGCTACTCTCCTATTCCATCCTTCCCGAATCATTCTCCTGTATATCTGTTTTTCTTCCCGTAAACCACCCATTTATCCAAAGCCACCAATACAGCCGGTACCACCGTCAGCGTCAGCACGATGGCCATGAACGCACCGACCGCCAGACAGCCCACAATATTGGATATCATTAAATCATCTATCACCAAAGCCATCGCTCCCGGACCGATGACCATGATCAGCCCTGAGGTCAGGATCGTACGTATCGAACCTCTGTACGCCGCACATATCGCATCTACCGGTAACATCGTCTTGCGGTTCTCGCGGTAGTAGTTGGCAAAGAGGATACCGTAGTCGATGGTCGCACCCATGAGGATCGCTTGCACAATCAGGTACGCCAGATACAGCATCTGACCTGTTACGAGGCCTGCCACCACCACATTGACGTACACCGCACTCATCACGGTTACCACCAATATCGTCGGTACAATGACGGACTTGAAGGTCAGCGCCACAATCAGGAAGATAGAGAGGATCGTCAACAACGAAACAACACCCATCTCGTGATCAAAACCGCCCCGCATCTCTGCGTACATCACGGACTCGCCGACATAATAATGATCATGCGGCATCCGGGCATCCGCCATCGCCGTCAAGGTATCTACAAACGCATACGTCTCCGGCGACTCTTTCGGTAAGGAAGAGAGCACTACCAGCAACGAATGCTGATCTTTGCGCAACATACCGAGTCCCTCTTTCATCTGTGCCTTGATACCCTTGGCTTGTTCACCGATTGTATCCGGCAGGATATCTGCCAGACGCGGGTCGTACACCAAGGTGTCGCACAGGAAAGTAAGCAACGGTTCAAAGCCCATCTGCAGACTGTCGCATCCGCCGTTGACGGAGAAATAATAATCATACAGCAGCGACATCTGTGCCGGTGTCACCGGATCAGCCTTGACATCCGACAGTCTCATGAGTCGAGCCAGTTTGGCAGCCATCTTGTCCGCCGTATAGGTCTTTTCACCAAACACCAGTTCGGTAAACAGCTCCGCTTGCAAATCGGCTTTGGAGGGTCCTTTATGCTTGACAACCACCGGCTCTTCTTTCTTTGGAGCCGAAGCCGCGGCACGCGTTGTGTCGGTACTGTGTAACGCACGTTGTAAGTCCGCAATCGAACTTACGATGGCTTGTGTATCGAGTTCAGAGGGCTGTTTAGCTACCCGTTTCGGTGCCTGTTGAGGAGGATTAGCAATCGCCAACAACTGCTCATCCGTAAAATCTTCGATGCCAAACGCACGGAGCAGAATATTCAGATCATGCGGCGTAAGGCTGGCGTTATGATCCGCCAGGTCCATGAGGTACGTACGTTGTGCCAACAGGTTACGCTGCTCCTCCGATACCATACCTGCCAAACCCGGACGTTTGAACAGATCGTCCACCAGCAGGTGTACATACTGCAACGGGGTCATCTTCTTCACCTTACCCGGCGCGTAACCATAAACCAACTGCGTCTGGATCTGCGTCGAACCGATAAAGATCGACATCTCCTTCACCGTCATCGGCAAACGTATCGCCGCCGTATCCGTCAACTTATGCATCTCCACCGATGCGGCGGAAGTCTGCGTGGCGTTAAGACGCGTGATGAAAGGTACAATCGCTATCTTATCGATCTCCATCTGCGGTACCGCCAGACTGTCGTCCGTCAGCGTCAGAGGTGCAGATGGCGTCATGATAGGCGCAATCGTCTCACGCACCGGCACCACCGTATCCTCCTCTATCGGAGCAGTCGGAGTATTCGGAATAATCGGATTATTCTGATTATTCGGAGTACTCTGAACACTCTGATCTTCCGGTACCTCCAGCATCGACTGCAGATCATGGATCTGCTTCTTCATATCCTCGTCCAGATAACTCGAGAAGAGCGGATTAGACGCCACATGGCTATCCAAGAATCGTGCGATCGAGGGGAAATCCAGTTCCGTCTCCACGGAGTCTTTGGCTTCCATGTAATAGAGCAAACGCACCATCTCGGGGTTGATCATCTCCAGCGCATCGTCCGGCACCTCCGTGCCCTCCGGCATAAAATCCTTGAAGTCCGTGAGCATCGACCGTACATGGTTCGCCATCTCGGTCGGCGTCAGCGGTTTGGACATCAGCGTCGGATAGGAGATCACCAGGTCGATACCCGGTTGCGCCAGCAGACTGTCTACCAGACTATAGACGGAGTCTTCATCTTGGGTGTCATACACCAACACAAACGGATTCGGACTCGGGAAGATCTTCTCGATCTGTGACTCGGCCTCCGCGGAGAAGAAGATCGTCGTCTGACGACTCAGGTACCAGGATCCGAAGAAGAGGATCACCGCCCCTACCGCCATCGGTAACTTATGCCGGGAGATGAACTTGGCAAAGCGGTCCGTGTTCGGTACATACGCTTTCTTCGCCGTCCGGTTGATGGTCTTACGGAAAAGCAACATCAGCGCCGGCATCGCCGTGAACGTACAGATGAGCGAACAAACGACACCCTTGGCCAGCACGATACCCATATCGGCACCGATCTTAAGGCGCATGAAACAGAGCATCAGCAGTCCTACTACCGTCGTCAGCGCGGACGAGAGGATAGAAGGTGCGGCTTTCTTAATCGCATTATTGGCGGCTATACCGGCAGTTTGCCGGTCCGTATGTTCGTCCTGCTCCTGACGGTATCGGTTGAGCAGCACGATACAGTAATCGAGCGACAGCACCGCTTGCAGGATAGAGCCGATAAAATTCGTTGTGATCGAAACGGACGGCAACAAGGCGTTCGTACCCATGTTCAGCAAGATTGCCAAACCGGCCGTTACCAAAATCACTACCGGTTCAAACCAACTCTGCGCCATCAGGAAGAGGACGCACATGATCGCTACGGCCGCAAAGATGATGACCGAGATCGGTGGTGTCGCACCGTCTTGCGAAGTCTCTACCACGCAGTTCCCGCCGAAACGGGTACTGATCTGCTTCCCGAGTGCTTTCTGATCAACGGACTTGGGTATATCCAGATCAAAGACGGTGTACGTGCTGTCCTCGTTATAGCGGTAAGTGACACCGCGTACCTCTTCGTAACCGTCCAACAAAGTCCGGATACCAGGTACCTCGTTCGGTTTGACCCCTTCGAACAGCACATGCACGTCCGTTCCCGACATCTGCGCCGCGGAGCCGAACTCATCCATCACGATCTCCAGACCCCGCTTCATCTGCGAGTCATCGGGCAGGTACTTGGTCATGTCGGCATTGACGTTCGTGTAGAACATCATGATACCGCTGATGACCGCCAGTGCCACCGTGACAGCGAATAATATGTAATGATACCTACGTTTCAATCTTCAATCTTAGAAGTTTCCCATTTGGAGGTAAGCCACCTCTTTCGGTGTCAGGAAACGCCATTTGCCGCGACCTACATTCTTCTTGGTCAGACCGGCAAAAGACACGCGGTCCAGGTTTACCACCTTGTATCCTACTTTCTCAAAGATACGACGTACCACGCGGTTCTGACCCGAATGGATCTCCAGACCGATATGACGACGATCGGCTTTCGGGAACTCTAAGGCATCGGGGATGATACGCTCGTCGTCCAATACGACACCGGCGCGTACAATCGCCTCATCTACCTCATCCAACTCCCGATCGAGGGTGACGGCATAAATCTTCTTCTTGTTGAATTTCGGATGCGTCAGCTTAGCGGCCAAATCTCCGTCATTGGTCAGCAGCAACACACCGGTCGTGTTACGGTCCAGACGACCTACCGGATAAATACGCTCCGGGCAGGCGTTCCGTACGATGTCGATTACCGTGTGACGCTCTTGCGGATCGTCGGTCGTAGTCACCGTGTTCTTCGGTTTATTGAGCAGGATATACACCTTGCGTTCCCGACGAACCGGCTGGTCATGGAAACGGATATCATCCGTCGGAAGCACTTTGGAACCCAGGCTGTCAACGGTAACACCATTAACGGTGATTACGCCGGCCTGAATAAAATCATCCGCCTCACGACGGCTACAGATACCGGCATTGGCCAGGTACTTGTTCAGACGAACCGGCTTGGTCGGATCTTCGTGCTGCTCACGATACACTTGCTGTTTGTGATGGGAATACAAACCGTTGTTACGTTTCGGTTTACGGTCTCCAAACGGTCTTTGCGGGCGCTCCCCGTCGAACGGTCTCTGCGGGCGCTCACTGTTAAAACCAAATTGTTTAGGTCTACTCTCCCCGTCCTCTCGACGGAATCTCGGACGAGCCGATGCCGGCTCTCCTTCCCGGCGAAAACGCGGACGGGGTCTGCGCTCACCTTCGTTGTTCAAATTGTTGTTGTACATTGTTGTGTTCATTATGCGTATACTCACGTACGCGCGTTAATTAAATAATAAGGTGAAAAGGCAAAAGGGGTATAACCACCTTTCACCTTTTGCCTTTTTAAAACCTCTGCGCGATTAAGCTTCAGCTTGCTCGATAGCCAGTTTACCACGATAGTAACCGCAGCTCGGGCATACGGTGTGGTAAATGTGCAGTGCACCACAGTTCGGGCATGTTGCCAGTGTCGGTGCTTTCACTACGTCATGGGTACGACGTTTCGCTTGTCTGGTGTGGCTTTGTCTTCTTTTAGGATGTGCCATAATTATTTACAATTTTAAGATTTCAAATTTATAATTTACAAATTATCAATCTCGGGATCCGAATCGTCACAAAGGTGATCATGGAGGAGAAGTTCCATTTGCTTATTGCACTCACCTGCTTGGTGACAGTGAACGATCGGAATATTGATACTTACTATTTCATATGCTAACCACGATAAATCGATTTCATCATTTAGCGAAGCGTCACCATTTAGCGAAGCGTCACCATTATCGAATTCATCATTGGCATCTATTTCAAGGGGCATCGGGTCGAGGCACCTATCACACACGACAAAGACAGTTCCTCGAACCGCTATGTTGAGCTGATAGTCCTCCTCCCGGAGATTAAGCGTCGCTTTGCCTTCCACTTGTCCGCCTAAGATTTCCGTTTTCTCCAAGCTCTTGAAGAACGCGTCATCCAGCGTAATATCAAACTCATGACGGCCTACAGGCAGGCGTTTTAAGTCAATGATATAGTGGTCTTTTTCGCTCATTACGCAAAATCGGCTGCAAAGGTACTGCTTTTTTTTGAATTATGCAAATAAAAATGCAAAAAAATCGTTAACAGCTCTCAAATTGGCGTAAGAACCGAACATCATTCTCGGAGAAGAGACGTAAATCTTTGACGCGGTATTTGAGGTTCGTGATACGCTCCACACCCATACCGAACGCATATCCGCTGTACTCCTTACTGTCGATGCCGCAGGCCTCCAGTACGTTCGGGTCCACCATACCGCAGCCGAGAATCTCTACCCAACCGGTACCCTTGCAGAACGAACAACCCGTACCGCCGCAGATGTTACAGCTGATATCCATCTCGGCACTCGGCTCCGTGAAGGGGAAATAAGACGGACGCAGACGGATCTTGGTCTCCGGTCCGAACATCTCCTTACTGAAATACAGCAGTGCCTCGCGCAGGTCCGCAAACGACACATTCTTGTCAATGTACAGACCCTCCACCTGGTGGAAGAAACAGTGCGCACGCGCCGAGATCGCTTCGTTGCGATATACACGTCCCGGGCAAAGCACACGGATCGGCGGTTTCTGGCTCGTCATCACGCGCGTTTGAACGGAGCTCGTGTGCGAACGTAACAGGACGTCCGTCGGTTTCTGTACACCGATCTCTTTCTCGATAAAGAACGTATCCTGCATGTCGCGCGCCGGATGCTCCGGAGCAAAGTTCAGCATACTATAGACGTGCTTGTCGTCCTCCACTTCGGGGCCTTGTGCAATCGTGAAACCGATACGGGAGAAGATATCCTCTATCTCTTCACGCACCAGGGACAGCGGGTGACGGGTACCTAACGCAATCGGATCCGGCGTACGGGTCAAGTCCTGCTTGTCCATCTCCGCCTTCTTCGCCTCGAACTGCTCTTTGAGTTCGTTGATACGGCCTTCCGTCTGCTGACGCAACTGGTTCAGCAACTGTCCCAACTCACGTTTCTCCTCCGGAGCTACGTTACGGAACTCATTGAACAGCGCCGTGATCTCTCCCTTCTTACTGAGGTACTTGATACGCAACGCCTCCAGCTCTTCCGCGTTGTTTGCCTTCAACTCATTCACCTGCCCGAGCAGCGTCTGAATATTATCTCTTAAAGCCATAATGCTGTATATTATCAAAAAACGCTGCAAAGGTACTGCTTTTTTTTGACATACGCAAATATTTGTATATTTTTATACAAAAAAAAGAGCCACCAATATTGAGGTGACTCTTCCCAAAGAGGGGTGCAGCTTATTGACGCGGATGCTCGGCGTCGTAAGCCTGACCGCAGACTTTCCTCGCGGGCAAACCCCTCGTACATGTACC
>Ga0256405_10000201_pt1 | contig 197878 bp, 169 predicted proteins | sample RumenRJG_02DNA_FD_189096 | JGI IMG/M metagenome (GOLD analysis project Ga0256405, IMG submission 189096) | Bovine rumen microbial communities from Lethbridge, Alberta, Canada - RJG_02 | ecosystem: Host-associated > Mammals > Digestive system > Stomach > Rumen | place: Canada: Alberta...
GGTCCTCTTGTTGAGTTGTGATGCAGTGTCCAGACCGCACCACAAATTTAACTAGAGGACTTTTTTCATCACCGCCAGAAGGCTTCTTTAGAACCACCAGCCCAGCTGGTGGTTTTCGGTTTATACAGCAAGGCGGCATCCCCTTCGGTGGATCCCGCAATGTTCAAGTCCTCTGAACTGGAAAAATTTTTGGCATCGATATCCAGCAGGGCAAATATTTCTCTTTCTGCCGAATCCTTTGCTGCTGCTACCCTCATCTTCTTTGTTTTTACAAGATGAACAACGCGGTGGTATTCAAGGTGCGTCAAAAGATTGATATTCACCAAGCCACCATCGCGCATCATCACGTCGGTCAATGCGTAAAGGGTCAGGGGCGCGTTGGAATTCTTGCCGCTTACCTCGTTACGGTAGTACCCCTTAGCATGGAGCTCTAGATACTGGCTCATCATCGTTCGAGCATTCAGCTTGAAAAAACCACTATCGTTCAAAATAACAGTCTCGAAGTTATCACCCGTTTGGTCCAAGGAACGGCCGTCTCTCAGTTCGATGACATTCACCTCAGAACCCATCAAGAATGGGCCCTTCTGAGTAAATCCGCCAACCCCTTCCAGAGAGGTGGCTATCCTTTCGGAATCAAGGACATCGGAATTATTGAAAGGCATCGCAAAAGAGGAAGTTCCACATTGAACCCATAGGGAATCCGCAAACTTTTTTGTAACGGAGCAACTCTGTCCCGAAAAGCCCCTGTCACCCTTAGCTCCGTTCAAAACCACACCGATAGAGTCATTTCCGCATATAACCTTCAGGCCGCTCTTGTCGGGAAGTTCTTCTGTACGGCAACTTGTAACAGCCCCTTCCTTAACTGCAAACCAGTTGGCGTCTGCACAAACGCGCATACCACTTTCGGATTTGACAAAGAAGGATTCCCCCTCATTTTCGGCGGTACAAGGCGGCAATTCTTCGACGGAAGCAACCACATTATTTCCGCAGCTACTATCATCCGAAACAGACGTATCACTGCAGGCAATCAAAAAAGCCTCACAGGATAAAAAACAACCTATAATTACACGCATTCTCATATTTTCAAATCCAGTAATCAACATCTAATGTATAGTTTTTGACGCAACGGACAGAGAGTGCATTTCCCTTCTTGAATTCTACCGTGGTATTGATCCGAGCTTTATCTTCTAATCCAACATCACCATAGACTTGTTCAATATAAAAATTGACAGCATTCATTTTATCTTTAGCAAGTTCATTAGAAGAAACAAAAAACACCTCTACATCAAACCCAGTTTGACGTTCAAATAAACCTGTATTGCCGGACCAATATCCACCCACATCAAATACACTAAATCCGGACCCGTTATCAGCACCTGGATAGCCCACCCCACTTGAAAAACCTCCAATGGCACCATATTCACTCAAAATAAAATTAAATAAAAGAAACCAATCAAACCTATCTGGAATATGCCAGCCTTCTGGGCAAATTCCCTGGTGTTGTTTTCCGACAAGTCCATCCTTGTCACGGGCCAATCCATAATTCCACTTGTCGTCAAGATTCATGGCCGCAGCCCATGTGTAGAAACGCCCCCCTTTTTTGCAGCTTAGGGAGTCATTATTGTAGCATTTGGTATGGCCGTCCAAATAGGGGTAATCAGATCCACCAGCAAAATTCAAGTTCTCTGCCATCCAAACCATGGGCTCACCCATATCATCTCCAATCGTTTTAAGACCAACACCATATACGTCATTCTCAGCAGATGACAAATCAAACGATACGGTCCTGTAATTACGTCCATCCCTGGAATCATGCAATTCTCCGAATGATAATCCAGATACATTGAAGAATATTCCCGGTATATCATCTAAATCGTAATCGTAAACAGTAGCCTTTCTCCATTTGCCATTAGAGCAAACCATGGAACCTACCATCATAAACGGTTGAGAAGTAACACACGCCTGCCCAAAGGTTTCCTCCTCTACCGTGGCCGCGCGCCAAAAGCCCCCATCGCAGACGAATTTCGAACCCGTAATAATATGTCCCGGCATCATGTCACCGTCATTACATAGGGCACCATCCGTAAAGGTGTTCTCCCCTACCTCGTAGTTATCCTCGTGCCAGCGGAACTGCGTCTGAACCCAATGTTCGTCATCACTGGCAAGGCCATTGACATTCTGCTCAGGCTTATAGTATTCATACCCCTTGAAGAATCCATAATCCACAAGAAAAGAATCGGGTCTGCAAGAATAATAGAAATCGGCATCCGTATAATCAGGGGTAAAATGGACTACCTGACCATGGTTCGAAGCAGTGCAACCCTGGCCAAGGTCTCTTTCTTCACTCCATCCCACACGCCAAAATCCATAATTCGTATCGAATACATAAGTGTTGGTAGTATAATCGCCTCGGCGTACCGATCCATCGGAAGCCTCGCTTGGATATTTTCGCGTGTCCGCATAGTAGGCACTGCACCCTTCCCAATGGCGATTTGTGCACACCACATAGGGGTAATATTCATTCTCTATCTTGTCGGACTTGTTCGGCTTTACACTTGCAGCAGAGTCGGCTTCTACATCTTCATTGCAAAATCCATAAATTCCTTCCAACTCCGTCATCTCGCGCCAATGTCCCATGACTGAATCATAAACATACTTTGCCGACGTATTTATGTCGCCCGACTTTATTTGTCCATCGGTCCCAGCCGGCCATCCATAGGTATCCTTCTCCAGGTTCGTAGCCCTGCGCCACATATAGCCCACTCCAGCAGAATCAACACAGACAAAACGGTTCTTGGATTCCACCAAGCGTTCCGCTCCGGCAGCCACCACCTTATCAACATTGTCCTTATCGCACGTCGGTAGGCCATATTCCTTGGTCCAGAAGGAACGGATATACTTCTCGAAATTCGGCACCATTGATGACAGGCCCCAATCTTCCACATTGGCACGTATCGTTTCGAGCCTACCCGTGGCATCGGCATTTTCTGCCCAGTCTGCAATGGAGTCCCGCATCTTGGCGTTGTCCCACTTGCCGTCCTTTTCCATGTCGGTAGAAACATTGGTCAAAAGTTCGCTCAACTGAGAAACGTCCCTGTCGCCCTGGAACATTATCGAGAATGCTAGCAAGGCGGCGTCTCCTTCGCTGGACCCCACTATGTTCAGGTCCTCGGAACTGAAAAAGTCCTTGGAATCGATATGGAGCAAGTTGAAAATTTCACGTTCCGCTGTATCCTTGGCTGCCGCCACCTTCATCTTCTTTTTTTTCACAAGATATACAACACGGTGATATTCCAGATGGGTCAACAGGTTGATGTTCACCACCCCACCGGAACGCATCATCACGTCGGTCAAGGCATATAGAGTCAGCTGGGCGTTAGAATTCTTGCCGCTCACTTCGTTGCGGTAGTAACCCTTAGCATGCAACTCCAGGTACTGACTCATCATCATACGGGCATTCAGCTTAAACTGGCCATCATCGCTCTGGATTTTCGCCTCAAAATTGTCACCGGTCTGATCTAGGGTTCGTCCATCTTTCAGTTCAATGACATTTACCTCCGAACCCATCAGGAATGGACCCTTCTGGGTAAAACCGCTCACGCCTTCCAAGGATGTGGCAATCTTTTCGGAATCCAGGACTACAGAACTGCTGTTGTTGGCTCCAGATGTGGGGACAGAAAAAGAATAGGAACCGCAGGTCACCCATAGAGAATCGGCGGTCTTATCGGAGACATAACAGCCTTGTTCGGAATTGCTAGAATCTTTTTTTTCCGTATCTTCGTTCTTGATCGCGAACCACTTGGCATCGGAACACACACGGACGAGCTTTTCGGATTTGACAAAGAAGGGTTCACCCTCATTTTCGGCCGTGCAGGGAGGCAATTCTTCGGCACTAGCAACAACGCCCATGTCGTTACGATCATTGATATCGTCAGAAACGGAAGTATCACCACATGCGGTCATGCATATAGCAAAAAATAAAAGAGTATTCCTCCCCAAATGATACATACATTAATCCTTTACACAACGCACCGACAAAAGCCGTTCAACATTATCCACATACATAGAAGCCGTATAACGCTGATCTTCCTTGCTAAGGTAAAGGACATAATGGGTCTCATCCATCACCTCCTCGGTAGAGGTCCACCAATAGCCGACACTCCCCGCAAACTTGCACACTCCGGCATCCGTACAGAACCCTCCCGGAAGAGCAGAGAATTTCAGTTTGTCGTCGCCATTTTCAGATGCCCACCCACTAGTGGCCTTGAAATGTTCACCGGCGTAATCGTCCTGAGCCCCAGAAAGAGATTTCAACTTATCATATTCTGCACTCGTAGGCAGACGCCAACCCGTAGGACAAGCGTGGCTTGCCGCCTCGTAATCGTAGAGACGACCGTACTTTGCACAGTTGGCATCGTCATCGTCAAAGCACATGGACTTACCGCTCGTTGTCTCATAGTCCAGGTTTTCCGCCATCCAGCACTGTTCGCCAATAAGGACCGTCTTATGGTCTCGACCGCGATTCAAGGGTGTACCGCAATCTATGCTGGCACTGGCAGAGGATTCAAAGGATCCAGAAGATTCAGGAGATACAGGGAAATCGGTATTCGAAGAAGTGGGATCGACACTCCCGGAATCAGAAGATTGTTCTGTATTGGACGCTGCCCCCTCCATCAGGTCGATGTCGTAGTTGTCGTAAAGGGAGCAGCCTGACATGAGCAAGAGAGAAAGCGCGGACATCAGTAAAAGATTCTTCGACTTCGCTTCGCTACGCTCAGAATGACACATTCTTTCGTCTAAAAACATAGTCACCCCCTACATCTCCCAGAACAGCGTGATATAGCCGCCCTGCCCAAGGTTCGTCACAAAGTCATGTCCCAACTCTATACCCAGGTTCCCAAAACTGTAGAAAAGGCCCGTACGGAACTGCATCCATTCCTCAGAATCACTTTCGGGAATGGCGATAATGGCAGTTTCACGCAAGCCGAAGTTGTTGTAATCAAAATGGAGCTGTCCCACGGGAGCCACATAGACACGCTGGAGTTTTCCGTCACCAAGGCCTGCACCCACATATACGCCGGCACCTAGAGAAATACGGCTCTCGCCCAAGTCGCCAAACCCGTAAGCAAGTCTTAGAGTTGCCACCAGGTCAGGCATAATCATCAGCGCATTTTCATCCAATTCAAAAGCCTTGTAGTTCTTGTCACTAAACTGGGCAAAGGCCGCAGTGATACCTACCCAAGGCGAAATATGAGCACCCCGGCGTTTTTCCAGTTCGGCAACCTTCGCGGCCTGTTCTGCCGCGTAGATGCTGTCCAGAACAGCCTCGTCTTCTTCGGGTCCAAAGTCCACTCCGTCGTTGTTGCCCTGGTTTTCCCAAATCCAGCGACCATTCATGGAGGTGGCCTTTTCCTTGTACTCCACGGAACCCTTGAAGGTCTGAGGCTTGCCCCGTTTCATGACCACGGGTTCACCATCGACACTGACACGCCCCTTCTCAAACTTGATACGGACATTACTCTCACTTGCGGGGCCACCACTAATACGGCTGTGGAACAACTTGACCCCATTCAGGTAGTAGGCGCTGCGCACCGGCCTGGCGATGTCCATGTAAATCACCGGAGCTGCGGTGGTGTCGGTCTTGTAAACCGCCAGGGAGCCGTTCTTGGCAAGTTCGGCATTCAACGCCTGGAGTTTTTCCAGGAAGAAAGGAGCAAAGCCCTCCCCATCCTGGCGGACCACCATCTCGCGACAGGTCTCGCCCCACTTCTGGGCGATTTCAAAGGAATGCTTGCGGTGGTTGGGCTCGTATTGAAGGGTAAAGTCGTAATTGGCCTGGAAACCGCTGCTCAAGGGTTCCAAGAAAACGCCGCCCTGCAGGTTCAAGAACTGGTCCTTGCTCTGGGCAAAACTGTAAAGGGCTTCTGTGCAGGCCTCAATCTGCAACTTGCGGTCTTCCAGGCCACGGGCCATTTCCATGTGACCAAGACGGACCTCGCCAGTAACCCGCATATAGCGTTCTTCAAAGGCAGGGAGCTCCACCCGGTAGAAAGTCCAGCACTCATCCCCCATCACGTCGTTAATGCTAATGGTTGCGCACTGGTCGTTTTTCTTGGCAATTTGGCTCGCTTCCAAGAGAAGAGAATCCAGCCCTTCGTTCTTGCCCTGTACCGATTTCTTCAATTTTTCAAGTTCCGCCTCCCGCTGGTGGAATACCGCAGGGTCCTGCACAAAGATGGAGGCCGACTGTGCGCCGTCCTGGGACTCGGCAGGAGCCTTCGCAGGTTCAACAGGAGCCGTTGCGACCGCAGGTTGCGGGGCAGCTGCCTGAGCAGGTTCTGCGGCAACTTCCGCAGGTTCGGTTGCCAAGCCAGCGGAAGTATCAGCGGCAGGTTCTACGGTTTCGGCCGGCGCAGCCAAAGCAGGTACTGCCTCGGCTTGAGCGGATTCTACAACGGATTCTTCAGCAGGCGGCGTCTGGGCAGGTAATGCCTCCCCTTCTGCGGCCAAAACGGACACGGTCATTGCGCACAATAACGCGATGGATTTATGCAAACAGTTCATTTTCTTAGTCTTGTGCAAGGACGTTAAACTTCTATTCAGAATGTATAATTTTTTCTTACATTTGTCACAAATTAAAACAAGCCCCACACACAAATGTGCTCTAGAATACATTTTTGCTTTTTTTGTTCGTCAAAAGCACCGAAATGTTTGGCAAATTGAGGAAAATCACACGCCAGAAGACGCGTTTTCAACAAATTCGCGGGCCTGTGACTTCCACAGGGCCATAAACGACTTGATGCTTGCCCGATTGTACCTGTCGCTATCGTAGTCGAACATGAGAGCAAAACGATCTCTTGCGTCCAAAATTTCCAGGTCAAAGATGCTCTGGTTTTTGGCTTTGGGCCGCTTGATTTCAAGCCTACGCTTAATGAGGGAACATCCGCCACTCGCATTGCGGATGTTCCCCTGATAAAGGACGCACAGGCTGTCATGGGGTCGGTTTTGATTCTTGTAAAGAGTGTATTGGCAAGTCGGATTGGCAATGTTCTGCTGCACCTGGCGGTGGACCTCCCGCAGAAAATCAAGATCCCCCAACGAAGCATCGGCACCCACCGGAAGCGAAGAATAAAGGGCTCCCACCGCCCTGGATTCCCGCACATCGTCCCTGTCCCTGTAAATCCAGTTTATCAGGACATTGCGGGTCTGATTGTAGCGGGCCATGGCCTTCAAGGTGACCGCGATAAAAAATGCGCTTAGGCCAATCTTGACCTGGGCGCAGAAGTTTTCCAACCTTGTGCGTTCAAGGTCCAGTTCCGAAATCATTATATCTTCGGACAAATCCGACGATTCAAAATCTGTCTTGGGGCAACAATCCCACGTTCCCGTGCCGAACAAGGCTTCAAAGCGTTCCAGGGCGGCACGGAATTCCGTAGAGCTGGGCAAATCTAAGCGCTTTGACAAAATCTGCTCGTAGCCGTCGTCTTCTAGCTTACCGCCGGCATAAAGCCTTTCCACATCCCGCAAAAACGCATGGATGGAAGTCCCGTCAAAAACGATATGGTGGAAATCGGTAAAGAGGAACGATCCCTTTTCGGTCTTGAAAATCCTTATGCGGAAAAGCCTGTCCTTAAGCAGGTCAAAGGGGCAAACCAGGGCATCTTTCAGCTTGACAAATTCTGCTTCAGAAATATGCTCTACCGGAATGACTACGTCTCCAATTTTCACATCACCAATCCGCTGAAAAATCTCCCCCCTCGCTGTCTTTTCAAAGCGGGTAAGCAAAGCCCTGTGGCCAAGCACCGCCTGTGAAAGGGCCGAACCAAGCCGTTCCAAGTCCACGGATTCTTTCAGGGCGAACAAGGCGTAGATGTTATACATGGTGGAATCCACCGCACGCTGCTGGAAATTCCAGATGTACTGCTGGGTGGGAAGCAGCGGGTAAATCCCTGTCGCCGGCGAAGTGACGGATTTTTCCGCAGAAACCGACAAATTCCGCTTCTGCCAAAGTGCCGCTATTTTCCGGGGGGTTCGTCCCGAATACACGTCGGACATTTCTAGCCCTGCCATGTTTGAGGCGACAATGGCCTCCATGGTCGTGATAGAAGAGCCTCCCAAGGCAAAAAAGTCGTCGTCGGCACCCACGTAGGCTACATCCAATACCGTCTTGAACGCAGCACACAAGCGTTTTTCGCCATCTGTTTCAGGGGCACTGTAGGGAGCGTGAGACGCCTCTTCGGCAGGGCACTGCAGGGAAAGCTTATCCAGCTTGCCGTTGCTGTTTCTGGGGACACTGTCCAGGTGCACAAAATGGTTGGGCAACATGTAGTGCGGCAAGAACCTTGAAAGTCCCGCAAAAACAGATTCATAGTCGATATCCACATCGTCGGTATAGTAGGCGCAAATGGTCGCCCTGCCCGAAGCATCCTTGAAAATCTTGACGCACACCCAAGATAGCCCCAGCACCCTCCTGAGTGCCGATTCGATCTCGCCGGGTTCTACACGGTTCCCGTCAATCTTTACCATGTCATTCTTGCGGCCTACAATCACCAGGTTTCCGTCAGGGAGTTCCCGTGCCATATCGCCGGTGTAAATCCAGCCTTCCCTGAAGGTTTCGGCTGATTCCGCCGGCATGTTCACATAGCAGCGGACATAAGGGTTTTTCACCCGCAACTCTCCCTCACAAACATCCACCTCCATGCCGCCATAGGGCTTGCCGATAGGCGTGTTTTCGTAGGAGCGGTCTATCTTGAAAGCCGTGGGCATGGAGCCGGTTTCGCTCATACCGTACATGGCATATAGTTCCACGTTATCCAGGTAAAGGTCGCGGATAATTTCTGCCGCCACGATTATCCGGCAGACACTGGGCGGAAACTCCTTGAAAAGCTTTATGTAGGTGGGCGTAACAAAAAGGGTGGTTATCCCCTGCTCCGCCATGTAGTCCTGCATTACAACCGGGTTCTTGGAAACGGCGTAGGGGACCACCGCAACCGAGGCTCCAGAAGTCACTGCCCAGGCAAAAAGGAAAAAAGCCGGCAGGTAATTCAGGGACGCAATGACTGCCACCCTATGCCCAGGTTCCACCATTTTTTCACCGGATGCGTTCCGCACGTTGGTAGGCACCATCAGTTCTACGGAGCCGTATTCATGGAGAATCCCCTTGGGGTGCCCCGTAGAACCCGAAGTATAGACGAAAAACGCACCGTCGTGCAAATTTCTGGGGCGGCTCCTGCCCAAAGTCCCAGAAGTTGCAGAACCCGTGGCACTCTCACCGAAAATCCTTTCAAGAAGGGCATCGTCGAGGACAAGCCTAGGCTTCAAATCTTCACGGATGAACTTTTCCCGCTCAACAGGCTCCCCCGTCTCGATCCCTGCAAAGACGGCTCCCGCTTTCCAGACCCCGAGAAGGCAGGCGTAATGGAAAGCGCTCCTGGAAATTTTTACAAGGACCACCTCTTCGGTGCCTACGTTTTCACTTTCAAGGTAGTCAAGGACCTGTCCCGAAAGGGCGTCCAATTCGGCGTAGGTAAGGGACTTTTCTGCGTCCGACACGGCAACGGCCTCGGGCATTCGCTCTACATTCTCGAAAAAAGCTTTAAAAAAGTCCATCATGGGGTGTTGTTATGGATTTTTGCACCAGGGAACACCTCCGAAAATAATAATTTGATGTTATCGAGAGTAACGATTCAGCGACATTTATGAGCCGTAACAAGATTTTTTGCGAAGAAAGATTCAAGACCCTGCTGGGAGCCTCCACCGTAGGCATGATCATCCCCATCGTGGTCATTCTTTCCAATGCGGCTATTGTCGGAAACGTGCTTGACGAAAGGGCGCTGTCGGCCTGGAACGTCTTTACCCCCCTGCTCAGCTTCTTTATCGGGATTGCCGACATCGTAAGTATCGGCACCTGCTATGTCTATACCTACAAGATGGGCGAAACGGACAAGCTGGGAGCAGACAAGGTCTTTGGGCAGAGCCTCCTGGTTTCAATCGTACTTTCGGCCATTACCTACTTCGCTTCCGGGGCCTGTTTCGAAATCTACCTGAACTACCTTAATCTAAGTCCAGAAATCACCCAGTACGCGCAAGACTGTTTCAGCTACTACCGGTACGTGCTGATGCTCTACCCCGTCTATTTTTTGCTTTCGGACATGGTGCTCATGGACGGGGACGCGGCCTGCAGTTACCTTTCAAATGTACTTCTGCTCGTCGGGGGCATTACCGTTTCCGTCGTGGCATGCACGAACATGGGAATTTCTGGCATCGGTGTCGGGGCACTGGTCGGCACCCTAGGGGCCATACTTGCCCTGTGCCTTCATTTCTTCCGTAAGTCCAACTCCCTCAGGCCCAGATTCCATTTCAGTTTCAAGCTCTTCGCCGTCACCCTGAAATACAGCATTGTCGATGCAAGCCTCTACCTACTTGTGGGGCTACAGACTTTTATCCTGAACAAGTACGTCATTTTCAACTATGGCGAATTCAACCTGCCGGTACTGACGCTCGTGACAAGCGTTATCCAGCTGACCATCATCTTTGACGGAATCGGCCAGGCAATGACGCCCCTTGCCAACGTTTACCATGGTGAAAAGAATCCCGAGGGCGTGCGGAAGGTCATGAAAATTTCCATAAAGGCGGCACTGGCAGAAGGGCTGATCTTCACCCTGATTCTAGCCATTTTCGCCCCCATGATTCCCAGCGCCTTCAATATCGAATCTCCCCTATTGCAGGAACTTTCCACCAAGGCCCTCTGGACGGTCTGCCCAACCTTGTGCTGCACCGCCCTACTTTTCCTTTTCACCTCCTATTTCTTGGTGAGGCAGTCCATCGGCCACAGCCTTACCATCTGCGCTCTCAAGGATTTGCTGATGCCTGTCCTATGCGTGTTTGCCTTCGGGGCACTGTTTGGCTTTTCGGGCGTGTGGGTGGGGCTTTCCCTGGCACCGTTTCTTACCCTCATCATTGGCACACTGCTGTCCCTGTTACGTTTCAAGGGAAAAAAATTCCCCTTGTTCCTGGATGAATCCGAAAAGCACCATTACTCCTTCGATTTCTTGGTCACTACCGACAATACCATGAGCATCCAGCAGAAAGTCCGGGAAATCCTGACCCAGGAAGGCGTTTCAAGCAAGAACATCACCAAGGCCCTGCTGATCATCGAAGAGATTTACATGTTCCTGATAGACTACAATGCACCCAAGGTTCTCTTGTCCGAACTCACCATAGTCGTGGGCAAGCACGTGCAGATGATTTTCAGGGACGACGGAAAGATTTTCGACATCACGAGCGAAATAAGCGCCACCTCTTCTTTCCGGGGGTTTGTCCTGAAAAACATCATGATAAACCAGGAAGACAAGAAAAACATAACCACCACGAGCTACAACCGGAATTTTATTATATTACCCTTGTAAATGGCAAGATTATGGACTTGGTATGGCCCACAAAAAAATAAAATTCAGTGAATCCACCCAGGCGTTGTTCGAAGAAAACGAATGGAAAGCCAACAACCTCATTGCAGGTTCTTTCGGCATCTTGGCGTTCATCTACCTCGTCATCGCCATCTGCTCCATTACCGGCGTCTTCGACGTTCCCGCCACGTGGGGGATTTTCTTCTTTGGGCTACAGACCGCCTTGTTTATCGCCATGATGTTTGCCATCAGGCGCCTGAACCAAAAGAAGTTTACCAAGTACGTGGGCCTCGTGGCTCTACTTTTGGCCATCAGCCTCTACACGGTCATCTACTCCTACGGCGTGGAACTCCTGTTTGCCATTCCCATCGTGCTGAGCTGCCGCTACTACCTGAAAAAAGTGACCCTGAACGTATCGATAGTGACAACTATCGCCTATATCGTTTCTAAGTTTCTGTCTTCTATTTACGGGCTTCCGGACATCAACATGGTCTCCTTTGTTCCGGGAACCATCATTACCATCACCAGCACCATGGACGCGGCCATTGCCGACGCCATCAGCCAGCTGCAAGGGGAAGCCCTGCACCAGTTCTTGGTGGACTACAACATCAACAACTTCTTCTACTGTATCGACAGTAACCTGGTGTTCCTCTTGGCCATCATCTATGTCTGCTACAACACTACAAAGCGGATGCAGACCATGGTGCTTATCCAGGCGGACATTTCCAGCAAAAAAGCCGCCGTGGAATCGGAACTGAAGATGGGGAATTCTATCCAGATAAGCATGCTCCCCCACAATTTCCCCTCATCGGAATCCGTAGAAATCTTTGCCACCATGGATCCGGCTAAAGAAGTAGGCGGTGACTTTTACGACTTCTTCTTTATCGACAAGACCCATGTGGGTATCGTCGTGGCCGACGTTTCGGGCAAAGGCGTCCCTGCGGCCCTCTTCATGGTGATTACCAAGACCCTCATCAAGGACCAGGCCAAGCTGGGGCTGTCTCCCGAAAAGGTGTTCACCAAGGTGAACCACTCCCTGAGCAAGAGCGACGACGAGGGAATGTTCGTGACGGCATGGTTCGGTGTCCTGGACATGGAAACGGGAGTCTTGAGTTATTCAAACGCAGGACACAACCCGCCCCTGATTTGTATCGGAGGCAAGGATTTCCAGTTCCTGCGTTCTCCCAAACGCAAGTTGCCCCTGGCTGCCATGGATAAAGTCGAATACTACCAGGAAAGTATCACCCTTTCGGCAGGCGACAGCATTTTCCTCTATACCGATGGCGTTACCGAGGCCTGCCACCAGAAGGATTTCTACGGGGAGACCCGCCTGACGGAATACCTGAACAAGAACCGCGACACCGATTTGGAATGTGTTCTGCACGGGCTCAAGGCGGAGCTGGACGCTTTTGCCGATGGCGAACCGCAATACGACGACATCACCATGCTGATGATGAAGTATAAGGGAAGGGGCTAGGGACTAGGATTTAGGGGTTAGGATTTAGGGGTTAGGATTTAGGGGTTAGGTAGTAGGTTGTAGGTATTAGGGCCGCAGGTCTCAAGAGGTGTCTTCCTGAGCGACGAAGTCGCGAAGGATCCAGGCCATAAGAACTGCTAAGTTTGTAGAATTAAAATCAGGGAACTAGGATAGTCAAAAATGTCAAACAAGAGAGAAAACTGGGGTTCCAAGCTGGGAGTAATCCTCGCCGTGGCAGGTTCTGCCGTCGGACTCGGCAACTTTTTACGCTTTCCCGTGCAGGCGGCCACCAATGGCGGAGGTGCCTTCATCATCCCCTACCTTATCGCCTTCTTGCTTTTGGGCATTCCCCTTTCATGGATGGAATGGACCCTTGGCCGTGCGGCAGGACTCCACCATCACGGCACAGCACCGGGTGGATTCCACTACATTCTCGGTAAAAAGCCCTGGGCAAAGCACCTGGGCTCCTTGGGACTTTTACCCCCGCTGTTCATCAGCTTCTACTATGTCTTTATCCAGTCCTGGATTCTGGCCTTCACCTACTATTCCGCCACTGGAAAACTTATGGAAGTGGTGGCCGGCGGTTACGAGCCCATGAAGGAATTCTTCGGCAACTACATCATGCTGAACACCAAGGTAGGCCCCATTCCTGCCGCCATCCTGTTCTTCTTGATTACCTTCGCCTGCAACATGGGGCTTTTGTCCTTCGGCGTGCGCAAGGGTATCGAGCGGGTAAACAAGGTGACCATGCCCATCCTCCTGATCATGGGCATTATCCTGGTGGTGCGCGTGCTTACCGTTACCGACATCGGCAAGGGTCTTGCCTTCGTGTGGAACCCGAACTTCTCTGAAATGCTCAACCCCGCCGTGTGGCTTGCGGCGTCGGGCCAGGTGTTCTTCACCATGAGCCTTGGCATGGGTATCGTGTTCTGCTACGCCAGTTACCTGAAACCCAAGGAAGACCTGGTGCTTTCGTCCTTGACTGCAGGCGCTACCAACGGATTTGCCGAAATTATCTTGGGCGGCACTATCGTGATTCCCATGGCGGTGCTCATCGCCGGCAACAACATCGAGGAATGCGCCAAGCTGGGCACCTTCGGTCTCGGATTCCAGACCATGCCCTTCGTGTTCGGGCAGCTTCCCTTTGGCGGATTTTTCCAGACCCTCTGGTTTGCCATGCTCTTTATCGCAGGCGTCACCAGCGCCATTTCCATCATTCAGCCCCTGATCAGCTTCTGCGAAGACGACCTGAAGTTCCACCGCAAAAAGGCCATCGCCGCCACAGGTACCGTGACCTTCCTGGGTAGCCTGGTGGGCATCTTCGGCCTTGCCGCCGGTGCCGTCGATGAACTGGACTTCTGGGGCGGTAGTTTCTTGCTGGTGGTGCTCGGCACCATCCAGGCGTTCATTTTTGCCTTTGTGCTGGGTCGCCGCAAGTCCGAGACCATCGGCGAAGACGGCAAACCCGAAAACGAAGCCTTTGCCCTGATGAACGACGGCGCGGCCCTAAAGCTCCCCCGCTTTTTCCGCCCTATCATCATGTACGTGTGCCCGATTTACCTTGCCATTGTGCTTGTGGCATGGATGATCCACGACGGCATGGGCGTGTTGCTGTTGAGCAATGTGGCCGCCGATGCACGAGTAACCTTCCTTGGCCACGAATTCTCCCAGATTGGCTTTACCTGGGGTGTGCGCGGATTCCTGCTTGCGCTGGTAATCCTTTTGAACATTGCCATCTACTTTGCCTGGAGGCAGGGTGGTACAGCAAGACTCACCACCATCTTGCATAAACAGACCAAGTCTGTGGGCCGAGCCGATGAACACGACGAAGAGGAGGCATAACCATGGAATTTTCTACAAGCGGATTGATTTTTATGGTAGCCTCCTGGGCCGCCATCATCGGACTTTGTATATTTTGTTTCGCAAAGGTCTTTAAGAAAAAATAACTGACGAGAATTTAAAGGAGAGAACCGTGAAGGACATTCAAGAGAAAGTATCTGAACTAGGCCTGACCCTGCCCCAATGCCCGGCCCCGTTGGCGGCCTACATTCCCGCCACCCGCTACGGCGATACCATCGTGGTCTCTGGGCAGTTGCCCTCCATCAACGGGGACTTCTCCAACTTCTGCGGCACGGTGCCTACGGACATTTCCGTAGAAAAGGCTACCGAAGCGGCACAGATTTGCCTAATGAACAACATCGCCGCCGCCATGACGCTTTTGGAAAGTGACGAGACCCTGATGCTGGTGCAGATGCAGGGCTTTGTGCAGTCCGCAAGCAACTTCCACGAACAGCCCGCCGTGCTGAACGGGGCCTCTGAACTGGCCGTGCGCATCTTGGGCGAAAACGGCAAGCATGCCCGTACCGCCGTAGGCGTTGCCGCCCTACCGAAAAATGCAGCCGTCGAAATCAGCTGCACGTTCCAGGCCATCCGTAAGGCAATTAGCTACAGCGGACGATATCATTGGATTGAGAAGAAGTAGTTAAATCAATTCTTCGGGAGGCAGGTGGTCGCCGCTTTCCGGTTCCTGGTAGCAGGTTTCCGGAACCTGGACCTGCATCTGGAAGTAGGCCCTATGGGCCGCAATCACCCGTTCACGGGCGAATTCCGCGTTCTGCCAGTCCCCAATCTGCACGTCCTTGCCTTCCAGTTCCTTGTAGTTCTGGAAAAAGTTCTTGGTGATGCGGAGGAACATCTGGTCCACGTCGGTAATGTCCTTGATGGGACGCGGGTTGAAAACGGGCACTCCCAGAACCTTGTAGTCCTTCTTGCCGCCGTCGGTCATGTCCAAGGCGCCAATCACGCGGCAGGTGCAAACAGAACCCGTCATCATGGAGGCGGGGCTGTAAATCAGCATGTCCAGGGCATCGCCGTCGTCGGCCTTGGTGCTGGGGATAAATCCGTAGGTGCAAGGATAGCTCATGGAGCTGAGCAGGCAGCGGTCCAGGCGGAACACGTGCAGGCGCTCGTCATATTCGTACTTGAGGTTGGTGTCCTTGCCGATTTCCACAACGCAGTCCACTTCGTAGGGGTACTTGCGTCCGATGGGAAGATCGAGATAGTTAATAGCCATTTATACTCCAAGGGGCCCACCTTGAGCCCAATTCTTGTTTCTTTTCAATTTTGTAACGCAAATTTAGCATTTATCTGCAAAGATGTAAAGGCGAAAAGAAGTCAATCACCTACCTGCTTCTCCAACGTGACGACGTCACCTTGTCGAAGAGGCCGAAGTAGAACACCGGTTCACCCTTGTCGGGGCTGTAGCCTACCTCCAGGCGGATACGGTCCAGGGCGGGAATCACCAGATGGATTCCGCCATAGACTGCACCTTCGTAATCGTCCCAGCCGGGGCGGCCTTTGTCCCACAGGAGGCTTCCGTCCAGACCGGCCACCAGCTGCACTCCGTAGAAGAAGTTCACGCCGGCAACGCTTGCCGCATGGCGTTCCATCAGCACAAAACGCTCTTCCAGCGTCAATAGCACTTCGTGGACTCCCAGGTAGTTGGAATCGGCCTCGTGGCCGCGGAAGGTATTTGCCCCGCCATGGTAGTAGTAGTCGTAGCGTTCCACATCACCCAGGCGGTAACGCACCAGGGCGGTCGCCCCCGTCACAAAGCGCCAGAGCGTGTAATAGGCCCTGGCATCTGTCAAAAGTTCGCGGTAGTTCTCGCCACCCATGCCATCGCCACAATCGCCCTCTTCCAGGATATTGCAGTTGATATCGCGGTCATCTCCCTCGCCCACATGGGTCAGCATGTATTCAAAATAGACTCCCTGACGACTATCCAACTTGCTATCACGGAAATCGAAAGCGAATCCGAATCCAAATTCAGGCAAGAAGGCGGCATCCTTCAACTCGCGACCAGCCACCGTCATGAGCAGGGACAAACGGGAGCTTATCCCGTAATCCAAGTCCAGGTCCAGAAGCCAACTGTCATCCTGGAAACCGCGAATGTCATCGTAACTGTCCGTACGGAGGAACTCCAAGTTCCAACCCAGAGGCAGGCCGAACAGGTAGGGCGAACTGGCATAGAAGGCGTATTCGTTATTGTCCAGGAACGGGTCGGTTGACGTGCGGTACTGTACCTCGACGCGGATATCTTCGCCCGCCACGTTGAGGTTCGCGAGCGCAAGCCCGAGCATCAGGCCGTCGCGGTCGGTCTTCTTGCCTGCCGGGGCGGGAATCCAGCGGAAAATTTCCTGGAAGCGGTAAGTGAGGTTCGAGGCTCGGGGTTCGAGGTTCGAGGCTCGTGGCTCGGGGGATACTCCAGCAACGCCCCCGTCGCAGGACACCGAGATTTCCGTAAACAGGTCCAGGTCCTGCAGGCGGCGCTTTTCGGTCTCGAACTTTTCGGTAGAGAAAGCCTCCCCCGCCTTGTTCAAAAGTTCCCGCTGGACCACGCGGGGGTTCGTGTGTTCCAGACCCTCGAAACGGACGGAAGAAATAACCGTGCCGTCAGCACAAGCCGCCCCCGTAGAGGCCGACGACGAATCTGCCGGAGCCACCTGGAGGGAATCGGCACCAGCCGGAGCCGCCATTGCGGACACCGCAAGGGTTAACAAACCAAGGAATGTGGTTTTAAGGCCGGACATCGGTGCAAATGTAGAATTTAAAGGGAAATCCCTATGATTCTATCAAGGCGTAGCACCTCTAGAATGACTGTGGGAGCAACCCAAAATCGCTTTCGAATGCACCGCGACGGCAAACAGCACGACGATGGCGACATAGTCCACGAAAAAGAGGGCGTAGCCGCGTTCCGCGTCAAAGAAGAAAAACGGCTGCTGCAGGAACATGTATTTCCAAAGCCCGCGAATTACGAAGGCGTAAATTCCGTAACATGCCACGAGAGCGGCAACCACGCGGGTTGCAATTAGGGCAGCCTTTGACTTGAATGCGCCTGCAAGTCCCAAGCGGTTTGCAATCAGGCTCACATGCAGCCCGATGTGGAGCGACATGAACACGTAATACCAGTGGCTTGCGAGCAGGTGCGCCGTGCGGGCAAAATTTGCGCCCGATTCAATCCCGAGAAAAGCGAACACGTGGTTTGAAAGCATAATTCCGCTCACCATCAAGAAAATTGCGCACAGAAGAATCCCGCAATTCACGACCGCCTGCAGAATACGGAAAGCGTTGTAGCGGCCCTTGAACAGCGAAAGGAAAAACCGCCGGTTCAGCGTGATGTGCACCGCCCACAGAACAAGCAGCACCACGCCCAGAATCTCGTGAACGGCGGTCGATTCAAAAAAATAATTGCCACCCATCAGCACGAGCGTCGCGACCGTCATCGCGATGTCAAGCGGCATACGGATTTTTGCGGAAATAGGCATATCAAGGAAAAGACTCACTTTAATTTAAGGCCGTCCTTGAACGCTTCGCCGACTCTGCCACCAACCTTGTAGTACCCGTGAGTATAAGGATCAAATGCAATGGCTTCCAACGAATCGATATCGACCTTTCCGTCCTTGAGATTTACCTCTTCAACAGAAGTCCTGACCACCTTGCCAATAACCCCGATTCCTGCGGAATCGTTCTGATACTCGACGAATTCACATTCAATAGCGACGGGCAACTCGTTGATGATCGGTGCGTCCACCAGTTCGGATTTCACAAACGTCATACCGGACTTCGCAAATTTATCAGGATTTTTATTTCCGCTGACCACACCAAACCAGTCCGCTTCGACTACATGCTTGGCATCCGCAAGATGAACGACAAAGCCCTTTCGTGCCTTGATGTTCTCCACCGTCTTGTGCGTCTCGGTAAGATTGAGGGCGACCATATCGCGATCCAGCATCGTTCCCCACGCAGCATTCATCACATTGACAGAACCGTTTTCGTTAAATGTTGAGATGAGCAATACTGGCATCGGGAAAATGGCTTCTGTCGTCTTGATTTGTTTTTTCATTTGAAAATTTCCTTTTTTTTGCTTGTTACGCGGATGCAGAAATCCTTCTAAAATATATACAAAATGGCATTGGCTGGCATGTTCTATTATTTCGTCTTCACGCCGTTTTTCTCGAGCCACTTGGCCACATCTTTTGAGAGGCTCGAACCGCCGGAATAATGCACCGAAAGGCCTTCGCCGATTTTTGCGTTGGGCGCAAGTTTCGCAATCGCGGTGATGCTCTGGCCAAAACGCCCGCCACCGTGGGAGCAGAACGGCAAAATCCGCTTGCCCGCAAAGTCGTAACTTTCGAGCAAGGTCGCAATAGGCATCGGGATACTCGCCCACCAGTTGGGGAAACCGATGATAATCGTTTCGTAATCGGCCCACTTCTTTGCGTCGGGCTTTTTCTTGAGGGCGGGGCGCGCCTGTTTGTGCTGGTCGTTCTGCGCCTGTTTCAAGACGGTGTTATAGTCGTCGGAATAGGGTTTCACCAGTTCAAGTTCCACCATGTCGAAACCGGTCTGCTTCTTGATTTCGCGGGCCACACCGCGGGTATTCCCGCTCCAGGAATAGAAAACGATTAGCGCGCGGGAAGAGCCTTTCGTGTTCAACGACGCTTGCGCCTTTTCGCCCTTAAAGCCCGCCGCTTCCTGGGTCACAAATGTTCCCTTGACGCCTGCACCTGCATTCATGGCGAGCCTGAGCCCCACATTGTAACTCTTGCTGGACTGCTGCATGGCCCCGCGATAGGCACTGCGGAGGTTCTTGCCGAAATCGTTCCAGCCGCCACCGCGATGCACGCGCCTTGTGCCCGAAGGCTTGCCCGCCGGATCGACCGTCACGCTTGTCGAGCCCGCAGAAACACCGTAATCGCCATAAAAGTCAAAGCACCATTCGCCCACGTTCCCGTAAATGTCGTAAAGCCCGAAGGGATTGGGCTTGAATTTGCCTACGGGGAGCGTGTTCCCGCGGTAAACACCGGGGCGTGTTTCCAGGACCTCGTCGTTGAAATAGTTCTGCTCGATTTGATACGGATAATGCCCGTAAAAATTCACGTCGTCGGCACCGGGAGCCTTCTTTGTGTAGAACGGCGTGGTCGTGCCGCCTCGGGCCGCGTATTCCCATTCCGCTTCGGTGGGGAGCCTGTAGCCGTTCGCCTCGCGATTCCAGCTGACCGCATCGCCTTCGATAGCGTAAACGGGAGTGCGACCGTCGCGCTCGCTTAACTTGTTGCAAAAACGAGCCGCATCAAGCCACGTGATGTTTTCGACAGGCAAGTCGTCACCCTTGAAACTGGAGGGGTTCTCGCCCATTACCTCGCGGTAAAGCTTTTGCGTCACCTCGTATTTGCCCAGGTAAAAATCGGAGACCTTCACCTTGTGGAGCGTCTCGTCGTTGACGCGCCAGTCCTCGTTTGCGGGGCTTCCCATGTTGAAAGTCCCGCCCTTGATAAGCACGAAGCCCTCGGGCGCAGGTGCCGCCGCAAAAGTTCCTACCGTCATAAGGCCAATAAATGCGCAAGCGAGAATTCTGGCAAACATTATTTCAACTTCCCGTAGTCTTCGTCGCTCACGGGCTCAAGCCATTCGTTGCTTGTTCCTTCGCCAGGAACTTCAATCGCCAAATGCTGGAACCAGGAATCCGGAGCCGCCCCGTGCCAATGCTTGACGCCAGCCGGAATGTTCACCACGTCGCCGGGCTTCAGTTCCACCGCCAGTTTGCCCCATTCCTGGTAGTAGCCGCGACCCGCCGTCGCGATGAGAATCTGGCCACCGCCCTTCTTTGCATGATGGATATGCCAGTTGTTGCGACACGCCGGTTCAAAAGTCACATTCCCCACACCCACCTGTTCCTTGCTGATCATGTCGAGATAGCTCTTGCCCACGAAATACTTGGCGTAGGCGTCGTTCGGCTTGCCCACCGGGAACACGCTCCAGTCCTTTCCCGGCATGGATTTTGCATCCGCCGCGTTTACAGCACCAGCCGCGTTCAAGGTCCCTGAGCTTGCCGAAGGGCCTTGCTGGCTTCCAGCCTCCGCCACCGCTTCCTTGAGCAGTCGCAGCGCATTCAGCGTGCGCGGGTAACCGCAATACGGCAGGCAGTTGTAAATCGCCTGTTCCACGTATTCGGCCGTGCGAATCTTCAGGTTCGCGCCGATGTGCGCCTTGAGCTGCGGTTCCGTTCCCAGATTCACGAGAATCGCCATCGTCAAGAGTTCGCGGGTATTCAGGTCAAGCCCCTTGCGGGTGTAGTAATCGCCAAAGCAGTTGCTCGCCAAGAAGTAGTTGATAGTCGGCATACCGCTCTTGCCGTTCTTCGCCATGTCGCGGAAAGTCTGGCCGAACAGCGTCCCCTGCGCGTCTGCACCCGCCTCCAAGCGGGACTGCGCCGTCACCGTCCCACGGTTTTCGTCCACCTTCACGTTCTTCGCCTTGAACACGCTGCGGGCAATTTCAACCGCATCCACCGTCCGCGGGAACCCGGTGTAGGGAGCGCACTGGTAAATCGCCTCGAGAATTTCTTCGGGAGCAAGCCCCTGCGCAAGCGCCGTCGCCACTTCTTCTTGCAAAAGAGCACCCGACTGCTGCGTCACAAGCGACACCAGGCGAATCAACTCCACCTCGCGCTTTTCCACAAGCGGAGTCGCCGCCGGAACCTCGTTCTGCGTGAAGTTGTCCATCACGGCACGCAGTTCCTTGTCCTGCGAAAGCGCCTTTGCCTCGCCCTGCGGGCAGCAATCACACGCGGCAAGCACCGCGCCCATACCAAGCATCGTCATAATCGTCCCTAGTTTCATGGTTTGTTCCTTATAAATTTACGATTTTAATATAAATAATTGCGCAAACCCTGCAAAATACCAAATTTTCATGCTCAGTATGCGCAAAACGCATAGTAAAAAATCGTTTCAACCATCGTCCACACCAAATACGTCTGTATGTCATAAGAGAAGCATAAAAAACATAATTTTCAAAAAATAACTTGATTTTCTCCAGTTAATATATTATTTTTATAGTTATTGGAGGAAATCGTGATAAGAACCGTATCAGAAATTCTTTCAGACCTTGGTCAAAATTACAGGCAGCCCCAAATGAAGTTGCGTCAAATGACCCTGCGCGGCGAAATAACGCAAGTTATCCGCGGGCTGTACGAGACCGACAAGAACACCCCGGGCGAAGCCCTTGCAGGGGCGATTTACGGCCCATCGTATCTTTCCTTCGATTATGCCCTTTCAAGGCACGGGCTCATTCCCGAAGCCGTGCATCTCTTTACTTCCGCATCGTTCAAGAAGAACAAGACCAAACTGTACAAGACGCCCTTCGGCGAGTTTTCGTATTCCGATGTCCCGCCCGACGTCTTTCCGCACGGAGTCAACATCGAAAACGCAGAAGACAGGCCCTACGCAATGGCCACCTGTGAAAAGGCCCTTTGCGACAAACTCTACAAGGAGCACCCGATTGCAGGCAAGCGCGCCATGGAAACGTTCCTGTTCGAAAACTTGCGCATCGAAGTCGGTGATTTTCGGAACCTGGATTTCGACTTCATCGAAAAGGTCGCCCCCTTGTACAGAAAGAAGAATCTACAAATTCTATCCAAGATGAGGTAGGCATGACTCACGTACTTGATTCAATGCTTGCGAAATATAATTGCAAAAACGTTTCGGACTACAGGAACGCCCTCAAGGAAATCTCGCAGGAAGTCGCCCTGTGCGGACTTTCACGTGGAGGGTTCTTTGACAAGGCAGCCTTCTATGGCGGCACGGCGCTCCGCATATTCTATGGGCTGGACCGTTTTTCGGAGGACCTGGACTTTTCGCTGATCAAGCCAGACGAAGGTTTCGAGCTTTCACGTTATTTTGGCGTGCTTGAAGAAGAACTCTACTCTGTCGGCCTGGAGATGTCTGTCGAAGCGAAAAGCAAGCCGCACGGATCTCCGGTGCAGTCGGCCTTTCTCAAGGGCAACACGCTCAAGCACTTGCTTAAAATTGTTCCCGCAAAGCACTCTCCCTTGCCCATTCCCGGGAACGAAATCCTGAAAATCAAATTCGAGGTGGACACGAATCCGCCAGAGTCAGCCACCTACGAAAGCAAGTATCGGCTGCTGCCATCACCTTTCATGGTCCGACTCTACGACAAGCCCTCGCTTTTTGCGGGCAAACTCCACGCGTTACTTTGTCGCGGATGGAAAAACAGGGTCAAGGGTCGCGATTTCTACGACTTTGTATGGTATATCTCGCAGAACACGGGCGTAAACTTGCCGCACCTGCAAAAGAGAATGGAACAGACTGGGCACTGGAAAAGTGCGGACACCTTGACTTTTGATGGACTCAAGGATCTACTAAAGGAACGTTTCCACTCCATCGATTTCGAGGAGGCGAAAAGGGATGTCCGCCCGTTCATTGCCGACAGCGACAAACTGAATCTCTGGAGCGAGAACTTTTTCTGTGCCATCACTGAAGAATGGAAACAATAAGCCAGTTTCACCTATAAAGTGTAGTCAGCCTACTTCACCCACTTGTCGACTTCCTTTTGGGCCTTTATAACTTACTACACCGCCAAAAGTAAAATCTGTGTAAAGCGGCGTAAAGCCTTTGTAAAGTCCTAATAAAACCTTTGGAAAACTTCATTCCATCGCCTTGCGTATTGTCGCAAGGCTTTTTAGTTTGTCGCCTAGGAGATTTTATGACTACGTTTTATATCATCCTTGTGGCAATGCTGCTTCTGCTCGCCTTGATGGACTTGTTCGTGGGAGTCAGTAACGATGCCGTGAATTTCTTGAGTTCTGCTGTCGGGAGCAAGGCCTTTAAATACAAAACACTGATGTTTTTTGCCGCAGCAGGAGTCTTTTGTGGCGCCACATTCAGTAGTGGCATGATGGATATCGCACGGCATGGCATTTATATGCCCCAGTATTACACCTTTGCAGAACTTATGTGCGTATATGCGGCGGTGATGTTTACCGATGTGATCCTCCTTGACATATTCAATTCCTACGGTATGCCGACATCAACTACGGTATCAATGGTCTTTGAACTTTTGGGCGCCTCTGTGGCTATCGCCAGTATCAAGATTCTTTCTGACGATACCCTGGAACTGGGAAACCTCATCAACACCTCTAAGGCTCTGACGGTGATTTTGGGCATTTTCCTTTCGGTGGCCATCGCTTTTGTAGTTGGCCTTGCGGTGCAGTATGTGACGCGCCTGGTTTTCTCCTTTGGCTACAAGAAGAATATTCGATACTTTATTGGTGTTTTTGGAAGCGTTTCCCTGACGTCCATATTTTATTTTATCCTTATCAAAGGCCTCAAAAATATGAGTTTCGTGGGGCCGGGCTACAAGGCGTTTCTCGCGGAAAATGAGACCGTTCTTGTGGCAGGCATGTTCGTCGCGTTTTTCATCCTTTGTCACCTGCTCCATGCAGTAAAAGTAAACGTGCTCAAGGTAATCATTGCTTTTGGGACTTTTTCTCTGGCCCTAGCCTTTGCCGGAAACGACCTTGTAAATTTTGTGGGTGTGCCCCTCACCAGTCTTTCTTCGGTGCAGCACTTGATGGCTGCTGGGGGCAACCCTCAGGATTTCAATATGTCCTTCTTGCTGGAGTCGGAACCAGGACAGTGGTACTTGCTGATGGTTGCTGGGCTTACCATGGTATTTTCCCTTGTGTTTTCCAAGAAGGCCCGGAATGTGGTGAAGACTTCCGTATCCCTCGCGGCCCAAAATTCTTCTGAAGAAATCTTTGGTACAAATCCGGTCGCTCGCGCCTTAGTCCGCAGTTCTAATGGTGTCGTAAAATTTGTAACAGATTTTATTCCAAGGAAAATTTCAGATAAAATTAACACCCGCTTTAATACCAAGGAAATGATTCTGGAAGAGGAGGGCGCCGCCTTTGATTTATTGCGGGCTTGCGTAAACCTAATGCTTGCAAGCTCCCTCATTGCGTTGGGCACGTCCCTGAAACTCCCCCTTTCTACGACCTACGTGACATTCATGGTGGCTATGGGCACAAGTCTTGCCGACAAGGCATGGAACCGTGAAACGGCCGTATACCGCATTACAGGGGTACTCTCGGTAATTGGCGGATGGTTCCTTACGGCCTTCGCCGCATTTGCTAGTGCTTCTGCTGTGGCGACAGTGCTTTACTTTGGCGGTTTCCCTGCCATATTCGGTCTTTTTGCCGTGGTCATTTTCGTATTGATTCGTTCGAACCTGAAATACCGAGAAAACAAGAAGGGTAAGGCGGAGGAATTGTTTGATAACATCCTGACGGCTCCCCCCGAGACAAAGGTATACCCCCTTATACAGGAATACAGTCGTGGTGAGTGGAGCGAAATACTCCGTTGGTGCGCTGACTGCTACGAAAAGATAATTGTGGGACTTTTGCGAGAAAACTTGGGAAAACTACGCTCCGTGAACAAACAAATTAAAATTCTGAAAAAACATATCCAGAGGAACCGTCGCCATGAAACCTTATGTACGGAAAGACTTGCCCTGGAGGATATGGTGGTAAAGAATTTCTTTTTGTACCAGGCAAATGATTTTATGGGAGATGCATTGTTTAGTCTGGAACAGATTTCTTCGCCATGCAAGAACCACGTGGATAACGCTTTCAGTCCCTTGGACTACGAAAAAAGAAAAGAGCTTTTGCGTACGGTATCCCGCGTGAAGATACGGATTGAAAAGACTGCCTCGATGATAGAAGCCATGGATTTCAGGAACTATAGCGAGGTCCGCGAACAATTGCGGGAAGAAGGGACGAGGATATTAGACGAGCGTAAAACGGAAATGATGAAGGGGGGTTCCGAAAACATCCGCGCGGAGATCCTTTATTTAACTATTCTTTATGAGTCCTGGGCATTGTTGGATGCGGTCAGTTCTGCAGCCAAAGCCAGCAGAAAATTCCTAACTGTAAAACAATAATTTGTGTGTGGTCCTATGATTTATATTGTGGAAGACGATATCGAAGTTCGGGAAATGGAAACTTATGCTTTAAAAAGCAGCGGTTTTGACGTGATGGCTTTCGAATGCGGTAAAGTTATGGACGAACAAGTTAAGACTAGGGTGCCAGACTTGTTTATTTTGGATATTATGCTCCCTGGCGAAGATGGTTTAAACATTCTCAAACGCTTGCGAGTGCAAGAAAATACAAAGGACATCCCCGTCATCATGCTTACGGCGAAAGGAACTGAACTTGACAAAGTGAAGGGACTTGACTTGGGAGCGGACGACTACATAGCAAAACCATTTGGCGTTCTAGAATTCATTTCACGTGTGCGAGCCGTGCTACGCCGTTCTGAACGAAGCTCATCCGAAAATGCGGAAGCGTTGAACTTGGCTCTAGGAGGAGTGACACTCAATGATCAGCGTCGTTCGGTAACTGTTGGCGGAATCGCTGTAGAACTCACTTTTAAGGAATATGAACTTTTGAAACTCCTGATGTCCCGACCGGGAACTGTTTTCTCTAGGCAACAGATTCTAGAAAAGATTTGGGGTGTGGATTTTGACATGGATACACGCACCGTGGATATGCACATAAAAACGCTTCGGCAGAAGTTAGGGGTACAAGGCTCTATCATACAGACCGTGCGAAACGTGGGGTACAAAGTTCAATGAAAAACAGTCTCCGTTTCAGCTTGATTTATGTCGGAGTTCTCGCCGCACTCTTTGCAGTGTATTTTACGGCTCGCGTTTTTGAAAATGAAATGTCCGAACAGCAGAAGCGCGATTTGAGGGAAACAGCCTCCCTTATCAAAAATTTCTATGGACAGATTCCTTTTGAGAACTTCCGAAAAAATCTGGATTCCATTGCCAGCAAACGTTTGCGCGTAACTCTGGTGGATCGGGACGGAATGGTCCTCTACGAAAGTGACGCAAAAGCAGGCAAAATGGAAAATCATAGGAATCGTCCCGAAATCATGGACGCAAATTCCAAAGGAATAGGTGAAAACCTCCGCTATTCAGTGACTTTGAACGCCCAAGTGTTCTATTTTGCAGAACGACTGTCAGACGGCAAAATTCTGCGTTTAAGTCGTCGTCAAGCGAGTCTTCACGAATCCGTATCTAAGACCATGCCTTACCTATTAGCGCTGTTGACAGGTATTGTTGTTGTGGCTGTTCTGATTGCTTTTGGCTTGAGCCGCGCTTTTGTGCGACCGGTGCAGAAATTGGCTGAAAACTTGGGACAGCCAGAACTTATGGATGACGAAGGGATATACAAAGAAATTGCACCACTAGTCAAAACTATCCGTAAGCAGAATCGGGAACTTCAACTCACCATTGAACAACTTTCTGAAGAAAAAAAGAAAACGACCAAGATGCGAGATGAGTTTACGGCTAACGCCTCCCATGAACTCAAAACGCCATTGACATCCATTTCTGGATATGCGGAACTCATCGAAAATGGCATGGCGAAACCCGAAGACGTAAAGCGCTTTGCTGGAAAAATTCACAAAGAAGCTGGCCGTCTGCTTTCTATCGCCAACGATATTATGACCCTTTCCAAACTTGACTCCTCGGGAGAATCTGCGATAGGACTGGACGAATCCGTGAATTTGTGGACGCTGGCTTCAAACTGTATTGACGAACTTTCCTTTAACGCCGAAAAGAAGGGAGTTCGTGTGGCGTTGGAAGGTTGTAAAACCGCACAGGTTTACGGCAATCGTCGGCTCCTATTCGAGATGCTTTACAACTTGGTCGACAATTCCATTCGCTATACAGAAACGGGCGGTTCCGTGAGTATTCTAGTGCAACAAAAATCCATTGCTGTGAAGGATACAGGGATTGGCATTCCCGAAGAAAACCAGCCACGTATTTTTGAACGATTTTACCGTGTGGACAAGAGTCGCTCCAAGGCTACAGGCGGCACGGGATTGGGCCTTGCCATTGTTAAGCATATCGCCGAAGTACACCATGCAGAGATTTCGTTACAATCCGCCATAGGCGTAGGCACGGAAATCACCGTGACCTTCTGCTAGAAATTTCTCTGATGACGTTCCGCCAGTAAGGTGCAATCAGCCTACTTCACCCACTTGTCCACTTCTTTTTGGGCCTTGTCGCGTTCGTTCTGGGCCACGTGTCCGTAGATGGCGAGGCCGGGGGTCACGTTCGCGCCGGTCACCTTCTTGAGGCGGGCTACACCCGAGAGGCCGCTACCTTCGTGGGTCACGAACGGGTGAATCGTCTTGCCTTTCAGGTTATACTTTTCGAAGAAGGTGAACATGGGCATGGGCATCTCGCCCCACCACACCGGATAGCCGACGTAAATCTCGTCGAATTCTTCGGGGTTCACGTTCACCGGCTTGATGGCCGGGCGTGCGTCCTGTGCAAGTTCCTTCTTGGCCACGTTGATGCAGTCGTCGTAGCCCTTGGGGTATTCCTTCGCAGGTTCCACATGCAAAAGCGTGCCGCCCGTCTTTTTCGCAATCATCTCGGCAATGATTTCGGTATTGCCCTTGGAAATGTTCCCGACGGAATAGTTTTCATCGGCACGGGAATAGTAAACGACGAGGATTTTCTTTTCTGCTGCCATAGAGACTCCTAGAAGAAGTGATAAAAGAATCAAGGTGATTTTTTTCATGGGATCCGCCTTTTTCGTTAAAAATTTTTTGAACCGGTTGCCTTTAATATAAATAATTTCAGGACGGCCGCGTAATGCGTAATTTTTATGCCCACTATGCGTGTGGCGCATAGTGAGCAAACGGTCGGCGGCAATGAAGGTCTTTAGTCGCCGGGGTTCCAGTCCTTGAAATGCTGGATTTCGGCAAGGGTCGAGGTAAAGAAGCGCTTTTCCTTGTCGAGGCCGCGAATCTTTTTCATGTCGTCTTCGGAAAGCTTGAAGTTATACACCTCGATGTTTTCCTTGATGTAATCCGAGTTGCGGGCCCCCGGAATCGTGGAAAATCCTTCCTGCACGTGCCAGCGGAGGATAATCTGCGCGGGCGACTTCTTGTATTTTGCCGCCAGTTCCTTGATGGTCTTGTCGCCAAAGAGTGTGGCGTTGCCGCCGGTGCCGCCCAGCGGGAACCAGCCTTCTACCGCGATACCGAGCTTCTTGCACTTTTCGCGGAAGGCCTTGCGCTGCGCATACGGGTGCAGTTCAATCTGCACGATGGCGGGCCTGATTTTCGCCTTCGCGATGATTTCGTCAAAAGCACGCTCGTCCATGTCGAAGTTCGAAATCCCGATGGACTTGATCTTGCCCTGCTTCACCGCCTCTTCGAGGCCGCGCCAGCCCGCCATGTAGTCGCCCACAGGCTGGTGCAGGTAAACCAGGTCGATGTAGTCCACGCCCAGGCGTTCCAGCATCTTGTCGATAGATTCAGCGGCATTGCCGTGGTCGTAATCCGTGGGCCAGAGTTTGGAGGTAATCCAGATTTCTTCGCGGGGAATTCCCGACTCCTTCACGGCAGCGCCGACACCACGCTCGTTGCGGTAGGCGTGAGCCGTATCCACGTGCCTGTAGCCGAGCTTGAGCGCCACCGCCAAAGCGTCCTTCGCCTCGGCCACCGAAGAATTGTAAGTGCCGAGCCCGAACTGCGGAATGGCACGCCCGTCGTTCAACGGGATGGTGACAGGTTTTACCTTCGGGGTGGCAGTCCCCGCCGCAGCAGCCAGCGCCGCCGTCGAAAGCATCATAGCAACAGTCTTGTTCATTTTGGTTCGCCTTGCGGCAAGTGCCGCGATTATGCGAACTTCTCCGGATCGAGCATGCGCACCACCTTGGCGGGGCTTCCTACGGCAACGGCGTAATCGGGAATGTCCTTCGTGACCACGGAACCTGCGCCCACCACGGCATGCTTGCCGATGCACACGCCGGGCAACACAGAGACCCCAGCGCCAAGCCACGCGTCTTCCTTGATAAGCACGGGCTTGCACTGCAAAACCGCACGGTCGTAAAGGTCGTGGTTGTTCGAAAGCAACTGCACATTGGCCGCAATCCATGCGCCGTCCTCGATGGTGATGCCGCCGCGGGCCATCAGGAGCAAGTTGCTGCCGATATACACGTTCTTCCCGATTTTCACACGCTCAAAGCACACGCCCTGAAGCGGAGCCGTGAGCATCGTGCCTTCGCCGATATTGTCGCCGAACAGTTCCTTGACCACCTTGCCGTATTCCTCGGTCATGGGCATGGTGTGGTTCAGCTTGAACAGGATTTGGGCGTTCTTCGAGCCGATTTCAAAGGCCTTGGGGTCCGGGATTCGGGAATCGACGATTTCTTCTTTGCAGTCCATAAGTGCTCCTTGCTTGCGCATTCTTGTTGTTTACACCTGAATTATAGGTTGTTTTGACCCGAATTCAAATGGCAAGTTATGGGCTAGTGCAAAATAAGCGACAGATGTTTAGAAAGTGCAAATTATTTTGTATATTTTACGGCATGAAACCAGCCGTCCACAAAGAAGATTTGCGCATCAGACGCACCAAGGAATCCATCTACACGGCATTCAAGCAGATGGTCTGCGAAATGCCCTACGAAAAGATTACCGTCAAGGCGCTCGCCGATCGCGCCATGATCAACCGCAACACGTTCTACCTGCACTACGAAAGTACCGACGACGTGCTCCGCGAAATCCAAGCGGGCTACATGGAGCGCTATATCGAACTCGTGAAGGACTACAACTACCTCGACAACCAGAAGGAAATCGTGCGCTCTTTTTTCGAGTTCATGGAATCCCAGGACGAGTTCTTCAAGAAAATCACCTGCGACAGCCGCCTGGACTACGTGCGCGAACCCATGCAGCGCAAAGTCTTGGCCCACACCCATTCCAAAACGACGCGACTCCACACCAAGCAGGTCTGCATCCAGAATATCATACGGGCGTTCAACAACACCACGCTTGCGCTATACCGCCAGTGGGTGCAAGACGGCCGCAAAATCCCGCTTAAACAAATGATTGACCTCGCCGCAACCCTCATGGAAGGCGGCATCAAGGCATTCGCGAACAGGGAGTAAAACAGGGGGTTCCCCAGTCAAGGGCCAGGTCGGTACGACAGCTCTTAAATTACACTGAAATCAATGAACTTATAAAAACCGGCGCTTTTCGCCGCTTCAAATTCACCTTCGTCAAAGGACTTGTTTGCTAGACCTTCCCGAATGATTTTGATAAAGGTTTCCTTTAGCGGATCAAGATCGTTCTTTATAGTGTTGTAAACAACAAACGAGTCGAGCCCCGCATAATCGTGAACAATCCTGTTGCGCATACCGCGAATTGCCTGAATGTTTTCGCTTGCGGTTCCCGCTTTGGCATCGTCCGAGAGCTTGTTGATGGATTCGCCTATGTTTGCAAGCAAAGTCAAACATGCGTTGAATACCATCTGGTCTTCTTTCTCAAGAAGTTCTTCGGTGGAATGAATATCCCGTGTATATTTTTGAATTTTCAACAGGGATTCGAGCATTCCCAATAAGTGGAAAAGGTCGTTCCTGGGGTCATTCGACACGGATGGACTCCTTGCTTGCTCGATACAGGATAATGGGGTTTGCGAACTTCTCTATGACGACATCCACGGACTTGCCAGTTTTTTCGGAAAGTTCCTTTCGCAAGGACAACAGGTCATTGTAGTCCTGGAAATCACGGACTAGCAGGTCTATGTCGTTGGGAGTTGCTGTTCGAACAGACGAACCGAAAACAAAGACATCCTTCAGGCGATACTTCGCAAGAAGTTTGTTTTCACGGAATATCCGTAATATGTTTTCGGCGAACACCATAATTTTCCCTTGTTGCATTTACCAATATACATTTTTCTGTCCGTTTGTGCAACAAGACTAGTGTGACTTAGGACTGATTTCAGTAATGTTTGCGAATCTACAGAAAAAAAAATACCACCGTAACCAATGTCTTATGGGCGTTTCCCGGCCCCAACTTGTCATCCCCGCGAAGGCGGGGATCTCCCAGCGTCGAAGGGGCCGGGGCGGGTGCTGCTCGCCGAGCACGCTCGGCTCATCGAGCCTTGCCGCTCTGTCACCCTGGAGCGGAGCGATAGGGTCCACGGCAAGTCTCGCCACAAAGGTGCGACGCCCCCTAACGCAGAAGCGGGTGTGAAGTGTGGAGTGTGGGATGATTATCCGAAGGGGATTTAGACCTTTTTCTATAACCTCTTTAAGACTACTCTGCTTTTTCAATTATCCTGGCACAACGGACAGATACCTTTGATTTTTTCGGAGCATACTCATTAACTTCATAACCGGCCTTGTATGTACTTCGTTTAACGCCACCGTCGTAAGAGACTGCTATAACATAACTTGAAACAAGAGAATCTTTTTCATCCTCAGCGAAAAGACCTACTCTTGGGTCCGGCAAGGCAAACCTAGTCGCTGTTCCCAGATTTCCATATCCAGCTTCATAAAGCATGCCAGCCAGCAAAAAAGACCTTCCTGACGGGTTATCTTGGCGCCATCTGCCCGTATTAGGATAATAAATGTTGGAGAGGCTACTGTATCCCGCCCCACTAAATTCTTCTTCATTCTGTATATGCCACCCATCAGGACAAATTCCCTGATGGATAGCGAAGTTGTAAGAGCCACCTGTTTCTTCTATTTCATAAGGGCATTTCTCCGAGCCTAACGCTGCAGTATTACAGGCTTCAGGAAAGCCCATGGCCTCGGCCCAAGAATAGAGACCGCCAAAAAAATTTTTACAATACCACTCATCGTCGTCGTAGCAATACTTAACTGTATCATCATCGGCAACAATATCGGTAGACTTAACCCATTTACCAAAGTTTAGATTCTGTGCGAAAACCTCATATGTTTTTTCGTGTGAGGTCCCTGCATACAGCGTAAAAGTAATGGTTTTGTATTCTTGTCCGTCTCTAGGATCTCGATAATTTCCATAATTTACGTTTTCATTGAATACGCTGTCCATGATGGGATACTTGCTGGAAGAACTGGGAACATATTCACTCGCAGGAATATAATAGTTGTTGGAACAAATATAATCTACCCACGATTGGCTTGCCCTATCCCAAACACTTTTTATGTAACCTTCTTTTGAGCAAGCCATATCTTCGGTACTAGTGCTGGATTTTTTTTCTATGCTAGAACTACTAGCCCCACTATCAGACAAACCTGAAAATGCAGTCTTGCCGCTTGATGAAGACTTGCTAGACGTTGTTCTACTTGAAGAACCGGCTTCCTCAGCAGAGGATTCAATCTTTTTAGCAGAACTACTTGATTCGTCATCGCAATCCTTACATACTGAGGAAGACGACTCAACAGCAGATGTTTCGTTGTTGTCTTCAGTTGCCGACGACGAGTCGTCACAGGCGGAAAGGGCGAAGAATGCCGCGAGCACCGCCACCCACAAGAAACCAAGACCCTTGACACACTTCATACCATTATCTCCTGTAAAAATTTTCACCACCCACAAACCAAGCAATGTGAAATATGGAATGTGGAATTTATACCGCAAAATCCATCATCAGACGGGGTTCGAGTTGTTCAAGTTTGTATTGATCAATACGTTTGTTCATATTTTCTCTCTGCTTACCATAATTTTTTCTAGACATAATTCACCCTAAAAAATTTTTATTCAACCATCACACAACGAATTGACAGGCCCCATAATTTGGAATCTGACCTTGCTGTAATAGGCGTGTAAGTATCTTTGTTATCATAAGAATATCCTGCACTAGCCAACACATTAGAAGCATCAAATTCCTCACTAGTGGATAAATTTTTATTTTTATCAATTTCTGAGGGGTAATACCACGCAGCGATACCAAGGCGACCTTCAAAACCTGTAGAGCCTTCACTATACCGATACCCAGCACCAACTAAGGAAAGCCCTGTGCTATTGAAGCCATTAAACCCTCCCTGAGATCTCAAAGCGGCAGCCCCCTTATCAGTACTCCAATAAATTAGTTCATAATCATCATAAGTCATTAACCGCCAGCCATTAGGGCAAATACCCTGATGATTACTCGGATTAATTATTAAATTGGCGCAACTTTTTGTATTGCATTCGCTACGCAGCCCCATCGCTTCTGCCCATTGATACAGTCCCCCATATCGGTCGCACATTGTCCACTCATTATTGTAACAATACTTTTCAGGTTTGCTATCATCATCTTGATTTTCCGTCCCGTCTATTTGCTCCCCATAATTAAGATTTTGGGCAAAGATTGTTACAGAACCACGTGTTCCATCTTTACGCTTTCCGTTAATCGTCAAGTAGTAATACGACTGTCCATCTCTCGGATCTTTAAATAACTTATACGCGCCTGTTTTCAAACTATCTGTCAAAAATTGGGACTTGTGTACAAATGGGGTGTAACTACTACTTGACTCATCTGACGAAATAACTGACGAAGAACAACTACTGGATTCGTCCTTTTTGCTCGAAGACGAGCTTGACACATCCTTCTTACTGCTAGAAGAATCACCCGACTTCACAGAACTTGAACTCTTGGAGTCGGACGAGTCCTTTGTTTCTTTTGCCGAACTGCTTGATACTTCGACAGGTTCAGATCCCTTGACACTACTCGATGACTTGCCTTTTTCCATATTTTCGTCACTAGACCCATTCGACTCCGCTGACGCTCCGCTCAGGGTGACACTCGAATCAGACGACTCTACAGACGAACAGGAAACACCGGTTTCGTCGGAACTTGCCGACGAAGAGTCATCGCAGGCGGAAAGGGCGAAGAATGCCGCCAACAAGAAGATGGTTATGAGCCGGCCCTTCGGCAAGCTCAGGGACCTTGGAGCAATGAAATTTTTCATAAAACATCCCCGTCTATAGTTTATCTTGTTAAATATAGGTAATGCCCCTGCCAAAGTCCATACCCCCCCCCATTGTAAAATTTAGGAAACAAGATAAAAGTCCAGAATAACGCAGAAAAACAACTTTTTCAAGTTTTCCCGTCAAAAATTTCCTATATGACTCAACCTGGGACATATAGGAGTCATAACTTGCCAAATGTAGGCACTTTATGGTAGATTTGGCGAATTATACAAGACATCCAAAGTGATTGATTTTGGAATCTGCCTGGCGCAGGAATTGGGTTTTAGACCGAGCGATGTCACGAAGGTAAGCATCGGTGACTTGCGGGTCTTAGAGGATTCCTTGAACAGCTTGACTTTTTCAAGGAGTTCCGTCAAGTAAAGCTGCGTGACTTCGTAGGGGCTGGTCGAAAACTTCATTTCACAGATGTTGATGACGTTGTCGATGCGGTCGATCAGAAGGTCGAATTGTGCACCGTCTTTCCCCGTATATATCCAGCTACAAGGGGCACTTTCTATTCCAGAGATTCCGAGTGCGTTCAGGATTTGCGGATAATGCTGAAGGCACAGCATTTCGAATGCGTAGCCGCACCAACTGTTGTATTCAGGCTTACCCTGGATTTGCAGCCATTGGTTGCGGCGCCCCTTCGCCCGTTTCGCGAGGAACCTGAAATAGAAAAGCGTGTAGAAATCGACGAGTTGAATCAGTTCGTCTTTGGTCTTCTTGCCAAAGGGACTATAACGCCTAATGAATCCGCAATTTTCAAGATCGTCCAAGGCCTTGGACACGCCCCCGCTACTCTCGACCGAAAGTTCCTTGATTAACGTATTCCTGGTTATCCCCTTTTTCTTTTGAGCAAGAACTTCTACGATGGCAATGTATTTTTCGGAATTGCGGAACAACGCGTGATACAAGTTGTGAAATTCGTTGCGGAGTTCGCCATCTTCGCCGAACAAAAGTCTGTCCACATTCTGTGCAAGGCTTTCGCCTTTGTCCAGGAGTTTCAAGTAATACGGAATCCCCCCAAAAACCATGTAGAACTGAGCGATTTCAAAACGGTCCATGGTGAAATTCTTTGCCTTCAAAAATTCTTCGCATTCGCCAAGGGTGAACGGAGAAAGTTTTATCTGGTGCGTTACGCGGTTATGCAGACCACCCTTGTTGTTGATGAGCTTGTTCATCATCCACGACGTGGCAGAACCACAGACAATCAACTTTATGGTCGGGTCATCGGAGGCCCACGAATTCCAGAAATGTTCCAGGGCGCTTACAAAGTCAGACCGTGCGGTATCGAACCACGGCAGTTCATCAATGAAAATGATTTTCTTGGTTTTACGCAATTTTGAGAGTTCGTCGCGCAAGAGATTGAACGCGTCAAACCAATTTTTGACGGTTGCCTTCTTTGAAAAATATTGCGAAAAGGCATCCGTAAAATTCTGCAATTGCTTTTTGAGATCGGAATTGGCCAACCCCGTCATGTAAAAAGAAAAGTTTTTTTGGAAAAGGCTCTTCACGAGATAAGTCTTGCCGACTCGCCTACGACCATAGACAGCGACAAATTCAGCTTCGTCGCTATCGATGAACCTGTTCAACAGGGATATTTCGCGTTTTCTGCCAACAATCAGTTTTTCGGACATAGGACCTCCCTATACTTTACCAAATATACATAAAAACACATAGATTTGGCAAGTTATACGGCATAATTCACCAAAAGTATCTTTTTTATGATAGATTTGGCAAGATAACGCGGTTTTTAAGGCAGTATTGCCATTCGGATTTGATAATCCGTCGGCGGGTTAGTCGGAGTCCTTGACGCAACGGACGGAGAAACCGTTGCCCTTGTTGTAGTCGCCCAGGCTCGCACCGTCGCTGACGTAGTGCAAGCGCATGCGGGACGCGTCGTTGCTACTGTTCGCTGTAGAACTCCAGAAGAACGCGATGTTGCCCTCGTAGTCGTAATCCCCACCGCCCCTGCAGCCAGCAGGCAACGCCGAGAACGAGAACGCATCCGTGCCGTTGCCACTATTCCACCCGGACGTGGACTTGAGTTTTGTTCCGGCGACCGATGAACCGCCCACCGCCGTGAACAGGGTGTTCCATTCCGTTTGAGTCGGCAAATGCCAGCCTTGGGGGCAAACGCCGCGAACTGGGTAGGTCGGCGAGCATGTCTTGTAAAAGCCGCTATAGCCGCAGCCCTTGCCGTTCGTGCTCCAAGTGCCCGCACTGTCCATGGCAGCTGCCCACGTGTAAAGGCGACCGTACTTTTCGCAATATTCGGCAGAATCATTGTAGCAGAAACTGTTTGCAGTTTCGTAGTTCAGGTTCTCGGCCATCCACGTCTGAGTGCCGATTTTCACCGTCTTGTAAGTCAGACCGTCGCGCAGGTCCTTCAGGGTGTTCTTATCGGCGTCATAAACGCTGGCGTCGCTGCTGCCGCCGGGAACGCTTGCGGAAGAGCCTTCCACGCCTTCGGAGCCGCTGGAGTCCGGCTCTTCGGAAGCGCTGGACTTGGTCGACGTTCCTGCCGAAGAAGGTTTGCCCTTGCTGTCGCTGGAGTCGTCGGTCACTTCGGCGGGATCGCTGGACTTGCCACTACTGGAGATTGCTTCCCCTGAAACAAGTTCAGGGTCGCAATGACACGCTGGAAAGACTTCTTCATAAAACATCCCCGTCTAGAGTTTATCCTGTTAAATATAGGTAACGCCCCTGCCAAAGTCCATACCCCCCCCATTGTAAAATTTAGAAAACAAAAATGTCCGACAAGATGATAGCGGATCCTCGCCTTGATTCGACTTCGCTCACCACAGGTCGCGAGGATGACGAGAAAGGTTGCGGGGTTTTAGGGGCAGAGCCCCTAGGAGAGGGGGTAGCGGCCCTTCGGCAGGCTCAGGGACCTTTGTCACGGAGCCAACGAAGGTGAGCGAGGGGGAGGCTTCCCCCGCCTATGCCTTCAAAGCATATCTTTTATGCGAAATAAGTATTTGGGTTTGTTGCGGGATTTGGTTATTTTTAAGGCATGAGGTGGTTCAGTTTCTTGTTCGTTTTCCTGTTCATGGCGTGTTCGAGCGATGCGGCGTCGCAGGCTATGCCGAAGGTTTCGAACAAAGGAGATTCAAGCGTGCAGAGTAGCAAAGGGGCGGCCCCAACGGTCAAGTTGTATTCGGGTTTCGATATGCCGGTTTTCGGGCTTGGCACTTGGACTTTGCGCGGCAAGGTGGCTGAAGACGCTGTCTATGTCGCCATCAAGAACGGGTATCGATTGATTGATACGGCAAAATATTACGACAACGAAGAAGCCGTGGGTAGGGGAATCCGCCGGGCGATTGACGATGGGCTCGTGAAGCGCGAAGATTTGTTCGTGACGTCGAAACTGGTGCCGTGGAGCAACTCCTTGGACGAAGACATCGACGACTCACTCGAAAAGCTGGGGCTCGAATATATTGATTTGATGTTGTTGCACCAGCACGGGAGCGACGCCGAAGACAAGGCGGTTTACAGGGCTATGGAACGTGCTGTGAAGGCGAAGAAGATCCGTTCCATCGGCATATCGAATTATTACACCGAAAAGACGGCGAAGCGCTTTTTTGCCGATTTCGAAATCAAGCCTGCCGTGGTGCAAAACGAGAACCATGTGTTTTACCAGAACACGGAATTCAAGGAATACGCAAAACGATACGGCGCTGTGGTGGAATCTTATTACCCGCTGGGCGGGCGCGGCCACACCGAAGACGTCTTGGGGAACAAAGTTGTCGCAAAGATAGCGAAGGCTCACGGGAAATCGGCTGCACAGGTGGTGTTGCACTGGCATGTGCAATCGGGCTACATTGCCATTCCGGGCTCCAAGAACCCTGACCACATCGCAGAAAACATATCGATTTTCGACTTCGAGTTGACAGACGACGAAATGAAGCAAATCGCCGCCCTTGATACGGGACACCGCTACGAAAACTGGTGAAAATAGCTCCACTATTCACTTGACGCATAGCAGAATTATTATATTCCCCCCAAAAAGGGGCTTTTTATGTTTGTCGAGACTTACATCTTGCGATTGCTGGCCGGATTCCTGGAATACGGGACGCTTTCTGCCGTTGCGGACAAGCTCTACACTTCGCAGCCGGCGGTGAGCCGCGCGTTCAAGAAGCTGGAAGACGAAATCGGTGCTCCGCTTTTCGAGCGCAAAAAGAACCGCATCGAGCTGAACGAGAAGGGACGCACGGTCGCCGAATACGCTAAGCGCATCATGGACTTGCAAAGCGAGATGATGGAAAAGGTGAGCCCGCAGGGAGCGGGTACGCGCACGTACTCTATCGCGTCGGTGGCCATCCTCCCCGCCATGCGGATGATGCAGGAACTGCAAGAAAAGCACCCGGGGGCACAGGTCACCTACAAGATTATCGACAACGAGGCAGGCGTGCTGAAGGCGCTGAACGAGGGCGCGGCGGATATCGGCATCACCCTCAAGGCCCCGCGTGCAAAGAAATACCGCGCCGAAAAGTATATGCAGGAGCGGCTCTCGATTGCACTTCCGAAAAAACACCCGCTGGCCAAGCGCAAGTCCATCCGGCTCCGGGAACTCAAGGGCGAGACCATCATCCAGCGCAGCAACGTAGGGTTCTGGGAGCAGGTCAAGCGCAAGAAGATTCCCGACGTCACCTTCATCAAGCACGACAGCGTGAAGGGCATTTCAAAGCTCATCGAGCAGTCTTCGCTGTTGACGTTCGTTTCGGACCACCAGTTCGATTACGAAATTCCCAAGGACCGCAAGATTGTGCCCCTCGCCGACCGCGAAATGAACGTGGAATTTTTCAAGGTGACGCTGGCGTCAACTCCCTAGCAGGTGGAAATTCAGGTACCACGAAAAGGCATGTATGCGCCTGGACATGGGTTCGGCATATTCCGAGGAATAGGCAGCCATTTTCACGTAGGTGTCAAGCCTGTGGCCCAGATCCAACCAGGAGAACAGACTGTATTCCACCGCGGTGTTGTTGAGGAGCAAGAAATCCCAGCCCGAAACGCCATATTCCGCAGTCGTTCCCTCGATGGTCTTCATGGCATCTATCGTCGTCTTGTTGTAGATTCTCCACCTCTTGTATAGGGTTTCTATCATCAGGCTGTATTTCACGCCGGAATTGTACTGGTAGCTATCCATATCGGGCTTGTAATCCGGGTGAAATTCTTGGATAATGTCATCGTAGCCCATGTCGGCAGAGCCAAGCATAATCCAGTAAACCTGGTTCATGACACGGAACCGCAAGTTGGGAGTCAGCCAAAGGGCTATGTCCATGGCCCCGCCAAGCGAAAGCGTGCTTACCGTAGCAAGGTCCCCGTAAAAAGTATCGTAATCCAGATTCACCGAAAAATCAAGCCAATGGCCTCGCCCGTGGATACCTCTGTTCACAAGTTTCCCCATGATATCCATCTGCAACACTTTCCCTTCAAGTCCGCCTTCGCCGAAGAAGTTTAAAGTGAAGTAATCGAAAGGCCGCCTTACCCTCGTGTAGGGACGACCATACTCAAGGGAAACCGCCATCATTCCGTGACGGTCGTTCCATTCGGCATCCAGCTCGTCGGCATCTTCGCCACCGAACCGATAGTCAGAACCGAACCTGGAGCCAATGCCCGTGGCAACCGTCAACTCGATTGGCGTCCAGCCCGTGTAAAAATCCCTGTTGCCGAACACCCTGCGCTGGGCATAGCCGGCGGGTTCCAGGGCGAAAGCGAGCAGGTGCCTGTACCAGGGCACCTTGGAACCGTTGTACGATGCGCGGGAAAGCCTGTAGAGGACTTCGCCGAACATGGAGCCCGCGACCGTCGTAGAAATCAGGTCGTTCGGCGCCGGGTATTCCGTTTCGCAGAACATTTCCCAGGTGGAACTCCCAAGGGCGGCAAACGCCATGCTTCCGTAAAAGCCGTAGCCGCCGGCACGGGCCGTGGCGTAATACATGGAGCCTTGATACGGATGTCCGTAAAAGTTGATGGCCCAATGGTTATGGTCCCATTCCCAGCCTTCGCGGAAGTTGCGTTTCCAATAGCTGGGGCCCGTATGTGCGTAACTCTTGTCCAGGACCCAGTAATCCCATGCCCACACAAAGGCGTTGAGCCCGAGCACTTCGGTCCCGACGATAAGCGGATTCACGTGGGTGCCAAACAGGCTGTCTTTGGGAATGATGGGTGTTTCAATGGCATCGGCTGCGTCTGCCGAATCACCACGGATAGCGCTCCGAAGTTCGCGGGCCTCCTGAATACTGAAAACAGCATTTTCGTTTTCGATTTTCTTGCGGAGGCTATCCGGAATCTGCGGAATTTCACCATTTGCTTTTTGTGAGAAGGCTGAAACGCTTAAGAACAGCAACAGCGAAGCAAGGATTTTAAAAAGACGCGGGAGCATGACTGCGCAACTTTAAAAATTATCACGTCGTTTAAAAAGGGCATATTCACAACTTTCTGACGGAGCGACAAATTCTGCAGATTAAACATACATGCACTTCTTGATTATTCAAGTCCCCAAAGTACGACAATAAAACACACTTTTTAATTGCGGAAACTACAAAAAACTAGATTGGTCGACTATGGGTTACGGGTGCAGAACGTCTTCCAGCCATTTTTCGATTTCTTCGCGGCTGGTACCGATGGCGAAGCGCTTGCTTTCGAGCCATGTGGAATTGGGCGTGAGTTCCTGCAGCAGCTTGGCGCTTTGGCCCAGCGGGCTTGAAGCCGACGTGCAGAAAGTGAGCAAGGTCTTGCCAGAAAAGTCGTAGCCTTCGAGGAACGTGCTTATGATGCGGGGTGCAATCCCATGCCATATCGGGTGCGCGATGATGACGGTATCGTACTCGTCCATGTTCTCGACAACGGTTGCGATTTCGGGGCGGGCGGATTCGTCTTTCTGTTCGCGGTCGGCACGGCAGTCCGTATAGTAAGCGATGTCTTCGTCGGTGTAAGTTTTTTTTGCGGTGATTTCGAATAAAGTCGCATCCAGGTATTCCGCAGCGTATTCGGCCAGCGGCTTGGTGTTGCCCGTTCTGGAGAAGTAAGCCACGAGCGTTTTGCCGCGGGATTTACTTGCCGATGTCGCAGAACTGGATGAAGTTTCGTCCTTTGAAGTCGCAGAACTCGAAGTCGCGGAGTTTTTGCCGTCTTGCGAGACGCTGGATTCGACAGCTTCCCCGGCGCCTGTCGGCGAAGACGAACTGTCGTCGGAACACGCAGCAAAGAGGCTCAAAAACAGAGCCAGTAGCAATGTCGAAAACAACGCGGGCGATTTCATCGGACTACTTCCTGATGAACTTTTCGTCGGTCTTGGGCATGGTGTTGTCGGGCGTGTAGCGTTCGACAGTCATTTTCAAGTCGTACTTGTCGCGGAGTTTCGCAATCGTCTTCATCATGGGCGAAGCATGGTGCACGTCGATGGCCGCCTGGCTTTCCCACGCATCAATCAGCAAGATGGTTTCGGGATCGTCCAGCGACTGGAAATATTCGTAGCGGATGTTGCCCTTCTCGGCACGAATTTTCGCCACCGTCCCGCTAGAGACCATCTCTTCGGCGAACTTCCTTGCCGCCCCATTCTTGCCCGTATAGCGCAGGTTTACCGTAATGTTGCTCATGGCACTCTCCGCAAACACGCTCGCAGCGAGCGCAAGGATTGAAAATAGCGTTAAAAACTTGAGTTTCACTTTGCCACTCCGAAATGCTTTGCATATAATATAAATTTTTTCGGAGCATGCACAAAATGCTTAATTTTCATGCCCAGTATGCGCGAGACGCATAGTGGAAACAAATGCTTTTATGGTTTGCTGTCGGAAAAAATCTTCTTCAGATAAAGCAATAACCAATCTGGTTGAATATGGCATTCCCAGACGCCTTTGAAATTTCCCGTCAATTCAATCGAGCCAAGCAGTTGGGACTTTAGTTCCAGGCTTTCCCCTTTTTCAACAAATCCTCAAATTGTCATATTATGACATCCAAGGTATGTATATTTGTACCAGCGAGGTTCTATGCTGGTAACTTTCCTTATCGTGCTAGGTATTTTGGCTCTTTTCGGGGCTGGCGACGCAGGGGATGCCAGTGCCATCACCTTGCTGTTGAAGGTTCTGCCGTTCCTGATTTTCGTGGGGATTTTCGCATCTTTAATGTTCTGTAGAGGGTAAAAAGAAATAAAAACTTGCTTTTTCAACCATTTTATTATATATTTGGTTCGAAATGCAAGAAACAAACGAGAAGAAACTGGAAAAAATGCTGAACGCGAACAGCGGCTACATCACGCGAAAGCAAGTCGACACCCACAAGATTCCTTCGTGGTTCTTGACCGATTTCGTGCGAAAGCAGGGCCTTGTCAAGATAGATAAGGGTTTTTACGCCCAAGAGCAATGGATCCGGGACGATTACCTTGTGTTTCAATACAAATATCCCAGATTCATCTTTTCACACGTTTCCGCACTATTCTTGCATGGGCTAACGGACCAGCTCCCGGATTACTTCGAAGTGACCGGCCCCAAGAATTATAGGCCATTTTCTCCGAACCCTTCCGTCGCAATCCACACGGATTCTCGCGATGAAACCTACAGGCTTGGAATTTGCAAAATCAAGACTTCGCTTGGACATCTAGTGGAATGCTACGATACGGAACGAACGCTTTGCGACATCATCAAGAACAGCCGAAAGATCGATGCAGAAATTTACGGCAAAGCGCTCAGGCTTTACGCAAAATCAAAAGACAAGGACATACGCAAACTTCTCCGCTATGCCAAGATACTGAAAATAGAGCACAAAGTGGCGGAACTTATGACGGTGGTATTGAATGAAGATTAACAAGAACTCCCTGCAAGCAAGAATCAACAATCTTTCCAAAGAAATGAACATCCATGCCAACGTTTTGCTGGTATCGTTCTTTTTCGATGCCTTCATTTCAAGATTGACCAAGTCAATATACGCAGACAAATTTGTTTTCAAAGGCGGTTTCTATCTCGCTACATTGCTCGGCGTAAAGAACCGCTATACTGCCGACATTGATTTCCTTTTGAGAAAGGAAACCATGAATGAGAATAGATTGAAGGAAATTTTCACCGACATCATCGCAATCGATGCAGACGATTCTATCACTTTTGAAATAAGTGATATTTCTCCAATACGTGATGAAGACGCCTACGGCGGATTTTCCATCCTTTTGACGGGACGCCTAGAGAATGTCAGACAAAGTTTCCATGTCGATGTTGCCACGGGCGATCCAATTACACCAAAAGATATCGAATACTCTTACCAAAGCCTCATCAGCCATGAAACCATTGCGTTCCGAGCCTACAACCTAGAAACGGTTGTTGCTGAAAAACTTCAAACCATTCTTTTCCGAGGCCTGCTCAATAGCCGCTGCAAAGATTATTACGACATCTATATCATCAATCAATTGCAAAGGAATAACATCAATATTCCTGACTTGAAGAAATCTTTTGAAACAACTTGCCAATACCGCAAAACGCCTTTTAAAAAAGAAGAAGCTCTTTTGCTTCTAGAAGAAATTTCAAAGAGCGACATTCTTCAAACTCGATGGAAGAACTATGCAAAAAAATCTTCGTTTGCAAAAGATGTTCCATTTGAAGCGACAATTGAATCTTGCAAAGAGATTCTTGATTGTATTTTCTAACATTTCGGGGCTGGCGACGCAAGAGACATTTTCCAATAAAATTGCCAGAACGCGATTGTCAAGTGGTTTATGCATTTTTTCCTCTTCCATCGGTACACAAGGTTGTGTACCAGGCATTTGGCTTATATCCTCACGCTGAGTACGGCGCCTTTGGTGTCGCTGTAAAAGAGCGGGGCGATGGTGACCTTGGGCGGGGTCTGCTTTTCGCCGACTTTTTCCTTGTAGAATACGCTGCCGATGTACCAGCCGATGGAAGCTCCCATCAGGGTGCCCGCGACGGCGTCGGAAAACCAGTGGGCCTCCCCCTTTGCGCCGAGCACCATGCTTGTCGCGATGTAGCCTGCATACAGGGCGCAGCCCGCCACGATGAGGGGATTGTCGCGGTTGTAGCTTGCGATGCTCATGGCCATGGCCGCGTTGGTCATGGAATGTCCCGAGGGCCAGCCGTAAAAGACTCCGCGCCTAAAAAATCCCCACTTGAAGTCACGGGAACGCTCGCCGCTGTTGAGTTCCGCGTCAGGGTGTTCGCGAGCCGAAATCGCCTTGAGGATGTTGTTGTAGAGGAACGCCACGGCGGTAGCCTGCACGGCGACGGCGCCGGTGTTGTTCAGCGTGCGGTTGTCGCTAAAAAAGTACATGTAGCCCGGAACAAGAATCGGGAAGAACGTTCCCATCATCATGCCGGGAGTGAACGCGATGCCGTAAACAAGCTGGTCCTGACGGGCCGCAAAACGGGCCACCATCAAGTCGTTATTTTCCATCGAGAACTTGTACGTAAGCGCTCCACCGAGCATATGGAACCCGAGCGGCCAGCCGAACGCACTCAGCAACATGTTATGGCTCAGGTGATCGAACGGGGAAAGCTTTTGAACGCTATCGACAGTCACCGAGGTTGTTACGGAATCTGCTTCGACAGCAGCGGAACCCGTGGCACAGGCAAAAGCCAAAACCACCATCCAACGAAGCGCTATTTTGTCTAGACGAAAAATCAAGATTTGACCTCGTTTATTATTTCGAGAGAGCCTTCACCCATTCGCGGACAACGGCTTCGGAATCCTTGACCTTGCTTCCGCGCACAGAAAGGGCGGTCTTCTTGTCGAATGCGGCGCCCTTCGCCTGCATCAGCTTTTCGAGCGTAGGGAGGCTCCCTGCACCGTCGGACGAACCCTCGTGAGAGAAGAACGCGTAGACGTTTTTGCCTTGCAGGTTTGCCTGCTTCAGGAATGTCATCACGGGCATCGGCACGTCGTACCACCAGACCGGAAATCCGACAAACACCGTCTTGTAACGTTTCATTTCTTCGTCGCTCAGGGAGAGGTTTATCTCGGGATAGATGCTTTCATCCTTTTCCTTTTTGGCAACATCGGCGGTCTCGTTGTAGCCTACAGGGTATTCTTCCTTGCGCAAGATGCGGGCGTAATCGGCTCCGACTTCGTCGGCAATCCAGTGCGCCATGCTCCGCAGATGCCCAGACCAGGTGAAATACACCACCAGCACATCGCCTTTTTTCGAGAAATCCACATCGGCGTTCTGGTCGGCCCTGTTGCGTTCGGCACAGCCCACCAAGGAGAGCAGGGCAAGCGCGAACGTTAAGACCGGGATAAAAATTCTTGCGAGTTTTTTCATAGAATGTTCCTTTTGGGCTATCTTTCTTAAATATAACTTAGATAAAAAAATACCGATTCGCAATAGTAAAAATACGGCCGGGATTAACGATTTTACGGTTCGGAAATTTTTATATTGTCAACATGAAAATCGTCCCTTACAACCCCAAGTACCGCAAAGACTTTGTCGAAATGAACCTGGCGTGGATTTCATCCATGTTCAAGGTGGAACCCGAAGACGAACGCGAACTTTCAAGTATCGAGACCGCCATCGCGGCAGGTGCAGAAATCTTTTTCGCCGTTGACGACAGCGACAACGTAATGGCATGCTGCATGGTCGCCCCACGCAGTGCAGGGGAATGGGAAATCATGAAATTCGCCGCCAAGGGCATGTACACAGGAACAGGTGCGGGCAGCGCCTGCCTCAAGGCCTGTATCGAGTACGCTCGCGAAAAACAGGCGAAAAGCGTCGTTCTCGTTTCCAACCGCAGGTGCACACACGCAATTCACTTGTACGAAAAATTCGGCTTTGCAGAAATCCCCGTCGACAAGGAAAAATTCCCCTACGACCGCGGCGACATTTCCTTTGAAATGAAATTATTCGACTAATTCGTCAAATCCTTCATCAAAGAAGTTTCGCAACAACCTCGCCGATATCGCCGTCGACGCATAACGAGCGGGGTCCGATGTCGTCGGGAGCGTAGGCCTGTCCGTAGTTGATGCAGGCGTAGGTGGCGTTCGAATTCAGGGCGGTCATTTGCCAGAACGGGTACTTGATGATTCCGGGGGTGTTCATGCCTACGCCCAGTTCCAGGAACAGCACGTTTCCGCCGCACATGGCGTTACATCTGTCGAGAAATTCGCGGTAACGTTTTGCAGCACGATGCCAGCCGTCGTCTTCTACGAAGGTGGAATCGGAACGCAGGTTCATGGACATGGGGCGGCCGCAAATGGGGCACCTGGGCAACAGTTCCGCAGGGACGGTCATGGCGCCGAACAAGCCTGTCTCTTTTGAAAATCCCTGGGCGTCGAACATGGCACGAATCTGCTTTTCGTTGTCGTAGGTGCAGGGGTGGCACGGCTTGCTGCATTGGAAAAGCCCGTAATCGCCCTGGGTGTAAAAGAGCCGTTCCTTGTCAAAGCCAGCCTTTTGAAAACAGTGGTCCACGTTGGTGGTAAGGACAAAGTAATCCTTATCCCGTAGGATTTTCAGGAGATTTTCGTAGACGGGTTTCGGGGCGGCCATATAGCGGTTTATCGTGACATAGCGGCTCCAGAAAGCCCACATTTCTTCGGGAGTCCCGTAAGGGAAAAAGCCGCCGGAATACATGTCCGAAAAGCCGTACTTTACAGAAAAGTCGGCGAAGTACTTGACAAAGCGTTCCCCGGAATAGGTAAATCCCGCCGATGTCGAAAGTCCGGCGCCCGCGCCCACGACGACGGCATCCGCCCTTGCCAGCGCCTTTTTCAGTCTCGATACTTCGGCAGAAAAATCATCCGTTGATTTTTTCAAAAATCCGCGCATAGATAGCCTCGTCCTTTTCACTGAAAACGTTGAAGACAACCTTTATGGGGCTTTGCGTACGGCGTTTCCATTCCAGCACCGTATCCACCGCGATTTGGGCGGCACGTTCCGGCGGAAAACGGAATACGCCTGTAGAAATACAGCAGAAGGCGATAGATTCCACGCCGTTCCGGGTAGCAACTTCGAGGCAGTTCCTGTAGCACGATTCCAGCAGTTCGCAGTCCCGTTCCGTAAGGCCGTAGCCCACGATTGGCCCCACCGTGTGCAGCACGTATTTGCAGGGCAGGTTGTAGGCCGGTGTGATTTTCGCCTGTCCCGTAGGTTCGGGGTGCCCTTGCCGTTTCATCAGGACGTCGCAAGCGCTACGGAGACGAACTCCCGCGAAAGTGTGGATGCAGTTGTCGATACAGCTGTGGCAAGGCTGCCAGCAACCCGTCATGCCGCTGTTGGTCGCATTCACGATTGCATCCACCCTGAGGGTGGTGATGTCGCCGCGCCACAGGAACAAGGAATCGCCAAACAGGTCTGGCGCACCCGCTCTGAACCGCCTGCCAACACTTTCGATGTCCGCAACATCCGTTATTCCGCGGTCACGGATGGATTCCTGCAGGTATTCGTCTTGAATCCTGTAGAATTCATCGCTTGCGGGGGCGGCCGCCCGCACGTTCATCAAGGAACGTAGCAGGATTTTCTGTCCTTCGGCATCCGCGGGGATAGTCGTGCCGCTGTACCTGGGACTTTCCGCCAATAGATACTTTATCAGGAATAGTCTGCGCTCTGCTTGCTTCATGTTTCCTCCCGGACGGTTCAGGGGCGGTCTTGAGTTGTGCGGCGAGGCCCTTCAGGGTCGTCTTCTCCAGTTCCATTTCCAGAGCCGTCTGCGCCGAATTCAGGGCCGGGTCCAGCAGGCGATGGATGTTCCTGCCTACGGGGCACAGCGGATTCGGTTCCGGGTGGAAACTGAAGACGATCCGTTCCTCGTCGTTATCGTTGATGGCCTTGTAGACATCCAGGAGCGTTATCTTGTCGGCAGGACGCGCAAGGTGAGAGCCCCCTACGCCAGGAGCCGTCTCAACCAGGCCCGCCTTTTGTAGCTGCAAAAGGACCTTGCGGATGATGACCGCATTCACGCCGGTGCTGCCCGATATGAATTCCGAGGTCACCCGTTCCGCACCCTCGAAGAAGTGGATGCAAAGCAAGGTATGGACCGCCGCCGTAAAACGAACGCTGACTTTCATAATCCACAATTTAACAATTGTTGCCCGCGTTCACGCGTGCCTTGGCCTATTTGTAGAACATTCCCGCCGTCATGTCCAAGTAATTTTCGCCGGAGTAGTTCGCGAATTCCTGTTTCATGGCGCTCTTGAATGCCGCCGGGTTCACGTTCTTGAGGGCAATATTCTTCATCACCTTCAGGTACTGGATTTTTGCACGGGCATCTTCCAGATTTTCCACCGTGTAGTGCGACGTGAGAATCAGGGAAATCCCGCGGTCGATGTAATCCGTGAGCTGCGCGATGATGGCATCGGCGTGCTTGCTCCCTGCCACGATGGAATGGACGTCGTGGCCCATCATGTGGGTGTAGACAACGTTGATTTCGGGAAACTCGATATCGAATGCCTCCTGGGTCGCGACAATGCGCATGTCGATGCCCGCCAAATTCAAAGTCTCGCCTTCGATAAAGTCCGTCGTCGCGTAGATGGAGCTGTCAAAAGCATCGCCAAAAGCCGCCGTGAAATTCTTGACCAGGGCCGCACCGCCTCCGTTATGGTTGTAATCGTCGGCATGGCGGGTGCTGTACACGGGAGCACCCTTCATGAAGGTCGCGCCCGCGCCATGGTAGGCAATCACCGTGCCCACGAATTCAACCGAAAGGCCCTTGATGTAGGCCTCCAGTTCCTTGATGTTGTCGAAGAAACAGGGGGCTTCGACCATGAACATCTTGCCGCCCTTTTCCAGCAAGAAACATTCGTCGGTTATCAGGTCGTTTGTCTTGTAGGCGTGCAGTTTGACCGCGCCGAAATCGTAGATTTCCATGACACCCTTACCAAGTTTTACGGTCTTAAAGTTGTTCTTTTCCATTTTAAATCTCCTTGGGCCATGCCCTTTTTTTTATTTTTTTTGTTGTTCTTTAATTGTTACAACGCAAAATATATCCAATTATCGTTGTAATGTCAATAGAACAACTAGAAATTTCGTGCAAAAATTTAATTACACAAAAAAATCAAGGTTTAGTTAGAGTTTTCGGACGTTTATTCTACCGAGAATGTCGCCTTCACGTTCCCTTTGCCGAGGATTTCCTTAAGGCGTTTCTTGTTCACGTTGTCGATACGGGCGAGGCGCGTGAAGTTCCAGGAGTTCTTGTCGTAGTAGATGGTGATGGAATTGCCCTGGTAAAGGATGATGTCGCCCGCGTCGGTGTCGATTTGCTTGTCGTTACGCGGAAAACTGCGCGGCAGGTCGGCCACCTTCTCGAAACTGCCGTAGTCGTGCATATCGAGCGTGAGGTCGCCCTGCGCAAGGAATTCGGCGAAGGCCTTGGCGGAGGAATTTTCTTCGAACGTTGCCGTGAAGGCGGTGTCGTTCACATGGATTTTGAGTTTCACGGTAGCCTCCGTTTGGGCAGATGAACTTGCGGGCACCGCGTCGGGCGTTTTACTGGCGGACGATTTCGGTGACTGAATTTCAGATTGCGTTGAATGGCTCGCCGCATCGCTGCAAGCTACCAGAAAGAACAACGCTATAAGGACAATGTTTCGCATACACACAATATAAATAATTGTGCGAGCAATTCAAAATACTTATTTGCTATGACTCACTATGCCTTTTGCGCATAGTGGAACAGAATTCCTGCATGTTGGCGAACCGCTCGATAGCCTTGGTACACATCAATGCATCCTTTTTTTGCCGGGCGCTTTTGATATACCTATACCCCCATAGGTATAAAACAGAATGAAAAAGATTTTCTGTCAAGGGGTGAGTCTATTTTACTTCGCCTTGAATCCCAGCATCCGCATGGAGTTGAGAATCGCGATGACGGAGACGCCTACGTCGCCGAACACGGCCATCCACATGTTGGCGATTCCTACGGCGCCAAGCACCAGTATGACCGCCTTCACGGAGAGGGCAAACACAATGTTCTGCCTCACGATGCGCATGGTCTTGCGTGCAAGGCGTACCGTTGCGGGAATTTTCCTGATGTCGTCGTCCATGATGACGACGTCTGCTGCCTCGATGGCCGCATCGCTCCCGAGGCTCCCCATGGCAATCCCGACATCCACACGGGAAAGCACCGGGGCGTCGTTGATGCCGTCGCCCACAAAGGCCAGCATGTCGCCTTCGCGCCTTGCCCCAAGCAGGGTTTCGACGCGCTGCACCTTGTCTGCCGGCAAAAGTTCAGCATGGAACTCGTCTATGCCGAGCTCGCCCGCCACCGCCTCGGCAGAGCGCCTGTGGTCGCCGGTGAGCATCACGCATTTTTCGACACCGGCAAGCTTGAGCCCGCCGATAGCCTCGGCGCAGCCTTCCTTGACCGTATCCGAGATGACGATGGTCCCGAGGAAAACGCCCTCCTGGGCGACATAGATGACGGTCCCTGCGGACACCTGCGGCGTGAATTCGATTTTTTCGCCCAGCATCAGGCGCTCGTTCCCAAGCAGCGTCAGTTTGCCATCTACGGGAATGCGGATTCCCCTGCCCGGGATTTCTTCGGAAGCCCCCACGCGTGAAAGTTCCGGAGCTGCACCGGCGTGGGTATTGGCGTAGGCTTCCAACACCGATTGCGCAATGGGGTGGTTCGAGCAGGATTCCCCGAGGGCTGCAATTTCCAATAGCTTGTCTGCATCTATTCTAGAGCCATTCCCGCTCGCTTGTTCTGCAGGCAGGATTTCCACTACCTTGAATTCGCCTTTGGTAAGGGTCCCCGTCTTGTCGAAGACTACCGTCTTTACCTTGGAGACGACTTCGAGGTAGCTACTCCCCTTCACCAGAACGCCCAGTTTGGAAGCGGCCCCGATGCCCGCGAAGAATCCGAGGGGGACCGAAATCACCAAGGCACAGGGGCACGAAACCACAAGGAAAATGCAGGCGCGTTCAATCCAGATGGCCCACTGTTCACCGAAGAGTAGCGGCGGGACAATAGCGAGCAGTACCGCCGCCGCCGTAACGATGGGCGTGTAGACGCGCGCAAAACGTGTAATAAAATTTTCGACGCGGGCCTTCTTGCTGCTCGCGTTTTCGACAAGTTCCAGGATGCGGGATACCGTGGAATCTTCGAAAGCCTTGGTCACCTTCACCTTGAAGGTGGAACTTCCGTTCACGCAACCGCTGATGATGTCGCTCCCGACGGTTACCCTCCTCGGCACGGATTCGCCCGTGAGCGCCGCGGTATCCACCAGCGATTCGCCCTCGACCACAACACCGTCCAGGGGAATGCGCTCTCCCGGCTTCACCACGATGATGTCGCCGATTTCCACCTCGTCCGGGTCCACCTGGACAAGCGACCCGTCGCGTTCCACGTTCGCATATTCGGGGCAAATATCCATCATGGCACTGATGGACCTGCGGGACTTGCCTACCGCATACCCCTGGAAAAGTTCCCCCACCTGGTAAAACAGCATGACCGCCACCGCTTCCGAGAACTCGTGAATCCCGAAGGCGGCCACCGTCGCGACCACCATGAGGAAGTTCTCGTCAAAGACTTGGCCACCCCGGATGTTCTTGAACGCCTTGCCGAATATGTCGTAGCCCACAATCAGGTAGGGGACTGCATACAGGCAGAGCCAAAGAATCCAGTTGTCGCCTAGATTGCCGAAGTGTTCCACTGCGATAAACGCAAAAAAGAACACGGCGGAGACGACAATGCGAACAAGGTTTTTCTTCTGGGATTTGGTCATGACGTTTTCTAGCCCAGGATTCTGCAGTCGGGTTCCACCTTGGCGCAGATGGTCTTGGCCTCTGCAAAGATGGCATCAAAACGGTCATCCGGGGCTTCCAACGTAAACTTCTGCGTCATGAAGTTCACCGACGCATCTATCACGCCGTCAATCTTCTTGATGGCGGCTTCCATCTTGGCGGCACAGTTTGCACAGTCGAGGTCTTCGAGCTTGAATTTCTTTTTCATGATGATGTTTCCTTACTTTATTTGTTAAACTTTTTCCTTACTCCAGAACGTGTTCCATACCCTGGTTGAATATGGTTTTCACGTGTTCGTCGGCAAGGGAGTAGTACACCACGCTCCCTTCCTTGCGGTACTTCACCAGGTTCGAATGCTTCAGTATGCGCAGCTGGTGTGAAATGGAGGACTTGGTCATGGAAAGTAGCACCGAGATGTCGCTTACGCACATTTCGGCGTTCATCAGGGCGCAAAGAATTTTTACGCGGGTAAAGTCGCTGAAAATCTTGAAGATATCCGCGATGTCCATCAGGAGTTCGTCTTCGGGGATGCGTGGGCGCACGGCCTTCACCACGTCGTCGTGGATGCAGGTGCAGTCGGTGCCTTCCAATTCAATATCGTTTTCCACTTTTCCAGCCATGTTCGCCTCCAGACCTTTCAGGTCCTTTTTTGACTTTTTGAAGCCGTTTAAACTTCCAACAGTTGAACAATTGTTCAACTTTTAATGTAGAAAAGGCAGGACCGTATGTCAAGGGATTTGGCTTTTTTTATATTTTTTTTCGGAGATTGTTATGGACAGATACAATGTAACGGGTATGAGCTGCGCCGCCTGCGTCGCACGGGTGGAGCGCGCTGTGAAGGCGCTGCCCGGGGTAGAACGCTGCGACGTGAACCTGCTCACCCATTCGATGGTCGTAGAAGGTCCGGTGCCTGGCGACGACATTATCAAGGCCGTGGAGGCCGCCGGCTACGGTGCCGAACCCCTTACGGCATCCGGCACAAAAAATTCCGCCGAAACGGGACGGGATAGGCTCGAAGACAAGGAACTCCCGGTGCTCAAGAAGAGGCTCGTCTGGTCGCTCCTGTTCTTGCTCCCCCTGCTATATTTCAGCATGGGGCACATGTCGTTTGACTTTCCCTTGCCGCGCTGGTTCCTGGAACCGGAGCCGAACCACGTGGCCATGGCCCTGTTGCAGCTCGCGCTTACGACGGCGGTGCTGGTCATCAACCAGAAATTCTTTGTAAACGGTGCCCGAGGAATCATAAACCGCGCTCCCAACATGGATTCCCTCGTGGCCCTGGGGGCGGGAGTGTCGTACCTGTACAGCCTCGCGGTGCTTTTCGCGATGTCGCGGGCCCAGCTGGTCGGCGGCTCGGACGCCGCAAAGGCCTTCATGGACAAGTTCTTTTTCGAGGGGGCGGCAACCATCGTCACTCTGATTACCGTCGGGAAACTCCTGGAGGCCATATCCAAGGGCCGCACCACGAACGCCCTCAAGGCGCTTATGGATCTCGCCCCCAAGACGGCGACGCTCTTGGTGGATGGTCAAGAAAAATTGGTCCCCATAGACCAGGTGCAGGTAGGCGACGTGTTTGTGGTAAAGCCCGGGTCATCGGTTCCTGTCGACGGAATCGTGCTCAAGGGAGCCTCTGCCGTAGACGAATCCGCCCTTACCGGCGAAAGCATCCCCGTCGACAAGGCTGCAGGCGACAAGGTGGCCTCGGCGACGGTCAACCGGTCGGGTTTCCTGGAATGCCGCGCCACTCGCGTAGGCGAAGACACCACGCTTTCCCAGATTATCCGGATGGTGAGCGACGCCTCCGCAACCAAGGCGCCCATATCTAAAATTGCAGACAAGGTTGCAGGCATATTCGTGCCCGTGGTTATAGCCATTGCAGCCGTCGCGACCCTAGTGTGGCTCCTGGTAGGAGCGGAGACGGGCTTTGCGCTTGCAAGGGGAATTGCGGTGCTGGTCATTAGCTGCCCCTGCGCTTTGGGACTTGCGACTCCCGTGGCCATCATGGTGGCAAACGGGGTGGGCGCCCGGCACGGAATCCTCTTCAAGACATCGGAGGCACTAGAAACGGTCGGCCGCGTAAGGACAGTCGTCCTGGACAAGACGGGGACCATCACCAGCGGCACTCCTGCCGTTGTCGGTATTTTTCCGGAAAACGGTGTAAGCGAAAGCGAACTGCTACGCTACGCCTCGGCGCTGGAATCGCGAAGTGAACACCCCCTGGCAAAGGCCATTACGGAGCGGGCAAGACAGGTATCGGAAAAATCAGGACAGTCGCTACAGGCCTGGATTGCGGACATTTCCGGTTCCATGGTGCCCGAAAGTTTCGAGGTACTCCCCGGTTTCGGACTGAAAGCCACCCTAGCTTCGGGCACCGAAAGGCAGGTGCTCCTGGGAGGCTCCTTGCGCTTTGTACGGGAGCACATCCAGATTTCCGAAGCTGTCGAAAGCAAAATTCGCGAATCGTCTGCGCGGGGCGAGACTCCCCTACTCTTTGCGCTTTCCCTTGAAAACGGCACTTCCAAGCTCCTCGGGACCATTACCGTTGCCGACAGCGTGCGGAGCGACTCCCGCCTTGCGATCGGAGAACTCAAGTCCATGGGACTCGAAGTTTGCATGCTCACGGGCGACAACGAACTGACAGCAAACGAAATCGCCCGGCAGGCAGGCATTGACCGGGTTTTCGCGGGAGTGCTCCCGCAAGGGAAAGACGACGTGATCCGGGAACTCATGAAATCCTCCACCGTCGCCATGGTCGGTGACGGCATCAACGACGCTCCGGCCTTGACCCGCGCCCATGTGGGCTTTGCTATCGGAGCGGGTTCCGACGTGGCCCTGGACGCCGCCGACGTGGTGCTGGTCAAGAATTCCCTGTGGGACGTGGTGACCGCCATAAGGCTCAGCCGGCGGACCATCCGCAACATCCACGAGAACCTGTTCTGGGCGTTTATCTACAATGTCGTCGGAATTCCTCTTGCGGCAGGTTGCTTCTACCACCTGTTCGGTTGGACGCTGAACGCCACCTTTGCGGCATTCGCCATGAGCCTTTCCAGCTTCTGCGTGGTGACTAACGCCCTAAGACTTAATTTATTTAAAACAAAGGCCGTACCGGCTAAAGGAAAAACGATGCAAAAGAAGTTCAAGGTCGAGGGTATGATGTGCCCCCATTGCGAAGCCTCCGTCAAGAAGGCGGTAGAATCCATCGACGGCGTGGAAAGCGCCGCGGCAGACCACAAGAAAGGCGAACTGCTGGTGAAATTCTCCCGCGAGATTCCCGATTCGACCATCGCCGAAGCCGTAAAGGAAGCGGGCTACGAGTTTATCGGGTAATACATCATCGGGCGACGGCGGCAGGACATTCAAAGATTAACGGCGAAAGGCCATTGCCGAAATAGACGCAAGCGTCAACACCGCGCCCACAAGAAGCACGATTGATGCACTTGTGGCGATGTCGCCCATGCCCACCAGCGGAGAGACGATTCCGCCCATCAGGAAGCCCGATGCACCGATGGCCGCGGCTGCGGTGCCTGCATTTGCGCGTTCCGCATTCAAAGCCAATGCGTTTGCCGGGGGCTGACTCATGCCGAACATGAACGTAAGCCCCATGAAGGCAACCTGCACAAGCGGGAGAACCGCATGCATCATGAGGGCGGCAGCAACGGCAATCGCGAAAACGAGCATTCCCACGCCGGCGATTTTGAGAGCCTTGCGTTCATCGCCGACTTTACCCGACAAGGCGCAGCCAAACGCCGTAAACAACGCATTCAACGCAAAGCAGAGGCTGAAGCCCACAGGTGAAAGGCCATAGATTTTCTGGTAAATGAACGGCGAAGACGCGATATACCCGAACAAGATAATCATCGGGAACGTGCATACCAGAAAATACAATACGTAGGTGCGGTTCTTGAACACTTTTGCGTACAAGCTAAAACTTGCCAAGACAGACTTTTTGCTGCGGCGTTTTACAGGGAGCGATTCCTGGAATTTCCCTGACATAAAGAGCAGCAGCGCCCCATACAGGAGCAATACCGCGAATGTTCCCTTCCAACTCATAAAATTCAGCAAGAATCCGCCTAGCACCGGGGCTATAATCGGGGCGACTCCGTTCACAGCGCTCACCATGGCAAGGAACTTGGTAAGGACGGGACCACGGTAGGAATCCGCCGAAATAGAACGGGCAATCACGATGCCACCGGATGCCGCCATGCCCTGCAGCAAACGAAACACGTTGAAGGTTACGATGTTCGGGGCGACAATGCAAGCGACTGTCCCACAGACAAAGAGCAACAGACAAACTAGCAACAATCTTTTACGGCCGTACTTGTCGCTCAGCGGGCCTACAAAGAGCTGGCCCACCGAAAGCCCTAGCATGCTCATGGTGAGACTCAGCTGCGCCATCGAGGGGCTTGCCGCAAAGTAATCGGCAAGGCTCGGGAGGGCCGGTAAGTAAAGGTCCGTCACGAAGGGACCGAACGCCGAAAGCAGCCCAAGCAACAGCATAAGGAAAGTGAATTTCTGTTTTCCGCTCATAAATTCCTCTTGGCGAAACCATGCAGAATCGCCATAAAAAAAGCCCGCAAAGCCGGACAACTGGACTTATGCGGGACCGCTACACGTTGATTTCGCGAACGAATTTAGGAAAAAATTTTTCCGTTGGCAAGTTCTTGACAAAGGCAAAAAATATTTTTATTTATGGGCACGAAATTTCATTGCGTATAATGGTTCAGCGTGAAACTCAAACATCAGGGTTTTGCGCCTTTTTTATTGCGCAAGGCCCGCAACAAAAGAGGTTATAATGGACTTTTACATGAAACTCCCGCGCGGCAAACGCGAATTCACCCTTTTTCTCGTGACGCTTTCGATTATCTCGATGAACATCATCGCGCCGCTCATCACCTGTTTCGAGATGGGCTTTAGCATGGAAAGCTGGGCGCACGTATTCCCGATTATGCCGATACTCTGGCCGTGCGTCATCGCGACGGTGCTTGTCACATATAAGCCTGCGGCGTTCCTGACATCAAGACTCACGCAGAAAGGCGACAGTTTCCATGCGGTGATTACACTCAACATCATGTGCACGGTTTTCCTGATGTCCATCATCTTGACGATTGTAGGTACCTGGGTCGGAAACCGCGAAATTACAATGGAGCCGCTGGTGAATTTCTTTTACAAGTGGCCTCGCAACTTTGCCATTTCGCTCGCAGTAGAAATCTTGATCGCGCAGCCGATTGCCCGCCGCGTGATGCTAGGCCTGCACAAGTACCGCGACGCACGCCGGGAAGTCGCAGTTTCTAACTGAGACGTAAATAATTTTATCTATCTTTTCGATTGTGACAGGCATCGAAGAACTATTCAATGGCAAGAAACTCCTTGTCAAGAAACTCGTTCCTTTCGGGTTTACGAAGGAAGGGCCTAACTATGCGCTCGTCCGCGAAATACTTGGCGGACAGTTCCGTTTTGAAATCAGAGTGGGACGGGGCAAGAAAGTTTCGGTCAAGGTATTCGACAACGATTCCGGCGAAGAATACCTGCTTTTTTCGGTGCTTTCCGTGCAAGGGGCCCTCGTGGGCCGCATCCGCAAAGAAGTTTCTGCTATTACGGATAAATTCATTAGCGAATGCTTCGAGACGCAGATTTTTAAAAGGAAATCAGCAAACGACCTGATTGGTTACGCGGAGCAAAAATACGGAGACAAGCCCGAATATCTGTGGGAACGGTTTCCGCAATTTGCCGCCATCCGCAAGCACGAAAACAAGAAATGGTATTGCCTATTGGGGACTGTCGAAAAGTCAAAAGTTGGCCTCAAGGGCGACGAGATTATCGAAGTGGCGAACTTCAAGATAGTCCCGAAGGAATTGCCGGAGCTCCTGAAAAAGCCCGGCTACCTCCCCGCATACCACATGAACAAGAAAAGCTGGGTAACGGTCATCCTTGACGGAACGGTGCCGCTAACCGAAATCAAGAAATTGCTGGATAAAAGCTACACGCTGGCGTGAAAAAGCGGCCCTAGTTCTAGTTTTTACTTAATATCAATCAAATCAAAATACATCAGACGCGTGTGCAAAGGTTTTTCGCCCAGCATTTTCACATTGATTCCAAGAGCCCTTGCTTCGTTAATTTCGGAACTATAAAGGAATTTGAAATTGTTTTTCTGATAGTAATGAATGACTTCCGATTTATTGATCGCATCAACGATGATAAATCGGCAACCGGTCTTGTTTTCGTCGCTACGGAACCAAGCTTTGATGAAGTCCATTACTGCAGAGCCAAAACCTTGTTTGGCAAATTCAATATTCGTCCCCAGACGACCGACCAAAACTCCGGGATAGCGGCGAAGATTCTTCTCGCCATTCTCCGTGACATATTCAATCTTCGTCTTGTCTTCAGGAGCAAGTTGTTTGATTCGAATTGAATCGTTTGATATTGTAAATGCAGCAACGATCTTTCGGGACGCTCTCTTAGACGAAAGACATAAGTCTTTCCAAGAAGTTTCTCGCCGTACAAGCGGAAATCTTCTCTGAAAAATTCATCAAGATCTTCATTTCCGCATTTGAAGGAGTTGCAACTTTGCAACAATTCCGGAGAAAGCCGAGCAAAGGAGCATCGGTTCAAAAATTCGGCAAGGGTCATGTCTAGAAACCTTGTTCACGGAGGAAATTCCTAACGAGCAGGATTTTATCACCAAAATCCTGTTTACGCTCGTTCTTTTCGGCGTATTCAGCTTCCTTGAGAAAACGTTCAGCGTCTTCCCCTTGAAGCGTTGGTATGGATCTTATTGCCACTGCCATAGGTTTATTCCTCCGCTTAAAAATAGGTTTTGAATGTCTAATTGTCAATATGACATTTACGCACATATCCCTAAAATAGCATTTAAAAATGGCAAAAAATGACAAAAAGCAACCAAGGTCACAATTTGTGACCTTGGACAGCAGCGAGAATCGTCGCGGTTTTGTGTCTTTTGCTTACTTCAAGTTCGCCTTGAAGAATTCGTTCAGCTTTTCGAAGGGGATTTTTTCCAGGTTGTCGTAGAGATCCACGTGGGAGGCTCCGGGGATGACGAGGAGTTCCTTGTTGCCGACGGTCTTGCTCCAGTTCTTGGTGGCGTCGAGTTTTGCGGGGACGTCCGCCTTCTTGCCGGTCATCTTTTCGAATGCGCCTTCGCCGAAGTAGCGGCTGTGGGCCTTTTCGCCGTGGATGATGAGCACCGGGTTACGGATTTCATCGGCGTACGCGAGGAGCTTGGTATTCATGAGCGAGGTGCCTGCAGAGGCGGCCCAGCCCTTGTTGCTGTTGAGAGAGCGCTTGTGGTAGCCGCGCGGGGTCTTGTAGTAGGCGTAGTAATCCTTGACAAAGTAAGGAGCGTCGTCCGGAAGCGGGTCCACCACGCCGCCGGCCAGGTCGTACGTGCCGTTCTTGAAGTCCTTGGTGCGCTGGGCCATCAAGGCCTTGCGGGCCTCGTTGCGGGCGTCGGCGTTGTTCGCGGCATCGAAGTAGCCGTTTGCCGAGACACGGCTCATGTCGTACATGGTCGAGGCAACCGTCGCCTTTACGCGGGTATCGATGCCGGCAGCGTTAATCGCCATGCCACCCCAGCCGCAAATGCCGATGATGCCGATGCGTTCCGGGTCAACGTTGTCGCGGGTCGAGAGAAAGTCCACGGACGCCATGAAGTCTTCGGTGTTGATGTCCGGGCTGTTCATGTAGCGCGGCTCGCCGCCCGATTCGCCGGTGAAGCTCGGGTCGAATGCGATGGTCAGGAATCCGCGTTCCGCCATCTGCTGGGCGTAAAGGCCGCTAGACTGTTCCTTGACGGCTCCGAACGGGCCCGAGACTGCAATCGCCGGGAACTTGCCGTTCACCTTGAGGCTCGTGTCCTTGGGCACGAACATGTCGGCGGCGAGTTCAATGCCAAAGTGGTTCTTGAAAGTGACCTTGGAATGTTCGACCTTGTCGCTCTTGGGGAATACCTTGTCCCATTCGGCGGTGAGCGTGAGCTTGTTCATATTTTCGTCCTTTGTCTGTTGTGCTGCTTCTGTTGCGGACTTTGTTGTCGACAAGGTCCCTGAGCTTGTCGAAGGGTCTTTTTCGGGGGAGCATGCCATCAGGGTGCATGCGGAAGCCACGGCAAACGCCGCTTTTAAGAATTTGGATTTCATGAGCCATCTCCTTGTTGTTAAACTTTCTTTCCCATGGCGAACGCCTTTTTCAGGAGCGCGGAATTCTTCTTGACATCGCCTGCGCTTTCGGCACCCGTGGCGCAGAGGGCACCCTTGAGCTTCACGCCGTCGAAACAGGCAATCCACCCGCCAATGCCGCGCTTCGCGATGTTCATGGCCTTCGCGTCGGTGTCGGCGGCAGAAGTGAGCAGGTAAATCTCGCGGAACTTGTAATCGCTGGAATAGAGGGAATTTGCGCGGTCGAGCATGGTCTTGAGTTGGCCGCTCATCTCGTAATAGTAAATCGGCGTCGCGAACACGATGACATCGGCCGATTCCATCTTCTTGGTGATGGCGGGAGCGTCGTCCTTAATGACGCATTTGCCCTTCTTCTGGCAAGCGAGGCAGCCCATGCAAAAACCGATCTTCTTGCCGCGCAGCGACTCGAATTCCACCTTGTTGCCCGCCTCGGCGGCACCCTTCGCGAACTCCTGCGCCAGGGTTTCGGAGTTGCTCCCCTTACGCAAGCTGCTGGACAAGACCAATACTTTTTTCATAGGTTCCTCTCGGTTGAAGTCTTTACATGTTCAAATATACCTCTTTTTTTAGATATTGCAAATACTTTGTTTTCATAACTAGATATGCTTATAAGGCATAAACAAAAAAAATGAAATTTTGTGCAGTGAACCTATTGACAATTGCCCAATTGTGCATTATATTTATGGTATAGAAATTCCAAATCCTATATACTGGGAGGTTCAAAATGGAACATTCAGGCAAAAAGAAGGACTTGACCGACCGCCAGGCCGAGATTTACGAATACATCAAGAAGTATTCCAGAGAAAACCACATGCCCCCTACCGTCCGGGAAATCGGCACCCATTTCGAGATTTCCTCCACTAACGGGGTCCGTTCCATCCTGGCCGCACTCATCAAGAAGGGCTATATCAACCGTTCTCCCCGCCTCAGCCGCGGCATCGAGATTCTCGATACCGACAATGGCAAGAACGCCTCTACCGCCCGCAGCAATACCGTCGAGATTCCCATCGTGGGTCGCGTGGCCGCAGGCGCTCCTATCTTGGCCGTCCAGAACCTGGAAGGCACCGTCACCGTTGACCGCGACTTTCTCGCCTGCCGTAGCGACGTGTTCGCCCTGAGGGTCCGTGGCGATTCCATGATCGACGCCGGCATCTTCGACGGAGACCTGGTCTTTGCCCGCCAGCAAAAATCTGCCGAACGGGGAGAAATCATCGTGGCCCAGATCGACAACGAAGCTACCGTCAAGTATTACCAGCCCTCTTCCGACCATATCGAACTCAGGCCCGCAAACCCCAAGTACCGCCCCATCATCGTCAAGAGCAACAAGGACTTTTCCATTGCAGGGCGCGTCATCGGAGTCATGCGCAAGGTGAACTAGGGTTTCCGCATCTTTAATCGTGCACTTTATTCACACATTTCGGTTCGCAAGATTCGTCGTCGCGGCCATACGTATTTAAGCAAAAAACGCAGATCCATCTAAGGGTCTGCGCTTTTTATTCAACGACCTGTAACGATTAATCGTCCATTTCGGCCAGTTCCTCTTCCGCTTCCTTCAAGTCTGCAGCATCGGGACCGTCCATGAATTCATTGTCCTCATCCTCTTCGTCCAGGGAATCCTGGCCGAGAAGACCCATCTGATAATCTACCTTACGGGCTTCCTTGGACTGGCCAAGCTTGAGGATGGCGGCACATTCTTCGCAGTAGCCCAGGTGCTTGTCCACCCAGAATTCCGGAGAGACCAGGTTCTTGTTGCAACGGGTGCAAATCTGGGTCGCCGCTTCCCGGGTAAACGCCAGGTTCTGCTCTTCCAGTTCCTTCAGGATGCGTTCCGTCAACTCTTCCTGGGTCTCTTCGGCAAGAGAGGCCTTGCGGCGGATCGCCATGGTGGGCTTCTTTTCAAGATTCTTGAGTTCAGATGACACCTTTTTCTTGTTGGCGCCGTCTTCGTGCTCGTCGATTTCGTAGAACATGATAGTCTTGGAAAGGCGCTTGCCACCTTCCAGGAGCACGGCAAAAGGCAGTTCGATCTTGGGCTTGCCGCCCTTGCCCTGCTTTGTTCCCTTGACTTCGGCGGTGGTTTCCACCACTTCTTCAGCTACAGTTTCCGCTTCAACAGGAGCAGACGCAGGCTTCTTGCCGCCCTTGACCTTCTCGACCTCGGCAACTTTCTCGACCTTGTCCTTCTTGGTAGCCTTCGGGGCTTCTTTGACGGGGGCGGGCTTCTTGACAGCAGGTGCCTTTGTAGGAGCCGGCTTCTTGGCAGGAGCCTTTGCGGGAGCTTTCACCGCAGGTTTCTTTGCGGGAGCGGGCTTCTTTGCCGGAGCAGCCTTCTTGACAGGAGCCTTCGCCGGGGCAACCTTCTTTGACGGTGCTTTCGCTGGTGCCGTCTTCTTCGCGGGAGCGGCCTTTTTAGCGGGAGCGGCCTTCTTTGCCGGTGCTGCCTTCTTCGCAGGTGCCGCTTTCTTCGCAGGAGCCTTAGCCGGAGCAGCCTTCTTTGCAGGGGCCTTCGCAGCAGGCTTCTTGGCAGCAGCCTTTGCGGGAGCGGCCTTCTTGACAGCAGCCTTTACAGGGGCTTTTTTCGCAGGTGAAGCTTTTTTCTTTGTAGCCATAGATTACTTCTTTTCCAGAATTTTGATGTTTATAATGGGATCGCCCTGTTCAATGCGGCAAACGACGTCTTGCCCGGACAAAACTTTTCCAAAAACCGTGTGTCTTCCATCAAGATGGGGTTGGGGCAGCTGGGTTATGAAAAACTGAGAGCCATTGGTGTTAGGCCCACGGTTGGCCATGGAGATTACGCCGGTCTCGTGCTTGAGGGTACTAATTTCATCATCGATGGTATAGCCCGGACCACCCTTGCCATTCCCTTCGGGATCTCCCCCCTGAATCATAAATCCAGGAATCACCCGGTGGAACGTCAGTCCGTTGTAAAAGCCCTTATTTGCCAACTCCACAAAGTTCGCCACCGTATTGGGCGCAGCCTTGAAATCGAGGGAAAGGACGATTTCACCTTCGTGGGTGGTAATAATCGCCTGAATTTCTTTAATCTCCGAATAGTCCTTGTTAAAAACCTTGCCTTCGGCAAAGGAAAACTCAACGGCAAACAATAAAGCTACAAAAACACGGAAAATAAACTTCATAGGTGAGCAACTACCCCATTTTAAATATCGATGGTAATATAGAAAAAGTAAAGGGACAAGGCAAAAAAAATAAAAAAAACTATGGGCGGATTTCTATATTTGTGCTGACCTTAAAAGAATTTCCCTATGCCGCAAAACGACAACATCAGAAATTTCAGCATTATCGCCCATATCGACCACGGAAAATCCACCCTGGCCGACCGCCTTATCGAACTGACCAAGACCGTTTCCAAGAACGAGATGACGAACCAGCTGCTGGACGACATGGACCTGGAACGGGAACGCGGCATTACCATCAAGGCCCACGCCATCCGCATGGTTTATGAGCGGGACGGGCAGGAATACATCCTGAACATGATCGACACCCCAGGGCACGTGGACTTTACCTACGAGGTGAGCCGTTCCCTGGCGGCCTGCGAAGGCGCCATCCTGGTGGTGGACGCAAGCCAGGGAATCGAGGCCCAGACCCTCAGCAACCTTTACCTCGCCATCGAAAACGACCTGACGGTGATTCCCGTGCTGAACAAGGTGGACCTGCCGGGAGCACAGCCCGACCATATCGCCCAGCTGGTAGGCGACCTTCTGGGCTACGACCCGGACAAGATTCCCCGGATTTCGGCAAAGACGGGCCTGAACGTGGGCGAAGTCCTGGACAAGATCGTCGACGAGATTCCCGCCCCCAAGGGTGACAGCGGAAAGCCCCTGAAGGCCCTGATTTTTGACTCCGTCTATGACAGTTATCGCGGGGTCATCAACTACATCCGTATCGTAGAAGGCTCCATCAAGGCGGGCATGAAAATCCGCATGATGAAAACCGGCGGCGAATACATGGTGACCGAAGTGGGCACCTTCAGCATGCACCGTGACCCCAGGCCCGAACTTACCGAAGGTATGGTGGGCTATGTTCTTGCCAACGTCAAAACCATCAGTGACGTTAAAATCGGCGACACCCTGACCGACACGGCAAACCCAGCCACAGAACCGCTCCCGGGTTACAAGGATATTTTGCCCATGATTTATTCGGGCATCTACCCTATCGACCCCGAAGACTACAAGGATTTGCGCGAAGCTTTGGAAAAACTCCGCCTGAACGATTCCGCCCTGAGCTGGGAACCGGAAACTTCCGACGCCCTGGGCTTCGGTTTCCGCACCGGATTCCTTGGGCTTCTGCACATGGAAATCGTGCAGGAACGCCTGGACCGCGAGTTCGGCGTGGATATCATCACCACAGTGCCCAACGTGGAATACCACGTGTATATGAGCGACGGCACCATGGTGAAAATCGAGAGCCCCTCCAAGCTCCCCGACGCGAGCCGTTACGACCACATCGAAGAGCCCTACGTAAAGGCCCAGATTTTTACACCCAAGGACTACGTAGGCGCCCTCATGACCCTCTGCGAAGAAAAGCGCGGGGAATTCGAGACCATGGAATATATCGACGAGGAGAAGGTCATTCTCAAGTACAACCTGCCTCTCGCCGAAATCATGTTCGACTTCTACGACCGTCTCAAGTCCGTAAGCCGTGGCTATGCCGGCCTGGACTACGCCCCCAGCGAATACCGGCGGAACAACCTGGTGAAGCTGGACATTTTGCTGAACGGCGACCCGGTGGACGCCTTCTCGGTGATTATCCACAGGGACAAGGCAAGCACCTACGCCAACGCCATCTGCGTAAAGCTGAAAGACCTGATTCCGCGGCAACAGTTCGACGTAGCCATCCAGGGAGCTATCGGCGGAAAGATCATCAGCCGTTCTACCGTGAAGGCCGTGCGCAAGGACGTGCTGGCCAAGTGCTACGGCGGCGACATCACCCGCAAGCGCAAGCTCCTGGAAAAGCAGAAAGAGGGCAAGAAGCGCATGAAGAGCATCGGCTCGGTGGAAGTACCGCAAAAAGCGTTCCTGGCCGTGCTTTCCCTTTCGGACAACTCCAACGGAAACGGCGACTAGCTCCGCCATTCACTTTCTGGTATGGCTTCTCTCAGGCACATCGTCAACAAGCGTCAGCTACGGAATTCCAAGACATTCATCTTCTTCTTGGTGTTTCTGCTGGTGCTGTTTTTCGCTGCGGCCCTGTACGGCAGGTTTTACGTGCTGGAGCCCTTAAGGCTCAGCGATTCCGCCATGTACCCCAAGTTCAAGGAAGACGACGTGGTCTGGATATGCAAGCTCCCCCGCTGCATCGATGAACTAAAAGTAGGCGACATCGTCTGGGCCCGCCAAAAAAACAGGGAAACTTTGGTCCGCAGAGTGCTGGCCATGCCGGGCGACAAGGTCAAGTTCTACAATAACGGTAAAGTCCGCGTCAAGAACAAGACCAAGCAGCTTGAAGACGAAGAGGTGTTCATCGAAACGCGGAAGATAGATGTTCCCAAGAAGGGCGATACCCTTTACATGAGCAAGCTGAACGACGTAGAACAGGATTACGCCATCAACATCATGATGGAGCAAAATATTCTTTTTTACATCAAGACCTCCCTTTGGCAAGGAGAACGGGAACTCCCCCTGGACATGCTGGGGGCACTAAAGCTCGGGAACCGTCAAGTCAGCCTTAAAGAGGTGGACCTTCTCCCCTGGCAAGACCGTTACTTAATGGAACTGCAAGTTTTCCAGCGGGAAATCGGAAGCACTCCTGTAAAAATCAAGCGGGAATTCTTCAACAAGGCAGACTCCAGCCGTATTGAAAAAATCGTCGCACAAGACGACTATTATTTCATCATCAGCGAAAAACTAAAGCACGCCCCGGATTCTCGAGAACTGGGATTCTTTTCCAGGTCACAACTGCTCGGTAGATACGTCTATTCCCACCGACACATTCCAAAAGTGGCCGGTGACTACCTGGACAAAATTACAGTCTTCTTGAAAGACGTTCTGGACCTGAGTTCCGCTAACTAAGCTTGTCCTTGACCACCATAATGCCGCTCTGTTCCAGCTTCGGGTAAGAGCGCATTCCTTCGCCACCCTTGCCTTCGTCCAGGACCTGCAAGAGTTCGCCCTTGGCAGAGTATAGCAAAAGCTGCCACGGACCATTAGGGGCGTTGAAGTAGCCGGAATTCTTCTGCACATTGCGCTGGAAGGTGCGGTTCAGGCGGTCGGCCACACTCCGGGCCTGCACCAAGGAGATGTCGGCCAGAGACCAAGAAATCGGAGTGCCGCCCATGTCAAAAATCAGCAGGGCTTCGGCATCGGATTCCTCTTTCATGGTGAACTTCCAGCTGAAACTCTGCCAGCTGGTGCTCAAGTCCAGGATACGGCCGTTGGCATAGGGCGTGTAAATTTCGGCATCCTTCTTGATGTTCACGTTCAAGGTACGGGGCTTGTCCGCCTTGGCGCGCATACTGAAAATGTAGGTGACCCCGTTCCGGAGCGGCAGATGCTGCTTGAACTGGAGTCCCCAGGTTTCCTTGCCGCCTTTGATGATGTCGAAACGGACCACGCCGTCTTCGACCTTGACGTCGGCCTTGCCACCCCAGAAATCGGTGACCCAGTTTTCCAGCGGGTTCTCGTCAGAAAAATCGCCATTCTGGATAAGGTTTGTTCCTGTCCCCTGGAATCCGGTGACGTAGTCCTTGTTCTGGATAAAATTCGGAATCACGCTGGTATTCTGGATTCCGAGAGGGCTATCCACAGCCACTTCCTTACCCCAGCCCACAAGCGTATTGAAGGAACTATGGGCGGTCATGTCCATTTCGGGACTGTCGTAATTTCCGGGACCCCAGCTCCAGGCCATCCAACCAATGTTCAGGCGTTCCGCCTCGGCCATGATATGCTTATAGGGGATTTCTTTTGCACCACCGGCAGCCACCGGAGCAAATTCGCCTACCACAAAGGGCAGTTTCAGTTCCACGGATTTTTCAAGGGTCGCGGTAATGCGTTCCTGAACGGTTGCAAAACCCGTACGGGCGGGGTCATGCTTTTCGCTGGGCCACCACATGTGGATAGAAAAAATCAGGTTGTGTTCCGGATCAGCCTGCAAAAGTTTCGGACCCACGGAAAGCAGTATCTTTTCGTCCTGACCCCACATGTCGGCATCAATCATGATGGGCACGCGGATTCCGGCGGCGCGCATCTTGGTCACAATCATGCGGTACACGTCAAAAAATTCGCTTTCGGGAATCTCTCCGGCGCCGGGCTCGTTACCCACGTTCAGAATCATGTATTCCTGATGGTTGGAAAGCACCTGCAGGGTTTCTTCACGAAGCCAGTAGTCCAGAGCCTCCGGGAGTCGATCCCAGTTACCCGTGGTATCATGGATTTCTGGAATGGGAATCATGCCGTTGGCTATGCAAAGCCCCATAATGTTGTCCAGATCGCTGATACGGCCGCGAGTGTTCCAGACGATACGGACACAGTTGGCGCCGGTCTTTGCGATTTCGGGAATGGTCTTGCCTTCCCGGTCGGTCCAGATGAACATGTGGTTCACCCCGCGAAGGATGACCTTCTCGTTGTCCTTGCTGTAAAGGTACCTGTCCTGAACAAAAAATCCCGGTTTCGCAGCCGTTTTTACCATTGGAACACTCCAGTTATCATTTCTTACATAAAATATATAATCTGGAAAAAGAAAAAGGCCAGGTTTTTTTCGAAGTTTCGTAAAAAGAAATCAACCTAGACGGCGAAAAACCGCAAAGTCAGGCGGGTCACATGGTCGAGCACTACGTAACCGCCGTTGCCATGGAGCGCTCCGGCAGGTGGTTCCAGTAACGGACAGGCAGGCAACGCCTCAAAAGTTTCGGGTTTTCCCGTTCCTTGATGGCGATGGACTTGTAGAATTCCCTCCACAGGTCGGTAAAAGAATCTTTCAGGTCCATGGCGCCGGACTTGTAGCCCGGCAACGTCACCACCTGACACCCCGTCCGGTCGTGAAACAGGCCGTAGTCCCGCTTGGAATCGTAAATCAGCCATTTTTCGTTGGCAAAACGTTTGGAGAAATGGTTCTCCATAAGCATCAGGATGTCGTATTTAGGCTCGATTTCGGCGCAAAGCATGTTATCGGGACCTACGGCAAAACGGACCAGGCCAAGCATTCCCCCCGCCTCCCTACGCACGGACTGCCCCAGCTTGTAAAGCGGGAGCATTTCTGCCGAAGCAGGATTTTGACCGTAACTTGGATCAGCTCCTGAAAACAGCTTTTTCAAGAAGGCGAAAATCTTCATTTCGACCCCCTCCTCCTCGGACAAAAAAGCCGCATGGAGCAGGTTATAAACCTCTTCGCTTGCAAAGTTTACGATGGCGCGATGGAGGCGGGCCGCCGACTCCTCGCTGGTCTCGATATGGAACGGCTGCAGGAACATATCCGCCGGAGCCGTAGAGCGCTCCGACCTGATTTCGCCCACTTCAAGATGCTGGCGGTAAATCTCGAAGACTGCACTGAGAAAGCCTTCGAATGTAGAATCGTATTGGATGGAGAGGGACATTGTTAGGTCGTTGGTTATAGGTTGTAGGGGTTAGGATCTAGGGGCTAGGATCTAGGATTTAGTAAGGCTGGTCTCAAGAGGTGTCATCCCCGACTTGGTCGGGGATCCGCTGGATGTGGACGAAGGTAGTTAGGGATTAGGATCTAGGGGCTAGGATTTAGGGGCTAGGGGTTAGGGCTGATGGAAACAAGAGGTTTTAATGTGGGGTGCGGGGCGTGGGATGAGAAATGTTTCGTGATTGGTGGTTAGGGGAAAGCCTTCCCCTGGTTCGCACTGCGTAGCTCACCACCCCTTCTTGCCGGAATCATGGTTAGGCCTTATGCAGGGAGGGCCAGCGGGGTGTTGCCGAACAGGTCCAGCTGGCCGGACTTGGGCCGCGGAAGGAGCAGGGGCCGCACCATCTCGGGGTAAAGCCTGCGCAGGCTTGCGGGAGTGTCCGGATGGTAGATGAAGTACTTGGCCCGCTTGAGGACCACGCCCATCTTCTTCAACTGTTCCAGCCGGATTTTGGCAAAGCGCCGACCCGAGACGATAAGCTGGGCGGACTTGACACCGATTCCCGGGACGCGCAAAATCATCTCGTAATCGGCATGCTGAATGTCCACCGGGAACATTTCCGGATGGCGCAGCGCCCAGCCGATTTTCGGGTCCAGCTCCAGGTCCAAGTTCGGGTGGGCCTCGTCCAGAATCTCGTCGTAGCGGAACTTGTAGAACCGCATGAGCCAATCCGCCTGATAAAGCCGATGTTCCCGAACCAGAGGAGGCTTGGTGGTAAGCACCGGCAGGCGCTTATCTGCATTGATGGGGACATAGCCCGAATAGTAGACCCGCTTGAGTTTTTGCTTATTGTAAAAGCCCGAGGTCAGGGAAAGAATCTGGTAGTCCGACTCCCCCGACGCACCCACGATCATCTGGGTGCTCTGACCCGCCGGCAAGAAACTCGGGGTGTATCGGCTTACGGAAGCCTTGTATTCCAGTTTGCGTTCGGCAAAGAAGTTCATGGGAGCATATACTGAGGCAAAGTTCTTTTCGGGAGCGAGGTACTGCAGGGACTTATCGGAAGGAACCTCGATATTCACGCTGCTCCGGTCAGCATATAGACCCGCCTCGTATAGAAGGCGGGCACTGGCTCCAGGAATGGCCTTCAGGTGGATGTATCCGCCAAAGCGGTGCACCGTCCGGAGCTCCCGGGCAATTTTCACCAGAAGTTCCATGGTATAGTCCGGATCTTTAATCACTGCAGAGCTCAGGAACAGGCCCTCGATGTAGTTCCGGCGATAAAACTCGATGGTCAGCTGGATAAGCTCCTTGGGCGTAAAGGTGGCCCGAGGAACGTCGTTGCTCCGGCGGTTCACGCAATAGGCGCAGTCGTACTTGCAGGCATTGCTGAGCAGCACTTTTAAGAGGGAAACACAACGCCCGTCGGCAGCCCAGGTATGGCAAATACCCGCACTGCAGGCGTCGCCTAGCCCACCAGGAGGCGCACAGCGGCTGGACCCGCTAGAGGAGCAGGACACGTCGTACTTGGCCGCCGCCGAAAGAATCCTCAATTTTTCACGAACATCCATACTTGCTTTTTTGTTTAGTTACTCTTATGAGCACTAATATATATAAAACTGCACAAAAAAGCAATAGTGTTTGGATTTTTTTCTATCTTACAGGCCCTTAACGACCCGAAAAATCTTCAGCAGGTAACGCCGAACGGGGCGGGCCATATACCAAATTTTAGCACACAAATTACCACAAGGGCCGTAAAGAGGGCGTTTTTTGCCAGTTTCTCCCACCACCTGGACGGCAAGGGCCTTCACACCCTCGACAGTGCAATGTTCTCGACCTTGGAGGTTTCCGTCCCCCATCAGGGTGATGCGGTCGCCGTCAATGCCTACGATGCGGTGGACCACATGGCGGCCGCCTTCTACCTGGGCAAGCACCACATGCCCCACCCTAAGCTTCTGCGGTTTCACCAGCACAACGCTTTCGCGACCTCCGATGATAAAGGGGTACATGCTCCTGCCGTTTACAGGAAGCGTCACCTGCACGCCCTCGCCTACCAGGCGGATGGCTTCGAAAAGGATTTGTTCGTCAGTGGGCATGTGTATGGATCCTATCGCTTCGCTCCAGGATGACGTTTATTATTGGAATCCAGGATGACATCACCGGCAGAAACATTCTCGTTGCACAGTTTTGCGGCGGCTTCGTCGGGCAGGCATTCCAAATGCCAAACGGGAACGTTTTTCGCCAGGGCGTTTTCCGTAGCGTGCAGACCGTCGGCAACGGATTTGTCCCAACGCTTGCCCGAAATGCTGGTGACCAGGGCGGCATAGGCCTGCACACCTTTCAGGCGAACAATCTTGTTGAACGGTGCCTGGGAAAGCAGCACGATCCCGCCTACGGAAGCTTGCACGTTCCTGTAGCAAGGGGTCTTTCCGCTCCAGGGGGAGCCGTAAACCACGGCGCGGGGCGCGCCATCAGGCCCGTCGTCGAAAAAACGCACCACCGGATTGTCGTCGTTCATCAGTTCAGAACCTTCGATGTGCTTGAGCCAGAGCCTTGCGTGGGTGCTCTTGCCAGTGCCGCTCTTGCCCAGGAACATGTAGCCCCTGCCCTTGTAGCTGACCACCGCCGAATGGAAAAGGGCGGTACCCAGGCCAGCCGTGGCCAGGGCGTACAGCACCATCAGGGAATTGTTCAGGGCGAACTTATGCAGTCGCAGGTCCTGAGCCGCACTGCCCATCAGCAGGCGGGCCTCCCGATAATCCTTGGAACAAATCAAAGTTCCCGCAGAAACGTTCCGCAACAGAAATTCAAAGACCGACTCCTCCGCCGCCGAATGCCCGCAGATGATGGTCTGGCCCTCGTCCTCTTGACGGATTTCTTCGGTATAGTCGAAGGGGGCGGGCGGCAGAACGGACAGAGAAAATACATTGACCCCGGCATCCTGGAACGAGTCCGGGACAGACTCTAGGCCGGGCTGACATTCCGCAGGTTCCGCAAAAGGTTCGTAGTTGTCCATGTACTTGGCGAAGAAATCGCCCTGCGAGTCGGCGGCATTCCCGTCCAAATTTCCGGCGGCGGTTCCATCCAACAAACAACCGTCCACCGTCACGGAGAACAGGTGACCGGCCACCTTGTAATAGCGGGTCTCGTTCATAGCCCAATCCTCCGGCGCTTCACCCGCAAGGGCATCAGGTAAAGGGTGTGTCGCCAATACTTCAGTTCCTTGAAAAAGGCGTTCATGGGGTCAAAGGGCAGCCAACTCAGGGCCTGCCTGCGGTCCCTGAACCACCGGACAAAAACATTGCGGGGTTTCTGCCGGTACTTTCCGAAGTTTCCACCCTCCAGGGCCAGGCGAAGCAGCCGCCTCCCCCGCCAGGCACATGGAGTACAGAGCATCAAGTCACGTTCCAGGCCAAGCACCTGCTGCAACACCCACATCACTGCGCTGCAGGCGTGCACCATGCCGAGCCCGCGAATAGCCTGCGCCACCTCGCGACGCACCTCTACCGTAGAATTCTTCAGCAAAATATAATAGTCGATATATTGCCGGAGCCCCAGGCCGCCGCTGTAGAAATGCTGCTGCAGGTGGGAAAGTTGCATCACCAGGGCAAACTTGATGCTGGGGGCGTAAAAACCTTCGGGCACCATCTGGGCGCTCAAAATTTCCCGGTTCAAAAAATCCTGGAGTTCCTGGCTCCTGTAGGGGTTTCCGGAAGCGGGCCTGTAATGCACCTCCGCCATGATTCCGTCCTTGGTGCGCTCCAGGTGGGCATGGTGCCAGAAACGGCCGAACTCCAGAGCCGACTTTTCAATCATCCCCATATCGACCAATAACTGGTTGATGCTGTCGCGGCCGCCTTCCACCCAAATGTCGATATCCCCCGCCTGGCGGAGAGTCGGGTCCGGATAGAGGCGGGCGTTGGCCTGCCCCTTCAAGATGGCGTTCCTGCGGCCAGCATCCGTAAACAGCCGGGTAAGGCGGGCCGCCTCCCTGTTCATGAGGGCGTTCATGCCGCGGATGGCCTCCACCTCGGTGGCCCAGCGCATAAGCAACTGCATGGGCGGCCGGCTCTCCTTGGGGAGCTTCTCGACACCCGCAAAGGCGATACCCAGCACCGACTGCTGCTTGGCGAGGGCGTAGATTTTTTTCCACTGTTCCGTATCAGGTGCGATAGACATGTCCGAACACCCACTAGAATTATCCAGCGCCAGCCGCAGGATTTCAAAAAACATACGGTGTTCGTGCTTTACGGTCAAACTCATACCTTCAATATATAAAAAGAGGGAGCGACACGCCCCCTCTGCAAAAACTAAAGACAGAACTTAGGCCAGCGGATTTTGCTGCCGAGGAGCAAGGCTAAATTCGCCGTCATAATCTGAACCATCAAGCAAAGCAGCCTGGCGTTCCAAACGGAACTCCATCATCTCGGGAGCAATATAGACCTTTTTCTGTTCCATTTCCATAATTTCCTCTTTACGCGCCGTAATTTAGAAAACAAATTAGGCGATGTCATCCTTGGGAGTGCCGATTAATCAAAATTACCACAATGTACATCCAGCTGCTCACATGACTCGCTAAGTAACTCACTCTGATACTGAAGATCAATTATCTCCATCTCGGGGGCACTGTATTCCTTTTTTACTTCTTGTTGCATTTCCAACACCTACCTACGGGACAACTATAACATGCATATTGTCTGACAAGTCACTTTCATCCAGCAATGGCTTCGTGTATTGCAACTCCACCACTTGGATTTCTGGTGCAACATAGACATTCTTCATAAGCGCTATTTCACAATGACACGTTCACCATTATGATAATAGGTTCCCTGAACAGTCGGCTTAGCATTCAGCTTGCGGCCCTGCAAATCGTACCAACGATCCATCTTGAATTCGCCAGTAACCGTGTTCAAGGATCCAGTTTCAGTCACGTTACCCTGGGCATCCAGAACTTGCACATGAATCGTTTCGGGGATGTCGGCAAAGGACGGCATTGCACCCACACCCGTGGATTTGCCCATTGAATTTCCAGAGTCGTATACCAGGTAAGCTCTCATAGGCTTCAGCCACGCACCGACACCGGCCTTGGCAAACTGACCGGCATAGAATTTGTCTGTCGCTTTGGCAACAAAACCATAGGCACGGCCAAGTTCGGCATCACCATCTTCAAATGTTTTCTTAGAGAAGACGCCTTTCAAAGTCCATGTGCTTCCGTCACCATTATCGACAACATCATCAACCTTGGATGAAGAATTCTTCAATGTCACAGCGCCGGTGAATGTCAACACACCTTCTTTAGATTTAAACAAGTAAGGCTTGTTGGCTACCGTAGTTCCTCCAGTTATCAGAGAGACCTTAACCGTATCCCACTTGCCTGTAGGACCTTTTACAACAGTATTCAAACTGTACAAGGATCCTCCGGAAATATTCGAAGTGTCAATAGGGAACGGCAAAACAATAGTCGAGAACTGGTTTTTCGTAAACTGCCTGTCATAAGTTACCGAAGAAACCTCAATGTCACCCGGAATAGTGATTGTTTCCTCGGAAGATCCGTCAATCACAGCTTCCTTACGACCGTCATCATTTTCATAGGTGTAGACCGTCACAGCACCATAAGATGTTGCCTTCACCCAATGGGGGAAGAGGATTTCATCCTCGTTTTTATCGTAAGTATCGCCAAAGTCATAAGCAAGGGGTCCATTTTCAGTGGTGCTCCAACCTTTATGGACATAGCCCTCACGCACAAGAGCAAACGCCTCACCCTTCAACGTCAGGCTTTCGTTCCAATACTTTTTATCAGCCACGATCGTTGCCGAAACATCATTACCAGAAAGGTATTCAATGGTGTAAACAATTCGAGTCCACCTTGCATACAAGGTCTTGTCGCCTGTGGTGCTGTTCGTAGCAATTCCTGTAGCAGGTTCAGTAAAGTCAGCATCATAGAACCACCCTTCAAAGGTGTACCCCGCATAGGTCGGGGCGGCAAAGGTAATGGGGTCAGATTCAACGGTGTATGTTGACAGATTGCTGCCATTATTCGTACCACCATTCATCTCATAGGAAATCGTGTATTCTTCAAGGTCCCATTCGGCATAGAGAGTTAGATTACTCTTTAACTGGTCATCGAAATCATACTTGCCGCCATCTTCCGTGCGCCAACCCGTAATAGCATACCCTGGATTAGTGACAATGTCATTCGCGTCCGGTTTTTCAACCTTATCACCATCATTTACCCTCTTGACAAAACGGACATGCGTCTTACCATGCAAGGTGGCATCGAATGTAACGGAATACGTTTCCGCCTTGGTCCACACAGGGAACAGCGTTGTATCCTTAAAGACTTCTATACCAGCAAGATGAAGCGTATCCGAGGACGTAAGATCATCATTGCCTTCTAAAAATTTTTGTTCATAGTTCCATCCCGTAAAGTAATACTTTATTTTATGGTTCTCGTCTTCTGGATCAGGAACCAAGATAAACGTAGGAACGGAAAAACCTTCTACAGAAACATGTCCATTTTTGGGAACGGAAATAGAATAGGATACCGTATCAGATAATTCAAAGGTAACCGTATAGAAATCGTACCAAACAGCATAAATAGTTGTATTTGCACTGGCAACGCCAAGAGCTGTCGGTTCTACAGCACCTGCCGTTGTGGCCCAACCAGCGAACTTTTTATTGGCAAGAGTCGGTATGGTAATTTCATCAGCCGTAATCGTAGCACCATTGGCAACAATCTTGAAGGTCTTTGCTCCAGAGGCAAAAGTTCCACCGTTGGCATTGAAAGAAACCTTGTAACCATCGGAACCGTTCATGGAAATACCGGTCTGTCCCTCGGACCAAACTTCGCTCTTTGCATTGGTACAGGTCCCATTCACATCATCCCACGTGCCCTTGTTCAAGGGACACACGACTTCTTCTGAATTGAGTTCATCATCGTTTTTATGGGAGGTAGGAATAGTGACGCCCTCTTTAGGCTTGCCAGTTCCCTCATAATCACCGGTATAATACAAGTTGCTTGCATTTACGGTTGCATCTTCATGATATCCAACAATTCCACCAACTGTTCCACCAGTACTAATGAGCGTATCTCCATCAAAAACACAGGAGGACAGCGTTACCGTTTTACCTTTTCTAAGGGCTCCAACAACACCACCAACATGGGTATCATCACCACTCGCCGATATAGACACGTTACTTACGCAGTCAGTGATAGTCGCGCTCCAAACATTTCCGGCTAAACCACCGACTCGATTTTTGCTTCCACTCGAGGTGATTGAACCTTCAACAACGCAGTTTCTTATCGTTCCTCCTTCCATCCATCCTACAAGAGTTCCTACGGAAACGGGATTAGCAGAAGACCCCTGCGACCCTGTACCACCAGCAGAACTGGAAGCATAGATTTCAGAGACTTCAAGAACAAGATTTTCGATAATACCACCAGCAGCAAGAACGGATACTAAACCGACATTCTGAGCATAACCAGCAGCACCGCCGTTCTCGGGTTTAATAATTTCTGAGCCCTTAATATACAGACCTCGAATGGTGTGATTCTGCCCATTTATAGTTCCTGCAAACTTGTTACCTCCATTGCTGTGTTCAGAAATCGGTATAAAAAGCTTACCTTCAAGGTCTATATCAGCGGTCAACTCTATTTTCTTTTTGAGATAATCACCAGCAATACGAGTTGTCACACAAGCAAACCAAGCCAGCTTTTCCGGCGTATCAATCTCATAATAGCCGTTTCCATCAGAATCGGTGGCCGCAGTCGTGGTAAAGTCACCCCATTTTGTGTCATCGACACATTCAGCAGCAAACCCCTGGCTAGCAAAAAACAGGCCGGCAATTAGAACAAACTTGTTCAATTTTGTTAAAATTCCCATCAATACACCTCGTTATATTTTTTTTACATAGTGCAATTTAGAATATTATACATTGTCAGTCAAGAGTAAATCGCACAAAATGCTTACGAAAATATTACAACAAAAAAAACATGTGACGATGGTCACCCTGTAAACCTATAAAATGGGTGGGAAATAGCCCGTACGGGGGTGAGGATGGGAGATCCCCGTGATTCTATCGCCACGGTGTGGCTCCAGAATGACAGCGGGGATGACAGAGGGAGGGGTTTTAGGGGGTGGCCCCCTAGGAGAGGGGGTAGCGGAAGCCGCAAGGAGATCCCCGCCTGCGCGGGGATGACATAAGTAAGGCGGGGTGACAAAGCGGCTGGAGCGAGGGGGAGGCCTCCCCCTTTGGCAAATTTTTCTACATTTTCGCGCGAAAAATTTTATCCAAGGATAAACTCATGAAACGTACTCATAACTGTGGCCAGCTACGCAAGGCAGATGTTGGCCAGACTGTAACACTCGCCGGTTGGGTGGACCGCCGCCGCGACCATGGTGGTGTGATTTTCGTTGACCTCCGCGACAAGTATGGCAAGACCCAGATCGTCTTCAACCCGGACTACAACGCCGACGTGATGAAGACCGCCGAACAGCTCCGCAACGAATACGTGATTACGGTGACCGGCAAGGTCTACGCCCGCGAAGAGGGCAACGCCAACGAGAAGCTCGCCACGGGCGAAATCGAAGTCAAGATTGACCAGATTGAAATCCTGAACGCGGCCCTCACTTCCCCGCTCGCCATTAACGACCCGAACGAAGAGTGCAAGGAAAACGACGACCTGCGCCTGCAGTACCGTTACCTGGACCTGCGCCGTCCGTGGATCCAGAAGAAGCTGTTGCTCAAGAGCCGCTTCCTCAAGGCCGTGTACGACTTCTTCTACGCCAACGGTTTTGAAAACATCGAGACTCCGGTGCTCTGCAAGTCTACTCCGGAAGGCGCCCGCGACTACCTGGTGCCGAGCCGCGTGAACCCGGGCAAGTTCTACGCCCTCCCGCAGTCTCCGCAGCAGTACAAGCAGCTTTTGATGATTGCCGGCATGGACCGCTACTTCCAGATTGCCAAGTGCTTCCGCGACGAAGACCTCCGCGCCGACCGTCAGCCGGAATTCACGCAGATCGACGTGGAAATGTCCTTCGTGGACCAGGACGACGTGATGGCAATGTTCGACAAGTTCGTGACCGAAGTGCTCGGCAAGGTCTGGAACTTCGAGCCGCCCAAGAAGATCCGCCGCATGAAATGGCACGAAGCCATGCTCAAGTACGGTTCCGACAAGCCGGACCTCCGCTTCGACCTCGAAATTCACGATGTTTCTGAAATCGGCGCCAAGTCCGAATTCGGCGTGTTCAAGAACTGCGTTGCCGCCGGTGGCAAAATCCGCGGTATCGCCGCCAAGGGCTGCGTGGACTTCACCCGCAAGCAGATTGACGAACTCACCGCCTACGTGGGCAAGTACGGTTCCAAGGGCCTCGTGTGGATGCGCGTCAAGGAAAATGACGAAGTGGAAACCCAGGTCGGCAAGTTCTTTACGACTGAACAGCTCAACGAACTGCGCGACGCCGTCGGTGCCAAGTGTGGCGACATGATGTTCTTCATCGCAGGCCCCGAAAAGGTTGCTGCTACGGCTATGGGCCAGCTCCGTCTGGAAGTCGCCCGCATCAAGGGTCTCCGCGACCCGAAGAAGCGCGAGTTCGTGTGGATTACCGAATTCCCGATGTTCGAATACAGCGACACCGAAGGCCGTTACATGGCCATGCACCACCCGTTCACCAACCCGCTTCCGGAACACCTGGACATGATGCTGGGTGGCAACCTGAAGGATTGCAACGCCGAAGCTTACGACCTCGTTCTGAACGGTGTTGAAATCGGTGGCGGTTCTATCCGTATTCATAACCCGGAAGTCCAGGAGAAGGTGTTCCGCCTGCTCGGTCTCTCCGAAGAACAGGTGAAGGAAAAGTTCGGCTTCTTCGTCGATGCATTCAAGTACGGTGCCCCTCCCCACGGCGGCTTGGCCTTCGGTCTCGACCGCGTTGTCGCTACCATGGAAGGTGAAGAATCTATCCGTGATTTCATCGCGTTCCCGAAGAACACTAGCGCTTCTAGCCCGATGGACCAGTGCCCGAGCGAAGTCGACCTCCAGCAGCTGCAGGACATCCACATCTCCGTGCAGATGCCTAAAACAGCGGAAAAGAAATAAAGGAGATCCCCGATCAAGTCGGGGATGACATAATCGCAGCGACAAGTGCGCGGCGAACAAAAATGTTTAATAAAAAGTGCGGACTATTTGAGTCCGTACTTTTCTTTTATGGCGATACGTTCTTCGTCGGAGAGGCTTTTCAGGTAGGCTTTCCAGCCGGGGCAGAAGTTTATGTGGAACCGCCAGAACCGCCCGATGAGGGACTTGGGATTCTTGTCGTACTGGGCACGGATTTTGCAGTTTGCACAGGCCATAGGGTAGCTCCTTTCCTGTAAACATAAAAAAATCCCTCGCGAAAATGCGAGAGACTTTTAAATGCTTGGAGATCCCCGCCTTCGCGGGGATGACATTAGAATTACTTCACCTTGAGGGCGCCGCGTTCCAACTTAATCGTAAAGTTCGTGACGTCGCAGACTTCGCTGGGACCCCAGTACTGGATCGGACCCGGATAGGTGTAGGATTCAGTCTTGGCCCAAACGTCGCGGTTCTTGGCGAAGAACTTGAACGGAGCGCCGTCGAGTTCCACGAGAGCCTTCTGGATCACCGGCTTGTCGGCACCGTGACGACGTTCGATGTTCATCATCATGGTGATAGGAATGCCACCGGCAGTCCACTTTTCGATGCCCTTCGTGAGGTCACGGACAGAGCTCATGTAGCCGTTCATCTTGTTGAAGGCGAGCACGGAGGCGGTGAAGCCCAGGCTGTAACAGTAGTCGGCGTCGAAGTTCGACGGAGCGGCGCAACGGCCTTCGTAACCGAAGAAGTGGTTGAGAGCGCTAAACTTGCCCTTGAAGTTCTTGCGGGACTTGAGTTCCTTCTTGACCATCTCGATGATGAGCTTTTCGGTTTCGATGAGGGAAACCTGCACGTTGCCGTGGCTGTCGCGGTCGAGCATCAGCTGGCCCTGAGTGGTGGCGGGGAGGCTCTTGAGGACTTCGGCGGAAGCCTTGGAAATCCAGTTGCAGACCTTTTCCACCTTGGCGGCGGTGTCGAGACCTTCCACTTCCTTCTCGTGATGAGCGAGGGCTTCGGAAAGTTCGGAAATGAGCACGCCTACATCGGGGATGAATTCCAGGAGGCCTTCCGGAATGAGGGCCACACCGAAGTTCTTGCCGGCAGCGGCACGGGCAGCGACGATGTCGGCCACGTACTTGATGACCTGCTTGAGCTTCATCTTCTTGGCCTTGACTTCTTCAGAAATCAGGCAGATGTTCGGGTGGGTCTGGAGAGCGGCTTCGAGAGCAATGTGAGAAGCGCTGCGGCCCATGAGCTTGATGAAGTGCCAGTACTTCTGGGCGGAGTTGGCATCGCGCATAATGTTGCCGATGAGTTCGGAGTAGGTCTTGACGGCGGTGTCAAAACCGAAGGAGGTTTCGATATATTCGTTCTTGAGGTCGCCGTCGATGGTTTTGGGGCAGCCGCAAACCACGCAGCTAGCGCCGTTGGCCTGGAAGTATTCACCGAGAACGGCTGCGTTGGTGTTGGAGTCGTCACCACCGATAATCACGATAGCGTCGAGCTTCTGGGCCTTGGCAACAGCCATGCACTTCTTGAACTGTTCTTCAGTTTCGAGCTTGGTACGGCCGGACTGGATGATGTCGAATCCACCGGTGTTGCGGTAGGAGTCCATGATCTTTTCGTTGATCACGATGAACTTGCCGTTCTCGAGGCCGGAGGGGCCGCCGAGGAAGCCGAGGAGCTTGGAATTCTTGCTGATGCTCTTGATACCGTCGAAGATACCCGCGATCACGTTGTGTCCACCAGGAGCCTGGCCACCGGAGAGCACCACGCCCACGTTGAGAGCCTTGCCGGCAGCGGCCTTGGTAGCCTTCTTCATGCCGACGTAGGGAGCGCCGTAGGTGTTGGGGAACAGGGCCTTGATCTTGGCCTGGTCACGGACGGACTGGGTGGGCTTGCCCTTCACGAGAGCAACTTTGAGAGCGCCATTGCGGAGCGCTACGGGGAGTTTCGGCTTGTAGGCCTTGCGGGCCTGGCCGAGGACGGACAGATTGTCAGCCATTGTTTCTTCCTTTTGAATTTTCGCGCAGTTAGAAAACCGCGCGGTTTCGGGTTAAAAAATTTACGGGAGAAAATATAGCAAAAGCAAAAAAGAATAGTAAGGAGATCCCCGCCTGCGCGGGGATGACAAAGAGGGGCACGGGGATGACAAAGAGGGGCGCGGGGATGACAATACCGCCTACCCCTGGGAGGTTTCGGCGAACTTCAGGTTCTCAAAATTCTTGATGGCCAGGTTCAGGCGGTACTCGTTGGGGAACAGGCAAACCAGGTTACGTTCCTTGTCCATCATGCAGTCCATGGCGTATTCCTCGGCGAACTTGGCCATGTCGGCTTCGGGGCCAGACACCCAGCGGATTCCGTGGGCGGGCACGCGGTCCAGGGACACGTCGGCGCCGTATTCGCTCTGCAGGCGGAACTTGAGCACGTCGAACTGCAACTCCCCCACCACGCCAATCACAGGGATGGCCGACTTGAGCGGTTCGTAGAGCTGGGTCGCACCTTCTTCGGACAGTTCGGCAAGGCCCTTGGCCATCTGCTTAGACTTAAGCGGATTCAAGAGCGTCACTCGCGCAAAGTGTTCCGGAGCAAAGTCAGGTATGCCGGTAAAACTCATCTTCTCGCCGTCGGTCAGCGTATCGCCGATGCGGAAGAGCCCTGGGTCGTTGATGCCCACGATATCGCCCGCCCAGGCGTGGTCGATGACTTCTTTGTCTTTCGCGAGGAAGGCGGTCGGAGCGGCCAGGCGGATTTCGCGGCCAGTGCGCACATGGAAAACCTTCTCCCCGCGGGTAAAGCTTCCCGAACAAATTCGCAGGAATGCTGTGCGGTCGCGGTGCTTGGGGTCCATGTTGGCCTGAATCTTGAAAACGAACGCGCTGAAGGCATCTTCGTCGGGGCTCACCGGGCGCTTGTCGGTCTCGCGCACCATCGGGGGCGGGGCCAGCTTGGCAAAGGCGTTCAGCAACTGACGGACACCGAAGTTGTTCACCGCAGAGCCGAAGAACACGGGGCACATCTCCCCCTTCAGGAACTTCTCGTGGTCAAAGGGGTCCATGCCGCCGGTGACCATCTCGTATTCTTCCTTGAACTGGTTCACCCAGTTTTCGCCGCACATTTCCACCAGGCGCGGGTCGTCGGGACCTTCCATCTGGATAATTTCCTGATGGCCTTCTTCCTTGTTGAAGGTGTGGAAGGTGTTTTCGGCGATGGAATACACGCCCTTGAAGAGCTTTCCTACTCCGATGGGGAGCGTAAAAGGGGCGGTCTTGATGTGCAAAACGCTTTCAATTTGGTCCAGCAGGTCCAGCACATGGCGGCCATCCAAGTCCATCTTGTTGATGAAGGTAATAATCGGGGTGTGGCGCATGCGGCACACATCCATAAGCTTGATGGTCTGCTTTTCCACGCCGTTCACGCTGTCGATAAGCACCAGGGCGGCATCCACGGCGGTGAGGGCACGGTAGGTGTCTTCGCAGAAGTCCTGGTGCCCCGGGGTATCCACCAGGTTGAACATGCAACCTTCGAAGGGGAAATTCAGAACGGAACTAGAAACCGAAATACCGCGCTGCTGCTCGATCTTCATCCAGTCACTGACGGTATAGCTGCGGTTTGCCTTGGCGCGCACATGGCCCGCCTCGCGGATGACGTTTCCGTACCACAGAAATTTTTCGGTGATGGTGGTCTTACCCGCGTCGGGGTGGCTGACAATAGCGAAAGTGCGGCGCTTTTCGATTTCAGAATTCATATAGAGGTACGAGGTTTGAGGTCGGTCGCCTACGGCTCCCTTTGAGGAGCGAGGCTAAACTTCATTAAATTCGGCGACAAATATAGTAAAAGGAGCGAGGTCGCTTCGCTTTGAGGCCGGCACTTCGTGCCTTTGAGGTATGAGGAGTGAGGTCGGGGCTAAAGCCCCTCTGAGCAGTCAGTGATGAGTAGCAAAACTACAGAAACTATACCTCAAACCTCAGAGTGCGAAGCACGACCTCATACCTCACCGCTCATAGCTCGAGCCTACCTATGATGATACGGATGGTTCTGCATTACCATCTGCACGCGATAGAGCTGCTCCGCCATAATCACCCGTGCATGGTCGTGGGTAAAGGTCAGGGGCGAAAGGGAAAGCAGCAAATCGGCGGATTTTTTCAGGTTTTCGTCGATACCGTAGGCGGAACCAATCAAGAATACGATATTACCCGAAAAACGGTCTCGCAAGGTGTCGGAAAGCTTCACCGTATCCATGAGTTTGCCCTCTTCGGAAAGGATAACGCGGCGGTATTCCGACTTCGGGAATTTCTTGTCAAAAAGTGTCGCTTCCTGGGCAAGGGATTGCAGGCGGTCATCGAGCTTGGATTCCTTCAGCTCCACCACCTCCAGCGGGTACACTCCCCCACGGAGCCGCTTCACGTACTTGTCCACCTCGTCGGCAATAAACGGCGAGCCAGCCTTACCAAAAACTGCGAGAACCCATTTCATAGAGGCCTGAGGTCGGGCCTATCGGCCCTTTGAGCAAAGAGCACGTTCCACCCTACGGGTTTCACTTCGAGTTTAGAAAAAAAGAACATTCTTAACCTACTTACATCCTCAAAGCGAGCTTATGCGAGCGACCTCACTCCTCAAAGGGCCCCTGAAAGGGGACCGACCTCACAGCTACTTACCTCCCCACGCTCAGGCGGTCAATGAGGAAATTCGGCATTCCCGCCTTGCGCATACGCTCCTGGGTGATAAAGACATCGTATTCCACGCGGATAATGCGGATGCACTTGGTCTCCGTATCCAGCAGGCACCAGCTGGCGCGGCAGTCCCGGTCACGGGGCTGGCCTACGCTGCCCACATTCACCAAAAGCCGTTCCGTATTCTCGATGGTGTATTCGTATTCGTCCAGCACCTTGGGAATGGCCATGGGGCGGCTCGCCACAATCACAGGGCTGTGGGTGTGGCCGATAAAGCAATAAGTTCCAGAAAAATGGTCAAAAGCGTTCAGGGCGTCTTCCAGGTCGGTAATGTAGAGCCAGTCCGCAGGGGACATGGGCGACGCATGCACAAAGGTAATGTCGTTTTCTTCGTGAATGTAGGGCAACGAACGGATGTAGGCCACCGATTCGGCATTCATGTTCTCTTGTGTCCATTCCACGGCCTGCTTGGCGTAAGGGTTAAATCCCATGCTGGACTCGTACTTGATAGCCACGCTGTCGTGGTTTCCAATCAGACACACGTCCATGTTTTCCTTGGCGAGCTGTACACATTCGTTGGCGTCGACGCCGTAACCCACAAGGTCGCCCAGGCAGATTCTGCGCTCCACCTTGTTTTCTTTCATGGATTCCAGTACGGCACGAAAAGCCGTAGCATTGGAATGAATATCAGAACAAATACCGTAAAGCATGGGTGTAATGTAGTAAAATAGTTGTGAGTTGTGAGTCGTGAGTCGTGGGTTGCGAGTTGTGGGTTATGGGTTGTGAGGTTCGAGGCACGAGGTTCGAGGCATAAGGTCGCAACCTTCGGTTGCTATGAGTCATTTCGAGAATGTCCCCGTATACGCCACCTCAAAATCTCAAAGCCTTGCGACGCAAGGCGAACTCACAACTCATAGCTAAAAATTCTATATTTGTCGCGCCTATGGAAATCGTGGAAGCAAAGACAAAAGTGAGCATCGCCTACACGCTCAAAGAGATGAGCGGGCGCATCTTGGAGGAAATCCCTCCGAGCCACCCCTTTGTATATATCCACGGCTACGACAACATTATCCCCGGACTTGAAACCGCCCTAGAAGGCCGCAAGCTGGGCGAAAAGTTCACCGTAGAGATTCCATTTGACCAGGGCTATGGCCCTTACCGCAACGACCTGCTGCTCCAAGTTCCCAAAGAAGAACTTCAGGACGTAGGGGAACTCTGGCTGGGCATGGAGCTGGAGATGATGCTGGACAACGACATCCGGGAATTCCAGCTGCCCGACACCGCCGACGAGTTCGTGGACGGACTGAACCTGGACGACGAGGACGACGCCGACGGCATCTACATCGTGAAAGAAATCTACAAGGATACCGTGCTGGTGGACGGGAACCACCCCTTCGCAGGCAAGGACCTAATTTTCGAAGTCCAGGTGGTGAACATCGAGGAGCCCAGTTTCACCGAGCTGGAATCGGGATTCCCCGACCGGGACGACAACTACGACGACGGCGACTATCCCGAAAACTACGACGACCGCTATGACGATTTCGATGGGCCGGACAACCATCGCCGCTGGCGCTAGGCAGCACCTGACAACCCCATTTATAAAAACATAAAGCCCCCGGTCCTAAGACCGAGGGCTCTATCAAGCTTTTGGCTTTTCGTGATTATGCTTCGTCGGAGAGTTCCGGAGCCTTCTTGATCACGTTGCGGCGGCCATAGCGGACCTTGGCGGGATCGAAGGTGGTTTCGGCGACTTCCACAGCAGGTTCGGCGGCAACGGCAGCAGGTGCTGCAGGAGCCACGGGAGCGCTAACAGGAGCGGCCGGAGTTTCAACCGGAATGCGCGGAGCCAGGGGGCGACGACCTTCGACGGCAGCAGGAGCGGCCGCTTCAGCAGGCTGGGCCACGGGAGCTTCAGAAGAAGCGGCCTGGGCTTCGGCGTTCATTTCACGACGATTGTTGCGGTCAGGACGACCGTCACGGCGGTCACGGCGGTTGCCGCGATCGCGCTGTTCGTTGCGGTCACGGTTCTGGCCCTGCTGGACCTGGCCGTTCTTTTCACCGCGGTTGTCTTTATTCTGACGATCCTTGCGATCACCCTTGTTGTTGCGATCACCACGCTGTGCCATTTCTTGGGCAGAGACAGGACGACGAGAGTTAGGCCTCAGGTTCATGTCCGGGGTGAGCTTCTTAACGATAGGAGTGTGAAGGTTGTCAAGAATCTTGTTAACCTTAGTCAGGATAACGATACAGAGCACGACTGCAAGAGCAGAGCATGCGAGAGTGATTATTTCCATCTAGGCACCTCATAAGTAAGGGTTGAACCGCGACTGCAGGCTGGAAAAGACCTGCAGAGGGGGTGATTGCAAGTGAATGTGTTAGGGGGCCATCTTAATAACGCCTCGGGGAGACTTGACGGCCAGGTTCGCTCCAAAATAACGGAGCAGGTTTTGCCGAAAAAACGGCAAAAAGGGCAATCACGGCTGCAAATTTACAAAAAAATATTCCACTGAAAGCAAAAAAAGCAGAAAAAAGCACCTTCTTGCCTAACATTTCTAAATTATAGCCCATGAAAAAGTCCGTGAAGATTATCCTGATTGTCGTTGCCGTCCTGTTCGTCCTGGTTTTTGCCGCCCTAAAACTTGCCCCCGGGTTCGTGAAGGACTACATCGTTGCCCACTCCGAAGAATACATCGGCCGAAAGGTCAACATCGAAAGCGTGAGCCTGAGTCCCCTGACCTGGACCGTCAACGTAGATAACTTCGCCCTCCTTGAACGGGACGGCAAAACGCCCTTTGTCTCCTTCGAAAAGTTCCGCATCAACCTGAACCCCACGAGAATCATAACCGGAACGGCCAGCGTAGGCGAAATCTACATGAAGGGACTCTACGTGCATGCGGTCCAGAGTGGCGACCGTTTCAACTTCAGCGACATTCTGGATTTTCTCTCCCAGTCCGACTCCACCGCCGCAGACACCGTAGCGGTCGACAGTGCCGCCACCGATTCCACCGGCATGATCAACGCGGCCGAAATCGCCGACGGACTCCCCGTGAGCATTTCCGTCAAGAACATCGTCTTTGAGAACGGCAACATCATCTACGAAGACGCCAAGGTGGGCTCCAAGATCCACATCAAGGACTTTGGCGTGGCCATTCCCGCCGTTTACCTGAGCAACAAGCAGACCGACGTGGGCGTGAGCCTCAAGTTCGCCGACGGCGGCGACCTGAACGTGAAGGTGACCGTCAATGCGGCCACCAACGACTTCGACGTGAACGTGGGCCTCAAGGATTTCGCCCTAGCGGCAGGCAAGCCCTACCTCAACGACTTCGTGAACATCAAGGATTTCAAGGGTAGCCTCTCCGCAGACATGGACATCCAGGGCAACCTGAACAGCATCCTCGCTTCCAACGTGAAGGGCATTGTCAGCGTGGATAGCGTGGTGGTCACCGAGGTGAACGACAAGACCATCGGCGCAGGCCACGTGGGCGTGGGCATTGCCGAAGCCAACCTGGAAAAGTTCAAGTTCCGCATCGACTCCGTAGTGGTGGACGGCGCATTCGCCCATCTGGACCTGTACAAGGGCGGAAAGACCAACATCGACGTGCTGCTCACTCCCAAGGGCAAAGCCGCCAAGGCAGACACCGTAGCCGTTGATTCCAATGCGGTTCCGCTGGACTCCCTGGTAGCCCCCGCACCTGATGCTTCGGCGGACTCTACAAATACCGCCAAGGCCGAACCCGCCAAGAAGCTGGACGCCATCGTCGCAAAACTCCTGGTGCAGAACACCACCGTCACCGCCAACGACTACACCCTTTCCAAGCCCTTCAACTACAAGGTTTCCGCCATCACGGTGAGCGGTTCCAACATCAACTTCGACAAGCCCTGTAACGTGAACGTGAGTGCCGCCTTCCCCGAAGGAGGTTCTGTGTCCGTCAAGTACAAGGGCGCCATCAACGACATCGGCACCATGGACGCCTACGTAAGCGTCAAGAACCTGGCCCTCAAGCATTTCAGCAGTTACAGCCTGCACTTCACGGGCTACCCCATTACCGCAGGAACCATGGCCTTCGCCAGCGACAACAAGATGAACAACTTCAATGTCGATAGCAAGAACACCATCGACATCTACAACATTGAGGTTGGCGACAAGGACGACTCTGTGGACCCGGAATACCCCGTGCCCATGAAAGTGGGGCTCTATGTGCTCAAGGACAAGGATGACAAGATCCAGTTCGACGTTCCCGTAAAGGGCAACCTGAAGGACCCCGAATTTTCTTACCTGAAAATCGTGTGGGACACCATCACAAAACTGCTAGTAAAAGTGGCCCTCTCCCCCATCAAGATCGTGGGCAACGTGGCCAACACGGGAGCCTCTGCCGTGGGCCTGAACCTGGGCAAGGACGACGAAATCTTGATTGACGTTTCCAGCGGGACATTTACCAGCGAGCAGTTCGCCAAGGCCTCCAAGATGACCGAAGCCCTGACCAAAGACCCGAAGCTTACCCTCACCTACACCCAGTACTACAACCCGGCAAAGATTTTGAAGGAACACAAACTCCACAAGTTGAAACAGGAATACTACAAGCAGAAAGAAGGCAAGGCAAGCCTCAACGAAATTGACGAGAAGGCCGCCGCCGAAATCAAGGATTGGGACACAAACTTCAAGGCATTCGCCCGTGAACACGACAAGGATTTTGACGGCGCCGCTATGGAACACGACCTCACCGACCTGGCAAGCAAGCGCAACCAGGAACTGCTGAACGTGCTCAAGCAGCAGAAGGGCGTCACCGCCAAGAACTTGAAAGTCCAGACCGCCAAGGGCCTGAACAGCTACCGCGGCAAGCCCATGTACAAAGTGACGGTGGACGTGAAATAGCTGCGAGGTGTGAGGTCGGGGCTAAAGCCCCTTTGAGGTCGCTCGCAAGCTCGCTTTGAGGTATGTGGTCGGCACTTCGTGCCTGAATTATTCTACATTTGGTCGCATCATGAGCGAAGAACTGTGTGCGAATTTTTCCCAGAAGGTGCAGGAAATCGCAAAGGCCCCCAAGTACAGGGGCGCGATTTTCCAGATTGAAGCCGACGAAAAGGGCCTTGCCCTTGTAGACGTGAAGGAAGCGAGCCTGAAGGTTTACCTGATGATAGACCCGGAATGCGACAAGATTCTGGAGACCCGGTTCTTCACCTACGGCGGGCCCATCTTTACAGCACTTGCAGACACCTTCTGCAAAAAAATCCAGATGGCGACCGTGGAAGAAGCCTGCGCCATCACCGCCGAAAGCCTGGAACAGGAACTGCGGGACACCCCCGACGTGCCGGCTTTCGACGCCTCCGCTCCGGAACTCAAACAAATGAACACGCTTATCCGGCGGGTACTGGAAGCCTATCCCGAAAAGAAGGCCACCGCTATTTTGGTCCGCGAGAAGATGGAGCGCATCAAGTACCGCACCCAGACCGCCGAGGGCCGTGCCGAGGCCGACGCCGAATGGAACGCCCTCACCAAGCCGCAGAAAATCGAAAAAATCGAAGCCTGGCTCCACCAGTCCGTGCGCGGGATGTTGCAAGGCGACGGCGGCGACCTGGAAGTGCTGGACCTGACCGACGACAACCGCCTGAAAATCCGCTACCAGGGTGCCTGCGCCGGTTGCGGCTCTGCCATGGGCGGCACCCTTTTCTACATCGAAGACGAACTGAAGAACAACGTCTATTACAACCTGATTGTAGAACCCGAAGACCCGCTGGACAATATCCCGCCCAACCCGAATCTGCCGGGTCTCGACGACAACAACCCGCCGGCCAGCCTGTTTTAGTAGCAATAAGGTATGAGGCCGGGGCTAAAGCCCCTTTGAGGTCGCTCGCAAGCTCGCTTTGAGCAATGAGGTCGCGACCTCCGGTCGCTTTGAGATTTGAGGTAGATTGTGGTTAGTAAACAGTGGTTAGGAAAATCACTACTTACGGCTCGCGCCTCGTGCCTCAACCCTCACAACTCATAACTCACGACTCATAACTCATTACACACTTCACATTCCACACTCCACATTAATTACGCCCCGTATCTCGAGCCCCAAACCCATCAAGCGGATCCTCGCCTTCGCGAGGATGACGTTCCTCATGCCTTAATTTGCTATATTGACTATCGTAAATCACAAAGGAAAATATATGTCCGAAGAACTCGTTTTGAAATTCGTTGACCCGAAGCCGATGCGCTACGGTGAAAACTCCCACCAGTCCGCAGTGTTCTACCGCGACCCGACCTGCACCGAAGCAAGCCTCGCCACCGCGAAGCAGCTCTGGGGTAAGGAACTTTCTTACAACAACATCGTGGATGCCGACGCCGCCCTGGAAATGGCCCGCGAATTCAGCGACGACAATGCGGTCGTCATCGTGAAGCACATGAACCCGTGCGGACTCGCTACCGGCAAGACACTGCGCAACGCCATGGAAGCCGCCTGGGAAGGCGACCCGGTGTCGGCCTTCGGTTCCGTGATTGCCGTTACCAAGAAGGTGGACCTGAAAACCGCCGAATTCCTGAAGGGCAAGTTCGTCGAAATCCTTCTCGCCCCGGCATTCGACAAGGACGCTCTGGAATTTTTGAAGAACAAGTCCAAGGACATCCGTCTCCTTGAAGTGGGCAAGATCAAGAAGGCAACCCGCTGCAAGGTGTACAAGCACGTAATTGGCGGCATGCTGGTTCAGGACCGCGACGTGGACGTTTACGAAAAGTTCGAATGCGTCACCAAGAAGAAGTTCGCAAAGAACAAGGAAGCCCTCGCCCGCTTCACTTGGATCGTGACCAAGCACACCAAGTCTAACGCCATCGTCATGGGTTACGAATACGCCCGCGGCTACTTCCAAGTCATCGGCCTTGGCCCCGGCCAGCCGAACCGCATCGACTCTAATCTCCGCCTCTGCCAGCCCCGCGTCCGTGACAACGTGGCCCGCATGAAGGCCGCCCAGAAGTTCTTCAACAAAAAGGGCAAGTGCATCGACAAGGCCGGTCTCAAGGCTCTCGAAAAGAAGGTGTTCAGCGAAGTCGTCATGGGCTCCGACGCCTTCTTCCCCTTCCCGGACAACGTGGAAGCCGCAGCCAAGGCTGGTGTCCAGTACATCGTGCAGCCGGGTGGTTCCAAGAAGGACAACCTCTCCATCGAAGCCTGCGACAAGCTTGGGGTGGCCATGGTGTTCACCGGCATGAGGCACTTCCGCCACTAATCCCGAGGGGCTTGCCATGATTCCCGCTTCGCAAAAAGAAATGAACCAGAGAGAAAAGGACCTCTATTACGCCGTCCTGTCCTTCTTGAAGTCCGTGCGCAAGGCGGGAAAGACCACCAACGTGGAATGGAACGCCTACAAGGAAAAGCTCCTGAAAATCGCCCCCAGCGACGACATGGGCAAGGCCGCCGACATGTGGACCATGGACAACCTGGACCAGTTCAGCCCCGACAAAACCCAACTGCCGCCCCTGAACGACATGGACGCAGTGGCGCGGATTTCCCCGAAGTTTGCCTCCCAGCTCATGGAAGCCATGTACTACGGCATGCTGAACCTGACCCAGGCAAACCTGATTTCCGACGAAATCCAGGACGCCGACCCCGAATGCGTCTCCACCGCCTCCCTGGAAGAACTGCTGGTGAAGCTCTGGATCGGCAACGCCAAGAGCTACCGGAAAGTGGTGACGAATTAATTCGGAATTCAGATTTCGGAATTCGGAATTGACCGATGAGTAAAATGCAAGCGTGTCATCCTGAATGCGAAGCATGAAGAATCCAGTCCAAGGGAACAAACGAGCACTAACTAGCAAAAGGGGAAAGCCTTCCCCTCGCTTCCTTCGACCGTCTCAGGTCCCTGAGCCTGCCGAAGGGCGCTACCCCTTCTCCTAGGGGACACCCCTAAAACCCCGTACCTTAAACCTCAAAGCGAATGAAATGAGCGACCTCATTACTCAAAGGGGCGAAGCCCCGACCTCAAAGCCTCAACGTGTATGCGTAATCGGTGGCGGTCTCGCAGGTTGCGAGGCGGCTTTGCAGCTGGCGAGCCGCGGTTTCAAGGTGGACCTGTACGAAATGCGTCCGGTCAAGCAGACTCCCGCCCACAAGGACGGCCACCTGGCACAACTCGTCTGCTCCAACAGTTTCAAGGCACTGGGCGTCACATCGGCACACGGGCTTTTAAAGCAGGAACTCACCATGCTGGGGAGTTTCCTGCTGGATTCCGCCCGGGAGGCCGCCGTGCCTGCAGGCGATTCCCTCACCGTGAACCGGGACATTTTCAGCGAATCGGTGGAAAAGAAGATTGCCGAAAGCTCAAACATCACCCTCCACCGTGAAGAAGTCACGAGCCTAGCAGGGGACTGCCCCACCCTAGTCGCGGCGGGGCCGCTGGCCAGCGACGCGCTCGCCGACGACATTTTCAAGCGGCTGGGGAGCGAGCGCCTCCATTTCTTCGACGCCATCGCCCCTGTGGTAGAGACCGACAGCATTGACTTTGACCACGCCTTCTACATGAACCGCTGGGAAAAGGGCGAGACGGCGGACTTCATCAACTGCCCCCTGGACAAGGAAACCTATACGGAGTTTGTCCGTAAACTGTGCGAGGCCGAAGCCGTGGAGCCCCGCCCCTTCGAAAAGAACGAACTGTTCGAAGGCTGCCTCCCCGTCGAAGAAATGGCCCGCCGCGGCTATGAGACCCTCCGTCACGGGCCTATGCGCCCCATCGGCCTCGGACTCGGTAACAATGGGCATTTGTGGTACGCGGTAATACAGCTTCGGGCCGAAAACAAGCAAAAGACCCTCTTCAACATGGTGGGTTTCCAGACCCGCCTCAAGTGGGGCACGCAAAAAGAAATCTTCACCATGGTGCCAGCACTGCGGAACGCAAAATTTGCACGCCTGGGCTGCATGCACCGGAACACCTTCATCGAATCGCCCAAGTTTTTGGATGCCACTTTAAGGTTGCGTCCGGATTTGGAATGCGCAAAAGGCATTCCGCCCACCTGGTTCGCCGGGCAAATTACCGGAAGCGAAGGCTACACCGAAGCGGTTGCCACCGGATGGTATGCCGCCTGGAACATGGCCCAGACCATTTTGCACGGGCACAGCGACCCGCTCCCCGACGAAAGTTGCATCGGGTCCTTGATGAACCGGCTGGTGGAAGAAAACGAAAATTTTCAGCCCATGAACTTCAACTTCGGGCTACTCCCCCACCACGAAGGCCTCAAGAAAAAGAACAAGAAAGAGATTCTGGGCGCCCGTGCGGTCGAAGCTGTACGCAAGTGGATTGCGGAACGCCGCTCCTTCGAATACCCGCCTAACGGAATTCAGGAAGCCGCTCAACCTTAACAAATCTCTTGGTGGCGGCATCCATTTCAAAAAACCGCTCACAATCCCCCAACGAAAGCATCACGAACTTGGGCGTAAGCACCTGCAGGTACTTGTTCAGTTGCACCTGTAAAGCCTCCCAGGTGTATTCGCCGGGAGCCTTGCACTCCACCAAAAGCCAGGGTTTCGCCTGGTCATTTCCGTTGCGGAAATCGTGCACCACGATATCCACCCGGTCATCCGTCTTGGGGTCCACGGAACTCAGGCCGAACTCCACCGTAATCAAGTGGGCAGGGACCTTCACCTCATTCAGCAAGAACTGCACCGTCGCCTGACGCACCCGCTCCTCGGGGGTGTCGGGCACATCCTTCTTGCGGATAGGGTCGTATATCGTTCCGTGGGTCATGACATTAAAAATACTTTTTAATCAAACGTTCTCGTAATGTCCTTTACACGAAAGGATATCGATAAACTCGCCGTTAATTCGATAAATCAAACGGTTGGCATCGTCGATTCTGCGGCTCCAGAATCCGCTCAAGTTGCCCTTTAACGCTTCGGGTTTGCCTAGTCCTTCAAAATTACTGCGTTCAATGTCTTTTAACAACTGATTGACTTTTTTTAGAGTCTTCTTGTCTTGTGTTTGCCAATAGAGGTAATCTTGCCAAGCTGCTTCGGAAAAAGCGATTTTAGCCATTCTCCATCGCCTCCAGTTCTTCCATAGTCTTCACAATCCCCTTGCCGGCGTTCAACTGCTCGATGCCCTTCTTGAGGGCTTCGATGTCGTTTGCGTTGTAGCGGACGGAGGGTTCGCGAACTTCGAAGGGGATGCGACGTTCGTTGATGACGTTTTTCACGAACATGTATATGGCGGCAGACGTGGACAGACCCACATTGCTACAGAACTTGTCGAAACTTTCCTTGTCCTTGCTGTCGATACGTGCGGAAACTGTAGCCTGTGCCATAAGCGACTCCTTTTTTATGCAAAAATATAATTTTTGCATAAAAATTGCAATATTTTTCATTATTTTTATGCAAATAAATGCAAATTTCTGCACAATGCAAAAAAAATATCTCAAACTCAATATTCTAGACCTGTTCTTGCCTGCAAAAACAGGTTCTGACCACAAAACACTTGCATACCAGAGCCGTTGTTTGTGTTTTTTGACCGAGATGTGTGCTTCCTGAGCGAACAGTCGAACAAAGTGAATCTGCGAGCGAGGGAAGGCGCACATTGAGGGAAAGATTTGTAAAAAAGGGTTTTAGGGGCTGCGCCCCTAGGCGTGGGGGTGATGGAAGACTTGCCGAGTGTGTAGATGAAGGGAGATCCCCGCCTTCGAGGGGATGACAACGAAGGATGCGCGGGGAAGACAAGAAGGTCGTGCGGGGATGTGACTCAACGAGGCAAGGCTGCAATCAGGGGGAGACCTCCCCCTCTTGACAGCTACCGCATCTGGAACTATATTTTTGCACATGAACAAGTTTTTTGGACAGAACATCGCAGCAACTGCAATGGCAGCAAGCCCGGCAGCAGCCCGAGCTATTGTGGGGCTGTCCAGAGAAACCAAGGTCTGTAAGGCATAACGCCAAAATCCAGATAGCAAGTTTCAAGGGCAGCCCCGTAAAAGGCTGCTTTTTTTATTTACCCCAATTTTAACCACTAACCACAAGGAAACGGAAATTCTCACCTAGATCCTTCGCCCTTTGCAGGGCTCAGGATGACACCGAGTTGAAAATCAAGGCTCTGGATGGCGTTGAAGCAACATTACAGGATATTTATTATTCTATAATTACGCAGTAAAATTTGAGAATTTACGATACCTATATAGGAGCATAAAATGCGCAGAAGACTTTTGAGCGAAGGTGCCAAGGAACTTTCTTACGAAATCCGCGAGATCGTGAAGAAGGCAAACCAGCTCAAGGCCCTGGGCCTCCCCATTCACTGGGAAAACATCGGAGACCCCATCGAAAAGAAATGCCAGCTGCCCGACTGGATCAAGGATATCGTGGTGGACCTGGTCAAGACCAACCGCAGCTACGGCTACTGCCCCTCCAAGGGCATGCTGGAAACCCGCGAATTCCTGGTGAAAGAGAACAACAAGCTGGGCGGCGCGCAAATTAGCGTGGACGACATCCTGTTCTTCAACGGCCTCGGTGACGCCATCGCCACCATCTACGGTCTGCTCTCCATGAACACCCGCATCATCGGACCTGCGCCGGCATACAGCACCCACAGTTCCGCCGAAGCGGCACATGCCCACACGGCCCCCATCACCTACAGCCTCCAGCCCGAGAACCACTGGTATCCGGACCTGGAAGAACTGGAAAACAAGGTGAAATACAACCCGAGCATCGCGGGTATCCTGGTGCTGAACCCGGACAACCCGACGGGCATGGTCTATCCGCTGGATATCCTCAAGAAAATCGTGGATATCGCGAAGCGCTACAACCTGTTCATCATCTGCGACGAAATCTACAACAAGATTACGTATAACGGAGCCCACGCCTATGCGCTGGCTGAATACATCGGCGACGTTCCGGGCATCGCGCTCAAGGGCATTTCGAAGGAATACCCCTGGCCGGGCGCTCGCTGCGGCTGGGCCGAATACTACAACCGGGACAAGGACGAACAGTTCGACGCCTTCTGCCGCGCCATCGACAACGCCAAGATGGTGGAAGTCTGCTCCACCACGCTCCCCCAGATGACTATCCCGCGCGTTCTCGGCGATCCCCGCTTTATCGAGCACCGCACCGCACTGAACGAGAAGATTGGCCGCCGTAGCGCCATCATCAACGAAATCCTTTCGGACATTCCGGAACTCTACTTCAACCCCACCTACGGCGCGTTCTACAACACCATCATCTTCCGCGAAGGGACACTCAACAGCCACCAGACGCTGAAAATCGACAACCCGATTATCAAGAAGAAGGTGGAAGAATGGTGCAGCAAGACCACGAACCTGGACTACCGCTTCGTCTATTACCTGCTGGGCGCGAAGGGAATCTGCGTGGTGCCCAGCACCAGCTTCTGCACGGACCTCAAGGGCTTCCGCGTGACGCTTCTGGAAGAAGACGAAGAGGAACTGCGGGAAGTGTTCACCACTATCCACGACGCCATCGTGGAATACCTGCACTCATAATTGTCGCAAACAAGTTAAAAGAAAAGTCGCTCGAAAGGGCGACTTTTCTTCTACTGGACTTCCGCTTCGGCAGTTGCCGGTTTTATGGGCAGAGGAGCGAAGGGCGGTTCCAGCTCGATGCTAATGGGGCAATGGTCCGAACCCATGACCGTCGTGTGGATTTCGGAGCGGACCACGTTGGACATCAGGGACTCATCTACAAAGGCATAGTCCAGACGCCAACCCACGTTCCTGCCCCGGGCGCCAAAGCGGTTGGACCACCAGGAGTAAACGTCCCGTGTGTCCGGATGCAGCTTGCGGAAGGAATCCACAAAGCCGTGCTCCACGTACTTGTCCATCCAGGCGCGTTCCACGGGCAAGAAGCCGCTCACGTTCTCGTTTTCCTTGGGACGGGCTATGTCTATTTCCTTGTGGCAGGTGTTGTAGTCGCCTACTGTAAGCACATGCTTGCCGTCGGCAATCCAGCGCTCCGAATTTTCCAAAAAGGCGTCGTAAAAGCGGAGCTTGTAGTCCAGGCGGTCGTCGCCGGAGCCGCCATTAGGGAAGTAGATGCTGTTGAGCACCCAGTCCGGGAACACCAGCTGCAGCACGCGGCCTTCGACGTCAAACTCTTCGATGTCAAAGCCGTAGTTCACCGCGTCGGGCTCAATCTTTGTAAGCACGCCTACCCCGCTGTAGCCCTTTTTGCGCTGGCAGGGGTTCCAGTAGGCAAAGTAGCCCTCGGGCTTGGCCATGGATTCCGGAATCTGGTCTGTCTCGGCGCGGACTTCCTGGAGGCACAGGATATCGGGATTGGTCTCGTGGAACCAGTTTTCCAGCCCTTTCTTGAGGGCGGAACGGATTCCGTTGACGTTCCAACTGTAAATGTTCATTACTTACCGTTCTTTATTTTACGGTATAAAGATATAAAAAAAGAAACCCGACGTTGAACGCCGGGCTCTTACACCCAAGTCCGATACCCTAGACTACCACTCAATGTCGAGGGTAAAAACAAACCTGTATTTTGAAAATACACTTCTTTTTGTGAAAAAGCAAGTTTCTATATTAAAAACATGACTAAAAATTATTCCAACTTGGACGAATATTCCGACCTTTTGGCGAAAAACGCCAAAAAAGCAAGCAAGAACCTGCGCACCCTCTCTGGCGAAAAGCGGAGTGCCGTGCTGAACCTGGTAGCAAAGTTGCTCCGGGAACACAAGCCGGAAATCCTGGCCGCCAACAAGCTTGACCTGGAAGCCGCCGCCGGAAAGCTGGACGACGCCAAGATGGACCGTTTGACATTGAACGACGCCCGCATCGAAGCCATGGCCAAGGGCGCCGAAGAAATTGCCGCCTTTACCGACCCGCTGAACCGGGTGCTGGAAAGCCGCGAACTGAAGAACGGCATCAAGATTAGCCGCGTAGCAGTACCTATCGGCGCCGTGTTCTTTATTTTTGAAAGCCGCCCGAACGTGACCATCGACGGGGCCTGCCTCTGCTTCAAGGCGGGAAACGCCGTGATTTTGCGCGGCGGCAAGGAATCCCTGAATTCCGCCAAGTGCCTTGCCGGGATTTTCCACAAGGCCCTTGCCGAAAACGGAATCGATGAAGACGCCGTACAGCTGGTGACCGAAACCAGCCACGACCTGGTGGGCATGCTGTTGCAGCGTAGCGACTGCATAGACCTGGTGATCCCCCGCGGTGGCGAGCGCCTGATTCGCGCGGTGGTGGAACAGAGCAAGATTCCTGTGATCAAGCACTTTAACGGTATCTGCCATGTGTACGTGGACAAGTCCGCCGACATGGACAAGGCCGTAAACATCTTGATTAACGCGAAGACACAGCGCACCGGCGTGTGCAACGCCATGGAATGCGTGATTATCGACCGCCATATCGATAATGCCAACGTCAAGAAACTCCTGGATTGCCTCGCCGACCGTGGCGTGGAACTCTTTGGCAATCACGATGCCCAGAGCCACGACAGCCGTATCAAGGACATCGGCGACGACAGCAATTACCACCATGAATACCTGGCCCTGAAGGCAAGCGTGAAGTTCGTGGACGACGTGGCCGAAGCCTGCGACCACATTGAAAAGAACAGCAGCCGCCACACGGAAGCCGTGGTTGCCGAAGATGCAAGCGTGCAGGATTACTTTGTCGCCAACGTCGATAGCAGCAGCGTGATGGTGAACGCCAGCACCCGATTTGCCGATGGCGGCGAATACGGTCTCGGCGCCGAAGTGGGAATCTCTACCGACAAGCTGCATGCCCGTGGCCCTATGGGCGTAGAAAGCCTCTGCACCTACAAGTGGGTCTTGCGCGGGAATGGGCAGGTGAGAGGATAAACCCTCGTGTCATCCTGAGCGAAGCGTAGCGAAGTCGAAGGATCTAATTATGAAATTTGAAGATTTAATCAAAGAAATAAAGTTTGAAGTGGTCGTGGACGGGGTTGCACTTGCTCCGGCGATTGTACAGGATGCCGACAAGGGCGACGTACTGATGATGGCCTGGATGAACGAGGAAGCCCTCCGCCGCACCCACGAATGCGGCGAGATGGTGTTCTGGAGCCGCAGCCGCAAGGAATACTGGCACAAGGGCGACACCAGCGGAAACGTGATGACGGTGGTGGAATGGGCCGCCGACTGCGACTCTGACGCTTTGCTCTTCAAGGTCCGCATGCAGGGGCCGCAGGTGGCCTGCCATACGGGCGCGAGAAGCTGTTTTTTTAAGGTGGTGGACCGGAAGTAAAGACGAGTTGTCAGTTATCAGTTATGAGTTATCAGTTCATAAATTGGCGCTAAAGGCGCGATTATAAAAACTCAAAACTCAAAGGTGCGTAGCGCCGACTCAAAACCCATAACTAAACATTTTGACCGGTAATTAACGACATGAAAATTATCATTGTGCTATTGCTCACGATTGTGATTTCTGGATTTGCCCAGGATTTCCGCCAGATGGGCAGCAACTACTACGCCTACCCCACTCCTACTGCCAAGTACACTAAGGCTCCTGCCGGTTACAAGCCGTTCTATATAAGCCACTATGGCAGGCACGGCAGCCGCTTTCATCAGCCCGCCGACCATTACCATTTTCTCTATAGCACTCTTGCAAAAGCCGACTCTGCCGGCAAGCTTACCGACCTGGGCAAGAACCTGCTGGAACGCGCCAAATATCTGGACGAATACGCCGCCCCGCGAGCAGGAGACCTGACGCAACTGGGAGTCGAGCAACACCAGGGAATCGCCAAGCGCATGGTGAAGAACTTCCCTGAAGTGTTCAAGAACGACGCCTACATCGAAGCCTACGCAAGCACCAGTGTGCGTTGCGTGGTGAGCATGGCGGCATTCCTTGAAGAACTGCGGGCCCAAAAGCCGAAACTGGACATCCATCAGGAATCGGGCAAGTACCTGATGAGCTTTATCAACCCGCTGGATTTCGGGAAAATCATCAGCGAATCCAACACGCCCGCCTGGCAAAAAGAAAACGAAAAGATGTACAGCCATGTGAACCCCGCCCGCATAATGCACGCCATTTTCAACGATTCGACATACGTACAGAAGAACGTCGACGCGGGCGACCTACTCAGCAAGATTTACGAAATCGGAAACAGCCTTCAGGGCAGCCCCGAAATAAGCTTTGATTTTTACGACCTGTGGACCGAAGACGAACTTTTTGCCCGGTGGCGCGCCCAGAACGCCTGGTGGTACAGCGTTCTCGGGAACAATCCCTTCGGTAAAAAAGAAGGTCTAGAAAACGCCCGCCCGCTCCTGAAAAACGTCCTTGAAATGGCCGACAAGGTGATTGCCGCCGATACGACCAATGCAAAAACAAAAAGTGGGAAACAACCTGCCGCCACGTTGCGCTTTGGTCACGACACCATGGTGTTCCCCTTCGCCGTATTGTTGCAAATGGAAAACGGCACACGGAATACAGGCATCGAAATCGCCGAAATGGAAGGCCTGCACAAGGTCTGGCGGGACTACGAAATCTGCCCCATGGCCGCCAACGTGCAGCTTGTCTTTTACAAGTCCAGCAAGAAGGGGTCCCTCATTCTTGTGAAGGTGATGCTCAACGAAACCGAGCAGAAACTGCCCGTGACTTGCGATTCCACGATGGTAAAGAATTGCCCCGCCGCCCCGTATTACCGCTGGGACGATTTTCGTGAATTCTACGGCAAGGTTGCCAACAAGAATTAATCCGCGTTTTCTGTAGCATCGGCAGCTTTAGCTGCCTTGGCAGCCTTTTCTGCCGCATGTTCCAGACGGGCCGGCTTGCCGGCGATGTTGCGGATTAGCCCGAACAAGGCGGAAAGTTCATTACGTGTCGGGTGCAGGCGCTGCAAAAGCGTATTGAGGAAATTGTCCCGCCAGGCCTGATCGTGGTACTGCCCCGTGAGGTAACGGTCCATGAACTTCTTGAAGCTGTCGATCTGCTCGATGGTAGCAGGACCCGTTTCGGCAACACCCCGTGTGGTCCGTTTGGCACGGCCCTCGCCGTTTGCCAACGCTCCGCTACGGCAAAGTTCGTACAGGCCTACCGTTACCGCCTGGGCCAAGTTCAGACTCATGAGTCCCGGTACGGGAATTTCGCACTGGTAGGTACAGGCGTTCACCTCTTCGGTCTCCAGCCCGCAGGATTCACGCCCGAACACGAGAGCGACGGTTCCATCTTCGGGCAGCAGTTCCGAAAGCCCGGGCATCATGGTGTGCTTGATGGCCGAACCGTAGATGCGGCGGCTAAAGGCCACCGCGCAGGCGCAGTCCCCGATGGCGTCTTCGAACTTGTGGACGATAGTCGCCTTGTCCAGAACCTCGTGGCTGTTGGGGGCCGTGTGGTAAGAGTTTTCAATGACCTTGTTGCGCCTGGGGTAAACGATATACAGTTCGTCGAGGGCGTAGCAGTGCATGGCACGAGCTACAAAGCCCACATTGTGAGGGTGTTCCGGTTCAACAAGTACAACTCTGAATTTGCGCATGGGTTAGGATTTAGGGGCTAGGATCTAGGGGATAGGGGTTTGAGGTCGCTTCGCTTTGAGGAACGTCATCCTCGCGAAGGCGAGGATCTGCTAGATTGCAGTAAGCGGATCCTCACCTGCGTGAGGATGACGACTCACACCTCACACCTCATAACTCAATACTCACAACTCATAACTGGTTACCACTTTGCAAGGGCATTGGCTACGATCAGGTCTTGCAGTTTCTCGATGGCGCGGGCCTGGCCGTGACGGTCTTCGGACTCGTTCTTGGCCACATCGTAGGTTCCATCCGCCGAAAGGGACTTGTTCTCGTAGATAATCTTGTCCTTTACGTTGTCGTAGAACTTGACGCTCACCCGGATGGTGACGCGGTAAGTCTCTACGTCACTCGAGCTGTTGTAGTTTTCGGGCTTGTTGGTGTAACTGAGAAGAGTCATCTCGAAATCGGCGTTGGCATTCTCGTTCACAATACGGACACCGCCCGCGTTGCTCTTGAACATGTCCAGCACGCCTGCGCGGATGTTGTTGGCCAGCACCGGATCCAAAGTCTTGTCTTCGACCTCGTGAATCTGGACGGTCTTGATGTGGCTTGGCAGCGTGGACGCCGTAAAGCTGTAACAGCCCGAAAGAAGGCTTGCCAATAGGACTGCCAAAAACATGGGCACTAACCGAAATAAGCATCTTGCAAAAAGCATGGCTCAAATCTAGAAAATACTGATTAGAAAGCGGGGTCTTAGGGGGTGGCCCCCTAGGCGAAGGGGTAGCTGGAGCCGGTATGGCGAAAGCGAGGGGAAGACTTTCCCCTTTTTATTCATACTTTCAACTCCGAATTCCGAATTCCGAATTCCGAATTATCTATCTTTTCCCGCGTAAAATTTTTTACCCGAGGCATAAAATGCTTGACATCAAGAAAATCCGCGAAAATCCGGAATACTACATTGCTGAAACCGAAAAGAAGTACACCACGGTGAGCCTGAAGGACGTTCTTGCCATCGATAACGAACGCCGCCCGCTCCTCACCGAAGTGGAACGCCTCAAGAGCGAACGCAACGCCGAATCCAAGAAGATTGGCGACCTCAAGAAGAAGGGCGAGAACGCCGACGAGGCCGTTGCCGCCATGCGCGCCCTGGGCGACAAGATCGACGAGCTGGACAAGAAGCTCAAGGATCTGGACTACAAGCAGACCGAAATGCTCATGCACGTGCCGAACATCGCCCCCCGTTCCCCGGAAGGCAAGGACAGCTCGGACAACGTGGTCGAAAAAGACGGCCCGATTCCGTTTGACTACTACACCAAGAACGATGACTTCGCCCGCGTGGACCACAAGACCCTCGGCGAACGCCTCGGCATTTTTGACTTTGAACGCGGCGCCAAGATTTCCGGCTCCGGCTTCCCGGTCTACCGCGGCTGGGGTTCCCGCCTGGAACGCGCCCTCATCCAGTTCTTCCTCGACGAACACATGAAGAACGGCTTCGAAGAATTTACTCCGCCGTACCTCGTGACCCGCAACACCATGCGCGGCACGGGCCAGCTCCCGAAGTTCGAAGAAGACATGTACCGCTGCGACAAGGACGACGACCTGTTCCTCATTCCGACCGCAGAAGTGCCGCTCACCAACCTTTACGCCGGCGAAGTGATTCCGGAATCCGAACTCCCGAAGCGTATCTGCGCCTACTCCGCCTGCTTCCGCCGCGAAGCTGGCTCCTACGGCAAGGATACCCGCGGACTGCTGCGCCTGCACCAGTTCAACAAGGTGGAAATGGTCTACTTTGCCCATCCGGAACACAGCTACGAAGACCACGAGGAACTCACCCGCTTCGGCGAAAAGCTCCTCGAAAAGCTCGGCCTCCCCTACCACCGCTTGGCCCTCTGCAAGGGCGACCTCGGTTTCGGTGCCGCCAAGTGCTATGACCTGGAAGTCTACGCCCCGGTGGAAAAGAAGTGGCTGGAAGTCAGCTCCTGCTCTAACTTCGAAGACTACCAGGCACGCCGCGCCAACATCAAGACGAAGATTAACGGCAAGAACACCTTCGTGCACACGCTGAACGGTTCCGGCCTCGCCACTCCGCGCGTGATGGTGGGTATATGCGACAACTACCAGCAGAAGGACGGCTCACTCTTGATTCCTGAAGTGCTGCGTCCGTACATGGGTGGTCTCGAGAAGATCGAGCCGAAGAAGTAATCTCAGCGGCTCTGAGAAATTTTTAATTGTTCCGCATTGTTCAGCCAATACGGAACATTTTTTTATTATTGCGTTATGAACCTTGGTCGCATCAATAAAATTGAAACCTTTGGCTCCGTCGACGGTCCAGGCGTACGTTTCGTCGTTTTTATGCAAGGTTGCCCTATGCGATGCCTATTCTGCCACAATCCTGAAACATGGAATTTTGACGGAAGCGATGTTGGTGCCTATGATATTAGCGCAAGCGACTTGCTACAAAAAGCACTCCGGTATAAAAACTACTGGGGCTCAGATGGAGGGATTACCGTCAGCGGCGGAGAACCCTTGATGCAACTTGATTTTTTAATTGAATTTTTCGAATTGGCAAAGCAAAAAAATATCCACACCTGCATAGATACCTCCGGTGTCAATTTTGTACGATCGGAACCTTATTTTTCCAAATTCAAAAGGCTGATGGATTCAACCGACTTGCTTTTGGTTGATATAAAAATCATAGACCCGACCGAACATAAAAAACTGACCGGGCATAGTATGGATCACAATCTTGATATGTTCCGTTTTCTAGATGAAATACAAAAGCCCATTTGGGTCCGTCACGTTTTAGTCCCTGGATATAGCGACAAGGATGAATACCTAATCCGCACAAAGGAATTCATCAACCAATTCAAAAATGTTGAAAGAGTAGAAGTCCTACCCTACCATTCCCTAGCTTTAGCAAAATACCAGCAACTAGGTATTGATTACGCCCTAAAAGACATCAAATCGCCGTCACCCGAGCGAATAGCAAACGCAAAAAAAATTCTGGAGTCTTAACGCCAAGAATCATTTTCTGCAATCTTATTCATCGGCAAGGACAAATTTTTCGATGACTTCGGCGATTCCGCTGTGGTTGTTGTCCCGTTCCGTCACATAATCGGCGACATCCTTGACCACTTGCGAGGCATTCGCCATGGCAACGCCTACGCCTGCCGCCTCAATCATGGGGCAATCGTTCTCTTCGTCGCCTACGGCAATGGTATCCCCCATCGGGACTCCGTAAAAATCCGCCATAAAGCGCACCGCGTCGCCCTTGTTGCTCTGCAGGTGCGAAAATTCCAGCATTTCGGGCTTGCTGAACACGTCAAATAGCTTGCCCGCCGTGGTCTTGCGCATTTCGGCACGGAAACTTTCCAGGCTCGAATGGTCGAAAGGCGTAATAATGTTCACCTTGATAGGGGGCTTCACCACCACGTTTATGGGAGCCGTCGGTGCCGCATCGCATCCGGTTTTTCCGGCAAAATACTCCCGGATATCATCTACAACCACGTAGTCCATCTGCATCAGGCGGCAGTAGGTCTTGAGCTGTTCCGTCTCGTGTTCCGAAACCACCAGGTCTCCGGCGTAGGTGTGAGCGTGCATTCCCGAGTTAAAAGCCGCATCCATAATGAACTTCACGTCGTCAACGGAAATCCGCCGGGTCAATATGGGCTTTTTTGCCCCGCAGTCGTAAATGAGCCCGCCGTTGAAACTCACCAGGTAAAAACCGGCCTCTAGAAAATTGTACCGTTCTGCCAGCTTCTTGACGCTGGTCAAGGGCCGCCCCGTGGTCATCACGAACTTGTGGCCGGCCTCAATCATCTTGCGGATGGCGGCCAAATCTTCTACGGAAATGTCCTTGTTGTCATCTAGCAGGGTTCCGTCCAGGTCGGTAAACAGGATTTTCATGATACAACCATACAATACACTACGAAACCGTCTTTACCAAGGTTTCGTGAATCAGGCCATTGCTGAAAAGCACCTGTTCGCCGTCCACGAACTGCATGGGAGTGCCGTCAATATGGGTGGCCATGCCACCCGCTTCCGTAACCATCAGGGCTCCGGCAGCAATATCCCAGGGGTAACTCATGGTCATCACGAATCCGTCTATGCGGCCGCAGGCCACAAAGCAGGATTCTACCACCGCAGAACCCAGGCACTTGACCCGTTCAAAGGCCTCCGCCTCCCGGGCAAAATTTTTGGCATTGCGGGCGTTGATTTCTGTCGCCACGCCCACATTAAAATCCCCGTTGCTCACGATGGCATGGAGCGGGTTGGATTCCTTGCTCACACAGACCCGCTTGCCGTTCATGAAGGTGCCACCCCCGAGGGTCGCCGTAAAGAACTCCCCAAGCTTAGGCAGGTTTATCACCGCCACCAGGGGCTTACCCTTGTAATGGAGCGCGATGGAAATTCCCCAAAGGGGAATGCCCCGGCTAAAGTTCACCGTTCCATCTACCGGGTCGATAATCCAGCGGTAATCCGGGTCGGAACCCTCCAGCACGCCCATTTCTTCGGTACGGATAGAATGACTAGGAAACGCCTTGCGGATCCCTTCTACGATGAGTTTTTCGCTACCCACGTCGGCAATGGTCACCACATCCTTTGCGGACTTGTACTTCACATCGCCCAGTTCGCCCTGCAGGCGAAGGCAAAGCTCCCCCGCCTCGCGGCCCAAGCGTTCCGCCAAATCCAGGTATTTTTTCAGGTCTTCCATAAGCGCCCCAAATATAGAAAAAGCCCTGCGAAGCTTACTCGCAAGGCTAAATTCAAAAATAAATGTAATATGTCAATTAGAACAAGGCGATGCTGTAGGGAGCCTGGGCGCCCTTGGGCTGTTCAAAGCCGGTCAGCTTTCCGTCCTTATAGACATAGATCTTTTCCTTGCCCATGGTATGGTCGCCCACATAGAGAGCCTCGTCCTTGTAGGCTAGGGTGGCCTGGGCATCGGCAATACCCTTCACTTCTTCGAAAGAACCCTTTTCAAGGTCGATCTTTACAACCGGCGTGCTGCCCCATTCCTTATAGAGGGCCGCAAAGGCAATTCCATCTTCTGCGGTAAACCCGTAGATACCGGCACCCAGCTTTTTGCCAGAAATAACAAGGCTTGATTTCTTGGCATCGAGATCAACCTTTTCAATGCCGCGGTTGTCATCGGCCTTACCGTCGTATTCACCCAGAGAGGCCACATACAAGTCGCCTTTGTAGAAGGTCAACTTTGTGGGATTTTTCGTTACAAGCTGAACCGTGTCCTGCAACTTGCCGGTAGAACCGTCATAGATGGCCACAAGTCCCTTCGGATAGGTAAAGTTCCATTCTGCGTCCATGGAATAGCGCTGCATGAGCACGTAAAGCGTACCGTCGTCAAATTCCACATCCACCACGTACGGAGAAATTTGACCTTCAGAGGCAAATTCGCCTGTCTTGATGGACTTTACGACCTTGCCGTCCTTGGTAGAAATTTTCACAAGGGAGTCGGCATTCTGGAGAGCCACCCAGGCTTCTTCGCCATCGAAAGCCATGTCCACCGGGTTGGAATTTTCGAATTTCACCTGCCAGACCACGGCCTTCTTGGCGCCCTCTTCAATGAATTCGGGCTTGACCAGGGAAACGTTATCCGTGCCCAGACCTTCCATAACGAACACGTCGTTGCCATTGGTCGCGACTCTTGAATCCTGGTAGAACGAAAGGCTCTTTTCGGAGATGTTGCCCTCCACATCGATCCAACGGAGTTCTCCTTCGGGGACCTGGTAGTCGCCGCCGTCAAAAATGACACCAGCAAGTTCTGCGTCGCCTACGAGCGGGCCGCTGGCACTAGAAGAGCTGGAGTCGTCACCGCAAGCGGAGAGACCAAAAGCAAGGCTGGCCACAGCAATGCAGGCGAGAGATTGCTTCGCCATGCTCGCAATGACACCTTGCATATTCGCAATGACATTATTTTTTTTATTCATGTTTTGTCCTTTTCTGGCTTTACACTATACTTTGCCATAACTCTATGAACTCCATATAGCGAGGGGGCTAGAACCCCTGTATGATTGTGAACTTGTATTCCCTCCCTGGCATGGGGAAAGGCGTATAAAAATTTCGGTACTTTTCGTCGGTAATGTTATTCACGCTAAAAGTCAAACGGGTATTATCAAAGGGATTGTACGAAAGGGAGGCACGGTGGGTCGCTACGGCCGGCTGTTCCGTTCTGTTGGCTCGGTCGCTATACATAACGCTTCGCCAGTCCGAAGCCCAAATAAAGTCGAAACGGAATGGCAAATGGAGGGTCGCTTCTGCATAATAGCTGCGATCCGGCTCACCGGGGAGCTTGTTGCCGTTATAGGTGTTGGAATGGGAACGGTCCCTTGTCTTTTGGATAGTCGCCCGAAGCACCACATCCAAAAATTTCGCAGGGCTACTGTTCAATTCCATCTCCACTCCACGGACAAGGGAACGGGCTACATTCTCCGGACGCAGCAGCTCTACCGACATCAGCCAATAGATTCCGTCTTCCACATGGGACTCAAAATAAGTGGCCTGAAAAGCCGTGCGGTTCCCAGGAAACCGGTACGTACCTGTCGCCTCAAACTTGGTGGCCTTTTCCCTTTTCAGGTTCGGGTTAGAAACCGCACCGGGGAATGTGCCGTAAAGTTCCATCAAGGCCGGTTGCTGGTAAAAGCGGCCTATGGAAACCTCCCCCGTCAATGGAGAAGCGCTGTCACCGAATCTTGAATAAAGCCGGCCTGCAAATGTAGCGTCCCGATCTGCCGCCTTATCCAAGGTATGGGTCCCCGTCGGCAGCACAAATGTTCCCTTGTCAAGGCGGTCCTTCAGCGCCTGCACGGAGCCTTCACCGCCAAGACCTGCGTACCTGAAAAACTGGTAATACAAATCTCCGGAACCAACAAACGTCTTGCGGTCCAGCGCCCAGTCCTTGGAATTCCCTCGGGCTTCGGCACGTTCCCATTCATAGGCCACGCGGGCCGTGCCGGTCAAATGTTCCAAAGGAGTAAACTCGGTCCACAGTTCGGGAACCAGTTTGTAGGTGGCCGTCCCGTAATCCATAAAGACATTGTTCCCAAAGCCGATGTGGTCCAGGGGGTAGAAGGAACTGGACATGTTCTTGTCGAACCGTGCCGAAAGAGCGCCATACAGGAACAACTTGTCATCAAGGTAGCCTACCGATTCAAGCCCGTAACGGATCAGCACAGACTCCCCCACGAACTTCGCCACCTTGGTCTGGTTCTGCTCCTTGCCGGGGTTTCCGCTTTCGGCATGGGTTGCCGTTACCGACAAGGTGGAAAAATACCCGTTCCCGTGAAGCATGCGGAACTGGACATTCCCCGAGACATCGGTGAACTCGGCGTTTTCGCGGGTGGCGGTGTAGTCGTCTTCGTCGTTGTACTGGGTTCCGTTCCGGTTGGTATATTCGTAGTCGTTGTCTGAATGCCTCGTGGCAAAAGAAGAAGCGAACATGATGCTGTCGGTTACCGGGGTCGCCACCTGGAACGAGCCCTCCCAGGTGTTGTGGTTACCGTAGGCAGCAAGGACCCGACCGCCTTTCTTGACGGCGTTCTTGGTCACAAAGTTGATGGCCCCTCCGAGACCGGACACGCCAAATTTTGCCGGTACGTTGTTCTTGTAAACCTCCACCTTTTCCATCTGGTTCAGGTCGATGGATCCCAGGTTCACCGCCCCGCCGCTAGCGTCATTCAGCGGCACGCCGTCCACGCAAATCAGAATATTTCGGGCCGCAATCCCGCGGATAGAAACCGTCTGGAAACTGCCTAGCCCGCCCTGCTTGTAGGACTGGATTCCGGGCAGCGTCGAGAGAAGGTCTGCCGCCGACAGAGCCTTGCCCTCCCAAGCATCGGAGGTAATTTCTGTATAATTGGCACTTGTTGTAGGCTTGTACCCGTCGTCACCGGACACCTCGGACACCCCGAGGTCCTGGACCGGGGCTGCATCAGGCACGTCTGCAACGGCTAAACCCGTGGCAGCACAGCACCAAAGAGCCGCAGCATAAGCGGCCTTGCAGAAAGATGTCGTTCGCATCGTTCCTCAACAAAGCGTTTCCCACAGTTCTTCTGGCTCGGGGCTCAATCTACTCCCGGTTCCTTCACACACGACAGCTCGTGCATTGGTTCATGCCGGTTTCGTCCTCCCTTACAGCGGCGCGACCGCCCCCGGCTTTCACGGGGTTCTCTCCTTGCGGGCCACCCAGTAGGGCGCCAGCATGGGCTTTTCAGGGCACAGGAAACTTTAGGCCAAATGTAGGTAATGTAAAACCAGGACAGGTGCAGCATTCTCAAAAAAGGGCAAAATTTGCCTAAAAACGCCAAATTTTCCACAAATGTAAGTTTTTCGTGCCGTTTTTTGTACATTCCGCTTTAAAATAAGCACAAACTAATGCAAATAAACTATATTCGTCGTATTCATCGGGATCAAGGGATTTTATGAAAAAAGGCTTCACCCTCATCGAAATAATGGTGGTCATCGTCATCATGGGCGTGTTGGCGGCCGTTGGCGTGCCAAAGCTTTTCGGAATGATCGCCAAGGCGAAGGCCAGCGAGGTCCCCACAGCGGCAGGTACATACGTACACCTTCAAGAAGCCTACCAGAGCGAAAAGACCATCATCGGAAGCTGGAAAAACATCGGATACAATGCTCCGGGTACCAACGGGGTATCCAAGGAGTTCCAATACAGCGGTTGCCTAGAGGAAGACACCCCCTTCACAGGCGAAGAACTGACGGTTATTGGCTGGAAAGCGACCAACCGCAACACCCTCAACCAGTGTAGTGGGAACAATGGAACCTGGGCCGTCCAGGTTTCAGCCGTGGCAGAGCGCAACCTAAGCTACACCAACCTGGTCAATTCCGCAGATTGCGGCATGCTCACCGTGAACTGGGTCGTATCGAGCATCAGTGACGAATGCGCCAGCACCCCCGAGCCACAACAGCAAGCTAGCAATGATCCTGAGCCACAACAGCAACAACCGGAACAGCAACCAGAAGAACAGACCCAATCTTCGCCTTCGCAAGACGGGGTCTGCAGCAACGGGACACCATGTTCAAATGACGGGCAGTGTAACCGAGGAAATAGCGGAAAAGATAAGGATAAAAGTCATTGCAGCCAAAGCAACCACAGCGGTTGTTGTTTCTGCTGTCAATAAGCCTATTTCTAAACAGGTTATTCCAAATTGGAATAACCCTTTTGTTGCATCTACCAATCTGGCAATATATATTTAAATTGGGTATATCTAACAACGTTGCGAGGATTTTTTTGATAAAAAAAGGGTTTACACTCATTGAAGTCATGGTGGTGGTCATTGTCATGGGTGTCCTTGCAGCCGTTGCCGTACCGAAATTGTTCGGATACATTGCCAAGGCCAAGGCCTCGGAAGTGCCCATTGCTGCAGCCACATATACCAAGTTACAAGATGCTTTCCTGTCTGAAAAAACGGCCATAGCCAGTTGGGACCTTATCGGCTATACCCCTCCAGGAAACGGCACCAGCAATTATTTCAAATATGAGGGCTGTATTGTCGGAGAAATCGACATTGATGTTGCCGACAACGGTGTCGTGGGCTGGCAGGCTTTCAACTTGGAAAAACTGAACCTATGTGAAATGAACAGTGTGTGGACGGTGACCATCGACCCCGTCGAAAACAAAAGCCTTAGTTACAACCATATCGTCTCCGGACTGGGGTGCACTTACCTGACTCACAACTGGGATGTCCGGGCAGTCCCTGCCGGAGCCTGCGAAGCTACGGCTCAAGCATCTACTCCTAAATCAAGCGCATCCAATTCTACGCCGACCGACGACCCTGAGACCGTCGACAGTTCCAATTCCAGTGAGAGCGATCCCACAAGCGCCTCTGGCGGTTCCAGCGGATCTAACCAGGAAGAGATCCAAAAGAAATGCGATGACTTGAAAAAAGGCGGAAATGGGAACGGGAACAATAGCGACCCATGCAGCAAGCAGGCAAAAGGCTGGGTTTTCGTTGTAGAATGCAACATGTTTGCAAATAAGGGAAAAGCAAATAGTTCCGGGCTCACCGTTGTAGACATGGATGGCGACGGCAACGCCGACCGTAAAAAGCAAATTCATGACCAGATGTGCAACCAGTCCAAATCTAGTGCCTCCAGCAGCGCCAGCGGAGCAAGCAGCACAAGTCAAAGCAGCAACGCAAACGCAGGTAGCAGCACCTCCAGCACACCTACAAGCACAAGCGGCGGACAAGGCGGAGATGTCGGCTCAGGCGGAAACGGAGGAGGCGGTTCCGGTGGCGGAACTGGCAGTGGGACCGGAACGAACACAGATCCAGAAAATAATAACGCCGAAAGCTCCGGCGATAACGGAGGAAGTCTTGGAGGCACTCCTCAGAACAACATCATCAGGGACCAGAACGGCAATGATTTTGACATGAGCAAACTGCCGGAAAAGATTACTTATTGTACCGATTATAAGGGTAATGGCGATTGCAAGAACAACGGTTCAACAACCATTGACAAATCAGAATGTGCGAAATATGACACAAGCAAACAAATGTGCGTAGAGTTGAAGCAAACTGATCCATAAAACACTAACCCGCAGCACCAATGCGGGTTCTTTTTTTTGACTATATTGTCTCCGCAACAAGAGACAATTGAATGATTCACGAAATACTCCCCCACAAGCTCTACAACGAATTCAAAATCTGTGGACCGAAATCTACGGATTTTGTTATCCGGTATGACGGAACAAAAACCTTATTGAAGAAGGGTGCGGGCTACACCATTCCCCGCGTAGGCGAACTACTAGAACTTGAAGGCAAGAGCCTCGGAAATTTTGAAGGTCATTACCTTTTCAGTATCGACGAGGCGGCGTTCTTTTTGGATGACAGTGTTACCTGCGGTGATGCACCCGCGGGTTACGAATACATGGTCAGCCGAACCTTCCGCAATATGAGTCCCGTAGAACGCCTGGGAGGAGCCACCGCCGCCCATATCGCCCACTGGGAATCCCAGAACAAGTTCTGCGGCATGTGCGGGAACGTCACCATCCGCGGGGACAAGGAACGTTCCATCGTATGCCCCAAATGCGGAAACGTGGTATACCCGAGAATCTCGCCTGTGGTCATCGTAGCTGTCCGTAACGGCGACAAGCTTTTAATGGCCCACAACATAGACAATCCCAACCCAAGACTCTTTTTGATTTCGGGATTCGTGGAAGTCGGTGAAAGCTTGGAGCAGGCGGTGCACCGCGAGGTGCAAGAAGAAGCCGGCGTGAAGGTTAAGAACGTGCGCTATTTCGGTTCGCAGCCCTGGCCGTTCAGCGACTCGCTCATCGCAGGGTTCACCGCAGAGCTGGACGGCGACGACACCATCCACATGCAAGAGGCAGAGCTTTCCGAAGCCACGTGGGTCCGCCGGGAGAACATTCCCGAATACGAGACCGACGTGAGCATCAGCTGTTGTCTTATTGAAAATTTTAGATGCGGGTTTACTCTGGACAGCGACGCCTAGAGCACAAGCGTAACAGGCTTGTCGGCAGTGACCGTCTTAGGGGTCACCTTGCAGTCCACCACGAAAATTTCCACACCAGCGGAACGGGCGTCCCGCAAGGCTCCCGCAAATTCGGGATGTATCTGTTCGTCGGGGCCGAAACGGTGGCAGCCCTTCATCTGGACCAGAAAGAGTACGCCGCATTCATAGGGAGTGCCGTCGTCTGCAGAAGCCCCTGTATTCAAAATATGCGCAAGTTCCAGCAGGTGCTTGACGCCACGTTCTGTGGGTGCATCCGGAAAAGAGGCGGAACCGTCGTATTCCAGGGTCACGCCCTTCACCTCTAGAAACATCTTGCGGAGCCTGGCCTTCTGGGCCTTGGTCTTACCCGCGCCCCTGTATTCGATGTAAAAGTCAAAGCGGGAATTCCCGAAGGTGTATTCCGGTTTTAGGAAGGTGATTTCCGGGAAGCGCTCCCGATTTTCGCGGATCCATTCGGCGGCTACCTTGTTGGGGGCCTGACTGTCCATGTTCACCAAAATTTTCCCGCGTGGAGTAACTTTCTCCACTGTCACCAGGTCGTATGGGGTCTTGCGTTCCGGATTCTTGGACTTTTCCAAAAACACTTTTACGCCTGGTTGCAACAGTTCACGACAGCGACCCGTATTCTTCACGTGGACCACCGTCTTTTTGCCGTCTATTTTCACGTGGGCGATAAAGCGGTTTGGCCGCTCCAAGAACTCGCCCTGGACAATTTCACCATATTTCATCGGCATTTTTCCAATTTGACCAGAATATAAATAAAGAATTCGGCGAAAATTTTTAATTTTGAAGAAAACAAAAGGAGTACGACTTCAAATGGTCATTACCGTTTTTATCCTGTACCTGTTGATGATGCTCGGCATCGGTTTTTACTTTTCCAAGAAGGCCAACAGCCTGAACGCCTACTACCTGGGCAACCGTGGAATGAACAAATGGGTGGTAGCCATGTCCGCCCAGGCCTCCGACATGAGCGGCTGGCTCCTGATGGGGCTCCCCGGAGCCGTGTTCGTGAGTGGGTTCTCCGAAGCCTGGATCGGTATCGGCCTTGTCATCGGCACCTATTTCAACTGGAAAATCGTAGGCAAGCGCCTCCGCAAGTACAGCCACTTCTGCGGCGATTCCATCACCCTCCCCGACTTTTTCTCTAACCGCTTCCGCGACAACAAGGGCATCATCCGCGTTATCGCCTCCATCTTCATTCTCGCCTTCTTCCTGTTCTATACGGTATCGGGATTTGTGGCCAGCGCAAAGCTGTTCGGCACCATCTTCGGCATGAACTACACCACGGGCCTGATTCTTGGGGCCGTAGTCGTGGTGAGCTACACCTTCATGGGCGGCTTCTTTGCCGTGTGCTGGACTGACTTTATCCAGGCCATGATGATGCTTGTGGCCGTGGTCGCCATTCCCCTGATTATCATGAGTGGCTCTGGCGGATTTGCCTCTACCATGGACGCGGTGAACGCCCAGAACCCCTACCTGATGAGCCTTTTCACCAACGCCACCACCGGCAAATCCATCGGCCTTATTGCCCTGATTTCTAGCCTGGCCTGGGGCCTTGGCTACTTTGGCATGCCCCATATTTTGGTTCGTTTCATGAGCATCAAGGAAGCCGAAGAAATCAAGCATTCCCGCCGTATTGCCATGACCTGGGTCACCATCTGCCTGGGCGCCGTCATCATGATTGCCCTTCTTGGCCGCTACTATGTAGAAGCCCACGGCATCAAGGTGGACGACCCGGAACGCATCTTCATGATCCTCTGCCAGGTTCTTTGCCACCCGGCCATTGCCGCCATCTTGATGGCCGCCATCCTTGCCGCCATCATGAGTACCGCCGACTCCCAGCTGCTTGTTTCCGCTTCTGCCTTCAGTAACGACCTTTACAAGCACCTGTTCCGCAAGAACGCATCTAACAAAGAAGTCATGTGGGTCAGCCGCGGCGTGGTGGTGCTTATCACCGTTATCGCCGTCATCGTGGCCATGCAGGGCGCTCCCAGCGGCGACGGAGTGAAGCACGGCAAGAGTTTCTTGGATGTGGTCATGAGCCTGGTGAGCTTCGCCTGGGGCGGTTTCGGTGCCACCTTCGGGCCTATCATGCTCCTCGCCCTCTTCTGGAAGCGTACCACCCTCCCCGCCGCCATCGCCGGCATGCTGGTGGGTGGCATCACCACCTTCGTGTGGAAGTTCTACCTCTCTAGCTTCCCTGCCGAAATTTTCCAGATTTACGAGCTGGTGCCCGGGTTCGTGCTCAGCTTCGTGACCATTGTGGTGGTGAGCCTTTTGACCAAGGCCCCCAGCAAGGAAATCCAAGAGGAGTTTGATCAGGTGGAACACACCCGCCTTAGCACATTGAAACTTTAAACAAACAAGATTCCGGGTCAAGCCCGGAATGACGTATACGGAGAAAAAATGTCCCTACTCGAATCATTACTCAAATCAAGCAAAGACGGAATCCTCTACGAGGCCGACACAGTCCACAGCATCTTGCCGCAGAAGGCGCCCTTCGCCTTCGTTGACGAGATTCTCAGCCTTGATGCCGAGAACATGGAAATCGTAGGCAAGTGGCACCTGACCGGCGAAGAGGGATTTCTGAAGGGACACTTCCCCGGAAACCCGGTGCTCCCCGGCGTCATCCAGATCGAATCCATGGCCCAAGCCGCAACGCTTCTGACCATGATTGGCCGCGAGGCGGAAACCACAGGCAAACGTCCCGCCTTTATGGGCGTAGAAAACTGCCGTTTCCGCGCACCGGTAATCCCCCCTGCCGAAATTGTCCTGAAGGCCAAGCTGGTCATGGCCCGCCACGGCATTTTCAAGTACAGCGGCGAGCTCTATACCGTCGATGCCGAAGGAAAGGAAACCCTCTGCACCAAGGCGGATTTCAGCGCCGCCATGGTCTAGCAGGCCTTTTCAAAAAATCTCAAAAAGATTCCGCCCTGAGCCTTTAAATCTGGGCGGATTTTTATATATTTGGTTCGCTCGCCCCCATCGTCTAGTGGCCCAGGACTCGGGATTCTCATTCCCGCAACAGCGGTTCGAGTCCGCTTGGGGGTATAAAAAAAGCCGATGCATCACAAAGGTGTGTCGGTTTTCTTTTTTTTCGAAAACAAACGGCACAAAGAAAAAGCCACCTGCTTCTGCAGGTGGCAAAAAATGTTCGGGCTTAACAGCGCTGTGCAACTAGTCCTTGTAGAACAGGTCCAGGTTGTTCACCACAGGCGTTGCCTTTTCCAAGTCGCCCACATACTGGCTGAAGGCCGTCATGGAGGTGAAGCGGGCAGCGTTGTCCTTGTCGTCCTTGATGGCGGTTTCGAGAGCGGCCTGGTCCACAGCCTTCTTGGACTTGACCTTGATCATCACGGCACCGTTGTCGGTTTCCACCACAGGGCCCCATTCGCCTTCTTTCTGGTTCTTGAGCACCTTGGCCACATTCGGGTTGGCATAGCCAAAGCCCGGAATAAATCCTTCCACAGAAGCGCTCTTGGATTCAATCTTTACCTTTTCGATTTCGGCAGGAGCACTTACAGCCGTAGAGTCAGCGGCAGAATCAGCAGGAGTCCAAGCCTTCACCTTGTCGGCCATGGAGGTCAGGTAAGCGGCCGCAGCAGAAGCGCTCTTCTTCTTGAGCAGGTTCTTCTTGATTGCGTCATAATAAACGCTCACGTCACGTTCGCCGGCCTTGAGTTCCTTGGCCTTGGTGGCCACCACCACCCACTGGTTGTTCTTGAGAACCGGAGAGACATCGCCCACGTCTTCGGAAAGGTTTTCGTTGGGCCAGGCAAAGGAGGTCAGTCCCTTCAGGTAGCCGAGGGCGGCAATGTTGTCGCCGGGGCCAACCCATTCGGAGCGTTCCACCGCAAGGTTACGATCCTTGGCGGCATCGGCAAAGGACTTGCCGGCGGCCATGTCGGTCTTGATTCCGGAAAGAACGTTTTCAAGGCTATCTACAGTTTCAGAGGAGGCGTTCACCACCAGGAGGATATGGCCCACCTTGGCGGAAACTGCACCGGTAGAATCGGTTGTCTTGCCGTAGCTCTTGATGATGTGGTAGCCGAAGCGAGTCTTAACCGGTTCAGAAATAGCGCCGGAATCCAGGGCCAGGGCGGCCTTCTCGAATTCCTCAACAAAGGCACCGTGACCGGCTTCTTGAGAGAGCATGCCGCCGTTTTCGGCGCTGCCCGGATCTTCAGAAGAAATGCGTGCCATGTCTTCGAAGTTGGCTGTAGAAGACGTATCGGAAAGCTGGTAGTAAAGCGTCATAGCATATTCGCGGATGCGTTCGTCATCGGCGTCGGTAGCGGCCACCGGGAGCTTCACGTAATCAAAGAGGACCTCGTCCTTTTCTACAAAGAAGCTGTCTACATGGGCGTTGAAATAGCCCTTGACCATGGCGCTGTCGATAGTAGCTTCTTCTACGGCAAAGTCGCTTGCATTGACGTAGGCCACATCCATGTCGTAATCCGTCATGCGGCGGTCCACGTTCCACTTGGATTCAAGAGAGGTGGGGTGCACCGAAGCCCCGACCAGCACCTGCAGTTGACGGGAAGGAATGGTGGCGTTCTTCAGGTCTTCTTCGAACTGGAGCATCACGCCCCACTGGAAAGCCTGGGGAGTCTCGAGCCAGGCGTCGAATTCGGCCTTGTTGAAGTTGGTGTCCACCAGGAACTTGGGGAGAGAGGCGATGTAGGCCTGGGAGCGCTGCATCAGGTCTTCTTGGGAGGTGGCCTGCTGCTGGATAGCGTACAGACGGCTCTGGGCCTCTTGCACCAGACGGGCGCGGATGGCATCGGGATTGTTCTTGAATTCGCTCTTGAGTTCGGCCACAGAAGCTCGCAGCTCGGCGTCTTCGTAGATGCCTTCCATCATGACCTGACGCACAAAGGAGCGGAACACTTCGGAACGGAGCTGGGCATACTGTTCGTCTTCGAGATGCTGGCCCTGGTACTGATTCTGCACGATCCTCTTAATGCGGGTGTCGAATTCACCATAGGAGACCTTGTGGTCATTCACGATAGCTACCGGATAGCTCTGGTTCGTGTTGGGCACGCGGTCCATGGCCAGAAGGCCCACGACAATACCGGCAGCAAAAATGACAATGACCCACTTGGCCTTTTCATTAATCCACGTTAACATAGAGATGACTCCATAAATAATTTTGACGGGCGAAAATTTAGCAAAAAAACACGGGTTTCTGTTAAAAACTGTACAAATATAGCCGTATAGCCCCAAAATTGCTATCTATTGTCTATCCCCCAAAATCGGGGGCGTTTCGTCATGGAGTTCAGATGTACGACATTCTAGTACTTGGAGCAGGGATTTCGGGCCTTTCCGCCGCCCTGCATGCCGCCGAAAAGGGCCTTTCCGTAGTTATCCTCACCAAGGGAGCAAAGCCCGACGGATCCTCCAACTACGCCCAGGGGGGCATCGCCACCGTCACCGAAAAGACGGACAAGTTCGAATTCCATATCGCGGATACCCTGGAAGCGGGTGCCGGCCTCTGCAAAAAAGAACCCGTGAATATTCTCACCAAGAGCGGGCCTGCCACCATCAAGCAGCTGGTGAAATGGGGCGTGCTCTTTACCCCGGACCCCACGGACAAGACCCAGTTCGACCTGCACCTGGAGGGTGGCCACAGCCACCACCGCATATTGCATGCCGCAGACCTTACCGGCAAGGAAATTATGCGTGCCCTCTTGGCCGAGCTCCACAAGCAAAAAAACATCGACTACCTGGAAAACTGCTACATCAAGGACTTGATTTGCAAAGGCACGGGCAAGGCCAAGCAGTGCATCGGTGCCGAAATCATCCACCAGAAGACAGGCGAAATCGAAAAGATCTACGCCAAGGCCACCATCCTCTCTACAGGTGGCGCCGGGCGCATCTGGCAGTACACCGTCTGCCCGCCGGACAGCTGCGGTGACGGCATGGCCATCGCCGCCCGTGCAGGTGCCGCCCTGCAAGACATCGAGTTCATGCAGTTCCACCCCACAAGCCTTTACGCGCCCAGCCTAAAGAAACCCTTCTTGATTTCGGAAGCCGTCCGCGGGTTCGGCGGAATCCTGAAGAACGACAAGGGCGAAGAGTTCATGAACCAGGTGCACCCGCTCCATTCTCTTGCACCCCGGGACATCGTTGCCCGCGCCATCCATAGCGAGATGCAGCGCCTGGGGAAGCCCCACATGTACATTGACCTGAGCGGTCGCACGCCCAAGGACATCAAGAGCCATTTCCCGAACATCTACGCCAAGTGCCTGGAAGCAGGCATCGACATCACCAAGGAATGGATTCCCGTGGTGCCCGCGGCACATTACATGTGCGGAGGCGTACTGGTGGACACCTGGTCCCGTACCGAAATCAAGGGCCTGTACGCCTGCGGCGAAGTCGCCGCCACGGGCGTCCACGGGGCAAACCGACTCGCCTCCAACTCCCTGCTGGAAAGCGTGGTCTTTGCGCTCCGGGCCGTCGATGACATCCAGAAGAGCGGTCTTCTGAAAAGCAAGCTGACCGTTCCGCCCAAGGGCAAAAAACAGTTCATCAGTTTCGCGAAGGCTCCCTACTGGAAAAAACGTCGCAAGATTCTGCAAGACATGATGTGGACCCACTGCGGAATCGTCCGCACGGTAGCGGGCCTGAACCAGGGGCTGAAAGTCATCGAAGAACTGGAAGCTGACTTACAGGCCGCCATCAAGAACAAGGAAACGGAGAACATCCATTTCTTGGAATTCCAGAACGCCCTGCAGGTGTCGAAGATGATCCTCATCGCAGCTCTCCGCAGGCACGAATCCCGTGGGCTCCACTACATACTGGACTACCCGAACCCGAGCCCCAAAACCAAGCACCAAAGCATTTACCTGAGCGACAAGAAGTAAGTGGTGAGTTTTGAGTTGTGAGTTCTTATAGTCGCGCCTTTGGCGCCAAATTTTGTACTGAAGACTGAGAACTGAAGACTGATAACTCGTTACTTATTTCACATATTCTCATGAACTTATATTATCTTTAGGACCATGGCCGAAGCGAAGACTAAACTCCCCAAGAAAATCGGTGGCTACACGCCCACACAAATGCTGGGACACGGAGCCATGGGAAACGTGTGGCTCTGCCACGACCCGTCTCTCGACCGCATGGTGGTGGTCAAGCAGATGCGCCAGGTTCTCTTGAACCAAGACGATTTCATTTTGCGTTTCGAGCGGGAAGCGAAAATTCTCGCCCACCTGAACCACCCGGCCATCATCCAGCCTTACGCCCTCTGGAAAGAAAGCGACGGCCAGCTTTCGCTGTCCATGGAATTCGTAGAGGGCAAGAGCCTACGGGAACTTTTGGACTGCTGCAAGCAACCCCCTCTCTGGGTGGTGCTTTCCATCTTGTACGAGATTCTCACAGCCTTAAGCGAGGTGCACCGCTACGGCATTGTCCACAGGGACCTGAAGCCTGCAAACCTGATGATCGACAAGGACGGTCGTATCCGTCTGCTGGACTTTGGCGTCGCCCACGCCGAAAAAGAGAACGAAGACGACCTGACGCTCACGGTTGCAGGTTCCCAAATCGGGACCGGCGCCTACATGAGTCCTGAACAGACCCTGAACGAAGACGCCACTCCCCTTTCGGACCTGTTCAGCATGGGTATCATCGGGGCCGAAATGCTCCTGGGCGAAAACGTTTTCCGCGGAGAGAACCTCTCCAAGACATTCAAGCGCATCCAGAAGCTCCGCATCAAGGCGGAAGCTTTCCCCAAGGGGACTCCCAAGGCTCTGATAAAAGTCATCCTCAAGCTTTTGGCCAAGAACCCCTCAAAGCGCTACCTCTCTGCCGCAGACGCCGCAGACGACTTGTCCAAAATCATGAAGGGTTACCCCAGGCACATGGAGCCGTACCTGGCCGAATGGGTCCTTGCCACCCTCAACGGCAAGGAATCCCTGGTAGAGCCGCAAATCGTCCCCGACAAGTCAAAGAAATCCTTTATTGCAGGAACCATCCTGGGGGCAATCGTAGTGGCAACCCTCTGGATACTTGTTCATTTCCTATAAGTCGAGATTTATAAATGGTCTGGATTGATATTGTCTGCTGTGTCATCATCGCGATATTCGCCCTGCTTGGGCTGTGGCATGGTCTTCTGAAGAGCATCTTTAAACTGGTTGCCTGGGTAGCAGGCCTGCTGGGAGCCTATTTTGCCACGGATGTCATCGGGAATTTTATCGCCACAAACTTGGAAATTGACGGACTGACCGTAAAAATCATCTGCGTCTGCGTCGGATTCCTGGTTCCCTTCTTGCTTTTCTCGTTCATCGGGCATTTTCTGCACAACATCGTCAAGGATTCCGCCATCAGCGGCGTGAACCGACTTCTCGGTGCAGGGCTCGGCGTTGTAAAAGCCCTAATACTCTGTTTCCTGTTCCTGACCATCATCCACCTGATTCCCGCCTCGGGCGGACTCAGGGACGCCCGCAACAATGCACTTTCGTACAGCGCCTATAGGTGGAGCCTAGAGACTATGGGAATCTCCTCTGAAGAGGTAGATATCATCGACATGGCCGAAAAGAAAGCCACCGAAATGGCGGACTCCGCCGTAGATGCCGCCAAGGAAGCAGCCGAAAAAGAAGCAGAAAAGGCAGTTGAAAATGCAAAGAAGGCGGCCAAGGACGCAGCCGTCAAGGCTGTAGAAGGATCAACAAAAGCAATGGATAAGGCGGCAGAGAAATCGGATTCAGCGGCTAGCAGCCTTTAATTCGAAAAGACCAATTTATCGTTTTTCGCCATCGGGGCCCTGGAGTTTTTCAAGCTTTCGCTCAAGCATAGCCTGAACTTCGGGAATCAGTTTGTCCTTGATTCGTTCCAAATAGAGGCACTGGAGCTGTATCATGCGGTTACGGTGCCTGCAAGCGTGTTCCTGAATCCAGTGGCTCACCGCCTCTTGGCGGTTCTGCACCTGGGTCTGCAGACTCTGCTGGATGTAAGTCCTCTGGACCTCCATGTAGCGCTGCATGTTGAATGGCAAACGGTAAGTCCGGATAAACTGCTTGAGCTTGACCAACAGGGAAAGGTTTTCGCCTTTGTGTTCCTGTAGAAATTTCTGCAATTCGTCAAGATGGGCCTTAAAAAAGGGCACGATAGCTTTATCGTCTATCTGATAGAGCTCCAGCGCATCTTGTTTCTTTGTAGCTTCGTCTACAGCCATGGCAACAATTTATGTATTTGTACCGGAATTTGGGCTCGTCCGCTTAACAAAAAAGCCAAATTTTACATTTTTCAGAGAAAAGTCCCCACTATCTTGTATAAAGACCCTTCCTTCTGTGCCGGGATTCAGCCGGTCGGCGTCTTCGCCCCTGAAATTCTTCAACGACGAGATTTTACAAAGGGACATTCCTTCGGGAGTCATGAACTCCAAGGAATCATCTATAGAGAATTGATTCTTCACATTCACGCGGAAGGAACGGGTCTGTGCGTCGTAGTCCAGAATCTGGGCACAGACGCAACCCGACGGGGCTTCCACGTGAGTGGACTCATAGTTCTGGGGCAAGGGACCCTTCAAAAATCCCGGCATAAACCCGCGACCATCCACAAAATCCAAAGCTTGTCGGGCATCCTTCAAATCTGCAGGCGAAGAACCGTTCGATTCCAGAGCATTAACAGAAGCATCGATGGCCATGCGGTAGGCCCGGACCACCTGGCTCAAATAATAAACAGAACGGGTGCGACCCTCAATCTTGAAGGAATCCAGCCCGGCACGGACCAGCTCGGGTACAACATCCAAGGCGCACAGGTCCCGACTGCTCATGAAGTAGGTTCCCCAGGTATCTTCGTCCAGAGCCACCGGCTGGAGTTCCGGCCGGTCGGTCCGCTGCAAGAAAAATTCACCCTCGTGCTCCTTGTAGCCTTCGCACTGCGGGCCTTCGTTGGCGTAGAGCCGGTAAGGCATACGGCAACTGTTATCGCAAGCGCCCTGGTTGGCATCTCGCCTGGTCACCCAGTTCGAAAGCATGCAACGGCCCGACATGGCCATGCACACCGCCCCGTGGACAAAGACTTCCAGTTCCAGGTCAGGAACCCGTTCCTTGATTTCCAGAATTTCAGACAACCTAAGTTCACGGCTCAAGATAATGCGGCGAACCCCCAGGTCTTTCCAGAATGAGGCGGTCAAATAGTTGGTGGTGTTGGCCTGCACAGACAAATGAACTTCGGTCTGAGGAGAAACTTTCCGAAGCCAGCCTACGAAACCGGGATCTGCCACAATCAAAGCGTCCGGTTTCAATTCTAGGGCGGCAAGCAGAGCCTTCTGGAATGGTTCCACCTTGGTGTTCCGGGGAATCACGTTACTGGTCAAGTAGAACTTTTTCCCCTGGCCGTGAACGTAGGCGATTCCTTCGGCCAGGTCGTCCAGATTCTTGAAACCGTTTTCGCGGGCCCGCAAAGAAAAAGCGGGCTGACCTGCATACACCGCATCGGCCCCGTAGGCCAAGGCGTATTTCATGCGGGTCAAATCCCCCGCCGGCGCAAGCAATTCAGGCTTCTTTACAGACATCTTGTAACCAGAAATTCTAGTAACTAATAACTACCAACTATTAACTGCGGCGAAGCCGCCTACCACTTGAACCCGGCCCTCAGGTAAACCTTCTTGTCGTCGAATAACGTCACTTCGCCAAGGAAGCTCACGAACTGTCCTTCGTAGCTCAGCGCAGGCGTCAGGGAGTAAAGCATTTCCGCACCGTCCAGATACTTCTTGTGGATCTTCATGTGGTTGTGAAGAGGAGTAGTATCGTTTATGGCGCTGCCGTAGTCCGTGCCCTTCCAGAACCAGGTGTTCCGGATGCCCGCAAAAATGTGATTGTCCAAGCGGGCAAAGACGCTCCAGTCCACCGTGCGGCTGTTGGGGCCGGCCTGATTCCCGAGAGGGTAACCCAGATGGGCCATCTGGGCCGTATTCTTTTCGAAGTGGCCGTACACATAGGGTTCTATGCGGGCGTATTCCGCAATGGTTCCCAATTCAAGCTTATGGCCCTTGAAATAAAAGTCGTGACCCGCCTGCAAGCCTGCCATCCAGGCCCACTTGGCCTCAATGTTATCGTTCTTGACCAGGCTCACAGGGCTTTCCATGTCATCCAAGAAAAATTCCGTATAGACACGCATGAACTGGAACAGGCGGTAGTTCAAGTCAAAAGCCAGAGCGCCGTTGTTGCTGTTCTCGGAATAATTTCCCTTTTCCATAAACAAGGGCGCCGTCGGCACAAAGAGCCAGGGCTTTATGTTGTCGTAAAGCACCGTCAGTTCGCTGATGCCGATGGTGGCATCCCCTACGGCCAGTTCGTAACGATGGCCGAACAGGTTTCGCGTGTCGTCCTTATTTTTCATGCTCATGCTGTTGTTGTAAACGCGCAAGTCCGCATAAAAACTGATAACGCGCAAGGGGCCAAACCGCATATCCATGGCAAGCATGTTGTACGGGAGGGCGAACTGGTTCAGCGTCAGGTTGTTATAATAACCGGGTCCCCAGTGCATCACGTCACGGCCCAGATCAACGCGCAGCCAGTCGTAATTGAAACCGAAATGGGTGCGGTAGCGGGCGTAGCTCGCATACTCCACGCCCGAATTATTTTCTTCTTTCTGGACTTCTACAAATTCCCGATCAAAAGACTTTGGCGTTGCCGCCGTGTGGGACTCGTCATAAATACGGGCGTCCAGCACAAAGTCCACAGAATCCGCATATCCACGCATGTAGATGCCGCCGTCGATTCCAGGCCAAATAGTATCGCCAAGGGATTCTCCCCCACGGTAGTCGATACCGCCCACCACGCTGGTAGCAAGGGCAATACGGGGCGCACGAGCACGACAAGAATCCTGGGCTCCGAGAGAATCCGTCCCGAAATGCCCAGAAATCATCGCCCCGCAGGCGTTGTCATAATAAAGCAACGCATTCCGTTCCGTCTTCACGAAGTTCTTCTGGAAAGTCGTGTCCCGACGGGGGTACGCAAAGGACTGGGGCATGTCCCCCGTGGTCAAGCGGTGGTACTCGAACAGGAGCGGTGCCGTTTCCAGCATCTTCAAGTTGCTGTGGCGGTCAGGGCCAAGCACGGGAGATGCAGCCCACGCTACCCCAGCGGTTGCCGACAACAGCGCAACCGCAATAAAAGACCGTTTAATGTTTTTCAAGAACATCAACTATCGAGTCTTATTATTCGTAAACAGGCACTTCCCACGCCTTAGGCATTGCAGGAGAGCACTTGTCCGAATGATTGTAGGTAAAGCCCTTTTCAGAGACGCCTGTCACATTTCCCTTAATGGCGCTAGCGCACTTGCGTTCGTCGGCCTTAAGCATCTTTTCAACCTTCAAGAGCAGCACGTCACCATAAACATCCCAGGCTCCAGACTTGTTCTCGTTCATGCCGGCATTGGCAACCAGGGTGTACTGCATGGGGGCCTTCAAGTTGAATTCCCAATCCGTGTTGGTAGACTTGTCCAAAGTAGCCCAGTCACCCTTCAAAGAGGCCACGTCCACGTCGGAGTACTTGAAATCGGACTTGACGCACTTGGAATTACCACGGATCGAATCCATGGACGCCGTAACCTGGCGAGTCATCATGGCCAAGTCTGCACCGGTGGCAAACTTGGACACAAAGAAGGTGTAGCCCCTGTAGGTATCCACATAACCGGCATTCCAGGACACCGTATCCTTGCCTACGACACGCTCCATAATGTAACGGCCCTTGTAGAAGCTATAGACCTGAGTCGTATCGTTGCCAGCAACTGTGCAAGCCAGGCGCTTTTTCTCAAAGTTTGCGGCATCGGTGACCAAAGACTGGTCAGCCTTCAACTGTTCCACCTCAGCCTCGGCAAAATCACCCTTATCCACACGATACATCAGCTTGTCGCCGTTCACGATAAACGACAGTTCCATATCCTTCGAGGACTTCATGATATCCTTCAGGATCTTGTTGGTGGCGATTTTTTCGTCCAAGACCAGGGGATCCATGGTGTTGGAAGAATTCATCTTGATAATGCCATCCTTGAAATCAGACATAATCAACAACAAAGCCAGGTGCGGATTGCCGTTGGACTCATCGATTCCCCAGAGGGAGAACATACCGTTCTTGGAGCCGGTGCCCAAGTGGAATGTTTCGCCCTTGATTTTTACGAGGTAGTACTTTTTAAGGTCATCCAGGGTTGCTGCCCTCGCCCCTTCGGGCCAACTCGGGTCCTTGTATTCCGCCGAAGAAGAAGACACATCCGTAGAATCTTCTACGCTAGAAGAGGATTCATCCGTCTCCTGGTCCACGCTGTTACCGGAACTGCTGTCATCGCCGCAGGCAGCGAAGAAAAGGGCCAAGGCAAAACCGCCAGCCAATAAAAAAGACTTCTTCATAAAAACCTCGCTTTTTGCATAAAGATAAACACTAAACAAAAAAGGGAGGGCGAAGCTCCCTTAAAACAAGCCGAAAAAAAGGCCAAAATCGGCAAAAATCAGCTTTCCAGCAGGTAACGGATGTCCTCGACGCGACGTTTGAGGCCTGCATCCTTGGAGAGCTGTTCCACGATAGAATTAATGGACGAAATCACCGTAGAATAATCCCTATGGAAGGCCTCACCGATGTTCTTGAGGGATTCCGTCGTAAGTTCCCGGCACAGGTACATGGCCACCTTCCGCGGGATAGACGCACCTGCGTCTTGCCGCTTGGAGCAGAGCACCCGAGGCTCGACAGAAAACTCGGCGGCAACGGACTCCAGGATGTTATCCACCGTAAGGACGGTGTTCGCACCGGACTTGGGCGCCGAATGCATCCGCTTCACGTTGGCGAGGGTCAACTCCACGTTATTGAGCACATGCATTGCCCGAAGCCAGTTCATGAGACCTTCGATAATGCGAACGTTCGCCCTGGGCTGAATTGCCAGGTAGCGACAAATCTCTTCACGATCGGATTCCACAAAGGGAATACCCTCGGACATCTTGCGGATAAGGGCCATACGGGTGTTGAAGTCCGGTTCTGCAAGCCCTACGCCCACGCAGTTTTCCAGCGGGTTCAGCAGGTCTGCCGTCAGTTCATGAGACAGGGAATTCTTCTCGGGCTTTTCGCCTGCCGAAAGCTTCTTGAACTTGGACGGATGGCAATCGCAGCTGAGCACCACCTGACGGCCCATGCGGCTCATGTACTTGATGAGCATGGACAGGCGTTCCTGACTCTTGAGGCCGTTTTTCAGAAGCTGAATGTCATCAAGCAAAAGAACATCGCAATGTTCGTAAATGTCCGAAAAATTTTGCTTGAGCTCGTTTACCTTTCCCCAATCCTTTGCCTTGGCGGCATCGCCTATGGCCGAATAATCCCGCAAAAAATCATATGCCTGACGGTAAAGGATTCTAAGTTCCGGGCGGGTCTTCTGGAGGCTTGAGGCAATGGACTGGAGCAGGTGGGTCTTGCCAAGGCCCGGCGCCCCGTAAACCAGAAGTAGATTCATGGCTGCATCGCCCGGATGCTCCACGATGGTCTGACAGGCCTTGAGGGCCGTAAAGTTGCACTCCCCTTCGATAAAATTATCGAAGGTGTACTTTTCGTACAAATTAAGATTTTCTTTCGGTTTCTTGGCAGGCTGCTGTGCAGATGCTCGAGCCTTGGAGGCAAGGATACGGCGCTCCACCTCTTTTGATATCTGGACCGCCGTAACCGAGGGGGCCGCATCGGCAGAGGCTTCATTCAACACACGGACCTTGTAATCCACAAAGTCGCTGCCGTATACAGAGGCAAAAGTCTTGCGGAGCAAGGCGCCATAATGGCTGTTGAGCCAAGTTTCTCTGAAGCTGTCGGGAACCGTCAAGCAGACATAGCCTTCACAAAATCCATCAAAACCAACGGCATCAAAAAAAGCGGCGCCAAACTCGGAGCATTCCTCGCGGACAAGGGCCATGGCCCGCGCCCAAGGGGAGCTGTTTTCATCTAATAAATAAGCAATGTTATCCACAGTTTTCCAAACACAAAAAGAGGGTCAAACAAAATCGTTCACCAAAATTAAATAAAACATACGAAAAAGAGATTTTTCGCTGAAAATTTTTCAAAAACCGCTGTTTTCCGCTTAAAAAGGGCAATTTTTTGTTATGCCCCGTCTATGTCCGTTTCTCTCCGAAAAACACCCTTTTTACACCCTTGATAATCAAAACCACATCCCTATGGTTTTCACAAGTTATCAACATATTTTTTTTCAGAGATGTCTTGACAAAAATTTGCCCTAAAACAATTCTTTCAGGGCGGCCCCATCGGCACAGGCAAGGGCCTTCGTTTTCCACTCCGGGTCAAGCAGGAGTTTCGCCACACCGGCAATGGCAACCGTATGGGCCGTAGACGATTCCGCCGGGGACAAGAGCAGGCACAGGAACTGTGCCGTTTCTCCGCGGGGAGTAGAAACGCCCTGGATTTCGGGAGCGACGGCAAATGCCATCAGGGGCGATTCAAGCCCAGAAATTCTCGTATGGGGCAACAGAAGGCCAGACCCCATGTAGATTCCCTCCCCTATCCGCTTTTCGACGGCCTTCCAGGCGGACAGGGCATCAAAGGGAACTCCCGCATTCACAAGCCCTTCAAAGGCAAAACCCAGCGCCTTCTGAAAAGCAACCGGTTCCTTGTAGACTTGCGTATAAGCGGGGATCAGGGAACTCAAAGGAGAGCACGCTCCATGAAGGAGAACACCTGGGAATCCGTAGCCTTGGCAATGTTCCGGAATTCCGAGAAAACAGAGCGCAGCTGCTTCTTGCCCGGCTCGATATACTGCTCGAATTTCTGGATTCCCTTGGTCTTGGATAGGAAGCAGTAGGCGCCCAGGGCTTGCATCACGCGCTGGAGGCTTGCATGGATAAAGCTTTCCCAGGCATCTTCCTTGGTGTAAATCTTTGCGCCCTTGTACTGGAACCGCCAGTATTCAAAGAAGTCCTTCACCATATCTAACGGCAGACCCACGTAGGGGTCCCAAAGGAGGGACGCAATATCGTAGAACATGGAGCCGCGACGCGCCCCCTGGTAATCCACGAATACGATTTCGGAATTGGGGCGGATCATGATGTTCTGGCTCTGGAAATCCCGGTGCATCAGCACCTTGGTCTGGGCATCTACGGATACCGCCAGGAGGGAATAGAAATTACGGACGTAGTCGGGAATGTCGTCAATTCCACAGTGGGCCTTCAGGTAATTATCGGTGAAGTAATCCGTTTCCCACTTGAGGGCGGCAAAGTCAAAGCGGCGAAGCCACAGGTCCGTGTGGGAACTGAACAGGGACTGGGAGGCATTCTGCCAGCGAATCAGAGCCTCGATAACTTCGGGGTAGAGAATGCGGACACTGCCGGACTGAGGCTTGTCGGGAGACACGTCGTCCAGAAGGCGGCGATTTCCCAGATCCTCTTGCAAGATCTGGGCAGAATTTTCGTCGACGCTGAACAACTTCGGTACCGGAAGGCCTTCTGCCTTGAACACCTGGGAATATTCCACGAACTTCTTGAAATCGTCGTTTACTTCGGCGGACACCTGCAGCACGGAGGAACGCTCGCCAGAAGAAATCCGGTAGTAGCGGCGGCCCGAGCCCGCCCCAGCGATGGATTCTACAGAAAAATCATCGGCATAGCCATGGGAGCCGAGATAACCCCTAATCTTTTCGGAAATTTTCAATTCTTCACCATTCATGGTATAGAATATACTTTATCCCGAGGGAAAAAGCCAATAATTATTGTGAAAAAAGGTTCTTTTCCCTAGTCCCTAAATTCTAGACCCTAGCCCCTAGATCCCAATCCCTAGACCCTAACCCCAATCTCTTCGTCCGTCAGGTAGCAGGCCGGGTCTTCGGCCCAGAAGTCGCCGGTCACGGCTTCGGCGCGGGTACGGAAGTTCCCGTTGCACAGGTTCAGGTAGGCGCACTTGGGGCAGCGGCCCTTCAGAAGGGGCTTGCGGTCCTTGAGGCCCGCCATAATGGGGTTGCTCAGGTCGGTCCAGATTTCGCCAAAGGGGCGTTCCCGCACGTTCCCCAGGGAGATGTACTGGGTGAACTGGTCGGGGTGGACATTCCCTACACTGTCGATGTTTCCGAAGGCCATGCCGCTACGGTTCCCGCCGTTGCTCTGGATGAGTTTCAGCACGCGCTCCCCGAGGACGGGGTCCTTTTCCTTCATCTTGAGGTACAGGTAGACGGCGTCGGCGTGGTTATCTACGGTGAGGATTTCCTTGTTGATTCCACGGGCCTTGAAATCCAGGGTGCGGCTGATAATCAGGTCCATGACCTGGCGGCTCTCTTCGTGGCTCAGGTCACGTTCCACCATGGCAGAGCCACGACCACTATAGACCAGGTGGTAGAAGCACACCCGGTCAATATTTTCTTGTTCCAGCAAGTCGAAGATGGAATCCAGGTCCTGGAAATTGTCACGGGTGATGGTAAAGCGGAGCCCTACCTTCTGCCCCGTGGCTACACAGTTGCGGATGCCCCGGAGCGCCATCTGGTATGCTCCCGGCTTACCGCGGAACTTGTCGTGGGTAGCTTCGCAACCGTCCAGGCTGATGCCCACGTACCCTACGCCCATATCCTTCAGGCGCTTTGCTGTGTCTTCGTCTATGCGGGTGCCGTTGGTGCTGATGGTTGGGCGGATTCCCTTGCCTGCGGCATAATTCGCCAGTTCAAAGAAGTCCGGCCGCAACAAAGGCTCGCCACCGCTGAACAAGATGACAGGGACATTAAAGTCGGCAAGCTGGTCGATGAGGGCAAGGCCTTCTTCGTGGGTCAGTTCGTTCTGGTACTTGATGGCCTCGGAGCGGGCGTAGCAGTGAACACAGTTCAGGTTGCAGGTCTTGGTGCAGTTCCAGACCACCACCGGGCCACGGCCTTCGCTCACACCGTTCTGTGACTTATGGGCGTGAGGCGTGTAGCGGAGAGTGTCGCCGAAATTCGGCACATCCATCAACAGCTTGGTAATGCTAATCATGGGGCGAAATGTAGAAAACTAGTCTTTAAGGCAACGGACGGATAGCGCGAAGTCCTTGCCGTCGTCCTCCAGGAATGCACGCTCGTAGCTGTAGTTCAGATACATGCTGTACACGTTGCTACCGATTTCAGTGGAGCTCCAGAAGGTGACATTGTTGCCCAAATTGCGGAAGCCGCTATCGATGTTGCGGGCGCCCGCAGGGAAAGCGGAAAAACCATAAGCATCCGTACCGTCGCCATTACTATTCCAGCCGGATGTAGACTTGAGCATGGCACCCGCTACTTCTTGTCCGCCGACAGCCTCAAACAGTGTTTCAAATTCGTCCCAGTTGCTTGGCAGGTGCCAGCCCTGGGGGCATACGCCCCGCACATTTCCGCTGGGAGAACATTCCGAATTATAGCCGCAGCCGTTGGCCGTATTCCCCTCGATGATTCCCGCACTGTCCATGGCCGCACTCCACAGGTACAGGCGACCATAGGTGTCGCAGTTGGCAGGGTCGTCATCGTAGCAGAAACTGGAAGAATCTAAGTCATCGGTGGGTCCAAGGTATCGATAGTTCAGGTTCTCTGCCATCCAAGTCTGGTTCCCTATCTTGACCGTTCTGTAGGTTTGCCCGTCACGGGGGTCGATAAATGTACCGGTAACCACGTCGTTCACGTCATTCTCACTGGAACTTGACAATTCGTCCAAGTCGTTAGCAATCGAACTATTGTCGTCACCACAGGCAACAAGCACCGCCATAGCGGCAAAAGAAAGTCCAAGACTCAGTTTTCGCATATCCACCCCTCTTTAAGGAAGTTCCTGTCGTTTAATTTATATAAAAGCTCTTGAAAATACAAATACAGGGCCTAAAAGGTAGCCTTGTAATAATACCGGAAAAAGATTACTTCCCCTGAAACTAGTTCAGGGTCGCAATAGCATCTCGAAGGAAACTCGCAGGGACTAACAGTCACAAGAGTTTCCACCTGCGGGAACGTATCTCTCCTGTAGTAAATGTTCTTGCCAGAGATAGCGTTTGATACCTAAACCCATCGCCAATTTTTTGACCGAGATGTGTGCTTCCCGAGAGAGCAGTCGAATGAAATGAATCTGCGAGCGAGGGAATGTACACATCGAGGGAAAGATTTGTAACAAAAACACCTCCCGCGAACGGGAGGCGCTTTAAGTTTTTTACAACTTACTACTTTGCTTCGGCAGCAGGTGCGGCGGCAGCGGCTGCGGGAGCAGCAGCTTCAGCGGCAGGTGCGGCAGCGGCGTCAGCAGCATCCTTCTTCTTGGACTTAGAAGAGATGGAGAAAATCACCGTACGAGGAACGGAAGCCAGAGTCACGCCTTCGGGGAGCTTGAAGTCCTTGGCGTAGAAGGTCACGTTGGTCTCGAAGTCGGAGATGTCCAGGTTCAGCACCGTGGGAATGCAGGTGGGCTTGGCAGAGAGCATCAGGTAATGAGTTTCCTGAGCCATGACACCGCCCTGGGTCTTGACACCCACCGGAAGGCCGGAGAGCTTGACAGGAACGCGGACCTTCACCGGAGTAGCTTCGTCAATCTTCAGGAAGTCGATGTGTTCGATAGCCTGGGAGATGGCGTCCTTCTGGTAGTTGTAGATAACCGCAGGATTGCCGGCCTTGCCGTCAATTTCCAGGTCCAGAAGGGTGTAACGCTTACCGGGAGCGAGGATCTTGCGAACATCGATAGCGCTGACGCTGATGTTCAAAGCCTCGGTACCCTTACCATAATAGACGGCCGGAATCTGACCAGCCTTACGCAAACGCTTGTTTTCGCGGTTTGCACCTAGCACTCTCGAGGTAGCCTTGAGCGTTGTGAGTTCCATTGTATTTCTCCAATTTTGGAATGGTTAAAAAATTCATTGGGGTAGCTGGATTCGAACCAACGAATAACGGAATCAAAATCCGTTGTCTTACCACTTGACGATACCCCAATGGTGGCGCAAATATAGAAAATACGCCCCAAATTCAAAGGGATTCGCCTAAAAACCCTGGAAAAAACGGGTCACGGCGAGGTATCTGGAAATGGCTTTCAGGGATTCCAGGGCAGATTCCGCCTGGCTCCGGGTCCCGAACACCCCAAAGACGGAGGCGCCCGACCCCGACATGAGGACAGAAGTCGCCCCCAGGCGGATCATCTGTTGCTTCAGCTGTTCTACCAAGGGGTGCTTGGGGAATACCGAAATCTCGAAACTGTTGAAGACATTTTCCAGGGCAAAATCTATGGCGGAACCCGAATTTTCTGCAGGACTAGAACCGGCCGCAGCCCTGAAACCCGACTTGTACGCTTCCCAGCGATCAGGGCCCGACTTGGGGACTCCGGCGTAGGCATCCTTGGTGGGAACGGCGTCCAGCGGGGTCGCTACAAGCAGGTGCTGACCGTCTTTCAGCTGGAGCGGTTCGATGGGCGTAAGCTTTTCGCCGATGCCCTCGGCAAACGCCGAGCCGCCTCTGACCAGAAAGGGGACGTCGGCACCGAGACTTGCGCCCAGTTCCTCCAGGGCCTCCATAGGCAGGTCCAACTTCCAGAGGCGGTTCAGCAACCTGAGGGTTGCTGCAGCATCGGCAGAACCACCGCCAAGGCCAGCGCCCAAGGGCATCACCTTTTCCAGATACAGGTCAACGCCCTTCGATACACGGTAGGCCTCTTGCATCAGGGCTGCCGCCTTGAACACCAGGTCCGATTCCTTGGGATATTCCTGAGGAACGTTGTACTCCAGGGTAATCTTGTCGTCGTCTCGAAGGGTGGCCGAAACCGTGTCGCCCACGTCGATAGTCTGGAAAAGGGTTCCCAGATCGTGATAACCGTCTTCGCGCTTGCGGATGACGTCGAGGAAGAGATTGATTTTAGCAGGAGCGAATTCTTTCATAGGTTCTGAGGTCGCGCCTTAGGCGCTTTGAGGTGTGAGGTGTGAGGTTTGAGGCTATGTAGAATCATACTACTCAAGTTTATCAATAACTGTTTGCTCATCGCTCAAAGCGACCCAGTATGGGGAGTGTCCTCATTCCTCTTACCTGAACGTTCCGGAGCGTTCCAGTTGCATGAGCTGGTCCATGTCGATAAGCATGGCACGGGGCTTGGAATTGCCTGTACTGCGGGCGCACAGGCCGAGACCGAACAGCTGGTCCACAATCTTGCCTGCGCGGCTGTAGCCTACGCTGAAGTGGCGCTGCACCGCCGAGGTAGAAAGTCCGTTGCCGCATTCGATAGCCCACTTGGCCACCTCGAACAACAGCTTGTCCTTCTTCTCGCTCATGGCGGCATTTTCTTCGCCGTCCTCCCCTTCCCCGCCTTCTTCGGCAACCTCGAAGGTTTCCAGCTGCGGGTAGCACACGTTCTGGTTGGAGCAGGCGTCGGCCAGCTTTTCCGCTTCTTCGTCGCTGAGGAAGGCCCCGTGGAGGCGCACCGGGTCGGGAGCGTTCACCGCCTTGTAAAGCATGTCGCCACGGCCCAAGAGTTTTTCGGCGCCGGCGTGGTCCATCACCGTACGGGCATCCACGTTAGAGGCCACCTTGAAGCTGATACGTGTAGGCAGGTTCGCCTTGATGTTACCGGTAATCACCTTCACCGACGGACGCTGGGTGGCAAGCACCAGATGAATGCCAACAGCACGGGCCTTGGCGGCCAGGCGGCTCACATTCTTCTCGATTTCCTTTCCGGCCACCATCATCAAGTCGGCCATCTCGTCGATAATCACCACGATAAAGGCCATGCGGTGACCGCGATCCTCTTCGGGAACCTCTTCCGGGAGTTCTCCCGCCTCGAACTTGGCATTGAAACCGCCAATATTTCTGACCTTCGCCGAAGCAAGGACTTCGGTACGCCGATCCATCTCATAACAGAGCCACTGGAGCGCCTGGATAGCCACCTCCGGCTTGGTAATCACAGGCGCCAGCAGGTGCGGGATGTTCTCGTACATCTTCAGTTCCACCGCCTTCGGGTCCACAAGGATCATGCGGAGTTCGTCGGGAGTCTTGCTGAAGAGCATGCTGGCCATCAGGGCATTAATGCACACGGACTTACCGGAACCCGTCTGGCCCGCAATCATCAGGTGGGGTGCTTTTGCCAGGTCCATGGCGAAAGGCTCGCCGGAAATGTCCTTGCCAAGAGCCATGACAATCTTTTCGGGAGAAGGCTTGAAGGCATCGCTCTCGAAAATATCGCGACCAAAAATGGTCTGCATCTTGCGGTTGGGAATCTCGATACCCACCGCTCCCTTTCCAGGAATCGGGGCGAGGATTCGTATAGACACCGCCTTCAGGGCCATGGCCAGGTCGTCTTGCAGGGCGCTGAACTGGGATACCTTTACGCCCGGACCCGGTTCCACCTCGAAGCGGGTAATGACAGGCCCGGTCTCGCAACCCACCACCTTGCCTTTCACCTTGAAGTTTTCCAGCTTTTCTTCAAGCATCTTGCCGATGGCGTTCAACTCGTCCACCGTATAGTCCGCCGGCTGGGGCTCGTGGGTGTCTAGAATTTCATCTACGGAAGGCACCTTGTATTCGTCGTAGTGCACCGTCGGGTCAGGCTGCGGGATTCCCGTAACGCCGGAGCCGGTGACGGTCGTGCCGCCAGAAGACGTGCCGATATTGCTGGGCGGCACATAACTCGAGTCCTGGTCCACCTCGTCCGAAGAGACCACCTGGGGAATAAAGTCCTCTTCATCTTCATCGGGTTCTGCTGGCGGTTCTGTGTCGCCCGATAGCGTAGGCTCTTCGCCACCCACCATCGTCCCAGCCTCGGTTGCCGCCTGGGTTTCTTCGACAGAACCCGCCACAACGGTAGCCTCTTCGGGTGCCGCTCCTGCCACGACAGTAGCCTCGTCCGTAGTTTCGCTTTCGCCTCCGCGAACAGCGCCCTTCACCACCAGGTTCCCCTGGCGTTCGTTTTCCCAGTTGATTTCTTCACGGGCACGGCGTATTTCGGCAATCTTGTTCCGGATTTCGCGAATTTCCAGGGCACTCATGTGAGTTCCATTCTCGCGAAGTTCCTTTTCCAAACGCAAAATTTCAGGGTCCTCGCCCAAAGGTTTCGGAGCAGGCTTTTCAGCAACCGTTCCAAAGGAACCCTCTACAAGGGTTCCTTCTACGGCCCTATCTACCATGGGCGTTTCCGCAGCGGAAGTGTCCACCGCCTCCATCCAGTTCTTGCGGGCACTGAAAGGCTTCAACACGCCCTTGTGCTTAGTTCTGTAGGCATCGGGAATATTGAAGATGGTGGTATCCCCATCCATGGTGATACCCTTGCGAACCGTGGTCGTCTCGTCGGAGTCTTCCCCGTCGCTTTCGCCATCGACTTCACCAGCAGGGGCTTTTTCCTTTATGCCGCGAATCTTGCGGAACAGGGCAGCAAAATGCCCGAAGCGGAGCCCGAAACAGAAGAACAGCACCGCCACCAGAACTAGAGAAAGGATTATTACAGGGATAAACAGCACGTCTCCGCAAAGGGGGCCCACGATGTTGGAATCCAGAAAGCGGCCCACGATTCCGCCCCGCATGATGAATACATCTTCGGAAACGCCCGCCTTGCCATGAACTGGAATGGACATCAGAACGCACAGGTCCAGGCCCACGATAGAAAGGCCGAGAGCCACGCGGAACAGTTTTTTGCGCAGGCCCTGGAAAGTGATGAACAAGCCCCACAGCATCACGGACAGGATAATGAAAATCACGGGCAACTTGCCGAAGGCAAAATTCAAGAAGTCCCCGAACAGAGTCATGATTCCCTTTTCGGAACCTACATAGACCACGCTAATGCAAGACAACAGGGCTATAGCGGACAGGGCGATGAGCCCGTAGCCCACCACCATGGCCCCCAGGGAACGTTCCTCCGAATTTTCCACCTGTTCCGTTTTTGCAGGTGTTGTTTTACGACCGGTTTTCTTTTTTTGAGTTGCCAAATTAAAGCTCCTTCGCCATTGCATTGGAAATATAACTAAAACCCATTTATTATTATTGACAATATGCAGATAAAACTGTCAAAAAAATTAAAGAAGCTCCTGATTGGTTTTGGACTCACTTCTGTCCTTGTCTTTCTCATTTTGTTCCTAGGCAACGTGCAGAACCCACAGCTAGATGGAGTCCGCAACGGTGCAGAATCCCTAGAATACCTGTTCTACGACATGTTCTTCAAGGTCAAGACGGGCAAGACCCACAACCTTGAAGAAACTGGCGACAAGAACGCCCTAAACAGCCATTACGACCCAAACATCTTTATCGTGGATATTGACGAACCCTCCCTGGCAAAACTGGGAAACTACAACACCTGGGACCGTTCCATTCACGCCGACGTGGTCAAGAACCTGAGCAACGGAGGGGCATCGGCCATCGGCTTCGATATTCTGTTCAAGAATGCCGACTTTGGCGAACAGAAGACCCAGCAGGTCACCACCATGCTGAACAAGCTAAGTCCGGATACGCCCTGGGACTCCCTAGGGGGCGACATCCGCACCTTCTACAACTACGACTCCATGCTGGTGAGCGCCGTCAAGGAAAGCGGGAACACCATCGTCTGCAACATTTTTGATAGCTACCAGTCCTACAAGCACGAATCTCAATGGAGGCCCCTCAGCACCGCCGAACGGGCCGACGAAATCGGCTACAGTTCCACTTTCGAACTTTCGCAAGTAGACTCCGCCCAGAACATTGAACCCAAGGACCTGCTGGACAACATCTTCCCGGAACTGGCCAAAGCCGGTGCCCAGATGGGTTCGGTAAACGCCTATCCCGATGACGACGGCGTGGTCCGTCGCGTGTCCCTCCTTTACCGGTTTCCCAATCCAGAGCTCTACTCCGGAACCGAAAGCAAGATTTATTCCACCATGCCCCTGATGACACTTTTGCACCTTTTCCACCAGAAACCGGAAAACGTGAAAATCAAGATGGGGCAGTTCATCGACCTTGGCAAGCCCTTTGGCATCTATAGGGATTCCTCAGAATTTTACCACACCACCTTCCCCCAGTTCAGCTATCCCATGTTCCAGGCGCTCCATAAAAAAATCAGGGAAGCCGCCAAGAAGCCCGAAGAAAACAGCCAGTTCATCGACATTTCCTCAAAAATCATCGCCACCAAGAACAGCGAAGGAAGCGTCACCTTCGAAATCTTCGAAGGCCAGATGTTGAACGAGACCCTTTCTGACGCCCTTTTCCAGATTGACGCCACCATGCTGGATTCCCTGGGCGAAGACGAAGAAAAAGAGGTGGCCGAAAACATCACCGTCAAGCGGGACGAAGAAGGTGCCAACCGTTTTGTGCTTACCGACAGCGAAGAAGACGAAGAGGCGGTCATCACTCCCTATATCGTGAATACCGTCAAGTATTTTGCGGACTCACTGCAGAGGCTTCCACCAAACAAGCCTACCCATATTTCCATGGACATGGATATCCATTACGACATCGCCAAGAAAAAGTGGGTATCCAACCTGGTCATTTTGAACAACGACGTGCTGACAGACATCATCAACACCTCCGAAGAAAGCATCAACAACCTGGGCGAAGGCAAAGAAATCCGGTTTGGCAAGGTGAAACAGATTCCCATCGACCGCTGGGGTCATTACCAAATCAACTACAAGGGCCGATACAATACAGCTGAAACGGAAAGGGTTTTCCAACACCTGTCCTATTACGACATCACCAAGAACCGTGTAGATCCAGGACTTTTCCAGGGCAAGATTTTCATTCTAGGTTCGGCAGCACCGGCCCTGTTCGACTTTGTGACCGCCCCCCACGAAGAAAACTATCCCGGCGTGCTGACCCACGCCACCATCCTCCAGAATATCCTGAACGACGATTTCCTGGTCACCCTGCAGGAACGCTACCAGCAGATTATCGTGGTGTTGCTCGCCCTGGTTTGCCTGCTGGTGGGCCTTTACGTAAAGAGCTACATCTCTATCGCACTTTCCTTTGTGCTGATGGGCGGATACCTGGGCATCGCCTACCACTACTTTGAACAGGGCCTGTACCTTGGAGCGTCCAAGCAGATTTTCGTCATCCTGTTCACCAACATTATCGCCCTGATTATCCAGTTCTATTTCGAGACCAAGGAAAAACGCTTCTTGGGTAACGCCTTCAAGCAATACATTTCTCCTGAACTGATCGACGAGATGGTGAACAATGAAATCATGCCTACCCTGGGCGGTTCCAAGTCCAACATCACCGCCTACTTTACCGACATCGCCAGTTTCTCCACCTTCTCCGAAAAAATCGGAGACCCCAGCAAGCTGGTGGAACTTCTGAACGAATACCTCACCGCCATGACGGACACCCTGCTAGAGAACAAGGGAACATTGGACAAGTACGAAGGGGATGCCATCATCGCCTTCTTCGGGGCACCCATGCCGCTGCCCAACCACGCCCAGAACGCCTGCGACAGCGCCGTGGACATGCAGACCAAGCTCATGGCCCTCCGCAAGAAATGGGCGGGCGAAGGAAACAAATGGCCCAAGGTTGTCCACGACATGCACATGAGAATCGGTATCAACTCCGGCGACATCGTGACTGGAAACATGGGTTCCACCATGCGCAAGAACTACACCATGATGGGCGACGCCGTGAACCTGGCGGCCCGCCTGGAAAGTGCCGCCAAACAGTACGGAGCCTACATCCAGATAAGCGAAGACACCCAGAAGCACCTGGACGAAGGCCGGTTCATCTACCGCTCCCTGGACACCATCCGCGTGATAGGCAAGAGCCAGCCCGTCAAGACCTTCGAACTGCTGGCAAAGCCCGGCTGCGAAAACGAAGCACAGTTACACAAGCTTGTGGAAATCTGGGAACAGGCACGCACCGCCTACCTAGCGATGGACTGGGACCGCGCCAAGGAACTGTTCACGGAATGCCTGGATTACGAGCCCCACCATCCCGACCGGGATCCGGGTTCCAAGACCACGCCTTCACACGTGTACATCAAGCGCTGCGAAGCTTATAAGGTAAACCCGCCCGTAGCCCAAGGCGAAACTTGGGACGGGGTGTTTACGGCTACAGAAAAATAGCGGCATAGCCGCTATTTTTCAATTACGAATTCGGATTTCGGAATTCAGAATTAGTTCAGTTCGATATTGTCGATCAGGCGAGTCTTACCGAAGAAGGCGGCCACGAGGATAACCACCTTGTCGCCCTCACGGAGGACACCGTTGAACTTCTGCAAGTTCTTCTGGTTCACCACTTCCACGTACTGGACCTGGCCGCGATTGGCCAGCACGGACTTCAGCACGATATCCCTGAGACGCACCACACCGCGCTCGCCGCCTTCGAATGCCTTCTTGGCCAACTTCAGACCTTCGGAAATGCCTAACGCCTGCTTGCGTTCATCGGCTGTCAGGTATTCGTTACGGCTAGAAAGGGCAAGACCAGATTCTTCGCGGACGATAGGCACCCGATAAATTTCGATGTCGAAGTTCAGGTCCTTCACCATCTTTTCGATGAGGAACACCTGCTGGTAGTCCTTCTCGCCAAAGAAAGCCTTGTTCGCCCCAGATATCAGGAACAGTTTGGCCACCACGGTCAAGACACCGCGGAAATGACCCGGGCGGTAAGCACCGCAGTACATGCTTTCGAGGGTTTCGTCCCGCACCAGGGTCAGCGGGTCGCCATCGGGATACATCTCGGCAACGCTGGGCGCAAAGACATAGTCCGCTCCCAGGGATTCCGCCAGTTTGGCGTCGGCTTCCAAACGCTTTGGGTACTTGTCCAGGTCTTCGTTGCGACCGAACTGGATAGGATTCAAGAAAACGCTCACCACCGTTACTTCGCATTTCTTTACGGACTCCTTGATCAACGCCCCGTGACCGTCGTGGAGAGCACCCATGGTGGGCACAAGTCCAATGACCTTGTCCTTCTTGATAAGGGGTTTCAGGGTTTCACGTAATTCCGCTATAGTCTTGATGATTTGCATATTGCCTTCTTAGTTACCATCGGGAACAAAGTAGGTGGTCTGCCGCGGGCACTCCGCAATAGCATCCAGAATTTGTTTCAGGTGATTTTCGTTGTGTACAAAGTCGATATTGTCCGTGTTGATAATCAGCACGGGGGCACTGGGGTAGTGCCAGAAAAGGTGGTCGTAGCGCTCTTGCAGGTCCTTGAGGTAGTTGCCCTCGATGGCCTTTTCCATCTGGCGGCCACGGCCGCGAATGCGGTTCAGAAGCGTGGGGACGCTGGCCTGCAGGTAAACCACCAAGTCGGGTTTCGGCAGGTCCTTGTCCAGAGAGCGGGCCACCTGCTCGTACATGGTGTACTCGCTATCGGAAAGGTTCTGGGCCGCAAAAATCTGGTCTTTGTCAAAGGTGTAGTCGCACACCAGCAGGTCGTGGAACAGGTCACTCTGGATTCCCGTGTTCTGCAACTGCTTGTGGCGGTCCAACAAAAAGAACAGCTGGGTCTGGAAGGCGTAAGCTTCCTTGTTTTCGTAAAATTTTTCAAGGAAGGGGTTTTCTGCAAAGTTTTCCTCGATGCAGAAGGCGTTCCACCGTTCGGCGATAATCCGAGCGAGTGTGGTCTTTCCGACCCCGATGACCCCTTCAATGGCCAAAAAATGCACGCCCTTGTCCGTAAGCATCAGTCTTCCTCCCCTGTGACGGTGCGGAACGGGATTTTCCCCTCGCGGGCTAGCAAATCCGCAAGCAAACTTTTCACGGTACGCCCGTTCAACGGGTCTTCCCAATCGGGGGCGATATCGTTCAGCGGCACAAGCACGAACTGCCGGTGCAGAATCTCCCCGTGAGGGACCTGCGGCCTGCCGGACAGCACCTTGTTGCCGTAATACAAAAGATCTAAATCAATTTCCCTAGAATTCCAGTGTCCCCTGGGCTTGCGGCCCAGCACCAGCTCGGAACCCTTGAGGTAATGGAGCAGCCTCGTAGGCGTGCCCGCATACCAGAAACTCACTACCTGGTTGAAATACGGACCCTGGCCTTCGGGGCCTACCGGCGGAGTCTCGTAGATGGGGCTTTCCTTCCAGCCACCAGCAGAAATTCGGCGCAACATGTCACGCCCCTCAGAGAGGCGCTTGCCCCGAGGAGAAAGATTGCTGCCAAGAGCCACAAAAACTCTTTCTAAGGATTCCACGACCCCTAATATAGTTAAAACAACTTGTCATTTTTTCATTTTTTTTTGACATTTAAGCCGTTTTTTGCTGACAAAAACTTTTTTTTTATTTATCTTATAGGGCGTTGAGGGAGCAAAGCCTTCCCAATTTTATGGAGAGTATTTCTCCATTTTACCATATCCCCCATTCAAGTTCTTTTCCACTTAAAAAGACCTTACTATATCAAAGGATAATCTAGTGCCTAGATCAAAAAGTAATCCTGATGAAGGATTGAACGAAGTTTCTATGACCCCCGAACAGAATCAAGCCACAGAGGCAGACAAGCCCAAGCGTCGCGGTCGCCCCCCGAAAAAAGCAAAAGAAGATAGCGATGTCCAGAAGGCCGCCGCCGAATTCATGGAAGCGGAAAAGAAAGCCGAACCGAAAGCCACACCCGTAGCCCCGGCTGAGGCAGCAGCGCCGGCAAGCAAGGCCGCTCCCGTAGCCGACGGAGCTCCCGCCGTTGCTGCGGCCGCGCCGACCGAAAACAAGGGACAAAACCCGCAACAGGGCAACGCCCAGAACGCCCAGCAGCAAGGCCAGATCCAGAACGGCCAACAGCAAGGCCAAAACAACCAAGGCCAGGCACAAAACAATCAGAACAGAGGCAACCAGGGACAGCAAAACAACCAGAATAACCAGGGCGGCCAGGGCAACAACAAGTTCAACAACAATAAATTCAACAAGTTTAACAAGTTCAAGAACCGCCACGGCAAGAACCTGCCCCAAGACGACTTTTTGGACGAGAGCATCCAGCTACCGCCGCCGGACCCCGAGAAGGTGGCCGCCGCGCGAGCCAAGTGGAGAGAACTCCGCGGGCTCCCCATGTTCGAGCTCCAGCGCCAGGCCGACGAACTGGGAATCCCCGACTTCAAGACCATGCGCAAGCAGGCCCTGGTCTATAGCATCTTGAGCGCCACCACCGGCGAAGACTGCCCCATCTATACCGAGGGCGTGCTGGAAATCATTCCCGACGGTGGGCACGGATTCTTGCGGAACCCCGACCACAACTACCTGGCAGGCCCCGACGACATCTACATCAGCCGTAACATCATCCGCCGTTACGACCTGAAGATGGGCGACACCATCACCGGCCAGATCCGCCAGCCCAAAGAGGGTGAAAAGTATTTTGCCCTGATGCGCATAGACACGGTGAACTTCGAACCTCCCGAGAAGACCAAGCGCCGTGTGGCTTTCGAATACCTGACGCCCATCCACCCCATCGAAAGGCTTAACCTGGAATGGGACCCTCAAGAATACAGCACCCGCATCATGAACCTGTTCACCCCCATCGGAAAGGGCCAGCGCAGCATTATCCTCGCCCCTCCCCGCACGGGTAAGACGGTTCTTCTGCAGAACATCACCAAGGCGCTCACCATCAACCACCCCGAAGTGAAGCTGATGGTGCTCCTGATTGACGAACGCCCCGAAGAAGTGACGGAAATGCGCAAGCTGGTGGACCGCCTCCGCGAAGAAGGTGCAGCCCGAGGCAAGAACATCCAGGCCGAAGTGCTGGCATCTACCTTCGACGAAGAACCCACCCGCCACATCAAGGTGGCCGACATGGTCATCGAAAAGGCCAAGCGCATGGTGGAACACGGAAACGATGTGGTGATTCTTCTGGACTCCATCACCCGCTTTGCCCGCGCAAACAACGTGGTGATTCCCCACTCCGGAAAAATCCTCTCCGGCGGTGTGGACGCCAACGCCATGCACAGGCCCAAGCGTTTCTTCGGTGCCGCCCGTAAAATCGAGAACGGTGGATCCCTCACCATCATCGGCACGGCCCTTATCGAGACCGGCAGCCGCATGGACGAAGTGATTTTCGAAGAATTCAAGGGTACCGGCAACAACGAACTGGTGCTGGACCGCCGTATCGCCGAAAAGCGCATCTGGCCGGCCATCGACATCTTCAAGTCCGGCACCCGCAAAGAAGAACAGCTTTTGTCCGACGACGAACTCCGTCGCGTGTGGGTGCTCCGCCGCTACCTGCAGGACATGACCACTGTGGAAATCATGGAATTCATGCGTGACAAGATGAAGTCCTTCAAGACCAACTACGACTTCTTGAACTCCATGAACGGGTAATTGTTGCTAGATTATTAAGGAATTAGAAGGAATTTGATTATGAACAAGAATATCTTCTTTGCAGGCACTGGCAACATGGGAGGAGCTATCCTCCGTGGACTTTTGAACGCAAAAGTCAGCCCCAAGTCCATCTTCTTTTTTGACCCCAACGATACTGCCGCTGCGGCGGTTAGCAAGCTGGGCTGCGTACGCGTCAAGAACTTCGCAGAAGGCGTCAAAAAGGCAGACATAACCTTCCTTTGCGTGAAGCCCCAAATTTTCAAACTCGTGTCCAACGAGTGGAAAAATGCCGTCAAGGCCATCAAGGGCACAAAGACCTTCGTAAGCATCATGGCCGGCGTCAAGCGGGAATCGCTCCTCGCCGCGCTCGGAAACAAAAACCAAGTGCTCCGCGTGATGCCGAACCTGCCGCTTACGGTGGGCAGGGGCACGGTGGCACTTGCCACCGACGGCGTCTCCGAAGACACCCTAAAGACCGCCGAAGAAATTTTTGGAACCATCGGAGTCACCTGTCGCGTCACCGAAAGCTTGATGGACGCCGTCACCGGACTTTCCGGTAGTGCCCCCGCCTATGTCTTCGAGTTCATCGAAGGCCTTACCCGCGGAGGCGTAAAAGCTGGCCTTACCCGGGACGTGGCGCTGAAGCTCACCCTCGGGACCATCGAAGGGGCCGTAGAACTGGTGAAGCAGTCCGGCAAGAGCCCAAGCGACCTGTGCGCCATGGTCTGCTCCCCCGGCGGCACCACCATCGCAGGCGTAGACGCTCTCGAAGAAGGCGCTTTCCGCAGCACCCTCATCAAGGCCGTGGTGGCAGGCACAAAAAGAAGTAAGGAATTAGGATAATTTGTCCTCCATCCAGTTATTCTCCAACGAAACCGACACATCCGCCTTTATCCAGGATGTGCTTTCGTCGGTGAACTACGAACTGGAAACCTTCACCGCCTGGACCAAAGCAGAACAGGTCACCTCACCCATTATCGTCTGGGACCTGGATTCCTTTGTCCAGTGCAATGTGGAGGCCCTAACCGCCATCCGCCTTGAAAAACCGGATACCATGATTCTCGTCTATGCCGAGGATCCCGAAAATTTCATCTCCATTCCCAACAACCTCTACGACATCATCTTGTCGGTAGAGTCCCTGAAGCTACACCTGATGAGCAAGATTCTGAGGCTCAAGGACATCTACAGCGCCAAGATGATTTTCAGGGAACGGATGAGCCACCTGGTTGGGAAAAGTCCCGCCATGGAGTCCCTGCGCAAAACAGTGGAACGGACCATTCTCCACACGGGGCCGGTCCTTATACAGGGCGAATCCGGCGTGGGCAAAGACCTGGTGGCCCGGGCCATCGCCTGCATGTACGAGCGGTTTGTCACCGTGAACTGCAGCGCCATTCCCGACGCCCTTTTTGAAAGCGAACTTTTCGGTCACACCCGCGGAGCCTTTACCGGAGCCCAAAACGAACGCATCGGCCTTTTCGAAGAGGCCAACGGCGGCGCCATCTTCTTGGACGAAATCGGCGATATGCCCCTACACGCCCAGGTGAAACTCCTGCGGGTCATTCAAAATAGGGAAATCCGCCCCATCGGGGCTAACAAGACCCGACATGTGGATGTGCGCATCATCGCCGCCACCAACCGGGACCTGAGCGAAGAAATCCGCAAGGGACGATTCCGCGAAGACCTTTACTACCGCCTGAATGTAATTCCCATCCAGATCCTCCCCCTACGGAGCCGCAAGGAAGATATCGAAGACCTGGCGAACTATTTCATAAGGCAATACGCTCCCCATGGCGAGAATTTCATCTTGTCTCCCGAAGCCCTGAAAAAACTGCAAGCCCACCAGTGGCCGGGAAACATCCGGGAACTGGAAAATGTTATCCAGCGGGCGCTATGCTTTGCAAACCCGGGGTTCTTGAAACCCGAAGACCTCCAAATCGACGAAGGACTCTACCAGGAGAAGGCTCCGTCGGGAATCGCCTACTGCAACAGTTACGACGAATTCAAGGAATACCTGCAAGAACAGGAACGACAGTTCCTGACCGATTCCATCGCAAAAAATGGTGGCTCCGTAAGCCTCGCGGCAGAGCGCTTGGGCATGCTCCGCACGGCATTGTACAATCGATTGAGCCGGTTGGGTGTTAAGGTACGTGGCTAGATTAGCTACATTTAACGTATGAATATAAACATTATTTCTTCTGAATCGGCGAAGGCCAAAGCCGACAAGGCCTACGCCCTTTTCTTTGTCAAAGAGTCCATCCAATTTTCAAAAGTGCTTTCCCCCAAGGGCGAATCCCAGGTGGAATCCGTGCTGAAGGGCATCAAGAACGGCCCCTTCGAAGACCTGGAATTCCTTGAAATCGACGGATGCAACACCTTCTTCGTCGATGCCGCCAAGGAGCGCGGACTTTCCACCCTTGACCACTTGCGCATGGCGGCCTACCGCCTGGCCCAAAAGGCAATTAAAAGGCAGGTGCCCTGCGTGAGCCTGTTCTTGGCAGACGCCGCCGACGAACAGTTCAAGGCCATACTCCACGGTCTCCATTACGCCGACTACAAGTTCGACGCCTACAAGAGCAAGCAGAAAGAAAATTTCCAGGTGACCTTCGAGATCGTGGCCGGTGACCGTGTCGCCGCCTTCAAGAAAATCGCCGAAGAAGTGGCCGTAGAGCAGAAGGCCATCACCCTGGCACGAAACCTGATCAACACCAGCGCCTCTGACCTCTACCCCGCCGCCTTCGTCGAAGACGCAAAGACCATCACCAAGTACACGCCGGGCCTTTCCATCAAGGTGAGGAACATAAAGCAGTTGGAAAAAGAAGGCTTCATGGGTCACGTGACTGTGGGCAAGGGCAGCTCCCACGAACCCCACATGATTACCCTCAGCTACGACGGCACGAAATTTGCGGCTGGCAAATCCAGCGGCAAATCCGCCGGCACCAAGTCTGCAAACCGAACCTCCCGCGACCACCTGGTCATTGTCGGCAAGGGCCTTACCTTCGACACCGGCGGACTCTGCCTCAAGCCCGCCAAGTCCATGCCCGAGATGATCAGCGACATGAGCGGTGCGGCCACTGCGCTGGCCGCCATCCAGGCAATAGCCACCCTGAAACTCCCCGTCAAGGTGAGTGCCGTGTGCTGCCTGGCCGAAAACGCCATCGGCAACAAGTCTGTTCTGCCGGGCGATATCTTCAAGGCGAAAAACGGCAAGACCGTCATGGTGGACAACACCGATGCCGAAGGCCGCCTGGTCCTCTCCGACGGACTTGCCGAAGCGGGCCTCATCGGGGCCACCCACATCGTGGACCTTGCCACCCTCACCGGAGCCATGGTCCGTGCCCTCGGCTATGCGGTAACCGGATTTTTCAGCAACGACGACGACCTTGCCCTGAAGGTCATCAACTGCGGCGAAGCCTGCTGCGAAAAGTTCTGGAGCATGCCTCTCGAAGAGGAATACGCCGACGCCCTCAAGGACAAATTCGCCGACCTGAAGAACACCGGGAGCGATGCGGGTGCCATATCTGCCGCTCTCTTCTTGCAAGAATTCGTTCCCGAAAACACCGCCTGGGCCCACTGGGATATCGCAGGCACCGCCTTTGTGACCAAGAAATGGAAATACACCGAATACGGCGCCACCGGATTCGGCGTACAGACCTTGATTGAACTGGCAAGGGAAATGAGCCAGCCGGAATAAGTGCCCACTACAAGAAGTAGCTCTTCATTTTTCCCTTGCCCTTGACTTCGACCTCAATGGGGCCGCTGTAGGCAAAGGAGTCCTTGGTCTCTTCGTAGGTGGATTCCGTCACATGGATTCTCATGGGTTCGCCCGTGCTTTCCATGCGGCTGGCTACGTTCACGATATCGCCCCAGATGTCGTAAATAAACTTGCTCTTCCCGATAACGCCCGCTACAAGGCTTCCGGTATTGATTCCGATACGGAGCTGTATCGGAGACGCCATTCCCTTGTTCAGTTCCCGAACATCTTCTAGAATGCCCTGGGCAAAGCGGACCATCCGGACGGCATCCTTGTTGGAGTCGTCCATGTTGAGCCCCATCGCCGCCATGTAGCAGTCCCCGATGGTCTTGATCTTTTCGACCCCTTCGCGACTGGCACGCTCATCAAAAATAGTGACCATCTTGTTCAGAAGGGTAATGACCTCTTCGGCAGGTCTACCGTCGCTTATCTTGGTAAATTCCACGATATCCGCAAACATCACCGTCACGTTGGAATAATCCTTAGCGATGGTCTTGCCGGGATGTTCCGTCAGTTCCTTTGCAATGTCCTTGGGCAAGATATTCAGCAGCAGGCTTTCCGCCTTCTCGTTGGCAGCAATCAGTTCCCGGGTCCGTTCCTTTACCACGTATTCCAAACGTTTCTTGTAACGCTCCAAAATGTCGATTTCCAGACGATGGGCTTTTTCTACCGCCTCGTCCATATCACGAATGGCGAATATGTACAAAAGAACCGTACAGCCCACAAAGCTCATGTTGGTAAGGGAAAGCCCATAGCAGAAAAACTGAACAATCGTCGCCAGTACAGGCAGCACCGTGAACACCACAAGCGGGAGTCGGATTTTCCTCTGAATCCGACCGTAATACTTGATAATCACCATGAACTGCAACACCAGAATCACCGTCGGAAACAGGTAGCAAAGCACCATCCCGTTAGACCTGTGGTAAAAATTCATGCTATCGAAGGTATAGTAGAGCCCCGTAAACTGCGATACGACCAGCAAGATAAGCCCGACAACCACGCACCAAGACGCCGCACGCAACCGGCGCGGAGCCGACGTAAGCCCGCCCTCGTGAGTGAACAGATCCATCAGGTACAAATTGAAGGCGTAAAGCAAAAACAAGTTCAGGGCAAAGACGGCAAAATTAGAAATACGGACCATCCACCAGCCCAAATCGCTGGCATCACCGCGGAACATGTAAGCAAAGCGGTCCGCCACCAGGGTGAGGGTGGCGCAGGACTCTATGAGCAACAGGGCCGCCTTGCGGCTACTACTCATGTTACGGGTCAGGGCAACAAACAGGGACGTTATCCCGCAAACGCCTATCAGGATAAGCATAATTCCCAGTTGGTATTCCCGTAAGAACTCCATACCTACTAAAATAATCATTTTTCAACAAAACCGATATGAAAAAAGCGATAAATTGCTATAATTGTGGCCGTCAAAACCGCCGAATTACGAGGTTTCTATGTTAGATTTTCTTGCCAACTACTGGCCCTATATTGTCGCCCTGGTGGTCATCGTGCTTGCCGTGTTCGCTTTTCGCGGACTCCGCAAGGCCCTCAAGGAAGGGGGCGGAGCGTTCAGCCTCGAAACCATCCGTAAAAACACCGAGCCCAACTTTGCCGCCCTCAAGCAAAAATCCAAGGCACTCCTCGCCGACGCCGACATGATTTGCGAAACCAAGGAAGGAAGCAACCTGGTGATCCCCAAGAAAGAGGACATGATGTTCTTCCGCCGGGCCGTGCGCCAAAAGTACAAGCTGGCCATGTTCCTGGTGCCCGGCACCAACAAGGTGGCCTACTTCTTCTGCAAGACCGAACAGGGGCTCCGCCGCCGTATCGAAAACCTGGTCATCAACCAGAAGTTCCGCGAAGGCAAGCCGCCCTACATAGACCACGCCACCGGCGAAAAACTGAAATATCCGAGGTGACAACGAGGTCGGCGCTTTGCGCCTCTGAGCTATGAGGACGCTCATTTCATTCGCTCTGAGCCGCAAGGACCACAAAAGTGAAAAACTACTGAAGGATTCCGTCAAGAATCCTTGCCCATACCTCAAAGCGACTCTGTAAGAGGAGCGACCTCATACCTCATGACCTATACAGATCTAGCCCTCGCCGAAGAAGAAAGCAAGCTCACCGCGGCTCTCGAAGAGTCCCGCAACTTGCTGATTGAAGCTCCTACGGGTTCGGGCAAGTCCCTGTTCATCCCCTACTTCTTGAGCAAGCACTGCAAGGGCCGCGTTGTGGTACTACAGCCCCGCCGGATTGCGGCCCTCGCCCTCGCCCAGTTTTCGGCAAAGCTCCACGGGGAGCCCTGCGGCAAGACCGTCGGTTACCAGTTTAGGCAAGAAAGCTGCAAGAGCGCAGACACGCGGATTCTGTTCCAGACCTACGGAAACTTTCTGCAAGAACTTCTGCACGGCAAGCTGGACGCCGACTGGGTAGTGTTTGACGAATACCACGAGCGCAAGGCCGATATGGACCTGCTGTTCGGGTATTTTCTTCGTATTCGTCATCCTGAGGAGCGTAGCGACGAAGGATCCAGGCCAAAAATGCCTCGTGTGAGCCAGAACGACCAGACGCAAGCTGGTCGCGATGGCGAGAGTGAGGCGATGCCGGAGGTACAACTTTGCGACAGAGCCGAACGGACTCGTGTGAGCCAGAACGACCAGGCGCAAGCTGGTCGCGATGGCGAGAGTGAGGCGATGCCGGAGGTTCCTTTATGCGATAGAGCCGAACGGACTCGTGTGAGCCAGAACGACCAGGCGCAAGCTGGTCGCGATGGCGAGAGTGAGGCGATGCCGGAGGTACAACTTTGCGACAGAGCCGAACGGCCTCGTATTGCTGTCATGTCGGCGGCGCTGAACCGCGACGAACTGGAAGCGGTTCTCGGCGTCAAGTGCCTGTGCCTCGGCCATCCGCTCTACCCCGTGCAGATTATCAACCAGACGCCCGCCACAGGAACCTCCCTGGTTTCGGGAGTTGGCCTTGACGCCGAAGTGGTGCGGGCGCTCAAGACGCTCTACCGCAATGGCATCTGGCAGACCACGCTGGTATTCCTCCCGGGCAAGGCCGAAATCGCCCGCTGCCACAGCGCCGCCGCCGAAGCCTTGGGAAATAACTGTGCCGAATTTCTAGAACTGTACGGTGGGCAGGACCGCGAAACCCAGGACCGCATTTTTGAAGTTACAGAACGTCCTCGGGTCATATTCACCACTAACATCGCCGAAACCTCTATCACCGTACCGAACGTCACCGGCATTGTCGACAGCGGAATCGAACGGGTGAGCCTCTACGACGACAGCGAGAAGGTGAACGTGCTCCGCACCTTGCCCATCTCCATGCAGAACGCCATCCAGCGTAGCGGCCGCAGCGGCCGTACCCAGAATGGCTGCGCCATCCGCCTCTGGAGCGAGGAATCCGAAAAGCGGATGCCCAAGGGAATCGTGCCCGAAGTATTGCAGATTGAGCCGTCGGAACTGCTGCTGCAAAAAGCCGCATTGGAAAACAACATCAGGGAAAGGAGATTCCCGGTCAAGCCGGGAATGACAACAGAGCATACCATCATTTTACCGACGGCGATTCCAGAGGTGCGGGAGCAGGTGGCCACCAAACTCCTGGAAGGTTTCGGCATGCTCCAAGACGGAGCCATCACGCCTCTCGGACTAAAAACCATCCGCACACCGGTATCCAGCATCCCGCTGGCCTTGCTGCTGGCATCTGCCCGCGGGCCGCAGGACCTTCCCGACCTGCTGCTAGCCGCACTGGCTTGGATACACTCCGGCACGGAATTCCTGCAAAAGTCCAAGGTGGCCTACGACGTGATGACTCTCGCCGCCGATACGCTTTCCAAGGCGGTCACCATTCCGCGGGAAGTGAGCTTTACACTCAGGCAGTTGCGGGATTATCGGGAGAAGAATCTGCTGTGTGACAAGAGCTCGGTATGTCATTCTGGAGCGGAACATCGTGGAGCGATAGAATCTATAGACCCTATCAGTCGTCCTACGGACTCCTTCCAGGGTGACAATCCAACTGCCCCCACCCATATCAAGAAATTTGTTGCCCAAAGTCTCCTCAAGGCATTCCCCGACAGGCTCGCCACCCCCAGCGGCAACGCCTACAAGTTGCCCAACCAGAACATCATCCGCCTGCAGGTAGCCGAACCGCCTTACGCCATTTTGGCCCTTTCCATGCTCCGCGCAGGGAGCGGCAGCAAGTCGGAACTCAAGGTAAATCTGTACGCCGCCATCGACAAAGAACTGCTGGGGAGTAACGATACAAAGATACGATACGAACTTCTGTGGCGTAGCGGGCAAGAAAGGTTCATCGGCGTAGAGATCAGCGAAGCCGAAAATGCCGACGGGTCTACAACGGAACTGTCCCGGAAAGAGATCCTCACGCAAGAGGCCTCGCCCAAGGTTCTCGCCGAACTGAAAAAGCTCACCGTGGCCGCCTGGAAAGAAAAAATCGAGAAGGAAAACTGGAGCGGTCGCTACCTTACGGAGCCCATGGAGACCCTGCTAGTCAAGATGCGCCTGGCCGCAAAGCTGTACCCCGAATACGGCCTGCCGGAATTCAACGACGAGGACATGGAACTAATTTTCGACGAGTTCACCGACGGGAAATTTCTGCTGAAGGATATCGACGAGAACCGTTACAGGAACATCGTGGAGGAATATTTCGGCAAGTCCATGCTGGCCTGGCTCGGAAAAACATTCCCGGACCACTTTGTGCTGCCCAACGGCAAGCGGGCCCGCTACAGCTACCAGGAGGTGGCCACCGACGAGACACTGGGCGGACAGGCCGTGCAGAGCGCCGAGGGAGTGCTGGTGGAAATTTCAGCCCGCATCGAGGACTTTATGCAGATGCGGGGCGAACACAGAATCGCCGACGGCAAACTGAAGGTCCGCTACGATATTCTGGCGCCCAACTTCCGCACCATACAGAAGACCTGGGACCTAACGGGGTTCTGGCAGAACACCTACACCGAAGTACGCAAAGAACTGCGAGGCCGCTACCCCAAGCACCCCTGGCCGGAGAAGGTGTGTGAGTTATGAGTTGTGAGTAATGAGTCGCGAGTGGTGAGTAATGTGCAGTGTGTAATGAGAGACGAGTAACGAATTGCTTCTGAATTTTAAAGTATTTTGTTTCCGCTATAACTCAAAACCCATAACTGACGACTGACAACTCATTGCCAATCTCACATTTCACATTTATCTTACCCGGTACACCGTCAGGGTCTTGCTGAATTCGTAACCTACGACAAGCAGGGCCTGACCGTAAATAGGGCTCTTGTCGGCCGGAATGAACAGCAGGCCTTCGGGGCCGCGGTCCTTGGGGTCAAAGTAAAGGTCCACCAGTCTGGGGGCGGTTCGTGCCGACGTATCGACGCCCGTCAGGTCAAAGACCGCCACACCGCTGGAGCGTTCCAGCCCCACGAAGGCGTAGCGTTTGCCGTTCACCTCACCCACCGTCACGTTTTCCGGCTCGCAGCCCTTCTTGGGGCTACGGCTATCCATCTTGACCTTGTCCTTCTTGGAATTCCAGTTGAAATAGTCGGGAGCGAGTTTCCCGAAGGCCCGTTCCATTTCTTCGCCGCTATCCCACAGGAGCCTGCCGGTCTCGCCGTCGAACAAACTGACGGAGCGGGTGCCGAAACCGTAAACGTAGGGGCACTTGCCGCCGGGAACTTCGTCGGGCCCTTGCTGGTCGCAACGTTCCAGCAGGCTTACCGTAAACTTTTTCAGGTGCGGGGCCACGTCGTCGTTAAAGACGGTGCGGTCCAGGCGTTCGTCGGCCAGCAGGTCCGTGACCGTCCCTTCGTCGGTCCAGGCCTTGTAATCGTTCACGGAGGCGCCCTCGTTGGCGGTGAGTACCAGGGTCTTGCCGCCTACGGCAAAAGACGCCAGGCCATCGGGCTGACGGAGCCCGCGGATGGGGTAGTTCTTGATTTTAATCTTCTCGTCTTTCTTGACGTCCAGCCCGAAACCCGGCTTGGAATGGTCCACGTAACCCAAGGGGAAAACGTCCGCAATCTTTTCGGCGGCAATGTCCACCTTCGCAAGGGCGTTGTTTTCTTGCAGGCTCACCCAGGCCCACTTGGAATCCTTGGAAACCGTGATGTATTCCGGTTCTATGGAACGCACAAACCCCTGCAGGCCGGGACTGCGCACACCCTTCTTGCGTAGCGCAAGGGAATCCAGCCCCTTAAAATCCAGAACCTTGGGCGTCAGCTTGTAATCGTTGAGGCTTGCACCGTGTTCAACGGAAAGGATGGCCACGCCACCTTCGGGGTCTTCGTTATAGTCCGCGCTGGGCGTGCCTTCGCAGGCCACGAGAATCTTGCTACCGTCGGGAGTGAAGGTCACCATGTCGGGCAGGTGGCAGAGCCTTTGGGCTGATGCCACGGGAATCAGTCCCTCGGCATAACGGAACATTTGTACTTGTCCAAGGCCGTGGTCAGGTTCGGCCGTCATGGAAATGGCCACCAGGTCACCGTGGACCGTCACGCTGGTAGCGGGGCCGTCCAGCTGCAGGCGGCTTTCCACCTTGGGGTTCTTCTCGTCGGCAAAGCTCACCATTTCTATGAGTTTATCGCCGCCTACCACAAAGAGCATCTTTTTTTCGGGCATGTAGGCGGAAATTTCGGGAGCGGCCATCTGCAGGGTCGCCACGGGCGAAAGCACGTTTCCCTTCTGGAAAACCTGTGCCGCCACCGTAGAGGCAAGAACCGTCGCTATCAGCAGGACCCGTTTCATCTTGTCAACGCCCCTAGTCAAAAATCAGCCAGAAAAGGAGCATGCCGACGGCAAGTCCGCCCATAAAGGAGGAACTGGTCATCATGGCGGCCTGGCTCTTGGACTGTTTTTCCTTTTCCTTGCTCTTCTCGTTGGCCTCGATAGAAACGCTCAGGGCACGGGCGCAGGTCTCGTTGCTCTTTTTCATGGTCTCGTAACTCTGTTCCCAGTTCTTGGTCTTGGCCTGCTCCGAGTTGAGGGCAGCACGCAGGGAATCCTTTTCCACCGAGCAGGAACTGTCCGCAACGGCCATCAGGCTATCCCTGTGGGCAATTTCCGACTTGAACTCTCCGCAGGTCTCCTGGGGAGCAGACATTTCGGCAGTGGTATCGGCCGAGGCAGCAGCAACAGAATCAGTCGCAACTGGGGCAGGCACGGATTTTGCGCCATTCGCGGCAGCAGCACCAGTAGCCTTGCCGCCGGCAGCAAACACGGCCACCGCACAAAACAAAAGGGCAAAAAGAATCTTGTTCATGGTGTACAATATAACAAAATGGCCCTAAAGAATCGACTCATTCCTTGTACCATCCAGGGACTTTACCCAGCTTTTCTAGCGCCGACCCTGCGAACATATTGTCCATACAATCCACATTGGAAACATTCCAACGGCTTATATCGCCATTGAATTTTGAATCGACAAACATGTAACTCATGTCTTTCACACAAGATACATCCCAATTGCCAATATCGCCGTTAAACACAGATGAAGCGAACATTCCACTCATAATCTCTACGTTCGCAACATTCCATTGACTGATATCGCCGTTAAAAGGCGTCCCAGAGAACAATCCCCGCATGTCCTGCACACTCGACACATCCCACTGGCTAATGTCGCCATTAAATGCAGAATCATAGAACATCCCGCTCATGGAGCAGACCTTGGACACATTCCATAGACTAATATCCCCTGTAAACGCCGAGCGATGAAACATCTGGCCCATATCCGTCACATTGGATACGTCCCACTCGCTGATATTTCCATTGAACGGCGAATAATCAAAGAGACCGAACATATCCGTGATATTGGACACGTCAATGAAATTCAGGTCACATTCCGGGCCCTCTTTTTCAATCGCATCCTTAATCAATTCTTCTAAATGCGAACGGTCTCTCGCCACGATTTTACGGCGAGAGCATGCACTATCTGTCATAAGTTACCTGCAAAATCATTTAGTCAAAATTTTAAAATATTCCCAAATGCGGACCATAGACAAGGTGTCCAGTTCGCAGTATTTAAGCGAAGCCCTGCGAATTGCTTCCGTGTGCAACTTATTAAAGCGACCTGCTTGCAACAACACGTAGTCCAGCTTGCTGATACCACCTTTGTTGATTTGCTTGTCGGCATTCCAGACATCAGAATCATCAAAATCGGCAGGGAACGCATTGCCTTCTTTTTTAACCTCTTCTGCGAATACATCTAAGGACGGCAAATTGTGATAGGGATCCATATCATCACCGTATTTTTCACGGAAATACGGATCGCTATGCAAAATGGCGGGCATCACCTGCTTAATAGAAATCGACGATCCCATGCTCGGATGATAGAAATATTTCTGGGCAATTATCATCAAGTCCTTCATATCTCGAGTCCCTTTCTCAAAAGGAACCTTGCAACTCCCAGTCGGGTGCGTAACACCTTCAATAAACCGTATCAATTCCTCTTTGTCAGATTCATTAGAATCCATCAGCTGTATTCGAATGGCATTGAGAATGGTGTTTTCGTGATCAGCATAGCGGAAAATATCGCCATCGTCTTTTTCCAATTGGCGCTTTAATTCACGGATGAATTCAAAATTCGGGAATTTACCAGGCTCAAGCGAAATATATTCCCCAGCATGCTTATAAGTACCATCTTCATAAGCAATATGGTGCGAAAATTGGTAGGCAATTTCTTCGTTGGGGCGATTCCCCTTGAATAGCGGAACAGCGCCCAGGTATGTTTCAAAATCAATAAAATGGAGCGGATACTTCCACTTGATTTCCTTTGCAGCCGCTTTCAGGAAAGTCGGTTCGTTACTCCCTGTCTTTGCGCTGTGCACATGCAGATAACGGAGGTCGTTATTCGATAGTTCCGTGCACTTTTGGAAGGCCTCGGGCGTTGCGTTTTCGGCAGAAACATATTCGTATTCGTCAATATCGGACAGAAGGAATTTCTTTTTTTTAAGCCAAGCGTCATTCTTAAGGCTTGCGGGCAAGCCACCATTTCCTATTCCGCCTTTAGTTTCGTTAATTAGAGTCTTCCCGGCTATATCAACCCCAAACAGATTCAGGAAACATTCGACACGGCCATTCTGCAAAACTTTTCCTTTAGAATCCTTTTGTCCTTCGTCCGCATAGAACGGGCATTTGAAACATTGCGCATTAAAGCGGCAACAGCCATAATCTTTGCGGTTGTTGACATACATGTCCGCAACTTTTTCAACAAATTTCACAAAACAGCCATCAAAGTGATCTTTCGCAATGTCCGAAATTTCATCTGCGATAATCTGGTCGCTAAGACTGTCAACATCAATAATACGGTCAATACGATTTTTGCCTTGCAGTTTTTCGCAAATATCAGGAGCGCATTCTATTTCGCGATGACCGCCTTCAAGGAATTTTATTTGCAAAAGGGAACTTAGCGAATCCACGTCGCATACGGCGTCGGAATTTACAAGCATCAGACTAGCATGCACTTTAAGATGCGAGAATTCACTATGAGTCTTGATGAACTGCTGAATTACATATTTCTGGAAGGTCACATCCAGAATTTTCTCAAGATAATCGGAGGAAATATTTCCATTTTTGCCAAGCAGCGATTCATTTGCACCAATGCACTTGGATTTAACTTCGATTATTTTGAGTTCGTCACCTCGCTTATGCAAGATATCTACATAGACAAGGAACCTATCCGTCGCAAAGGCTGCTTCCCCGATATCTACGTTTTCTTTCCGCAAAAGATCAAGCGTGTCCGCAATTGACTTTGCCTGCGCTTCAATCGGGTTCGATCCACCCCTTTGAATTATATTTTCTTCAGAAACGCCCTCATAAACGCAGGCAAGTGCGCCAAACTGATCACCTACCTCGGCAATGCCATCCGGACCTTCATAATGGTAGGCATACTCCTTGCTGTTTCGGTAATAATATGCCCGCATCGGGCATTTTACAGCTTGGTTAAAAGCAGATTTAGTGAATAGTTTATTGGGCATAGTTGTTATTCCTTTTTAAGATCAGGAATTGGAAGCAAGTAATAGAAACAGTAATTGGTCTTGTGTTTCCATTCAATTTGATAGTTTCCTGCAATTTTATATTCTCCCGTAATTACCCCTTTTTTATTCTTCTTAACAATCAGATAATCTTTTATAGGTTTCGGACCACAACCCGGTTTTTCCGTAAAGAATTCGAAGAAATCTTTTTGCTTAGTTTCTTTACTTGAATCTTTTTTTTCTTTAGGTTCTTTTGGAATACGGAACGCGTCTCCATTTCTATTATTAGGAACTAATGTCAAACAATATGTTTTGAACCCAAGCTCTTTGACAGTTTCCATAAACTGAATGTCTTCCAAAAAATGAGGCATCCTAGTATCCGGCGTCCTATTTGTCGGAAATTTCAATTCAATCGCATACTTCTCTGATTTCTTCTCAAAATTTTTAAAAATAGCAATATCCATTTCCTTTTTTATGAACTTTTTCTTATCAGCTTTCTCATCCGCTCCAAAATCTTTCACATTCCTTTCATATTGGACTTTAAAATCCTTAAATTCTGAATAATTTAAATCATTCTTAAACTTCATCTTCAAGAATTCCCCAAGTTCATGCTGTAAGGAGAACTCGTTGTAAATCTTTCCTTCTTTTATATCTTTCTTTGAAAGTTTCTCAGGGAATGGCTTACCAAAGATATTCTTCTCAAAAAGTTTATCTTCTTCGTTGTCTCTTATATCTTCTAAAAATTCTTCGATAAGATTTACAATTGGATCTTTTTCAGCCATTTCCCATACTCCTTCTATTTCAAAATTTTCTTTCCAGAAATATATACTGTTTTTTACAAAAACGGTAAAAATTTATCCACCGTAATTCTCCAGCAGGTATTCTGCGTAGTCCCTAAGCCATTTGCGTAGGGAAACAGGCTTGATAACGCGGGCCACATCCGAGAAAGACACCACCCAGTTGAACAGGAGCTGGTTTACTTCCGCTTTCAGCTTCACGGTAAACTTTCCGTCTTTGGTCTTGCCGATTTGCATAGAGCGGTTGAAGGGATTTTCTTCCAGATAGAGCCGTGCATGTCCCTGGAATTCAATTTCCACGTCCTGAAGTTTCGGCTCCTGGCCGCTCATGAACGCAGCGCCCGATGTCACCAGCCTGCGCAGCTTGTCCACGACCTTCGGGTCTTCGGCGAACATTTCCTTGGACAGCTTGACCTTCTTAATACGACGGAACTTGAGGGTATATGTGTTGCCGTCAGCACGTTGACATCCTACGTAAAGTTCATCTTCGTAGATGATAATCATCAGCGGAATGCGGGTGGACTGTTTTTCGGAATCCCCCGAGTCACGATAGGCTACTTCGATCTTACGATGGTCATGGATGGCCTGCAAAATAATCCGGATTTTTTCGCTGGCGTCTTCCTCGAAATCCGGGGGCGTGCCCATGAAAAGGATTCTCGTATTCAGCTCATCGGCAAGCTGCCTAAGGGATTTCTGCTCGCTGTCGGGCAGGCTTTTCTCTATACGCTCCAGAAGCTGGGTGATAATCTCGCTGGTGGCGGGGTAAATGTTGGCAATACGTTTGAGGAACACGAAATGCAGCATGGTGTTCTCGAAGTTCGGGAACAGAAGCCGCTCGGCATTGGGGAGCGCTGACCGATAAACCGCCGTGCGGCCCTCGTTTTCCACCGTAATGTAGCGCCCGCCGTCCATTTCCGAAAGAAACCGCATGTCGCGCTGCACGTTGCGCCGTTCCTCGTCGGGAATGTTGAAAGCGTTCATCAGGTCCGTCACGGTGAATTTCTTGCCGGGGTTCGAAATCACCTTCGCAAAGAGCTGCACAGTCCTTTCGCCGCGAGTCATGTCCGCCATAATATCTCCTAGATTACTTTATTCCTGCTCATTTCAATATACATTATTCCACATAAAGGAGATCCCCGGCCAAGCCGGGGATGACAATGCGGGTCAAGATCCTTCGACTCCGCCTTACGGTTTCGCTCTGGATAACATTTTCTGAATAACTACAGCCCCATGGTGCGTCCCTCGCGACTGTCCTTATAGGCAAGTTCCGACTTGAGCGCATCGAGAACCGCCTCGGAGGTGAGTTCGCTCTCATCGTAGAAGCGGAGCGAGGCGTATGCAGCGTTGAAGTCGCCCGGAGTGAGCATGCGGAGGCTACGCACCGCCTCGGGCATTTCGACCTTCGGGAAAAATCCCTTCCACAGGGCCTCGATGCCTTCGGGCTTCAGGTAACCGAACTTCACCTTCAGCGCAAAGCGCCTGCGGGAGGCCGCATCGAGTTCCCCCTCGAAGTTCGTCGCCGCGATGAAGATACCCTTGAAGTTCTCCATCTGGGTGAGCATTTCGTTCACCTGCGTCACCTCCCAGTTGCGGGCGGCACCGCTGCGGTCTCGGATCATGCTGTCCGCCTCGTCCAAGAAGAGAATCGCCTTCTTCTCTTCGGCTTCCTTGAACATCTTGCGGATTGCCTTCTCGGTATTGCCCACATAGCAGTCAAGCAGGTCGCTCGCCTTCTTGATTATTAGCTTGCGATCGAGAGTGCGGGCGATGTGCTTCGCGAATTCCGTCTTGCCGGTACCGGGCGCCCCGTAAAGCAGCATGTTCAGGCTGTCGGCGCGGTCGCCCTTCTGCATGTCCTTCCACTTCGCGTCAAACGCGCTCATCACCTTCAGGATTTTCGGCATGTCCGCGTCGGTGTTGATGGCATCGAGCAGGTAGCGCGGCGCTCGGCTTTCCTTGTCGCGGCTCGCGTATTCCATATCCAGGTTCAGCAGGCTCGCCTGCGCCTCCGCGATGGTGCGGATGCTCTCCAGCGGGTCCACCTTGCAGCCCGACTCCAGCAACTTCTTGGTGCCCGCAATCGCCTGCGTAATGCCGCCCGCCGTAATCTGGAACTCCGAAGCAAAGCGCTTCAGTTCCTCTTCCGAGATAATCGCGCCTGCACCCTGTTCGCTCACCACGGACTGCCACACCTGTTCGCGCTTTTCGACATCGGGGCGTTCGAAGCGCACGGAGTAGTCGAACCTGCGCAGCGTGCTGTTCTCGATGTAGTGAATGTTGTTCGAAATCCAGATGACCGGAATCTTGATCTGTTCCAGGAAGAAGTTCAGCGCACCCTTCTCGCAGCAGTTGAGAATCACGTCGGATTCATCCACCAGGAGAATCGCCTTCTTCTTCTGGTACTTGGTGGCGGCATACAATATACTCCCCATGCGGCTACGCACCACCGAGTTTTCCTTGCTGTCGCGGTGCACGCCCTCGGTGCTGATGTTGGTGAGCACAAGCGGGCGCTTGAGTTCCTTCGCAATCGCCTTCGCAAGTTCAGTCTTGCCGGTACCCTCGACCCCGTAGAAGAAAATGTTCAGACCCTCGCCCACCTTCGCGTGCTTGATCATGTCGAAAGCCATTTCCACCTTCGGGTCCTTGCGGCAGAGCTTCTTGTAGGGCACGCAACCGCCCTCGTAAACCCTGAAGTAGAGGCTGTCCAGGTCGTTGCCCGAATGCCCGTCCAGGAACATCCCGATTCGCTTGGAAATATCGAGGTCCTCGTCCAGGATACCCATCTGCTTGAGAGTCCCCTTGTTCGAGACCAGGTTCTCGAAATCCACATCCGGGTAAAGCTGCGGGAAAACATCCGGGAGCGCCGCCCCGCGGAACCTGCGGGAACCAATCATATCCAGGAGCGAACTGCACTGCTCCTTGTTGAAGAAAATCCACGAGAACATCACGATTTCCATCTCGGCGTCGCTCAGGTTGAATGCGCTCTGCACGATGTTCAGGCGACGGAAATACCCGTCGTCCACGCCGCTATTCTCCTCGATGACCTTCTCGAGTTCGCGGGTAACGCTCTCGTAGAACACCTTCTGCGAAGAGGTGTCGAAAATTCCCTCGCCGCACAGGTAGTTGCGCACGAAATCGGAAATCTCCTTGACGGAGCACGACCGGTCGATTACGTCGTTGAAGCGTACCACCGCCATTTGGCGTCTCTGGTAAGCAACGCTCATGTCTTCGCTACTTTCGTCGCAGCGGAGCCTCTTTCCGGCGTAACTCCCGTTCACTTCCTTCACGAACCGCTTCCTGGCGGCACCGGTAATGCAGTCCTCTTCGGCGTTGAGCTTCTCGAAATGCTCAGAGAGGTCCTTCAGCACGCGGGAGGCGGCCTCCTTCGTGAAAATCGCGATGCAGTCGTCCGCATCCGGCATGCTCTTGGAGGCACGCATCATGCGAATCCAGTATTCGTAACTCTTGAGCGTCACGAAATCCAGTGTGATTCTCTTGTCGTAGCCGCTGGAGCGGAGCGAACCCAATACACCCTTAAAATAATTCTTCTTCATATAATCCTCACCTATATATCGTCGCGAAAAACAAAAAAGTAAAGCGACCCGCGACTTTTTTTCAACATTTTTAATATAGATTGAGAACGCGACAATTATTGACGTATAATATCATCCGCCCCCTCAAAAAAATTTTACTCCAGAGCGACAAACGACAATATTTGTCGCATATAAAAGATATTTTTAGAAATCCAACAGGAACCGAATATGAAAAAGACAGAAATAACATTCGTTAGGGATATGGAGAGCCCGAAAATCAGCAACATGTTACAGTCCGATGTAACCTTCGTAAACTTTGAAAAGCGTCGCTATATCAGTGAAGCCCCAATAAACGTTCAGGAACTTGATTTTCTGCACAAGGACGGTTACAGAGCCATTGATACGGCACTGGCGGATACCATTATGCGGCTTAACAGCATGCAAGGCTGCAGGACTCGCTATTGCTGTTCTGGACACCCCGGCAGATTTGGTAATGGGTATATCGTATTTGAGAAAATCCCAGAAACGCTAACGGAACAAATCGGCAAACTCACATACTGGAAACATGATGCAAGCTGGGGAAATGGGTCAAGCCCCGATGCCGACCATCCACCTTTAATCCGCTGGGGAATGAACGGCGTCGCGTGCACTTGCGCAACCACTTGGCTTAAAGCGCTACTTGAACTCGCCGAAATGGAATGTTTGCCCCAACGCAATTCGTTTGACGAATACCGAATCAAAAGTACGTATAAAGGGCGATCTCCGCACAAGCAAGAAATCAGACACATCTATCCTGTAACGACGAAGAAAAGAAATTAGCTAGATTACGACAGACTATAACTTGCTTTTAAAATGTTGTAAAACAGTCTATAAATTATGCTTCAAGCTGGCTGCGAAGCACGACGACGTCTTCCAGGGAAAGATCCGTAGCCGCGGCAATTTCCTCATTGGAAAGTTTGCCGAGTACTATCATTTTCTTCGCAATCTCGCGATTTCTACCAGAAATACGTTCTTCAATCTTCGCGTTGACGTCATCCGCGAATTCCTTGAAGAAGCCGTCCCTCAGGGCGTTATGGTCCCATACCTTGTGGTACATATTCCGATATGCCTCGAATTCTTTCTTGTTGAAGTTAGATACTTTTGCGCTTTCTGTCAAGTCCTTGAACTTTCCATCGTCCAGTTCTTCGGGGAGTTCCTTGAGCCGGTTCAAGTAGCGGAAGAAGAACAGCCACTTGCTCAAATCGCTTGAAGTCTTTTCGATGAAAAAGGGAACCTTCGAAAGTTCAATAGCAGTAAAGTTATAGGTATCCACAAGCTGTTCTCCGCTTTCCATGTCGATTACCGTTGCGCGATGGACAGCGCGTTCATCGGGAAAAACAGAGAAACGCGTCAGGGCGATTACGTAGGTTGGCTGGACATCAAAACTCCAATCGTCCCCGGGCTCGGCCTGATTCGCCACCATCTCGCTAGCGTAAAACGCTAGGCGTTTCACGAAATTCTTCATCTCGCGAATCTGCACCTCTATCTCGATGAGGTTCCCCAAATCATCCTTGCAATGCAAGTCGAAAATTGCCGTGCGCGACGCCTTGCTGCCGCTCAGGTTCTTCGCCACGCTGCGGGTCCACACATTTTTGATGGGCCGTTTGAGTTGTGGCTCCAGCAGGTCGTTCAACAGATTGATGAGGTTGTTGCGGCTGGCAGGCTTGTCCGGGTCGAAGGCCTTCTTGAAGGCCAAATCCACCAGCAAATTTGCATACGGGCTCGTTTCGCCCGGCTTCACGATACAGTCCTTGAAGGACTTGCGTACTTTCATTATCTACTCCTTCCGCCTACATGCAAGAAAAGGCGAATACCTCAAAAAAACTACTGCACAAATATACACTAATTTCAAGCTGTCGTCAAGAGAAAAACGCGAAATTTTTCAAAAAATTGCGGATGCGGATATATTTGTCGCAAATTTATGCTATTTTAAGATTGACATAGCCCCGTACCGAATGGTGCGGAGCGACCGGAATTTTTGAGATTCGTCTCTTATTCTTGGACCTGAAACTACCACTTTCTAATGACCTAAGAATAAGACGAACGCTCACGTCCCATCTGGGGCGTGGGTCGTTTGTGCTTATTAGGTCAAGGGTGTGGTAGCCCGCAGGTTCGATAAGCCTACGACTCCACGCCTTTTTTGTTTTGGCTAAGGTTTTTGTGCTCCTGAGTAAGAGTCGAATCAGACGCTTGCATAAGGAGCCTAGGATGGCAAAGAAAAAGAGTGAAACGAAAACAGAAAACCTGTTCCGTAGTTTTTATGGGACGAATACATTCTTGGAAAAATCAGCCATTCCTGATTATTACGGTTTTACATCCAAAAGAAAAACTGGTGAAAAAGGATATCCCGACTTCTTTAAAGATTGCGACAAATATTGCATAATAGTTGAAGCCAAAGCCGACAATTTCAAATTGGCCATTGACGAAGTTAAGTGGTACATGGAGCACAACTTAATTGAAGGGAAAGATATTATTGGCATTGCAATATCAGGTCAAGCCAAAGATAGTATTCAGATAAAGTATTTTTGCAGACTTTTAAAGGATGATGTTTTATCCCAAATAGGCGATTTAACAGATGCAGAAGCACTACTCTCTTTAAACAATATTGAAAAAATTTACACCCGAAAGAAATATGGAGACACAATATCAGACGAAGCTTTAACCACATTTTTATCTGAATTGAATAAAAAATTTCACGACAAAAGCAGAGTCAGAGACACAAACAGAAGCTTATTCTTTTCAGGATTAATGATAGCCCTAAACGACAAGACTTTTCAAAAAACATACAAAGAAATAGAGAAACCTGATTCAGGAATTGAAGCGGGAAATTTAAACGAAGCAATTCTGCAGGCAATTTCGCGTCAGTTACAAGATAAGGCGAACAGCTTTAGCAAAAAGATTGTGTGGAAAGATTGCTTTGCATTTATAAGAACCATCAGCTTTCCGTTGAGAGAATACAAAAAAATCATACAAGACATCGAAGAAAAAATTTTCATCCCCTTCAAGCACGAAGAAAAATACGATATTCTTGGGAAAGCCTATAAAATTTTCTTATCTAGAGCGGGAAAAATCGAGAACAAGAATATTATTTTAACACCTGACCATATAAAAGATCTGATGGTGAAATTAGCCAACTTATCAGTCGATGATGTTGTTTTAGATACATGTACCGGCCCTGGTGGTTTTTTGATGTTCGCCCTAGAACGTTTAGTGAGTCTTGCAAATGGCGATGATTCTACGATAGAACACATAACCAAACATCAACTAATTGGTTTTGAAATAGACCCCATACTTTATTCTCTTGCCTGTTCAAATATGTTTTTGCATGGCGACGGCAGAAGTAACATGATTCATAGAAGCAGTTTACTTGATGTCGATAACCTTGTGGAAGATGATGGACAGGAACTCTTAAAATATATTCATAGCTTAAAACCAAGGAAATGTATAATAAACCCGCCTTACGAAAACAATCTCGCGTTTGAGTTTGTATGGTCTGCAATTGATTATCTAGAACCAAATGGCGAATTAATTGTCATTATGCCGTCCATCACCTTAGAACAAAATCAAGAAAAGAAAACTAAAAGAGAATTATTGAAAAGTACTGAAAAACTTTTAAAAAAAGCGACATTTAATTTTGAAATAAAGATGCCGCCGACACTTTTTAGAGAACAGGGAAGAACTATCCAAACATCAATTTTTGGATTTACGAAAAAACCTCACAATCATGATAAGAATGTTCTCTTTTACAACCTTAAAGACGATGGATTAGAAAGTATTCAACATAAAGGTCGAGTAGATACAAAGAAACAATGGCCGAATAAGGAAGAAGAAATTTATGATTGCGTACTGAACGAAATAGAATTGCCAGGGAAATCTTATAAACGAAAAATATTTGAAGATGATGAATTGTCGCTCCTTGACGAAGGGGTTTCGCAAAAAGGATTTCTCCCGATAGGTAAAATATTCAATGTAATCAAAGATCCGCAGCAAATTCAATCGACAAAGAATGTTCCTGGAGACATACCATTCATTACAGCCGCAATCGAATGGAAAACTCACAATAAAGCATCTTTCAAAAACACTGAAGCTTTAGTATATGTTGTTGGTGCAGAAGGTTCTCTTGGCAACTGCCATTACATCAATGGTGATTTTACAGCAAGTTCTCTTTGCCTTATTTTGACAGAAAAAGATAAAAAAAAACATCCAGTGAATCTTAAGTTCTATCAGCTCTATTTTGAAAGCATCAAGCAAGAAGTTCGCAAAGGTCTCAATGGCTGGAAAAAAGGGAAATCAAAGCAATCGATTAGTCAATCACGATTTGAAAATTTCGAAATACCATATGTCGATATCAATATTCAGAATCAGGTTGTGAAAAGGGTTGAAAAAATAAAGAAGGATATGGAAGAAATAGAAAAAAAGAAAATCGAGTTGGAAAAGCAGTTAAATCAGCTTGTTGTTGATAGCACAGAAACCTTGAATTGACGAAGCCAAGGGCGTTACAGAAGCCCCTGCCAATTTATAGAATCACTCCAAGAACATCGCCATGTAGTACGGCAGTGTAACCATCTTGCCAGCAACACCTATGTTGTTTTCGGAAAGCTTGTAGCAAACCTTGGCTGCGTAGTTGTCGTTATTCAAAACGGTCTTTGCCGACTTGGAGCGTCCCGTTGTTGCCTTGACTTCAATAATGGCGAGTTCGCCGCCGACATTTTCTACAAAGTCAATTTCTAGCCCAGTATCTTTGCGGAAGTAGAATAGTTTGCGACCTTGTTTAGAGAAACAATCTGCGATGATGTTCTCGTAGATGGCTCCTTTATAGAATCCCAGATCGCCGCTTAGAATCTTGGCCGCGGTGCCGCGTTCCAGCATGGCGACAAACAGGCCGGAATCCTGCACATAAATCTTAAACGTATTCTCGATCTTGTAGCCTTCAAGGGGTTCTGCGATGTTGGTCAGGTTGTGGCAAATGTTGATTATGCCGCAGTCGTAGAGCCATTGGATTGCGGTTTGGTAATTTTCGGAACGCCCCTTCTTTTCTAGTTGCGAATAGACAAACTTGTTGTTTTCCTTCGCAAGTTGGGCGGGAATTGAATCAAAAACGCGATTGATGCGGCCAAGAAGCGTGCGGTCGATTTCCTCGTTTTCGTTCTCGTCAAGGTGCTTGCCAAAGTCGTCCTTATATTCTTCAAGAATGTCCTGCTGTTCCTGCCAAACAACGTTCATGTCGTTCGTCTCGACAAATCGAGAAACGACATAAGGGAGCCCGCCCACACAAAGGTATTCCTTGAAGTAGCGGAGCATGGCGTTGTGCGTCGCCTCGCTGACGGGTTCCTTTTTCGCGAAGCATTCCTTCAGGTAACTGATGACATTTTCGTTGATTCCCTTCGCCCACAGAAATTCCTCGAAATCCATGGGTTTCATATAAATTATTCTTTCAAAGCCGGTCGGGACGCCTTTCCCCTTTTTACGGTTGTACCCCTTAATACCAAGCAGGGATCCCGTACAGATGACGTCGTAGCGGCCATCTTCCATAAATGGTTTTATGCTGGCGCGGGCGTTCGCACATTCCTGAATTTCATCGAAGATGATGGCGGTCTTGTTCTCAACAAAATGCACATTAGGAAAAAGCGCGGAAAGGTCTATGGTAATCCGACTCACGTTCAGGTCGTTGTCGAAGACCTTCTTCGCATTTTCATTTTCCTTAAAGTTGATATAGACGACGCTCTCGTAGTTGCTGCGGGCGAATTCCAGGACGCTGGATGTCTTGCCGATTTGACGCATTCCCTTGACAACCAGGGCCTTCTTTTTGCCCCCCGAGATCTTCCAATTTTCAAATTCTTTAAGGATTTTTCTCTTGAACATGTCCCAAAACTACACTTTTCCGACCGAATTGTCAACACTTTGACGCACTTTTTCAACCGAATTAGTGCATTAAAAGCGCACTTTTCCAACCGAAAAAGTGCAAAATTGTCGTTTTTACGCAAATTTCGTCAATTTTAGTCAAATCTTCGGCTCCATCAAGAAATCAATGACATTCATGGTTAAAATTCCATTTTCGTCATAGAAAGCCGGCACAAAATCCCGTTCACCATCCTTCTAGGGATTATTTTTGCATATTTTGCCATTTTTCTTTAATTCACGGAAGCATTTCCCACCGAAAAAGTGCATCCTTCTGTGCCACGCCGGATTGTGTCGCGTATTTTTGGAGTATTGCATCGCGTGTCTGCCAAACATTATGGACTCCCTTGCATAAGCTTTCCAGCGGCGTTTTCAGATATTCGCATAAAACCTCACTTTTGTACGCCCCTCAACAGAATCCACTTGCGGAACCATTCCGGTTCATTTTCGATATTGTCCACGAGAGCCTTGATTTTTCTTTTTCCTAGACGAGCGTCAAGGACTGCCAACAGGCGGATAAAATAGTTGTCGTGCGTTATCGCCTGGCCAATAGAAAGTTCATTCAGGTATTCGTGGATATACCCTATCGCGCTTGTTTCCCAGAAACCTCCTGCAACCAGCCCCGTTTCGCGGATAATATCATTATCGCTTTTTTCATCAAAACGGTAAAATCCATCACGATAACACTGACGGTAAAATTGCGGATTCGTACAAAACCACGCCTCACCTTCTACAATGATTGACAGCACGTGCATCTCAGTCCACCAATCATGTTTCTCCTTGCAGCCCTTGGTGCGATAGACGTCATAATGATAGCTCACACGTCCCTTTAAATTTTCTGCAAGCCTGCTTTCTAAAATCTGTCTTGTTTTACTCCACATAATTTACCTCAATACACTTTTTATATGTATATCTCCGTGTGCACATAAAAATCTTCCAATTTCATGCGCATGGCATCTTCTAGGGAATAGCAACCATCGGCAAAAAACTTATGCATAGCGAAACAGATGTACTCGTCCTTGAATTCGGGCAGTTCCAGGCACTCGATATTCCAGCTCAGTTCCTCGTGCCAGGCGTTCAACTCCTTGTATTCGGCAGGGACCTTTTCAGGAGCATCCCTAATATGGACTTCAAAACGGTTCCCCCGGTCGTAAGAATCGTATAACCCGCCAACCTCGCCTTCCCAATCTTCTTCGGATTCGTAAATGATTTTACTCTCTATGCAAAAAGTCTTGTAGTATGCCTTGCCCTGCTCCATAAGCGCTGTCAAATCCTTGTACATATTAAATGCTGTTTTGGCGCACTCGTCCTGGAGTTCATGGAGCCGCCGATTCAGCCGCAACAGCTTAGCGATATTTTCCTTGCTGTGTTCGAAGCGGGCATTGGCCTTGACTTTGCGCGCTAGAAGTTGCATCTCCTGGTGGAGCCTGCATTCCATCTCGGTTTCCTTCTGGGCCTTTATCCAGCGAGAATCATCAATCAAAAGGTCGATTATCCCGTTCACGTATTCAGGGCTTCTGCGATCTTCGTATTTCATGGATTTACCCCTTCGCTACTAGCAAACGAATTCTTTTAAGTTCTTCAGTTCCTGAATTTTTTCCGGCAAGAACTTTTCAAGGCATTCCTTCTGCAAGGCGAAAACCCTGCGGATATCGTCTTCGAGCATGCCCGCTTCCATAATCCTCATGTCGCCCTGGGCTTCATCGGCGTATTTTTCAAGCCATTTTTGCGAGGCTTCGCCGAATTCACGCCAAAGTGAAGATGTGGGGAACCATTCCGCAATGCTCGTAAGCGCAAACTTGTGGGTATCCTGCAAAATGCCCCGCTGGTCCTCCATTTCCTGGCACTTGGCCCCGTCTATGAGGGCGACGATTTCTCGCATTCTTTCGTAAGCGGCAATGGCACGCGACAGCTTGTCGTTTGCGACCGCCTTCGGATTGTTCTTGTCCAGGCCCTCCGTTTCCGGAAATTCCTTTTCGGCCGGGGCCCTAGCCGGATTGAATTCGTCGTCCCCTTCTTCGAATTCCAGGTCCAGCGAGTCGAACAGGTAGCCGTAAAACTCCCGGACATAGTTATAGTAGCGGAACGCCTTGGACAATTCCAGGCCCGCTCGGGTAAAGACCGTATGCTCACTTCTGTTTTCTTCATTCATAAAGACTCCTTTGTCTATATGTTAAATATAAACCGCGTATGCGACAAATGTTTACGCATTTGAATTGGCCTCCCCCGCTTCGATTTGCGCCTTGAACTCCTTCATCTTCAGCTCGTTGATCATGGTTTCAAGGTTGCAGGGTTCACCGTCGCCATGCAATTCGGAACCAGCTTTGTTCCATTTCGCGTCCTTCCCCTCGGTAACCTTCTTGTTGTAATTTACCTCGGCAAATGTCCAATTGGCGACAATTTTCCTTGAAACTGTTTCAATATCCTTGTCCATCATTATGCGCAGCAGGCCGTAGTAACCGCCAAAGCTACGGTTCTTGACGCGAATTTCCTTCTTGCATGTGGGGCAAATCGCCGTCGCCTGCGAACACCCCGAAAGGGGCGAACCCGAAAAAGAGCGGATGACAGCCGTTCCGCCGCACTTGCATTCCGCCTTGAATTGGGCATTATCCCAGATTTCGAGGAGCGAATAAAGCTTGAGATTGATGTTGACGAGAGTGCCCGCAAAATTGAACAACCTCGTGGTGGCAAGCGGCCCCACATAAAGCCCGCCTCCACGAATAAGGTAATGCGCGTCGATGTTCGCGTAGCGCGGGGTCCCGCGAATTTCGTCCCTGTGACGCAGAATAAGGTCCAGGTTGTCGTAGAAAAGCACATACTTGCGTTCGCAATGTTTTTTCATGAATTCCTGCATTTCTGCCTGCTCCCTTTTTTCCTGTTCCATCTCGTCGCTGACAAGATTGAGTCCCATCGCCTGACGCTTGCAGAAATCCGCAAAGGTTTCGCGCTTGTTATTCGGCTCTGCCGGGAAATACGGGAAGGGTTTAGAGTCGTCGATATGTATTGTCGCCATAAGTGACCTCCTGTCGATGGCATTGAGTTTGCGCAGCAAAGCTACATTGGCTGCCGTATTATATTATCGCTTATTTATGCATAAATGTAAATATACGCATAAATATAAAAGCAATATACAAACCCCATGCGACAAATACCGTCACAATTTTGTCATTTTTTAGGAAATTTTAGGGGATTTTTGGCCCTACCGATTGGAATCTTCTTCCTTGTCCATGTCACAGAATTCCAAATACTCCGGAAAAAATTTTAAAAGAATTTCCTTATTCTCCACATAGAGTTTGGCCTGACACTTATCCTCGTCCCGGTGCGTGCGCGTATAGCGCCTGTCCAGAAACCAGACACAATCCGCCTGCTGTGCGGCAAAGCCGATTTCGTATAGTTCTTCCGGCTTCGGATGGCTGGCCCCCATCTCGTTGTGGCGGCTGAGCATCGCAGTGACGATGATGGGAATGCGGAGCTCGTAGGCAAGGGCCTTCAGCTCGCGGACGACATTCTCAAGCTTTTCTTCGCGGGTTTCGCCCTTGTCCGACACCACCAGCTGCAGGTAGTCGACAATGACGAGATCGAGTTTCTTTTCCTTGTTCATCTCGCGCACCGTATCCACAAGTTCCGCAATGTTCCAGTCGCAGCGTTCGTTGACAAACAGCGGGGCATCCCTGACAATTCGGGCGGTTGCCGCGATTCGGTCCTTCTCGGCGGAGGTCATCTTGTTGTTCCGCAGGGCCGAGACTTTCACATGCGCACGCGAACAAACCAGGCTCTGTGCAGAAAGTGCATCACCCATTTCCATGAAAAAGAATGCAACACGCCTACGGCAATCGATAGACATGTTCCCCGCAATATTGAAAGCGAGTGTAGATTTCCCTACGCCGGGCCGCGCAGCAAGTAAAATCAGGCCGTGTTTCTTCATTCCGTCCATCATGTCGTCGATGTCATGAAAACCGGTAAATTCCCGGCAATACTGGTGCTTGGCGCAGTCCGCCTTCGCAATCATCTCGTCCACAAAACCCGCAATTGGGGTCATCTTCTTTTCGCTCATAAAAGCCTCCGTTTCTGTGGATAAATATACCAATGCTATGCGACAACTGATGACGCATGAATTTTACAGCCAGCTAAAGATTACTCCGGGAGGATTCTCGTACACGGGACCATTGTACCACTTGGGGGAGTTTGCCCTTTTTCTCCTGCGCCGATTACAGCGGGTACTGCGACAGGTATTTATCTTTCAGCACGTCATCGTGCGAGTCGATAATCCGCTTGAGTTCGGGAATCACGGATTCCACGGAGTTCCCGTTCTTCAGCGACTCTCCGACAGCGAGCAACGCCTCGTCGCGGGTTGTTTTGTAGAGCAGGTCAACAAGTTCCCGAGCGCTGGAAGTATCGAGCGCGAGGTCATCGAGATGATCCAAGGCGGAGGTCTCGTACAAAGATTCCAGCCCCTCAACGGAGCACCCGGACGAATCGTCCTTGAGCCAAAGATTGAAATACCGGCAGACTTCCTTGCCGTCCTTGTTCTTGCAGTAGAATTCGCGCCGCCAGTACGTGACTACCACTTCCATCTCGTTGCCGCACTGCGGGCAGGTACCGCTGTCCGGAATCGTGGAGCGAACCTTGACAAAATTCAGGCGCAGGTCTCCCGCGACCTCGTCAAAATCTGGGTTGAGAGTCGTCTCCTTCCCGCATTCGCAACACGAGACATTGACATCTTTGGAAAAGAACCAAATTCTATCGCTAGACATAGTACAACTCCTTTGCTTGCGTTTGTATAGCTACAATATAGATTCAGTATGCGACAAATGATGACGGGAAAATTATTGATTCTCTTCTAGTTTTTTTACGGCCTTATTCAAATAATTCTGCATGCGTTTAATAAAAGCTTCTTCGGCTTCGACATAAGAATATCCTTTATCTAACTCTTCAGGAATCTCACTATTTTCATCTTCCGCCGGTTTACCCGCGTTATCATCCGTTTTTTGGGAATTCTCCTGTTTTGATTTCTTTCCCTTGTAAATCCCATCTATCACAAACAAGGTTTTTGGCTTATCTAGTCCATACAGGTTCTCTTCATTATTAACAGGCTTTTCCAAACTTAATGGATAAATTAAGCCGCATAAAACAACCATGTCGCCATTTTCGCGGTAGTAGCCTGCATAGGAGTGAATCTGATGCAGATCGTTTCTATCTACATCTTCATTTTTAAGTCGCATCTTCTTGAATTTTGCATCAAGGATGGCAACCTTGGAAGGGTCGCCTTTTTTTCGCAAAACCAAATCAGGATAATTGGATCTTTCAAAAAAGCAACCACTATATAGCTTTAGCTCTTCTTGAGCAGATACATCCCACTCATTCAATCCTCGGAGAACTTGCTCTAAATAGACCTCCCAAAGCGATGCTATATCTAGTAAATAACCCGACGCCTTATTCTTTGCTTCTTTCGATTTGTCAGGCAAGACTGTATTGCGCCTAATCACAATTTCTGCAAAAGTAAGTGTTCGCTTAAAATCAGCATACATCGGGTTATGCAGAGACTTATGGTTTTGGGCATTCTGTATGGTCTGTTGCGAAGGGAATTTTCCAGAATAAGACGAACTCAATTCATTCTTGATAAGGCTCAATCCTCGGAATTCTCGTTCAATATCACCCTTACACGCTTTCATTGCTGCATAAAGAACATCTACAATGCATTGCACATAATGGCGTTCGTTTTTTTGCGAGGATATTTTACCTTTAAACGGGATGTCCTTTTTTATAAAGTTCTGGATATCCAATCCACCATGGACCTTTAAATCATGATACCTTTGTTTTGAATATTCCTGCGGAAGTCCTAAGACAGAAACCCTTTGCAAAGAACTCAAAAAGAGATATTCAATTAGCGGGAAACTATTATTCTTATTTTCTTTCCCTAATTCATCGGATTCGTCAAGGTATATATGGTTGGCATATCTTAGCATATGCTTATATAAAGCATCATTGCAATCCGGTTGAATATCAAATGTAACCCCGTTGTAGGTTATCCGCCCTGCATAAAGGCCTGTTTTTATGTAATACTTTTCTTCTTCGCCAGCACCTTTTTTCTCTATCGCAAGAATCAACCTTTGCTTTTTTTCCGTTTCTGAAAGTTCTTTCTTACTAAAGGAAATAAGGGAAATCTCTTTGTGCGATTTTGAGATATCGCTTAAATATAAACTTGAACCGGCAAGTTTCTTTAATGGTGTTGGATTTTTTACAAACGGCCCTTCACAATAGTAATTTTGATTTGTTAACGCGTCAAAAAAAGCACTATTTGAAGAGTCGCCTTTCTTTGATTGTTTTTTTTCGTTTTTATCGCTCATTAATAAAAATCATCCATATTATGTTACTTATGGAACGCTAGGATTCATTGGTTGAGCTTTTCCACTTGGTTTCTCTTGCTCTTTTACAAATGCTTCTTTAGCCTTTTCAAGCTTGGCATCTATTTCTTCTTCTGAACAAGAACTTCGCAGATACTCCTTTAAAGTTGGAGAAAGGTAATTATCAAATAAAGTCTTTTTATTGTTATCTGTTATTTGGTTAGCGTCATCCTTTTTGTTATTTTTTACTATGTCGCTTATTTTCATAAAGAACGAATGACCGAACTCATAGGACTTTCCGAGTTTCAATCCATCTTTCTTTACCGAAATAAATTCATTCAAGGATTTGCACGACTTGATATAATTTGCAAGAGATGACCCGTCTATATTGCCTATTTTGTCTTTTACAGTTTCTTTAATAACATTATAATCACAATCTTTTCTTATCCATTTGAATCGACGCCGCAAAGCCAAGTCAAAAGCATCAATACTTTTGTCCACATCATTCATCATGCCTATAAAGCGAATGTTTTTAGGAATACCGAACATGGCGCCCTGTTCTTCATCGTATTCATAGGCGTTTTTTTCATCAATAACTTTATCCTCAATCAATTTTGATTCAACTTTTGAATATTGAGTCTTTATTAAATTATTCCTGTTATCTTTTTCAGGATCGTCTCGATAACTCGCCTCTAGCAGCGAGAGTGTTTCTCCAAATACGGCTGATAGATTGGCTCGGTTTATCTCATCAGCAATAAAGTAGTATTCATGGTCTATATCTTTTTTCGCACGAATACACAAATCCTTAAATAAACCATTTAGCAACTCTAGCTTTACGTTTCCATTGGTGATTCCAACGGGCTTTATTCCATCAATAAAATCTTCATAGGAAAAGTTAGGATGAAACTGAGTCCATACATAACGGTTTGAATCACCTTGACACACTAAATCAATTATATTCTTTACAGCGTACGTTTTTCCGGTACCTGGCGCACCATAATAAATAATATTTGGCTGAGATTCTGTCGGGAAGTCGCCTGGATTAGCTGGACTTATTAATATATCTAACGCTTCCGTCAATCGAAGGGCTTTTATCAAATCAATATTATTAAGCTTTATGATTTCTTTTGCTTTTTTAAAAATTTTTTCATTACAACTAAAAAAATTTTTATCAGTAACAGAGTCTTCACCTACTTGCATCATCTTTTGTAATTTTTCAATTTTTTCTGAATTATAAAAGCAGGCGTAATTAAATTTATTGTTAAAATATTGTCTTGCAATAATTAATTTATTTAAAACTGCGCTAGCATAAAATTTTACGCGCTTACTAGACACTTTTTGATCAATATTACTCGAATCAGTTTGAGTCAAACAATCGGAAAAATATTTTGCATAGGGTTCCATAAAAGAGGAATTTTTTTCTTCTTCTTTCTTTGCATCTTCTATGTTGTATTTGCGTTCTTTTCCATTTTCTATTTTTTTTGCATAATCACCAAATAAATTACACGGCTGATCAGACATTCCATAACTTCCAGGGAACTTGTTTTTTATCCAAACCACCAAACTGTCACAATTGGAATCTTTATTTTTCCAGTAATCGTCCACTTTTTTTAATTTATCACCTATTTTTTCCCATTTTTCTTTCCACTCTTTTCCGTCATTTTTCACTATCGTGTCTACTTCTTCCCATTTTTTTCTAGCCCAAAAAGATTCTGTTTCTAGGCTGTTGTAAATGTTTATTAATTTTTCTTCCCACTTCTCTGAAATATTTTTTTCTTCACTCATTTTTCATTTTCCTTTGTGCTTTGCACGTTTAAATTTATCCTTAGCCATTTACGGCGTTGTTAAAATATTCCCAGATTAGCACCATCGACATGATGTCGAGTTCGCAGTACTTGAGCAGGCCTTTGCGGAGTGCGTTGTACTTGATGGCATCTGCGGACGGGTTTTCGTAAACTGGGTTTAGTATATATTCTTGCACCTCATACAAGAATATATACTAAAATTTTCAAAAAAACGGCTCAAGAAGATATTTTTTCTCATACGGCCGCATTTGCCGCGTTTCCACATGGCAAAAAAGCGTTCTAGAAATAATCTAAGACTTAATTCACTAGATTTAACGAATTACACGCCAATTCAACTATAATTCACTAAATTACGTGATTTACGCCATAAAACGGAAGTTCGTCCACAGATTCCGTTTTCGCCTGCTTGAGTCCACGGCGGAGTGCCGCGGCATATTTTTTCTGGACAGGGAAAGAGGTTGGGAGGACATAGGCCGCATAACCAAAACGACCGCAAAATTCAGAGGGCTCGTTTTCGTCAAGGTTAAAGGTAACCACGGTATAGAAGCCATCGGCATCGTCAAAGCATTGAACAATTCCAAGTTCAACATAGTCGTCATAGGCAATCTCGACGATGTCGCCTTCCTTGAATTTTGCAGTCTTGTCGCCACCCGTGCACCATAGCGAGCCGTCATTCAGGTAACGCCGAATCGAAAGGGGCGCACACGTATCGACAAGGCAATCACGCGGCATTTCCTTAATGACAAAACCATGAACGTCATCACGTTTTCGACGAACGATTTTCCTGATGTTGTTTTCTGCATCACGCAAGGTTTCGAAATACCCGACCTTCGTTTGCCAAGTGAGGGCACAGGGGCCAGCGCAACTGCACCATCTCCCCTTGTAGATGTGATACGCATGACTTTCGCCGGGCGCGAACTCATGGACTTCCAGGACGAAAATGCTTTTTGTCTGTTCTGTTTGTTTTTTCATAGTTACTCCTTCACATATTCCGTGCCCTTAATCCAGCGAATGTCCGTGCTGTAATTGACGATGTTTACGGCGTAGGGGACCTGTTCCAGCAATTGCTCGATTTGCTTGGCCACATTCAGGATTTCGGGAATCTTGTTTGTAAAATTGTTCCGGTTCAGGGTGATTTCAATCATCCGGCGTTTTTTCATCTTGATGCGCAGAATGTAGCGACCCGGCACACCGCCAGTCCCCAAATGGGTGTATTCGCTATCCAGGCTCCACTCGTAACCGGACTGCGACATCAGCTGCGGCACGATGGTCTCGATGCTCTTCGACGCCATTTCCGCAAGTTTCCGCTGCTTCTCCATCTCGAGCTTTTTCTGTTCGACGATTTTTTCAGCCCCTTCCTTATACTCACGGTATTTTTCGGTAAATGCGCGAATGTTTTCCAGAGTGCCGTCTATGTCTAAATTGGGTATGTTTTCAACCGACACATGGGTAAAATTGTGCCATTGCAGTCCGATTTTACTGTTAAGAAAAACATTGGCCTTTCCCGTTTCCTGGTTTATGGTTAGCGAAATGTTGATTTTTCCCCTTTCCCTAACTGTTTTTGGGCTCAATTTTATCTGAACAACAGAATTTTTTTGACCGACTTTAGACCTAAAAAGTGTATGAAGGAGCTTTGACGAATTGGCCTTGGACAAATTCGTGATTTCACAAGAGAAGTTGTCCAGCGTCCGGCTGAAGCTTTTCCACTTATAAATGAGCGTATTTGCATTCTTTAGGTTCGTGGCAGAACCCGAGTCATCCGTCTTGGGAATGCCCTTGACAATTTCGCGCCAGTATTCTTCTAGCAATTCTACCAGGTTTTTGTTTTGAAGTTTCTTGGCCGGCATCATTCACTCCTTGGAATAAAGGTGACACGATTACGTTTCATGTTACGGATCCACTCTCCGCTCTTTTCGTAGCATTGCCTGCTGCACAGCACCCACAGCACGTCGATGGGGCGCTTGGTGTTGAATTTCGGAGGCGGGGCGTAACCGTCGGTAAAGTAGATGAGGCCGTCGTATTCGGGGTGTTCGCAGTAGTGGTCGGCAGCGGGCTGAAAACTCGTGCCGCCCCGGCCCATAATCTTCACCGTTTTGCGGGCCTTCTTGAGCGGCTCGATTTCGCCCTGGATTTGGGCGTCAAACTGCAACACGTCCAGTTTCTCGACTCCGTATTTGAAAAGGCGGTTGATGACCGAGAAGAAAAACTGCAAGCTCTTGTCGGTAACAGACCCGCTCACGTCCACTGCGATAAGCAAGTTCGTCGAGAGTTCATAGCGGCTACCCATGGCGTCAAAACCGAAGCGGCGGTTGGGCCGCATGCGCGTGAGGCGACGCCTGCTCGAGATGACCGATGTCTTGAACAGGCTCAGCATCTTGCGGTAGTCCATGTCGACCTTCAGGCTTGCCTTGATGAGGCCCTGCAACTTTCCCGGAATCGATCCCCACGTGTTACTCTCAGTAGCAACTTCGATAAACTCGTTTATACTGCAGCACGCCTCCTCGTTTTCTTCCCAGAGTTCCGAGATTTGCGAGTCGCGCTGTTCCTGCGAATTGCCGGCGCCTTGTCCACCAGAACTGCCATCGGAACCGCCGCCGTTCCGACCAGAACTTTCGCCGTCTTGACCGGCACTCTCGCCGCCTTGAGCGCCATTGCCCTGCGCATCTTCGCCCTGTTCGGACTTGTCGTCCGATTGCTGCGGCTCGCCGCCAGACTTTCCCGAATTCGGGGCCGCATTTTGCAGGAGCAGATTGTAATACTCTTCGAAACACAGCCCGCCAGGGAGCTTCAGTTCCGTACCGCTCATCTGCATCTTCACTTCGCGAGAAACGTCATACACGTCGGCAATCGTCACGTTGCTCGCCATGGTCAGTAACGCCTTTGCGGCGAAGGAGGGCTGTCGCTGGTAGGGGTGCTTGAGCAATATGCGGAACATCTCGATTCTCATGTATTCCACCAGCACATCGTCTGCAATCTTGTCCAGGATTTTCGGGGAGAATTCCACCTTCATGTTGCCGGTTCTCATCGGCACATCAATCGAGTTGTTCTCCACGAATTCGTGACTGCAATAAACCGCAAATAGCAGCGGCTCTGTCAGGAACCACCGCTCGCCGATTTTCTTTATTCTGTCCAAGGCGTTCATACCGACCTTAAATCGACTGGACGAATTGCGTGATTTTCTTGTACAGATCAGGGCACTTCATGATGATAAGCGTCATGGTGGTCGGATACATCGAGGAGGTATACAGGTTCGCGAAATGCGCCTGAGCCTCGCGTAATTTTTCCTCCGAAAGAAAGTCAAAGTATGCGGCGAAATTCTCCGTCACCTTTATTTCATCCTTTCCGTTGTAACCCTTCGTCTCGATGAATCGAAACATAGACTCATTCACGGAGGCGAGTTCCGGCGTGGTGCACTTCTTGATTGCCGACTTCTGCTTTTCGAAATCACCCAGCAGTATATCCTTCGCGCTGGGAAGCCTCTTCTGGTTGATAGTTGCGAAGAACTTCGATGCGGCAGGCATCCCGATGATGCCTGCAATGACACTCTTTAAAAGTGGTGTCACATCGTTTGTCTGCAATACCTTCGAGACGCGTTCCCAGCCGCGCCTGTCGGGCGACTTTTCGAGCCCCTGGTCCTCGCGGGTAAAGGCGGCACCGTCCAGCATACCCGGGTTTTCCGAGATAAAGTCGATGACGCGGCTGTCGAGTTTCGCCTTCGCCGCCCACAAGAGCCATTCCTGTGCAGTAGGCTTGAATTCGTAGATGTTAAAACGGCTCACCAGCGCCGGATCCAAGTCCGTAAGCTGATATTCCTCACCGTCGTTTACCGCGCTAATCACGCGGGAACCCTCGGGCAACTTGCGGCCAGCAAGAGTCCGGTTGAGCGTCAGGTCCATAATGGTCTGCAACACCTCGGGGCGGGCACGGTTCAGTTCGTCCAAAAATAGCACCACCGGCTTGCCGTCCGTCGGGAACCAGTATGGCGGCATAAAAACAGTCTTGCCGGTCGCTTCGTCGAGCCGAGGGAGGCCAATCAAGTCGCCCGGGTCACTCATCTGCCCGAGGAACAGAATCACCACGCGCTCGCCCCGCGCCGTGAAGAACCGCTCCAGAATCTGCGACTTGCCGATCCCGTGCTTGCCAGTGAGCATGATATTCTGCGATGCGGGTGTCGCCGCCAGCAGCTTTTCCAATTCATTTGCGTTTATTCTAACCGCCATATAATCCTCTATAGCTTTACCAACTCTTTATTCATCGAAATATCTACCGGAAATGTCAAATTTTTAAGCAAATTTTCGATATTTTTGAGTGTTTGCGGCAAAAAAGAGAGCCTTTACACCTTCTAAGAATATAGCACAGAAATGCGACAAATATTGCCGCATCACATCAGTCAAAAAAAATTATTGAAAACGAGCTATCGGGCGAACCAATCGCCTATCTACCCGCCGGCGAGCTTTACTGTATAGCCCTTCTTTTCCAGTTCGGCCTTTAGAATATTCCGCTTGTCGCCCTGGATTTCGATGTTGAAATCCTTCACCGAGCCGCCAACCCCGCATTTCTGCTTGAGGGTGCGGGCCAGTTCCTTCAGGTCGTCTTCGTCCAGGGGGATGCCGGTCACAACGCTCGCCATCTTGCCGCCACCCAGCCGCTTGAGCTGGATTCGCACCACGCCGTCGCCCTGGGGGCGTTCAGCCTTGGGTTTTTCTTCCTTGACGCGTCCGATACCGCTTGCAAAGACCAGCGTGGACCTATCTTCTATCGACATCCTTGCCTCCCCTGCCAAAGACAAACCCGAGAACCACGGCTACCAACACGTAAAAAAGCACCGCCGAAAGAAGCGCCACCATTTCAGAGCCGCTCCATTTTTCCACCTGCACAAAGAGCAGCACGGAGCACGGCATGGCCAATAGAAAGATGATTCCAGGAAGCTTTTGTTTCATAGTTAGATCCTTCGACTTCGTCACTTCGTGACTCCGCTCAGGATGACACACAGTGTCACTTGAGTTCCACCATTTCGCTCTTGCCGTTGACAGTCACCTTGTACTTGCCGGGGTAGCCGCGGAACTTCACGTTGCCATCGGCATCCGCAGTAAAGGTCCCGTTGGTGGTCCACACCTTGTGCCACAGGTCGTAAATCAGCTTGCCGGCAGGCTTTTCACGACCGTCCATAGCCACAATACCGCCGTTCTTGACCCAGTGGCGGCCATCCCAGAAGCCCCACAGCAGAATACCTTCCACCGCCGGGTGGCTAAAAGCAATGCGCAGAATCATCTCGTAGCGCTTGGCCTGCTCCCCTTCGCCAAAATACATACCCTTCTGCCAGTCGCCAAAGTCCAGCTCCGTAATCTTGATGGGGAGCCCCAGAGAACCGAGCCTATCCAGGCGGGCCTTGATAAAGGCCGGATTCAGCTGGCGGTCGCCGAAGTGGCACTGCACGCCGATTCCGTGTACGGGAACTTTCCGGTCCAGCATCCCCTTGACCAAATCGTAGAAGCGTTCCGTTTCGCCGGCGGACACCACGTTGTATTCGTTGATGAACAGTCTAGCATCGGGGTCGGCACGGTGGGCCCACACGTGAGCACTGTCCAGCAAGTCCCAGCCGCACTTGTTAAAGATGTAGGGCTCGTGGAAAGCCTCGTTCCACACGTCGTATTCCTTGATGCGGCCCTTGTATTCCGAAACGTCGCGGGTGATGCGGTCCTTGATCTTGCCCGCGATTTCCTTGCAGCTGCCCTGGTTGCCAAAGTGCTTGTCATAGCCGTAACCCTGATGTCCCCAGATAAGCGTGTGGGCGCGGAAGCCCCACTTGTAGGCATCCACGTAGTCCAGGTACTGCTTGAATTCGTCGCGGCGGATCTTCCCTTTCTTGGGCTCGTATTCCGGCCACTTGAACTGGTTCTCGGGAACGCCGTACCAGAAATACTTGTTGGCGGTCTTACGGTACCAGGTCTCGATACTGTCCTTGCTGGCATTCAACGCAAGTGCCGTACCGAAGGGGAATGCATGACGCATGAGTTCCACCTTTACCTGGGCACCGGGAGCCGCCTTGAGGGTAAAGTCTTTTTTGCGGAGGCTGTCGATACGGGCGGCAGAACCGTTGTACCAACTCATGTCGTCAAGGCCTTCCACCTTCTCGATGGTCACGTCGTCCATCTGCATCCAGCCCTTGGCAAGGCCCACGTGGAAAGTGACGTTGTTCAGGCCGTAACCTTTCTGGTCGGCAAGGAAAACCATGGAATAGGTTTTCCATTCGTTGGTGAGCAAGAAAGAGGCGCTTTCCTTTTGGCGGTAGTCCGGAGGACCGCCCTGCACAATGGCGTTGATGGGCATGTTGCCTTTGGCCTTGAAGGTAAGCGTATAGTAGGTAGAATCGGCAAGCCACTTGGGCGGCTGCAACTGCAGGCCCCAACTGGGGTTCGGAAGCTCGGTCACCGTGACCTTCACGCCTTCGCTGCCATCTACGCCAAGGCCTTTCTCGCCCAGCTTGCCCTCGTACTTGGCAGGGCCATCGGGATTGTTCCAAATGTACCAACCTCCGTCTCCGTAAGACAAATCACCGTTGTCCAGCACATTCTGGGCCAAGGCGAAAGCCGACAGGGCGCAAACACCGATTCCAACATTCCTAAAAACTTTAAACATAAGCCGTTCCTTGCTTTTTTGGCAATATAATAAATGCTATTCACTTTTCAGGAATCCGTAGGCCCAAGCCCCCGCAGGTTTTTCACAATTCAAGATTGAAGGGCGCCGCCTAGGCAGCACCCTTATTGTGAAGTTTTTGTTCCACTACATGACAAAGCAAGAATCAGCCCTATTTGGACTTGATGCCCAGCTTGTTCATGCGGTAGTTCATCATGCGGGGGGACACGCCCAGGTCGCGGCCTGCGGCTGAGAGATTTCCGTTGTTGCGCTTGATGGCCTCGGTGATGATTTCACGTTCGTAGTTGTTCAGCATCACGTCAAGAGGGGCGATTTTCGTGCTGGCGGCACCCGACTGACCCGTGCTGAGGCTGGTTTGGAGCGATGGCGGCAAGTTATAGCTGTGGATGCAGTCGTCGCTTGCGGTAAGCACCGCCCGTTCCATGCAGTTTTCCAGTTCGCGGACGTTGCCCGGCCAGTGGTAGCTCATGAGCAGGTTGATGGCCGTCGTAGAGAGCCGCACCACCTTCTTCGCGTAGCGCAGGTTCATCTTCTCGATGAAATGCTCCGCAAGCAAGATGATGTCGGACTTGCGCTTGGCCAGGTCGGGCATGGAAATGGGGAAAATATTCAGGCGGTAGAAAAGGTCTTCGCGGAACTTGCCCTGGGCGATGAGTTCTTCCAGGTTACGGCTGGTAGCCGCCAAAAAACGAACGTCCGAATGGAGTTCCTCGTTGCTGCCTACCCTGCTGAAGGTGCGCTCCTGCAAGAACCGCAAGAGCTTCACCTGGGTCTGCATGGTAAGGTCACCGATTTCGTCCAAGAAGAGCGTGCCTCCGTTGGCGGCTTCGGCTCGACCGATACGGCGGTTCACCGCTCCCGTAAAGGCCCCCTTCTCGTGACCGAACAGTTCGCTTTCTACCAGGTTTTCCGGAAGGGCCGCACAGTTCAAGGTAATAAAGGGCTTGTCCTTTCTTGCAGACAAATTCACAATGGCACGGGCTATCATCTCTTTACCCGTTCCGCTACCACCACGGATCAAGACCGTAGCGTCGCTGGGAGCTACCTGGCGCACCTGTTCGTAAATCAGCTGCATCTCCCGGCAGTTACCCACCAGGTCGCCCGGATTGTTAGAAAGCATGTCGCGGAGCTTGCGATTCTCTTTCAGCATGGCTTCACGTTCGTTGTGCAGCTCGATACATTCGTTGGCGGCGTCGCCCGTGATGTTGGCGATAATTTCCAGCAGGGCAACGTCCCGGTCCAAGTCCGTCGCGCCATCCACCGGGCGGTCAATGGAGAGCGTGCCGATGACCTGGCCGTCGTGAATCAGCGGCACACAGATGAAGGCCACCTGGTTTTCGTAATGACGGCTCCCCGTGCGGTTCAAGAAGCGGGAATCCTTGCGCAGGTCGGGAATCACGTGACTGATGCCCCGCTCCGCCACATGGCCCGTAATGCCCTCGCCCATCCGGTACAATCCACGCTGTTTTTCGGATTCGTCGAGCCCCCGGGACGCCTCGATCTTGAGGGTATCGCCAAAGAGGAGCGCAAAAGTGCCCCGCAACATGCCCAGTTCGGATTCAAGAATACCGAGCACGTTTTCTAGCAGCTTTTCCACGTTGCGCTCGTGGATGATGGCGACGCTGATTTTTTGAATAACCGAAATTTCGGAACCGATGGGAATTGGCATGGACATAAGATAGTAATCAGTGGTCAGTGGTTCAACGAGTTCAGATTTCAGAGTTCAGATTTCAGAGTTGTTATAATTTCGAAATCCGAAATCTGAAATCCGAATTAGATTATAGTTTCTCCCTGATTCTCCTGAGGGCTTCGCAGGTACGTTCGTAGTCGCCGAAGGCGGTCAGGCGGAAATACCCTTCGCCGCAAGGACCGAAACCGCTACCGGGTGTACCTACCACTTCGCAGGTGGCAAGCAGACGGTCAAAGAAATCGAAGGACTTTTCGCCACCTTCGATCTTCCACCAGATGTAGGGAGCATGCTCGCCGCCGAATATGGTATAGCCCGCATCGGTCAATTCCTTGCGAATAACCCCAGCCGTACGCATATAGCCCGCGATAACCGCCTTCGTCTGCTGCCAGCCGACCGGGGAGTAGATGGCCTCGGCGGCTCGCTGGGTCACGTAACTCACGCCGTTGAACTTGGTGCACTGGCGGCGGTTCCACATAGAATGGAGTTTCGAAAGTTCGTGAGGGATCACCGTGTAGGCGCAGCGCACACCGGTAAAGCCCGCCGTCTTGCTGAAGCTCCTAAACTCGATGGCGCAGGTGCGGGCTCCTGGAATCTCGAAAATGGAATGGGGCAGCGTTTCATCCTGGATGTAGCAATTGTATGCTCCGTCGAACAGAATAATCGCCCCGTTCTCGTTGGCGTAATCCACGAACTTCTGGAGCGTCTCGCGGTTGAGCACCGTGCCCGTGGGGTTGTTCGGGCTGCAGAGGTAAATCATCTGCATCGAATTTTTGGGCAGGTCCGGCTGGAAGTTGTTCTCGGCGGTGGACGCCAGGTAGGTGACCTTAGAAAAATGTCCGTCATTTTGCAACACGCCGGCACGCCCTGCCATCACGTTCGAGTCCAGATAGACCGGATAGACAGGGTCCGGGATGGCGATTTTTACATTTTCTGTAAAAAGTTCCTGGATGTTCGCCACATCGCACTTGGAACCGTCGCTGACAAAGATATCTTCCGGATCCATCTCAATCCCGCGGGAGGTGTACTCCCCCGCCACAATGGCCTGCCGCAAAAAGTCGTAGCCCTGCTCGGGCCCGTACCCGCGAAAAGTTCCCTTCTCCGCCATTTCGTCAACAGCCTTGTGCATGGCCTTGATAACTTCGGGGACAAGCGGCGTGGTCACGTCGCCGATTCCCAGGCGGATGATGTCGGCATCGGGCTTTTTGCCCTGGTATTCGGCAATCTTTTTGGCGATGGTGGAAAAGAGGTAGCTGCCGGGAAGCAAGTCGTAATTTGGATTGATGATTGATGAGTTCATTAAATTTCCCCTCTAAATACTTCAGTCGCGGGGCCAGTCATGAGGACTGGACCGCCGTCTTGATGCTTGATGTGGAGCGTTCCGCCGTCCAGAATGATGTCGGCTTCGGCGCCCACGCGGCCCGTGCGCTGGGCCGCAACGAGGGTGGCGCAGCTCCCGGTTCCACAGGCCATGGTAACGCCACAGCCTCGTTCCCAAACCCGCATGCGGATTTGAGTGGGCGCCCCCTGCTCTGCAGGCAAGACCTGCGCAAACTCGATGTTACAGCGGTCAGGAAACTGCTTATCTACTTCCAGGACACTCCCCCACTTTTCCAGCTGGATCTTCTCGATGTCATCGACGAAAATGACCGCATGGGGATTTCCCATGGAGACCGTCTCGGCGGTAAAGTCGAAACTGTCGGCGGAAAGCTTGATGCTCCCGAGGAAATCCCTGGGGAGGCCCATATCCACACAGACCCGGCCGTCTTCCAGAAACGAGGGCTTCACAAGGCCGCTCTTGGTATGCAGAACAAAGACCTTGGTGCCGGCATCCTTGGCGAGTCCGCGGCTGACAATGTACTTGGCCACGCACCGCGTGGCGTTCCCGCACATGGCGGCCTCGGAACCGTCGGCGTTAAAAATGCGCATCTCGAAATCAACACCCTTGGTGCAGCCGTCGCCCTCCAGCGGAGTCACAAGGACAACCCCGTCGGCGCCGATACCGAAACGGCGGTCGCAAAGCTGAACAACTTGTTGTTCAAATCCATCGCCAAAGTCCAGCGATTCTCCCGGTTCCAGCAGCACGAAATCGTTGCCCAGGCCGGTCCATTTTGAAAATTTTAAACTCATGCCCGCCAATTTGCAAAAAATGTGCCAATTTTACAAAAATTGTTAAAATTCCCTAAAATTTGCGATTTTAAGGCAATTATGGCGAATTTTACCACTTTTACATTTTACACAAATTGTAAAGTTAACTGCATTTATTTACATATTTTGTAAAACTATTCACACCGAAAGAAGTCTTAAAAGCATATCCCAACGACGGGGTTTTAGGGGCAGAGCCCCTAGGAGAGGGGGTGGCGGCCCTTCGGCAGGCTCAGGGACCTTTGTCACGGAGCCAACGAAGGAAAGCCAGGGGGAGACTTCCCCCTACCCCGACAAAAAATCATCATCCCGAACAGACTTACCCGCAGCGGGTCTTTTTCGTGTCGGAGCCGATGTAGTCGGGATAGTTGTTGTCGAAACAGGCGGCGCAGTAATGCTCGCCTTCGCCGGTGCATTCCTTCATGCCTTCGACGCTCAGATAGCCGAGGCTTTCGACGCCCAGCATCTTGGCGATTTCGTCGGGAGTCATGGAACTTGCGGCCAGTTCGCCCTGGCTCGGGAAATCCATGCCGAAGAAGCAGGGGTGCGCCACCGGAGGCGATGCGATGCGGATGTGGACTTCGAGAGCGCCCGCGTCGCGCAACATTCGGGAAAGAATCTTGAGCGTCGTGCCGCGAACGATGGAATCTTCCACCACGCACACGCGCTTGTTCTTGAGCACGCCCTCGATGGGGTTGAACTTGAGCTTGACTTTCTGCTCGCGCACGTTCTGTGTGGGGTCAATGAAGGTGCGGCCCACATAGTGGTTACGCAACAGACCGATTTCAAAACGGATACCGCTGGCTTGCGAATAACCTAACGCAGCCGTGGTAGCGCTGTCGGGTACAGAAATCACGATATCTGCATCTACGGGGCATTCCTTCGCCAGTTGCTTTCCCATCTTGCGGCGAATCTTGTCACAACTTTGTTCGAAAATCTTGGAATCCGGGCGACTGAAGTAGATGTACTCGAAAATGCAATGGGCCAGCCTGTCCTTGTGAGTAAAGCGCTCGGAGTGCAGCCCGTTCTGGGTGATGGTCAGGAACTCACCGGGCTGGATATCGCGCACGTAGTTTGCACCCAGCAGGTCAAATGCGCAGGTTTCGCTGGCCACGCACCAGGCCTTGCCCATTCGTGCGATAGAAAGCGGGCGGAACCCGAAGCCGTCGCGGGCCACGAACATGGTGTCCTTGCTGATAAACACGAGGCAGAAACTGCCCGTAAATTTCGTGATGGCTTTCTTGATGGCCTCTCCCAGGGAGTCCGCCTCGGTGCGGGCGATTTCGTGCAGGAGAATTTCGGAATCGGAAGTGGTCTGGAAGATGTGCCCCTCGCTTTCCATTTCGGCGCGGAGTTCGGTGGCGTTGGTGATGTTTCCGTTGTGGGCTACCGCGAGCTGCCCCCACTTGCAACTCACCAGAATCGGCTGGGCGTTGGCGAGGGTAGATGCCCCGGTGGTGCTGTAACGCACGTGGCCAATGCCTGCAAAGCCGTCAAATTCGTCGATGTTGTGTTCCCGGAGGAGGGTGGATACAAGCCCCATGGACTTGCGGACGCGAACCTTCTCTCCGTCGGTGACCGCGAATCCGGCACTTTCCTGACCGCGGTGCTGCAGGGCGTAAAGCCCCATGGTTATATTCCTCACGACGGTATCGCCATTGTAAATGCCGATGACGCCGCATTCTTCGTGTAATTCGTCGAGCATAACGCCTCTCTGAAATTTATGTTTCCCCTACCTCGAAGGTCGCAGCCCACCCGTTCGGATGCAAGCAGGGAAACGGACGCGCCAGGCGTGCAAAAATCGTGCCATTTTATGGTTCGAGGGGTAAATGGCGCACGAGGTGGCGTTGTTGCGCAAGAATGGATTTTGGGCCGAGAAACGGTTTTACATTTTATGTAATGCAAAATCGTAAAACTACAAAAATTGTAAAAGAATTGCCCATTTCGGGCGAATTTCGCAAAAATTTTTCTTTTTTTATGCCTTACCAACGCCTTGGCAGAATGCTAGTTTTTGGTTCCGATGAAAAAATCGGAATCCATCGAGGCACTCATGAGTACCGCCGTTGCTAGCCACTCGCAACGGAACCAGGCGACTCTCCCCGGGCATCTGATTTTCATTCCTGTCTTTAAAGTTTTCAATCGTTTGGCAAAAGCTTCTGGCTTTTGCCTTCTTTTTTACTGTCACCCCGCACTTGTTGCGGGGTCACCGATTTTCATTACACAGCGAGCAATATATGACTGATAAATTCAACTGGAAAGCGAAACGCGAGAAGAAAGCGTTTCTGGCTTTGGCGGATGGCGCCGTGTTCCACGGGTACGCCTTTGGTAGTGCTACCGATACCGTCGGCGAAGCGGTGTTCAACACCGGCATGGCGGGCTACAAGCAGATTTTGACGGACCCCTCCTATGCGGGCCAGTTCGTGGTGTTCACCACGGCAGAAGTCGGCGCCTACGCGGCGAACCTCGAAAAGTCCGAATCCCGCGACGTATTCCTGAACGGCATTGTCGTAAACTCGCTGGACGACGTGAGCAAGGAAATCGGCGAAGAGAGCCTGCACGACTATATGCTCGCCCACAAGAAGCCTGGCATCGCAGGCGTGGATACTCGCGCACTCACCATCCATCTGCGTGACCATGGCGCACAGAAAGCTTACCTCCACGTAGACGGCACCGACATGAGCGAAGCCGATGCTATCGCAAAAGCAAAAGCCTGGGAAGGCCTCGACGGCCAGGATTACGCAAGCAAGGTCAGCGACCCGAAGGGTTACGAGTTCAGCACCGAAGGCGACCTGAACGTTGTCGCGCTCGATTTCGGTATCAAGACGAACATTCTGAGGAACCTCGCCGCGCAGAACATGAAGGTGACGGTGCTCCCGATCAACGCCACCTACGAACAAATTATGGCGAAGAACCCGGACGGAGTGTTCCTCTCGAACGGACCTGCCGACCCGAACAGCCTCCCGCAAGTGGCGGCGGTCGTAAAGCAGCTTTTGGGCAAGGTTCCGCTGATGGGCATCTGCCTCGGTAACCAACTTTTGGGTCTTGCTCTCGGCGCGAAAGTTTCCAAACTCAAGTTCGGCCATCACGGCTGCAACCACCCGGTAAAGAACTTGAAGACCGGCGCCGTGGAAATCACGAGCCAGAACCACAACTACGCCATCGAGGAATCCAGCCTCCCCGCGAATGTAGAAGTCAGCCACATCAACCTGAACGACAACACCGTCGAGGGCATCCGCCACAAGGAACTCCCCGCGTTCAGCGTGCAGTACCACCCGGAATCGGCTCCGGGCCCGAACGATTCCTACTACCTGTTCGGCGAATTCAGACAAATGATTCTTGACTTTAAATCTGGAAAGAAAGGTGCGGGCAAGGAATGCGCAAACACAAATGTCGCGGGTAAGGAATGCGCCGGGGAGGTGAAAAATGGCTAAGGCAACCGCAAAGAAACAAACCAAGTACATCTTCATTACCGGCGGCGTAGTCAGTTCCCTCGGTAAAGGCATCACCTCGGCCTCGCTGGCATTACTCCTCAAGAGCCGCGGCTACAAAGTGTTCATGCAGAAGCTGGACCCGTACCTGAACGTGGATCCGGGCACCATGAGCCCTTACCAGCACGGCGAAGTCTTCGTGACCGACGACGGTTACGAAACCGACCTTGACCTAGGCCACTATGAACGTTTTGCAGGCGTGCAGTGCTCCAAGGCCTCCAGCTACACTTCGGGCCGCATCTATTCTTCCGTACTCGCGAAGGAACGCGCGGGCAAGTACCTCGGCGGTACGGTGCAGGTCATTCCCCACATCACGAACGAAATCAAAGACGCCTTCCGCTCTGCAGCCGAAAGCGGCGCCGACATTGTGCTCTGCGAAATCGGCGGCGTGGCAGGCGACATCGAATCACTCCCCTTCCTGGAAGCCGCAAGACAGTTCCGCTTCGAAGTCGGCGTGGAAAACACCTGTTTCATTCACCTGGTTCTGGTACCTTATCTCAAGGCTGCCGGCGAACTCAAGACCAAGCCTTCCCAGCACTCCGTGGCTGAACTCCGCAACATCGGTATCTTCCCGGACATTCTGGTGTGCCGCACCGAAATGACAATCCCGCAGGATCATCTCGACAAACTCGCGCTCTTCTGCAACGTGAAGCCCGAATGCGTGATTGAAGAAAAGGATGTGACCGACTCCGTCTACGCGGTACCCCGCGAACTTTCCAAGCAGGAACTGGATCTCCGCGTGCTTGAACAGCTTCGCCTGAGCGTCCACCCCATTGTCCACTCCGAATGGGACAAGCTCGTCAAGAAGGCAACCCAGCCCAAGTACGAATGCACCATCGCGCTCGTCGGTAAGTACATCGCCATCCGCGACGCCTACAAGTCCGTACACGAAGCCTTGCAGCACGCCGGCATGGAACACAACGCCAAGGTGAAGGTGGAATGCATCGAAGCCGAAGAACTCGAAAAGAATCCGAACATGATCAAGAATGCAGACGGCATTCTGATTCCGGGCGGTTTCGGTAGCCGCGGCGTGAACGGCAAGTGCGTAGCAATCAAGTATGCCCGCGAACACAAGATTCCGCTGCTCGGCATTTGCCTCGGCATGCAGTGCTGCGTGATTGAATTTGCCCGCAACGTACTCGGCTGGAAGGACGCCAACTCCACGGAATTCGACGAGAACACCGCCCACCCGGTCATCGACCTGATGGACGAACAGAAGAATGTCACCGAAAAGGGCGGCACCATGCGCCTGGGCGCTTACCCCTGCAAGCTCATGAAGGATTCCAACGCCGCGAAGCTCTACAAGAGCGAAAAGATCAGCGAGCGTCACCGTCACCGCTACGAGTTCAACTACAACAGTGAATTCCGCGTCGCCTTGGAAAAAGCGGGTCTCAAGATTGCCGGTACATCGCCCGATGGCAAGCTCGTGGAAATGGTGGAAATCAAGAACCACCCCTACTTTGAAGCCTGCCAGTTCCACCCGGAATTCAAGAGCAGGCCCACCGCGCCGCACCCGCTGTTCAGCGGACTTGTCAAGGCGGCTCTCGAACAAAAGAAAAAAGGTTCCGCGCAGGCCAAGTCTGCGCAGGCAAAACCGGCACAAAAGAAGAATGTGAATGGAGACAAGAATGCCTAAGCGTACCGACATCAAGAAGATTATGCTCATTGGTTCTGGCCCGATCGTAATCGGCCAGGGCTGCGAATTCGACTACTCCGGCGTGCAGGCCTGCAAGGTGCTGCGCCGCGAAGGCTACGAAGTGGTGCTCGTGAACTCCAACCCGGCCACCATCATGACCGACCCCGAAATGGCCGACCGCACCTACATTGAACCGCTGAGCGTTGACATTCTGCACGAAATCATCCGCCGCGAACGCCCGGACGCATTGCTCCCCACACTCGGTGGCCAGACGGCACTCAACCTCGCCATGGAACTGAACGAACGCGGCATTTTGGACCGCTACCAGGTGGAACTCATCGGTGCGAAGGCAGAATCCATCCAGCGCGCCGAAGACCGCCACCTGTTCAAGGAAGCCATGCTCAAGATTGGCCTGGACCTCCCACGTTCCGGTTCTGCACACTCCATGAGCGAAGCGACCGCTATCGCCCACACCATCGGCAGCTGGCCGCTCATCATCCGTCCGGGCTTCACTCTCGGCGGCACTGGCGGCGGTATCGCCCACAATCCCGAAGAATTCGAAACCATCGTGAACCGCGGTCTCGACGCCTCGCTCAACAACGAAGTGCTTATCGAAGAATCGCTGCTTGGCTGGAAAGAATTCGAAATGGAAGTCATGCGCGACAAGAAGGGCAATGCTGTTATCGTGTGCTCCATCGAAAACCTGGACCCTATGGGCGTGCACACCGGCGACTCCATCACCGTCGCCCCGATCCAGAGCCTTGATGACCGAGCCTACCAGGCCATGCGTGACGACTCCCTGAAAGTCATGGAAGCCATTGGCGTGGAAACCGGCGGATCCAACGTGCAGTGGGCTATCGAGCCCAAGACTGGTCGCCGCATCATTATTGAAATGAACCCCCGCGTAAGCCGTTCTTCTGCGCTCGCCTCCAAGGCAACGGGCTTCCCCATCGCAAAGATTGCGGCCCTCCTCGCTGTGGGCTACACGCTCGACGAACTCCGCAACGACATTACGCAAACGACCCCGAGTTGCTTCGAACCGGCGCTTGACTACGTTGTCGTGAAGGTTCCGCGCTTCACCTTCGAAAAGTTCCCGAAGGCCGATTCTACGCTCGGCACCCAGATGAAGTCCGTGGGCGAAGCGATGGCCATCGGTACGAACTTCAAGCAGGCCATGCAGAAGGCGCTCCGCTCTCTCGAAACGGGATTCGGCGGTTTCGGTGCCTGCGCCAAGTGCGAAAAGTTCAAGGAATACGACGACGAAACGCTCGCCAAGGAAGTTGCACGCCCGAGCGCCGAACGCATCTTCGTGCTGCACGAAGCATTGCGCCGCAAGTGGGGTGTCAAGAAGTTGTACGAAATCACGAAAATTGACCGCTATTTCCTCCGCCACCTCGAAGAACTCGCCCTCTACGAAGACGAAATCCTTTCCGCAGGCTCGTTGGAAGCGCTGGCAAAAGACGTGCCGCTCTTCCGCCAGGCCAAGGAACTCGGCTACAGCGATATCCAGATCGGTTACCTGTTCCACAAGACTCCCGAAGAAGTCATGGCGGTGCGCAAGCAGATCGGCCTTATCCCGAGCTACTACTCCGTCGATACCTGCGCTGGCGAATTTGAAGCCATCACGCCGTATTACTACAGCTGCTACGCCGAAAATTCCGAACCGGTCCGCGAAATTCCGGGTCACGGTCACAAGAAGAGAATCATGGTGCTGGGCGGCGGCCCAAACAGAATCGGTCAGGGTATCGAATTCGACTACTGCTGCTGCCACGCCGCCTTTACGCTGCGTCGCGAAGGCTACGAAGTCATCATGGTGAACTCCAACCCCGAAACGGTCTCTACCGACTACGACACTTCGGACAAGCTCTACTTCGAGCCGCTTACGCTGGAAGACGTGATGGGCATTTACGAACGCGAAAAGTGCTCGGGCGTCATCGTGCAATTCGGTGGCCAGACTCCGCTGAACCTCGCCATGCGTCTCAAGAAGGCCGGTGCAAATGTGGTCGGCACAAGCCCCGAAGACATCGATCTCGCCGAAGACCGCGACTTCTTCAAGCAGCTGGTTGACAAGGTCGGCATCAAACAGGCCGAAAGCGGCATCGCCCACAACGTGGACGAAGCCCTCGCCATCGTCGAGAAAATCGGCTACCCCGTTTTGGTGCGCCCGAGTTTCGTTCTCGGTGGCCGCGGCATGGTGATTGTCTATAAGGAAAAGTACCTCCGCAAGTTCGTGGAAGAAGCCGCCGCCATTGGCGAAGGCAAGCCCATCCTTATTGACCGCTTCCTCGAAGACGCTACCGAACTCGACGTGGACTGCATCAGCGACGGCAAGCACACCGTCATCGGCGCCATCATGGAACACGTGGAACCCGCAGGTATTCACTCCGGCGACTCCGCCAGCGTGATTCCGCCCATGACGCTCTCCAAGGAAATCCAGGAAAAGGTCCGCCAATACGCCAAGGAATTCGCGAAGGAACTCCACGTTTGCGGCCTCATGAACATGCAGCTCGCCGTCAAGGATGGCGAACTCTACATGATCGAAGTGAACCCGCGCGCATCCCGCACCGTGCCATTCGTTTCCAAGTCCATCGGCGTGCCGCTTGCAAGTTACGCAAGCCGTTGCATGCTCGGCGAAACCCTCGAACAGATCGGCTTCACCGAAGAAGTCCACGTGCCCTACGTGAGCGTCAAGGAAGCCGTGTTCCCGTTCGTCAAGTTCCCGGGTGTTGACATCACGCTTTCTCCGGAAATGAAATCCACCGGCGAAGTCATGAGCATCGATCGCGACCGCGGTCTTGCCTACCTCAAGAGCCAGCTGGCATCGGGCAACAAGGTCCCGAGCCAGGGCAACATCTTCGTCTCGCTCAAGGACGAAGACAAGCAGAAGGCAGTCCCGCTCATCAAGCGCCTCGTGGACATGGGCTACCAGATTTACGCCACCCGCGGCACCTCTACGATGCTCTACAACGAAGGCATCAAGACCCGCGCCGTGTTCCGCATCTCCCGTGGCCGCCCGAACCTGCTGGACCTCATTCACGACAAGGAAGTCCAGTGGATCGTGAACACCACCGAGAACGGCGCCGAAGCCATGGTGGACGAAATCCAGATGCGCTCCAAGGCAGTCGTGTCCGGCATCCCCATCACCACGACGATTGCCGCCCTCACCTCTACCGTGGAAGGCCTCATGGACAAGCACGACTTCGGAAGATTCGAGGTTTGTAGTTTACAGGAATACCACAGGCATGTGAAGAAATAATGAGGTTGGAAGAGGGGAAAGCCTTCCCCTCGCTTCAGCCTTGCCCTTCCGTCACCCTGGAGCGCAGCGATAGGGTCCAGGGCAAGTCTTCCGCTACCCTTTCTAGCGGGCTTCAGACGCCAGCCCGCAACGCCTGGCTTTTTTGCCGAATTCACTTTAAATTGTTTACTAAGGCTTCTAAATAAATGTATATTCCCAAATAAACGTACTCCATTTTTCAAGCCAACTAAAATGAAATTTGTATTAAATGAATTCAAACGAGAATTATCAGATGAAGAGATAATTCAAGACATAAAGCGCGCATCCAATCAATTAGGACGAGATTGGATTTCTATTTCTGAATACAAGAAAAATGGAAAATACTCTCAAACTGCAATACAAGGCCATTTTGGAACTTGGAAAAACGCTTTGAAAAAAGCTGGATTAAGACCCGAACGAAATAAAGCCGAATTAAAATTAATTTCAGATCAAACTTATTTTGAAGATTTATTAAATGTCGCTAAGAAAACAAATAAAAAAACAGTTTCTTTTGATGATTACAAAAAACATGGAAAATTTTCCGCAGAACATATCGTTCATAGATTTAAAAAATGGAATACTGCACTAATCAAAGCCGGATTAGAAGGAACAGGTTTTTCAAAAGACAAAATTACAGAACAGCAATGTTTTGATGAAATCGAAAGAATTTGGATTCTATTGGGAAGGCAACCAACCACAACTGATTTTACAAAATCGAAAATCTGCAAATACTCAATAGATGTGTTTAAGCGTCGTTTTGGAAGTTGGCGAAAAGCGTTAGAAGCCTTTGTAAAATACGCAAATAATACCGATGAAATCGACCAAGGCGATACCCCAGACGCCCCCGAATTAGAAGAAGAAACAAAATCATCTCAACATGAAAAGAATAAAATTTCTTCTCAAAACAAGCATACCACATCAAGAAATATAAACGCTAGATTAAGATTTTTGGTATTGCAACGGGATCATTTTAAATGCTGTGCATGCGGAGCTTCACCTGCAAAAGACCCCTCTGTTGAATTGCATGTTGACCATATAACACCTTGGTCTAAAGGTGGAGAAACCGTCCCTGAAAATTTACAGACACTTTGTTCTAAATGCAATTTAGGCAAAGGCGATATTTTATAGGTTAAGCTCCTTATAAATCAGCTTTATCAAGCAAGAATTTTAATATAAAAGCCCATATATAGGGTTGTTCAAAAGAGTCGCTATTTATGAGTCCATGAGCAATTCTATTCCTATAATCAAAGCCGAGTTCACTATAAAAGAGCATTTTTATTTGAAAAGTTGCTTCTTCTCCTAAAATCTTAACAGCTTCGTTCGTATCTAAAAATTTCTTTGGGCTTTTCTCGAAATCTTCATTTGTTTCTTTATTTTTCCCCATTACGGGAACGTCATTTACTTTTAAGAAATCTGTCAAAAGTCGATCAAAATGGGGAACCATCAAATGTAGGGCTGTAAAAAGATCTCCTTGAACCCCGTATACCCAGCCTCTAGCAAATGCGGAGACGTTTTTTTCATTTAAATAGCTAGAATGGGCCAACAATTGCTCAATAGCGTCCTTATATGAGAGGCTACATCGCTTTGTTAACTCTTTAAAAATGACATCAATGCATTCTATGCTTTGTTTGAACACATATTTTTGAAATTCTTTGGCGACACAATCTTTTTCAAACAAATCTTTATTGGATTGCTCACGATAGGAAGATACAACACCACCATCTTCATTCAGAACATTCATTGGAGATCCTATAGCATAAGTCAATCCATTCTTTAAGTCTGAGCTAGATTTAATTATGGATTCAAATGTTTTCTTGTCAAATTTCACCACTTTAAGCAAGGTTACAAACAGCAATGCAGGATTACACTTGGATAAAAATTTTTCCATTTTTTCTCTTCGTTCTAGATTAGCATATTCACTATAACGGTTGCCTTCAAATTGCATAGCTTTTTGATAAAGTTCTCTCGATTTTTTGATCATCCATTGTTCTTTGTCCTGAAATTTAGCCCGTTTATTTTTCGACATTTTTCCTAGTAACGGAAATAATTGATTTATTTCGTGGGCTCGGACAAAGAAACCACTCTTAATTTCATTAGCAAAATAGGGTAAACGGTCGTTAATCAATTCCTCATAAAGAGAATCTGCTATATTTTGATCTACTTCGGCTATTTTGTCTATTGCTTTACTCCAAGAGCCGATTATTGAAAACGCTATTCTAGGTATGTAATAACGAATGATTTTTACACAATTATCTAACGCAGCTGAATGAGTCTTTAAATCATTAGCATCAAAAACATTTACTAGTGCCCACATAAGAGGTTCAATATTTTTATTCGATGTCTTTATGACAAACTCAACGAACAGGCTTTTAAATTCGCCTAATCGCTTTTTACATCGAGTTTTAACGAGAAAAAGAGCCCTCTGCCAAGCATCTTGCATATACAGGTTCCAATTTTTCGAACCTATCGGCATCTCCACGTACGCATCTATTGCAATTTTTAAATAAGGCTGGAATTGCTTTGTTTTGCAAAACAATACGTCCGCAATCCTCGATTTGATGTATGGATCATTAATTTTGTTAAGAAGAACAATAAGGAATTCTACATCTCTTTCATTCAGATTTTCTAGTCGAAAGAAAAATTTTGGCACAAATTCATTTGTTTCGCAATCCACACCTAAAGAAAGAACATCAGCAATCAACCACAAGATTTTACTTTTGAAAGGATCATTTTCCTTTTCTGCAACTTTTTGGAACAAACAAAATGGGTAGGTTGGTGCATCCTCGTCTTTCAAAAGAATTTCAGCATATCGAGAACACTCCAAAGCATCAATCCGATATTCAATATTTTCTACTTCTATTCGTTGCATTATGCAATAAAAGATAACTTACACTCGAATAAAAAATGATTTAAAGAAAAAAAGACAGCTAAATTCACAACACAAGTTTTCTCAAAAAAAGGCCTTTTTCTCCAACAAACTGATGAATTTAATGTTTTTCAGCAATTCTAGAGTCTCTCAAACAAATAAATTCAAAATGTCACGTTCTGACTGATTATTCCGGAGCGGCGGAGCCGCCAGTCCGGAGAAGTGAGAGCCACTAGTCCGGCCTGACGGAGCCACCTGTTTTTTGCCCTACTGGGCTTCCGACGGGTTCAACCCATACACTTCCCTCATGG